>Ga0335078_10000005_pt1 | contig 495570 bp, 383 predicted proteins | sample Lox_Sample_32_FD_206711 | JGI IMG/M metagenome (GOLD analysis project Ga0335078, IMG submission 206711) | Soil microbial communities from Loxahatchee National Wildlife Refuge, Florida, United States - Lox_Sample_3.2 | ecosystem: Environmental > Terrestrial > Soil > Wetlands | place: USA...
GCACCAACCGGAAAAACTTAAGAAGCTGTCAAAGAACGATTATGTTTTTACTCCTTCTATTTTTTTCGTCAACGAAAAATCGCAGGTTGTAAGTACACGCATTTTCAATCGAGTGCAGCCCGTCCACAAGCCAGTGACCGAATTTGGTGCAAACCGCACCAGCAACCTTCACCAGAACCCGCGCTGGACGCCGCTTTCGCAGGATTCATCGTCAGATGTTCATATCGGGGTGCGTGTGAAGCCATGGTGGGGTGTTTGTGAAAATCCAGCAACTTCCGCGCCAGTCAAGGAGTTTGGGGGCTCGATTATGCGATCTCAATCTCTTCATCCACGAGGCGCTTGTCCGATTCGTCGGAGCCTGCGAGTTCAAACGAGTTCGTGATTGCCGCCTTTCCCTTGTCCACGCTGGTGATTATGTAGGAACAACCCAACCAGTGGGCTTCGGCGAAGTCGGTTTGCGACCATCGCGCCGGGTGGTCGGGATGCGAGTGATAAAAACCAACGATATCTTCGCCGCGGCTCCGGCCTTCGCGCTGGATGCGAACCAGTTCCTTGGAATCGATGTTATACCGGTTCTGCGGGGAGTCGGTGCGGGTGTTGCGGCAGCGGGCGGTCGACGTCACAACCCGCGTGCCTTCCTCCTCAAAGCGGCCGAGCAGTACGCCGCAGCATTCGTGCGGGTAGGTTTCCTCGCCGTGTCGGCGGAGGGATTCATAGTCGGCGTGGGAGAGCTTGAGCATAGAGAATTGAAGATTTCAGATTGCAAATTTCAGATGGAAAGGACTGCACCCCCTCGATTTCAATGGGCAATCTGAATCTAGAATCTGAAATATTTCAGCCTTCGTTCCAGAAGCGTTCGCTCAGGTACTTCTCGCCCGAGTCGCAGAGAATCGTGACCATCACGGCCTCCTGTCCCCGCCTGAGCGACAGATCGTGGGCGATCTTCAGGCAGCCCACAACCGCGGCCGCGGCGGAGATCCCGACCAGCAGTCCGGCTCCACGCGAGAGCTGGCGGCACATGGCGTAAGCGTCTTCGGTAGAAATCTCAAGATTCTGATCAGCGATGGTGGGATCGTAGATTTTGGGGACAATCGCGCTCGCCATGTGCTTGGCCCCTTCGATTCCATGAAAAGACGAATCGGGCTGAAGCGAGACGCACTTGATGGCGGGATTGAGTTCTTTGAGGCGGCGCGTCGTGCCCACGAAAGTGCCGCTAGTGCCGAGCATGGAGACGAAGTGCGTGACGCGGCCCTGGGTCTGCTGCCAGATCTCATTCGCCGTCATGTGGTAATGAGCCTTCCAGTTGGCGTCGTTGGAATACTGGTCGGCGTAGAAATACTGCTCAGGATGATTCTCGGCGAGAGAGCGCGCCATGCGAATGGCGCCATCCGATCCGTCGGCAGAATCGGTATAAAGAATGTTGGCGCCGTAGCCTTGCAGAATCTGTTTGCGCTCGCGCGAAACGTTTTCAGGCATGCACAGCGTAACCGGGAATCCCTCTGCCGCGCCCAGCATGGCATAGGCGATGCCGGTATTGCCGCTGGTGGCGTCGAGCAGAATTCTGCCGGGGCGAAGTTTCCCTGCGCGGCGGGCCTCGGCGACAATGTTCGCAGCGGCTCGGTCTTTGACCGATCCGCCCGGGTTATACCACTCCGCCTTACCCAGAAGTGCTACGCCCGGCAGGTCGCGCGTCAGCGCGTCCAGGCGCAGCAGCGGAGTGTTTCCGATCCGCTCAATCAGGCTGTGCCCCAGGGATTCTCCAAGTGGTAGAGCAACTTGCCGAGATTTAGCGTACTGTTCCAAGGATGAGATTGCGGACGTTTTGGTAGAACTCTGTCCCATAGTTGAACCGAATCGCCATGACCAACGTAATGTGCTATGTATTCCGAAACGAGGTATGTAGTAGCTTGTTTAGATGAATCAGATTCACCCGGCGATGCAGCCCAAGTAAAGTTACGTCCGGTTCTTATATAAGATGCATCTAATCCGCCAGCACAGGCCGGGAAAGAAAGGCTTAGTAAACAACAATGGCTAAACCGATTGAAGCACGAACCTATGAAGAAGCGCTAGCCTGGCTGCGCGATAACGGGTTCGATGTCACAGATGCTCCCGGCACCAATGGCCGCGTCTTTCTCCGGAAATACAACGTCTCTGCGGCGATTCAGAAGACGCCCGACGATGGCGTGAAGATTTTCGCCTATCCCGGATACTTGATTGGCAGCGAAATTTCCAAGCTGGTGAACCGAGGATACCAGCAGTTTCTAAAGACCTCGAAGCAGGAAGTGCCGGCCACGGCCGAGCACTTGAAGGCGTTGCAGGCATTCTCCGAAGAGCTTAAGCAGGCGCTGGGCCTGCCCAGCTTGTACAACGAGTCGCTGGGAACGGTCAGCGAAGCTTACCAGTACGATCGGATCGAAAGCCGCGACAAGCCGCCCGTCGAGCGTCCGAAGCGACCTTGGGAAGTGGCCGGGAAAGAGACGGCTGTGGCCGCCAAGAAGGGAAGAGCGTAGGACAGGTTTCAACGTTTCATAGTTTCAAGGTTTCAATGGGCTTGTCTTTGAAACACTGAAACATGACCCTCTGAAACTTTGAAATCGGAGTTTACTGAACTTTGAAACCTGCATTTACTGACTGTTCGGAGCGGGCGGCGCAGACGGCATCTTCCCGGTAAGCCCCTCATCCTTCTTCTCGTGTAATTGTCTGACCCGATCCAATTCCCTTTTCGCCTCGGCGGTTTTTCCCTCAGCCTGATAAAGACGTCCCAGTTGATAATGCGCATCCGGCTGCGAAGGATCTAACGTGACGGCCCGGTTCAGGAGTACTTCGGCTTCTTTGTAGTTCTTCTGCTGCAGATCAATCGCCCCCAAATCCATATAGGCGACGCGCAGATCCCTATTGGACCGGATCGCCTTTCGCAGCAGCGGAAGCGCCGCATCGGGATGATCGTTCTTCCATTCGATGTCGCCCAGATAAGCCAGGGCCTGGGCATGCTCGGGATCGAGAGCCAGCTCGCGCTCGAATTCTTTTCGAGCTTCGTCGTAGCGCTGCGATTTCCAATAGAGATAGCCAAGACCGAAATGAACGTTGGGCTCGTTGGGAGAGATCTTCGCGGCGGTTTCGAACTCGCTGATCGCCTCGGGAGTGCGGCCCAGCCCGTCGAGTGCCTCGCCCATCAGTATGTGCGTGGGCGCCGAGTCCGGATTTTGCTTTAGCAGTTGCCCAAACTCCTCTTGTGCGCAGTCCAGTTTCTTCGCCCACAGGCAGCTCTGGGCCAGCATCTGATGCAGCTCGGCGTTGCCGGGATCTGCCTTGGCGATTGGTTCGAGATATTGCGCGGCCAGGTTGAATCTCCTGGCCCCGTAATAACTCATTCCCAAGAGTGTGCGTGCCTGAACGCTCGAGGGATCAGCGGCGAGGGCAGCGCGGAGAGCCTCGGCAGCAAAAGAAAAATGTCCCTGTTTGAACTCGGCAAGACCCAAGTTGAGCTCGATTCCGGGCAGCCTGGAATTCAGCCGGAGGGCTTTCCGGTACGTAGAGGCGGCCTCGGGATATTTCTGCTGCCGGGCAAGAACCAAGCCAAGACTGGCAAAGGCCGCGGCGTCTTTCGGATTTCGCTCGGTAACCGCTCTCCAGGCCTGTTCGGCCTCGGGCAGCTTGCCTTGCTGCTGAAGCGCGATGGCGTCAGCCGGCGTCTGCGCCTGCGCAGACAGGGAAAGAAGAAGCACGGCTACGAGAGTGAAGGGGCATTGCGTCATTCCGGCAAGCGGGCGAGAAAAGCCCTGGCTACTAGCTCTCATCATCTCATTTCGGAGCTCTGGCGGGGAAACGGACCGGGGATCCAGAAAGGCGGCGAGAAGCGTTCACGCCAGTGGAAAAAAATTCCGCCCGCATCAGGTTCGATGCGGGCGGAAGAATCAACCAAACTGAAGCGAGCCTCAGAACATCAGTTTCAGCGAGAGCTGCAACTCACGCGGATCGTAAGCGGAAGTGACCGCCCCGAAGTTGCTGGCTCCAACGTTGTTGCTGATGCCGCCGAGGTTGGAGTTTCCTTCAAACTGAGTGTGGTTCCAGATATTGAAACCATCCAGACGGAACTCTGCCTTGAATCTTTCCGTGAAGGCAAAATTCTTGATGAAGGACACGTCGAAGTTGTTGCGGCCAGGCCCCGTAATGGCGTCGAATGGCGCGTTTCCGTAACAGTCAGGACCAGTCGCGCAAACCGGAGCCGTGAAGTTCCCGGTGAACCACTGCGCCGCGGTCTTTGGGTAGGAGATGGAACCCGCTAGATTGGGCCGCACTCCTGAATTGCCGATGATGCTGGAGGCAGTCGTTCCGCTTACGCCGAGGTTGACAGGCGCTCCTGATTCCTCGGTGATGATCGCGGACAACTCCCATCCGCCCAAGCCGCTCCTTACCACATGGCTGGCGTTGTTGCGGAAGAACGGGAGGTCGTAAACAAAGTTTGTGAAGAACACATTGTTGCGATTGTAAACGGAGGGGCCGAAGTCGTACTTCCAGCCTTCGTACGGGTTAGTTGCGTTGTCGAGGTCGCCACCGCTGCCGGTAGACGTGGTCGCGTCCTTCGCCCGGGCCAATGTATAAGCGACTTGCAGGTGAAGGTCGCGGTGTACGGTTCCGGTCAGAGAGGTTTGCAGGGAGTTGTAGGTGGAGTTGGCCTCGTCTTCGGCCAGACGAATTCCGCCAAAGCCAGGATAGGTAACAGTCTCATTGTTGAGCGCACCCGCCGTAACCTCTGCTGGCAGGTCGGCAAGCGGCGGCAGGTTGACGGCCTGGTAGTAGTTCTCGTGCCGTCCCTGGCTGCCTACGTACGAGATGTTCAACACTGCGTTGGGTCCGACCGCTTGCTGTACACCAAGGCTGTACTGGGAACTGGTCGGAGGCTTGTAGTTCGTCGCGATTCCAGTGACGCCCAGAGGCAGGACCGGCAGCTTGGCTGCGGTGATGATGTTGCCACTGGTCAGATTAAGACCAGGATTGTCCAGCGAAACTGTGTTTAATGTGGGGTTCGGATCACCCGGAGGGTTCACCGCGCCGTTGTACATATCGTTGCCCTGAATGCGTTCGTACATCAGGCCGAAGCCGCCGCGGATGACGGTCTTGCCCTGACCGGTCAGATCATAGGCAAAACCCAGACGCGGCCCCCAGTTGTTCCAGGAGTTGTTGACCAAGCCCTTGGGAACTCCGGCTGTCACGCCACCGATTCCAATTCCGTTCAGGTAGAACTGATAGCCCCCCAAAGCGGGATTGGTGCTGGTGACCAGTCCCGGACTTGGCCCATTGGGACAAGCCGGAACGGAGTTGTTGCTGCAGATGTGCCCGTTCGAGTCGAACGTAGCTGCATTTGCTGCGGTGTATAGGTTGGGATAGAAGTTCGAGGATAGGTTGTTAGCTTCATAGGTATGCGGAATACCGTCCCAACGCAACCCGAGGTTCAAAGTCAGGCGGTTATTTACGCGCCAGTTGTCCTGCACATAAGCCGCTGGCGAGACGTTGTTCCACTGCCCGTGAATCTTGTTGCCATCCTCCGAGTAGCTCTGGGAATAGCCCAAGAGGAAGTCCGCGAAGTCATAGCCGCAGCTAACGGTCGAAGACTTTACGCAGCCCGCCGGGGTGGTGAAGAAGCCGTTGAAGTTGAAGTTGCCTTCGGTATTTGCGAAAGCATCCTGGCCCTTGCGGTAGATGGCCCAGCTAAAGCCAAGCTTCAGCTGATGAGCTCCCTTGGTCCACGAGACGTCGTCGCGCAGTTGATAGTCATCGGCCTTGTTATTCCAAGGCGTCCAGTTGGCTGTGTAGTCGGCACCGGTGACGCCATTCAGGTTGATGGAAGGGATGCGAGTGTCAGCGTTCGGGCCCGAGAACAGGCGGTTAAACGTGAATGACGAAGGCGCGCTTACCAAGCCTACCGGGAGGATGGCGATGCGGTTGCCGTTGTAGTTGAAAGATGCCTCATTCAACAGCGTGGGGCTGATCACGTAAGTGGTGTGGACGACCGCGCTGTAGGCCGGGTTGCCAAAGGTATTGCCGATCGACGGAACGTTATCACCGCTCCACATGGTGGTTCCGAAGGTTTGCGAAACCTGCTCGGAAATCCAGTGGCCGAACACTGAGAATTTCGGCGAGAACGTGTGGTCGATACGGGCAATCTCTTCCCGTAGATTTGTGGGTGCGTTATTGCCGCCCTGGAAGTTGAAAGCGCCATTGGTTGGGGTCGGGAAGATCCCGCCGTACTTGCCGCCAGCCGTCAGCAAAGCCTTAGCGTTGGCGGAGATTAGACAATCAGGAATTGTATTGTTCGGGAAGGGCGACCCGGGTACGATCCCCGTAAGCTGCGCGGCGGTGCAGTTCGAGCCGAAGTTCGCGATCCCGGTGGGCACGACCGCCTCAATCGTCTTGCCGTTGAAAGTGGTGGGAAGAACGGCGCCAGTTCCCGCGCCGCCGGCATCAGGATAGGAGCTGGCTAGAGGCACGGGGAGATTCAACAGGCCACCGTCGATTTCCTTGCGCCATTCCATGTTGTAGAAGAAGAAGGTGGGGTGATTATTCATACCCGGAACTTTTCCGCCCAGGTTGAAGCCGTAAATGTCGTAACGCAACTCGGCAACCTTGGCCGGAGCCGGGTTGAAGTAGTTGCGGGCATTCAGGGCATCATTGCGGAAGAACTCCCAAGCTTCCGCGTGGAACTGCTTACTCCCCGATTTGATGACGGTACTGATCTGGGAGGCGGAGGCCAGTCCGTACTCCGCGCTGTAGTTCGAAGTCATGTTGCGGAACTCAGCGATGGAGTCGATGGAGGGCATCACGCTGCCGCTGCTGCCGCCGCGGTCAAGGTTTTCGCCGCCGTCAATGAGCTGCAGGTTGTGTCCAGCGCGCTCTCCGTTGATGCTGACCGTGCTATCGCCGCTTACCGGAGTGAACGCGACTTTCGAACCCTGCAGGCTGACCGCTCCGGGAGCCAGAGCAAACAACTCGTACAAGCTGCGGCCGTCGGTGGCAAGCTGGGTGACCTGTTGCCCAGTGATGACGTTGCTTTGCTCGCCGGTGTCGGTCTGGACGGTAACGGCGTTGGCCTCGACCGTTACCTGCTCCTGGGCGCTGCCTACTTGCAATTTGAAGTCGACGCGCAACCGATCACCCACGGCGAGCGTCATATTTTTCTGCTCGGCCACTTTGAAGCCAGAGGCCGTGGCGCGGACCGAGTAGTGACCGATGGCGAGATCGGGAGCCACATACTGACCGTCATTGCTGGTCGGCAGAGTGCGCGTTACTCCCGTATCGTTGTCAGTGATTGTGATCGAAGCATTGGGAACCGCGGCTCCGGTCGGGTCGGTCACGGTGCCGACAATCGTGGCTTCCTGCGCAAAAGCTTGCACAGTGAGGATCAGCAGGAAGGTGGCAAGGGCAAAACCGCAACGCTTTATGAACCGGATAAAGCTCCCGGCGGATATGGGCGAAAGGAATGTCATGGGTAAAGCCTCCGAGCGAGTCAGTCGAGGAATTGTTGAGAACTCCCGGAAATCGGAAACGTTTACGGTCTACATCCACCCAATCGCCGTTGTCAAGCACAAAATCGATATCGTAGCGGAGTTTTGACAAGAATGAGACGTTCCTATCCATCCAAAGTGGAGATATACTCCGGTTCGACGAAAACACATCCAAATTCAGTGCGGATCCGGCTCTGCTTTGGCTCCCCAGCGAGGTGGTTTATGGCGGCACGGCGGCTATTGCTCAACTTGATGCTCAGTGTGGCTTGTGCGGCTGGCCTGCTCGGCCAGCAAACCCCTCAGACGGGTCTGGCTGCCACTTCTCAAGAGTTCCCTATCGTTCTGCTCCAAAATGTTACTGCTGGGAAGACTCCGGTTGGAACCAAGGTGCAGGCAAAGCTGTCGATCGCGACTCTCTTGAATGGCGTAGTGATTCCCAGAAACGCGGTCTTCTCGGGCGAGATTGTGGAGTCGGTCGCGAAAACTTCCAAGGCACGCTCGCGGCTTGCCATCCGTATGGATTCGATCGCCTGGAAGGACGGCACAGCCTCGGTCCGGGCTTTTATGACTCCCTGGTACTATCCCACCGAATCGGAGTCAGGCCAGGACTTGCAGTACGGCCCGCCTCAGTCTCCCACTCGAACCTGGAATGGCGCCGGTGCCTATCCTGACCCGAACTTACGGGGTTACAAGCCTTTTCCGGACGCCGGCTCCGACAAGGACCCGTCCGCCCAGAACACGCCCGCTTCGGTCACCTCGAAAAGACGCGTTCCCATGAAGAATGTGGAAGCTGAGCGTGCTAGCGATGGAACGACTGCCCTGGTATCGAAAAACAGCAACCTCAAGCTGGATCGGCTGACAACTTATATTCTGGCGGCGGAACCGACGACGCAAAAATAGCCGATGTAACCCGCGCTAGGACGGATCGCGCTCCGCAGCCTTCCTTGATTTCGCAGTTGCGCTGTGCTACAAGCGACGGTCGACCGTAATCGTTTACGGACCTCATACCAATCGTGTCTGCGTTCTCGCGAACCGTCCCTTGTCTGCGGATCGCGCAGGAGGATTTCATGAAAATCCGCAATCGAGTTCATGTAGTTGTTGCCGTTGTGGTCGCGTTGTTTATTTCCCATGTGTCGGCACAGACTAGCGCTGAACCGGCTTACCTGGACCCTTCCAAGCCCATCGCCGTCCGGGTGGATGACCTGATCGGCAGGATGACTCTGGAAGAAAAAGCCTCGCAGTTGGTGAACCAGGCGCGCGCCATTCCCAGGCTGCAGATTCCAGCCTATGACTGGTGGAGCGAGGCGCTGCATGGCGTGGCCAACGCCGGGACCGCGACCGTATTTCCTGAGCCCATCGGGCTGGCCGCCACGTTCGACGATCCGCTGATCCATCAGATGGCGATCGTGATTGGGACCGAAGCTCGCGCCAAGCACAATCAGGCGGTGAGAGCGGGACACAGCAATATTATGGAAGGCCTCGATTTCTGGTCGCCGAACATCAATATTTTTCGCGACCCGCGCTGGGGACGCGGCCAGGAAACTTACGGCGAAGATCCATTCTTGACCGGACGCATGGGCGTCGCCTTCGTGACCGGCCTGCAGGGAGACGACCCGAAATATTTCCGCGTGATTTCCACGCCCAAGCACTACGCGGTGCACAGCGGGCCCGAGCCTACGCGGCACACCATCGACGTGCAGGTTTCGAAGCATGATATGGAAGACACCTACCTGCCGGCGTTTCGCGCCGCGGTCACTCAGGGCAAAGCGGAATCGGTGATGTGCGCCTACAACCGCGTCGACGGCCAACCGGCCTGCGCCAACACATTCTTATTGGAGGACACATTACGCGGCGCGTGGCAGTTCAACGGGTACGTCGTCTCCGATTGCGATGCCATCGTCGACATTTATCAGGGGCATCACTACACCAAGAGCCAGGCTGAAGCCGCGGCGGTCGCGCTCAAGACCGGAATGGACAACGAGTGCGCCGACTTCTTCACCATCACCAAGGACACGCACGATTACCAGCCCTTCATCGATGCGGTGAAGCAGGGCCTGCTCACGGAAGCAGATATTGATCGCAGCTTGAAACGCCTCTTCACAGCGCGCGTGCGGCTGGGCATGTTCGATCCCCCAAATATGGTGCCATATGCCAACACTCCTGACTCGGAGATCGACAGCCCGGCGCACCGGCAGTTAGCGCTCAAGACCGCGCGCGAGTCGATGGTGCTGCTGAAGAATGACGGTGTGCTTCCGCTGGGAGCCAATGCCAAAAAGATTCTGGTTGTCGGACCTCTAGCCGAATCGGTCAGCGTGCTGCATGGCAACTACAGCGGGACCGCCTCGCACGCGGTCACGGCGCTGGAAGGAATTCGCAAGCAGTTCTCCGCGGCCAAAGTGACGTTCTTGCCGGGCACAAATTTCCTTCGGGAGCCGCAAGTCATTCCGACCACCGTTCTCTCGACCCACGACGGCAAGCCGGGATTGAAAGCCGAATATTTCGCCGGCGAATTAACCGGAACGCCGCAACTCACGCGCACCGACCCATACGTAGATTTGCAACTCACTCACCCCGACGCTCATGCCCTTCCTGCGCCCGACAACATGAAGGATTTCTCGGTGCGCTGGACTGGTTTTCTGACGCCTAATCAAACCGGCACGTACGAAATAGGACTTTTCGGTTCGATGCAGCGTTTGTGGCTGGACGGAAAACTCATTGTGGACGACGCTATCCTGCATGATCCCAATCCGCAATTTGCGAAGGTAGATCTGACGAAAGGGCACCGCTATGCGGTGAAAATCGAGTACCTCGCCGGCGGCAGAACCACAAAGCTGGTGTGGCTGCCCATGAGCGCCGATCCTCTTATGGAAGCAGCCTCGGCGGCGCGTGACTCCGACGTAGTGATTGCGGTGGTCGGCATCACCTCCAAACTGGAAGGCGAAGAGATGAAAGTCGATCTGCCGGGCTTCCGTGGCGGCGATCGCACCAGCCTCAATCTGCCCGCAGAAGAAGAGGCCTTGCTCGGAGCTTTACGGGCTAGCGGCAAGCCGCTGGTCGTTGTTCTCATGAACGGCAGCGCGCTGGCGGTCAACTGGGCCAACGATCATGCCAACGCGATTCTCGACGCCTGGTATTCCGGCGAAGAAGGCGGAACCGCCATTGCGCAGACGCTCGCCGGTGAAAACAATCCGGCCGGGCGTTTGCCAGTGACCTTCTACAAAGGAGTTGAGCAACTGCCCGACTTTGAAGATTATGCGATGAGAGATCGCACCTATCGCTATTTCACGAAGGACCCGCTTTACCCGTTTGGGTACGGGCTGAGTTATTCGAGGTTCGAATATAGCGGGCTGAAGTTGTCGAACCCTGAGCTGCAGGCCGGCAATCCTCTGGACGTGGAAGTGGATGTGAAGAACACGTCGCAGCGAGAGGGCGACGAAGTGGTCGAGCTTTACATCACGTTTCCGAAGCTCGCCGGGGCTCCGCTGCGCGCCCTGCGCGGCTTCACGCGCGTGCACTTGGATGCGGGCGAACAGAAGCATGTGAAGCTCACACTCGCTCCGCGCGACTTAAGTTACGTGAATGAAGCTGGAGACCGGCTGGTGGGGGCGGGAGATTACGTCATCACGGTAGGCGGAGGCCAGCCCGGCACTGCGGCGGCACATGCTGATATTCATCTCGCGATTCAGGGCGAACAGACGTTGCCGGAGTAAGATGGCAAGAGGCGCCGGTCGCCGATTCCGACATGATGAGTAGTAATGTTTGCTACTCCCTGACTGCATTTTTATTCTGGCTGTTTGTGGGCGCCCCGGCGTCGGCGCGCCCACAGGCTGGCGCTCCCTCCAAACCTTCCGACACATCCGCCGGAAATAGCCCGATTCAATTCGCCTACCAACCAATCGATTTCAAACTCGACAGCGACGAAACCAAGGAATACCACGCGCCTGAGACCATGGCCGGCGGCGTGGCCGTTTTCGATTACAACAACGACGGCAAGCTCGACATTTTCTTCACCAACGGCGCCAATATTGAGACCCTGAAAAAAGACTCACCCAAGTATTCCAATCGTCTCTTTGAAAATGACGGCAAGGGGCATTTCACTGATGTCACCGAGAAAGCCGGTCTGGCCGGAACTGGCTACGACACGGGGGTCGCGATTGGCGACTACGACAATGACGGGTACGAAGACATTTTTCTCGCTGGCGTCCATCGCAACACGCTCTATCACAACAACGGCGACGGAACTTTCACCGACGTGACCGCCAAAGCCGGGCTGAACAAGCCCGATCCCGAATACGGGCCACTATGGGCGGTCGCGGCCGCCTGGGTCGATGTCAACAACGACGGCCTGCTCGATCTGGTCGTCGTCAATTACTTGAAATGGGACGTCAATCATGAGCCGGTGTGCGAAGGCTATGGCCATCGCGACTACTGCCATCCCAAGATGTACAAGCCCACGCCCAACCAGCTGTTCATCAATAACGGCGATGGAACATTCCGCGATGCCTCGGTCGAAGCGGGCTTCCGCGAGCATCCGGGAAAGGGCATGGGCATCGCGACGGCAGACTCGGATCTCAGCGGCAAGATGGATCTGATGATCTCCAACGACAAGCTGATGAACCAGTTTTTCAAGAACAAAGGCGGGGGCAAGTTCGAGGAAGTCGCCTTCGATGAGAACGTCGCTCTGCGCGAGGACGGGACCTACATCTCGGGCATGGGCGTTGATTTTCGCGACCTCGACAACGACGGCTATCCCGACATTTTTCTGGTCGCGCTGGATGGCGAAACTTTCCCGTTGTACCGCAACACCGGCAAAGGAAGCTTCGAAGAAGTGACGCGGGAGAGTGGAATGACCCGGCTGAGCCTGCCCATGTCGGGGTATTCTCCGACGATCGCCGATTTCGATAATGATGGGTGGAAAGACATTTTTGTCTCCCGCGGGCACGTGCAATCCATGGCGTCATCGGCGAATCTGGCGATTGCCCAGCCCAATACTGTTTTTCGAAATCTGGGCGGAATGAAATTTTCGGCCCTGACCGCCGAGGCCGGTTTGACCGCCCAGCCGCCCTCGCGGCACCGCGGATCGGCGGTAGGCGATTTGAATGGAGATGGAAAGCTCGATGTGGTCGTGAGTGCCCTGAGCGCTCCCGCTGAGATCTGGATCAATCAGAGTCCGGGCACCAATCACTGGCTCGAGTTCAAGCTGCAGGGCACCAAGAGCAACCGCGACGGCATTGGGGCGAGGATTAAGATTGTCACGAAATCCGGAGCGCAGTACAACCACATGACCACCAGCTGCGGATACGCGTCCTCGAGCGCAGGCCCGGTGCATTTCGGGTTGGGCGCCAATACCTCGGCGGATTTGGTGGAGATCCACTGGCCTTCGGGGATCGTGCAGCAATTGAGAGACGTGGCTGCGGATCGCGTGGTCGTTGTGAAAGAGGCTGCGAAGTAGTAGATGGTGGGTGCGAAGGCAGGCGCCGCCCTACGATCCTCACGCCCCGATCTGACAGAGTGCGGGATAGATTTGGCGATAGGTGCGGTAAGCTTGCTGCATGGCCGCTGAATCCTTCTGATTTGGGGCGATGCGTTTGGCCACGCGGACCACGGCTTCGCACGCTTGCTCGACGGAATTCCACGCTCCTGCGCCCACACCCGCCAGAATCGCAGCCCCGTACGCGGCCCCTTCTTCGGCCGCGACAATTTCCACTTCCCGGCCGTAGACGTCGGCTTGAATCTGGCGCCACAGCGAAGAGCGCGCGCCCCCTCCGCCTAAGCGAATCGAGGTCACGGGAATTTTCATCTCGTCAAATATCGTGAATGTGTCTTTCAGGCTGAAAGCCACGCCTTCCATGATGGCGCGAATCACATGGGCTCGAGTGTGCGAGGCGGTCAAGCCGATCAGCGCAGCCCGTGCCTTCGGATCGAGATGCGGCGTGCGCTCGCCCATCAAGTAAGGAACCCAGAATGCGCCTTCCGACGCGACCGGGGCTGCGCTGGCTTCTTCCGCAAGAACCTCGTAAGGATCGCGCCCATCTTTTTTCTGCACTTCCGGCGAGCAGGCTCCGAACTGATCGCGATACCAGCGCAGCGACAGCCCAGCCGCTTGCGTGACCCCCATGACATGCCAGCGGCCGGGAATGGCGTGGCAGAAAGTGTGCAGTCTGCCTTTGGGATCCATGGCCGGGCGATCGGTGGAGGCGAACACTACGCCCGAAGTCCCGATCGTCGCGCTGACCTCGCCCGCCCGTGCAATGCCCATGCCCACCGCACCCGCAGCCTGGTCCCCGGCTCCGGCCACGACCGGAGTGCCCTGGCGCAATCCCGTGGCTTCCGCCCCCACCGCGGAAACTTTTCCGCAAATTTGCGGGGATTCGAACAGCGCGGGCAGCAGGCTCTGCCGGATATCCGTCTTGGCGAGAACTTCGGTCGACCAGCGGCGATTAGCCACATCGAGCAGAAGTGTCCCCGAAGCATCGGCCATGTCGATGGCCCGTTCGCCGGTCAGCCGAAAACGCACGTAGTCTTTGGGCAACATGACATGCGCCACCCGCGCCCAATTCTTGGGCTCGGTCTCGCGCACCCACAAAAGTTTGGTCAGAGTGAAATTGGTCAACGGAGGATTGCAGGTGAGCCGGATCAAAGTATCGCGCCCGAACATCTCTTCCAATTCGCGGCACTGCGCCTCACTGCGCTGATCGCACCAGATGATCGCCGGCCGCACCACCTCATCGGCCGAGTCGAGCAGAACCGCGCCATGCATCTGCCCGGAGAAACCAACGCACGCGATATCGTCCGCGTGCACACCCGACGTCTGCAGCGCCTTGCGCACCGCAACTCCTGTAGCTCGCCACCAATCCCGCGGATCCTGCTCGGCCCATCCGGGACGAGGGCTGGCAAAATTCCCATGCTCCGACGACGCCGATCCAACCACATTTCCGTGCTCATCCATGATCAGCGCCCGCGTGCCGCCGGTGCCGACATCAATGCCCAAGAGATTCATGAGATTTCACTTTCGGAGAATGGCTTCCGGCCCTGGGTTTCCCTCCGTCGAAGTCGCAGCCCCTGGCGCGCCCGAGCGAAGCCCGCATCAAGCGAAGTCCTCGGCCAGTTCGCGCGAGGTTTCCCGGATCGCCTGCGCAACCGATTCCTGGGACTGCCGGCGCAGGAAGAAATCCAGATTGCCGCGCATCACTAAGTGCGGCGCCAGCGTGATTTGATTCGACCGCCGCCCGCCTTCGGCCAGGAACTCATGCAACATCCGCAACGCCATTTGTCCCTGTGCGCGGGGCCGCTGATAAATCGTCGCCACCACGGCTCCAGAACGAATATAGGGAACCAGGCTGGGAAATAAATCCGTGGTGATGATGGTAAGACGTTCCAGCAAATTCGCATCCTGGGCCGCTTGCAGTACCGGAATCGAGGCTTCCGTCGTCACATAGATTCCAGCCAGATCAGGGTGCTCGTCAAAGAGCTTCCGACATTTGGCATAGGCTTCGTTGTCAACGTCGTGATCTTCAATGGGCCGGAGCGGTCGCAGGTTCGGGTAAAACGAATGCAGCGTCGATTCGAACGCGGAAAACTTCTCAGCGTGTTCGGTGATCGCCATATCAAACAAGGTAATCGCGATCTCGCCCTGCCTTGGCCCGAGAAATCTTCCCATCAGATCGGCCGCGATGGAACCGCTGGCCAGAGTATCCACCGCAACCAGACCCAGGCTCCCGCTATTAGGAGCGTCGGTGGCCACGCATACGACAGGAATGTGCGCTCGCGCCGCGCGCCGGATCGCCGCGCGCAGCGACTGCGGACGGCTGGGGAAAATAATGATGCCATCCACCGGTTCGCCAATGGCGGCTTCCAGCGCCTCTTCCTCGCCTTCCCCCAATCGCGGGCAGGTCCTGAACTCCACCTCGAGGTTTTCCAGAAGAATCGAGGCGGCTTCCTCGCGAATGCCGGTACGCACTTCGTCCCAGAATGAGGTCGTGCCTTGCAACGTATTCACGGAAAGTCGCAGTGTCTTTTTCGAAGACAGATAGCGGGCGGCGAGATTCGGACGATAGCCCAGGGACTTGGCGGCTTCCAGCACCTTCGCCTTGGTCTGCGCGCTTACCCCTGGATTGTCATGCAAGGCCCGATGGACGGTTCCAATCGACGTGCCCAGCGACCGGGCGATGTCACGGAGCGTGCTGGGAGGCTTACCCATGGTTGAGGCCTGCGTCAAGACCGGCCGCGTACAGCGAGCACATCATCGAGCCGGCGGTGGCAAAGCCGTGCCCGAATCGTAAACGTTAACGGAACCCGCCGAAATTCGCAAGCTACCCAGAAGGCTAGTAGTAGTTGCTGACTTCTCAGGAATGTCATCGTGAACGGCGGCGGCGCCATCCAGCTGGCGGGGAGACGCTCATGGATCGAAATGTGACTTCATAACGCAGGTACGCGTTTTTTCTGATCGGGGATTCCGGAAAGGTGATAGATCCACTGGCAGATCGTGTCCCGCCATTTCACCGCTTCTCCGGCCTGGAATTGAAATCGCGCCAGAATATCCCGGTAACGCTCGTCGCCGATGAGTCCGGCGAGCTTCTTCCAGCGCGGCACAAACGCGGCGGCCTGCTCCGCGCCGTCGTAGTGCGAATCGTAAATGTGCTGGATCACCGTCTTTCCCGAATGCAGTACGTAGGTGTACGGCACGTGATGAAAGAAGAGCAGCAAATTGTCGGGGCACGCGGCGAGCGGTTCGTAGAGCTTCTGCACCGCTGGCGGGTACTGTCCGATGAAGCCGGTGCCGGTGGCGATGGTCCGATCCATGCCGATGCCCTGGTGATCGGCGCGATGCCATTGTCCCCAGCCATTTTCTTCTGACGACTGGGGCGCGGGAGAATAATGATTGCCCACAATGTTGGTAAGCGTTCCGGCTCCGAGCGGGCCGGTATAGTTCTCGTACACGCGCCACGAATCCAACTGCAATTGGCTGATCGTTCGCACAACTAGCGGATCGTTGCTGAAAGTCAGGCGAGTCCATTCGTCGGCGATGGTTTCTGAACTGAGGTTTGGATTCCACGCAAGGCGGCCGAAGCCGTAGAGATTCGCCATGGCCATGGGGCTGCCCAGCCAATTTGCATCCAGTCCAACGTTGGCCACGCCGACATACCCGCCAACCGGCCGATGAAAGATTCGGCCCGCGACCAGATCTTTGACCGGGGTTGAGTTTTCATCGATGCGCATGTCGAAATCGAGAACTTCTTTCCACATCGGCACAAGAAAACAAAGATGCTTCTGCTGCCCGGTATATTCCTGCGTGATTTGCAGCTCGATGGCTTCGTTGGTGCGGCGTAGTCCGGCAAACAGCGGCGACACTGGCTCGCGCACCTGAAAGTCGATGGGGCCATTCTTGATCTGAACGATGGCGTTGTCGTCAAATTCCCCGTCGAGCGGATGGAAGTTGTCGTAAGCGGCCTTGGCGCGGTCGTTTTTCAGATTGCGCCAGTCGAGATGATGGTTATAGACAAAGGCGCGATAAAAAACCACGCCGCCATGGGGCTTGAGCGCGCGCGCGATCACATTGGCGGCATCGGCATGTGTGCGGCCGTAAGCGGAGGGTCCGCTGCGACCTTCTGAATCCGCCTTCACCACGAATCCGCCGAAGTCGGGAATTTGCTGGTAGATGGCATCGGCCTTCCTGCGCCACCATTCCGCAACCCGCGGATCCAGAGGGTCGAACGTGTCCAAACCGCCGATGATTTTCGGGCTGCTCAGATCGACCGAGAGCGAGAGTTGCACGCCCCACGGCCGGAACACATCAGCGATGCGGCGAAGCTCGGCGATGAAACTCTCTTCGAGAACGCCCGGGGCGGCGTTGACGTTGTTCACCGTGCAACCATTGATGCCGACCGAAGCCAGCAAGCGCGCGTACTCTCCCGCGCGAGTGAGATCGTCGCGCACTCTACCATCGGCGAAAAAAATAGACCGCCCGCCGTACCCCCGTTCGATGCTCCCGTCGAGGTTGTCCCACTGGTTCACCCAACGGATGGGCGCGGAGGGCTGCTGCACCTCATCGAGATTGGAGATGCTCTTTTCACGCGCAATCTTGCTCAGCAGGTTGTACACTCCGTAGAGCACGCCGCGGTGATTGGAGGCGACCACCAGCAAACATTCGCTTCCCCGGATACGCCAGCTCTTCAACCAATACGCATCGGCTCTCAAGGGCTGGGGAGGATTCGCATTCGGAGCGAGCGCGTGAATTTCGTCCACCGTGCCCAGAACAATGGCACCCCCGCTGGCAAACTCGGGGATCGCCTTAAAGCTCCGGCCCAGCATCGGCGTGAGCCCGCGGATCAATTCCTCTCCCGCGCTCTTCAACACGGCTGAGTCCCCAAGCACGACAACCCTTGTCGGCAATGGCCCGTACTTTTTTCTGGCTTGCGCGCGCAATGGCGCATATCGTAGCCATGCCTCGGCTCCGCTCTCGCCATTCATGGCCGACGAGAACAAAACAGCGCAGATCGCGATGAGCATGATACGGCGCCACGCCGGCGTGAAGGAGTGGGCTCGCATCATGACCCCAGGCAGAAAGCGATGATCGTATCGCCCCTCCGGCCCGTGCTCGTCTCGACTTTTTCCAGGAGCCCGGCTTCCATGTCGTCAGGATCGGGATTCATCTCACAGGTTGCGATATCTTGGTCGGAAGCGCCGTGGTAGCAGAGTTCGCAAATACCCAAGCCATCTCCCGAGCGCACAGGAGGGCCGAAGACGCGGCAGGTCATCGGGCGGAATTCATAAAGCTCGCATAATCCAGTTTGCGGATCGAGCACTGGACAAGGCTCGTCGTTGCCGAACTCTTCAAAGCGCTCACGGGCCTCCTCAGTTTTGCCCAAAATTCCGGTCGCTGGATCACCGGGAAATTCTGCCGATAACCCCACAACCGATTCGCGAGCACGCCTGCGGATTGCCGCCGCGCGTTGGGGAGCGCGGGATTCTAATTCGTCCAGCCCGCGCCGCAATCGCATCGCATCCAGTTGATTGATCGCGAAAACTCCAATGCAACACTGGGTGCATCCGGGACGGCACACCAGCCATTCTCCACTTTTTCGCGTGGCGTCGGCTAGCGCTGCATCGACAACCTGAATAAGCTTTTGATCTCCGGAAGTTGGAAAGCGAAAAGCCACCAAATCAGCATACCGCACTGCGAAACCCAACTCGACTACAGCCCCAGCAGATTTTTGTGCAGCTTGGCGTAGCCATGCTCATGGGCCCATAAATCCAGCGGAGACGATGCGAGTTCGTCAACCACCGGTTCGGCGCGCCCGTTCTTGGTCAGGTCTACAGTCTTGACATAGGTCTTGCAAATCTCGCAGCATTCCACGCGGATGTAATCGAATTCCGCGGCGGTGAAGACCGGCAGTTTTGTATCGTTTTCTTCGCCGCATCCGGGACAAACCAGTCGCCGGAAATCCCATTCCGCGAAGCAAAACGCACAAACCATCGACCGGGCTGCGCCCTCGCCCATCTGCCGCAGAACGCCCCATGCCGGCTTGCGTGCGCAGAACGGGCAAACCGCATACTTGTGCTGCCCCGGCTTCAGCTTGGCCTGCGAACGCAGCAGTTCAGCGTAGGGCTGCAGAAAAGCCTGCAAAAGAATCGTCTGCGCATCCGCTGGAGCCGGCGCCTTCCATGCTTCAGCCAGCAATTCCGGCCAGAGCGAAGCTTCTCGGGCGCGAATCTCGCGGCTTAGTTCGCCCAGTTTCCCCGGACCATGCCGCTCGACGACGGACAGAAAAGATTCCAAGCTCGAAGTCAACTCCGCCAATTCGAGGCCGCTGAGTTCGCCAACCCGAGGATCTGAATTTCTCAACTCAGAGGAAATTGCACTCAGACGATCATGCAATCGTTCCTGAAAGCCGCTCAGGTGAACGAAAAAACCGAGAATCTCCGCGGCGAAGGCTTGCTGCTCCATGAGCGCGCGCGCCCGCTCGATGCGCCGCTGCCAGGGCGGTTTCGTCATTCGAGGCATTATCGGCTCATCCGGTAGCCCGAGCAACGCCTCGCAACAATTCACATGACATTAACATTGAGGCATTGACTCTCATTGATGACCGATCTATAGTTTGCGGCATCTGTGATCGAAAGCCGTCGGCTGATTTGCGCTGTTGGTGGGATATGGCCGCAACCTCAACTTCCGATGGGCCTTTGAGTCATCCATAGTCGTCCAGAGTCTGCTTTGTAAGTCGTGCAGTAGATGCTGGAGGTTTCGATGGAATTCTCCCGCAGGACCTTTCTCAAGGGCGCAATCGCCGGCGCCGGCATCTCGACGCTGGGATTTGACCTCACCCCGGTTTATGCGCAAGCGCAGAATCTGAAAATCGCCCGGGCCAGCGAGACGCGCAGCACCTGTCCTTATTGCTCTGTGAGCTGCGGCGTCATCATCTACACGCTGGGCGACAAGGCGAAGAATGCGATTCCTCAGGTCGTGCATGTGGAGGGGGATCCCGACCACCCTATCAATCGCGGCACGCTTTGTCCCAAGGGATCGTCTCTCGAGCAAGACATCCTGAATGACCGCCGGCTGCTCAAGCCGCAAGTCCGCCGTCCCGGGGCCACCGAGTGGGAAGATATTTCGTGGGAACAGGCTTACTCCGAGATCGCGCAAAAAGTAAAGAAGACGCGCGACGATACTTTCGTCGCACAAGATCCCTCCGGCAAGACCGTCAACCGCTGTGAAGGCATTGCCTTCACCGGCGGCTGCACCGATACCAACGAGTTCAATTATCTGGCCGTCAAGAGCATGCGCAGCCTGGGGGTCTGCTACCTGGAAAACCAGGCCCGGGTTTGACACGGCCCTACGGTCTCCAGTTTGGGGCCAACATTCGGACGCGGGGCGATGACCAATGGCTGGATCGACATCAAGAACACCGACATGATGTTGATCATGGGCGGCAATCCAGCCGAGAACCATCCTTGCGGCTTCAAGTGGCCGATCGAAGCCAAGCTGCATCGCAATGCGAAAACCATCGTCGTCGATCCGCGCTTGACCCGCACCGCCGCCACCGCTGATCTCTATCTGCAGATTCGCGCTGGCTCCGATATTGCCTTTCTGGGCGGCATGATCAACTACGCCATCGAGAACAAGCGCATCGCGCACGAGTATCTGGTCAATTACACCAACGCGGCCTTCATCATTAAAGACCGGTTCAAGCTGCCGGACGATGGCTTGTATTCCGGATTCGATCCAGAAAAAAAGGTCTACGACAAGTCGACCTGGAACTATGAAGAAGGCGGCGATCTGACCGGCAAGCCGGTCGCGCCGACTCCTGCGCAGCAATACGCTGAGGTCGGAACGCAACAACATGAGTCCCACGGCTATCAAGCAGCTTCTCCCGCTGGAGCAAAGGCTGCGGCCACTCCAGCGCCCGCATTGCCGGCCAAGATTGCCTTTGATCTTTCCCTGCAGCATCCACGTTGCGTCTTCCAATTGCTGAAGCAGCAATATTCGCGCTACACGCCCGAAATGGTGGAGCGCATCACCGGCATCCCCAAAGATCAATTCCTCAAAGCTGCCGATCTTTACACCTCCGTCCGTAAAGATGGCGACATGAAAAAGGTTGCCACCATCATTTACGCCGTGGGCTGGACGCAGCACAGCTTCGGCACCCAAATCATTCGCGCGGCCGCGATGCTGCAATTGCTCATGGGCAACGTAGGACGCGCCGGCGGCGGCGTCAACGCTCTTCGTGGCCATTCCAATATTCAGGGCGCGACCGATATGGCAGGAATTTTCGACATTCTGCCCGGTTACCTGAAGATGCCGAACCCCGCCGACACCGACCTGGCGACTTACTTGAAGCGCATCACTCCCAATCCCGCTAAGCCCGATCCGTGGGATTCGTTCAACTACTGGTCGAACACGCCCAAATTTGCGGTGTCGTTGCTCAAGGCGATGTACGGTCCCGCGGCAAGCAGGGAAAACGACTTCGCCTTCCACTACCTGCCCAAGATCGACCGCAACTACTCGTGGGTGAACATCTGGAACGATATGTACGAAGGCAAGGTCAAAGGGCTGTTCGCCTTCGGCATGAATGGGGTGATGATTGGGCCCGATTCCGAGAAGAATATCAACGCGCTGAAAAAGGCCGACTGGCTCGTGGTCTGCGAAATCTATCCCGACGAGACCAGCGAGTTCTGGCGCGCGCCGGGCATCTCGATCGATGAGATGAAGCAGATCAACACCACCGTGTACCGCTTGCCGGGCGCGGGTTTTGCCGAGAAAGATGGCACTTTCGTAAATTCCGCCCGCTGGCTGCAATGGAAGAATGTCGCGCTCCCTCCGCCGGGTCAGGCCCGCCTTGATCAGGAAATTCTGGCGACGATTTTTTTGAAGGTGCGCGAGCTCTATCAGAAAGAGGGCGGCAAATTTCCTGACCCGATTCTGAATGCGACGTTCTCTTACACGAATCCGTATAATCCGTCGCTGGCCGAAGTCGCGAAAGAGATCAACGGTAAGGCCGTCGCGGATCTCACCGATCCGAAGACCAAGCAGACGATCAAGGCCGGCCAGCAGTTGCCCAGCTTCGCCTGGCTCAAAGATGACGGCACCACGGCGTCGGGAAACTGGCTGTATTGCGGATCGTGGACCGAAGCTGGCGCGATGACGCAGCGCCGCGGCACCGATGACCCATCCGGGCTCGGCATCTATCCCAACTGGGCCTGGTCGTGGCCGCTGAACCGACGCGTGCTCTACAACCGCGCCTCCTGCGACCTCAACGGCAAGCCGTGGGATCCCTCGCGCCGCCAGGTTTGGTGGGACGATGCCAAGGATTCCTGGGTTGGCAACGACGTGCCCGACTTCAAGGCCGACTCCGCGCCCAAAGATCACATGGGTCCGTTCATCATGAACCCGGAAGGTGTCGGGCGCATTTTCGTTCCGCTGGGGGCGATGGCCGACGGGCCTTTCCCCGAATTCTATGAGCCGATCGAGAGCCCCATCGCCAATCTTCTGCACCCGAACCAGCCCAACAATCCAGTGGTGAAGAAATACAAGACCGAGTTCGACAAGTACGGCACGGTCGATCAGGGATTCAATGTGATCTGCACCACCTACCGTCTCACCGAGCACTATCACTATTGGACGAAGAACAATCCCATGAACGTAGAACTGGTGCCGGAGCCGTTCATCGAAGTTCCGGCCGAACTGGCTGACAGGATGGGCATTCAGGGCGGCGAGAAAATCAAAGTCACCAGCGCGCGCAGCCAGTACATCGCCAAAGCCATGGTGACGCGGCGCATTCGTCCGATGAAGATCGACGGCAAAGAAATGTTTCAGATCGGCATTCCCATTCATTGGGGATTCCGTGGCATCGCCGAAGATGAAGGCAAGACCGCCAAGACATTGGCGAATCAACTAACGCCCACAGTGATCGATCCGAACGCGTTCACGCCGGAGTTCAAGGGGTTCTTAGTGAAGATTGAGAAGGCGTAGTTGTAGCCATGAATGCGTCATCCCGAAGGCCCGCGCTTTCATCAGCGGGCCGAGGGATCTGGCGTGGAGAGGAACCGATTCCGCACCACGCGAGATCCTTCGCTCCGCCTGAGAAGCGCCTGCGCTCAGGATGACGCCCTAAGGGAGAGAACTTAAGCTACATGAGCGATCGCAAGACACTTCAGACCAAGCAGATCTCGGCGCACCCTGGGCCCTCCCCCGGCCTCAATGTGCAGCGCGATGCCGAAGTCTGCAAGTTGATCGACACCACGATCTGCATTGGCTGTAAGGCCTGCGAGGTAGCCTGCGTCGAATGGAACGACATGCCGTTCAGTCCCACCACTTTCGACAACACTTACCAGACTATGCCTTCCACACGCTGGAATTTCTGGAACCTGATCAAGTTCAACGAACACCAGCGCGAAGACGGCACCATCCAGTGGCTCATGCGCAAGGACCAGTGCATGCACTGCGCCGATCCCGGATGCCTGCGCGCCTGTCCCGCCGACGGCGCCATCGTGCAGTACACGAACGGCATCGTCGATTTTCAGCAGGAAAACTGCATCGGCTGCGAATTCTGCGTCTCGGGATGTCCCTTCGATATTCCGAAATTCAATCCGGCCACGAAAAAAGTCTACAAGTGCACCCTCTGCTCAGATCGCGTCGGCGCGGGCCTGGAGCCTGCATGCATCAAGGCCTGCCCGACCGGATGCCTCAAGTTCGGCACAAAGGATGACATGAAGTTCATCGCTGAAGAGCGCACCAGGCAACTGCGCGATAATTTCGGATTCGAGCAGGCCGGCGTGTATGATCCGCAATCCATCGGCGGAACGCACGTGATCTACGTTTTGCACGATGCCAGTGATCCCGAGCGCTATGGCGGATTGCCCAAACATCCCGTCATCCCGTGGAGCTATACGGTTTGGAAATGGCTGTTTAAGCCGGTGCTGGGAACGTTCGCGCTCTTTGGTTTATTTGGCGTGCTCTTCCATTACGTAACTGTCGGGCCGCGCAAGTCGCAGCCCGAGCCGCCGCTCAGAAAGGATGGGCCCGATGTCCACCGCGGTTGAGCGTTTTGACGAGAAGGCGCGCAACGCTTTTGATCGCATCGGTCAAACCGAGGTCTACGAAGGCGAACTGCTGCGCCATCCCGTGTACACGCGCTTTCTGCACTGGATGGTTGCCATCTTTTTCTTTCTTGCCTTGTTCTCCGGATTCGGAATTTATCTGCCCTGGCTTTTCCGCTGGTTCACTCCCATCTTCGGCGGCGGCCCGCTGGCGCGCGCCATGCACCCATGGTTCGGAACCGGATTCGTGGTGTTCTTCGGATTGCAAACCCTGAACTGGATCGCGCCCATGAAGTGGACGCCAGCCGACACTCATTGGATGCAGCATCTCAAACAGAACATCAGCGGCGCAGAAAAAATGGATCTTCCCGACACCGGATTTTTCAATGGCGGCCAGAAAGTACAGTTTTGGGAGATTGTCGTCGGCTCGATTGTCTTACTCATCACCGGGATCACTTTGTGGCTTGGGGCGCGCTATCTTGGACGCTGGCCGGTCGCGGTCAGCTACATTCTGCATGACATCTTCGCGCTCATCATGCTGGGAGGAATCTTCATTCATATTTATCTCAGTACCATCGGGGAGCCGGGAACGTTTCAAGCCATGATCCGCGGCACCGTGAGCGAAGCTTGGGCATGGACGTTTCACCCCGCGTGGTACAAGAAAGTCACCGGCCGCGATCCGCTTCAGGCGTGCGAAGAAGCGCGCAAGCACGGCCATTTCGAGGGCAAGTAGAGGCCGTCAGTCCGTTAGTTGCCTCTTCAATCGTTGCCATGGAATTTTTGCGTTGGACTCAGTGGCTCCCTTCCTTCACAGTATTCCTGCTTCCTCTGCCGAGCAGCAGAAAGCCGTCAAACCCGCAGTTTGATTTGCCGCGACGGGCCACCCGTTCAGCCTCGGACTCAGTCGTCTGAATGACTCCAGACTGCACCCGCCGAATCTTTTTTAGGCGGATGCAGAGAACTTTTTCCCGCGAGGAGCGATGTTGCCGTCAAAGAATACAACTGTGAATTTGCGGACCGTTGCCGAAACAGTGGGCCTGGCGCCGTGTTCCGTATCCGCCGTTCTAAACCGCACACCCGCGTCGCGGGCGATCCCGCGTTCTACGCAAGACCGCATCTTCCGCGCCGCGGCAGAGCTGAACTATCGTCCCAACCTGTGGGCCCGGTCCTTGCGCACCAAGCGCACTCGCATGGTGGCCGCGATCGCGCCTGATTTTGGCCGCGCAGATATCGCTCTCGTCCTGGCTGGCGCGCACCGGCGATTGCAGGAGAAAGGATACCTGCTGGTTCTGGGAACGATTGAAACCGATGACCCGAACCAGCTCTCGGCTCGATTCGCGCAACGAGGCATCGAAGGTGTAATCGCCATCGATGCAACCGTTCCGCTGCAACGGCAATTCCCCGTGGCATCGGTGCATCTCCATTCCGAAATCTCGATGCATTCTTCACCGCACGAGGTACGGACCTGGCTAGCAGAGATCGGTCAATCTTCAGCAGAAGCCATCGTCAGCCAGATCGAGGGCCCAGGCAAGCCTCGAACCATGCCAGCACAACCGAAGGTTCCCGCACATTTCGACCCGCTGGCGGCTTGGGCAGCCCGCGGGGACTCCCGTGAAAGCGCTTAGCCCCGGGGCGGCGGCGTTAGGCAGGCTTCCGGCGATGCGTCTTCGCTTCTTCCAGGATTCGGAGCAGCAGCAGCCAGCGCTTTACATTGGTCGTCATCAGGAAATTTTCTTTGACGTGCTCGTGTCCGTTGGCGCCGATGCTGCGCGCAAATTCCGGATGAGTCAGCAAATAGCGGATCTGAAACGCGCATCCCTCCACCGAGTGCACCAGCACTCCGGTGAGTTTGTGAATGATCTGATTGGGAATGCCGCCCACCGCGGAGGCGATGGTCGGCTTTCCTTTCCACAACGCCTCGGTGACCGTCAACCCGAACCCTTCCTTCAAAGATTTCTGCACGATGATGGTCGAGGCGCGCTGGATGGCGTTGATCTGGAACGCGCACCAAGGCGGTAGGTCGAGGATAATGATATCCGGATCGTTCCCCGCGGCATCTTTCACTTCCTCTAAAACCGCCGCGCCCTCGGGATCATCACTAGCCCCGCCGCCTGCGAGCACTAACTGGCAGTCGACGTATTTCCTGGCGAGCTTGAAGGCCTGCACCACTCCTACCGGATCCTTCAGCCGGTCGAAGCGCGACACCTGCGTGACCACGGGGCGGGAGCGATCAATGCCAAAATCGTCGCAAACCTGCTGGACCTGCTCGTCGGTCAGTTCCTTGTTTTTCTCCGACAGCGGATCGATGCACGGATAGAACAGATACTGCGGAATCGGTAGTTGCCGGGCAAACGATTGCGCGGAAAAGATTGCCGCATCGTATTGCTCCACAAAGGGACGCAGAAATTCCCAGACCTTCGGATCGGGATTCGACAGGTCAATATGGCAGCGCCACACCCAACTCGCCGGAGTCTTCGAGCGCGAGCGAATCAACGCCACCGGCTGCGGATCATGGATCACCACCATATCTTCCCCAAACTGCATACGCTCCCGATTCTGCTCGTTGTACATCAGGAAGATGTCCTGCGCCGCCTTGGTCAATTCATAAGGGGTGCCTTGCAGTGCATTGTGAAACGCTTTCGTGATCTCGAAAAAATCGTTACCGCCGGTGATCACGTCCCAGCGAGCCGGCACTTCCAGTTCACAAAGCAGCGGCACCAGCCGGTTGAGCATCTCCGCAACTCCCCCGCCCACGGCCGTGGAGTTGACCATCTTGATCGTCTTGCCCTTCAACCCCTTCGCCAGGAAGCGCAGCGTGTCAATCTGGCCTTGACCGACAATGGGGCGGTAATCGTCCAAGTGCGGCGGTGGAGGCGGACTAGGTGGCGTCAAAACGCTGGCCGGAAGCTTTCTTTCGCCATGCCTCCGCTCGGCCGAGCGCCGATCCTGCACCGGACTCCCGGGTGCCCCACTTCGCTCCAATTCTGGGAGAAGTGGGGATTTTGGCTCTTCCGCAATGGCTTGCGAGCCGGTGCTGCTGGCAGAGGTGGCGCGCCGCTCTTCTGAACTCATTGCTCCCGTCCTAGTTCATGGCTTGGGAAACGATGCGGGCGATCTGCAGCCGCACGCCCTCCATCGTGTTGGTGTATATGTCGATGCGCTCGATCGCGTCGGCCGCCTGCTTGAGACCAACCTCTTGCTCCAGCCAGCTGGAAAAATCGTTCGACATACGGTGCAGCCGCAGCCGCGCTTCAATGAAATGGTGATGAATCGAGTGCACGCTGACCTGGTTGATGCCGTCGAGAAAGCCGGGAAGCGTGTCGGCCACGAAGTTGGTGGGCAACACGACCACGTCGGAAGCGCAAAAATAAAAGGGCTCAGTCGCCGGACGCGAGCCCGACATAGGATGGCCTTGTAGAAACTGATCGAGGATTTCGAGCATGCGCCGCCGCAGACCTTCGATCGCGGTAAACTCGCGGACGTCAATGCTGGCGAGTTGTTCCGCCAGCGCCGGTTCGTTGCACGCCGACAAACTCCAGTGCGCGAAATCGTTGGAGAATCCCTGCCGGATGAAATGATGTTCCTGCAGCGTGCGAAAGGTGTGCTGGAAGATCGAAGCATCCGGGCAGCTCTGCATGGCGCTGTGCAACTCGCACAAATTGCCTGCCTTCTGCCGCCCGATGCGCAGAAGGTTTTCCGACGTATTGAAATAGAAGGGCTTGCCCGGTTTGCGAACCGGAGGCTGGGCGGTAGCCGGCATTGTGGTGCTAATAGGTAGCACTCCGAGCCAGTTGGGTTGTCTCCGCCGCCGCCAGCCATCGCGACAAAAAATCCAGCAGTTCTTCCGGGGGTTTCAACCACACTTGCGCCGCCGTCCGACGCGGCTTTGTCCTCACCAGGACGCTCAAACCCCTGTCTCCCAACGCTCGAAACGCCCGTTCGTCGGTCAGATCGTCACCCAGGTAGGCCACCGGAGCAGTGGGACTCATCTCCGCCAGCACGGTTCGAACGGCATCGCCCTTGTCCAGATCGGGCATGCGCATCTCCACTCCGCCGTCGAACTCGAGTAGTTTGAGGCAAGCCCGATCGGCAATCGGAAACCAGCCTACCAGAATCTTGCCGCGCAGTTCGTCCGCTTCCGCCGGCTCCAGCGCGCGCCAATGAACCGCGATGCTTCCCGGCTTCACCTCCGCCAGATGATGGAGCCCCTGATAATCCAACCAGCGCCGGGCGTGGTCCAGGACTTCCGCTACATCCTCTGGAATCTCCGGCATCTCGCACGTGCCATCGGGCCGCAAGCGCTGCAATCCATGCGAGCCCCAAACCTCGGGCGCGGGCTTCAACCGCAAGAACGGATCGATCTCCCGCGCGTCTCTTCCCGTCACGATGACCAGCCGCGTGCGCCCCGCATCGATAATCTGCTGCAGCAGACGAGTCAACCCCGCGTAGGGAAAGGCACGCTGGCGCTCCACCGTAAATGGCGCGAGAGTCCCGTCATAGTCCAGCATCAACGCCGACCGCGGCGCCTTGCCGACCGCGTCCAAAAATTCATCGATATTCTCGCGGTGTTGCGTTTCTTTTTGATATGACATCCGTGTCTCCACTTTCAGTAACCAGCGCGGGTGCCGCGTGCATGCCCGACATATCGTTGGCATCCAGGCGCACCTCGCAGAGTTCTCCGATCAAACTTCCCGCCCAGCGATACACGTTGTGCTCGCGCACCACCTTTCTCATCCTTTGCATGCGCAATTGTTTTTCTTCCGAGCCCATCTCCAGCGCAGTGCGCATGGCCTCAGCCGTCTGATCGATGTCGTAGGGATTCACTTGCAGCGCATCGCGTAACTCCCGTGCCGCGCCGGTGAAGCAACTGAGAATCAGCACTCCCCGTTCATCGTGCCGTGCCGCCACGAATTCCTTGGCTACCAGGTTCATGCCATCGTGCAACGAGGTGACCAGGCACAGATCGGCGGCCCGGTAATAGGCCTCGACTTCTTGGTGACTGTGTTGCCGGTTCAAGAGCACGATCGGCTTCCACTGATCCACCTGGAAGCGCCAGTTAATGCGATCAGCTTCGGCTTCCACTTCCGCCTGCAACTCGTGATAGCGCTTGATGTGCGTCCGGCTGGGCGCGGCAATCTGCACAAACGTGAACACGCCCTCATAGCGCGGATACTTCTCCAGAAAGCGTTCGATGGCCAGAAAGCGTTCGAGAATCCCTTTCGTGTAATCGACGCGATCCACGCCCACTCCCATCAGCGCCGCCTCAACTCCCAGCGCTTTCAATAACGAGCCGCGCTCCTCATAGGACGACTCCTGGCGAACCTCGCCCTTAGAATCCAGAGCCTCCACGCTGATCGGAAACGGCCGCAGCGCCGTCCGATGTTCCAATCGCTGTACCGTCGAATGATCCCAATCGACTCGCGACTCCACGATCCGGTCCACCGTCTGCAACAAGTTCGTGCAGTGCGATTGAATGTGAAACCCAATCAGGTCGGCCCCGAGCAATCCATCCACCAGCTCGCGCTGCCACGGGCAGATGCCGAACGCCTCCGGATTCGGCCAGGGAATATGCCAGAAGATCGCCAGCCGCACATCGGGCCTCTGCTGCTTGATCATCCTCGGCAGCAGCGCGAAATGGTAATCCTGCACCAGCACGACGGGATTCCTGGCGTTCTCCATTTCTTCCAGCAAGGCAGCGGCGAATTTGCGATTCACGTCCTGATAATGCTTCCAGTCGGCGGCCCGGAACAGCGGTCGCGTGTGCGCGATGTGGCACAGCGGCCACAACCCCTCGTTGGCGAATCCGTAGTAGTACCCTTCTTCTTCCTCTTTCGAGAGCCAGACGCGGCGCAGCGTGTAATGGGGATCGTCGGGTGGCACGAGCAAGCGATCGTGCCCGTCCACCGCTTCCATATCGGCATCCCCTGACCCGTGCGCCACCCACGTTCCTCCACAGGCGCGCAATACGGGTTCCAGCGCAGTGACCAGCCCACTCGCGGGCTGGCTGACTTCCACCGATTTCCCACGCCGCCGGTGAATATAAGGTTGCCGATTCGAGACCACGAACAATCGCCCCTCTTCCAAGCGCCTGCGGACGTGCACGGCCAGCCGCTCCGCGGTCCACAGGGACTCTCCCGTAGCCCGCAGCCGCGCCTCCAGTTCTGCCGCCGAACGGGCATTGGTCAAGCTTTCCGCGAAGGTCGCGACCTCCCGCGCTAATGGCCGGAAGAGCTCAAAGTCCGGCAACTTCATTCGCGACGACATCCGTCCGGTCCGCAGCGACTTCATCCACACCGCCGTCCGCGCGATCGGCCCCGCCACGCTCCAGCGCACAATCAGCAACGTAATCATCGCGATCAGCACAACGTGAGCCAGCGCGCTCAGAAACGTCTCGCGCCAGATGCTCAGGCTCTCGCTGCGGATGTATCCGGAATCGTGAACGATCGCCAGCCCGCCGATCAGTTCCTCGCCACGATGCAGAGGCAAAGCATAGATGTGCGTGTGCGCGTGGCCGATTTGCACAAACGCATGGGTGTCGTGTTCTTCCCTGAGCGCCTGCAGAACCACCGCCGGCGCGCTGGCCATCAGCGACTGCAAATTGGTGGTCACCGCCAGAAGCTGGCCTTGCGGATCGTACACAGCCAGTCCCGCCAGATGTTCTCGATTGCCAAATTGCTGCACCGTGCGCTGCAGGGTTCGGGAATCGCCCCGCTCCAGGTCGCGCTCTACGTTGGCGGTAAGGCTCTCGCCCAGCAGCTCCGCCCGGCGTTCCAGATCCTTCCGCAGTTGCCGGCTCTGCATCAACACCTGGTAATACGAGGAGCACAGCGACACCAGCGTGACGCCCACGACGAGCGAAACGATAAGCCGTGCGCTGAGTAATCGCATCTACGCCTCCTCGCATCCCGCTTACTTCGCGGGCACCAACCACGCTAGGCTAAGCCGCCGTGCTCTGCGATCCCATTACTGAACGGGACAACTTATCTTGGGAATACGTTGCGCGCGATCCCAGAATCGCGTCACCGGACGAGGGGCGTAAGACAAGTGGCATTTCCGTCGCTGCCAACTCGATAGGACGCAAACCTTCGCCCCTGAGCCGCTTTGCCAGCTACATTCTGAGGACGGAATTCAGCAAAAGGTTGCACAGAGCTTGCCAAACCCAAGCTCTTGCATTTCATTGGATTGGCGGGCCTTCTCGAAACCCGGGAAGGTAAATTCTTCCCTCGCCCTTTGTGGAAAAAGGCTGAGAGTCTGGAATCATCTCCACGACAGAGTGGTCACAGAATCCGCGCCCAGCGCAACTTCCGCCACCTGATTCGCCTGTCGCAAAGAAACGGTCTTCGCCGCGCCGGAGTTTGTGATGACGAGTATTTTCTGCCCATCGGGATTTTCAAACCCGACCTGATCCACTCCTGCCAGGTTGCAGGCGGATTCAAATCGCCGCGCCCCACGCTTCACGCTGCGGGAAAAATGCGCGAACCCCCAATACTGTCCGCTGCGCGTGATCTCCTTCGTTTGCGAATGAATCGTCACCATGCCCCCGCACGAGAATGGGCCGATGTTGGGCCGCCCTTTTTCATCCAGCGCTAGATTCCATCCCGTGATCGACTGGCACCAATTGCGGATGGCGGCAATATAGGTTTCGCCCCAATTCACCCAATCGGTCGCATAATCCGGCGCGGCATAATCCGGCCCGCCTTCGGTCCAGTACATTTGTGCGTCCGGATGCGCCTTGTGCACCTTGCTCATCATCTCGGGCGTTCCCACATATCCGTGCCACGCGATGGCGTTGCAGTACTTGCGCAGCTCCGGATCGTCCAGCTCGCAGATCGCCCGTCCCCACAAGTTGTAGTTGTGATCGAGAATCCAAATCTTCGTATCCAGCCCGCTCTGCTGCAGCGCCGGCCCCAGATGGTTCTTCACGAATCCGATCTCGTACTCCTGCGGCCACGAACACGCGGGCATGCGCCCGTCTTGATCGGTATCCACTTCGTTCTGCACCGTGACCGCCTGGATCGGCACGCCCCCGGCCGCATAGCCCTGCAGGAACTTCACGAAGTATTGCGCGTATGCCGGGAAATCATGCTGCCACACCGATCCACCCAGCATCGAGCCGCCGGCCTTCATCCATCCGGGAGGGCTCCATGGCGACGAAAACAGGAACAAATCCGGATTCACCTTCCGGGCCTCTCGCATCATGGGCAGAACATAAGCCTGGTCGTGTGCGATCGAAAAGCGCTGCATCTGCGGATCGGGCACGCCTTCGTCATAGCTGAACACCTCGATCGAATAGTCGCTCGAACCAATGCAGGTACGGCACACGTTCAACCCCAGCTCCGAAGGATGAAACAAATCGTGAAACAGTTCGGCCCGCGCGGGCGCGGACAAACGGTTAAACGTATAGCATGCCGCGTCCGTGAACGCGGCTCCAAAGCCCAGCATCTCCTGATATTTTGTCGCCGGATCCAGCGTGATCGCATTCTCAGGAACCGCCGCCGAAGCCCGCCAATTCACTGGCGCTGCCGTGGCATAACGCTGGCTGCCTCCCGTGACCCGAATCGCAATCTCCCCCTCCGGCGCGGGCCCGTCAGAGCTGGGAATTGCCGCCGCCAAATCGGCGGCTGCTGTTGCGGCCGCACCAACCGCAGATAATTTCAGAAACGTCCGTCTCGTTTGTCCGCTGGGCACGTATTCGCTGGACACGCAGTTCTCCTGGCACCAAATCGAACCTGTGAGTATAGTGCGAATGATCTCCAATTACACGAGGGCTGCAATGAATCTTCATTGGCGCTCGCCCGTTTGCCTAGTCTTCCTGCTCACTCTCAGCGCGATCCCGCAAACCACCCGCCCCATGCCGCACTCTTCGTTGCAAGCGTGCCTGGTAGCGCCGCCATCCTGCCGGCTGACCCGAGCACGTCTTGCCCTCGGCTTCCCATCCCTGCGGACTGGTTTGCAGATTCCAAACCCGCCCTCGGCGTGGAATCTCATCTGGAGTGACGAATTCAACGCCGCCGACGGCTCCGCGCCCGATCCTTCCAAGTGGGTCTTGGAAACGGGAGGACGAGGCTGGGGGAATCAGGAGCTCGAGTACTACACGGCGCGGCCGCAGAACGTGATGCAGCGCGATGGCAATCTGGTCATTACCGCCAGGAAGGAGAAATACACCGGTCCCGATGGCGTCACGCGACACTACACTTCAGCGCGCCTGAAGACGCAAGGCAAGTTCGTCCAGACCTACGGGCGTTTCGAGGCTCGCATCAAGATTCCACGGGGGCAGGGAATCTGGCCCGCCTTCTGGATGCTCGGCGCCGACATCGACAAAGTTGGCTGGCCGGACTGCGGCGAGATCGACATCATGGAAAATATCGGCAAAGAACCCTCCACGGTTCATGGCACCATCCACGGCCCCGGCTACTCCGGCGATAACGGAATTGGCGATCCCTTCAGCCTGGCCGCCGGCCAGCGCTTTGCCAATGATTTCCACATTTACGCCGTCGAGTGGGAACCGCAGGCGATCCGCTTCTACGTTGACGATCACCTCTACGCCACTCGCACTCCCGCCGAACTGCCCAAAGGAACGAAGTGGGTTTACAACCATCCATTCTTCCTCTTGCTCAATGTAGCCGTCGGCGGCAGCTGGCCCGGCAATCCCGACGCAACGTCCACCTATCCGCAAACCATGCTCGTGGACTATGTGCGCGTCTATAACCGAGTCAATGCCGCCGCGACTTCATCGCAACCGTGAAATTCCTCGCGGAATGGGGCTCGAGATCAAACCGGATTATTTTCGAGCACGCTTATTTTTCTTCCACACTGTTTTACGGCGTTCCTCAGCGCACCCAGCAGTTAACCGTGGCGGTGGTGCAGTTTGGATAAACTTTTCTCACGGACGTGGAAATTCAGTGTGTGAGGGAGATTTGGCGCGGGACGTGCTACTCGGATCGTCGCAGGAAACTGAAGCGCTGTCCCGCAACTGACAGCCGGGCCGGAGCGAGGATAAGAATATGCACATCCACGCGACTCAAGCCAATGCATACGCGCAGTTGGATGCTCTCCGATCCGCGCAAAGGACTGCGGCAAGACGAGAGGCAGAGCGGGTTCGCAAGGAACTGCTGGAATCCGCCTCGGAACTGGCTGGCGAGTCCGACTTCAGCAATCGGATGGTCACGCAGGCGGAGGAGCGAAGAGAATCCCAAAGACGGCCAAAGCGGCCGAATAAGAAGAACGGCCAGATTCAACAGAAACCTACGGAATCAAGTCCAACCGATTCGGAAGACGTAGGCAGCCATATCTCAGACTGGGCATGACGCCCCACCTCCTGACGAAACCAGGACGATGGATTTCTTTCCGGATTAAGAGTTCTTAATGATCGTGGGAAAGCCCACTCATCTTTCCAACCACCCAGCTAGAAGAGTCCCCAGTGGCCCCAACGCGATCGACGACCGGTCAGAACCACGGAATCGACGTATCGTCTGTCTTCAGGAAGTTCAGTAGCTGCGCAGCGGCTTTCACGCGGCCCGGCGTCGCCGGATGAACGCCGTCATCGATGTTGTCCTGACAGGACCAGGTTAGACCATCGTTGCGTCCCAGCAACCCGTTCGTCCAGTAATAGGCGGCCCATGCGGTCCACGGTGCCACTACCGGCCCGTTGGCCGGGTTGTAGTTCATATTCCCCAGTCCGTTCTCCTGGTCTTGAATGACTGCCTTCGCCGCAAAGCCGGTTTCATAGGCTGTCGGCTCAGGCTGCGCGTTCCTTACTCCATTCGAGTAAGCGGTGTAGTTGACGCTCGACAGGTAAAGAATTTTCGTGTTGGGGAACTTGGTCAGAATATTGCGGGCTATGTTCTCCAACATGCCCTGCAATCCCGGAATCGACGGAGGATGCGACACATCTACATCGTTCAGCCACACTATCTCAACCTGCAGAGGAGAAACGCCCGCGTTGGGCAGATAAGAGTTAGTCATAATTCCCCAGAAATAGCTGCTGGGATCCTGAAGTTCATCTGCACTGGAGCTTCCCGTGCCTCCGTTTACCAAGACGAGGCTCGGGTTCTTCACAGGATCTGAACTGCCCAGGATCACAAGCTGGTCTGAGACGTCTTCAGTATTGGAATGGCCGATGGTCAAGAGCACGTAGTTTCCATTCGGGTCCGGGTTTCCATTTATGTCCAAAGGCTGGATTGATTGTCCCATGCTTATGCCATAAGCGTGATGAGTGGGATCGTCGACATTGTTGCCATTGGCATACAGCCCGCCCTGGTATGTTCCTTCGTAGTAACCCGTCCCCAGATCGGTGATAGCCACTAATGGCGAGGTGGTTCCGGTGACGTCCCAACTTATGTTGTTGCAGTTGGCCCCGGTGGTAGCTTCGACCGACATCGTCACCAACAATGAGGCAGTGTCGGGAGGATTGTTGGAGTCGGTGACCTGCACAACAAAAGAGTAATTGGCGAGGGCGACCGAAGACGAGACCGTACCGCTGATCAAGCCCGAACTGGAAAGCGTTAAGCCAGTGGGCAAACTACCGGAAGCCACTGTCCAGTTAGTCTGTCCCACGCCACCGGCCGCAGTCAAAGTTGCCTGATAAGCCCCCCCCTGGGTGGCGACGGGTAAGGTCGGGAAAGTGCTGATTCCGAGTGCAGTGGCGGCCGTGCCCGTCCCCGAAAGACTAATGCCCTGGTTGGGCAAGACATCGTAGGTCAGCGATATGGTGCCGGTAATCTCTCCTAACAGGAACGGCACATACTGCACCTGGAAGGTGAAGGATGAGCCCCCATTTACCTTGACTGGACTGGTGTATCCGGTTTGCAGGAAAGGAAGCGTTGTGGTGACGGATTCAATCGTGAACGCACTCGTACCCGTATTGTTAATCGTGATGGTTTGCGCAGGGCTGGTCGTGCCTAGCGGTTGATTGCCAAACGCCACAGAGTTGGTATTCAGCGATGACACCGCTGTCGTGCTCACCCCCTGACCATTCAGCGTGACCGTCTGGGACCCGGTCGTGCTAAAGGAGAACGTTGCCGTTGCGCTAACACTTCCAGAGGTAGTCGGGGTGAAGGAAAACGTGTAGGTGGTGGAGGCGTTGGGAGCGAGTGTGATGGGGTAAGTTCCGCTGATCAGTTTGAACGCGGTTGATCCGGTCAGGGCAATATTGGTGATCGTCGAGTTAGTAGATCCAAGGTTATAGACCACCGCCGTCTGCGGGACGGTGCTGGTCGTACCAACCAGCGTGGGAGGGAAGTAAGTGCCGTCCGGGAAGGCAGTAATTGCGCCAGTTAGAATCGAAACTAGAATCCCAGAGCCGCTGATGCTTCCCGAAGTGGCAATGACGTTAGCAGAACCTAATTGGGCGGCCGTGGCCAGCCCGGTCGACGTCACCGTAGCCGCTGCCCCGCTGCTGCTCCACGTAACTGAATCGGTAATATTCTGCATGGTGCCGTCTGAATAGTTACCCGTCGCCGTAAACTGCTGAGTAAGGCCCTGATCGAGCGAAACGATGGTAGGTGTCACCGTGATGGAAACCAACGTGGCCGCGGCCCCTACTGTCAGCGTAGTCGAAGACGAGATGGTTCCCAGCGTGGCGGAGATGATGGTGCTCCCCACTGCGACACTGGTTGCCAAGCCGTTGCTGCCGGGAGCATTGCTGATCGTCGCAACCGTGCCCATCGAAGATGCCCACGTTACCGAGGTTGTGATGTCGTGATTCGTCCCGTCGCTGTAAGTGCCCGTCGCGGTGAACTGCTGCGTGTTGCCCAGATCAATTGTGGGATTCTGCGGACTAATCGCGATCGAGACCAGAGTGGCAGTCCCGTTTGACCCGTTCGCGTTTGTCAGGGAGAAGATATTGGCATCGGCAAAAAGCGGCGCATTATATCCGCCGAAAATTACCATTTGATTCGACACCGGATCGTAAACTGCGCTGTGGTCATAGCGCGCCGGTCCGGGGGTCGTGGTGGCGAGTGGTATCCATGTTGGTGCGCCCGCAACGCTATTTGCGTTGGCCAGTACCCAGGTGTCACTGAGTATGTTGGTCCCGTTCCATCCACCATAGATCACCATGCGGCTGTTTACACTGTCATACACGGCCGAATGCCCCGTTCTGGCTGACGGACCAGTCCCCGAAACCGTGAGTTGTGTCCAGGCCGGCGTGCCGCCCGTGCCGTTGGCGTGAGAGAGCACCCAAACATCGTTGAACATCGGCGTTCCCGCGTCGCCGCCGAACAAAATCAGCGAGTTGGTGGTGGAGTCGTAAACGGCCGCGGCATTTTCCCTCGCGCTAGGCGGCGTTCCCAGCGGAACTATGTTGGTCCAAGCTGGCGTTCCACTTACGCTATTCGCATCACTCAAAATCCATACATCATTAAAGTAAGTGGAAGTGCAGTCGAAGCCGCCGAAGATAATCAACGAGTTCGTCGTGGAATCATAGACAGACGCGTGCCTCATGCGGGCTGCTGGAGCGGTTCCTGAAGGACTTTCGGCTAACCATGTCGGTGTTCCACCCACTGTGTTGGCGTTGCTCAGGATCCAATAATCATTCAGACAAGGACCTCCACCATTTTCACTCCCTCCAAAGACCATCATTCGGTTATTCGAGGAATCGTACAACCCGGTGTGCCCGAAGCGTGCGACAGGGTGCGACGTTCCGGAGGTACTCAGCTTGGTCCAGTCCAGGTTGTCGGCACTCATCACACCGGTATCGCGATCGTAATCGCTATAGGTAATGCTGTACGTGTGCTGACCCGCATATACAAACAGACCGCCGGTGGCCGGGTCGTAGAAGGCGGACTGCGAGTAACGCACGGGCGGACCAGCCACGTACCATTGCGGACCGGATTGCAGTCCATTCGCTTCCGTGAGCGTGAACGAGTGATTGCTGGTCTGCAGCTTATTCGTGCTGCTGGTACCCGCGAAGACGTACATGTTGTTCAGCGCTTGGCTATAAACGGCAGAGTGGAATTCCACGATCGGGGCGGTGCCCGCAACCGTCGGCTGTGTCCAGGCCGGAGCGCCTCCCAATCCGTTGGGAGACGACAAAATCCAGGTATCTCCCAGGGTGGTCGTGGCATAGTTACCGCCAAAAACAATCATGCGGTTATTGACACTGTCGTAGACCGCGCTATGGCCGGTGCGCACGTGGGGCGCGGTGCCGGTTGGCGACAATTGCGTCCACGCCGGTGTGCCGCCCTGGCCATTGGCGTTGGAGAGCACCCAGACGTCGCCAAAGGACCCTCCTCCTGCGTCGCCGCCATAGATGGTCATGATGTGGTTGGTGGAATCGTAGATGGCTGAACTGCCTTCCCGCGCCGCGGGAAGCGGACCACTGGGCGCTAGCTCCGTCCAGGTGGACGTGCCACCCTCGCCGTTGGCATTGCTCAGCACCCAAACATCGTTGAAGAAGTGCCCATTGCAATCACTTCCCGCGAACACCGTCAGGGTATTGCTTCCCGGATCGTACACACCGGTGTGATGCACGCGCGCGTTCGGCGCGGTACCGGATGGGCTCAACTGCAGCCAATTCGCGGGGCCGCTCTGGCCGTTGGCGCCATCGAGAACCCACACGTCGTTGGCACACGGCCCCGGAGTACCTAGCCCGCCCCCGAAGATCGTCATACGGTTGCTGGTTTGATCATAGGTGGCAATGTGTCCGAATCTTGCCGCAGGTGCGGTCCCGCCTGGCAGTAAAGCGGTAAAGATAAGAGGTGAGCCGTTGGTAAGCGAAGTCGTTTCCAGCCAGACATCATTCAGATTGGTGCTGTTACTGGTTTGCTGTCCCGCGAAAATGACGATCTGCTGGCTGCTGGGATCGTAGATGGCGGAATGTGCAAAGCGCGGAACCGGTCCTTCTTGCGTCCATGTCGATTGAGTCGTCGTCTGAGTTACCGTAAGTGTCGTCGATGAAAATACCGAGCCCAGCGTCGCGGTTATGGTCGAAGTGCCAACTCCAATACCGGTCGCAAGACCTTGGCTTCCGGAAGTGTTGCTGATCGTAGCCACCGCGTGATTCGAGGAACTCCACGTGACCGACATGGTTAAGTTCTGCATGCTGCCGTCACTGTAGTTGCCCATCGCGGTGAACTGCTGGGTGGCGCCAGCCGCAATCGATGGCCCCGCCGGAGTCACGGTAATCGACTGCAGGGTGGCCGTCACGGTCAAAAGCGTCGAGCCGCTGATGCCGCTGATGCTCGCCATAATCGTGCTCGTGCCCCCGGTCAAGGCCGTTGCCAAACCTTGCGTGCCCACAGTATTGCTGATCGTGGCCACGGCTTGATTCGATGAGCTCCAGGTCACGGATTGAGTCAAATCGTAGGTTGACCCGCCGGTAAATGTGCCTTTCGCATGAAATTGCTCCATGGCTCCAGCCGCTACAGATGGATTTATCGGCGAGACCTTGATCGACATCAATCCCGTAGTCGTCCCTGTTCCCGAAAGGCCGACCGTTTGCGGACTGTTGTTCCCGCTGTCCGTGATAGTGAGTGTGCCCGTGCGCGTGCCAACGATAGTGGGAGTGAACGTAACATTGATCGTGCACCGGGCTCCTGCGGCCAGCGAACTTCCGCAGTTATTGGTCTGGGCAAAATCGCCGGCCACGGAAATGCCGCTAATCGTCAGTGCCGTCGTCTGATTATTCACCAGACTCACCGCGAGCGGGCTACTGGTGGTGCCCACCGTGAAGCTGCCGAATGTCAGGTTGCTGACCGATACCGTAACCGAATTAATTCCGCTTCCAGACAAAGTAATCGTCTGCGGGCTGTTGCTGGCATTGTCGGTAATGGTGACCGTACCGCTGTAAGTTCCCCCGGCGGGCGGGTCGAAAGCGATCGAAATCGTGCACATCGCTCCTGCCGCAACCAAACTCTTGCAAGTATTGCTTTCCAGGAAATCTGCGCTAACTGCGACGCTCGAGATCGACAGCGTTGCCGTCCCGGTATTCGTTAAGGTGACTTTCTTGATGGCGCTCGTCGTCCCCCACACTACGTTGCCAAAGCTAACACTGGTCGCAGAAAGCGAGACCGTCTGCGCCTGCGTGGTCGCAGTCAGCAGTGCAATCGTTAGACCCAAAAAAACGAGCCCAAGGCAGCATTTTCGGGAGAGCGCAAAGCGCTGGGACATGTCGGCACCTAAGTTGAAATAGTGTTGTAAAGCGGCAAAGACTGGGGGTCGCCTACGTCGCAGAATGTTAAACAGACATCTCTTGAGGCCAGACGATTAAGTGGACTGGGGGTACATCGCCGCACCCATTACACCCCCAGAGCCAAGCCGCAAAACCATACAACCGGCGGCGACCCTCTCGGAATGGCACGAAGGTGCCATGCCCTGGCACGAAGGTGCCATCGCCAACAGGAGCGAATGTTGCGCCCAGACCGCGATTTCCCATGATTCCGCTCCGGTCCGGGCGGACCCGAGGCGTACTGGGAGCAATGCGGCCTGCCACTGGACACACGGGAATCGTCGCGATTGGCCAAAGCCGGGGCTCGGGGGCGACGAGTGTCCCTACTGACCGAGGATTGGAATCGCTCCCCTTCGATGGCTATTGCAGTACCGTCCACATCCATTGCGGCATGGCGCAATTGCCGCTGGCGCTCGAACCATTGGACCCGATTTGCTTCGCGGAACAATCGGTGCTGCTGCCGTCAGTAGTGTTATCGAGCACCAGATTCACGCTCTTGGCTCCCGCTGACAGCCAACTAGTGATTGAATTGTCGGTAATGGTCCAGTCGAACGAGTTAGCATCATTCGGCTGAAAGTCCGACCAATCCACATTGAGCACGATGCCCGACGCATGCGGCAGAACGTAGGTTTGCAGATCGGAGTCAGTGGGGTCCGCGTTAAACACATAGAGCGACGCCGAAGTTGCCGCCGTACTTAGCGCCGATTGGTAGCTAGCCCCGCTCGTTGCGTAGTTCGACGAGTTCGGATCATAGGCTATTTCCCAGTCGGCCGCGTAAATCTCAAACGCGTTGGCGTTGTTAGCAGTCCCGAGCGTCAGCAGGGGTGGCAGCGGCCCCGTCTGCGCCTGCTGTCCGCTACACACCATGCCTGGCGGACAACTTGGTCCAATGGTTTGTAACTCGCGAGGTGTGGAGGTGGGGTACAGGTTGGTGAAAAGGTTGCACCAATCCGCATCACAATAGCTGGCTGGATTGTCCGAGGCGGAAAGACCTTGCATGCCAAAAGCCACGCCTTGACCTACTGCCACCCCTGCCAGATAGTCCATTGTGGAGTTATCCCCCACGACCATCGGCGCAAGGCCGATCATCAGCTTCTTGGGAGACGATAAGCTTCCCTCATACTGAAGCATGGACGTGAGGTAACCGTTCCAGGTGGAACTGGTGGCTGTGGTCCCATCCACGGTGTATTGCCAGTCAACTGTGAAGCTTTGGTAACAACTTCCAGAAGACGGGTCGTTCCAGTTAAGAGGAATTTGCGTTTCACCTCCACGTCCCAGCCCAACACGGATATATCCGATCTGTGGAGCGTAAGAGGCTGTGCTGACGTGATTGACCAGGGCTTTGATCGCAGCCTGGTAATTCGATTGGAATAAATTTGATTGCCAGTTCGGCACCTGCTGGTCTGCGCAGGTTGTGTAGTTGGTTGCCGTTGGCGGGGGCGGGGGCGGTGTAGTGGTGCTGCTCCCTCCCCCGCCGCAAGCGGGCATCAGGCCGCACAGGGTACCTAGGGCGCACAAAGCAGCGGCGTTGACCAACGTTCGGGAGAGTTTCATGGCAGCTCCGGACAAACGGATTTTGCATCTCTTTACAAGTTAAGAATGCCCGCGATCACCATACCGAAACACTTGGTGTTGACAGAAGTTGCGAATTCTCAGCCACCAAATAATATATCTATAGCATTGCCAACAAGTTAGCCGAAAGGCCGGTGTCAAACGTAACCCCAGACGGGTGTCTTGTTTAAAGGGAAAAATCGACGGCAGGAGACTTTCTCCTCTACATAGTTCGGCGGTTTCATGCTATCCTTCCGCCACTTCTTTCCCGGGCTGAAAGTGGCCGGATCGCCGCGATTACCGATATGGTTTTCGCATTCTATTCGTTTGTGTCCGCTTCTACCAGCGGCATAGTCGACAACGCTTGATACGATTTTGGCGCTATTCTGCCATTCACTGAAAACAAACTCGGCATCCCAGAAGGAGCGCGTAATTTCTTGGCAATCATTCGAAGAAGGTAAAATGTCGCATCGAGCCCCTGATTCTGCGCCGGCAAGTCTCAAGCTTTCCCGCTTCGCCGTAGGCTTACTGTTTTGCGCTTCCCTCCTTTGCCTCCAACCACATCCAGCATTCGCAGCTACCAACCCTCGTAAGGCGACTGGCTCATCTCCGAACGCCTCGTCCATCTACAGGAGCTTGCCCCTCAGTTTCGAACGCAATGCCGGTCAGACCTCCAGCGAGGTCGAGTTTCTTTCCCGGGGACCAGGTTACGCTCTGTTTCTCACTCGGGCCGGGGCCGTGATCCGGTTTTCCGATGCCGCAGGAAATGTTGTGCTCCGGATGGACCCCGTCGCAGCCAATCGCAAATTAGTGCCGATTGGGCAGGACGAACTGCCGGGCAGGGTCAACTACATCCGTGGAAATAATCCGAAGAAATGGACGACGGACGTTCCCACGTATGCGGCAGTTCGTTATCCCAGGGTCTATCCCGGTATCGACATGATCTACTCCGGGAAAGATCGCAATTTGGAGTACAGCTTCCTACTTGCTCCTCAGGCTGACGAACGCCAGATCGCGATGCACATCGATGGAGCCGACGATATCCAGATCAGTAAAAATGGCGATCTTCTGATTCGAAAAGCCGGAAGAACAATTTCTTTCGCAAAGCCTATGGCCTACGAAATTGACGCCAATGGGAAAGCGGATCCAACCCAATTTTCTGAGCCCTCGCCCCGCAGACGTCTGGTGGAAGTCAGATACCTTCTCGATCATCATCGCGTGCGTTTCTCGGTGCAGCATCATGACCGAAACCGGATGCTGGTGATTGATCCAACCCTGAGTTACTCCACCTATGTTGGCGGAAGTGTTGAGGACTATGGAACCAACGTAGTCGTCGACTCTTCCGGGAATGCCTACGCCGCCGGCTACACGGACTCCATCGACTTCCCGACCACGGCGGGAGCGTTCCAAACCAGTTGTGGGGGCGGGTGTACAAACTATGATGGTTACGTGCTGAAGATGAATCCGGCCGGAACCGCCCTTCTCTACGCGACCTACCTGGGCGGAAGCGCCAACGAATCTCTCTATGGTTTGTTCGTCGATTCAGCTGGAGACGCCTACGTCGTAGGACAGACCGCCTCGTCCGATTTTCCAGTCACCAAAGGTGCATTCCAGACCACCTGCAACGGCGGCTGCGTGAATCCTCATGGCTTCATCACCGAGTTGAACCCCACCGGCTCCGGACTCATCTACTCTACTTACCTGGGCGGCACTGGCATTGATCGGGTCAATGCCATCGTGCTGGATTCCCTGGGCGATGCCTTTGTCACGGGCGCCACCCAGTCTACCGACTTTCCCATCACCTCCGGCGTCTTCCAGCCGACCTGTGATTGTTCGCTCACTTCGGACGCGTTTGTGACGGAAATAAATCCGACTGGGAGTTCCCTGATCTATTCCTCCTACTTGGGTGGATCGTCGGAAGACCAGGCATATTCGATTGCGACCGACAAATCGGGAAATGCATTCTTGACGGGTTACACACTATCCACCGACTTCCCGGTAACTGCCGGTGCGTTTCAGACAACTCTGAACGCGCCCGTCGCAGCCTTCGTGACCAAGGTATCCCCGAACGCTAAGAGCATGATTTATTCCACCTACTTGGGAGGAAGTGATACCGATTCGAGCCGCGTTTGCTATACCTGCGGCACCAGTGTTGTGGTCGACAGCAACGGCAACGCCCTCGTGGCCGGACTGACTCTGGACCCCGATTTCCCGACCACTCGGGGCGCCTATCAAACCCAGTTGCACGGCACTGCCTTCGGCCATGACGCTTTTGTAACCAATTTGAATTCGTCGGGCACGGGGTTGCTGTACTCCACGCTGCTGGGCGGCGGAAGCGACGATGGCGGCACCGCGGTGGCTTTGGATAGCAGCGGCAACATCGATGTAAGGGGGAATACTGAATCCACAGACTTCCCCGTGACCCCCGGCACGATCCAGAGCACATTAGGAGGGAGCTACGACGCTTTTCTTGCGGAGTTCAATCCTACCTTATCAACCCTGCTCTTCTCGACCTACCTCGGGGGGCAAGCCGAGGAATTCGGCATGGCAACCCACAACTTGGCTCTGGATTCGCAGTCTCCGCCGAATATCTTTGTCACCGGCTTCACCCTTTCCACCAACTTCCCTGTCACCCCAGGCACGTTCCAGGTGTCGAATCACGGCCAGTACGATGCCTTCATTACGAAAATTGCCCCCAGTCCAAATGTGGGCCTCTCGCCTTCCGCCGTCAACTTTGGAAACCAACAAATCGGAATGACCAGCCCTCCGCAAACGGTCATTTTAGCCAACACCGGAAATCTTGACCTCACCCCACCAGTTTTGCTCTTGACTGGGACGGACGCGTCCGATTTTGCTGAAACCAGTCGATGCGGCCGCAACGATCTCGCTCCGCAGAGCAGTTGCAGCATCACTCTCAGCTTTACTCCCACCCGGACTGCGACCGAGACCGCCAGCCTGAGCATCACGGACAACGCCCCCGGCAGCCCGCAAAGTATTTCGCTCAGAGGGACCGGTGTCGGCGCGCAATCCATCGCGACGCTGTCCTCCACTAAGCTGACTTTTCCCCAGACCGTTCTCAAAACCAGTACTGCTGCTATGCCAGTCACTCTCACGAACACCGGCACTCAGACGCTTAACATCACCTCCATTACCGCCGGCAGCGACTTCACTCAGACCAACACTTGCGGCACCACTGTCAATGCCGGAAGCAGCTGCGTCATCGGCGTCACTTTCACTCCCACCGCTCCCAACACTCGTACCGGTACGGTCACCATCACCGACAATGCCGCCAACAGTCCCCAGACCGTTTCCCTCACGGGAGTAGGCACCGCCATCCTGCTTTCGCCCTCGAGTCTGAACTTCGGAACTGTCTCAGTCGGCAACTCAAGCCCGCCCCAGACCGTAACTGTCACCAACGTTGGTAGCACGTACGTATCTTTGAGCCAGATCACGTTTACTGGAGAATACCCGTCAAATTATTCCCAAACCGATAACTGCTTACCGAATATCGCCGCGGGAACAAGCTGCTCGATTAACGTGATTTTCACTCCCACCGCAACCGGCTCGCGCCCGGCATATTTGTCCTTGACCGACAACGGAGGCGGATCCTCTCAGCTTGTGTCTGCATCCGGCACTGGCCAATAAAGTAAGCCCGCGTTCATAGCGTAGCCGGACCTCAGGCAGGATAAATCTGGTAAGGATTTTTCGCCTACATACAGAGGAGTTTGTTGACGAGCACACTCGTCGCGGGATCTTATGCTGCCTGCCCTGGAGTCAATGATACCGGCGGATCTTGCGTCCGCGTCCAGGTATACCGCATGCGGTGAATGACCGTGATCGTGCTGAGCACTGCGATCACCCACAGCACTGGCGCCATGCGGTTGAATAGCGCGCCCAGAATCACCAGCACCAGCCGTTCCGGGCGCTCCATGAATCCCACGCGGCAAGATCCAATCAGGCTTTCGGCGCGGGCTCGCGTGTAGCTGACCATGATGGCGCTGATCATCACGAAGGCGCTCAGCACGACGTAGAAGAAACGCTCGCCGCGGGCATAGAACACCAGCAATCCCAGGAACTGGCTGGCGTCGGAATAGCGGTCCACCACCGAATCGAAGAAGGCTCCGAAGCGCGTGACCCGGTTCGTGGCACGGGCAACTTGTCCATCTACCAGATCGAAAAAGCCGGAAAAGATAATGACCAGTCCCGCATAAAAAAACATGCGTCTCTGGTTCGAGGCGTTGGCCGAGCCGAACAGAATCGCGGCCCAGGTATTGACCACCAGCCCCATGAACGTCAGCACGTTGGGATTAATGCGGGAAAGCGCCAGCCACCGGACGATGGTGTCGAGCAGAACCCCGCAGGCGCGCCCGAACGCTGAGGTCCAGCTCGGCGCCATCAGGCTTCCGCCTTCTTGGGTTCTTCGCCGGCTTCGTCGTGGATCGTGCTCAGTTTCAAAATTTCCAGCTCGCGCTTGCCGTTGGGCGTGACCACCACCGCCTCGTCCCCGACTTTTTTATTCAGCAGCGCGCGTCCGATCGGGCTGGTAGTTGAAATCTTTCCTGCCGCAACGTCCGATTCTTCGCTGGTTACCAGTTTGTATTGGACTTCCTCTTCCTTGGTATTGTCGTATACCTTGACGGTCGATCCCAGCCCGACCCTGTCGTGCGGAATGTTATTCATGTTGATCATCGACAACTCAGCCAGGCGCTTCCCCAACTGGCGCACCCTCGCCTTCACGAACTCCTGGCGCTGCTTGGCCATGTGATACTCGGCGTTCTCGCTCAGATCGCCCAGCGCGGCTGCCTTCTTGATTTCTTTGGGAAGTTCGTGGATCAACTCGTGTTCGAGCGCGTTGATCTCTTCCTGCAATTTTCGCTTGATTTGATCGGTCATGAGATTACGGCAGACTTGGGACATTATACGCCCGGTGCCGTACGCCCGGCGTCAGGCTTCCCGTCATGAAAGAGCAAGCTGTGGTAAGAGTTTTTTCCCGGCAGCTGGCAGCCGAGGGCTGAAGTCCGCTCTTATGCCTGAAATTCCGAAGCTTCCGGGAACCGCAGCTTGCATTTAGCCAGTGCTTCGGTGAGCACTTCTTCGATCTTGGACTCTTCGCAGTTGCGCGCCATGGCCAGCTCGCTGACCAGAAGATAGCGCGCTCGTTCCAGCATCTTTTTCTCGCGGAACGAAAGTGGCTTGGCCTGATGCAGCGCGATCAGGTTCTTGAGCACCCCGGCCACTTCCAGCAGCGATCCGGTACGCATCCGGTCGGAATTCTCCTTGAACCGGTCTTTCCAGTCGCCGTTTCCGTTACTTTCGTTGATCGACAAACAATCCAGAACCTTCCGGATGTCCCCATTCCGCACCACCCGGCGCAAGCCCACGCTGCCCGCGTTGTGGCAGGGCACCATCACCTTCAGGCTGCTGGCCTTGATGTGCAGCAGGTAAAACCGTTCCACCGTCGGCCCTACCGACCGGCTGCTGATTTGTTCAATGACTCCCACCCCGTGGTTGGGGTAGACAACTTTATCGCCGATGTGGAAATTCAGATCCGCACTGCTCATATGGGCACCCAGGCGGAGGGTTCGTGGGGAAGAACGTTCGAAAACTACTGTAAACATGCTACTCCTCGCCCGAGGGGATGGCAAGGTGTGCAGATACTTGCAACCTTAGGACCCTAGCGGCGGATGCGGCGTCCAGAGGCCGCTCATGAGGGCTTCCGAACGTCCGGCTCTCGGCTTCCGGACCCCGCTACCTTCCGCGGTTTTCCATCCAGCCTTGAAGAATGAGAATGGCTGCCATCCGGTCGACGGCTTTTCCGCGCTTTTCAATAGAAAGTTCGGTCTCGCGCAGCAGTCGATTGGCCTCGGCCGAGGTCAATCGCTCGTCCCACAGATGCACGGGAAGTTTGAAATGTTTGCGCAGATCCACCGCGAAGATCTGTATCTTCTCCGCCTGCGCCCCTTCGACGCCACTCATCCGCAGCGGCAGGCCCACCACGATCTCCTTTATCTCGTATTCCCGGATCACCCGCCCCAGCCACCCAAGATCGTATTTCTTGTTCTTTCGGTGAAGCGTCTCTAAACCCTGCGCGGTGATTCCAAGCGGGTCCGAAACGGCGACGCCAATCCGCCGCGCGCCCACGTCCAGTCCAAGTACACGCCCCTGTTTCTGCTCGGATGTCACGCTGGGATTATAGAGGTTCGGCTTCCGGCTCTTAGTGTCCCCGCATCGCCTTGCGATAAGCCACCACGTTCTTATTGTGCTCTTCTATGGTGCGAGCGAAGCGGTGATGCCCCTGTGCGTCCGCCACGAAATAATAAAAGTCACTCTGCGCCGGATGCATCGCCGCCTCCAGCGAACTCCGCCCCGGATTCCCAATCGGCCCCGGCGGCAATCCCGCATGGCGATAGGTGTTATACGGCGATTGCACTTGCATGTCGGCATGATGCAGAGCGCCCTGATAAGTGTCCGCCAGCAGCTCCGCATAGATAATGCTCGGGTCGGCGTCCAGCGCGATGTGCTGGTTCAGCCGGTTGTAGTAAACGCTCGCCACCAGCGGCCGCTCTTCCGGGACGGCGGTCTCTTTCTCCACGATCGACGCCATGATCACGGTTTGCTCCAGCGGCGTAAGCGCGTCCTCCACAATCGAAGCCGGCTTGTCGTTCAGGTCGCGGTTCTGAACCGTGATTGTCATGCATATGTGTCCCGGGTGCTGCCCGCTGTTTCCCTCCGCTTCCTGTGCCTCCTGCGGCAGCAAGCCAATCTGTTCAGCGGTTACACGGAACTGGCAAACCATGGCCGCCGCCATTTCCCGCATGCTCATCATGCGCGAAAACTGGTAGGTATTGGGAAAAAGATATCCCTCCAGCGACGGCGCATGGGGAGCGATATCGGCGATCAGCGCCGTGTCCGACTGCGCTTCTTTCAGGAAATCATCCGCCGGGCCCAGTCCGGACGCCTCGATCGCGCGCGCGATATCGAAGATGGTGAACCCCTCCGGCACCACCACGGTATGAAAATAAACGTCGCCCCGCCGCAGCCGCTTCTGAATATCAATAATGTTGGCCGGCTTCTCAAACCGATATTCGCCCGCCTTCAGCGAGCGCCCGTGATGGTAGTAGTGCCACAGCACGAACGCTTCCTTGCTGCGGATCACGCCCGCGTTCTTTAGCTCGGTTGCGATGCGCCGCGTCGAATATCCTGGACGCAACATCACAAACGTCTCGCCCGAAGGCTTGACCGGCATGAGCAACGCCCATGCCAGCCATCCTGCGCCGCCAATCGCGACGATCACAATGAGCCAGACGATTTTCCGCACAATAGAGACAGTGTAGACGAACTCGGTAAGCCTTATACCTGACGATAGTGATGCTGCTTCCGGTCCGTCGATCCCGGGTCGATCTGCCACCGCAGCCGGCTGGCCCAAGCTTCGCGGTTTTTCGAAGCGAGGGTACTCCTACTGCTGCCACCAGGGGGCCTTTTTTACGTGAAGGGCTCGCGGTTTTAAGCGTGCGCCGTGCTGGCTGTCCCGCGCTTCTGCCGAGCCCGCCGCAAACTCCGTCTTGCGACCATCCTGCTAAAATCGATAGTGACCGCCTTCTCATGGACTCCCAGCACATCCGCACCTTCGCGATCATCGCGCACATCGACCATGGCAAATCCACGCTGGCCGACCGCCTGCTGGAGCTGACCGGGTCGCTCACCGCGCGCGAGATGCAAGCCCAGGTGCTTGATTCCATGGACCTCGAGCGTGAGCGCGGCATCACCATCAAGGCCCACGCCGTCCGCATGGTGTACACCGCAGAGGACGGCGAGACTTACCAGCTCAACCTCATCGATACTCCCGGCCACGTAGATTTTTCCTACGAAGTCTCCCGCTCTCTCGCCTCCTGTGAAGGCGCGCTCCTGGTCGTCGACGCCTCGCAAGGCGTCGAAGCCCAAACCCTTGCCAACTCTTATCTCGCCATTAATCACGGCCTCGAAATCATTCCCGTCATCAACAAGATCGACCTGCAGAGCGCCGACGTCCCGCGTACCAAAGAGATGATCGAAAGCGCCGTCGGCCTCGACGCTTCCGATGCCGTCCTGATCAGCGCCAAGACCGGGCAGGGCGTGCCCGAAGTTCTCGAAGCCATCGTGAAGCGCGTTCCGCCGCCCAAAGGCAATCCCGAAAACCGGCTCCAGGCGCTGGTTTTCGATTCCTGGTTCGACGCCTACCGCGGCGTGATCGTGTTGGCTCGCGTCTTTCAAGGCACGTTGAAAAAAGGCCAGCGCATCCGTCTCATGTGGAACGGCACCACCTTCGACGCGGAAACTCTCGGCGTGCTCACGCCCAAGCCCGTGGAAGTCGATCGACTGCAGGCCGGCGAAGTTGGATTCCTCATCGCCAACATTAAAAATGTCGCCGACACAAAAATCGGCGACACCATCACCGACGACGCCAACCCTGCCATCGAGCCGCTGCCCGGTTTTGAAGAAATCAAGCCCATGGTTTTCGCCGGGCTTTACACCGTTGACGCCCACGAGCACACGCAACTGCGCGAGGCTCTCGAAAAACTCCGCCTCAACGACTCCTCGTTTTTCTTCGAGCCCGAAAGTTCCGTCGCCCTCGGCTTCGGCTTTCGTTGCGGCTTCCTCGGCCTGCTCCACATGGAGATCATTCAGGAACGGCTGGAACGCGAGTTCAATCTCGACCTCATCACCACCGCTCCCGGCGTGCGCTACAAGATCACCAAGACCGACGGCACGCTGGTTGAAATCGATAATCCTTCGCGCTGGCCCAATCCCAGCGAGATTGCCAAAGTCGAAGAGCCCGTTATCCTCGCCACCATTCTCACGAGCGAAGAATATGTCGGCGGAATTCTCGCCCTGGTCGAAGAAAAGCGGGGCAAGCAGAAGACTTTCGAATATGTCGCCTCAACCCGCGTGATGCTGCATTACGAGTTGCCGCTGAACGAGATCGTTCTCGACTTCTACGACCGCCTCAAATCAGTTTCGCGCGGATACGCCTCGCTCGATTACCACCTCGCGGGCTATTGGGAATCGCCTATGGTCAAGCTCGACATCTTAGTCGCCGGCGATCCCGTGGACGCGCTTTCGATCATCGTCCATCGCGACTTCGCCTACGAACGCGGCAAAGCCCTGGTCGCGAAAATGCGCGAATTGATCCCACGCCAGATGTTCGAAGTCCCCATCCAGGCCTCCATCGGGGCTAAGATTATCGCCCGCGAGACGGTCCACGCTATGCGCAAGAATGTCTTAGCCAAATGCTACGGCGGCGACATCTCCCGCAAGCGCAAGCTCCTTGAAAAGCAGAAGGAAGGCAAGAAGCGCATGAAACGCATCGGCCGCGTCGACATCCCCCAGGAAGCCTTCCTCGCCGTCCTCAAAGTCGGCGAAAGCAGCAGCTAGGTAGTCTGTCGCAGAGAAACCATCAGTACGTGGAGGGGCGGGCGCCTTCGTCCGCCGAGGGGTGGCACGTCCACAAAGCAGCGAGATTCGCAAGCCCATCTCCCCGGACGAGGGCGTCCGGGGCTCCATGAACCGGAGCTTTCAGCGGCGCTGTCGATTCGCCCACTAACGAATCCATTGCGACAGCCAACTAGAAAGCAGCCAACCTCCATGTCTCTGAGCCGAGGCGAAGTTTCCACTTGCTTCGTGGTATTAACTATGGTTAACTACGGATATGCAGCCGTAGTTAAGATACCTGCATCGGGCTGGTCTCTTGGGGTTGGATGGGGGAAACGAACCGGGTTTGGAAAGAATGATGCGTGTAGTTCAGCTTGCTCTCGTTCTTGCGATGACCGCGTTGCTTTGTCTTCCTCAAGCGCAGGGACAAGGCGAAACCACCAGCGCCATTGTTGGGCAAGTGTTGGACGCGGCCAACGCCGCTGTACCCGGGGCCGACGTCACGATCACGAATCGCGAGACTGGGGCGGTACGCAAAGCCAAAACCGACGGCGCGGGACGCTTCGATTTTCCGCAGTTGAAACCCGGCAGTTACTCGGTCCGAGTCGAAGCCAACGGTTTTGAGGCGCAGCAAACAGACAGCGTTTTCTCCGGCTTGGGTCAAAAGCAGACCGTCGACTTCCACCTCGCGGTGGCTCAAGCCAGGGTAACCGTCGAAGTGAGTTCAGCGCCTGCGCTGCTCAATACTGCAGACGCCAATACTTCCACCAACCTGGATGCCCCAGTTCTGGAGAATCTCCCCAATCCTGGTGGAGACTTGACCTACCCTCTGCAATTTGCCCCCGGCGCCCTTATCAATACGGCGGGTAGCGGCAATGATTTTGTCGGCGGCACCAACGGGTACGGCAATGTCGAATTCAACGGCCTGCCCGCGCTCTCCAACGGCTACATCGTGGACGGGCTGGAAACCAACGATCCCCTCACCAATCTCAACAGCGGTCTCTCCACCAACCTGGTGCTCGGACTGAATTCAATTTCCGAGGTCACCGTCAACACGCTTTCCTATTCCGTCGATCAGGGCCGCTACGGAGCCTCGCAAGTCAACTATGTGACTAAGTCCGGCACTAATCAGTTCCATGGCAATCTCTATGAACTGTGGAACGGCTCTATCCTCAACGCGGCGGATTATTTCACGAACGCGACACCGGGAAATCACAAGCCCGGGGCCACGGTGAACCACTTTGGAGGCAGCCTGGGCGGGCCGATTCTCCACGACAAACTGTTTTTCTTTTTCGACAGCGAGTGGGTCCGGATTGCCCTGCCTATCGTTAGCGCGACCACCGTTCCCAGCGCAGCATTCCAGCAATACGTCTTGCAGCAACTTCCACTCGGCGGCACCGATTCGGTCACCGGATCGAGGTACCCTGCCACGCCCCAATCGGTCCCGTTCTACCAGAAGATGTTTTCGCTATACGGAAATACCGCCGGCATACCGCTCATCGTGCTGGGTTGCCCGTTCGATGTTGGGGGAGCGTCGCCCGCGATTGCCAATGATGGAAACGGTTGCGCAAATCGGCAGAGCGTCTCGCATTCCAGCGATGACCACGAACAGGTGCAGACCACCCGCATGGACTACAACATCAATCAAAACAATACAGCCTGGTTTCGCTTTCAGGCCGACACCGGCGTGCAAGCTGCTTTCACCGACCCCATCAATCCGCTGTTCAATGCTGTTTCCCCTCAGCCTCTCTACTCTTTTGCCGCGGGATACACGCACGTCTTCTCGCAGCATCTGGTAAATTATTTCAATCCCGCTTTCTCGTGGTATGAAAGCCTGTTTGCGCCGGGCGATTTCCAGAAAACGCTCCTTGCGTTTCCGATCGTGTTGCAAGGCAGCGGCGCCAATGCCCCGTTTACAACGGTCGGAGGGCTCGACAACACCTGGGTGCAGGGACGGCGCGCCTCGCGCTTCTTCATCAACGACAACCTGGCCTGGAGCCATGGCGCGCACGAACTGCGTTTCGGAACCAACACGCGAATTTTCCGCTTGAACGATTATGACTTTGGCGAAGGCTCGGTGCCGACCGTCACTTTCACGACGCTGCCACAATATATTTACGGAGTGGCATCGACGGCTTCGATGACCTTTCCCGCGTCCGCGAACGAGCCTTTCAATTTTCTCAACCTCGACCTGTACGCGCAGGACACCTGGAAAGTTACTCGCAAGCTGACCTGGACTTTCGGTCTGCGCGACACATTCAACTCCAATCCCCTGAATCCGCATCAGCAAATCGCGCGACTGCGCGGCTCCTTCGCTTCCATCCCGCACCACGTCAATCAACCGCTGAATGCCGCTATTCAGACCGGCCTGGGCCAGATTTTTTCTTCGACACCGATCGCCATCCTGCAGCCCAGAACCGCCATGGCCTGGCAGCTCGAACCAAAGACCGTGCTGCGCACCGGCTTTGGCATTTTCAGCGACATCTTGCCGGGTAGCGTCGCCGATTTGGTGGGCGTGAACCCTCCCTATGTTCAGACGTTTCAGGGAGGTCTTCTGGGAACTGTCGGGGGCATGGCGATTGCGCCAGGCGTGCCCAACAGTGCCGTGGATGCGACCGGAGCTGCTCATCAGAAGTTCACCTCAGGATTTTTTGGCGGCCAGCTCTCCTGCGCCTCACCGCAGGCTAATCCGACGATGTGTCTTCCGCCGGTCGCGATGACCGCTGTCCCAAGTGGCGAACTCCATGCCCCGTATTTCATGGAATGGAGTCTTGGACTTGAACAGCAATTGGGGACGACGGCGAGCCTGCAGGCGCAGTACGTCGGAACACGTGCCGTGAACCAACCCTACCTCACGCAAGTGAATGGCTATCAAACCGCATGTGCGGGATGTTTCGCGCCTTTCCCCTACCGGCAGCCGACCGATCCACGATTCGGCGCGGTGACCCAGCTGTCCACGGGCGAGAACAGTCACTACAACGGCCTTCAACTCACTGCTATGAAGCGCCTCAGCCACGGTCTGCAAGGCCAGATCAACTACACCTGGAGCCGTTGCATGGACACGGTCTCCAACGGAGGATTCCTGCAATTTTCTGCCGCAGGGATTCTTTCGCCGCTGCCGGGAGAACTATCCCGCGACTACGGTCCTTGCGACTACGACATCCGGCACAATCTCAATGGTCAGTACCTCTATCAGTTGCCCCTGAAAGTGCGAAACCACGCTCTGGGATATGTGCTCAACGGATGGCAGCTGTCAGGCACGGCATTTTGGCATAGTGGAATTCCGTTTTCGGTGCTAAGCACACCATACTCCGCCAATGGAAATGGCATTGTGCAGGGAAGTGGTCCGCAGTTCGCCAGCGCGGTTCCCGGCGTGCCGCTCTATCAGCACCATCCGATCCTGGGCGTCACGCAACCGGGCACCATCCCGTGGCTCAACCCCAATGCTTTTGTGTCCGCGGTTGATCCCAGCACCGGACAGTGCTATGGCGGCGATACCCCGCAGAATTGCCAGTTCGGGAGCCTCGGCCGCAATGCCCTGCGCGGTCCGGATTTCGTCTGGAGCGACTTCTACCTGACCAAGTGGTTTCGCGTGACCGAGCATGTGAAGCTGCGCTTCGAATCGCAGTTCTTCAACGTATTCAACCACCCCAACTTCGGGCTGCCCAGCATGGTCCTGGCCGGCATTGCCGGAAAGCCGTCCACTCAAACTGGATTTGGCGCGCTCACCTACACGACGTCCCCGCCCACCGGGCTGCTCGGAGTGGGTCTGGGCGGCGATAGCAGCCCCCGCATGATCGCATTTCAGGCGCGTCTGGAATTTTAGTCTTGCCATACAACCTTCCACCGAGCGCACTTGATCGAAGAGGGATAAGCCGTTATAAGCATAAGACATAGTAAAGATGAGTTCGGAGCACAGGAGTATTCTTATGTCGAACCGTAGGGCCCAAGCCTGTCTGCTGTTCACCACGATTGTATTTTCGAGCCTGAGTTTCGCAGCGCAAGCGGACCGGATTCAGGGATCTGTTTTCGGGGGTGGCCGCGTCGAGCTGGCGGGAAATGTTCCCCACCGGGCGTTGCCAAAATTCGACCAGGGACCAGTGGACCCTGCGATGCCGATGGGGACCATGACGCTGTTGACAGCGCCGACGCTCGCGCAAGAGCAGGCGCTGACGCGGCTTCTGTCGCAACAGCAGGACCGGACGTCGCCCAACTATCACAAGTGGCTGACGCCGGAACAGTGGGCCGACCGCTTCGGACTGAGCTCCAATGACATTCGGCAAATCAGCAACTGGCTGGAAGCGGAAGGATTCACCGAGATTCAGGCGGCGCGCGGGCGCAATTGGATTTCGTTCAATGGCACAGCGGCGCAGGTGGAGAGCGCGCTGGGTACGGAAATTCACCAGTACAACGTGAATGGCGTCATGCATTATGCCAACGCGCGTGCCCCGCAAGTTCCGCAGGCGATGGCGGGAATCGTCACCGGCTTTCGCGGGCTGCATGACTTTCGGCCGAGGCCGCTGGGCATCCGCAGGAATACTGCAGGCCGGCCGTTTTACAGCAGTTCGCTGTACGGAAGCCTGGTGGCTCCCGGAGACATCGCGACGATTTACGGTATCAGCGCGCTTTATTCTTCCGGGATCGACGGAACCGGGCAGAAGCTGGCCGTGATGGGCCAGACGGATATCTATCTGGCCGATTTGAACGATTTCCGCAGCGGCTTCGGCCTGACCACCATCTCGACATCCGATTGCACGCCCGACGCCAATGGCGTCATCAGCAGCACCACTCCCTGCAACGATCCATTGTTCGAATATGTGGCAGGCGGCGCCGACCCCGGCGTCGTGTCGGGTACCGGGGACTTGGAAGAGTCGGATCTGGACCTGGAGTGGTCGGGGGCGGTGGCGCGCAATGCGAAGATCATTTTCGTGAACTCGCGGGACACCTTCACTTCTTATTACTATGCCGTGGACAACAATATTGCGCCGGTCATCAGTCTCAGTTATGGATTGTGCGAGTTCGACGACAACAACATTTCGTTGTCCAGCGGGCAGGCGGGGCCGGATGAAGTGGAACTGCAGAAGGCGAATTCAGAAGGGATTACGTTCGTAAATTCCAGCGGAGACACCGGAGTGGCCGAGTGCGATTTCGCAGGAACCAATGGCACCCTGACCAGCACCAACCTGGCCACGCAAGGTCTGGCGGTGAGTTATCCGGCGAGCAGCCCGGAAGCGACCAGCGTGGGCGGATCGGCAACGCCCTTGGCCGATTTCACGCTTACCTACTGGGGGTCCAGCAACGGCGCGAACGGGGGGACGGCGATTTCCTACGTACCGGAACAGGCCTGGAACGACGACCTGGAGTTCATGCAGTTCTGCGAGGAGTCAGGTCTAGGCGCGGCAGGACAACAATTCTGCACGCAAGGCGGTTCCTCCGCACAACAGGGCTGGGCGAAGATCACTTCCGAGGCCACGGCGCAGCAGGACATAGGAATTGCGTCGTCTGGCGGTGGGGCCAGCAACTGTTCATTGCAGAATTCAACTTATTCGGAGTGTGTTTCGGGATTTGCGCAGCCTGCCTGGCAGACGGTGACGGTCTCCGGTCAATCTGCCGCGCGTTTTTCGCCGGATGTTTCGTTTCTCGCGAGCCCGAACTGGCCTGGATATGTTTTCTGCACGCCGGTCGATCAACTCGGCGGGACGGGCACCAGCAGCAGTTGCGCCGGCGGAATCGAAACTGCGGTTGACAATTACGCGTCTATCATCGGCGGGACTTCGGCATCGACCCCGGTATTCGCGGCGATGATAGTGCTGCTGAACCAGAAAACCGGGACATCGACCGGGAACGTAAACCCATTGCTCTACCAGCTTGCGGCGGTGGCCCCATCCGCGTTCCACGACATCACGAGTGGAGACAACAAGGTGTACTGCAGTCCGAATACTCCCAGCGCTCAGCCTGCGGCCTTGCAGTGTCCGACGTCGGGAGTGATGGGGTACTCGGCCGGGACGGGCTATGACCTGGTTACGGGTCTGGGATCGCTGGACGTGAACAATTTCATCACGGCGGCCGCGAACCCACCGGATTTTTCCGCGAGCACTTCCCCCGCGAGTTTGTCGGTGTTTGCCGGGGAAGGTGGAACCGCAACCATCACGGTGACTCCAATCAACAATTTCGCGGGGACGGTCAGCTTTGCCTGCTCGGGACTGCCCAGCGGAGGTACTTGTTCGTTTAATCCTGCAAGCATCACGCTGCCCGGCACCACCCAGACCGTGGCAACGATCAACAGCACCACGCCGTCGAGCAGCCCGGACACGGTTTCCATTACGGCCACCACTGGAACATTGAGCCAGCTGAGCCACTCGGCTGGTTCGCTCAGCTTGACGGTGAGCCAAGGGTTCACAATGGCTGCGACGGCGGCGAGCTTCCAGGTGGCGCAGGGATCGTCGGTCAACGCCACCGTCAACCTGACATTGGCGAATGGTTTCACGGGGACGGTCACATTCACCTGCAGTGATCCAGCGACGGCTTCGATCTGTACCGTACCGCAGGCAACCAATGCGACGGGGCAGGTCAGCTTCAACATTACGACCGCTTTGCCCACCTCGGAGTTGCGCCCGCCGCTGAAGCGTGGCGGCGGAATTTTTTATGCCATGCTGCTGCCGGGATTGGTGGGTCTGGCATTGACGGCGGGATCGCGCAAACGTGCGCTGCGGGGAGTGCGATTCCTGGGATTGATCGCCGCCCTTGGATTCGGGACCCTGGGGCTCTCCTCGTGCAGCGGCGGATCTGGCGGAAATTCGGGCAGTCCCGGAACGCCGACGGGAACCTACACCATCATGGTGACGGGGACTTCCGGGGGAGCCACGAGCAGCGCCAGCTTCAATTTAGTCGTGCAGTAGGCAGCACGAAAAAAGTAATCGTTTGTTTTCGGACGGGGGGATTTCCACAGCGGCCGGAAGCCGGCAGTTTCTTGCTGAGCTGGCGGCGCGGCTGAAGCCGCGCCCTTTCAAAACAAAAACGAAATTCGAATCCTGTCAAAACCGAGACGAGTTGGAGTTTGTTCCTAGCCTCCAGCCCAATCGTGCCCGCTATTTGGGCGCCGGACCTTGTACGACCTGGACGAAATCGGCGGGACGAATCCATTTAGCGAAGGCAGCGCGGACTTGCTCGGCTGAGATGGATTTATAGCGCTCCGCCGCGCGCACCGGCTCATCCAGAGGCAAGCCCACGATTGCACGCGCGAGCAGGCCATTTGCGATGCCGGACTCGCTGGATTGTTGCAGCGGGATTTCGCGGAGGAGCATAGCCACGGCCTGCTGCATCTCGCCCGCGCTGGGAGCCGCAGTTTGCATGGCGGTCAAGTCCTGCTCAATCAGGGTACGCGCCTTCGAGACATTCACCGGGTCGCAACCGTAGGAGACGGTCAGGCGAGTGCGGGTGCGTCCAGCGGCGAGCGATTCATCCACGTTATAGACGTATCCGGTTTTTTCGCGCAGATCGCGATAGAGGCGGGTGGCATAAAATCCGCCACCGAGGATGTGGTTGCCGAGCTGCAGCGGATAATAATCCGGATCAAAACGATTCATGGGCAGCTCTTCCGACAGCGTGACCTGGTCCTGCAGGCGCGTGGGATCGGGGACATCCGTAGCGGAAGCCTTGTTGGGCGGCACGGGAGGCAAGTCGACCTGGGGTTTTTCGCCCTCCGCTTTCCACTTCCCGAACCAGTGTTCAACCTCGGCCTTGGCCTCTTCTGGCGAGATGTCGCCAATGATCACGATCTTGGTCAGATCGGGGCGGAAGATTTTGCCGTAGTAGTTCTCGACGTCGGTGAGCTTCAGAGAGGAAATCTTCTCGGGAGTCGGCTCGCGCAGCTCAGGGTCTTTGGGCGGGAGCAATCCTTTGAGCAAAGCGCGGTCGGCGTGATAGTCGGGGGTTTGCAACATGCCGGCCACGGAATCGGCGGTTTGTTGCTGCACAACTTTGAAGGCATCCGGCGGGAGTGCGGGTTGGAGTTCGTTGTCGGCGAGGAGTTGCAGGCCGCGATCGAAAAACGGTTTGAGCACCTGCAAGGAAAAACTGTCTCCGGCACTTTCGCTGGCGGCAATGTCATCGAGCGCTTTCTGGAAGGCCAGCCGGTTGAGCGTCTTGGTTCCGTAGGAGAACAAGCCGCTGAGCACATCGGCAACGCCCTCCTGCTGAGGCGGAGTCTGCAGATTCGACTGATGACGAATCTCGCCCGTCACGGTAATGGTGGGCGTGAGGTGGTCCGTCTCCACGATCAGATCGATGCCATTCGGCAAGGTGCTTTCGACGGGATGCAAATCCCATTTGGGAATCTCCACCGCTTCCGTTAAAGAGGAAGCCCACTTGGGCAGTGGCACCGGCTTGGTGGGAGTGGGCGCAACTTTCTCCGACCCGCCAAAGCCTTTGCTGGCGACGGGCTGACCTGAGGGTTGCGGGACCAGAGTTCCCGTGACTTCGCTTTCTTTGACCAGGTACTGGCGGGCTACGCGATTCACGTCTTCGACCGTGACCTTCTGAATGGCTTGCAGGTCTTCTTCGGGAGAATTTCTGCCCTCGGCGGCCAAGGCTTGGGACCAAACCGAAGCCAAGCCGGGAATGGAGTTGCGCTCGAACTCGAAGGAGGCGATTTCGCTGCGTTTTGAGGCTTCCACGAGATCCGGTGGAAGTCCAGTTTTTAAATAGTTGTCGAGGGTGGCCTGGAGTTCCTGCTGAATTTTCGCGGCGTCGCCGGTAGTGGGAATGACGGCGTAGGCAAATGCCGAACTGGCTTTGGGATAGGTTTCGCCCGACTGAAAACCGGCATCCAGCGCCTTGCCGGCGGGCACGAGGCCGTAGATATCCGCGCGCTGGCTGGAGAGGACATCAACCAGCACGCGGCTGGCGGCGTAATCGGGACTGTCGGTTCCGGGCATGCGGAACGCGATCAGGCTAATGATGTAGGGATAGTCGCTGGGCAGCTTGATGTTTTCCGGCTTCACCGCTTGCAGATGAACCTCGGGGCGCGCCGGCAGGGTTTTCTTGGGAATGTCGCCATAAAGTTGCTTGATGGTCGCGAAAGTTTTCTCGGGATCAATCTGGCCGGTAATGACGAGGATGGCATTATTGGGCGCGTACCATTTCTCCTCGAAACTTTTGAGCATCTCGCCGGTGGTGGCGTCGAACGATGGCCGCGTCCCGAGAGGATCGTGCTCGTAGGGTGTGCCCGCAAACAGGTCGTGATCCATCTGGACAAGAAATTTGTAAAAGGGATTGGAAAGATCGCGGGAGACTTCTTGCTCGATGGCGCCCCGCTCGATGGCCCACTGCTCTTGGCTGTCGTCGATGTGGCGCATGCAATTGGCGTCGGCATGGAGCGCGATATCGAGGTCCTGCGCCGGGACCGTCTCGAAATATTGCGTGATGTTCTGCTGGGTATCGGCGTTATTGTCGCCGCCAAGCTGGGCAAAGATGGCGGCGATTTGATCGGCGGAAAGATCGGCGCATCCGCGAAACGCCATGTGTTCCTGGGCATGGGCCGTGCCGGGGAAGCCGTCGGGCGTTTCGTCGCCACCGACGAGATAGTTCTCCTGAACCGTGACCACCGGCGCGAGCTGGTTAGGAATCATGACGACGCGCAGGCCGTTAGGAAGCGTGTAACGCTTCACGCCGGCATCGGCATCTTTGGGAAGAGCAATGGTCTGCGCCGAGCACAGAGCGGCGGCCAGCAACAGCACGAGAGCGCCAGATTTACGCAAGGCGAACTCAACGATAGGGTTCATGCGGAGTCTCCGAAATCAAAATAACAGAACAAAGGAAATCTACAGAGGGCCTGGTGTTTTCGATGCAGGAAGTGACGGAAATGGCCAAGGAATTATGTTACTAGGAAAGTCTGCGACGCTGGGCGGCTCGTCGGGCGCGGCGAGGACGGACCGGGAGCGACAGATTGCGCGCTGCAGATCGCGGCGGCTTTGCTTTTCTTATGCCATCTGCGAAACTGAATTTGCTCGGGATTCTGAGCGCACAGCCGTGCGAAGTCATCTCAACAAACCGACGTGGCAAACCGCCGCATCCTCGGGGGCTAGAGCCCGCGGGTTGGCGTTCTGGACGGCTCGGCTGAAGCCGAGCCCTTTCCAAAACCGATTTGTCAGGTCGCTTCTGAGTGCTGCTAACTAGGAACTATATGGGCCGCATCCACGTTCTTTCCGAAACCGTTGCCAATCAGATCGCCGCTGGCGAGGTGGTGGAGCGGCCGGCTTCGGTGGTGAAAGAGATGCTGGAGAATTCGCTGGATGCGGGCGCGACGCGCATCAAGATCAGCGTGGAGGCGGGCGGGAAAAAACTTATCCAGGTTACCGACAACGGATGCGGCATGGTGCGCGACGATGCCATGCTGGCCTTCGAGCGGCACGCGACATCGAAAATCAAGAATGCGGAAGATCTGCTCAGTGTGGCCACGCTGGGATTTCGTGGGGAGGCGCTGCCTTCGATTGCGTCGGTATCGCGGCTGCGGCTGGAGACGCGGGCGGAGGAAGATGCATCCGGGACAGTAGTTGAGATCAATGGCGGGAAGATTGCGCGGGTGGAAGAAGCCGGGCTGCCGCTGGGGACCTCGATCACGGTGCGCGATCTTTTTTTCAATGTGCCGGCGCGGAAGAAGTTTCTGAAAGCGGAGTCGACCGAACTGTCGCACATCGCGTCGCTGGTGACGCATTATGCGCTGGCCCATCCGGACAAGCATTTCGAGTTGCACTCGGCGACGAATGCCATGCTGGTCGCCCCTCCGGTGGGCGGACAGAGCGAGCGCGTGTACCAGATGTTCGGCAAAGAGACACTGGATCAGTTGATTCCTCTGGCGGCGCGGCAGCCGTTCGAGCGCGTGGGTTTACCACAGCCTCCACCGTGGCGGCGCGAAGCGGAGGAAGATACCGCGGCAAGAGAGCCGGGGGAGATGCGGCTGCACGGGTTCGTTTCCAAGCCGGAGATTCAGAAGCTCAACCGCAATTCGATTTTTGTGTTTGTGAACGGGCGGCTGATTCGCGACCGACTGGTGCAGCATGCGCTCACCGAGGCTTATCGCAACATTATTCCGCCGACGGTTTTTCCGGTGGTGCTGCTGTTTCTGGAACTGCCTGCCGCCGAGGTGGATGTAAATGTGCATCCTTCGAAGACCGAGGTACGGTTCCGGCAGCAGACGGCGATCCACGACTTTGTGCGCGACTCGGTGCGGGGCGCGTTGATGAAGGCGCGTCCCGTGCCGCAGTTCGTGGCGGAGATACGGGCGCACGCGACGGCCAGCCAGGCGCTCACACCGGGATCGCAGGCCTGGGAGCCGGCGTCTGGACTGACGGGAACTGACGAGATCCCAGGTCTCGCAAATGTGGCGAGACCTGGGACACCCCTGGGACTTGGGGCGCAGGCCGGGGGATTTGCCTTGCATGCGCCGGTGCCGCCGCTGCTGTCTTCAAGATTTCAGTTCGAGGGTGGCATTGCCGTGGAGGCGAATGCGGCGATCCCGGTAGCGCGAGGGTTGGAATCAGCGCCGCTGGCGCCGGGGTTCGAACCAAAGCTGCCGCAGCGGCTGGATGCGGTTCCCGATCCCGGATGCGCTCCGGCGCTTGAGGTTGGCGAAGACGAGCCGACGTTGTCCTCGCTGGTCACATTGAGGCCGCTGGGACAAGTTCGGAATTCTTTCATTCTGGCGGTGAACGAAGACGGGCTGTGGATTATCGATCAGCACGTGGCGCACGAGCGCGTGTTGTTCGAGCGCATTCTGAAACAGAGAGCGACGCAACGAGTCGAAAGCCAGCGCCTGCTGATGCCGATCGTACTGGAGTTGTCTCCAGCGCAGCAGGCGGTGTTCTCGGAAATTTCCGAAGAACTGCAGCACAACGGATTTGAGGTCGAGCCGTTCGGGGCGCGCAGCGTAGCCGTGAAAGTCGCGCCGGCAGGAATCGAGGCGGCGGCGCTCGAGCACATGCTGCATGAATTGCTGGACCAGTTCTCGCGCGAGGAGCAATCGCTGAACCTGGAAAAGATCCGTGCCCGCATCGCGGCTTCGATCGCGTGCCACGCCGCAATCAAAGTGAACATGCCGCTGGAGCAAAACAAAATGGAATGGCTGCTGGCGGAGCTGGCCAAAACCGACCATCCCATGGCATGCCCGCACGGCAGGCCGGTGGTGCTGAGGTATTCTGTGAAGGATATTCAGAAAGCGTTTAAGAGAATCTAGTCGCGAGCCCCGAGTCCCGAGCCGTGAGGTTTTCGCCTCCGGCTCGCGACTTGCAACTCGGGACTCGCGACTCGTTATGACTGATCTTGAGCTTCAACAACTGCGGCGCGAAAAGTGGCGGGTGGATGGCAGGCCGATCCGCACGATTGAGGAGGCGCGCGCTTTTTTGGAGGATGATGGATTTTGCCTGATGTATCCGCGGCGGCCGGGCCTGCTGGTGCCGACGTTTATCGGGGCGTTTGTGGGATCGGACGAGCGATTGCCAGAATGGCAGCATGCGTTCAAGGATCCGCGGGCAGCGGAGGCGACCGAGTTGATGGTGCGGATGTTGCGCGAGCGCAGCGCGTTTGAGGCCAACCTGTTCGAGGAAAACAATGGATTCCTGGTCGCGGCCTCAGTGTTTCCTTATTTGTATGCGCTGGTAGGCGAGCGCAATCCTAAGCTGCCGCCGAAGGCGGGATCGCGGTCTCCGTATTCGGCGCTGGCTTCGGACGCGTTCGCGTTGATTCAGCGCGAGGGGCCGCTTTCGAAACAGAAATTGCTGGAGCGGCTGGCGGGCGGGCTTTCGGTGGCGGCGGTGGACAAGGCTTTGGCGGAACTGTGGTCGAAGCTGCGCATTACGCGCGTGGACTACAAGGCGAGCGAAGGGTCAGTGTGGGATTTGCTGTACCGCTGGGCTCCGGAGGCGGTGAAAGAGGGAGTGGGGCTGTCGGTGCCGGAGGCGCTGTCGGCGTTGGTTTCCAAGTATGTGGATTGCGTGATCGCCATCGAGCCGACGGAGTTGGAAGTATTTTTCGGTAATCTGATCGCGCGTTCAAAGGTAAAGGAAGCGGTCAATGCGCTGCTGGCGGCGCGGGAATTGAGCTTCGTGCATGTGGGCGCGCGAACGATGCTGCAGATCGCGCCGGTGAAAGCTGCATTTGCGCCGGCCCCGCGTGGGGCGGCCCAATAAAACTTCCGTAGACATCTCTCGTGTCGGTTTCCAATGCAAATTCTTATCGCGGACGGCTGGCGCCTTCGCCGACTGGGCTGCTGCATCTGGGGCATGCGCGCACGTTTTGGATTGCGGCGCAGCGGGCGGCGGAGCGCGGCGGGGAGTTGATTTTCCGCAACGAAGATTTAGATCCACAGCGCTGCCGTCCGGAGTTCGTCGCGGCGATGATGGAGGATTTGCGCTGGCTGGGAATTTCCTGGAAGGAGGGGCCGGATTGCGGAGGGCCGGTTGGTCCGTATGTGCAGAGCGAGCGGCGTGCGTGGTATTTGCGGGCCTGGGAGCAGTTGCGGGATGGGGGAACGATTTATCCATGCACTTGTTCGCGGAAGGATGTGGCCGCGGCGGCGGGCGCGCCGAATGATTTGGACGATGAGCCGATTTATTCCGGAAAGTGCCGGCCGCGGAACGATAGCCACGCTCGGCTTCGCTTTTCGACAAGCTCAGGGCAAGCTGTCGCGGGACGGACGAAGGCGTCCGTCCCCGCATGGTCCGTGCCTACGCAGGATGCAGTAAATTGGCGGTTTCGAGTGCCGGAGGGCGAGGAGATTTGCTTTCGGGATTTGCATCTCGGGGCGCAGGGGATAGTTGCGGGGCGCGACTTCGGAGATTTCATCGTGTGGCGGCGGGATGATGTTCCGGCCTATCAGCTGGCGGTTGTGGTGGATGATGCGGCGATGAAGATCACAGAAGTGGTGCGGGGCGCGGACTTGCTGAAGTCGACGGCGCGGCAGATTCTGCTGTTCCGGGCGCTGGGGCTGAAAATTCCGGATTACTATCATTGCGATCTGGTGCGCGATTCGGCGGGAGTACGGCTGGCGAAGCAACACGATTCGCTCAGCATCCGCAAGCTGCAGGAATTGGGATGGACGCCGGAGCAGGTGCGGGCGGGGAAGGTTTAAGCGAGTGGCATAGCGCGGGGCAATCCGACTACAGGGGCTGAAGCCCAAAGCACGAGGGAGACTGGACGCGGCCCTAAAGGGTCCTCTCTTCCACGGATTGCTCTTCCACGACGCTCTTTCGCTGGAAATAGCAACGTGTACAATCTTGCTTCGACGATGAACGACCATTCGACCGAGAAGCAGACTCCTCGCCAACTGATCATTGCGATTGATGGCCCGGCGGGCGCGGGAAAGAGCACGATCGCGTCGCGGCTGGCACGGAAGCTCGGGTACGTGAATCTAGAGAGCGGGGCAATGTACCGGGCGCTGGCGTACAAGGCGATCAATCATGATATCTCGTTCGACGATGAGGCGGCCTTGGTGAAGCTGGCTGAAGGGTCGCGCATTCAGCTGGAGCCGACCATTGGCGGCAACCGGACGCTGCTCGACGGGCACGACGTTTCTGCGCGGATTCGCGAGCGGGACGTGAGCGAGGCGGCATCACGGGTCTCGGTGCATCCCAAAGTGCGGGAGTGGATGGTGGCTCATCAGCGGGCGATGGGCGGCGGCAGCGGCGTGGTGATGGAGGGCCGCGACATCGGAACCAAAGTCTTTCCTGACGCCGATTTAAAAATTTTTCTCGATGCCGATCCGGTGGTGCGCGAGCAGCGGCGCATGGCGCAGCAAAAGATCAAGGGAGAAGTAGCGGCGAGCGTGGCCGCAGAATTGAGAGAACGCGACCAGCGCGACCGCACTCGTGCGGCGTCACCGCTGGTTCCGGCGGAGGATGCGGTGGTGATTAACTCGACGGCCATGACTGAGGACGAGGTGCTGGCGCGGGTCGAGGCATTGGTTAGGGCAAAGCTGGAACGTTAAAGTTTCAAGGTTCAGGGGTCAGAATTCAGGGGTCAGCGGTCAGGGGTCAGAACAGCATAGTCTCGGTGCGACTTTGAAACTCTGGAACCTTGAAACCTTCGAAACCTTGAAACCTGTTTTTCTCAGTTCTCCGTCGGCTCTACTTTTTCTTTTGGCGCGGGCAGGGCTTTGCCGGACTTGGGTCCGGGCACGCCGCCGGAGACTCCGCCCGAGACGCCTTCCCTGGGGCCGCCGTTGGCCGGCGCTTTGCGAATCTCGATATTGTCGTGCTCGTTGTTGACGACGATATGCGAGGAGCCATTTCCGACGCTGCCATTGGCCTTGGACTCGTGCTCGTCGTCGTTGTTCACCTTCAATTCAGGAAAGTCGGACTGGATTTCGCCGTCACGGGTGCTGGCATCGAGGCGGAAGCCCGCTTTTTCCGGCAGACTCAGTTGGATGTCGCCGTTGCGGTTGTCAATCTGCACGTTGCCGACGGTGCGCATCTGCACTTCGACCGCGCCGTTGTCATCCTGCAGGCGGACGTCGCCCGAGACTTCGTCCAGGCGTATATTTTTGGAACTCGTGTTCAGATGCAGCGGCCCCGTGATTTCGCCTCCGGTTAATTCATCGGAGTCGAGATTGAGCGTACCGTCAATGCGCGAAAATTCCATGTCGGTGCGCGAAGACTTGAAGGTCACGGTCTTCGCGATGCGCTCCAGTTTGACGCTCTCCTGAAATTCGCCGTCGAGCTGGACCGAGCCTTTCACGTCGGAGACAGCAAGTTCATTGACCCGGCCTTCGACATGCACGTCGCCACTGATCTGCTGGATTCGCACCGACCCCTTTTCCTGGCTGAGTTTGACGTTGCCGTTGACATCTTCGACGGTGGTGTCGGAGTGCTGGGTGGAGATGGAGACCGCGGCGTCGCGGCCGCTGACGTTCACATCGCCGCGGCGGGACTCGATGGTGAGCGGAACTTTACGGGGCAGGGAAACATCGAGATCGCTCTCGACGGGATGATCGCCCGCGGCTTCGGTTTTGGCATCGAGCGTGACCTGGCCACCGATGGTGGTGAGGGTGGGCTTGGTTTCGCCGTTGTATTTGTCGGCATCGTTCTGATTGTCGGCGGCGACACGTTTGCGAATCACGACCGTGATCTTATTGTCATCGGAGGGATGAACGCTGACCGCGCCGTGGGTGTCGATGATTTTGAGGCTCGCTCCCGCGGGAAAGGCCTGCTCCAGATTGTCGTTGTAGTTGTAGGTGTTGCCTTCGAAGATGTTGGAGAAATCGTTGTCGTCGTCGAAATTGAAGTTGTCGCGCAAGCCGGACCAGTTCACGTGCTCCAACTGGGTGGCGATCAAGCCGAAGACCACAAGCATGACGATGAGGACGACCCCGCCGGCGCCGATTCCGGAGGAGCGAGTGCCCTCGCGCTGCGCCTGCATATGCTCGATCAGCTTGATCACACCCCAAAGAATCAGCAGCACGGGCCAATAGTTGGCAAACAAATGCGCCAACTTTCCGACCGAAAGGATGTGCATGGTGCCGAGCAGGAAGATAGTGCCGACGATGATCAGCACGACCGGTCCGGCGAAGGAACGATGACGGCGCGGCGGCAAGGGCGCCACTGGGGGCCGAGGCATGACCGGGCTAGACATTTTTCACCTCGCCAGAGGAAGAGGGCTCTGTGTTTTGAACTGTACCCTGCGTACCCGCGGGCGGCGGTGGTGGCGGATAGCTGGAACGTCCAGAAGGCAGCGGGCCGACGTGTCCGGCGGTGGAAGCGTTGCTCTGAATCAGCTTCACTACCCCGACCACCAGCAAAATTGCGGGCCAGGTTCGCCCAAAACTGATGCGCGAGACGCTGTCCAGCAGGAACAGGACGCCGAGAGTGACGAGCATGGCCGGCCCCATCAGCCGCCGCGTACGACAATGCTGGCATTGGCAAAGTGCTCGCGTTGTGCTGATCAGGCCAAATTGTTTCGCGAACAGCCACACGCCCAGCAGTATCAAGGCCAGTGATACAAGCAGACCCATGCCAACTTCAAACAATCCGGCGGTGTGCAACAGGAACAGAATGCCCAGGCCAATGAGAATGGCAGCACCCGCAGGAACCTTGGCTCCTTCGAGTTTTTCGCCTGCCCCAAACGCAGCCCCCAGGCCGAAAGGATCGGGCGCGGGTTCTCCCATCTGGATCGCGTGGGCGCTCCGAACGGCATCGATGATCTGGTAAACGTAGAAGAAGGCAATTCCGATTGCGAGGACAAAGTGCATAAAATCCGGAACGTCGGAACTCTCCCCGATGATGAGCAGCACCATGATGATGAGGTGCGCCAGGCCCTTGGCGTACTGCGAGCAGTACACGGCACCCACGCCAAACGGAAAGAAGCCGGCGAGAATTCCTGCAACCGCTGGATTGGGACCTGAGTTCAACGGCGGACGAGGACCGGATGGGCCGGGTGACACCACCCCCATCGTTCCCATGGGCGGATAGACGGTTTGCGCCGGGGGGACAAATCCAGCCGCTGTCGCTGAGCCCTCCATGCGCGCGGCCAGACAGGATTCGCAGTAGATCACGCCGCGGACGTCGCGGGTGCACTGATTACAAAGTGGCTTGCCGCAGGTGCGGCAGAAGGCCACTGCAGCAACATCGTTGTGCGTGGCGCAGTTCATACGAACCTCCTGTACGTGGTCACCGACACTACAGGCGGATCCGGATTTGCCGGATCATGATCCGACAGATCGAGGACAGATGGACCCAGAGGAGCGCGAGCCAGTATGAGTTGATCCCCCGTCTGGCTGTAATTGCGCTCCTGCTTCTGCTCGGGCTGTTGTGTTGTGTCGTTCTTGTGGTCTTTGGGCTTGGGGGCGGGCTCGGCGGGAGCGAGATTGCGCTTGATTCCGCGGAGCGCGGCCTGCAATTCGTAAACCGCGCGGGCATTGTCGACATAGCGCACCACCCGGGCATGCGCATTGTAGTACGCGCGGCGTATCGCCGCCGGGCGCAGGTCAATGGCGCGAATGTCCGACGGCTTGACGCCAGCCACCGTCAGTCCCACCGACAGCGCAAAGAATGCCATGCCGAATGACATGGCAAAGCGCGGCTGGCGGACCATCGCCCAGACGGGCTCCAGGAACGAAGCTCGCACATGCTCCAGCCAGGAGACATGGGGCTGGCGCTGGGGCGCGGTTGCCCGCAGGCGTTGGGTGTCAACGCCCGTCGTGGATGCCAGAATATTTGCAACCAGGTTGGCTGGAGGCTCCACCTCCGTGAGACCCTTCAGCCAACTGCGGCCCGCCTCAGCTTCAGCGAGCAGCGGCCCGCACACTTTGCACGACTGCGCGTGGGCCTGGAAGCGGTCGAGTTGCGTCCCGCTCAGCACGCCATCGAGGGCGTCGGAGAGCATCAGGTCGAACTCATGACACTGCATTCCGTTACTGGTGTGATCGTTAATGTGTCGATCTGGCATCACATCACCTGCCTATAGGTACGTTGTAAGAGGCGTGCAAGTTCCGCACGGCCTCGGTTTATTCGGGATTTCACGGTACCCTCCGGAACCTTCAAAACGGTCGCAATTTCTCGATAATCCATATCCTGTAAGTCCCTTAGAATCAATGCCTCGCGGAGCTCGGGGGAAATTTTGGAGAGGGCCGCGTGGACGGTCTCTGAAACCTCCCGGCTGCGCACCCGGGCGTCCGGGGGAGCAGAACGGTCGGGAATTTGCTCGCTGAGGGGTTGGGCGTCCTCATGGTCAGAGCCGGTGGTATCCATGGAATCGGTCATGCGGTCCTGCTTGGTCTTGCGAAAATGGTCGACCAGCAGGTTGCGGGTGATGGTCGTCACCCAGGTGACAAATGCCCCTTTGGTATGGTCGTAACTCGAAAGCGTGCGGTACATCTTGATGAAGACCTCCTGGGTGAGGTCCTGGGCATCGTCGGCCGATCCGGCGAAGCGGTAACAGATGTTGTAGATTCTCCGGTTATAGGTTTGCACGATTTCCTCCCAAGCGGCGGCGTCGCCGGCAATACAGCGCCGGACCAGCATCGCAACCACATGGACGTCTTCCACTTGCGCCCCCGGAGAATTACGAATTTCCTACTGAGACTTGAGCCTGCTGACTGAGACCGCGGCAAGGCTCACTAGACAGTACGCGCATGTAGGCCCTGTAGTTCGCAGCTATCCCAAGAATGAGGCGAAACAAGGAATTGTAGCAGTGAAGGAAAAACTGGTTGCGTAATCGAGAATTGGGGTAGTGGGCCATTTCTGTGTTGCATTTAGCCCACTACCAGAATTGGGAACATTCCTGAAAAGGCTACAACCACGAAGTCCACGAAGGTGCACGAAGGAAACCGAAACCACTTACTTTCGCGTACCTCCATGATTCTCGAACTCGTGCCGCTGGAACCATTGCTATTGTGTGCTCTGGGGATTATTCTTTCCGCACTCTTGCGCGCCGGGGATCCGACAGATGATTGGGAGACAACTGTCTCATTACCGGATTGTGGAGCAGATTGGCGCCGGAGGCATGGGCGTGGTCTACCGCGCGCACGATGAGCAACTTGACCGCGACGTGGCTATCAAGGTCCTGCCGAAGCGTTCACTGCAGGACGAGGCCGCTCAAAAGAGATTCCGCAAAGAGGCGTTGTCGCTGGCGCGCCTGAACCATCCCAACATTGCGACGGTGCATGAATTCAGCAGCCAGGAAGGAAGCGACTTCCTGGTCATCGAATACATTGCGGGGCTCACTCTCGACACAAAAATTGCGAAGCGTCCGCTGCCAGTGGCTGAGGTGGTACGGCTGGGAGTGCAAATGACGGCGGGGCTAGCGGCGGCGCACCAGCAAGGGATTGTCCATCGCGATCTGAAGCCGGGGAATCTGCGAGTGACGCCAGACGGGCGGCTGAAGATCCTCGACTTTGGTCTGGCAGAGTTGATGCCGCACGCCAGCGACCTCGGCATGACCATGACGCTTACCCAGTCGCAGGAGACCAGCGGCACGCTGCCCTACATGTCTCCTGAGCAGTTGAGCGGGAAGAAGGCGGATGCGCGCACGGATATATGGTCGGCTGGCGCGGTGTTGTACGAAATGGCGACTGGGAGGCGTCCATTCGATCAGAGCGTGCCGGCTCTATTGATTAACGCCATTTTGAATCAAGTTCCGGAGCGCCCGAGCACGCTCAATCCGGAAATTCCGGGGTGGCTGGATGGCGTGATTATGAAAGCTTTGGCGCGGGATCCTCTCCTGCGGTATCGGTCGGCGGCTGAGTTGGGCGCGGATCTGGAGCGCTGGGCGGGACTGTACTCGAGCAGTATTCCGGTCTCCACCAAAGCAACAGTCCCGGGCTGGATTTTCGTGACCGGAGCGTTGCTGATTGCATTGTCTGCCGGCGGATTCTTTTTCTTCTGGCGTAATCAGCATCCGAGCGGGGCGCCCAAGGTGAGTCAACGGCGATCCATAGCCGTGCTGGGCTTCAGGAATCTTTCGGAAAATCAGGAAAAATCGTGGCTATCGACAGCCATCTCGGAGATGCTCACGACCGAACTGAGCCAGGGAAATCAACTGCGCACCATACCGGGAGAGACAGTGGCGCAGATGAAGGCGAGCCTGGCGTTGCCCGATGCGGAGAGTTTCAGCGTGCCGACTCTGAGCCGCATCCGCCAGAACCTGGGCAGTGACGACGTGGTGATGGGTTCGTATGTTCCGCTGGGAAACGGGATGCTGCGGCTGGATGTGCGGCTGCAAGACGCGGTCGGCGGCGAGATGCTGGCCTCGGTTTCAGAGAAAGGAACGGAGGCCGAGATCGACGATCTGGTGAGCCGCGCTGGCGCGGAGTTGCGGAGCAAGCTGGGAGTGGGCGCGTTGTCGGAAGCAGAGACCGCTCTAGTGCGGGCGTCGTTGCCGTCGAATCCCGAAGCGGCGCGACTGTATTCGCAGGGGCTGGAGAAGCTGCGGCTGTTCGATGCGCAAGCGGCGAGCAATCTTCTGGAGAGAGCCGTAGTTCTCGATCCTGAACATGCTCCGACCCATTCCGCATTGGCCGAGGCATGGTCGGTGCTGGGCTACGAGGCCAAAGCAAAAGATCAGGCTAAGCAGGCGCTGGCATTGTCGGCGAAATTTTCGAAAGAAGAACAACTGCTCATCCAGGGCCGTGCCCAGGAATTGCTGGCCGAGCGGCCGGAAGCCATTGCAAGCTATCGCGAGTTGTGGGAATTTTTTCCGGATAACGTGGACTACGGGCTCTCTCTGATTCGGGGAGAGATCGCGGGCGGGCACGCCAGCGATGCCGAGGGGACGCTCAGCGCTCTGCAAAAGCTGAACACATCAGAAGCCGATACGGCGCGTATAGATCTGGCAGATGCGAGCATCGCCACCTCGTTGAGCGACTTCAAGCGTCAGCAGGCGGCGGCCGAGAGAGCGGCGAACGCGAGCCGGGCCGCGGGAGCCAACCTGATCCTGGCGCAAGCCTTGCAGTTCGATGCGCAGGCTTGGGAGCGGATGGGAGATTCCAACAAGACAGTGGAACTGTTGAATCAGGCCAACGAACTCTACGTGGCCGCCGGCGATCGCCGAGGCGCAGCCCGCGCCACACTCTTCGTGGGTGATCTTCTGTCCGATCAGGGAGATTACGAGGGAGCAAGAAAGAAATACGAGGAGGCGCTGGAGGTTTTTCGCGCCGTTGGGGCGATGAAGAGCATGGCGGCTACTGTCGAGCGGATCGGCAATGTGTTCTATGCCGAAGGCAAGATGGTCGAGGCCAGAAAGTATTACGAACAAGCTCTGCCGTACGACAAGGAGATCAACGATCCCTACGGGCTGGCTGGGTCTTATGGAAACATCGCGAACGCGCTCGACGGACTTGGCGATTTGCCGGGCGCTCTCAAAATGCAACTGGAATCGCTGGCTGCATTCAACCAGATCGGCGACCGGCGCGGGGCTTCGGCCACGCTCAACAACCTGGGAAACCTGCAGGTGGAGATGGGCAATCTGGAGGAAGCGAAGAAGTATTATGAGCAGTCGTTGACGATGACGCGGGAGATCGCATACCGGCGGGGCGAGCCCTACCCACTTTCCGGGCTGGGCGATGTTCACCTGGCGCGCGGCGAACTGGCTGAAGCGCAAAAGCAATATGAGGAAGCGATGACATTGTGCAAGGAGATGGATGACCAGGATTTCATTGCACAGATCAGCGTGGCGGAGGCGACGATTGCGCTGTTCGAGAAGCGGTACGGGGATGGCGAGAGTCTCGCGGGGCAGGCGGCGAGGGCTTATGAAAAGACGAACTCCGCCGGCAACGGCGCCTGGGCGGAAGCGGTGCTGGCGCGCAATCTTCTGGCGGAAGGCAAGCTCAGCGAGGCGCAGGCCGCAGTGTTGAAGGCGGTAACTCTGGCGAAGCAGAGCACGTTGCAGACTCCGCGCTACGAAGTGGCGCTGGCGGACGCGAGGATAAGAGCGAAATCGGGAAAGACGGCCGAAGGTCTGCAAGCGCTGGCGGCAACGGTCAGTTCGGCGCACAAATTCGGCTATCGCTTGTACGAGTACCAGGCCCGGCTGGCCATCGGGGAGATTGAACTGGGCGCCGGGTTGGCGACCCCGGATGCGCATCTCACCACATTGGAAAAAGAAGCACGCGAACACGGCGCAGTGCTGGTGGCAAATCAGGCGCAAGCGCTGCTCGCGGGCCACGCAAATCCATCGAAGTGACTCTACTCGCTGGTGAAATAATCGACGGTGACGGGATTTTCGAAGAGGGAGTAGTCGCGCGTGACCACGGTGATGCCGCTCTCGGTAACGAAATATCGCTGGCGGTCGGCTTCGGCATCGTAGCCGATGCTGGTGCCTTCCGGGATGTGAACGTCGCGATCGAGAATGGCGCGGCGAATGCGGCAGCGGCGGCCGACGACCACGTGCGAAAACAGGATGCAGGCATCCACTTCGCAATAAGAATTCACGCGGACGTCGGGGGAGAGCACCGAGTTCTTGACCACGCCGCCGGAAACGATGCAGCCATTGGAGACGATGGAATCGAGCGCGGTGCCGGTGCGGCCTGATTCCGCAAAGACGAATTTGGCAGGCGGATACTGCCGCTGGTGGGTGCGGATCGGCCACTCTTCGTCGTAGAGATTGAAAATCGGCGAGACCGAGACGATGTCCATGTTCGCCTCGTAGTAAGCCTCGAGAGTACCGACATCGCGCCAGTAGTGGGCTTCTTTCTTATTCTCGTCGACGAAGTCGTAGGCGTAGACGCGGTAGTCGTCAACCATTCTGGGGAGAATGTCTTTTCCAAAATCATGGCTTGACTGCGGATTCTCCGCGTCTTTGAGCAGCACCGGAATGAGCACATCGGCGTTGAAGATGTAAACGCCCATCGAGACCGCAATCTTGTCGGGATTAAAAGGGGAGCGCAAGTGGGTGGTCTTGGGCTTCTCTTCGAAGCCATTGATCCGGCCGTCCTTGTCGGCGTCGACCACGCCGAAGTGGAAACTCTCTTTGGGGTCCATCTGGATGGTAGCCAAGGTGATATCGGCGGCCGATTCCTGATGCTGCCTCATCATCTTGCGGTAATCCATCTTGTAAATGTGGTCGCCGCCGAGGATAAGAACGTATTTGGGCTGCTCCGAGCCGATAGAGTAAATATTCTGATAAACGGCATCGGCCGTGCCCTGATACCACTGGTCACTCACTCGCTTCATGGGAGGAAGGACCTCGATGAACTCGCCCACCTCGCGGCCCAGGATATTCCATCCCTCGCGGATATGGCGGTTCAGAGAAAGGGCCTTGTACATGGTGAGGATGTAGACCCGCCGCAGGTCGGAATTCAGGCAATTAGATAGCGTGACATCGATAATGCGGTAGATTCCGCCGAAGGTGACTGCGGGTTTGGCGCGGTCGCGAGTGAGAGGATAAAGCCGCTCGCCGGCGCCGCCTGCCAACAGAACCCCAAGGGTGTCTTTCATTCCGTACAGCCTCTCAGATTCCGTGTCCGCAATGGAATCTCACTTTTCGCGGCAGATGCGAAAGAAAACAGTAGATGGTAGCACAGGTGCGCAAGGTAGCTGGCGCGCCAGCTAGAGCCGGCAACCCATATAATGCTGCGGAAGACTGGGAACATTCTAACGCCGAAAGCGGGACGGGGAAAAAGTGCGACGATGAGCTTCCAAGAAAAAAAAGATTCGCTGGCGAAGCGCGGGGGCTCGCGCGACGACAAAGTGCTGGGGCTGGATGGCGACATCACGCGCCGGGACTTTCTGAATTCCACGCTGCTGGCGTCGGGGGGCGCACTGTTGCATTCGATCTCGCCGGCGCAAATGCTGGCACAGCGGGCGTCCGATGCGGGTGGGCAGGCAAGTGACGATTGGACCGGGTATGGAGGCATTGGCGATTACGCCAACTCGAACGGAAACACAATGGCTGTTCTTGAGGCCGGGCACCAGATCCGTGACGGCAATTTTGAGAGCCTTCCCGCGAATGCTATCGACACCGGAGAAACTTATGACTGCGTGGTGGTTGGAGGAGGCATCAGCGGTCTGGCCGCGGCTCTGATTTTTCAACGCCAAGCCGGTGCGGGCCAGAGCTGCCTGGTCCTCGACAATCATCCCATCTTCGGGGGCGAGGCCAAGCGCAACGAATTTCTGGTCGACGGGCACAGGCTGGTCGGTCATCAAGGCTCGGCGTTATTTCAGATCAACTATCCCTACAGCTTCATCGCGCGCTTCTATGAATCGATCGGGCTCAAGCCGCTGCGCCTGGAATATCAAAAATGGGCCGGACCCGATCCTGAAATTCCGCTCACCACCACCCCATATCTGGCCTCAGCGCCTTATGGCTTGTATTTCGGAGCAAAGTTCGGCCAGCCCCAGGGCGTATGGTTGACCGATCCCTGGGGCAAGAAACTGGAAGGCGCCCCGATTTCGCCAAAGGCGCGCGAGGAGTGGTTGAAGACTCAATCACCCGGACAGGCGCAAGCGCCGCAGTACCGCGGCGACGCCATCTCGCGGCGGCTCGATACCATCACGCTCGAAGATCACCTGATGGAAAAATACGGCATCAGCCGCGAAACCGTGCGAGCGTTTCTCTCCATCGACGAAGGCGGTGCCTTCGGACTGGCTGCCGACGCGCTTTCCGGGTACACCGCCTATGCTTTCGACGCGCTGGGTCCCTTGGCCGATGAAGAGCCGCAAATGTTTCCCGATGGCAACAGCGGCATCGCGCGACTGATCGTGAAGACGATGATTCCCCAAGCGATCCCGGGCCAACGTTCTCTTGAAAACATCTGCCGGAACAGTGTGGACTTTGGGGCTCTCGATCGCGCGGGAGCGCCCACGCGAATTCGCCTGGGCTCGACCGCTGTCTGGGTGAAACATGATGGAGACGCATCCAAGTCGAGCTCAGTAACCATCGCCTACACCAAGGCGGGAAAAACATATCGTCTGAAGGCGCGCTCGGTCGTGATGGCGGGCGGCAGTTGGACCACGAAGCACATTGTCCGCGACCTGCCCGAAGATCGCAGAGATGCCTATGCCCAGTTCTACCGCTCGCCGTGCATGGTCGCCAATGTCGCGGTACGCAACTGGCGCTTCCTCTACAAAATGGGAATCTCGGGTGCGCAGTGGTTCGAGGGGATCGGAACTTACCTGCAGGTCCGCAAACTGGCGCTTTGCGGGGCCGAGTCGCCGACCATTGGACCGGATTCGCCGGTTGTGCTGACGATCAAAGTTCTGTACCCACGGCAGGGACGAACGGCGGAGGAACAAGGCCACATTGGCCGCGCCGAAATGATCTCGACGCCTTTCCGGGAATACGAGCGGCAGATTCGGGAGCAGTTCACCGAAATGTTTGCGCGCTCGGGCTTCGACGCTTCCCGCGACATCGCGGGCATTATCCTCAACCGCTGGGGGCACGCCTATGCCAGCCCGGCTCCCGGATTTTACTTCGGAAAAGATGGCAAACCGGCGCCGGGAGACGTTCTGAGGGCGGCTCCCTTCGGAAGAATTGCCTTCGCTAACGTGGATCTATCAGGAATGCCCGATCACAAATCTTCGATTATCGAAGCCGATCGAGCGGTGGGGCAGTTGCTGGATCAGGTGTTGACTTAGGGCTGATGACTCTCGGTTTCCGATCCAGACTCCCCGGCTTTTGGCTGCTTTCTGCGCTGGCCCTGTCGGGGGCTACTTGTCCTTCTTCTCTTCGTCGATTTTGATGCGGAGGGATTTCAGGAATTTCAAATCCTGGTCGCTGATCTTGAATTCGGGATTGCTGGACATGGTAGTGACAAGGGAGGTCTTGTCCGGCGACTTTTCTCCCTGCTTGCTGACACCGATGGTCGCTTCTAGAACCAGGAAGATATCGTATCCGCCTTCTTTGATGCGGGAGACGACCTCGGAGATCTGCTCAGAGTCGGAAAGAGATTCATTAATGGCATCGCCCAGCTCTTTCATAAGTTGCTTGAGTTGTGGATCCACCGGGTCCCCCTAAGAGCCAACATTACCACGATCAGCGGTCAAGCGCGAACCGCGCCCAGGTCAAGAATACCCGCCGGAATGCCGATTCGTGTGACAAAATTTTCCGCTTCCCGCGCGGGGAAATTCGACGATCTGGCGAAAATTTACGGCCATCCCAACTTGTTGCATACGGGATTTTAATTCGGTGCGGTTGGGCGCGGCAGTCTGCATAATGTCTTCTCTGGTTTAGATGCCCCGTGCAGTGGAACGGTTCGCTACGACTCAGAGTTGCGCCATTGTAGCGCTGCCGGCTGTTAAAATCGAGGGCGTGGGAAAAGTATCGACCTGGCGAAAAGCGGGAGTGGTGGCGCGAATCGCGGGGCAGCAGGCGGGACGCAGTCGCACGTTCAATGCCATCAAGAACGCGACCTGGGCCACGGGTCGATCGTTCGGGCGCGTGCTGCATCAGCTCTGGCTGGAAGTGACCGGAGTCCTTTTCCTGGTGATGTCTTTAAGCTTGGCCGGCGCGGCGGTCAAAGAGTATGGGAAATATCATGCCGGTCAGGTAGGCCCCGGGCGGGCCGCGGCCGCGGCTTGTTTTGCGTTGGCGTTTGCCTGGTTCGGAGTGAGTTCGTTCTGGCGAGTCAAAAGAAAAAGCCAGCGTCCCTGAATCTCGTCCGGTAGCTTCGTGCGTTCGGCACGGTTAGGAAGTAAGCATGGCCTCAAAGGTGAAAGTCCCGGAAGCCGAGATTGAAACTTCTTCCCACATTCCAGTCAAGCCGATCTACACTCCGGCCGATCTCAAGGGTTTCGATTACGAAAACGAGGCTGGATATCCCGGCGAGTACCCGTTCACCCGCGGCGTGCAGGCCACGATGTACCGCGGGCGGCTGTGGACGATGCGGCAGTACGCCGGCATGGGCGACGCCGAGGAGTCGAACAAGCGCTACAAATATTTGCTCGCGAATGGTACCACCGGACTTTCGGTAGCGTTCGATCTGCCAACGCAGATCGGGATGGATTCGGATCACGCGCTGGCAGCGGGAGAAGTGGGGAAAGTCGGTGTCGCGATCGATTCCATCGAAGACATGCAGCGCTTGTTCGACGGCATCGAGCTGACGAAGATTTCGACATCGATGACCATCAATGCGACGGCCTCGATCCTGCTGGCGCTGTACGTAGCGGTCGCGCGGCGCCAGGGCGCGGACATTCGCAAACTTTCGGGCACAGTGCAGAACGACGTGCTCAAGGAGTACATCGCTCGGGGGACGTATATTTATCCGCCACAGCAGGCGATGCGCGTCATCACCGACATGTTTGCCTGGACCAACGAAAACGTGCCCGACTGGAACACGATTTCAATTTCCGGCTACCACATGCGCGAGGCAGGCTCGACCGCGGTGCAGGAAGTGGCGTTCACGCTGGGGAATGGCATGGCGTATGTGGAAGCGGCAATCAAGGCCGGGCTCAACGTGGACAAGTTCGCGCCGCGGCTGTCATTCTTCTTCAATGCGCACAGCAATTTTCTGGAGGAAGTGGCGAAATTCCGCGCCGCACGGCGCATGTGGGCCCGCATCATGCGCGAGCATTTCAAGGCGAAGAATCCCCGCTCGTGGATGCTGCGCTTCCACACCCAGACCGCCGGTTCCACGCTGACCGCGCAGCAACCCGAGAACAACATCGTGCGCACGGCGATTCAGGCTCTGGCTGCGGTTCTCGGCGGGACGCAATCGCTACATACGAATTCTTTTGATGAAGCCCTGGCGCTGCCTACCGAGCAGGCGGCGCGCATCGCGCTGCGCACGCAACAGGTCATTGCTTACGAATCGGGCGCTCCGCAGACGATCGATCCGCTGGCGGGATCGTATTACGTCGAGTCGTTGACTAACGAAATCGAAACGCGGGCGGCGGAGTATCTCGGGAAAATTGAGGTTCTCGGCGGAATGCTAAAGGCGATCGAGCGCGGATTTGTGCAGCAGGAAGTTCAAAACGCGGCCTACGAATATCAGCAGAAGGTTGATCATGAAGAAGCGATCGTCGTGGGCGTGAACCGGTTTGAGGTGGAAGAGGAGAAGCCGATTCCGATTCAGCGCATCGATCCGGCGCTGGAAGCGAAGCAGATCGAGCGGGTGCGGGCGCTGCGGGCGAAACGGGATGCGGGCCCGTGGAGAGCGTCGCTAGCTAGCGTGGAAGAGGCGGCGCGATCGGGGACGAATCTGATGCCGCGCATTTTAGCGGCGGTCGAAGCTTATGCGACCGTGGGAGAGATTTCCGACGCGATGCGGCGGGTGTTTGGGGAGTATAAGGAAGCGGTGATTATCTGACTGCCTACGTCGCCTGGCGGCGAGGGACAGCCGAGGGCGGCTGTCTCCACATGCTTCGACCTTACGCGGGCTGGGCTTGCATTTCTGCGACCGCTTGGTCGAGATGCGAAAGCGTTTCTTCCACTGTAAGCGAATACATCTCGCGGCCCCCGCCTCCGCCCGATTCCAGGGCCCACTTCAAATAGTGTCCCGCAATTTCAACGGCCAGCGAGTCGGTGATCATCTTCCCGGTGCGCTTGTGATATTCGCCCCACGCGGGGTGCGGCAGTGCGACCCAAACGCCGCGGCCTGCAACCAGAAATTTGTAATCCACGGCATCGGCGTGGCGGGTTGCGATGGCCACAATCTGGCACTGGTAAACGCAATGCACCGGCTTCTTGGTCCAGCGGTCCGCGGCCGTGAAGTTCTCAAACATGAATAGAACTATAGCGGAGCGGCGGCAAGACGGGCAAATTCAGGAAACCAAGAAAATCTGTACCGCGAAGGACGCGAAGTTACACGAAGGAAAATCACGAGCGAGATCCTCCGTGATACTTCGTGTCCTTCGTGGTAATTTCCAAGTTGTCCTTCTTGACCTGCGCAATGTGCGCTGCTGTACATCTCAATTCGTGAGGGGACTTTCAATGGTCAAACGACCTGTGATCTGCATGCTCTTTCTTTCGGTTGGTCTGGCACATGCCGCTGCCGATAAAAAACCTGCCGCCAAGGCCGACGGCGAGCGCTTTGAGATTTCATTTCCCAAAGAGATGAGCGCCGGCCCGCTCGACGGCCACGTCCTGCTGCTGATCTCGAACAACAACGAGAAAGAGCCGCGCTTTCAGATCAGCTTTATGGTCGCAAGGTCGCAGCAGGCTTTTGGGGTCGACGTCGATGGTTTGCAACCGGGCGTGCCGGCGCTGATCGACGCCTCGACCGTGGGCTATCCCGCCGAGAGTTTGAACGACGTGCCCGCGGGCGATTACTGGGTGCAGGGTCTGCTCAATATCTATGACACGTTTCATCTGGGCAATGGCCGCACGCTGAAATTGCCTCCCGATAAAGGCGAAGGCCAGCATTGGCAAGTGAAGCCGGGAAATCTTTACAGCAAGCCGGCGAAGATGCACCTCGATCCTAAATCGCCGCAGACCGTGCGTATCTCGCTGACCGAAAAAATTCCGCCGATCGAAGATGAAGCCAAGGCCGTCGACTCCGTCGATGGCTGGGACGGGTCCAACGACGACCATGTCGTGCGCGACAACAAGTGGGTGAAACATATCCGCATGCAAAGCGATTTGCTGACGAAATTTTGGGGCCGGCCGACTTATCTCGGAGCCGTGATCCTGCTGCCCGATGGATGGGAGGAGCATCCCGGCGCGCATTACCCGCTGATTGTCGAGCAGGATCACTTTCATCGCGGGCTTCCGGGAGTGATCTCGTTTCGCACTGAGCCGCCGAGCAAAGATCTGAAAGGTGGCGAGTTGAGGCAGGCGCAGAGTGGTTACAAGCTGTATCAGGACTGGACTGCCGGCCGCCTGCCGCGCGTCATCGTGCTGACGATTCAGCACGCCACGCCTTATTTCGACGACTCGTATGCGGTGAACTCAGAGAATGTCGGCCCTTACGGAGACGCGATTACGCAGGAACTGATTCCCTACGTTGAAAAACAGTATCGCGCCATCGCCCAGGGTTGGGCGAGATCCGTCTACGGCGGTTCGACCGGTGGATGGGAGAGCCTGGCTTCGCAGGTGTTCTATCCGGACTTCTACAACGGAGCGTGGGTCTTCTGTCCGGATGTGGTGGACTTCCGCGCGTACATGACCATGAACCTCTACGAAGATCCCAACGCGTTCTGGATCGATGGCATCTACGGAAACGTGCCGCGTCCGTCGGTGCGCCAGCCCGATGGCCTGGTGCTGGCCACGATGGAGCAGATGAACCGGTATGAATATGTTTTCGGCACCAACAGCCGCTCGGGCGAGCAGTTGGACACATGGCAGGCGGTCTTCAGCTCCGTCGGCGAAGATGGATATCCCAAGCCTATGTTCAACAAGCGCACGGGCGTGATCGATCATGAGGTCGCGAAGTATTGGAAAGAGCACTACGATCTGAGCGCGATCATGCAGCGCGATTGGAAAACTCTAGGTCCGAAGCTGGCGGGCAAGCTGCATCTCTATGTGGGAGACGCGGACACATTTTATCTCGACCGCGCGGTTCACCTGCTCAAAGATTTCATGGATACGACTACCGATCCGTATTACCGCGGCAGCTTCCAGTTCGGAGAGCGCAAGCCGCATTGCTATCCCGGAGAATACGATCCGGCGGTAGGCTTGAACCAACACTACTGGCCGGAGATGGTGAAGCACATGGAGGAGACCGCGCCCGCGGGCGCGGATTTGACGAGTTGGAAGTATTGAGGGAGAAAGTTTCAAAGTTTCAAGGTTTCTGAGTTTCAGAGTTTCGGGCTTTAAGTTTCCGAAGCTCAAGTTTCAAAGAACTGAGTTCGGCCCGCATCACCGTCGCAAGCATGGGGCTTGCTTTATGATGGAGGTGTGCCGACCCGGGCCCGAAAAAAATCTAAAGTCACAATTCTTCGCGCCAGGAATTTGAGCGCACTATGTTGCATCGTGCATGGATTTTCCACGCGGGTGGGCGGGTTCTCGCGCGCTTATGGCAGCGGTGATCTGAACCTTGGTTTTACCAAAGACGATACCCGGCCAACCGTCGAACGCAACCGGGCTGCGTTTCTGCGTGAAGTTGCGGCAGGAGCGGGAGCAAACCGCAACGCGCCCAAGAACAGCGTTTCGGCTTGGCCGCTGATTACCCTGCGCCAGATTCATTCCGACATCATCCATCGCGTCGATTCGATTCCCGATGAGCCGCTCTTCGGCGATGGGATGATCACGGCAACTCCGGGCCTGCTGCTGGCGATTCAGACGGCCGATTGCCTGCCCGTAATCCTGGTGGACACCAAACGCCGCGCCGCCGGCGTGTTTCATGCGGGATGGCGCGGCACCGCGCAGAGGATTGTGGAGAAAGGCGTGGGAGAAATGTTTCGCCAGTTCGGCAGCCGGCCGGGCGATCTGAAGGCGGCGATTGGCCCCGGCATCCAGGGATGCTGCTACGAGGTGGGCGAAGAGGTGCGTACCAAATTCGAATCGCAGTTCGAATACGGGTCGAAGCTCTTTCGTGAAGTGAAAGAATCGGATCCGGTGCGCGAAAAGTATCCTCTTCTCTTCCTAACGGCCCGCGCTCCGGGTCACAGCGAGTTGCCGAAGAAAATTTTCCTCGACCTGGTTGAGGCGAATCGCCAGCAACTGCTGGCCGGGGGCGTGCTAGAAAAAACCATCGAGTGCTCGCCGCTGTGCACCAACTGCCATCCGGAGACGCTGTTCTCTTACCGTGCCGAGAAAGGCAAGACGGGGCGGATGATGGCAGTGGTTGGAATCCGCGACTGGCCGGTCAGCCGCAGGGAGTCGTAACCGCTGGCTGAATATCAGCGTGTAACCTTTTTCGAGGACTTGCCATGAAGATAAGGCTCGTAACCGTTCTGCTTCTGCTGGTGCTCCTTGCACTCTCAGTTTCCGCCCAGGTTTCCTCCAACGAGATCGATTCCGTGTTCGCCTCGCTGAAATCGAGCGACGCGCCGGGAGCGGCCGTTCTGGTCATCCAGAACGGGAAGCCGGTATTTCGGCGCGGCTACGGCATTACCGATCTGCGCACGCGGCATGCAATTGAGCCGAATACGAACTTCCGCCTGGCATCGTTCAGCAAGCAATTCACCGCGATGTGCGTCATGCTGCTGGTGCATGACGGCAAGCTGCACTATGACGATCACCTCACCGACATCTTTCCGGAATTTCCGGCGTACGGAAAACCAATCACCATTCGGAATTTGCTCAACCATACCTCGGGCCTGCCCGATTACGAAGATCTTTTGACGGCGCAGTATCCCAACACTCCCGACGATCAGATTCAGCAAATTCACGATGCGGGAGTGTTGAAACTGCTCGAACAGCAAACGGCCGGAAAGTTTCCCGCGGGCTCGAAGTGGGAGTACAGCAATTCCGGCTACGTGGTTCTGGGATTGATCGTCGGGAAAGTTTCAGGCGAGCCGTTCGGGGAGTTCCTGCACGACCGAATCTTCGCTCCTCTGTACATGACGAACACGCTGGCCTACGAAAAGGGCAAGAACGAAGTGCCGCATCGCGCCTACGGGCACACGAAAGAAAAAGACGGCTGCCGAGAGACGGATCAGAGTTCGACTTCGGCCACGCTCGGCGACGGCGGAATCTATAGTTCGCTCGACGATCTGGCGAAGTGGGACGCCGCTTTCCGCGATCACAGGCTGCTCACCGAAGCCGAGATGCGGCCGGCTTTGACCCCAGTCGAGCCCACTGGCGGTCCGGCGAAAAATCCGGATGGGTCAGCTGTCGCCTACGGGTTTGGCTGGTTTCTCGATGCCTACAAAGGCCACACGCGAATGTGGCATTACGGCGAGACCATGGGCTTTCGAACCGCGATCCAGCGGTTTACGGATGACAATCTCACCATTATTGTCCTCGCCAACCGCGCCGACGTCAGCCCCCAAGCGCTGACCCTTAGAGTGGCCGATCTCTATCTCGCAGCGAAGCCTTAGAACACAGAATGTGGGGACAGCCGCCATCGGCTGTCCGCGAGCCAGCGCCTTTAGGCAGCCACAGAGTTCAACAGCCACAGAACTACTTTTCAGGAAGCCGGTTAGTGATGAAATCAGAAACCCGGCTCGCGGCTGGTGGATCCAGGTTGGCGAGTACAGCCACGACGTAGCCATCGGAAGGGCAGATTTCCAGTTGCCCGTTCATCCCTGGCGCCCCGCCGCCGTGGCCAAAACATCGGATCCCGTTGACCTTGTGGTCGTCAAAACCAAAAGCGTAGCTGTCGTCCGGAGTACCGGGCTTGCCCGTGGTCAACAATTCGGTGTAGTGCGCGTCCAGCAACTTGTGTTGCTCGAGCGCGGCGGCAAATCGCGCGAGATCGTCGACCGTGGAATACCCCCCGCCCGCCGAGGTGCCGCGATAGGGCAGCGTGTCCGTGTTCGGCTTCCACTGCGGACTATCCATTTTCGTGTAACCGATACTGCGATCGGGAACGGCTTGGTCCTCGGGTTCGGAGCCGGTGGAAGTCATGCCCGCGGGCGCGTAAATGTGTTCGCGCACGTAGTCGTAGTAACTTTGGCCGCTGACTTTCTCGATAATGGCGCCCAGGAGAATGAAACCGTAATTGCTGTACTCCCATTTGCTGCCGGGTTCAAATTTGAGATCGCGCTTGCCATAGAGCTTCAGGTAATCGTCGAGCGTGCGCAGTTCGAGACGGTGCGAATCGAAGTCAGGGCCGAAAATGTCGCCGGTCCCGCCGGTGTGGGTGAGCAGATGATGGATCTGTACTTTCGAGGCGACATCCTTGTTTGGATAGTCGGGGAGATATTTCCCGATGGGATCGTCGAGTCCCAGCTTGCCGGCTTGAACCAACTGCAACGTGGCTACGGCGGTGAACATCTTGTTCATGGAGCCGATGCGGAAACGGGTTTTCAGCGAGTTCGGAATTTTGTGCTCGCGGTCGGCGAGGCCATCGGCTTCCGAGAAAATTGGCTTTCCATCCTTTTCGACCAGCACGGCGCCGGAGAAGTGATCGGTCGCCACCTCGTGTTCCAAATTCTTTTTGGCAGCGGCGATAAGGTCGCTTTGGCTGAGGTGCGGCAGCGCAAACTCGGCCGGCCGCGGAATCGCGCGCAGATCGAGGCTCGTGATGTGATGAGGATCCGCGGCCTCCACCGCCAGCGTGACGCGCGCCATCTGGTCTGATCCGCGTTCCTGCACCAGCGCAGTCAGCCTGGTCGGAGTAGATTCTTCCAGCTTCTTGAACTCGAAGCCGCCCGTCATCTCGCGGAAACCCATATAGTTGCCCAGACGGTCCATGGCGGAGGGATAGTTTTTCTGCAAAAAATCCCGATAAGCGTCGAGATCGCCGCGATTGAAAGTCTCCAGCCATGCTGAAAACTGATGAGCCGCGGGAGTATCCGGAAGCTGGGTTTGCGCTGCGCCTGGCACCGAGCACAACAGCAGGAGGAAGAAAACAGGAGCGATCCTGAGAAACCGCATAAACATGAGACGATCCAGTCTCCGTTTGGTTTATGCCGTAGGCGGAGCAGGAGCAGCCGGCGGGGCAGCCGGGGGTGCAGCCGTGGCGCCCTCGTTGACCAAGTCTTTCAACTCCTTGCTGGGCTTGAAGAAAGGAATTTTTTTCGCGGGCACTTCGACGCGTTCGCCGGTCTTCGGATTGCGTCCCACGCGCGGGCGGCGCTGGCGGGTGCGGAAACTGCCAAAGCCGCGGATCTCGATCTTATCGCCGGCGCGCAGCGAGCGCACCACGCTGTCGAAGATCGTTTCCACGATCACTTCGCTGTCTTTACGCGTAAGTTCCGCCAAACGCGAGACTTCGTCAATCAGATCGGCTTTGGTCATATTTGCCCCTCTCTCCTGCCCGAGCTCATGAGATGCGATTCTGAAAATCAAACGCAGATTCCAGCGGCACTGCACATCCGCTGAGCTGCAGACCGAATCGGCACTCATAACCTTCTCAAATTTCAGGGGTTGGATGCAAGTTGCGGCTTTGACTACCCCACAGCGGTACTTATTTCCAAAGGTAATAGAAGCCGACGTGCTGCTCCAGCATTTTTTCCTGGCTGGGCAGATACTGCGAGACGTCGCCGAGCAGAAGATCCATCAGGGTTCTGCGATCGCGCTCGGGACGCACCAGGGTGGGCTCGCCCGTGATGCCGACCGACTTGGCGGTTTCATCCACCGCTTTCTGGAAGTCGCCGATACCGTCAATCAGCTTCATCGAGGACGCTTCCTGGCCGGTCCAGACCTTGCCATTGGCGATGGATTTCACATCGTCATATTTCATGCCGCGTCCATCGGCGACCGCTTTGATGAACTGGCCGAACATGTTGTCGATGAGCGACTGCATGTAGGCCTGCTCGGCGGGCGTGAGATCGCGCGCCGGGTTGCCGGTGTCTTTGAATTCTCCGGTCTTGATGACGACGTCTTTCAGCTTGGCCCACTTGAGCAGGTCGCCATAGTTTACCCACTGCGCAATGACGCCGATGGAGCCCACGATGCTGCCCTCGTCGGCGTAGATCTTGTCGCAACCCGAAGATACATAGTAGGCGCCGCTGGCGCCCACGGTTTCAATCGAAGCCACGACTTTTTTCTTTTTCTCGGTGCGGATGCGCTTCACCTCGCGGTAAATCTCTTCGGAAGCGGCCACGCCGCCACCCGGAGAGTTCACATGCAGGATGATGGCCTTGATCGAAGAATCGTCGCCGAACTTCTTTAGTTCGCTCACCACCGGTTGCGGCGAAAGGATCACGCCCTCCAGGTCGACCACGCCGATGCGATCGCCAAAGCCGCCGAAAGTGGCCTCGGTTCCTCCGGCATGCAGGGCGAGATAAACCAACGTGAATACGGCCAGCACGAAGAGGAAAAATGCCCCTCCGCCGATCAGAATCCAGAGCAGGGTGCGCGAGCGTCGTTCAGGCATGAGGAAAGTTTAGCACCAGTGAGGAAGGCTGGCCGAAGTCGAGCGGAAGGAGCGGGCCAGGGATCGCTGTCATCTCGTGTTTTGTTTCCTTGGTGTACCATCGTGGCCTTAGTGGCTGACGATTCTGAGCGACGATGCACCAAAGCCAGCGATTCCTCTTGCTTCTTAACGACCGCGAACGGCACAATGTCCCGCTTGACCGTTCATTCATTTCTTCGTCACTTCTCGTGACGCTCTGTCGAGGAGTATTCATGAAACAACTTCGCGCTTCTTTCGCTATTTTGGCAGGGCTGCTGGTGTGCGTTCTGCCGCTCGCAGCACAAAACTTCAACATCCAGGAACACACGCTCAAAAATGGCATGAAGGTCCTCGTCCAGGAGGATCCCTCCATCCCGAACGTTGCGCTCTACACATTTTTTCGCGTGGGATCGCGCAATGAGCACGAAGGCATTACCGGCCTCTCGCATTTTTTTGAACACATGATGTTCAACGGAGCCAAGAAATACGGCCCCGGGCAGTTCGATAGAGCGATGGAAGGCGCGGGAGGCAACAACAACGCTTATACGACCAACGATATGACGGTTTACCAGGACTGGTTTCCGAATTCGCAGCTCGAACTGATCTTCGACCTCGAAGCCGACCGCGTGCAGTATCTGGCATTCGATCCGAAGATCGTCGAGTCCGAGCGCCAGGTGGTGTACTCGGAGCGCCGGCTCAGCGTGGACAACAACAATTTCGGCCTGCTGGACGAGCAACTGGAGGCCACGGCGATCATGGCGCATCCCTACCACTGGTCGGTGATCGGCTGGCCCTCCGATATCGAGAAATGGACGCTCGAGGATCTCAAAGCCTACTTCGCCAAGGGATACTCGCCATCTAACGCGACCATGGTGGTGGTCGGCGACGTGAAGGCCGATAACGTATTTCGCCTGGCCGAGAAATATATGGAGCCGATTCCGGCGCACGACCCGCCTCCGCCCGTGCGCACCGTCGAACCCAAGCAGCTGGGCGAGCGGCGCATCGAAGTTCACAAGTTCGCCCAGTTACCAATCGTCGAGATCGGCTATCACGTGCCGCAGGCGCAAGGTCCCGACTACTACACGCTGGAACTGCTGCAGGCCATCTTGACGACCGGGGAGAGTTCGCGGCTCTACCGTTCGCTGGTCGATCAACAGCAACTCGCCATTCAGGTGCAGAGCGGGCACGAAGCAACCATCGATCCCTTTCTCTTCACATTTACGATCCAACCACGGCAGGGCATCGCCCCAGCAAAAGCTGAGCAGGCTCTGTACGCGGAACTGGACAAGCTGAAGGCCACTGAAGTTGACGACCACGAGCTGCAGAAAGCCAAGAATCAGGTGATCTCTTCCTATTACCGCGCGCTGCGGTCGATCAATCGCCGCGCCAATGTCATTGGCCGTTATCAGGTGCTCTTCGGTGATTACCACAAGCTGGCCAACGTCGAGCAGGAGTTCAACAAAGTCACCGCCTCTGACATTCAGCGCGCTGCCAACCAATATTTCGACGTGAATAATCGCTCGGTGGCGACGCTGATTCCCACGGCCGAAGCGAGGGATCAAGACAAACCCGCGGAGGAAAAGCAATGAACCGAAAAATTGTCAGCCTGATTTTTCCTGCCGTGGTCTTGGTGGTGCTGTCGGCTGCGGCGGTCGCCCAGAATGCCGCTCCCGCTCAGGTCTTTCAATTGCCGACGTTCCAGCGGGTGAAACTGCCCAATGGGCTGACGCTCTTGCTTCTTGAAAAACACGAGCTTCCCTTGATCAGCGTCGAGCTCGCCCTGCGCTCCGGTTCGGTGACCGATCCGCAGGGCAAAGAAGGGCTGGCCTCGCTGACCGCCTCGCTGCTGCGCAAAGGGACCGGCTCGCGCAGTTCCGAGCAAGTCTCCTCCGACCTCGATTTCATCGGCATGCAATACAACGCCCGCGTGAATCAGGACAGCACGCAGATTTCGGCGGATTTTCTGAAAAAGGACCTCGATTCCGCGATGGGAGTGCTCAGCGACGTCGTCCTGCATCCGGCCTTCCCCGAGGATGAGGTAAAGAAAAAAATCGCGCAGGAGCAAGACAGCATTCGCGCGGCCAAGGACGAGCCGGGCCAGGTTTTGCAGCTCTATTTCATGAAGTTCCTCTACGGCGATCATCCCTATGGACGCCCAGCCAATGGCGACGAGCGCTCCCTAGCCAACATCACTCGCGAGGACATCGCGAATTTTTACCGGCAGAACTACACGCCAGCCAACGCGATCCTCGCGGTAGCGGGAGATTTCGATTCCGCGGCGATGCAGTCGAAAATCGCGCAAATCTTCGGGAGTTGGAGCGGCAAAGCTCCCGCAGCGACCGCGCTGCCCACCCCCAAACCGGTTTCCGGCAAGCGCGTGCTGCTGGTGGATAAGCCCGATGCCACGCAGACCTACTTCATGATCGGAAATATTGGCATCAGCCACACCAATCCCGACCGCGGCTACATTGACGTGGTGAACACGCTGTTCGGCGGACGCTTCACTTCCTTGTTCAATACCGAACTGCGCATCAAGAGCGGGTACAGCTACGGAGCGTTCTCATTTTTCAACGAAATGAAATCTCCGGGCCCGTTCATCATGTACACCTTCACCAGGAACGCAACCACCGAGCCGGCGATTGACAAGAGCTTGGAAGTTCTGGGACGCCTGCACAAAGACGGCTTCACTCCCGACGAACTGGCTTCGGCCAAAAAATACATTAATGGCTCGCTTCCGCCGGAGTTTGAAACGACGCCTCAGCTCGCGCACACCATGACCGCCCTTGAACTCAGCGGAATTTCCCGCGAGCAGTTCAATCAGAATCTGGTCAAGCTGCAAGGGACAACCGAGGCCGATTCGCGGCGCATGATCGACACCTATTTTCCCAGCCAGGACTACGCCATGGTGCTGATCGGCAAAGCGGATGAAATTCAGAAAATCGCCGCGAAATATGCGCCCAGCCTGGCCACCAAGAAGATCAGCGATCCGGGATTCTAGCCGGAGAGAGCACGAGCAGGACACCGGGCTACAGCGTGATGACCTTGAGTGCCGCGCGCTCTATCGATATCTCCACCGGAGTGCGGCAGACATATTCACCATCGGCGTAGACATCGAGCGGGTGCTCGGTTTCGACTCGCGCTCGCTCGGCATGAAAGTAGTCCACTTCGCGGATGCCGAGATGGCGTCCGGCATAAACCGTCGGGAACAAGGACAGGAGTTTCAGGCGATTCACTCCGCCCACGATACAGATGTCGAGCAGCCCGTCTTCCATGTTTGCGCGGGGAGCAATCTTCATGCCTCCGCCGTATAGCGGGGCATTGGCGAAAGCGGCCAGCAATGTGGGCTGAGCACTGCGGACATTCCAAGCCGTATCCACATCGCGAATAGAGACCTGGATCGGCAGCGCCGCAAAGCTGAATATCTTCGGTAAGAGACATACAAAATAGCCGCCGTGTCCGCGTAGCCAGCGCGGCAGATGGTTGGCCCGCCGCGCCACTTCCGCATCTAGGCCGACCCCGGCAACGCAGCAGAAGTAGCGCGGGCTATCAGGGGTCCTGTCTTCTGCTGCAAGAGAAGAGATCGCCCCGAGATCAATGTGGCGTACATTGCCAGCACCGCTGCTGAACTTCTCCCACGCTGCTCTCGAGTCGTGCACTCCGCGCAGCTTGAGCGAGTGCGCGAAGTCATTCCCGCTGCCCGCAGGCACGACCAGCACGGGCAGCCCCAGTTTGACCAGTTGGCCCAGATGGCGATGCAGGGTTCCATCGCCGCCGAACAGCAAGACGACATCGGCCGGATCGGCCGACCCAGGCATGCCCATCCTCCACTCGACGTTCTTGTCGGTCTGAAAGGGCTTCAAATCCTTCGCTGAACATCCCAGCCCGAGAATGGCCGCAGCCCGCATCCGCGCCGATGAGAGTAGCAGAATTCACAGTTACACCGCGTGGCAGATGTAACCGGCGCAGCCAAAGGCGCTGGCTCGGAGCTTGGAATCCGGTTACCCCAGCAGTTACCCCGCATTACCAACGGAGGATAACCACCGGGCAGCGGGCTCGCGGCACTTTCCTCTCTGAAGTGCAATTCGTTGCACGACAAGTCCCTGCATACTCCCCAAGCCACACATTCTCTGAGCTGCACCTGTGGATATGGCGTTGCACGAATAACGACAGTCGCGGAAATTCGCACCGAACTGCTTCGGCCATAGGGCTGACAACGCACTTTCTGGCGAGGTTACTAACGAGAGCGCGGTAACCAGTATGTGCAACGAGATTTTCGGAATTCTTGGAGGAAATGAAATAACATGCGGTCACTTCGTTCAGCAGGAATCAGTTTCTTTGTTCTGGCCATGATCGCGATGTGCGCGAGCACCGCGCTGGCGAATTCCACCGTCGACATGAAACTGGTGGGGGTGGGCGCAAACAACGCAGGCGGTGTCTACACCTATCCCTATTATTTTTCCATCAACGGAAAAGCGCCGGTCGCCCTGATCTGCGACAGCTACGACAACCGCGTGGACGTTGGCGAGAGCTGGCAGGCCAACGTGGTTGGGTTGCTCAGCGGCCAGGGCTTGTTCGGCAACGAGTTGCTGCAGTACAAAGCTGCCGGGTTGCTGTTCAAGAGCATTCTCAGCGGAATGATCAATGTGAACGTGGGCAACTATGCGATCTGGGGACTGTTCTCCACCAGTGCGCAAAACAGCGCTTACTTCCAATCGAGCGGAGCGGGCGCTCTGGAGCAGCAATATCTGACGTTGGCGGCCACGGCTCCGAACAGCGCGTTCAGCGGACTGGTTCTGTACAGCCCGATCGGCGGCACGCAGTCCACGAACGGCACACCGCAGGAGTACATCGGTTACTCGCCGGTACCGGAACCGGGAACGCTGACTATGCTTGGGACCGGATTGTTATCTTTGGCTGGGGTGGTTCGGAGAAAGTTGAAAAAGTCGTAACTGTGGGGACAATCGCTATGTGACAGCCGCCCTCCGCGGAGCGAAGCTTGGCTGATGTTGATTGTGGGTTATAGCAATCTGATTCAAGCAACATTCGTACGAAAAGAAGAACCCGCCAAGTTGTTGACTAGCCAGTTGGACGAACCATGTAGCCCCGGTGCATTCCTCCGGGGTTGCGCGCAATGGCGGCGGTGGATTCGCGCCCGGCACTCGTCGCTTCTCTCCTCGGGTCGGAGAAATGCCTCCGCCCCTACACAGCGAGATGAGTTCCCAGCTCGGGAGCTTTGCGCGGCCGGCAAGAGGCGAGCTTCGCTAGCCGAGGGCGGCTGTCCCTACATCGCTATCGTCACTCCGGGGCCCCTGGATCAACGATGCGTACTTTCTTTACTCGTCGGCCCACGCGGATCGTAAATGTGCTACCGGTTCGAGCCAGAACAACCACCTCGTGCGGAAGGATGTACTGACCGTCGATGCTGACTGCCCCCTGCCTGATCTTTCCTGCCGCTTCAGTGTTGGAGGCTGCGAGCCCAGCCTGCCGCAATAATTTGTCGATTCGAATGGCATAAGCAAACCCGACCAAAGGTTCATGCAGTTCCGTCGTGGAGGACCCAACCCTGCGCACAGCCCCGCCCCCGCTTTCCGTAGGAATCACGTTCGGCAGACGAATCTCAAGTATGCTGATGTCTAGGGTCTCGATGTCTTCGGGAACCTCATCCTTCTGAAACTGTTTCGCCCAGTCCTCTCCCGCCTTCGTCGCCGCGTCCTCCGAGTGAAAATCTGACACAATTCGCCGCGCCAGATCCTTTTTGGCCTGCATGGGATGCGCCTCGCGCTTCATCTTCTCGATCTCGGCGACCTGCACGTCGGTGAGCAGTTCGTAATACCGCCACATCATCTCGTCGGAGATGCTCATGATCTTGCCGTACATCTCGAGCGGCGGCTCGTGGATGCCGATCGCATTGCCCAGCGACTTCGACATTTTCTGCACGCCGTCCAGGCCCTCGAGAATCGGCGTGGTCAGCACGACCTGCGACTCCTGCCCATACGCGCGCTGTAGTTCGCGGCCGACCAGCAGGTTGAATTTCTGGTCGGTGCCGCCGAGTTCCACGTCGGCCTCGAGCGCGACCGAGTCGTACCCCTGCACCAGCGGATACAGCAGCTCATGCACCGAGATCGGCTTCTCTGCCTGAAAACGCTTGTGGAAGTCTTCACGTTCGAGCAGCTGCGAGACCGTGTATTTTGCCGCGAGCTTTACGAACTCGTCCGAACTCATCGGCCCGAACCAGCGGCGGTTGAAGTCGATCACGGTTCTTTGCGGGTCGAGAATTTTGAAGACCTGCGCTTTATAGGTCTCCGCATTCTGTTCGATCTGCTCGCGGCTCAGCGGAGGCCTCGTGACCGAGCGTCCCGTAGGGTCGCCAATCATTCCCGTGAAATCGCCAATGAGAAAAATGGCGGTGTGACCGAGATCTTGAAAGTGCTTCAGCTTGCGCAGCACCACGGTGTGGCCCAGGTGCAGGTCGGGAGCGGTCGGATCCATGCCTAGCTTGACGCGCAGAGGCTTGCCCGTGGAGCGCGACTTTTCCAGCTTGGTGCGGAGTTCGGCTTCGCGAATGATTTCCGCGGCGCCCTTCTTCAGATACGTGAGTTGTTCGTCTACGGGTGCGAAGGTGGACATGGGAAAGGACATTATAAGGAACGTGGCGCTAGAATGGCGCCGCATGAGTATCCGCATACGCCCAGCTGCATCGGCCGACGTTCCGCGATTGCGCGAAGTAATCGAGGCCTCGGTGCGCGGATTGCAGGCGCAGGATTATTCTCCCGCGCAGATTGAAGGCGCGCTCACAAGCGTCTATGGAGTGGACAGCCAGCTGATTGCGGATGGAACCTACTTGGTGGCGGAAGCGGTGGATGGGGAAAAAGTGCAGATCGTCGCCTGCGGAGGCTGGAGCAAACGCAAAACACTGTACGGAGGAGATCAATATGCCGGCCGCGAAGATTCGCTGCTCGACCCGGCGCGCGATGCTGCGAAGATTCGCGCGTTCTTTGTGCGCCCCGGCTGGGCGAGGCAAGGCATTGGCACACTGATCCTCGAAGCCTGCGAGAAGGCGGCGCTCGTAGCTGGGTTCACCCGTCTTGAGATGGGAGCAACCCTGAGCGGCATCGCATTTTATCGCGCCCAGGGATACGCAGAAGTTGAGAATCAGGAAGTGCCGCTGGGAAATGGCGAACGGCTGCCCATCGTTAAGATGACGAAACAAATCAGGGAGAAATCTTGACGACAAATTTCAACGCTATCTCGCCTTCAATCTGCGCCCAACAACTTCAAAATTTCCACGCAGCACAATATTGATGGCTTCTGTATAGGCCACGTGCTCCTGCTCCAGGATGCGCGCCGCCAGCGAATGCTCGTCATCGCCATTCTGCACGCACACTGCTTTCTGCACGATGATCGGTCCGTGATCGAGTTCTTCGTCGACAAAATGCACCGTGCAGCCGGAAACTTTCACGCCATAGGCAAAGGCCTGCTCCTGCGCCCCGAGCCCGGGAAAAGCAGGCAGCAAGGAGGGGTGTATATTCAGAATCCGGCGCGGAAACTGCTGCACGAACCAAGGCGATAGCAGGCGCATATATCCAGCAAGGCAGACCAACTCCACCCCATTTTGCGTCAGCGCGGCGACGACTTCGCGATCATGGGCTTCGCGCGCCTTGCCCCTCGAGGGAATCACCAGTGCGTTCAGGCCGCGCTGGCGGGCGGTTGCAATCCCGGGTGCATCATCTCGATTCGAAATGACCACTGCGATCCGGGCGTTCGGAATTCGCCCGGCAGCAATGCTGTCGGCGATGGCGACGAAGTTCGAACCGCGTCCGGAAAGAAGAATGCCCAGCGAGTGCATAGGAGCTATCAGCTGTCAGCTTTCAGCCCAACATCATAATTCACCTCAGAGGTGCAGAAGCACAGAGATACAAAAGTGTGTTCCTGGTCACCGACTGCTGGTGTTCTATCCCGCAAGCTTAGAGACGAGGTGGATGCCGTGAAGAAGTGGATCTTACGCACTGTTTACGCGGTTCTCGCGGTCCTGGTCGTTGCCGGACTCGTTTATCACCTTGGATTGCGTCAATGGTGCCTCACCTGGGGGACCACCGTTGCGGAATTGCAAACGCCCCTGCCGGGGGGTGAACTATTTCCCGTCTACAGCGGCGAGGCCACACATGCAATCACCATTCACGCCACGCCGGAGCAGATTTGGCCGTGGCTCATGCAGATTGGGCAAGATCGCAGCGGATTCTACAGCTATACGTTCCTGGAAAATGCTTTTGCTTGCGACATGCCGAAAGTAGAACGTCTGGTGCCCGAGTGGAAGGCTCGCATGCCGGGAGAGACGGTCTGGTTCTGCAACCCTCAGCGCTATGGCGGGCAGGGGAAGATGATTCCCGTCCTGGTTGTGCCGGGACGCGTCTTCGCCATGGTCAGCGTAAACGATTGGCAGAGTCTGCAAGCGGGCGGCGTGGCGCATGAAGGAATCTGGAGCTTCACGCTTCAACCTGCCGGGACCGGCAATACCCGCCCGATTGCCCGTACTCGGGGAGGCACTCCGCCCACACTGGCAACGCGGCTCACCGGATGCTTGTTCTGGGAACCGGCACACTTTGTCATGGAACAAAAAATGCTCCGCACGATCCGCGATCTCTCAGAGCGAAGCTAACGGCCGGCGCCAGGCACCGGTCCAGTTTGGGACCTCAAACCCCCGGGGTTCTGAGTCTTACCTCACTGGCTGGGACCTTGGGTGCTGGATGTCTGTTGTCCTCCAGTCTGCAACTCGGCCATTAACTTCTCGTCTTGATCCGCCAGGTTCTCCGGCAGCTTGGAATAGGACAATGCTTGTGCCGAGTTTTGCCCTTGCGTGATGATGTACTGAACAAACTCTTTTACGATTAGCTCCCTGGCCTCATCTTTGCCTTGCTTCGGCACCAGCAGGAACGTGAGTCCGGAAATCGGATATGCTTCTTTCGCCGAAGCCGGAGGATCGACCACGGGAGTTCGCACATCTTTCGCCAGTTCCGGTCCAAAGGCCTCGATAGCAGCAGTGGCACTCTCGGCGCTGGGTTTGATCCAGCCCGCTGCTTTGTTTTCCACCAGAGCCACGGGGAGATTGTTTTGCGTCGCATAGGATAGTTCGACATAGCCGATGGCGCCCGGCGTCTGCTTCACCACTCCGGTGACACCTTCACTGCCTTTGCCGCCCAAGCCTACAGGCCAACTGACAGAAATCCCCTTGCCGACTTTTTTCTCCCATTCGGGACTTACCGCGGCAAGGTAGGTGGTGAAGATATTGGTCGTACCGCTGCCATCGGACCGGTGCGCAACCGCAATGGGATCGTTCGGCAGCTTCACGCCGGTGTTGTCTTTCTTGATGGCCGGATCCTGCCAGGTTTTGATTGTGCCCAGGTAAATGCCCGCAATGACTTTGGAGCTCAATTTCAGCGGCGACTTCAACTCCGGAAGGTTGTATGTGATGCAGACTGGCCCGGCACTCTCGGGGATCTGCACGAGGGCTGGCATGCCTTGCAGTTGCTGATCGTCGAGCGCGGCGTCGCTGGCGCCAAAGTCGACCAGGCCATTCTTCAACTGCTGAATTCCGCCGCCACTGCCGATCGATTGATAATTGATCTCAACCCCTGGATGGCTGCTCTGAAAATCGGCTATCCAGTGCGTCATGATGGGATTGATAAAAGTGGATCCGGCGCCAGTGATGCTGTTGCGCTGACTCTGCCGATTGTTCGACGAGTTGCACGCGACGGTCAGGCCCGCCGCCACCAGCAGGCAGAAGATTGAGACTTGAAGGAAATGCTTGCGAAACATAGGGCACTCTCCTGCACGAAGGGATATTCGGTAGGATGAATGGTGTCCGCGGGGTGATTGTTAAAGGAGTGTGAAAATTACCGTTCGAGAGCAGGCTGGGTTAAGGGATTAACTGTAGGTCACCTTGCGCTCGCCTTTGACGATCCGCCCGACGGTGTAGGCTTTCTCGCCGACACGCTCCAGCACAGACTGTGCCTTCTTGAACTTCGCGATGGGCACCACCATCAACATGCCCAAGCCCATATTGAAAGTGCGCAACATTTCATCCTGAGGCACGTTGCCCAACTGCTGCAAGTGCTCAAAAATCGGAAGCACAGGCCACGATCCCAACTCGATCACGGCCGCCGTTCCCCGCGGCAGCACGCGGGGTAAGTTTTCCGTGATGCCACCGCCCGTGATGTGCGCCAGCGCCACCACGCACTGCGCGTCGATCAACTTTTTCAGGGCCGGCCAGTAGCTCTTGTGCGTGCGCATCAACTCGTTGCCGACCTTATTCTTGATCTCGTTCACGTAGGTCTCAGGCGAATAGTGAGCGACTTCAAACAAGAGCTTACGCGCTAAAGAATATCCGTTGGTGTGCAGCCCGTTCGACGGAATCCCCAAAATGACGTCGCCGATCTGCACGTCTTTGCCGGTGATAATGCGCTCGCGATCGACCACTCCAACGATGAATCCGGCCAGATCGTATTCGCCGTCGGGATAGAATCCTGGCATTTCTGCGGTCTCGCCGCCGATGAGCGCGCAGCCGTTGTGCTTGCAGGCGTCGGCAATGCCTTCGACCACCTTCTCCGCAATCGCGGGATCGAGTGTGCCGGTTGCCAAATAATCCATGAAGAACAGCGGCGCCGCGCCCTGTACGGCAATGTCGTTAACGCAGTGATTCACCAGATCGGCGCCCACGGTCGAGTGCAGGTCCATCTCGAAGGCGATCTTTAGCTTGGTGCCGACGCCGTCGACGCTGGAAACCAGCACCGGATCGGTGTATTTGACCTTGTCCACGGCAAACAGCCCACCGAATCCGCCAATCTCGCTAAGCACGCCGCGGGTGAACGTCTTATGGGCCAGATATTTGATGCGCTGCTTGGTGCGGTTCGCGCGGCTGATGTCCACCCCTGCGTCGGCATAGGTAATCGGCGTCGAACTGGGCGTAGGAGTCTTGGGCACAACGTTTTCCCTGCGATTCCTAATTCCTTGCGTGGGGTTGAGTGATGGACGACGAAACTACAGCCCTCAAGGGCGGCTCATTGTAGCACGTTCAAAAGTCCGCTCGGAGGCGCTATAGGGCACAACGGGATCGCAAACAAACGGCCACCCACAAACGCGGGATTAACTTCCGAATGACGCTAGTGCTTTTTCGGACGCGACGCCGGGATGAGTACTCAAAGGTCATAGAAGGCGTGGGGCGTCGCGTTCGAAAAAGCCGTCAGAAGGAAGCCGCTGGCGCGGCGGACGCGGGACTTATGCAAATTGAATGGAGCGAGGGGTGTAGAAGTTCGCGGGAGTCGTGAAGAGCGCTGCAGTAGGAGCGGCGGCAGTCGTGCAAAGGGGAGTCGATGGCCGAAGTGAACCTGGTCGGGGAGAGGAGGTCTGGATGTAATGGAGACACACTTCGGCGAGACGCTCTGAAGTGCGTCGACGGTGCGGTGTGTGGGCGAGTGATTTCATGCAGCGGGGACCAGGAGCGGTGGAGAACGAAGTTGGAGTTGTGCTGCTTGTGAATCGTTCGACGACGACCATCGGTCCGCCGCATTTGGGACAGCGCCATAGCGGGTGCATTGTAGGAGCGGTCGAGGTTTCCGATTCGTCTTTCGGTGGAGTGGCGTGGAGAGGGGAAGCACCGTGGCAGCAGGGCGGCGCGTCTCCGTACCAGGCGAGCAGTGGAAGTGCTGCGCGAAGCGCTCGATGAAGCGAATGTAACGTTGCGTGGTACTCTCAGAGTAATGACGACGCTGGAGTTCCTCCAGCATCATTTTGCGTAGATGGGTCACAGGAACACTTCCTTGTGACCCACAAATTATCTGAACTGAAAATCAGGACAGCCGACATCACCCACGCGGCAGCGTCCGCCGCGCCAGCGGCTTCGTTCTAATGGGCAAACCCAGTGTTGAACTCTATGTGCGAACACAGGACTGGCAGTTCAGGGGAAACACTACTCTATCTTCTGAAGCTTGGCTTTCTCTTCCGATACAAACGATGATTTCGCAGCTGGGTCGAGTGTTTCGTCCGATGGAGCGAGAACAATGGCACGTCGCACTGCCGCTCTCGCGTTTTCTTTCTCGTTAACCGACAAATACCCGTCCGCGAGGCTGTCCTGGGCATTCGCCGACTGAGGGTGTGCCCATGCGTTCAGCTGGAAAACCGCCAGGGCATCTTTCGGATGCCTTTTGCCGAGCAGGTTGTATCCCCAAGTGTTGAAGCGGCTTTCGTCCAAACAGGAGGCCAGGTTGTCGTCTCCGCAACTTGCCACGAAAGCCCGCTTTGCAGCCTCAAGTCCATTGGCGCCCGCCAATGCCGCCGCCTCCAGCGGAGATGGAGGAGGTGGGATGGAAGCCAAGTGCTTCACAGAAATCGCTTCAGTCCGGTTAGCAAGAAGGTCGATCTCGCTTAAGGCATTCGAATCCGATTTCAGTTTCGCGTCCAAGAAGGAAAGCACGATCTTGCACGCTTCCTGATATCCCGCACGCCCGGTCTCTCGGTTCCACCCGTTGAGGGGATAGCTTGTCGGGAGCGGCGCATGGAACTGTGCTCCGATCATCGCGAACGAGGTGAAGTCGCTGTGATGCATCTTCCCTATCGTTATGAAGGTGCGATCGGAATGGCGAAACGATTCAGCAGCACTGAGGTCGAGAGGCTCGTTGCCCTGCGCCCCCTGGGCACGGCGAAGGTCCAGAAAAGCAGCCTGCATCCTTTGCGGTGCGTAGCCATAGGAGTGCGTGAGCACGCCGGACAGTCCTTGGAACCCATACGTTCCATCCAAGGCAATGACGGCAGAGATATCGCCGTTGCGCAAGCCCAGGATGACCGCCTCGATGGCCCCGACGCTGTGTCCTATCACCGCAAGCTGGGTTTTGTCGATGGTTGGCTCCGCTTGCAAAACGGACCACGCAAACTCCATGTCCCGGACCGACGATTCCAAATCGTCGGGAGTTCGCGACTGAAATGTTTGTTCGTCGGACGGCCCGAGTAACGAGATGCTGGCAACGATATAGCCTTGGCTGGCCAAATACTCAGCCAGAATGGCGTTTGAATTGATCGGAGCATTCAGCCCGCCGAAATAGAGGACTACAGGAAAGGGTCCCTTTTCCGGCGGGGCATCGCGATATGCATTCATCTCCGCTGACCGCAAGGCTGGGATCTCGGCAGCGGGAACGGAGCTGGCAGCATCATCTCGGCTACGCTGCCTCATGATGGCATTAAGCGCGGCGAAATCTAGCGGTGCAATCTGGTCGACATAGTCGCCAAAGAGCATCTTCCTGGCTGATGGATCCGGCAACGCCGAGTACCAGAGGTTTATTTGGATCGGACGCCCCTTCGGATCAGGCGAGAATTTCCCGTCGTAACTCCGCGTCGATTTCCAGGTTCGTGAATTGTCATAGCGGAAGATCGTGCGAAAACCTACAGCATGGGCTCCGGCATGCAGATTGCCCCAGAGTGGTGGGCCTGGCTTCGGCCTAGGGCTGACGGCCTCTGTTGGGAGTAGAACGTTGGACCCCATCGATAATGCGAGAATAGGCGGAAGGAGAATGAACTTCCATGAAATGAGCATGTTCCTGAATACGAAGCCGAAGCACCGTCGGTTTCACTCTTTTTTGTGTGAGAACCCCTGAGTGCCCGTCATGCGCCAGCAGGGACCCGCCGGTTGAATGGTCGGCCATCCCGAAGCAATCCGTGCTTCGCCGGCGCGCAACTTTTAATCATGTCGAGGGCAAACTCCGGACAACGCACACACCCACTCTTTCCGCGGACGCGCACGCCCGTTCGCTACCTTAACTCACGACTAATGAGCGAGGAACTGCGAGATGAAGTAAGCCAGAACCCCAAACAGCGCGAGGCCGGAAATCCCGTAGGCAGTTAATACCCACGCGCCACGGCCTTCTTGTTTATGCCCGTTGACACGGCTGAAAGCGGAGGGTGAGGAGTCCTCAGAGATAGAGACGACAGGGGCCCGATCTTCCATGCAAAACCTCCTGACGGAAAGATCGTGGCGCAATTACAGTATGCGTCACGCCTGCCTCGCGTCCCGGCAAGACAGGACTATCAAGCCGAATTTTACCTCCGATACAGGGCTTTAATTCACAAAATTGTGACGGGAATCACAAGATCAACAGGAAAATTAATTATCCTACTATGCAAATCATTGCGGATCGCCTGCCCTGCTCTCCGCTCTGCCGACCCGTGCTGCGCTCGTCACCCACCGATTCGCGGGCTATCCCCCAGCCCTTACTCGTGCATGGGATAATAGCTAAGCCCCAACTTCCATCTATGCGTGATCGTCTGATTGCAGTTTTGTTTTGCTGCCTGCTGGCCGCGGTCGCGGCCGCGCAGCAGCCCACTTCGAACCCACCCAGTTCCAGCGCATCCAGCGCCGGCACATCCAGCGCCGGCGAATCGAACTCCGCGACCTCAGGTCCCAGCGCTCAGTCCTCGCAATCTACCGGGGATAAGTCAGCCGGACCTGCCAAGTCTTCCGTAAACGGGCACGACTACTCGCAGGAATCCTTCGTCATCGAGCAGATGCACTCGCATTATCGTTTCGAGGCCGACGGCACCGGCCGCAAAGAGACGATCGCCCGCATCCGCGTGCAGAGCGAAGCCGGCGTGCAGCAATGGGGACAGTTGCAGGAGGGGTACAACTCGGCCAACGAGAGCGTCGAAATTCCATACGTCCGCGTGGTCAAAGAAGACGGCACCATCGTCAAGGCCGGAGACGACGCCGTGCAGGATCTCAGCGCGCCCGTCGAGCGCGAGGCTCCCGTCTATACCGATTACCGACAGAAGCACATCACCGTGCCCGGACTCCGTCCCGGCGAAGCGCTTGAATATGACATGGTCACGGTGATTCACACGCCGCTGGCCGCGGGACAGTTCTGGGCCGACTACGATTTTGACAAAAGCAACATTGATCTGGACGAGACCCTTGAGGTCGACGTTCCCGCGAACCGCCCGCTGAAGCTGAAATGCAAGCCGGGAATGGATCCCAAGATTACGGAAGAGAACGGCCGCCGCATTTATCACTGGTCGAGTTCTCATCTGGAGCGGGACGACGATCAAAAGGCCACGGATAAAGACAAAAAGAAAAAGAAGCATCGTCCCGACGACGACCGCCCCGACATTCAGCTGACCACGTTCGAAAACTGGGAGCAGGTCGGCCGCTGGTATGCGGCGCTCGAAAAGGACCGCCGGGCGCCCACTCCGGAAGTTCGCGCCAAGGCCGAGGAGTTGACCAAGGGCCTGAACAGCGATATGGAAAAGATCGAGGCGCTGTACGATTTCGTTGCTTTAAATTTCCGCTACGTCAGCCTCTCGCTAGGCTTGGGGCGCTATCAGCCGCACGCCGCGTCCGATGTGCTGCACGACCAGTACGGCGACTGCAAAGACAAGCACACGCTGCTTGCTTCTCTTCTCGACGCGGAAGGTCTGCACGCCGATTCTGTCCTGATCAATTCCTCCCGCAAGCTCGATCCCGACGTGCCTTCGCCCTCCCAGTTCGATCACGTCATCACCATGCTGCCGATGGGCAAGCAGGAAGTATGGATGGACACGACTGCCGAGGTCGCTCCCTTCCGCCTGCTCGCCTACACACTGCGTAAGAAGCAGGCGCTGGTGATTCCTCCCGCAATTCTCGCCTCGGCTCCGGCGCCGCATCTGGAGGAAACTCCCGCCGACACGCCGGTGCCCGATTACGAGCGCTCTGAGATCGAGGGGAAGATCAACGAGATCGGCAAGCTCGAAGCGCATGTGCACTACGCATTCCGTGGCGATGAAGAGTTGCTGCTGCGCTCGATCTTCCGCCGCGTGCCCGAATCCAACTGGCAGCGCGTCGCGGAAAATATCAATGCGGGGCTCGGCGGAGACGTCACTCACCTGGTGGTGAGCGATCCTGCGGCCACCAAAGAGCCGTTCACGCTTACCTACGACGTTTCGAAGGTGAACTTTGTCGACTGGTCCAAGAAGCAGACGGAGATTATTTTGCCGCTGGTGCAATTCAGTCTGCCCGAATTTGGCGATGACGACACCGAACCCGATGCCGAACCACTGAAACTCGGACCCAAAGGCGAGTATTCCTACAAGGTCAAACTGCAATTGCCTTCCAACTACACCGCTCACGCGCCGCTGGCGTTCTCGCTGGTACGCGATTACGCCGAGTACCAGGCCACTTATAAAGTCGAGAACGGAGTCTTCACCGCCGGCCGCACGCTGACGCTTCACCAGGACGATCTTCCAGCCGCCCGTGCCGGCGATTACGAATCATTCCGCCGCGCCGTCGGCGCCGACCTTGCCCAGAACCTCGCGGTGGACAACGCCAACGCCGGCGTCATCGTTCCGCCGCCCGACATGAAGGCCGACGACCTGGTCGAAAGCGCGCGGGCTGCCTCCCAGGACGGCAACTTGAATGTGGCCGAGGTGCTGCTCAAGCGTGCCACCGAGCTCGATCCCAAGAACAAATACGCCTGGAACAATCTCGGCCTGATTTATTTCGCGATGCGGCAGGACGATCGGGCGATCGCCGCGTTCCAGAAGCAGATTGAAGTCAACCCCTACGACGAGTTCGCCTACAACAATCTTGGCCGCGTCTACTGGAACGACCGCAAGTACGACGACGCAGCGAAAGCCTTCAACAAGCAACTGGAAAATAATCCGCTCGACAAGTTTGCCCACGCCAATCTCGGGCAAATGTACGAGGAGTGGCACAAATACGATTTGGCCGCGCCGGAACTGGAGAAGGCAACTTCGTTAACGCCGGAGGACCCTGCATTGCAAGTCAGTCTGGGCGATGCGTATCTCAATCTGGGCCAGGACGACAAAGCGCTCGCGGCATTCGACCATGCTGTGGATCTGGCCGAGAGAAGCAACAATTCGCCACTGGTGTGGAACAACATCGCTTACCAGCTTTCGCTGAAGAAATCTCATCTTGATCGCGCCCAGCAGTACGCCGAGTCTGCGGTATCGGCTACGGCCGCCGCATTGCGCAACGTCTCTCTCGATCGCCTCACGCAAAAAGAACTGCCCCTGGTGTCTTCGCTCATCGCTTATTGGGACACGCTGGGCTGGATTGAATATGACGAAGGCAATCTCGACAAAGCCGAAAAATATGTGGCCGCAGCCTGGACGCTGGGCCATCATGGTGAAGTAGGCGACCATCTCGGCCAGATTTACGAAAGGCGCGGCGAGAAAGACCGTGCTTTGCGGATCTACGCGCTCTCGATGAATGGCCTTCGTCCGATCCCCGAAACCCGCGAGCGGCTGGCTTCTCTAGCCGGTGGAGACGCGAAGGCCGATGCCCTTGTGGCTCATTACAAAGAGGAACTCGAGCATCTTCGCACCATCGACTTAGGCAAGGCCAGGCAAACCGGCAACGCGGATTTCTTCATCCTGCTGAGCGGTGGGGCCGGCGAAATCGCCAAGGTCGATGCCGTTAAATTCGTCAGCGGAGACGAGAAATTGAAGTCCTATATCCCCGCGCTCCAAACCGCGGACTATCACCTCACCTTTCCCGATGAGACGCCGGTGAAAGTTCTGCGCCGCGGCACGTTGACGTGCTCGGTGACCACAGGCAATTGCAACTTTGTGCTCACATTGCCCGATGACGTGCGAACTGTCGATTGAGCATGGTAGCGGCTCGGGATTCGCCCCGCGATGTGTATAAGTTCTAACCGTCCGCTTACTTCAATCGGCGCGGCGCAGGTCTCTCTGCGCGGCAATCCGAGTCTTCTTCTCCGCAACCAATTCGGCGAGGCAGTTAAACGACCGCTCTCCTGATTCCTGCCCTATAGCTGCCGCCAGAGACTGCCGATGTATTCCTTGGAATCCATCGTTGGCCTGGGCAACGGCGCCTCCAACGCTGTCTTAAATAAACGGCCCCGACCAGCGGTTGCAGCCGCCTCGGAGCCTGACCCAAAGGGCGGACCGTATGGGGTACGCGTTTAGGCTGGCGGCCATTCTATCAATTTTGCTGGGCACGATAGGCGCATCGTTGGCGCAGAGCAGCTCCTTCGTGCAGGAAAACAAATTTCCCGAAGCGTCCACCCGGACTCCCACCGAAGCAAAGATTGAGTTTGTTGCCTTCGCCGCCGAAGTCGCCGCCGACGGAGTTTCCACGCGCCTGCTTTACCAGCGCGGCTGCGGCGAGAACGATCCCATCGCCCGCCCCTTGGTGCGCGCCGGCGTCGGTGGAGAGGTCGCCGCCAGCTTCCTTGGTTTTGCTGCAGTCGGCGGAGCTTGGGCTATCCTCCGTCACACTCATCACGAGCGCATGGCCCAATGGATGCTGCGCACTGCCGTCGCCGGAGAAGGCATCAACGACGCCCGCCAGTTCGACGTCATGGCAACGCAGTGTCACGAGTAAGATCGGAAGTCACACCCGGGCTGTAAAGATTCCGAAATACCCCTTTTGTGTCCGTTATGGTTTCGAGGGTCTTGTGAATTGCCAGCCCATTCCTGATTGACTCCTGGATTCCTCTGACGTAAGATTCCCGCGCAATTGGCGTTCGCCAAAGCCAAAGGAGGCGTGATGCTGTTGCGCCTGGAGAGCCGGCCGGTCGGCGAAGTCTTCGTGGTTCAATGTCACGGCCGAATCATAGCCGGCAACGAAGTCTTCACTTTGCATTCTCAGGTGGGCGACGCGATCGAAAAGCACGGCGACGTCATCCTCCAACTCGATAACGTGGAATTCGTCGACAGCAGCGGCTTGGGAGCCCTGATGCGCCTCATGCAGTCCGCGCGCGCCAAGCATGGTGACCTGAAGCTCTGCGGAGTGCCCCCGAAAATTCGCAAAGTGCTGGAGATGACCCATCTGCTGCCGCAATTCGAAACCTACGATTCGATCGAAGAAGCCATCACGGCGGCCTATCTGGGCTCGCGTTATTCGCGCTGCAAGACCGGAGACGCCCGTTCCCGCATGATTTGTGTTTACCCCTCGACGGACGTATGCGCCTTCCTGCGCGAGATCCTGTGCAGCGCCGGATATAACGCGCTCACCACCACCAGCGTTGACGACGCTCAGATTTTGCTGAAGGCAACGAAAGCGAAATTAGTGGTGACCTCGACGCGAATCCAGGCCATCCGCGGGAAACCCATCCGCCAAGCGATGCAAGAAGTTTCTCCCGGCGTCCAGTTCCTGATCCTCGAAGAAACGTTCCACACCCAGGATCCGGGCGATGCCGCAGAGAAACTGTTGCATGATGTGAATGGTTTACTGGCGCCGGCGAACTGATCTGCTCTGGCGATTTGCGCTGGATGATCCTATGAAGGGCACCGCCTCTTGTGCCACGCCGTCGCCTGTTCGTACGCATTCGCCAGTCGCAACACCAGATCCTCCCGCCAGTGCGGGCCTGCCATCTGCAAACCGATGGGCAACCCGTTCTGCGTGAAGCCGCAGGGCACTGAGATCGCCGGCAATCCCCAGACATTGAACGGCCGCGTATTGCGCAGCAGCTTCAGCTCTGCCGGGCGCAGCGCGTCCGGATTCGCCTTCAGATCGGCAATCGCGGGCGCCGGCATCGGAATGGTCGGCGTCACCAGCACATCCACATCGGCAAAAACTTTGCGAATGCTGCGGCGCGACTGCTCTAACTCGCGGCGGAGCCGAATAAATTCTGCCGCCGAAACGTTTTCTCCGGTACGAATCCGGCGCAGCGTCTCGGCCTGATATAGCTCCGGATTTTTCGCGATGCTCTCCGCGTGAACTGCGTAAGACTCCGCCGCCTGCAGCCGCCGGTCGGTGGGAACATCGAGGGCGACCTCCTTCACCTCGTCCACGAGCGTTTCTATGCCGCGCAGAGCGTGTTCCATCGCGGAAGCGACTTCCGCATCGAGATCGTCATAAAAGTACGCGCGCGGAACCCCGACGCGCAAAGTTTTCGCGCCCTCTTGCAATATAGAGACGTATTCGGCGACCGGAACTTCCGCTGTAGTAATGTCGGCCGCATCGTAGCCCGCGATCGCCTGCAGCATGATCGCCGCGTCGGTCACCGTGGCTGTCAGCGGCCCCACGTGATCGAGCGACAAGGAAAGCGGAATTACCCCACGGCTCGGAACCCGCCCGTATGTCGCCTTCAATCCCACGCACCCGCAGAGCGCCGCCGGCTCGCGAATCGAGCCCGCCGTATCTGTGCCGATCGCTGCATAAGCCATCCCCGCCATCACCGCCGCCGCCGAACCTCCCGACGATCCTCCCGTGATCCGGTCTCGATCCCAGGGATTGTGCATGTCGCCGAAATAACTCACCAGCGAACTGCCGCCGTAGGCGAACTCGTGCAGATTATTCTTGCCGACGATCACCGCTCCGGCCTCATGCACGCGCCGCACCACTTCCGCATCCTCGCCTGGCAAGCGCTCCTTGTACAAGGCGCTGGCCGCTGTCGTGCGCATGCCCGCTGTGTCGATCAGATCCTTTAGCGCGATGGGAATTCCGTGCAGCGGCCCGCGCCACTCTCCGCGCAAAATCTCGGCCTCCGCCGTCTGCGCCTCAGCGAGAGCGGAATTCCCCATCACGGTAATAAACGTATTCAGCGCCGGGTTCAGCTTCTCAATGCGGGTCAGGCATTCCCGCGTGATCCCGACCGGAGACACCTCTCTCCGGCGCAACCGCTGCGCCATATCAAAAATTGTCCCCAAGCTGTTCATATTCGAAGCCAGCACATTGTAAAGCCCCGCCGTCCGTCTCTGTGTTCCTCTGTGTCCCCCGGGGTTCCGATTTTCTAAATCCACTGTGATATCGTCTTGCATCCAAGTCCTATAATCAATGGAAGGTCTTCTGGGGGCTCAAAGATCATGGCAGAGATGACGATAGCGCCGGTTGCGACGCATGGCTTTTTCGTGGATGGACGTTGGCAACAGGTGGGCGATGTCGTAGAGATCCGTGCGCCCTACGACGGCGCGTTAATCGCGCGTGTTACCCAAGGCCGTAGAGAAGACGCCGAAGCTGCCATCGCCACTGCCGTAAAGGCCTTTGGCACCACGCGTCGCCTGCCGGCCTTCGAGCGCCAGCGCGTTCTCCGCCAGATCGCCTCATTCATGGGCGAGCGCAAAGAAGAATTCGCCCACACCCTCGCTCACGAGGCCGGCAAGCCCATCAAGGCCGCGCGGATCGAAGTCGAGCGCGCCATCTTCACCTTCAATGTCGCCGCCGAAGAAAGTACCCGGATCTACGGCGAATTCCTTCCTCTCGATTGGCAGGAGTTCACCGCCGGACGCTGGGGTATCGTGCGCCGTTTCCCGCTCGGCCCCGTCGCGGGCATCACGCCCTTTAATTTCCCGATCAACCTGGTGGCCCACAAAGTTGCCCCTGCGATCGCCGCCGGATGCCCAATGGTTCTGAAGCCCGCGCCGCAAACGCCGCTCTGCTCGCTGCTTCTCGCCGAATGCGTACAGCAGGCCGGATGGCCCGACGGTGGCCTCAACGTGCTCCCGCTCTCCAACGAAGACGCCGGCCTGCTCGTGACCGACGACCGCATCAAGCTCATCAGCTTCACCGGCAGCGTGCCCGTGGGCTGGGACATCAAGCGCCGCGCCGGAAAAAAGAAAGTTGTCCTCGAACTCGGCGGCAATGCCGGAGTCATCGTCCACAGCGACGCCGACCTCGCCTACGTCGCCGATCGCTGCGTCACTGGAGGCTTCGGATATGCCGGACAGACCTGCATCTCCGTGCAGCGCATTCTGGTGGAGCACTCGGTCTATGGGAGGTTCATCGACCTCTTCGTCGCAGCCGTGAAGAAGCTCAAGGCCGGCGATCCTCTGGACGAATCTACCGACGTGGGCCCGCTGATCCGCGAGAGCGACGCCATTCGCACCGTTGCTTGGATCGAAGAGGCCGTCCGGGCTGGCGCCCGCCTCCTTTGCGGCGGACACCGCAATCATCTCGTCGTCGAGCCCACCGTCCTTACCGGCACCAAGCCCGAGATGAAAGTAAATTGCCAGGAAATTTTTGGTCCCGTTGTCACCGTCGAGCCCTATCGCGACTTTGATCAAGCCCTGCGTCAGGTCAACAGCACGAGTTATGGCATGCAAGCCGGAGTCTTCACTCGCGACGCCAAACTCCTGTTCCAGGCCTACGAAGAACTCGAAGTCGGTGGCGTCATCGCCGGAGACGTTCCCTCATTCCGCATCGATCACATGCCCTACGGCGGGGTGAAAGATTCGGGGCTCGGACGCGAAGGCCTCCGTTACGCGATCGAAGAGATGACCGAGCCGAAGCTGCTGGTGATGAATCTGCGCTAGCGCCCCGTCGCTCCCATCGGGTCGTCATCCCGAGCGGAGCCGTTTTTCAGGCGCAGGCAAGGATCTCCATGCATCAGCCTTCTTCCCGTTGAAAAACTCAACAATTTTCCAGCAACGTTCCCTTCAAAACATTTTTCTTTTGCAAAATTTCAAAAATCCGCGACAAAGCTCGGCGAAGTATTTATAATTCTGAGTTTCGCAAACAGCCAGAAAACCAGTGGGTGGTTTTCTCTTTCAACCAGCAACTGTCGCACGAGTAGCGGACGCCTAGAAGCTCCGCCGGGTCTCTTCAGCCAGATCTCAAAAGAGAATGTCGCAGATTTTTCATCGCAGTACGAATACGCTCGCTCGCGCCACGATTTTCGGCGCCGTCTTCGTAATCGGAGCTTTGATCTGGATGGGTTACGCCATCCAGGGATCCCCCTACGTCACGCTCGCGGGCGTGCGCAAACCGCAGCCCGTCCCCTTCAGTCATGAGCATCATGTCACCGGATTAGGCATCGATTGCCGCTATTGTCACACCTCCGTCGAGACCTCGAGTTTTGCCGGCATTCCTCCCACCAAGACCTGCATGAATTGCCATTCGCAGATCTGGACCAATGCCAAGCTGCTCGAGCCCGTGCGCGCCAGCTATCGCAGCGGCCAATCGCTGCAGTGGACGCGGGTGAACGAGCTTCCGGATTTCGTGTATTTCAACCACAGCATTCACGTCACCAAGGGCGTGGGCTGCAACACCTGCCACGGCCCGGTCGACCGCATGCCCCTGATGTACCAGCAGGAATCGCTGCAGATGGAGTGGTGCCTAGGCTGCCATCGCGCGCCGCAGGATAATCTCCGCCCGCGCGATCAGGTATTCAATATGCGTTATCAGCCGCCGAGCAGCACCACTCCCGTGATTTTTGACGGTTACAGTTACTCCGATCAGGCGACTCTGGGAGCCGCCCTGGTCAAGAAATACAATGTGCGCAACGTGGTCGACATCACCACCTGCAGCACATGCCATAGGTAGAAACGCGACACTCGAAATTGGAAATGACGAACGACAATAGGAATTCGCGCGAGGACATCTGTCCCGGCAAGAAAACCACGCTCGATCTAAACCTCGTGCGTGAAAAAATGGACGCTGCCACCGCGCATGATGCGGCCGAAAAAACCGGTCCGCAATACTGGCGCTCGCTGGAAGAACTCGCCGGCAGCCCCGCCTTCCAGGAGGCCCTGCACCGCGAATTTCCCAAAGGCGCCTCGGAATGGCTCGACACCGTCTCGCGCCGCGGATTCCTCAAGGTCATGGGCGCCTCGCTTGGCCTCGCCGGCATGACGGGATGCGTCCGCATGCCGATCGAGCCCATCGTTCCTTACGTGCGGCAGCCGGAAGAGGTCATCCCCGGTCGCCCCATGTATTACGCCAGCGCCATCACGCTCGGTGGATATGTCAGCCCGGTCCTGGTCGAAAGCCATCTCGGACGCCCGACAAAGATTGAAGGCAACGATCAACACCCCGCCTCGCTTGGCGGCACCGACATCTTCACCCAGGCGTCGCTGCTCACCATGTACGACCCGGACCGCTCGCAGAGCGTGATCTCGATGGGCGACCAGCGCTCTTACGCTGGATTCCTCAGCGCCATCCGCGGCCCGCTCAGCGCGCAAAAAGCGCTGCAGGGTGCGGGCATTCGCATCCTCACGCCGACAATTTCTTCGCCCACGCTCGCCGACCAGCTGCGCAAGTTGCTGAAGGCATATCCGCAGGCCAAGTGGCACGTCTACGAGCCGGTCAACCGGGACAACGTCCTCGAAGGTGCGAAGATGGCTTTCGGCCAGCCGGTCGAGACGCGCTACGATTTTTCGAAGGCCGACGTCATCGTCTCGCTCGACGCCGACTTCCTCTACGCCGGATTCCCCGGCAACACGCGCTACATCCGCGATTTCGCCGCCCGCCGCAATCCCGACAGCGGGAACATGAATCGCCTGTATGTAATCGAGAGCACACCGAGCTCAACCGGCGCGAAGGCGGATCATCGACTACCCGTCAAGGCAAGCGAGATCGAAAGCCTCGCCCGCCTCATGATGACAGTCCCTATGAACAGCGATCGACCGTACAAAGAGATCAGCGGTTCGCTGTCCGACAAAGAGACGGCGTTCGCCGTGAAGGCTTATCTGGAACTGGAGGGCCATCGTGGTTCCGGCTTGATGATCGTCGCCGATCATCAACCACCTGTTCTGCACGCTCTCGCACACGTGCTCAATCAATCGCTCGGCAACGTCGGCAAAACCGTTTTCTATACCGACCCCGTCGACGCGAATCCGATCAACCAGACCGAATCTCTGAAGGATCTCGTCGCCGACATGAATGCCGGCAAGGTCGATCTCCTCATCATCCTCGGCGGCAATCCAGTTTACGATGCTCCCGCCGATCTCAATTTCGCCGACGTGCTCAAGAGCGAAAAGGTTCAGCTCCGCGTCCACTATGGCCTCTACAACAACGAAACCGCCGAACTCTGCCACTGGCACGTGAACGGCACGCACGAACTCGAAGCCTGGGGCGATGGCCGCTCCTACGACGGGACAGCCAGCGTCATCCAGCCTCTGATCGCTCCGCTTTATGGCGCCAAGAGCCCGATCGAATTCGTCGCGATGCTCTCCAGCCAGGCCGATGCCACCGGATATGACCTCGTCCGCGCCTACTGGCAGAAGCAGCACACCGGCGCCGACTTCGAGCAGTTCTGGCGCAAGTCGCTGCACGATGGCTGGATCAAAGGCACCGCCTTCGCGCCCAAGTCTGTTACGGCGAAATCGACAGCGGCTCCAGCAGAATCAAAGCCCGCCGATCCCAACGCCATCGAGCTGAACATCCGCCGCGACCCCACCATCTACGACGGACAATTCTCCAATAACGGCTGGCTGCAGGAACTTCCCAAGCCGCTGAACAAGCTCGCCTGGGATAACGTCGTCCTCCTCGGCCCCAAGATGGCCGAGCGCCTGCAGATCGTCTCCAAAGATATTCTCGAACTCGAATTGAATGGCAAGAAACTCCAGGGCGCTGCCTGGATTCAGGCCGGCCATCCCGACAACTCCGTGACCATCACTCTGGGCTACGGCCGCAAGCGCGCCGGACGCGTCGGTACCGGCATGGGCTTCAATGCCTACGAACTGCGCACGACTGCTAATCCCTGGATTGCTAGCGGCGTCCAAATTCGCAAGACGGGCGGATGGTACGAACTTGCCTCGGTGCAAGGCATGCAGAGCATGGAGACGCCGAACGGCGACACTCGTCCCCTGGTCCGCGAAGCGAGCCTCGAGGAATACAAGAAAGATCCGACCTTCGCGAAGGAAGAGCAGCCTCCGCCCGGCCTCACGCTCTACCAGCCATATCCCTACGACAAAGAGACCTACGCGTGGGGCATGAGCATCGATCTGAACAAATGCGTGGGCTGCAACAATTGCATCCTCGCCTGCCAGTCGGAAAACAATATCGCCGTCGTCGGCCAGGAGCAGACCCGGATCGGCCGCTACATGCACTGGCTTCGCGTCGACGTTTACTACGAGGGTGATCGCGACAATCCGCGTGCATTTTTCCAGCCCGTGCCCTGCATGCAGTGCGAGAACGCCCCATGCGAAGTCGTCTGCCCGGTGGGCGCCACGGTCCACTCCACCGAAGGGCTGAACGACATGACCTACAACCGGTGTGTGGGCACGCGCTACTGCTCCAACAACTGCCCTTACAAGGTGCGCCGCTTCAACTTCCTGCTCTTTCAGGATTGGGACACGCCGCAATACAAGATGATGCGCAATCCCGACGTCAGCGTGCGCAGCCGCGGCGTCATGGAAAAGTGTACCTACTGCGTGCAGCGCATCAACGAGCGCCGCATCGACACCGAGACCGCGTCCGTCCGCGAAGGCAAGGACATTCGCATCGGCGACGAGTTGCAGACCGCCTGCCAGCAGTCCTGCCCTGCGGAAGCGATTATTTTCGGCAACATCAACGATCCGAACAGCAAAGTTTCGAAGTTGAAAACGCAGGCCCGCAACTACAGCCTGCTGGGAGAACTAAACACGAGGCCCCGCACTACATATCTGGCGGAAGTTAGGAATCCGAACCCGGAGCTGCAGGGGTGACAGGGTTTCGTGGAAGGGCACGGCTTTAGCCGTGCCGCTAGGAGCCGAATAACAACCGGGCTTTAGCCCCTGAGGGATGTAGCAAGGACAGATGGACGAGCCAGTCAACATCACAGCCGATGCCCCGCGGACCCCGGTCATCGCCCCGGGCCACACCTTCGGCACCATCACCGAAAAAATCAGCGCCATCGTGCTGACCCGCCCGGCCTCCAACGGCTGGTTCATCGGTTTTGGCATCTGCTTCATGTTGACCATGATGATGCTGTTTGCCATCGGATACCTCTTCGTCAGAGGCATCGGCATCTGGGGCGACACCATCCCCATCGGATGGGGCTTCGCCATCGTCAACTTCGTCTGGTGGATCGGTATCGGCCACGCTGGCACCCTGATCTCCGCGATCCTTCTCCTGCTGCGCCAGTCGTGGCGCAACTCCATCAACCGCTTCGCCGAGGCCATGACGCTGTTCGCCGTCGCCGCCGCTGGAATCTTCCCCGCCATCCACGTCGGCCGCCCCTGGCTCGCTTACTGGCTCTTTCCCTATCCCAACACCATGCGCGTATGGCCGCAATTCCGCAGCCCGCTCATGTGGGACGTCTTCGCAGTCTCGACCTATGCCACCATTTCGGCTCTGTTCTGGTTCACCGGCCTGATCCCCGACTTCGCCACTCTGCGTGACCGTTCGGACAAGCGTTCGCTCAAAATCATCTACGGCATGCTCTCCATGGGCTGGCGCGGATCGGCGCGCCATTGGCATCGCTATGAAACGATGTACCTGCTGCTCGCCGGATTAGCCACCCCGCTGGTGCTCTCCGTGCACACCGTGGTCAGCTTCGACTTCGCGATCGGCATCGTTCCCGGCTGGCACACCACCATCTTCCCACCCTACTTTGTGGCGGGCGCCATTTATTCCGGCTTTGCCATGGTGCTGATGCTGGCCATCCCCATCCGCAAAATTTACGGTCTGGAAGATTTCATCACCGAACGCCACCTGCAGAATTCCGCCAAGGTTATGCTCGCGACCGGGCTGATTGTCGCTTACGGTTACGGGATCGAGGCCTTCATGGGCTGGTACAGCGGCGACCGCTATGACGCCTTCACCCTCTGGAACCGCCTGCACGGTCCCTACGCGCCCTATTACTTATCTCTGCTGGCGTGCAACATCTTTATTCCGCAGGTCCTCTGGATCCGCAAACTGCGCACCAGCCCCATCGCGCTCTTCTTCATCTCCGGCGTGGTTCTCACCGGCATGTGGCTCGAGCGCTTCATTATTGTGGTCGTCAGCCTGCATCGCGATTTCCTGACCTCCTCCTGGGGTATGTACTATCCCACGCGCTGGGACTGGATGACCTTCATCGGCACCATCGGGATGTTCCTGGCAGCGATGTTCCTGTTCCTGCGCTTCCTGCCCGCGATTTCCATCTTTGAAATGCGCACTCTGTTGCCCGAGGCGGAGGTGAAGGAGTGATGGCGAGGTCCAGAAGATGAAGCGCGATCCCATTTACGGCGTGATGGCGGAGTTCGATTCCGCGCAAGCCTTGGTCGATGCGGCCCGCACCACGCACCAGGCGGGCTACAAAAAGATCGACGCCTACAGCCCGTTCCCCATCGAAGGCCTGGCTGAAGAAATCGGGTTTCATCACGATGAAGTTCCGCTGGTGGTGCTGATCGGCGGCCTCATCGGCGGCATCTCCGGATATCTCATGCAGTGGTGGATCTCGAGCGTCGACTATCCCGTCAACATCGGCGGCAAGCCGTATCACTCCTGGCCCGCATTTATCGTAATCACGTTTGAAATGACGATTTTGTTCGCCGGAATCTCGGCGGTGCTTGGCATGCTTGCCCTCAACGGTCTGCCCATGCCATATCACCCGGTGTTCAACGTCCCGCGCTTTTCGTCGGCATCCAAAGATCGTTTCTTCCTGATCGTGTTCTCCTCCGACAAGAAGTACGATCCCGAGCAGACCCTCAAGTTTCTGCGCGCCCTCAATCCGCGTTCAGTCTCGGAGGTGCCTAGCTAATGTCGCGCCTCCGTAAATGCCTATGTGGGGACAGCCGCCCTCGGCTGTCCGGTCGAGCGAAGCTCGACAGCTTGTCTGTGGTCGCGATTTTGGTGACGATTACTCTCACCGCTGCCTGCCGGCTCGACATGCAGGTGCAGCCGCGCGAGAATCCTCTCTCTCATAGCGACTTCTTCACAGACGGCCGCTCCGCTCGTCCGCTGGTCGAAGGCACCGTGGCCCGCGGCCAATTGCACGAAGACACTTATTTCTTCACCGGAAAAATCGGCGACAATCCCGGCGATGTCATGCCTTTCCCGATCACCAAAGCAGTTCTCGATCGCGGCCGCGAGCGCTACAACATTTTCTGCGCTCCCTGCCACTCCCGCGTCGGCGATGGCCAGGGCTTTGTCCCCTCGCGCGGCTTTACCCGCATGCCGCCCTCGTACCACACGCCGCGCCTCGAAAAAGCGCCGCTGGGATACTTCTTCGACGTGATGACCAACGGCTTCGGCATTATGTCCGACTACGCTTCGCAGATTCCGCCGCAAGATCGCTGGGACATTGTCGCTTACATTCGCGCCCTGCAACTCAGCCAGGACGCGACCATGGCCGACGTCCCTCCTGGCCAGAAGATTCCGTCGGAGCCGCCGCAATTCGGACCGCCGGGGTCCGGAGCCACGCCGCCGATCATGGAAGGCGAATCCGCTCCCCCGGCCGAGCGGCCTGATATCGACATGAAGAGGTTTGACAGTAAAAAGATGGCGAACCCAAATAACCCTGAGAAGGACCACAAATGAGCGCCGCCCACGCCAACCATCTCGATCTGACTTCTCCGCCCGTAGTCAAGACTATCGCGCAGCGCTCGCTCGTGATCGGCATCGTCTTCGGCGTTGGCGCGGTGATCCTCGCCTTCCTGCGCCCCGACGAGTTTTATCGCGGATACCTGCTGGGCTTCATGTGCTGGCTTGGCGTCGCGCTCGGCTCCATGGCGATTCTCATGATCCGTCACCTGACTGGCGGCGGCTGGGGCATGGTCATTCGCCGCATCCTGGGCGCGGCCATGCGCACGCTTCCCCTGCTCGCGGTCCTGTTCATCCCGCTAATCATCGCAGTGCTGCAGCATCGCATCTATCCCTGGGCGATCTGGACCGTTTCTCCCGATGCCGTTAAGGAACCGCATATCCACGAACATCTCGCGAAGAATGGGTTCATCCTGAGCAGTTACCTGAATTCTTCCGGTTTCATCGTCCGCGCCATTATTTACTTCGCGATCTGGAATGTTCTCTCCTTCCTGCTTTCGCATTGGTCGCGGCAAACCGATCGTTCCGGCGCTCCCGACAACACGCAGAAATTCAAAGCCGTCGCCGGACCCGGACTCATTCTCTACGGGTTCACCATTTCCTTCGCCGCCATCGACTGGGTCATGTCGCTCGATCCCAGTTGGATTTCTACTATCTTCGGGCTGATTATTCTGATCGGCGAAGTCCTCTCTGCTATGTGCTTCGCCGTAGTCGTGGAGCGCATCCTCGTCAACTACAAACCAATGTCCGAGATGCTCCGCCCTGACTTTGTCCACGACCACGGCAAGTGGATGCTGACTTTCATCATGGTCTGGGCCTACTTCAGCTTCTCGCAGTGGCTCATCATCTGGGCCGGCAACTTGCCCGGCGAGATCACGTTTTATCTCAAGCGCCTCAGTTTTGGCTGGGGATGGGTCGGCCTGTTTCTTGCCCTCTTTCATTTCGCCGTGCCCTTCGCGATCCTGCTCTCGCGCCCGTTCAAGCGCAATATTCGCAAGCTGGTGTGGCTGGCCATCTGGTTGATTCTGATGCGCTGGGTCGATCTATTCTGGATTATCGAACCAAATTTTTCGAAAAGCTTCAGCGTAACCATCGCCGACCTCGTCGTACCGGTCGCCATCGGCGGAATCTGGCTGTGGTTCTTTTTCCGCAACCTGGCTTCCATGCCTCTGCTGCCGGCCTACGATCCCTCAGCCGGAGAAGTGCTGGAGCCCGCATATCACTGGGACTTGATTGAAACGGAATGAGTAACGACATCCATCCCGAGAATTCGAACGGACACGGCAGCTACGAGCGCCGCGACATCGGCGTTGCCGGTGTCCTCTATTTCCTCGGTGGGTTGGTCATCGCGGGCGTGTGCGTCCACTTTATTGTGACCGGCCTGTTTCACTATCTCGACCACCGCTACGAGACCGAGCAACCTCCCATCAGCCCGCTGATCAAGAATCAACCCCTCGATACGCGACACTTACCTCCGCAGTACAACGGGGACTACGACCGCTATCTGAAAGACAATTTTCCCGCTCCCCACCTTGAAGTTGACGAGCAGACCGAATTGAACGACGTCCGGCTGCGCGAAGAAGAAACTCTGAGCACCTATGGCTGGGTCGACAAGAACGCCGGCACGGTACATATCCCAATTGATCGCGCCATGGACCTGCTGGTCCAGCGCGGCCTGCCCGTGCGTAATCAGGGCGTGAACACAGAAACACAGTCATCGAAGCCTCAAGCAAAGGCCAAAGGATCAACGCAGTGAAGTACCCGAATCACAATTCGATTTGCAGTCGCCCTAAGCTGGCGATACTGGTGATACTGTTGGCCATCGCTTCCAATCAAGCGATGTCGCAGGCAATGTCCAAAGGCATCCTGTCGCCCCCGGCCAACGTGCGCCCGCCCTATCTCGAGAATGTCGGCATCGAGCAGCGCTTAGACTCCCAGGTTCCCCCGGACCTCGCCTTCGTTGACGACACGGGCCGCGCAGTAAAACTCGGCGACTACTTCGGCAAAAAGCCGCTGATCCTCAATCTTGTCTACTACAACTGCACCATGCTCTGCGGCGAAGTTCTTGCCGGGCTGACTGGCGCCATGAAACTGGTAAAGTTCGACGTGGGCAATGAGTACGACGTCCTGACCATCAGCTTCGATCCGCGCGAAACTCCGGCCATGGCCGCCGCCAAGAAATCCGAATACCTGAAGCGCTACGGACGCCCCAACGCCGCTTCCGGCTGGCACTTCCTCACTGGCCCCGCCGAATCGATCAACGCCCTCACCAAAGCCGTCGGCTTCCAATATCAATACGACGCCACCCGCAACCAGTACGCGCACGCCACCGCGATCATGGTGTTGACTCCGCAGGGCCGCATCTCGCGCTACTTCTACGGCGTCGATTTTCCGCCCAAAGATCTCCGCATGGGACTGGTCGAAGCCTCGCACGAAAAGATCGGCAATCCCATCGATCAAATTCTCTTGTATTGCTATCACTACGATCCCGCCACCGGAAAATACGGCGCGGTCGTCAGCAACATGCTGAAGGTCGGCGGCGCACTCACAATTTTGCTGGTAGGCGGACTTCTTCTGATCCTCTTCCGCCTCGATCGCACCGTGCAGCGCCGCAGCTGGGATCAGACAAAATCAGGTCAGCCCGGATTAAGTCAAACGCGGCTGAATCAAACAAAGTTGAGTCAAACGAAATATGTTCGATAATTTTCCATTGTGGCCCCAACGGGCCTCTACCGCGGCCGGCAGCGTCGATGCCCTGTTCATCTTCCTGCTGATCGTGTCAGGGCTGATGACCCTGCTCATTTTCGTGGCCGTGCTTTACTTCGCAGCCCGTTATCGGTATCGTCCCGGCGTACCGGCCGAGCAGATCGAAGGGTCCATTCCGCTCGAACTCACCTGGTCGATCATTCCGCTAGGCGTCTTCATGGTGATTTTCGCCTGGGGCGCGGTCGTCTATTTCAAGAGCCGCACGCCTCCCCGCGATTCCACCGAAGTCTACGTCGTCGCCAAGCAATGGATGTGGAAGCTCGAGCATGCCGAAGGCCAGCGCGAGATCAATGAACTGCACGTTCCCGTCGGTCGCGACGTCAAGCTCATCATGACCTCACAGGACGTGATCCACAGTTTCTTCGTGCCCGAGTTCCGCATGAAACAGGACGTGCTTCCCGGCCGATACACGGTCGCATGGTTTCACGCTACCAAGGTCGGCACCTATCACCTGTTTTGCACCCAGTATTGCGGAACGCAGCATTCGGGCATGATCGGCTCCATTGTGGTTATGGATCCGGCGCAATACGAGGCCTGGATGAGCGGTGGCAACACAGGGCCGCTCTCGGCCACAGGTGAAAAGATTTTTGCGGAACTCGGCTGCGCTACTTGTCATCGCAGCGATACCCAGGGACGCGGCCCTAATCTGCAAGGTCTTTTCGGCAGTCCGGTGCAGCTCGAAGACGGCCGCATCGTCACCGCTGACGAAAATTATGTTCGCGAATCCATCCTCGATCCCGGAGCGAAAGTGGTGAAGGGCTTCAGGCCCGTCATGCCGACGTTCCAGGGATTGGTGAGTGAAGAGCAATTAAACGCGCTGGTCGCCTACGTGAAATCGCTGGCCCAGCCCGGGGCGGCCGGAACCAAAACTGCACAGTCCTCGGGCGCGCCCGGCAACGGAAATCAGGTGCAATGAGTATGGCTACTTCTGCAATGCAACCAGTCGAGCGGGAAAACTATTTAAACAAGGAGTACGGCATCGGATCGTGGCTGTTGACCACCGACCACAAGCGCATCGCCCTGCTCTACCTGATCTCGATAACCTTCTTTTTCTTTATCGGCGGCTTTTTCGCACTGCTGATCCGCCTTGAGTTGCTCACGCCGGCCAGTGACCTGGTTCAGGCTGACACCTATAACAAGCTCTTCACCATGCACGGCCAGGTGATGGTCTTCTTCTTCCTGATCCCGTCGATTCCGGCCGTGCTGGGTAATTTCCTCGTGCCCATGATGATCGGGGCCAAAGATCTCGCTTTCCCGCGCATTAACCTCCTGAGCTGGTATATCTACATCATCGCCGGCGCCCTGATGATGCATTGCATGTTAACCGGCGGCGTCGACACTGGCTGGACCTTCTATACGCCCTTCAGCACCGCCTTCAGCAACACCAAAGTCATCGAAGCCGGATTGGCCATCTTTATCTCCGGGTTCTCCTCGATCCTCACCGGGCTCAACTTCATCGTCACCATCCATCGCATGCGCGCTCCTGGCATGACATGGTCGCGCCTGCCGCTTTTCATCTGGGCGCACTATGCCACCAGCATCATTCAGGTTCTGGGAACGCCAGTCATCGCCATCACGCTGGTGCTGGTCGTGGCCGAACGCGCCCTTCACCTTGGCATTTTCGATCCCAAGCTCGGCGGCGACCCTCTGCTGTTCCAGCACTTGTTCTGGTTTTACTCGCATCCCGCCGTCTACATCATGATTCTGCCGTCGATGGGCGTTGTCACCGAGATCATCGCCTGCTTCTCGCGCAAGCGCATCTTCGGCTATGGCTTCGTCGCGCTCTCCTCGATCGCCATTGCGGTCTTCGGATTTCTGGTCTGGGCACATCACATGTTCGTCGCCGGCATCTCTGTGTATGCCGCGTTGGTGTTCTCAATTCTGAGCTATGCGGTCGCCGTGCCTTCCGCGGTCAAGGTCTTTAACTGGACCGCAACTCTCTACAAAGGATCGATCCGCTATGACGCGCCCATGCTTTATGCCTTCGGATTCCTGGGCCTGTTCACCATGGGCGGGCTTACGGGCCTGTTTCTGGCTGCGCTTGGCATCAACGTGCACGTGCACGACACTTATTTCGTCATCGCCCACTTCCACTACATCATGGTCGGCGGCGCGGTCATGGGATATCTCGGCGGCATGCATTTCTGGTGGCCGAAAATTTCCGGCAAACTTTATCCCGAAGGTTGGGCGCGCCTGGCCGCGCTGATCGTCTTCATCGGATTCAACCTGACCTTCTTCCCGCAGTTCGTTCTCGGTTATATCGGCATGCCCCGCCGCTACGCCGACTACAGCCATATGCCGGAATTCCAGGTTCTCAACGTGCTCTCGACCGCAGGCGCAACCGTGCTCGGCGTGGGCTACTTGTTGCCGATGATTTATTTCTTATGGTCGATGCGTTACGGCAAGCCGGCGTCGGACAATCCCTGGAATGCCGCTGGCCTGGAGTGGAAGACCGCGTCTCCGCCTCCCACCTTCAACTTTGATGAAGAGCCGGTCGTGACCTGGGAAGCCTACAACTACGATGAGTTGGACGCGCCTAACAAACAGGAGGTTCCCATTGTCGGATAGCTCCGTCGTAGCCGTTCATGGTGAAGCTCACGGCGGAACTGACGATCCGGCGCTGCGACACCATTTCGCCACCGAAGAACAGCAGCGCAATGCCTCCAGCCTCGGCATGTGGATCTTTCTCGCCACCGAAGTCATGTTTTTCGGCGGATTGTTCTGCTCCTATCTCATCTACCGCCATTGGTACTTCGGGGATTTCGCCGCCGCCAGCAAATCGATCGACGCCGCCCTCGGCGGCACCAACACCGCCGTCCTGATCTGCAGCAGCTTGACGGTCGTGCTCGCCATCTGGGCCGCCCAGACCGCCCAGCGCACTCTGATGCTCGCCATGCTCATTCTCACTATGCTCTTCGGCCTCGCCTTCCTCGGCATCAAGGGCAAAGAGTACAAAGACAAGTTCGACGAGCATCACGTTCCCGGCTCGTCCTTCAGCTTCGAGCACGAACAGATTCCCGGCCATCCCGATCAGTACGCCAATCCGCGCCACGCAGAGATTTTTTTCGCTCTCTACTTCATCATGACCGGCTTGCACGCCCTTCACATGATTGTCGGGCTTGGCGTCTTTACCTGGCTTCTGACTATGGCGTGGAAGGGCCGCTTCACTCCCCACTATCACACTCCGTTAGAAATCGGCGGGCTGTACTGGCACTTCGTTGATATCGTCTGGATTTACTTGTTCCCGTTGCTCTATTTGATCGACCGTCACCCATGACTGTTCTCATGCATATGTTGGGCGTCATCCCGAGCGGAGCCGCTTTTCCGGCGAAGCGAGGGGTCTCCCGTGCAACCAAAGCCAAGTCCGAGGCCCGCTATGTCCGTACACGCTAAATCATCGCCGTTGAAAACCTATTTCGCCGTATGGATCGCGCTGCTGTTCGGCACCTTCCTCACCTATGAGGTCGCAAAAATCGACCTCGGACCGTTCAACGCCGCCGTAGCCCTGATCATCGCCACCACGAAAGCCCTGCTGGTCGCGCTCTTCTTCATGCACTTGAAAGGCGCCGGCGAACGCCTGCTCAAGCTGGTAGTCATCTCGACGATATTTTTTCTCTTCATCCTCCTGGGCCTCGCCATGGCCGATTACGGAACCCGCGGCTATCACTAGCCAATCGCAGCGCCGGCATCTTGCCGGCTGTGGCGGGGGCGTCCACGCCCCGCACCGTAACCCTGCCCCAGCGGCTCTCTTTTCCACACCGAACTCCATCTGCGATATACTCGCCCGTCAAGGCGAAATCTTCTGCACTAGAGGTGTGTTATGGCCTTCTGCAACTCCTGCGGCGCGACCCTGGCTGAAGGAACTAAATTCTGCAGCAAATGCGGCAAGCCCGTTGCCGGCGCCTCCGCTCCCGCGGCCACTGCCGCCGGAATCCCCGCTCCCCCGCCCAGCACCGCCAGCAGCGGCGGTCTCAAAGTTGCGCTCATCGTAATTGGATCGATCATTCTCATCGGTGTTGTTTTTGTGGCCGCTCTCGCTTTCGTTGCCCTTCACATCGCCAAGAGATCCCATGTCACCCAGAACGGCGACAACGTCAAAGTGGAAACTCCCTTCGGCAGCGTGGAGACTTCCAAAGATCCCGACAAGGCCGCCAAGGATCTTGGTGTGGACGTCTATCCCAGGGCGCAGGTCCAGAAAGATGGCGCTTCCAGCGCAACTTTCGGCGGCATGCATACTGTCACCGCTTCGTTTGAGAGCAGCGACTCGACCGACAAAGTTTGCGCCTTCTATCGCTCGAAATTTCCCAGCGCCAACGTGAGCACCTCCGACCAAAATCATTGCACTATCGTCTCCAACGTTTCTCCCAACATGGTCACTATCAACGTCGAGTCCAGCGGCGACGGTTCGAAGTTCCAGATCGTCGCCGTGACCAAGAAATCGCAGTAAGGGCCATGCACGATACGGTCGCGGATTCCGCCTCGGCTCCAAAATCGTCATTCGCAGATGCTGCGGGGCTCGCCGAAGGTCTGCGCGCGCAGGTTGGCGGAGACGTTCGCTTCGACCATGGCAGCCGCGCTCTTTACGCTACCGACGGATCGAACTACCGCCAGGTCCCCATCGGAGTCGTCCTTCCCCGTGATGCCGACGACGTGCTGGCCGCGATCGCCGTCTGCCGCGACTTCGGCGCTCCTATTCTCTGCCGCGGCGGTGGAACTTCGCTCGCCGGCCAGTGCTGCAATGTGGCGGTCGTTCTCGATTTCACCCGCTACATGAACCAAATCATCGAGATCGATCCCGCGCGCCGCGTGGCTCGCGTCCAGCCCGGCGTCGTCCTCGACCACCTGCGCAACGCCGCCGAAAAATATCACCTGACCTTTGGCCCCGATCCCGCCAGCCACGACCGCTGCACCATCGGCGGCATGATCGGCAACAACTCCTGCGGCGTCCACTCGGTCATGGCCGGCAAAACCGACGACAACATCGAAGCCCTCGATGTAGTCACCTACGACGGCAACCGCCTGACAGTGGGTCAAAATTTTATAAGTGACCGCGTAGGGACGGAAGTATCGGGCCGCAGCGCTTCCGGACGGCTGCACAAAATCATCACCGAACTCCACCAGATCGCCGATCAATACGGCGACCTGATCCGTGCCAAATTCCCCAACATCCCCCGCCGAGTCTCTGGCTACAACCTCAACTACCTTCTCCCCGAAAACGGATTCCACGTTGCCCGCGCCTTGGTTGGCTCCGAAGGCACCTGCGCCACTACGCTCGAAGCCACGTGCCGCCTGGTCGAGAGCCCGCCCAAGCGAGTGCTCGTGGTCCTCGCCTATCCCGATATCTACCAATGTGCCGACGCCGTTCCCGAAATCCTCAAGCACAAGCCCATCGGTCTCGAAGGTTTCGACGATCTCCTCGTCTACTACGAGCGCACCAAGGGCATCAATCCCGAAGGACTCGCCCTGCTTCCCGAAGGCGGCGGTTGGCTGATGGTCGAATTCGGCGCCGAATCGATCCCCGGCACCGAAATGCAGGCCCAGCGTCTGATCGACGCACTGAATCGCGGCGCCAATCCTCCCCACGTCCGCCTCTACTCGGGCGCGCAGGCCAAGCGCGTCTGGGAAGTCCGCGAATCCAGTCTTGGCGCGACCTCTCACGTTCCGGGCGAGCCGCTCAACTGGGAGGGCTGGGAAGACGCCGCGGTCGCTCCCGAAAAACTCGGCGGCTATCTCCGCGACCTGCGCACGATGATGGCCGACTTCGGCTACAAAGGATCGCTCTACGGCCACTTCGGCCACGCCTGCGTGCACACCCGCCTCAACTTCGACCTGCAATCGCACGAAGGGATCGCCAAGTACCGCCGCTTCGTCGAAGAAGCCGCCGACCTCGTTGTCGGCTATGGCGGATCGCTCTCCGGCGAGCACGGCGACGGACAAGCCCGCGCCGAACTTCTCCCCAAAATGTTCGGGCCCGAGCTGATGGAAGCTTTCTGCAAATTCAAAACCGCCTGGGATCCCGACTGGAAGATGAATCCCGGCAAGCTGATTGGTTTTCCTGGGAAGACGCCCAACCAGCTTGACGCCAACCTGCGGCTGGGCCCAAACTACGCGCCCTGGGAACCGGCCACCTACTTCCAGTTCCCGCAGGATCACGGCAGCCTCTCGCATGCCGCCCTGCGCTGTGTCGGAGTCGGCAAGTGCCGCCGAGAAGAAAGTGGCGTGATGTGCCCCAGCTGGCGCGCCACCCACGACGAGGAACACTCCACCCGCGGCCGCGCCCACCTCCTCTGGGAGATGACGCAAAATCCCGCGCGACCAGATGCGATCATTCGCGACGGCTGGCGCAGCGAGGAAGTCAAACGCTCGCTCGATCTTTGCCTGGCCTGCAAAGGATGCAAGAGCGACTGCCCAGTCGGCGTTGACGTCGCCACCTACAAAGCCGAATTTCTCTCCCACTACTACGAAGGCCGCCGCCGTCCGCTCAGCGCCTACGCCTTCGGCAACATCGACCTCTGGGCAAGCCTGGCCTCGAACGCTCCGGGCTTAATGAATTTAGCAACGCAACTTCCATTCCTGCGAGACATAGCGAAACTAGTGGCGGGAATTCCCGCCCAGCGCTCGATCCCCGCCTTCGCCCCAGAAACCTTCAAACAATGGTTCCACCGCACGTGTAGGGGCGGACGCATTCGTCCGCCGCGCGAAGCGCAGCGAGCGTGGGACGATTCCTCGTTGGATTCCCGAGAGAAGGATTCCCCGTGGAAGAGCGGCGCTTTAGCGCCGCGTAAAGCGCGGAACGACAAAAGGGCTTCAGCCCCTGAGGGCTCGTATCAGGGCGCGGCTTCAGCCGTGCCGTATGATGACGGAAACGACAAAAGGGCTTTAGCCCCTGTGGGCCCGCCCGTTCTCCTCTGGGCCGACACGTTTAACAACTATTTCCTCCCCGGGACCGCGCGGGCCGCCGTCGAAGTCCTCGAAACCGCCGGCTTCCGCGTCCTCGTCCCGCAAGCCAACCTCTGCTGCGGACGCCCCCTCTACGATTTCGGCATGCTCGACCGCGCCCAACGCCTGCTGCTCGAAATCCTCGACACTCTCGAACCTGAGATCGAAGCCGGCATCCCGGTCGTCGGCCTCGAACCCAGCTGCGTCGCCGTCTTCCGCGACGAACTCATCAACCTCTTCCCCCACGACGAGCGTGCGCAAGCTCTGAGCCGCCAAACTTTCCTGCTCAGCGAATTCCTCGAACAAAAACTCCAGCCTGGCGCCACTCTCCCGCAACTCCCGCGCAAAGCTCTGCTCCACGGCCACTGTCATCACAAATCCATCATGAAGATGACCGCCGAAGAATCGCTCCTCCGTCGCCTGGGCATCGACTTCCAATCTCCAGCCCCCGGATGCTGCGGCATGGCCGGATCCTTCGGCTTCGAGCACGACAAATACGAAGTCTCCGCCGCCATCGGCGAACTCGAACTCCTCCCCGCCGTCCGCCAGGCCCCAGCCGACTGGCTGATCGTCGCCGACGGCTTCAGTTGCCGCGAGCAGATTGCCCAACTCACCGGCCGCCACGCCCTCCACCTCGCCGAGGTCCTCCAAATGGCCCTTGAGCCCTCCGCCCTCGACAAAGACGATCCGTTCCCGGAATCCCACCTCGTCCGCCAACGGGAAGCCGAAGTCCAATCCTCGATGCAGCGCGCGGGACTCGGATTGGGAGTTTTAGCCGCTGGCAGCCTGCTCCTCTACGCCGTAACCCGCAACCCCTGATCCCCTTACAAAACGTAGCCCGGGCCCATTGAAAATGGACAAGTTAAATATTATCAGTCACTTACACTACACGATCTGACCTAGGACGGCCTAAGCCCGTCCTTTTTGATTACAATCAAGGATCGGGTCTTCTGCAGGCATGTAACTGAATACCTGCAGGCGTTCTTCTTTCGCATGCACGATCGAGTTCTCGTCACGGGCGGTGCAGGATTTATCGGATCAAATTTCGTTCTGCAGCAGATGCAGGATGAATCCTTGTCCATCATCAATCTGGACAAGTTGACCTATGCAGGGAACCTGGGCAATCTCGAAAGTATGGCCGGCGAACGGCGCTACCAGTTTGTGAAAGGAGACATTGCGGATCAGGAGTTGGTCCGGCAGTTACTGCAAAAGCATCGTCCCGCAGCGATCGTGCACTTTGCGGCCGAGAGCCATGTGGATCGGTCGATCCGTGGACCGGGCGAGTTTATTCAGACAAATATCAATGGGACCTTTGCGTTGCTGGAAGAGGCACGGGCGCATTGGAGTGAATTGAGCGGCGATGAGCATGAGCAGTTCCGTTTTCTGCACGTGTCAACAGATGAAGTGTACGGCTCGTTGGGCCCGAATGATCCTCCGTTCAGCGAGACGACTCCGTATGCTCCCAACAGTCCCTATGCGGCGTCGAAAGCCGCATCGGATCATCTGGTGCGCGCCTATTACCACACCTACGGACTGCCAACCCTGACCACAAATTGCTCGAATAATTACGGGCGATTTCAGTTTCCGGAAAAATTGATCCCGCTCATGATCCTCAATGCCCGCGATGGAAAACCGCTGCCGGTGTACGGAGACGGCAAGAATGTGCGCGATTGGCTGTATGTGGAGGACCACTGCGAGGCCATCGCGACCGTGCTGCGTCATGGGAACCCCGGGGAAACTTACAACATTGGAGGCTGGAACGAGAAGCCCAACATCGAGATCGTGAAGAATATTTGCGACCTGGTAGACGAGATGTCGCCGCGGCTCGGAAATTCCCGGCGCGAGTTGATTACATTCGTGAAGGACCGGCCCGGCCATGATCGGCGTTACGCGATGGACGCGAGCAAGATCGAACGTGAACTGGGATGGAAGCCGAAGGAAACGTTCGAGACCGGGCTGCGCAAAACGGTTCGCTGGTATCTTGAGAACGAAGAATGGGTTCGCGGGGTGACTAGCGGAGCGTATCGGCAATGGATTGCGACGCACTATTCGCGCTAGCTGCGGCACCGGAGACAATACCTTTAACATGATCGAAAACACGCGCTACAAAGGGATCATTCTGGCGGGAGGATCGGGAACGCGTTTGTATCCGGTGACGCAGGCGATGGGTAAGAGCCTGCTGCCGGTCTACAACAAGCCCATGATTTACTATCCGCTGTGCACGCTCATGCTGGCGGGCATTCGCGAGATTCTCATCATTTCAACTCCTGAGGATGTACCTAAATTTCAGAACCTGCTGCGGGACGGAAACCAGTACGGGATTCAACTCGAATATCAAGTGCAGCTCAAACCGGAAGGCATCGCGCAGGCATTTCTCCTCGGTGAAAAGTTTATCGGGGGCAGCCCGTGCGCTCTGGTACTGGGAGACAATATTTTCTATGGGCATGATCTGGCCAAGGATTTGCGGGAATCGGCGGCCAAAAACACGGGCGCTCGGGTTTTTGCATATCCCGTGAACGATCCCGAACGCTACGGAGTGGTGGAGTTCGATGCGAACGGCAGCGCCCTCAGCATCGAGGAGAAACCCAAGCAGCCGAAGTCGAAGTACGCAGTGACGGGGCTGTACTTCTACGACAATCAGGTCGTCGGCATCACGAAAACAATGAAGCCCAGTGCGCGCGGGGAACTCGAGATTACCGACGTGAATCAGGCGTACTTAGCAAAAGGACAACTGGAAGTTGTGGTTATGGGACGCGGCATGGCGTGGCTGGATACCGGGACTCACGAGTCTCTGATGGATGCCGCACTTTACATTCAAGCCATCGAGAAGCGGCAAGGACTGATGGTGGCGTGTCCGGAGGAGATTGCCTACCGGTCAGGCTACATTGCAGCGGCGCAAGTGGAGAAGATGGGAAATTCCATGCGGAACAGCAGCTATGGCGCGTACTTGCTGCAATTATTACGGGAGAGGGTATTCTGAAACAAGCGGCGCCGCCGCTGCCGTCTGCATGAATGCAATCAGGAAAATTCCGACTGATTTGCCCGGCGTGTTTGTGCTTGAGCCTCGGGTCTTTGGCGATGAGCGCGGATTCTTCTTCGAGAGCTATAACGAAAAAGTGTTTGCGCAGCTGGGTATTCATGGGCCGTTCGTACAGGACAATCATTCTTATTCCCGGCGGAACGTCGTGCGCGGACTGCATTATCAGATCCAGCATGCGCAGGGAAAGCTTGTACGCGTGGGGGTCGGAGAGATCCTCGATGTGGCCGTGGATCTGCGGCGCAATTCTTCGACGTTCGGCAAATGGGAAGCGGTTCGCTTATCAGGCGAGAACAGACGGATGCTCTGGATTCCACCCGGATTCGCGCATGGTTTTCGTGTCATTTCCGAGTCGGCGCACGTCTTGTACAAGGCTACGGACTATTACGCTCCGGAGTTCGAACGCACAGTAGCGTGGAACGACCAGGACTTGAAAATTGACTGGGAGTTGGAAGGCGAACCCATCGTGTCCGCGAAAGACCAGCGCGGAACCCCACTGCGCAACGCCGAGTCCTTCGACTAAATTGTGGAAAGCCGAAATGAAAGTAATTGTTATTGGCGCTACCGGACTCCTGGGCACTGCCCTCCTGCGCGAATGGGCAGGAGATGAAGTCATCGGTTTCGGCTCGCGTGATCTGGATATTCGGGATGCGGCACAAGTTCGGGCGATCCTCCAGAAATCGCGTCCGGACTGGATTGTGTTGGCGGCGGCTTACACCGACGTGGACGGGTGCGAGGCGCGCCCCGATCTGGCTTTCTCCGTGAACCGCGAGGGAGCGGTGAATGTTGCGGAGGCTGCGAAAGAATGCCGGGCAAATCTTATTTTTCCGAGTTCAGACTATGTGTTCGACGGCAAGAAAACATCGCCCTACGAAGTCAGCGATGCCCGCAATCCGCAGAGCGTTTATGGGCGTTCCAAAGCCGAGGCTGAAGTTCGGTTGTCGGAAGTATTACCTGAGGCGTGCATCACGCGGACTTCCTGGCTTTTTGGAAGCGGGGGCAAATGTTTCCCGGACACGATCTTGAGACTGGCAGCGAGCCGTCCGGCGCTGGACGTGGTGAATGATCAACGGGGATGTCCAACCTACTCGATAGATCTGGCGAAGGCGATCATTTCCTTATGCCGCGCCGGAGCGCGAGGGATCGTACACGTGACGAACTGCGGCAATTGTTCGTGGTTTGAATTCGCACGAGAGATCATCGATGAGGCGCGGCTTGCAGTCGAGGTGCGGCCGGTCAGCAGCGCTCAGATGGCGCGTCCAGCCCCGCGTCCCGCCTATTCTGTTCTGTCGGCAACGAGCCTTCATCAATACGGCATCAAAATGCCGGAATGGAAAGATGCGCTACGAAGATATTTGAAAGAACGAGCGAAGTGAGCGTACCGATAATTGTTTCGCCGAAGGCAGCCTGTTAGCATGCCTCGGGGTTGACTCCACGTGAAGGCCATCCAGAATTACATCGATGGGAAGTTCGTTTCGGGTAAGCGGGAGTTTGCCGACGTGAACCCAGCAGACGGCAGCGTGATTGCGCAGGTTTCGGAGGCGGATCGCGATCTGGTTGATGCGGCGGTGCAGGCAGCGCGAAGGGCGCCGCGAGGCGAGTGGGGCGCTCTGAGTGCACGAGAGCGTGCGTCGCGATTGCACCGAGTCGCGGACGCGATCGAGGCGCGATTCGATTGCTTCGTGGCCGCCGAGGTCGCGGACACGGGAAAGCCAATCTCGCTGGCTTCCCGGCTCGACGTTCCGCGCGCAGCGGCAAACTTCCGCGTGTTCGCCGATCTGATCAAGACCGCAGGACTGGAATCCTTTCAGACCGAAACTCCCGATGGAAAGAGTGCGCTCAATTACGCCGTGCGCAAACCTCTTGGCGTCGTGGGAATCATCACCCCCTGGAATCTTCCTCTTCTTCTGCTGACGTGGAAAGTCGCGCCCGCCTTGGCATGCGGAAATACGGTCGTTGTAAAGCCCTCGGAAGAGACGCCGGCGACCGCGACGCTGCTGGGGGAGGCGATGCAGCAGGCCGGGATTCCGCATGGCGTTTACAACGTGGTTCACGGATTCGGCCCTGACTCGGCGGGAGAATTTCTTACCCAGCACCCCGATGTGAACGCGGTGACCTTCACCGGGGAGTCGCAAACCGGAGCGGCAATCATGAAGACCGTGGCCGCCTCGGTGAAGCCCGTGTCCTTTGAACTGGGCGGAAAGAATGCGGCGGTTGTTTTCGCCGACTGCGACTTTGAAGAGGCGGTGAATGGAATCGGCGAAGCGGTTTTCTTGAATACCGGTCAGGTTTGCTTGTGTGCTGAGCGCGTGTATGTAGAACGGCCAATGTTTGAGCGATTTGTCGCAGCTCTCAAGGCTAAGGCCGAGAATCTGCGCGTCGGATCGCCGCAGGAGAAGGCAACTGACTTGGGGCCGCTGATTTCGGCGCAGCATCGCGAGAAAATTCTTTCCTACTACCGGCTGGCGCGTGAAGAGGGTGCCTCGACGATTACTGGCGGAGGCGTGCCAGTCTTCGGCAACTCACTGGATCATGGCTTCTATGTGCAGCCGACCATCTATACTGGACTGTCGGAGTCGGCGCGCTGCGTGAAGGAAGAAATTTTCGGCCCGGTTTGTCACGTCGCGCCCTTCGATTCACAAGAGGAAGCTGTCGCCCTGGCAAACGACACGAGGTATGGCCTGGCAGCATCGGTCTGGACAACGAATTTGAAGCGCGGGCACGGCGTGGCACAGCAGATGAACGTGGGCATCACGTGGGTGAATTGCTGGTTCTTGCGCGATCTGCGGACGCCGTTTGGCGGCGTGGGATTGTCGGGAATTGGCCGGGAAGGCGGCGTCCACTCACTCGATTTTTATTCGGAGTTGAACAACGTCTGTATCAGGCTTTGAGCCGCCGCGCAGAAAAACGCAAATGGGGAAAGTCGAAAGCAAGACTATTGAAGGACGCGCGAAGCCGCGGGGAAAGTACCCGCACGTGAAGCGCGCGGGCGACTTTCTCATCGTATCGGGTACGAGTGCCCGGCGCGCGGATAACACGATTGCGGGGGCGGAGGTCGACGAATTCGGGACCACGCATCTGGATATTCGCGAGCAGACGCGCGCCGTCATCGAGAACGTTCGCGAGATTCTCAGAACCGTCGAGGCAGATCTGGAGGATGTGGTCGAAGTGACATCCTATCTGGTCACCATGAACGACTTTGCGGGATACAACGAGGTCTATGGCGAATACTTCAGCCAGGATGGTCCCGCAAGAACGACAGTGGCGGTCCATCAACTGCCGCATCCGCACCTGCTGATTGAAGTTCGTGCCGTCGCGTACAAGCCGGAGAAATAGGAGACGCCATGCCGTCCATCAAGGAACTCAAGGCATTTAATTTTCAGCAGTGGATCGATCAGAACCAGGATAAATTCAAACCTCCGGTGGGAAACGCGCAGGTCTGGGAAGATGGCGAAATGATGGTGACCGTCGTGGGAGGTCCGAACCAGCGTCGCGATTATCACGATGATCCGACCGAGGAATTCTTTTACCAGCTGAAGGGCAATATCGTTCTTCGGCTCATGGAGAAGGCGGGCAAGCCACCGCTCGAAGTTCCGATCAAGGAAGGTGAGATTTTTCTCCTGCCCAAGCATATGCGGCATTCTCCGCAGCGCCAGGCGGGAACTCTCGGCGTCGTTGTTGAAATGCCGCGTCCAGAAGGTGCTTTGGATGGCTTCGAGTGGTATTGCCAGAGCTGTCATCAGCTTCTGCATCGCGCGGAAGTAAAGCTGAAGAGCATCGTGCGCGATCTGCCGCCGCTGTTTGAAAAGTTCTATAGCAATGAGAGCCTGCGCAAGTGCAAGCACTGCGGGGCAGTACATCCGGGCAAACAGTAGAAATGCCAGTCATCGACATTCACAGCCATTTCTTTCCGGAGGCCTGGCCCGATCTTGCGGCGCGCTTCGGCACGCCGAATTGGCCGTGGATCAAGCACACCGAACCCGGCAAAGCGGACATTATGCTTGGCGATCGCTTCTTCCGGCACATTTATTCTGCGTGCTGGGATCCCGAGGTCAGATTGCAGGAGATGGATCGCGATGGCCTTGAGATGCAGGTGATCTCGGCGACGCCAGTGCTGTTCGCGTATGAACGGCCGGCCGAGCAGGCCCTCGATTGCGCGCGTCTGTTCAACGATGCGGCGCTCGAATTGTGCTCTCGTGGTAACGGACGGCTGAAGTCGTTGTGCCAGGTTCCTCTGCAGGATATCGATGCATCGTGCACGGAGTTGAGCCGCTGCATGCGCGCCGGTCACCTGGGCGTGCAGATTGGGAATCACGTCGGCGAGAAGAATCTCGATGATCCGGGAATCCTGACTTTCTTGCATCATTGCGCCGACGAAGGGGCTGCTGTGCTGGTGCATCCGTGGGACATGCTGGGTCAGCCTCGCATGCCGAAATACATGATGCCCTGGACTGTGGGGATGCCCGCCGAAACACAACTTGGAATTGTAGCCATGATCCTGAGCGGGGCGTTCGACAAGCTGCCGAGGACCCTGCGCATCTGCTTCGCGCACGGCGGAGGAAGTTTCGCATTTTTGCTGGGGCGATTGCAGAATGCCTGGAAACATCATCCCGTAGCGCATGGCATCTGTGAATTGCCCCCTGGTCAATATGTGGATCGTTTTTCCGTGGACTCGGCGGTGTTCGATCAGCGGGCGCTCGAGTTCTTGGTGGCGACGATGGGAGTGGAGCGGGTGATGCTGGGCTCGGATTATCCATTTCCGCTGGGCGAACATGGGATCGGAAAATTGATCCGTTCCAGCCATTTAGGCGAGGACGCAAAATCGCAGTTGCTCGGTGGAAATGCGCTTTCTTTCCTGGGGCTCAAGAAAACGGAACCAGCCAAAGCGGATGCCGCATCGCGACTTACCTCGCCGGTCCTGCCGCACGGAGATCAGCTCACCTACAGCTCATATCTCAAAGTGCCGGAGTTGTTATCGCTGCAACATCCACAATCGCAGCCGCAACATCACGATGAACTGCTGTTCGTCATCGTGCACCAGACCTATGAGTTGTGGTTCAAAGAATTGTTGCACGATTTGGATGGCGTGGTGTCCAATCTGCAAGCCGTGGAGAAGAATCCGCAATCGCACGATGAAGTGTATGAAGCGGCCCGCCTGCTGCGGCGTTGCACCGAGATCACGCGAGTGCTGATCGAGCAGTTCACCATTCTCGAAACCATGCTGCCGACTCACTTTCTGGCGTTTCGCGGAAAGCTCGAGCCGGCCAGCGGATTTCAATCCGAACAATTCCGCGAGATCGAATTTCTCTGTGGTTTGAAGGACGAGAAGATGCTTCGCTATCACCGTCCGACTCCGGAGGCCTATGCCCAACTCGAACGCCGCTTGCGCGAGCCATCGGTGCACGACGTGTTCTTTGGCGCGTTGCGCGCCATGGGCAAATTACGAGTGGACGAGAATGCGACCGAAGATGCCCGGTTCTCTGCCCGGGCGCGCGCGGTGCTTTCGCTGTACAAGGACGAGCACAGCCATCGCGACTGGATCGATGTATGCGAACGGCTCACGGAGTTCGACGAACTGGTGGTGGGCTGGAGATTGCGCCACATTCAACTGGTTGAGCGTGTCATCGGAACCCGCATGGGAACGGGCGGAAGCGCGGGAGCGTCGTATTTAAAACATACTCTCGACAAGAAATTCTTCCCGGAATTGTGGGAGGCGCGGACTTTATTGACGGAATAGCGCACGGATTCCTGCATTCATCACTTTTTCCTCATGGCGCATAAATCCGAGATCATCACGCTGATCGGGGCCGGGCTGAACGGCCCGCTGCTGGCCCTCGGCCTGGTGAAGCGCGGGTTCCAGGTGGAGATCTTCGAGCGCCGTCCGGATATGCGGCAGGTGAGCATCAGCGCCGGGCGATCGATTAATCTGGCTCTCTCTACCAGGGGAATTCATGCGCTGACACAAGCAGGACTCTGGGAAGGAATGCGGAACATCATCATTCCGATGAAAGGAAGGATGATGCATTCGCCGCAATCGGAGCTTACTTTTCAACCTTACGGCAAGGACGACTCTGAGGTGATCAACTCAGTCTCGCGCGCCGGATTGAATATTGCCTTGATGAATGCGGCCGAGGCTCAGGGGGTGAAGATTCATTTTCAACAGCGCTGCGTCGGAATCAATCTGAATACGGGCGCGCTGCGGCTTCGCGATGAGCAGACCAGGGACGAGCAAGACACCGAAGCCGGAGTCGTGATTGGGTGTGACGGTTCGGCTTCGGCGATTCGCGACGCGATGCTCAGGCTGAACCGGTTTAATTTCTCGCAGCAATATCTCGACTATGGGTATAAGGAATTGACGATTCCGGCGGGGCCCGGGGGAGAGCACGTGATCGAGACGCATGCGTTGCACATTTGGCCTCGCGGAAATTACATGCTGATCGCGCTGCCTAACATCGATGGGACTTCTGCGTGCATCTTGTTTCTTCCTTTCGAGGGACACGACAGCTTTGCACAATTGGATACGCCGGCAGCGGCGCGGGGATTCTTCGAGGCTCGGTTCCCAGATGCGGTTCCACTCATGCCTGATCTAACCAATAATTTCTTCGCGAATCCCACTGGCTCGATGGTAACGATTAAGTGCTCGCCCTGGCATGTACAAGATCGCGTGCTCCTGCTCGGCGATGCGGCACATGCCATCGTTCCTTTCTTCGGACAGGGCATTAACTGTGGTTTCGAGGACTGCAGCATTCTGCTGAACTTGATCGATCGTCACGGAGGCGACTGGGAGCTCACCTTCGCTGAATTTGAGCGGGCGCGCAAAATCAACGCCGACGCAATCGCTGATCTGGCGGTCGAGAACTTCGTCGAAATGCGCGATCGAGTGGCGGACCCGCGCTTTCTTTTTCGTAAGAAAGTCGAGCTCGCGCTGGAAACCAAGTACCCGAGGTGGTTTGTCCCGAAATACGCGATGGTGACTTTTCACCGCATTCCTTATGCGACGGCTTTGCAGAGAGGACGTGTACAAGAGCATATGCTGACTGAATTGTGCCAGCATATCGATCGCATCGAAGATCTGGATTGGGATAAGGCAGACCGGTTAGTTAGCGAGCTTACCCCACTGGAACTTTCTTGAGCGAAACCTTTCAATCCGGTGAAGGCTTTGCGCGAGAGATGGATGCCGCCGATCCGCTAGCCCATTTTCGCGATCGCTTCTGCATTCCTCGAAACAACACGGGCGGCGAGTGCGTTTATCTGTGCGGCCACTCGCTCGGGTTGCAGCCGAAAACAGCTGCTTCGTATGTCGAGGAGGAATTGCAGGCCTGGGCCGAACTCGGCGTGGAGGGGCATTTTCACGCAAGGCATCCCTGGATGCCTTATCACAGACTGCTTACGCAGCAAACTGCCGAACTCGTCGGAGCGCAACCCGACGAAGTTGTTGTAATGAACTCTCTGACCGTGAATTTGCACCTGATGATGGCATCGTTCTACCGCCCGACAAGACAAAGACACAAAATTGTAATTGAGCGCGGAGCATTTCCCTCCGATCAATACGCGGTAAAGTCGCAAATCCGTTTTCACGGCTTCGATCCCGCGTCGTCGCTGATCGAGCTTACGCCCCGCGATGGCGAGGCTTGCATTCGCGACCAGGATATTGAGGAGTTGATCGGCAGGGAAGGCGACTCGGTCGCGCTCATTCTTCTGGGCGGAGTGAATTATGCGACCGGGCAGGTTTTTGACATGGCCGGCATCACAAAAGCTGGGCACCGCATGGGATGCGTAGTGGCGTTTGATCTCGCGCATGCCGCCGGGAACATTCCATTGCAGCTTCATGATTGGGGCCCAGATTTTGCGGCGTGGTGCAGCTACAAATATTTGAACGGCGGACCAGGCTGCGTGGCGGGATGCTTCGTGCACGAGAGGCACGCGCGGGCCTGGGATCTTCCGCGCTTTGCAGGATGGTGGGGCCATGATGAGAACAGTCGTTTCCTGATGGGCCCGGAATTTCATGCCATGCCGGGAGTTGAAGGCTGGCAGTTGAGCAATCCCCCGATTCTGGCCCTCGCGCCGCTGCGTGCGTCTATGGATATCTTTTCCAAGGCTGGGATCGATCGCTTGCGAGCTAAAAGCGTGTCGCTAACGAGGTACATGGAGTTTCTTCTGCAGCAGCAATCGTCTCTGAAATTCTCACTTGTGACACCGCGTGAAGCACAGCGTCGAGGAGCACAAATCTCGATCCGGGTGGCGCACAAAGGGCGCAAGCTATGCGATCGGTTGACGGCTGAGGGAGTCATGGGAGACTGGCGTGAGCCGGACATTTTCCGGGTTGCTGCTGTCCCTCTATACAACACATATCAGGATGTTTATCGTTTTGTGCAGCATTTTTCTGCCGCTCTTGAGTGATCCTTGACTCCGCGTTTCAGCACTCTCTTGTTTGGTTACCTCGGTAACGCCGGAGCCCGTTGGTCCAAACATACAATTCGTAACGTGGGGATAAGTGCGTTCCAGGACGGTCGGAAGTGGATGGTCGGGATCGGCGCACTGATGTGCGTGCAGGTTGTGCTTGCCCTGGTTGTGCCGCGCAGCTTTGGGCTGATGGCATTTGGCGACATTCTTCAAAATGTCGTGCTGGCGGCCGCGACCCTCACATTTCTGGTCAGTCTTCGAGAGGCGTCGCCCAAGTCACGCCTCTTCTGGGCGCTGATGAGCCTGGGGCTGGCTATGTGGCTGCTGTCGCAGGCTATGTGGACGTATTTCGAAGTATTTCTGCGGCAGGAAGCCCCGAATCCTTTTGTAGGGGACGTCATTCTGTTCCTGCACATTGTGCCGATGATGGCCGCAGTGGCCCTTCAGCCTCATGTGCGTCAGGATCATCGTGCCCTCCGAGTCGGAACGCTTGATTTTGCCATGCTTCTGACGTGGTGGCTGTTTTTGTATTTATTTGTCGTGATTCCCTGGCAGTATGTACATCTCGATGTGGAACGGTACGGCACAAGCTTTGATCTGCTTTATGTTTGCGAAAAACTGGTGCTGGCGGCCGGATTGCTGGTGGTTTGGCGGCGGAGCCAGGGCGTGTGGCGTCGGCTCTATTTTGAACTCTTCGCGGCGACGCTTCTCTATTGTGTTGCATCACTGCTGGCCAGCGAAGCGATTGATTTGCATCTGTACTACACGGGAAGTCTGTTCGACGTGCCACTGGTCGCATCGATGGCATGGTTCGTGCGCATCGGTTTGCTGGCGCGCGAGGCGGAGCCGGACACGCCTGCAGACGAAGCGTCCATCCGCGGATTTGGAATCTGGAAGGCGCGCTTGGCCATGGTGGCCGTGCTCGTGACCCCACTGATGATGGCCTGGGCCCAATTTGGCGGGGCTGCCCCGCAAAAAATTCGCACTTACCGGTTGCTGTTGACAGTCGCGGTGATGCTGGTGATGGGCGGCCTGGTGTTTGTGAAGCAGCATCTGCTGGATCAGGAACTGCTCAGCCTGCTTCGCCTCTCGCGTCACAATCTGGATGAAATGTGCCGGCTGAAAGATGAACTGGAGAACAAAGAACAATCCCTGCGCTGGCATAGTCTGGAACTGCAGCGAAAAAATATGGAGCTGCAGGAAATTTCCTTCACCGACGTGCTGACCGGGGTTTGGAACCGGCGCTATATGGAAGAGATTCTGACGGCGGAGGCTGGGCAGGTCCTGCGAAACTATCAGCGCGCCCGCGGCGGGGACATCCGCAAAATGGACCATCGCGATCTCGTATTCATCATGGTCGATATGGACTTCTTCAAGGAAGTCAATGATGTGCACGGGCATCCTGCCGGAGACCGGCTGCTGCAACTGGTCGCACAGCGGCTCGCGACGGTGGTCCGCAAGTCGGACGTTCTGGTGCGCTGGGGCGGCGAAGAATTCTTGATCATGAGTCGCTCGACGGATCCTTCGGGAACGCCGGCGTTCTGCGGCCGCGTTTTGGAAGTCATATCTGGCGAGCCATTTGATCTTGGTCATGGCATCGTGGTGAAGAAGACCTGCTCGGTGGGATGGGCCTCGTATCCGTGGTGTCGCGGCGCGTATGAGGCGATTTGCGCAGAAGAATCCATTGCCCTAGCGGATGCGGCTCTGTATCGGGCCAAGGCTTTCGGTCGCAATCAGGGTGTAGGAATTCTACCCGCTGAGGCGGCAGGACAAAATCCCCTGGAAGTTTCTTTGGCAGCGGTCCGCGACGAACGGTCCCCTCTCGCACAGGTGGTTCGTACGGTCTGTCCGACAACCGATCTGGTGAGACAAATTGCGGCCGGAGCCGCAGCCGGCGAAACAGAAATTTAGTTCTGCTCGAAAATTTCCTCAGGTGCGTGCCCATCCGAAAAAGCTTGCGGCTTGACCTGCGCCAGTGCGTTGACTACATTGGGAAGCCGACCCACGGCGTCTGAGGCATAACTCCTAATGAACGTGAAAAATCCTTCGCGGAAGACTGGTCTTCGCCAAAAAGCTCAGCTGATGTCAGCATCGGAAATTGAACGCACTCTGGTCCGACTGGCTTATGAAATTGTCGAAAAAAATGGAGGAGTCGACGGACTGGGCTTGGTCGGGATTCGGCGCCGCGGAGTGCCCATTGCCGAGCGGTTGGGCAAGATCATCACGCGCATCGAGAGCGCCAAAGTTCCGGTGGGGACCCTGGATATTACTTTTTACCGGGACGACCTCTCGACACTCGGGCCTAAACCTGTGGTCCAGGAAAAAGAAATCGGATTTGAGATCGAGGACAAGAATATTGTGCTGGTGGACGATGTGCTCTTCACGGGGCGCACAACTCGTGCGGCGCTGGATGCACTTTTCTCACACGGAAGACCGCGGCGGGTGCAATTGTGTGTGCTGATTGACCGAGGGCATCGCGAGATTCCGGTTGAAGCTACGTTCGTTGGCCGCAACGTTCAAACGACGATGAATGAGGTGATCGAAGTGAAGCTGACTGAGATCGACGACGCCGAGAAGGTACTGCTGATGGAGAAGTGAGTCGAGGATTGCAGAAAGGACGGCGGCACGAGTCGCCGTCCTTTTATTTTGAGACGAGTGGTTACGCCAGCCTCGTGCAGACCGCTTTGGTTTGTGTGTAGAGATTAAGCACGTCGTGGCCCATTTCGCGTCCCCAGCCCGACTGCTTGTAACCTCCGAAGGGCAGCGCCGCATCGAAGATGTTGTAGCAGTTGATCCAGACCGTGCCCGCACGAAGTTGCTCGGCCATGCGGTGCGCTTTGCTGATGTCGCGCGTCCAGACCGCGGCCGCCAAGCCATAGGTGCTGTCGTTGGCGCGAGGGATGATTTCCTCCGGATCGGTAAACGGCATAGCCGTAACCACTGGTCCGAAGATTTCTTCCTTGACGACCTTCATGTTTTCTTCCGTGTTGACGAGCACCGTCGGCTCCACGAAGTATCCGCGATCGCCAGCCTTGTGGCCACCGACAACGGCTTTGGCGCCTTCGGAGAATCCCGCCTCAAGATATCCGCAAACGCGATTCAGTTGTTCTTCGGAAACAAGCGGGCCCATCTGCGTATCGGGTTCCAAGCCTGAACCGACTTTGATGTTCTTCGCCTGCTCCACCACCCCTTCCACCACGCGATCATAGATCGATCTTTCGATATACAACCGGGAGCCGGCACAGCAGCACTGGCCGTGGTTGAAGAAGATGGCGCTGGCAGATCCGGGAATCGCAGCGTCAAGATCGGCGTCTTTGAAGACGACATTCGGAGACTTGCCACCCAGTTCCAGCGAAACCTTCTTCAAATTGCCGGCAGCCGCGTGCACGATCAGCTTGCCGACCTCTGTCGAGCCAGTGAAAGCGACCTTGTCCACGTCAGGATGAGCGGCGAGCGCGGCGCCTGCCGTTTCGCCGTAGCCAGGCACAATGTTGACCACGCCCTCGGGGAAGCCAGCTTCCATGATCAGCTCGCCGAGACGCAGCGCGGACAGCGGAGTTTGCTCGGCTGGCTTGAGCACGACGGTGCAGCCAGTGGCCAACGCCGGGCCAAGCTTCCACACCGCCATCAGCAGCGGGAAATTCCACGGAATAATCTGTCCGACGACGCCGACCGGCTCGCGCAAGGTGTACGCGAGATATTGAGCGCCCGGAGTATAGGGCACAGAGAGGGGAATCGTGTTGCCTTCGAGCTTGGTCGCCCAGCCAGCCATGTAGCGGAAAAGATCCACCGCGAGCGGGACGTCCGCCGCTTTCGCAATGTTGAGCGGCTTGCCGTTGTCGAGACTTTCGAGATAGCCGAATTCCTCGGTATGTTGTTCGAGAAGATCGGACAGTTTCCACATCAAACGCCCGCGCTCCGAGGCAGTCATCCTGCGCCACGGGCCGTGGTCGAACGCCTTGCGCGCGGCCTTCACCGCCCGATCGATGTCATCGCGATCGCCCTCTGCTATTTGAGCCAGAACTTCACCGGTCGCGGGATTGTAAGTGGGAAAGGTCTTGCCGGATGTGGCGTTGACCCATTGTCCGTTAATTAACATCTTGCGTGGTTTGTCGATGAACTCCGCAACTTGCGGATGGATTTGCGGGGAAACTGCGATGCCCATAGGTCCTCCTTGGTCGACTTGGACGTGCAGAGAATAATGCCGGGCGAAATAAAGTTTGGCTTATGGTAGCTCCGCGCAGGGCTCAAAAGCAATGCGAATGGACGAATCACCGGCTACAACAGAACTTGTGCAATGGCACGCGCGCCGAACTATTCGCCGTACGGGACCCAGATATTTTTCACCTGGGTCGCGTGCTCGAGGAACCAGCGTCCCTCGGCAACCTTCGGATCGAACCAGTCAATGGCGCGTCCCTCGTTGGTCCAGACCTGCTTCAAGTTTCCCGTAGACATTGCTTTGGCGGAGGCTACGGTCGCGTCGTCTCCGTAGCACCAGATGGCGTCGATGTCGTCGTGTTCGGCGAGCGTCTTGAGAAGTTGTGAGACATAACCGGTGACGATGTTGAGCGCGCCGCCGGGAAGATCGCTGGTATCGAAAAGTTGGTACAAGTCCCCGGCGATGAGCGGGTATTTTTCTGAAGGGACTGCGACCATCGTGTTTCCCATGGCCAGCAAGGGCATGACCAGCGACAGGAAGCCGAGGAGTGGGGCTTCGGCAGGGCAGATGACCCCCACCGTCCCGACGGGTTCGTTCATCGCAATCGCAATGTTGCGAAACGGCGGATTATGCACTGCCCCATCGAATTTGTCGGCCCATGCCGCATAGGAGAAAATTCGCTCGATGCCGAGATCGACTTCGGCAGACGCCTGCTTCTCGCCAACCACAAGAGCAAGGCGGCTGATGATCCCGTCGCGGCGGAGTGCAAGGTTTTCCGCGCAGTAGTAGAGCACTTGGGCGCGATTATGCGCGGTCGCCCTCGCCCAGGGTTCGGCCTTACGCGCCGCTTCCACTGCGTTACGAATATCTTTGCGATTGCCCAAGGGGGCTTCCCCAAGCAAATGGCCGGCGGGAGAATGCACTTCCATGCTGTAGCCGGAATCGGGACGCACCTGCTTGCCCCCGATATACAGCTTTACGGTCCGATCGATGGCGGGAGTGCTGGATTCGGATCCTTGCTCCATTTGAGGTGTTGCGGGGGCGATTGCCGCGGGCAGCTTAGGAGCGCGCCTGAACCACCTCGGCTCGATGTATTCGAGCAGGCCTTCGCGGCCGCCTTCGCGACCATATCCGCTCTCGCGATAACCACCAAAGCCGCAAGCTGCGTCGAACAGATTTGTGCAGTTCACCCATACCACGCCAGCCTTCAATTGAGCAGCGACATGAAGCGCGACGTTGATGTTTTCGCTCCAAATGCACGAGGCAAGACCATAGACGGCGTTGTTCGCAAGTTCGACTGCCTCTCTTGGGGTGCGGAAAGTCATCGCTGCGAGGACTGGGCCAAAGATTTCCTGCTGCGCCACGATCGAGGTCGGATGGACATTGCTGAGAAGCGTGGGCGGATAGTAAAAGCCGCGTGCCGGCAGCGCCGTTTGTGGTTGCCAGCAGGTCGCGCCCTCCGCCACGCCTTGTGCCACCATGCGCTGAATGCGATCCAGTTGCACGCGCGCGACAATTGCGCCGATGTCAATGGCCTTGTCGAGCGGCGGTCCGATTCGCAGGCTGCTCATGCGATCGCGAATTTTCGAGATCAGCGGCTCGGCGATGCTCTCCTGCATCAGAAGGCGAGATCCAGCGCAGCAGACCTGCCCCTGATTGAACCAGATTCCATCCACGAGACCCTCGACCGCGCTATCCAAGTCAGCGTCATCAAAGATGATGAATGGAGATTTGCCGCCAAGTTCTAGGGATAAGCGCTTGTGGCTGGTCGCAGTCGCGGCGCGAATCGCCCGTCCGACTTCAGTCGAGCCCGTGAAGGCAATTTTGTCGACATCCGGATGTTTCACCAAAGCCTCGCCAGTCGCGCCATCACCCGTCACTATGTTGACGACTCCAGCGGGCAAACCAGCTTCTTGACAGAGTTCAGCGAACAAGAGCGCGGTGAGGGGGGTAAACTCGGCCGGTTTCAACACGACCGCATTGCCGGTTGCCAGCGCGGGAGCAATCTTCCAGGCCAGCATGAGCAGCGGAAAATTCCACGGGATGATCTGGCCGACCACGCCACACGGTTCGTGATCCGGAAACTCCTGCTCGAACAACTGCGCCCAGCCTGCGTGATAGTAGAAATGTCGTGCAACCAGCGGGATATCAATGTCGCGACTCTCGCGGATCGGCTTGCCATTATCCATGGTTTCGAGCACCGCAAGCAGACGCGAATGTTTCTGCACGAGGCGTGCAAGAGCATACAAATAACGCGCGCGCGCATGTGGAGCGAGGGCGCGCCACTTCGGCGAGGCTGCACGCGCGGCTTTGACCGCAGCATCAATATCAGCTGTGCTACCTTGTGCCACGCTAGCCAACTTTTCGCCGTTGGAGGGATCGAACGTGTCGAAATATTCTCCCGCCGCCGGTTCTCGCCAACCGCCATCGATGAACAATCCGAAGTGGCGAGCGTGGCGATCTAGCCATGCTGCCGCTTCTTTGGGATCCTCGGGAGCGGGTCCATATTCCATGCTGACGAATTTTTCGGCAATGCTCATTCGACCTCAGTCCGTGTTCTCGAGTCGGAAAAGCAGATCGCTACGCAATTGGATGGCGATACCCCGCAGAGTAGCGCCCAGTGGCGTAATGATCCAGTTGGCGCTCGATATCCCCCAGCAAACCGCTAGCGCCAAAGCGGAACATCTCCGCCCGCAGCCAGGACTGACCTAATTCTTCTTTCATCAGGGCCAGCCAGTCCAGAGATTGCTTAGCGGTACGAATCCCTCCGGCAGGTTTGAATCCTACGGCCATTCCGGTCTGCTGTGCGTATTCGCGAATTGCGCGCACCATGATCAGACTCACGGGAAGCGTAGCGTTGGTCGGCTCTTTCCCCGTGGAGGTCTTGATGAAATCTGCGCCGGCCATCATCGCGACGAAACTTGCGCGCGCGACATTGCGCAAGGTCTGCAGATCCCCAGTACCAAGAATGACTTTCATGTGGGCTGAACCGCAGGCGTGGCGGAAGGCCGCGATCTCGTCATATAAGGCCTGCCAGCGTCCGCCGAAAACGTAAGCCCGCGTGATAACTACATCGATCTCGTGTGCTCCGGCTTCCACGGAACGGCGAATCTCTGCTACGCGTTCAGCCAAGGGCGAGAGTCCAGCCGGAAATCCCGTAGAAACCGCCGCCACTCGGATCCCGCTACCCTCAAGGGCGTTCAGCGCGGTTTCGACGAAGGTGTGATAGACGCAAATCGCGGCAACAGTAATACCCAATTCTCCGATGCCGAGTTTCTCGACTAATTCGTGCTGAATGGGATGTCGTCCTTTGGCGCACAGCCGGCGCACGCGGTCATCGGTGTCGTCGCCGGAAAGCGTGGTCAAGTCCATGCACGAGATCGCCCGCACCAGCCATGCGGCCTGCCACTCCTTCTTCACGCTTCGCCGCGCAACCTGGGATTGCGCCCGGCGCTCTACCGCGCTGGTGTTCACGCGAACTTCCTGCACCCAATTCAAATCGAGAGGAATGCCGGCATTGGGTAAAAGAGGGCGGCCGTTGAGCGATGCAATGGCATCCGCCGAATGGGGATCGCGGGTTGCCACTCGGCTTTCTGCCTCCCGCCTGACCGTGTAATCGCGCTCGTCTGACATAGGTGCTCTCGCCTCTGGCCTAGAGTTGCATTGTACGGCAGCCCGTCTGCAACAGGAAGTTTCCGGCTCTGGCCGGCGAGTTAGCAACAAAGGCGTCATAATCAGCCGCAAGGGTTTACAATGGCGCACGATTCGTCCCAGCAAGCCTGATCAATTTTTCTATGAAGAAGGCGTCTCTATCCGCCGAGGTGCGAAAAAAACTGCAAGATGCCGCAGCCAGGGTCATGAAAAACGCTCACGCTCCCTACTCGAATTTTCATGTGGGGGCTGCCATCCTGTTGAGCAACGGAAAAATCTTTTGTGGATGCAACGTCGAGAACGCTTCGTATGGCATGACCAATTGTGCAGAGCGCACAGCTATTTTCACCGCGGTCGCGGAATTGGGCCCGAAGATTGAAATTCAGGCCGTAGCCGTCACCAATGATCACGGCGTTCCTTGTTCTCCATGCGGCGCGTGCCGGCAGGTGATTTACGAATTCGGCCCCAATGCCACCATATTTTTTCAGAGTGCCAGCGGTCCGAAGCAGGCCCATATTACCGAACTCCTTCCGGAAGGATTCCGCCTCCAGTGACCCGGCCAGAGTCTGCGGCGCAAAGCTTCCGCGCAATCGACGTCATTCGCAAGAAAAGAGATGGCGGTGAACTGTCTCGAGGCGAAATCGAAGGCTTGGTCGCCGGATACACAAGGGGCGAGATTCCTGATTATCAAGTTTCGGCATGGCTGATGGCGGTTGTTCTGCGCGGCATGACGCGTGCTGAGACTGCGGCTTTGACCGATGCGATGCTGCGGTCGGGCGAAATGCTCGATTTATCTTGGCTGCCGGCGCGCAAAATCGACAAGCATTCGACGGGCGGCGTGGGCGACAAAACTTCGCTCGTGCTGGCGCCCTTGGCAGCAGCCGCCGGGGTTGCCGTCCCCATGATCAGCGGACGCGGGTTGGGACATACCGGGGGAACCCTAGACAAACTTGAGGCGATTCCGGGATTCAATGTGAACCTGGCTGCCTCCGCGTTCCGCCGCGTGCTCGAGATCTGCGGCTGCGCGATGATCGGTCAGACAGCAGAAATTGCTCCTGCCGATCGAAAACTCTACGCGCTGCGCGATGTGACGGGGACGGTTGAAAGTCCGTTTCTGATTTGCGCTTCTATTATGAGCAAGAAATTGGCGGAAGGCATCGATGGGTTGGTGCTCGACGTGAAGACAGGGTCGGGCGCCTTCATGAAGAGCGAAAACGACGCGGCGTTCCTTGCCGAATTGATGGTTGAGACTGGCGAACGCATGGGCAAGCAAGTCGTAGCCCTGATTACCGACATGAATCAGCCGCTTGGCAACCTGATCGGCAATGCTTTGGAAGTGATCGAGGTCATGGACGTGCTGCACGGCGAAGGTCCTACAGATTTGCGGGAGCTTTGCTTGGAACTGGCCGGGTGGATGCTGTGTCTGGGAAGCGTTTCGAAGACCGTCGCAGAAGGGAAGCAGCAGAGCGCACGACTGATCTCGTCAGGCAAAGCGTTGGAAAAATTCCGGCAAATGGTGGAACTGCAGGGCGGGGATCCGCGGAGCATTGACGATACAAACCAACTTCCCCGCGCGCGGCATACGATGCAGGTGGCAGCATCCGTGGCTGGATTTGTTGCCTCAATACAGTGCGAGCAGATCGGCACCGCCTGTGTAATTCTCGGTGGTGGGCGCGAGCGCAAGGAAGACTCGGTCGATCCCGCGGTTGGGATTATCCTACACAAAAAAGTCGGAGATCCGGTCGCTGCAGGCGAGCCGCTTGCCACGATTCACTACAACGTCGAGGCGCGCGCTCACCAGGCCAAGCAACTGATCGCGGAGAGCTGCGCGATTTCTGACGCACCGCCGATTTCTAAGAGACCGCTTGTTCACAGAGTTATCGGAAAGTCCGGAGAAAAACGCTGATGGGACGATTCACGGGAATTCTAGGTCTGTTGACGATGCTCGGGCTCGGCTACTTATTTTCCACAAACCGGCGCGCAATTCGTGTGAAGACCGTGGCCTGGGGGCTTGGCCTGCAGATCGTGTTCGCCATCTTTGTGCTGCGCATCGATATCGGCCGCCGCATGTTTCAGGTCGCGGGCGATGCCGCCAATCGCGTGCTCAGTTACGCGTATGTGGGCTCTGAGTTTGTATTCGGCGAGCTCGGCAAGCAGAGTTCGCATGTGGGTTTCATTTTTGCTTTTCAAGTTCTGCCGGTCGTTATCTTCATCACAGCTTTGTTTGCGATCCTTTACCACTACGGAATCATGCAATTCATCATTCGCATCGCCGCCTGGGCCATGACGCGCATCATGGGGGTAAGCGGCGCCGAGTCCCTGGACGTGGCAGCCAGTATCTTCATGGGACAAACGGAGGCGCCCGTAACCATCCGGCCGTTCTTGCCGGATTTGACTCGTTCCGAATTGATGACGGTGATGACCAGCGGCATGGCGCACGTCTCCGGTTCAATCATGGCGGCGTATTTCGCCTTTGGGGTCGAGCCGCGGCATGTTCTGAGCGCGGTCATCATGACGGCGCCGGGAACAATTCTGGTTTCGAAAATGTTGGTCCCGGAAACGGAGACCCCCAAAACCGCGGGCCGCGTGGTGATGAGCGAAGAGGAAGAGGTCGCCGAAAAGAAGGAAAATCTGCTGGGCGCGATTGCTCGCGGCACGACCGATGGTCTGCACATGGCGCTCAATATCGGAGCCATGCTGATTGCGTTTCTGGCCTTGATCGCCCTGGTCGATGGGATGCTGCACGGAATTCACAACGGCCTGGCACATTTGGGCTTTCTCTGGTTTCCGTCAAGTCTTGAGGGTATCTTTGGCGTTTTGTTTTCTCCCATTGCATGGATCATCGGCATCCCCTGGCGTGACTGCACCGCTATTGGGAATCTTCTGGGCACGCGCATGGTGCTGAACGAACTGGTAGCATTCTCGATGCTTGGTCCGCAAAAGGCGGTGCTCGCTCCGCGCTCATTTACCATCGCGACATTTGCTCTGTGCGGATTTGCGAATCTCAGTTCTATCGGAATCCAGATTGGTGGTATCAGCGCGCTGGCTCCCAACCGGAGAGGCGACCTGGCCCGGTTGGGTCTGCGCGCAATGCTGGCCGGCACGATGGCAAATTTGATGTCGGCTTCGATCGCAGGCATGCTGCTCTGAATTCTTCAACTGAATCGAGGGGGCTTCTGTGAGGCAATCCATTCTCGTGCCTGCTCTTGTTTGGTCCATCGTATTCGTTTTCCTTACAACCGCCTATGCACAGCAGCGAGTCATCATTGACACCGACCCGGGTGTAGATGACGCGATGGCGATCTTGTTGGCCCTGAGCTCTCCTGAACTGAAGGTGGAGGCCATCACGGTTGTTCCCGGAAATGTTGAGTCTCGCCAGGGCCTGGAGAATGCTCTCAAACTGGTCTCGCTAGCTGGGCGGTGCGATCTCACGGTCGCTGGCGGCGCGCAGCATCCCCTGAATCAGAGGTTGATTACGGCCCAGTTCTGGCACGGGAAAAACGGCTTGGCAGATGTCGAATTGCCGCCCAGCAAGTGCAAGTCTGATTCGCGCTTCGGGCCAGATCTCATTATCGAACTGGTGCACAAGTATCCGCACGAAATCACACTGATTCCCATTGGGCCGCTGACCAATATCGCCCTGGCCGTTTCCAAAGACCCGTCGATCGTTCCGCTGGTAAAGAACATCGTGATTATGGGCGGATCGATCACCGGTGGGAACGTGAACGGCGCCGCCGAGGCGAACATTTACAACGACCCGGAGGCCGCGTCGATCGTCTTCAATGCCGGCTGGATGGTCACGATGATTGGGTCGGATGTGGGAGAGCGCACAATCATTACGCGCAAGCATCTCGCGGAATTGCAGGGGGTGCACGGGCCCGAAAGCGATTTCATCGCGAAGCTGGCAGATTTTTATATCACGCGTTCGGAGAAGAGCGGGTATCCAGGGGCCGCGATGTACGATCCGCTGGCGGTCGCAACCGCGATCGATCCTTCCCTCGTCACTCTCAAAGAGATGCATGTGGACGTGGAAACGAGAGGCGAGTTCACGCGCGGCGAAACAGTGGCAAACCGTATGGGTTCCGACGAAATCAACGTACTTCATGGCGATCACTACGAGATTGAAGGAGTGATCCCATTGAAGGCCAATGCTCGCGTCTGTCTTGCCTCCGATGCAGAAAGATTCCTGGAATTATTCATCGGGCGGATCAAGGGAAAGTAACAGGGCTCATCAGCCGTTGGCGCGCGCGACGAGCAGAATTGCGATGACATAAAAGAAGAACATGAGCGCGAGATACATTTTCGCGCGCGAACCTGCGCCCGCAAACTCCTTCCACGCCAGCACCCCCCACAGGGCTGCCACCATGGGTGCGGACTGGCCAACCGCGTAGGAGATCGCGAATCCCGTAACCTTTCCGGCGACAACATTGAACACGGTGCCCACGCCCCAGACAACCCCGCCGAAGAACCCGAGTAGATGTCCGGCGGGTGGTCCGCTGAAAAATCCCGCAAAGCTGACTGGTTCACCAACCAGTGGTTTCTTCATGAAGTAAATATTCCAGATAAAACAGGAGAGCAGCGCGCCCAGCGTGAGAAAAACAACGGAACTATATGGACTCAGGGGAGTGCCGCGGGTTGCCGAATAGGCCACGAGCGGATTCCACAAGCTCATCAATACGCCCGACACGATGCAGGTGATAACGCTTTTACGCGACACGGCGCGCCCTGCACTTGCCAGGCTTCCATAAGCCTTTCCATCGAGAATCACGGCCACGAGCGCACACGCTACGCCGACCGCCAGGAACAATGGGTTGCCTTTCGGCTCAAGCGCATAACTCAAAATCACGCCGACAACGAGAGCAATTCCGATCGAGATCGGAAAGGCGACTGCCAGCCCCGCCATATCGATCCCAGCCACCAATAGGAGATTTGCCAGATTAAAAATCGCGCCGCCCACCAGCGTAGAGACGATGTTCGCGGTGGAGGCAGAATGCACGTTGTTAACAAAACTGGAAGCGTCGTGCCCGGTGCTGCCCATCGTGAACGCAAGAATTAGGGACATCAGAAAAATGCCGATAGCATAATCCCAGTAAAACAGCTCGAAACGATAATTCTTGACGCCTTTGTATGTATTGGCCCACGAACCCCAGCAGATTGCGCTGGTGATCATCATCAACAACGCAACCGTCAGACTCTGCGGCGTGTACATGCCTTCTCCCTTGGAAAGTGTGTAACTGTACTCTTCTTTGCCGAGGGCCACAAGCCTTAAACCGAGCGCGCGCGTCTGCTATGCTTATGCGCGTGTCGCGTACTTTCCTGATCGATACCGATACCGCTTCCGATGATGCTGTCGCGCTCATCATGGCATTGCGAGCCGCCGATGTTCGGGTTGCGGCGATTACGGTGGTGGCCGGGAACGTCGACGTGAAACAGGCGACGCGGAATGCCTTGTATACCGCGGAGTTGTGCGGTTCCGATGTTTCCGTCAACTCCGGGGCCGACAAGCCTCTGGTGCGCCCGTATCAGAACGCCACCTGGTTCCACGGACGCGACGGACTTGGAGATCACGGCTATCCTGCTCCGAACAAGTCCCCCCAACCGGATCATGCCGTGGATGCGATCATTAAAACGATCGAGGCAAATCCGGGACTGGTGCTGGTCACCCTCGGCCCGCTGACTAACATAGCGTTAGCGGTTGCGAAGAAGCCTACCATTACAGCCCAGGTCAGCCGGTGCGTCGTCATGGGCGGCGCGCCGTGTTGTGAGGGGAACGTTACTCCGGCAGCGGAATACAACATTTGGGTCGATCCGGAGGCCGCGAGCATCGTAATGCGCAGCGGTCTGCCGATCGAGTTGATTGGTTGGCAGCTTTGCCGCGGAGAGGCGGTATTGGGCAGCGCCGATATCGAGCAGGTCCAGAAATTCAATACCAAGTCGGCTCACTTCGCTATGGAGTGCAACAGTCACGCGCGCGAAGCTTACAAAATTCAAACTGGAGAAGACGGAATCTGCCTGCCTGATCCGGTTGCCATGTGTCTCGCCTTGGATCCGACTGTCGGCATCGTCTGGAGCGAGCACTACGTGGAAGTGGAGACGCAGAGCGAGTTAACGCGAGGGATGACGGTTGTTGACCGCTTGAACGTTGCACATGATGAGCGCAATCGGGCGGTCTGGCATACTGCGTTAAGCACCGGCGAAAAAGCGAGAGTCTGCTGGCAGATTGACAATCGCAGATGGAAAGAAGCGCTGTATCGCGCGCTGCGCTGAATTATTATCCGTTGACTTGCGCGTAAGTCGAGCGCCGTAGAAATTCTCCCTGACCTGCGCGGCCTAGGAACTTGTCGCCTTGCACAACAACTTTGCCGCGCGACAAAACCAGATCCGGCATTCCTGTAACCTCAATGCCTTCGAACATCGAATAATCGACGCGCATATGGTGGGTCTTCGCGCTGATGGTGTGTTTTCGGTTTGGATCAAAGATAACCAGGTCGGCGTCGCTTCCCACCGCGATCGTGCCTTTTCGTGGATACAATCCAAACAACTTCGCCGGCGTAGTCGAGACTAGCTCGACGAAGCGATTGGCGCTGAAACGTCCGCCCGCCACGCCTCCTGAGTAGATCAGGCTCATGCGATGTTCCACCCCGGGGCCGCCGTTGGGAATTTTTGTGAAGTCGTCGCGCCCCAGTTCCTTCTGCTCTTTAAAACAGAAGGGACAATGATCGGTCGAAACAACCTGCAGGTGATCGCGTTTCAAGCCGTTCCAAAGCTTCTCCTGATGCCATTTCTCGCGCAGGGGCGGAGTGAAAACGTATTTCGCGCCTTCAAATCCGGGCACATCGAAGTTCTCGATGGAAAGATATAGGTACTGCGGGCAGGTCTCGGCATAGACCGGCAACCCGCGGTCGCGCGCCTCGCGCACTTTTTCAAGCGCATCATTGCAGCTCAGATGAACGATGTAAATGGGAGCCCCCGCCATCTCCGCGAGGGCTATGGCGCGCGCTGTCGCCTCGGCTTCGGCAGTTGTCGGCCGTGTGAGGGCGTGGTACTTTGGCGCTTTTTTTCCTTCGGCCAGAGCTTGTTGCACGATCACGTCGATCGCGCTTCCGTTCTCGGCGTGCATGCAAACCAATCCGCCGTTTTTTGAAGTTGTCTGCAGGGCTTTGAAGATGCTGCCGTCGTCCAGCATAAACACGCCGGGATACGCCATGAACAGCTTGAAGCTGGTCACGCCCTCGCGCACCAGATCATTCATTTCCGAAAGCTGTCCGCCCGAAACATCCGTAACGATGCAGTGGAAAGCGTAATCACATACCGCCTTGCTCGCGGCCTTGCTCATCCAGGTATCGAAGGCCTGCCGAAGCGGTTGGCCATGGTATTGAATCGCAAAGTCGATCAGCGTGGTCGTGCCCCCAAAAGCTGCGGCTCGCGTGCCGGTCTCAAAATCATCGGCGCTGGTTGTGCCACCGAAGGGCATGTCGAGATGCGTGTGCACGTCGATGCCACCGGGCATCACAAGCTGATTGGTGGCATCCAACATTTGTGAGGCGTTTTCCGTCGGAAGGTTCGCTCCGATCGCAGCGATCTTGCCGTTGGCGATGGCAACATCCGCCACGTAGGTATCAGTTGCCGTCACGACTGATCCATTTCGAATGATGGTATCGAAGCCCATGAAGACCCTCCGCCCTGCCGAGAATGAGGAAGAATTATGCTACACTGCCGCCCTTCAGTTCTTCACATCGCCGCCTGGCGAAAGGGATGAGCCATGCAATTCGGCATTACCATCAAGCCCGATATTTCGGTGGAACGCATCGCAGGCCTGACTCGGCAGGCAGAGAAGGCCGGATTCGAATACGGCTGGATTTTCGATTCCCATGTTCTGTGGAAAGAGCCGTATCCGTTGCTCACGCTCATGGCGATGAACACGCAGCGCATGCGCCTGGGAACCTGCGTCACGAATCCTGCAACTCGCGATCTCACCGTGACCGCCAGCCTGTTCGCTACCCTGAACCTGATTTCTCGCGGAAGGATGGAACTGGGCATTGGCCGCGGCGACAGCTCGCGGCGAGTCCTCGGAAAGAAACCGGTGAGTTGGGCGCAATTGGAAGCCGCAATTAAGGAGTTTCGCGATCTCACCTCTGGCAGGGAAGTGCAACACGACGGACAGCCGACGCGCCTCACGTGGGCCCGGCAGCCTCCACGAGTCTGGGTCGCGGGCTACGGTCCAAAAGTTCTGAACATGGCGGGGCGCGTGGCGGATGGAATCATCCTGCAATTCGCCGATCCGGCGTTGATCGATTGGTGCATGGATTTTGTCAGGGAGGGTGCCCGCGCTGCCGGGCGCGATCCCAAGCGCATTGAAGTGATGGCGGCGGCGCCAGTGTGGGTCGCGAAAGATCTGAACGTTGCGCGCGAACGTGTCCGCTGGTTCCCCGCTCTGGTTTCGAACCACGTGATGGACTTGATCCGTCAATACAAGCCCGAAGATCTTCCGCCCGCGTTAACGTCCTACGTGCAGGATCGCGGCCATTACGACTACCAGCATCATTGCGAAGTCGAGAGTGACAATGCGAATTTTGTTTCGGATGAAGTGGTGGACCGGTTCACCTTGATCGGCCCTGCAGAAGCACATCACAAGAAGCTGCGCGCCCTCGCCGCTGTGGGAGTAACCCAGTTCAATATTTACCTGATGTGTGGAGACGAAGAACAGACGCTGGAGATCTACGAGAGAGACATCTTGCCGGAATTCCTGCACGCGAAGGAATTCTAAGCTAAGCCGCACCTTCCGGGGCCAGTGCGATCTGCCCCTGCAATTTCATCAGGGCATAGTAGGCTACGAACGAAACGGCGAACCCGACGAACCACGAGTAGTCATAGAGCGCACGAACGAATGGTACCGCCAATCCAACCAGCGCGGTTCCTGCTCCCAGCGCCAGTGCGAAGATGGCGCGCCAGTTGAATCCACGGGCATATTCATAGATTCCGCCGCGAAGATACAAATCGTCCAGTTGCAGCACTCTCTTTCGAATCAGGAAGTAGTCGCAGATCATGATGCCGGCCACCGGCCCGAGAAATGCGGCATAGCCCCCGAGCCAGCCGAGAATGAATGTCCGGTAATTCGAGAGTAGCTTCCAGGGCATCAGCGCAATTCCCATGAAGCAGGTGATCACGCCGCCCGTGCGAAAGCTGATGCGGTGCGGCCAGAGGTTGGAAAAGTCATTGGCCGGCGAGACGACATTGGCCCCGATATTGACGTTCAGCGTGGCCAGCACAATCGCGACAAGCGAAATCACTACAGCGACCGGCGAATGGAAGCGGCTCAGCAGTTGCACCGGATCCCAGATCGCCGTACCGTAGATGACCACTGTCGCCGAGGTCACCACGATTCCCACAAACGCGTAAAGCGTCATTGTGGTGGGCAATGCCAGCGCCTGGCCGATTACTTGTTCGCGCTGATTTCGTGCAAATCGCGTGAAATCGGGAATGTTCAACGACACCGTCGCCCAGAATCCCACAGTTCCATTGAGAGCAGGAATCAAGAACTTCAGGAACTCCGGAAAACTGGTGTATCGGGATGGAACCGACAGCATGGGACCAAATCCGCCGGCAGCGTGATAGGCCCATCCCAGGAGAAGCAGTCCGACGCACAGCAACACCGGGGCGCTGACGCTCTGCAGTATCCGGATATATTCGATTCCTTTTAATACCACGGCGAGATTGATGAACCAGAACACCAGAAAACAGAAGGCGGCGCCCAAAGGAAAGTTTTTCCAAGACGGCACCAGAGTTGCCAGCAATGTGCTGATCGCTTCGCCGCCGATCCAGGATTGGATGCCGAACCATCCGCACGCCACCAGCGCACGCAAAACCGCCGCGACATTTGCACCCAACACTCCGAACGAGGCGCGAGCCAGCACCGGGAAAGGAATCCCATACTTGGCTCCGGGATGCGAGTTCAGCAGCATCGGCGCCAGCACGATCACGTTGCCAATGAAAATTGTGGCGACTGCCTGCTTCCAGTTCATTCCACCCTGAATGAGGCTCGCAGCCAGCATGTAGGTGAGAATGTTGACCGACATTGAAATCCACAACGCGGCGAAATTGTAAGTTCCCCAGTGCCGTTGCGCGGGGCTGGCTGGCGCGAGATCTCGGTTATAAAGGGGACTGGATTCCATTCGAGACTGAAGGTCGGGTGTGGTCATCAGGTTTCAGTAGCGCCCCTGTCTCCGAGGCTGTCCGGGGGTGCCCGCGCCAGCTGGCCGTGGCAAGCGGCAGTGGCTTCGCTTTCAGTCCGCGGCCGCTGACGCCGTACTCTGTGTGGTCAGCGCGCCGTATGTCTCCGGCCTGCGGTCGCGAAAGAACTGCCAGACTTTGCGTACTTCGGCAATCATGTCGAGATCGAGATCGGCGACCACGACTTCATCCTTATCGCGACTGGCCTGCGCGATAATCTTTCCCCGCGGATTGCAGAAATAACTCTTGCCGTAAAACTCGCCAATGCTCCACGGCTTTTCGGTTCCAACCCGATTAATCGCGCCCACGAAGTAGCCGTTGGCGACGGCATGAGCTGGCTGCTCGAGTTCCCACAAATATTCGGAGAGCCCGGCCACAGTAGCCGACGGATTGAACACGATCTCCGCTCCGTTCAATCCGAGGATGCGCGCGCCTTCGGGAAAATGCCGGTCGTAGCAGATGTACACTCCGACACGAGCGTACTTCGTCTCAAATACGGGATATCCCAGGTCGCCGGGTGTGAAATAAAACTTCTCCCAAAATCCGGGATGACAGTGCGGGATATGGTGCTTGCGATATTTGCCGAGATAGCGTCCGTCTGCATCAATTACCGCGGCCGTATTGAAATACACGCCGGGCATATGTTCCTCGTACACGGGAACGACGATCACCATGTTGTATTTGGCCGCGACCTTTCGCATGAGCTGGGTCGTGGGCCCGTCGGGCACGCGCTCGGTTAGTTCGTACCACCGCACGTTTTGTTCCGCGCAGAAATAAGGACCATAGAAAAGTTCTTGCAAGCACAGGATCTTCGCCTGCTTGCGCGCGGCCTGCTCGATCAATTTCATGTGCTTGTCGATCATTGCCTTCCGGATGTGCGCGAGCGGCCGCTCGGTGCTGAGCGCGTTGCTGGCCTGAATCAAGGCGCAGCGGACAATGCGGGGCATGGCTCCTCCAGACCTCAACCGTCGAGGAAGGAAACTATAGCAGAAACAGCCTGGTCCAACTTCACCTGGGAGCGGTGTGCAGACGGGCCGTTGCCATTGACACGCTCCCGGTGTGCTGAATAGACTCGGCCTTCCTCGGTGTTTCAAAGACAATCATGGCCAAGCGTCCTCGCATTGCGGTAGTGGGCAGCGCCAATATCGATTTGACGACATTCACGGAGCGCTTCCCCAAGCCCGGCGAAACCATCTTCGGCCAGAGGTTCGACTTAGGCTTCGGGGGCAAGGGCGCGAACCAGGCTGTTGCCGCGCGTCTTTGTGGGGCGGAAGTATTCATGGTGGCGCGAGTGGGCAGCGATCTTTTTGGCCCCGCCACCATCGAAAACTTTCGCAAACAGGGAATCGATCCCACGCACGTCAGGCAAGTCGAGGGACTCTCAAGCGGTGTGGCTCCCATCTTTGTCGAGCCTAATGGTCAGAATCGTATCTTCGTTGTGAAGGGCGCAAACGACGCGCTGAAACCGGCCGATGTTGAAGCTGCTGCGGACGTGCTCAAGTCCTCCGATTGCATCGTGCTGCAGTTCGAGATTCCGATCGAGACGGTTTATTACACAATCGCATTTGCGCGGCAGCATGGGATCCGCTGCATTCTTAATCCTGCGCCCGCGCACCCGGTCGACATGGCGCGCCTTAAGGATCTGGATTATTTCGTCCCCAATGAAAGCGAAGCCGAGACGATCGTGGGGGCAAGCGTAAAGACCATAGAAGACGCGAAGAAGTGCGCCGAGAAGTTGGTGGGCGGCGGAATCCGCCGCGTGATCATCACGCTCGGAGCGAACGGCGCTCTTCTCGCCAGCCGCGAGACTTGCGAGCACGTTCCGCCGTTCGCGGTTAAGAGCGTTGACAGCACGGGTGCGGGTGACGCCTTCATCGGCAGTTTCGCCGTTTTTCTCGCCGAGGGGGTGCCAGAAGAAGAAGCTGTTCATCGCGCCAATCTCTACGCCGCCCTCTCGACGACTGGAGTCGGCACGCAGAAATCCTTTTACGATCGGGCGCGCTTCGATGCGGAATGGGCAGCCCGCACATCGGCGGTTCGATCTTCCGGCGCAGAGCGCAGATAAATTTTCTTGACGAGTTCCTGATCAACACTCCCGCCAATCTTTTCCACGACGAAAATTCTTGACTTAGCCGTAACGAGCAATTTATAAGCCGTGTCTGCGGTCGGGCGATCTCCTCACTTTCATTTGGGTAGGGGAGGTGTGTTTTCTTTGGGCGGTGGGGCCGCCGAAAGGGGTTTAAGGCATGTCGAGAAAGCATTCGCTTTCCGCGGTGTTTTTCTGTCTAATGCTGTCTCTTTCCGGCCCGTTCCTGTTCGGGCAAGCTACTGGAAGTTTCCTGGGTACGGTTTCCGATAACGCCGGCGCAGTCATCTCTGGCGCAAACGTAAAGATTACGTCGCAAGCGACCGGCTTGGTGCGGGAAACCAAGACAGACGGCTCCGGGCATTATCTCGTCCCCCTGCTGCCGGTTGCCTTCTATACCATTCGCGTAGAAGCCCAAGGATTCGGCCCGGCCCAGCAGAAAGACCTCCGCCTGCAGGTGGACGAACACCGCGAACTCGATTTCACGCTCCACCCGGCGTCGGTCAGCACTCAGGTAGAGGTAAACGCCACCGAAGTCGCGGTGCAAACAGCAACTCCCGAACTCGGACAAGTCATCACTTCCGAAGAAGTCGCCGAGTTGCCCCTCAACGGACGCAACTTCGTGCAATTGGCGACTCTGACGCCGGGTACCACGACATCAACCAGTCCCGTCAGTTTCTTCACCAACGCCGCCAGCAGTGAAGCTGCCACGCGCGGATCTTTTTCGCTGTCCGTCGGCGGATCGCGCGAACAGGAAACGGATTGGCTCCTCGATGGCAATGACAACAATCAGCTGGATGAGGGCGGGATCGCCATTTTCCCCGATATCGATGATATTCAGGAATTTAAGGTTCTGACCTACAACTACTCCGCGGAATACGGAGAGCGCGCGGGTCCCACGGTCCTGGTCACGACCAAATCAGGAAGCAACCAGTGGCATGGCTCGCTGTTTGAGTACTTCCGCAACACGAAACTGGATGCCAGCCCGTACTTTGACACGTCCGCGCAAAAATTCAATCTGAATCAATTTGGCGGCTCTCTGGGTGGCCCGATCAGGAAAGATAAAACCTTTTTCTTCCTGGATTATCAAGCCAAGATGCAACGCGAAGGCGTGACTTTCACTGGCTTCGTTCCGAGCACACCCATGACGACGCCCGACGCCAACGGGGATTATGATTTCACGTTGGATCCCTCAGGCGTCGCCCGCCCCGGCTTCGCTCCTAACGCGCCTCCCACCAACGCCGACGGCTTCGGCAACCTTGTTAATCCCTATTCCGGAGCGCCCTTCCAGTGCGATGCCGCGGGGAATGGAATCGTTCCCGTTGGAGGCATCCAAGCCGCCGGAACCCCATGCAATGTCATTCCCGCAGGCCTAATCAATCCCATTGGAGCAAAAGTAGCCACACTTTATCCCACTCCTGATGCGAGCAACAGTGGCTACAACTATGTGAACCAGCCGGTCAGAAAACTGAACGAAGGAACGTGGGATGTCCGCGTGGATCACAATTTTTCCAGCAAAGATTCAGCATTTGCGCGGTTCAGCTACGATCAGGCAACGAACTTTGTTCCCGGAGGTTCACCGACCTGGTCGGAAGCCAACGCGTTCGGCAGCAATCAGTACATCAATAATCATGGACGCAATGCGGTAGTGACGGAAACCCACGTCTTTTCACCAAACACGATCAATCAAGCCACCGTGGGCTACAGTCGGATTTTCAATCATATCCTTTCGTATGGGACCGGCAGTTGCGAAGCCGCGAACATCGGCATTCCGGGTGCTGATCTGGGAGCGAAGTGCGACTCCATTACTGGTTATCCCGCGAGCCTGAACCAGTCGAGCAAAGACTGCGAAAGCTGCGGCATGACCTCCTTCCAGATGTCGAGCTACTTCTCGGTGGGAGACCGCGGTTATGCCCCTTACCAGGGCGGAACCAACGTCTACTCGCTTGCCGACACGCTCGATCTGATTCGTGGCAAACATAACATTCGCTTCGGTGCGGTCTTCCGTGCCAACCAGATGAATGTCAGAAATAACGCCTTTCAGGACGGCTACGTCGTAGAGGCTGGCTTGGGAACCGGTGACGACATCGCCGACCTGCTCCTGGGCAGCTTGGGCGTTTTCGCAGCCCACGATCAGACCTTTCTGGGTGCCACCACGGGCCGCCGCTGGAAACTTGTGCGCCCCTTCGTTCAGGACGATTGGCGCCTAACTAACAATCTGACCGTGAACATCGGGCTCGCCTGGTCTCTGGCTACTCCTGAAACGGAGGAGGCCAATCGGCAGGCGAACTTTAACATTCAGAACTTGAAGTGGTACGTCCCCAAAGGAAGTCCCACGTTGGCTAGCTGCACGGTCTGCATCGCCACTGACGGCCGGGTTGGCATCCAGTTCGATAAGACTGCACTCGAGCCACGCATCGGATTCTCCTGGAAGCCAATGGGCAGCGAAAGGACAGTTCTTAGGGCCGGATATGCGATCTTCCACGATTCGGCCTGGAATCAAGGCGGACAGGGTCTGTGGCAAAATCCGCCGTATTATGCGGAAGTCGATCCCTACCCGACCGGCGTGTGTACTCCATTTGGCACTCCGGGTTGCGGTCTCTCCAACGGCTTTCTGGTGAATGGTTCGCCGCTGCTTGCGCCACAGAATCCCTCCAGTTACACCGGGACCATCCAATCGGCGAATCTCAATTTCAAGCAAGGAATGATTCAGCAGTACAACCTCAATGTGGAGCGGCAACTGCCGGGAAATGTGGTGTTGACGGCGGGCTACGCCGGTTCTCGCAGCGATCACATTCTAGTCAGTCAGGAAAACGAAAATCTCAATGAGCCCAGCGCATGCCCGGGTGGCGCCAACTATAACCCCGCTAACAACTACACCCTGGGCTGCGGCTTCGGAACGTTTCCATACGCAGGGTTTTATCAGACGGTCGCCAGCAATGACAGCATCGGCAATGCCCGCTATGACTCCCTGGAAGTAAAAGCGGAGACCAAAAGCGCCCGCCACGGCCTCTACGCCCTGCTGGGCTATACGTGGTCGCGCACGTTCGATTCCGGCATGCCAGATGGTCTTGGCACCAACCCGGGCGCGCTCTATTGGCCGCTGCCCGGAACCAAGAAACTCGATTGGGGTCTATCTCAGCTGAATCTGAATGACAGCTTTACGGCCAGCATCCTGTACGATCTACCCTTCGGCAAGGGCAAGCACTTCGGGGCAAACTGGAATGGTGCGACCAACGCGGTGCTGGGAAACTGGCATCTTGATTTGATTGAGAGGGCCACGTCCGGATTCCCGCTTTTTGTAGTCGACAGCGCGGATGAATCGGGGACGTACTTCTCCTACAACGGTTTCACCCTCCAGCGCCCGAATGAGGTGGGAGATCCTAACGTAGCTGGCCCCGTCGCTGGGAATCCCGGCTGCACCGCCCCGTCAAAGATTCACACCCTTCAGAACTGGTTTAATCCGTGCGCCTTTGCCCAAGCTCCCGCGGGAGAACTCGGAACCGCTGCCCGCGCGCCAGTCTATGGTCCGCGTTTCGTGAACACCGACTTCTCGATTATCAAGAACTTCCCGCTTTCGTTCCGCGAAGGCATGAATGTGCAATTCCGGGCTGAGTTCTTCAACCTGTTCAACCATCCGCAATTCTTCCTGGAAGGCTTGGGCGATAGCGGACAGCAAGACATCAACACGCCATCGAGCTTCGGCGTCATCAATAACACGGTGAACAATCCTCGCTTGGTTCAATTTGCGCTTAGGCTCGCGTTCTAGGGCAGTGGATGAATAATTTCCGGGTCAGACGGGCGTCCCGCGCACTGCCCGTTGTCTTGCGAAAACGAACCATAATTCGATTAGTCTTGCAGACCGTAGCCTCGCAGACCGGGAAATCCGTAGCTTTAATCGCCTTCTGCCTGGCGGCCATCGTGTGCTCTGCCCAACCCCGCCGCAAGATCATCATCAACGAAGACTGCTCCGGGCCGGGCGGGAGCAACCTGCAGACTCTCCTGTTGCTGATCCAGTCGCCTCAGGTCGAAGTGCTCGGCATCACCGTGGTGAGCGGCGATCAGTGGCGTGACGAGGAAGTGGCTCACGCGCTCCGTCTCCTGGAAATCATCGGACGCACAGACATTCCCGTGGTGCCCGGTGCGGAGTTCCCGTTAGTTCGCACGCGCGAGGAGGCGCAACATTGGCAGCAGCGTTATGGCAAGGTCGCGTATGCCGGCGCGTGGGACGATCGCTGGTGGCACGAGCCTTCCGTCGTACCTCCGCTTCCAGAGGGAGCGCCCACAGCCAAGCCTGCCGCCGAAGACGCTGCTCATTTCCTCGTTCGCATGGTCCACCAGTATCCGCACGAGGTCACGATCTATGAAGGCGGCCCCATGACCAATCTCGCGCTCGCCATCTCGCTTGATCCGCAATTCCCGCAACTGGCGGCGGAACTGGTCTTCATGGGAGGAGGCCTGAGTCCGAAGGGCGGCAATCCCGAGTTCCTCAACAATCCGCGGCATGAATTTAACTTCTGGTTTGATCCCGACGCAGCGGCGGTTGTTTTGCGAGCGCCCTGGGAAAAGATCGTCTGTACCCCCACCGATATCTCCGTTAAGACTCACCTGACCGCGGCCCTCGTGAAACAGATAGAAGCCAGCGGCACGCCCGTCGCCCGCTACGTGGCGAAGTTCGCCATGCTTACTCCGGGAGCTGACATCATGTGGGACGAAATCGCCGCCCTTGCTTGGATCGATCCCAGCATCATCACTCGCAGCGAGACTCGCTACATGAGCGTCGATCTGGATCGCGGCGCGGGATACGGCAATACGTTGACTTGGGACCTGAAAGACAAAGCTCACCCACGCACCGGCGCCGTGGAAATTCAGTTCGATCTCGACTTGGAAAAGTTCTATCGCATGGTCACGGCGTTAATGACCGCGCCAACGCCTCATTGACAGGGTGCGCGCTGGCACCAAGGGTGCGAACGGCATACAATGCTTTCTTACGACCTTTCCAATATGTCTCCCATTCCTGACGATCTGACCACAGTGAAAGACGACATGGTTGCCTTCATTGAAGGCCACGGCATGCGCCGCTTCCACGGCTTCGTGGATTACGAAGAGGTGCAGTGCGTCATGTGGGAGATGGGTGAGAATCCTGATGGCTGGAAGGATTTTGTTGAGCTGGCCAAATCGGCGGGTGCAGCCTTCCTGACCATGCATTCGTGGACTCTCAGCCGGGAGGAACTCGACGAAATGGTGCAGCGTCTCACCAACTCCGAGTTCACCGACGGCGACGATGTCGAGGATGCCCGCTGGCTGCGCGCTCATGTCGGCAAGGTCGGGTATTTGCAGTTGGGGTGGGCCTATCAGGGATCCATGTTCCTGTGTGAAGTCAGCACGGAATGGTACGAGCGGTACCAGCACCTGCTGGAAGTCTCCGACGAATTCGGCGGCCTCACCATGGACGAACCCGACCAGGACGAAGAGAACTAGCCCAACCGTGCCCGGCCCATGTGGGCATAGCTAGCCCATGTGGGTATCCAGCCCATGTGGGTATCCTAGCCCATGTGGGGACGGCCGCCCGGCGAGCGAAGCTCGCCTCGCTGAACCCGCAGAGGTTGATTTTCCGTGCGAAGTAGTACACTGCTACATCCCCATGCAGTGGATTCAAAAGCCATCGAATCGAGAGCTCATCGATTCCCTCATGTCGTGTCTGCGGGCCGATACCGCCTTTCGCGGCATAGCCACCGCGAGCACCGCTCACATCCTCGGTCCGTTACTGGTGGCCCGAAACATTTCCGATCCTGAAGCCGCTCAGAGTTTTCTTTTCCCATCACTCTCTCATCTCCACTCTCCGGAGCAGATGACCGGCCTGCGTGACGCCGTGGATCGCCTCGAAGCCGCCATCGAGCGCAAGGAGACGATCCTGATCTACGGCGACTACGATGTGGACGGGACCATGGCGGTCATCATTTTGAAGACTGCGATCGAACTCTGCGGAGGCACCACCGACTTCCACGTCCCGCACCGCATCCGTGAAGGCTATGACATGCGCGATGAGGTAATCGAGCGCGCCGCGGCGGCCGGCATTCGCCTGATCGTGAGCGTGGATATGGGCATTCGCGCCTTTGCACCGGCAGAAACAGCGCGGCGGCTGGGCGTGGATCTCATTGTGACCGACCATCATTTGCCTGGCCCCGATGGCGTTCCGAAGGCGCTGGCCGTAATCAATCCGAATCAGAAGGGCTGCGACTATCCCTGCAAGCAGCTTTGCGGCGCGGGTGTGGCGTTCAAACTCGCGCAGGGATTGATGCAGCGCCGTCTCGATGGCAAAGATCACAGCAAGTTGCTGCGATCGTTTATGAAAATTGTGGCCATTGCGACCATTGCCGACGCCGTGCCGTTAACCGGCGAGAATCGCGTCTTCGCATCACTGGGGCTCGACGCACTGCGAAGGGCAGTGAATCCCGGGCTTAAAGCGCTGCTGGAAACTGCACAGATTTCGGCGAATCGCCCGCCGACCTCAGGCGAAGTCGGATTCCGTATTGCTCCCCGCATCAATGCCGCCGGGCGCATGGACGTGGCCCGCGACGTGATCGAATTGTTCAGCGTGAGAGATCCGGCGCGCGCCAGAGAATTAGCGGCGAAACTCGATCAACTCAACACCGAACGGCAGGAGGAAGAACGGCGAATTCTGAATGCTGTGGAGGAGCGGTTCTCGGGCGATCCAGCGTTATGCGATGCCTATTGCATCGTGGTCGACGGCGAGGGATGGCATCGCGGCGTCATCGGCATCACGGCCACGCGCATCGTCGAGCGCTACAACCGCCCGACCGTGGTCATTTCGCGCGAAGGCGACGAGGCCTTCGGCTCCGGCCGCTCGATTGGCTGCTTTCACATGCTGGAAGCCATTGAATCCTGCAGCACTCTTTTCTCTCGCTACGGCGGACACTCTCACGCCTGCGGGTTCGCCATGCCGGCGGCCAATGTAGACGAGCTACGCAGTCGTCTGGATCAATTTGCCCGCGCGCGCCTGACGCTCGCTGACTTCGATCCGATTCTCGACCTGGATGCGGAGCTGTTCCTGGCTGAGGTCACGCCGGAACTGTTTCACAACCTGCAATTGCTGGAGCCCTACGGCATGGGGAATCCCGAGCCCATTTTCGCCACGCGCGGGGTGCAGTTGGTCGCTCCTCCGCGGATTCTCAAAGAAAAGCACGTAAAGCTGAAACTGAAGACCGGCCCAGTTCCAGTGTTCGAGGACTCATCGGAACTCTCAGCGGCCGCGATTCTGGCGACCCCTCGCTGCCACCCCGACAGCGCCGCGATTCGGAGGAGCGAGAGGGGCGCGGCTGTCGCTGAGGCACAGGCCGGTTCACCGTCAGCTGATTTCCGAACGAAAGTAATTTTCGACGCCCTGGGCTGGCACATGGCCGAGCGCCTCCAGCAAACGCCGCTCCTGGGGGGCGATTCCATCGACATCGCCTTCACGATCGGACACAACGATCATCCCGAATACGGTGGATTGGAGCTGACGCTGCGCGATTTCAAGATTCCTACCACAAGTGATAGTGCCCATTCCGTCGCGCCAGCTCCACGCTGACTCCAAACAACCCCCGCAACCGTTCGACTCTCAGAATCTCTTCTTTGGGCCCATCTGCCACGACTCGCCCTTGGCTCATCAGCACCACGCGCTGAATTTCGGGAACGATGTCGGCCAGTTCGTGAGTGACCAGAATAATCGCCGTCCCGCTACGCGCCAGCGAACTCATCGTACGCCGCAGGTTCTGCTGGGCCGCCACATCGAGCGAGTTGCAGGGCTCGTCGAACAACAAAGCTCGCGGCTTGTGCACCAGGGCACGCGCAATCAGCACGCGTCGGGCCTCACCCGATGACATCTCGCAAACCCGGCGGTCAGCCAGATGTGAAATATTGAGTTGTGCCAGCGCGGTGTCGGCGAGCTCGCTTTGCTCCGGATTGACCGTGTGATTCGGGTAGATGGCCGTGCTGCTGAAAAATCCAGAAAGGACCACGTCGCGCCCGCAAGCATCGCCCGTGCACGAGACCATCAGGTCGTTCGATACGATGCCCAATGCTGATCTCAGCTTGAAAACATCCCACATCTGCTGCCCCAGGATCGCCATCGACGAGTGGTCGCGAACAACCGGATAACATTCGCGCGTGATGGTCTTGATCAGGGTCGATTTGCCGCACCCATTCGGCCCCAAAATGGCCACATGCTCGTCGGCGCCGATGCGCAGACTGAAATCATCGAGTGCGATCTTCGGCCCGCGCATCACCCGTAAGTTGCGCAAATCGAGCAGTGTCGGCCTGGACTCATCGTTCATTGCATCCAAAGTGTAGATGAATCCAAACCCGCGAAGAAACGGATAACTGACCACTGGCCACGGACCACTTGCTTTACACTGAAATCAGATGCCGCTCCCAGTCTATCGTCTGCGCCGGCTGCTGGCGGCGACCGCCGTGTTGTTGACGGCGATCGTCGCGGGAATGTATTTCTACGCCCGGTCGAAGGCGACGAACGTCCTGAAAAACCTTCCCGGCAAGATCGGATACAACATCAAGCAGACAGCCAAGGGCTTCCAGATTTCGAAATCGGACGGGAAGCGGACGCTTTTCAGCGTTCAGGCCAGCGATGTCAAAGAGTTCAAGCTCAATGGCAACGCCGAACTGCACAACGTCAGCATCCTGCTTTACGGCCGCGATTCCTCGCGCTTCGACCAGATTTACGGCGATGATTTCGCCTACAACCAGAAGACCGGTGATGTCAGGGCCAATGGAGAGGTTCAGATTGACTTGGTAGCCAATCCAACTGGGCTCGCCAGCCCCGATCAAGCAACACCAAAGGAACTGAAGAATCCGATTCATCTGAAGACGCGCGACTTGGTCTTCAACAAGAACACCGGGAACGCTTCGACCGACGCCCGCGTTGAGTTCAGCACACCCCAAGCCACTGGTTGGGCGGTGGGTGTGAAGTATGCCGGCAAGAGCAATACTCTGACGCTATCCTCCCAGGTACATATTGTTTTGGCCGGGCCTACCAGTGCCATCCTCCAAGCCGAGCACGGTGTCATCACCAACGACCCTCGGGAGATCGTTCTCGATCATCCGTATCTCACGCGTTCCGACGGAAACGTACAGGCCGACCGAGCTACGTTTTACCTGAACCGTGAAAATCACGTCACGCGAGTTCTGGCCAGTGGCAACGTAACCACCCAAGCGCGCAAGCAAGCGGCAAAGGCTCGGCTCGGGAACTCCGCCGCGCAGCCAGTGGCCATGCACGCCCGGGCCGATGAAGCCGAGTTCCTGTTCATTCCGAACCAGGACCTGCTCCAAACCGTCACTCTCACCGGCAACGTACATGTGGACGAGACCGGAACCGAGGCCATGCAGGGCGATGCCGGCCGCGCGATCCTCGATTTCGCCGGACGAAACCAGGTGCAGACGATACATGCCGTCGACGGCGCCCGCATCAGTCAAAAGGCGGCAAGTGGAAAAATGAATTCCGCGCAGGGTGTGGCAGCGGGTCCACAGGATTTTCAACTAACGGCGCCGGTAATCAATTTCGCCGTCGAGCAAGGCCACATTCTGCAGCATGCCTCAACTTCAGGGCCGGCGCAGATCACGATTCTTCAGGCCCAGGAGAAAATCACGACACAGCCGCAACAAACTGTGGTGACCGCGGGAAAATTCGACGCAGACTTTGCCCACTCCGACGGGCGCAATCACCTGGTGAGCATTCACGGATCGCCTGACGCTCGCATCGTCAGCACCACTCCCGGACAGCCCGACCGTATCAGCACTAGCGACTCGATCGACGCCGTCTTTCTTCCGCAGGGCGGCATCGAATCGATCGTGCAAAAGGGCAACGTCGCTTATTCCGACGGGCTGGCGGCCGAGAAACGAACGCAAGCCTGGGCAAACTCCGCGCACTACACCCCCGCGGACCAGATGCTCGTTCTCTCCGGAAACCCGCGCGTCGCGAACGGCGGGATGGCGACGACTGCAGACTTAATTCGCATCAATCGGGGCACGGGCGATGCACTGGCCGACGGCGACGTCAAAAGTACCTACAGCGAATTGAAAGAGCAGCCCAACGGCGCTCTTCTGGCCTCCTCTTCACCGATCCATGTCACCGCGGGCAGCATGACCGCTCACAACTCTTCCGTGGTCGCCCAATACACGGGCAGCGTGCGTCTGTGGCAGGACGCCAATGTGGTGGAAGCGCCATCACTCCAGTTTGATCGCGAGCACCGTTCCGTCACCGCGGAAGGCACCGCCGCCAAACCGGTGCAAACAATTCTGGTGCAGGCGGCAAAAGCCGGAATTGAAAACAGCGGCACCCCCCAAAAAACCGCCGATGGTAAGAAGTCGCTGGCCACTTCTGTCGCAGCGATGCCGATAACCATTACGGCGTTAAAGCTAACTTATACGGATTTGGATCGAATTATTCACTACGAAGGCGGGGTGAATGCCAAGAGCGCTGACTTCACGGCCTCCGCCAAGACTTTGCATGCTTACTTGTTCCCTCACAGTCAAACCTCGGCGAATCAGTCGCTTGCCAGTCCCGGGCAGCTGGATCGCATGGTCGCCGAGGGAAATGTCGTCATCCAACAACCGAATCGCAAAGCTGAAGGTCAGAAGCTGGTCTATACCGCTGCGGACGATAAGTTCGTCCTGACCGGCGGACCGCCCTGCATTTTTGATGCCGAACAAGGCAAGATTACCGGGGTTTCGTTGACTTTCTTTAGACGCGATGATAGGGTGCTCGTAGAAGGCGGAGCGAGCAGTCCTGTGGTAACGACGACGCGAGTGGCCCGTTAATTGCGAAGATAAATGCGTACTCTGGCCACAGAAGAAATCGGCAAATCATACCGTGGCCGCCGCGTTGTAAACGGGGTTAGCCTGCGGGTCGACCAAGGCGAAGTTGTTGGTTTATTAGGCCCTAACGGCGCAGGCAAGACCACCACCTTCTACGCTATCGTCGGCTTGATCCCCCCTGACACTGGCCGCGTGCTGTGCGATGGCCAGGACATTACCGACGTTCCCATGTACCTCCGGGCTCGTCAGTATGGCATCAGCTATCTCCCGCAAGAAGCTTCGGTCTTTCGCAAACTAACGGTTGAAGAAAACATCCTCGCGGTGTTGGAGGCGCAGCCCATTTCGTGGCACGAGCGCCGCGAGAAGATGGAGAAGTTCATTGACGAACTGGGATTGGAGCACATTCGTCAGAACCGCGGATACGCCCTTTCCGGCGGGGAGCGCCGCCGCGTGGAAATTGCCCGCTGCCTGTGCATCCACCCAACATTCATTTTGCTGGACGAGCCGTTTTCTGGGATCGACCCCATTGCCGTTCTCGATTTACAGAAAATTATCAGCAGCCTGCGAGCCAGCGGCATTGGCGTGTTGATCACCGATCACAACGTTCGCGAAACGCTTTCGGTGACCGACCGCGCTTACATCATCGATGACGGCAGAATTTTCCGTCACGGACAGCCGGATCAGCTAGCGAATGATCCAGAAGTGAGAAGGGTGTACCTGGGAGAGAGTTTTTCTTTGGTATAGGTTTCAAAGTTGCAAGGTTTGAAAGTGAGGACCTGGCGACGAAATGATTGAAGCCTTGAAACTTTGAAACCTTGAAACATGGTTTTACTCCAGCACAAACTCAGCGTAAAGCTGTCGCAGCGCCAAATCCTCACTCCGGGTCTGGTGCAGATGGTCTCTGTCCTCGCGCTCAATAAGCTTGAACTCAAGGACATGATCAACGCTGAGATGGTCGAGAATCCGGTCCTGGAAGAACTGGAAGATTCCGTTCCCCTGCTCGACGAAATCGGCAAGAAGGAAGAAGACCGAGACCGGGCCGCCGCCGCAACGGTCGAAGAAAATCCCATCACCGCCGTCGAGAAGAAAGACCCCTTCGAAGAAATTGACTTCGGTTCTTTTTTTCAGGACTATCTCGATCCCGGCTATCGCACGCACAGCGAAATGGAGGACATCGAGCGTCCTTCGTTCGAGAATTTCCTCTCCAAGCCATCGAATCTCACCGACCACCTGGCGTGGCAATTGGGCTCGCTCAGCCTGAGTCCCGCGGTTCGCGAGGCCGCCGACCTCATCATCGGCAACCTCAATGAAGATGGGTATCTCATCGCCAGCGATGAGGAACTGCTCGGCGTGGCGCCTCCGGCAACGCCGGAAGCCGATGCCGAAACCGCGAAGAATATCGTCAACGAGGCGCAGGCACTGGGCATTGCAGAGGTCGCTGGTGAGGCAGATCCTGGCCTGGAAGACGCGTCAGCCGCAATTGCCGAATCCGGCGGCGAGCCCGCCTTTGATTCCGCCAGCGGTCCTGATCTCGCGGAGACTCCAATCTCTGCGCCGGGCCCCCACTCAGAATCCTCTTTTGCGACCAGTGCCGGCAACGGTGCAGCCGCAGTCGCCCCCGCCCCGGAAGTCGCGAATCATGCGGGGCCGGCTTACAAGCCAAGATTCAACGCTGCCGAGTTGCAGGAGGCGCTGCAGGTGGTCCAGCAACTCGATCCTCCCGGCGTAGCTTGCCGCGATTTGCGCCAATGCCTGCTCAACCAGCTTCGCTTCCATCAAACTCAACTGCAGTTGCACAAAAATGGCAATGGCACGGCACAGATTCTCCAGGACGCTATCGCCGTAGTCGACAGCCATCTTCGCGGCTTGCAGACCAAGCAGCACAAGGAAATAGCCAAGGCCATCGGCCGCCCCATGGAAGCCGTGCAGCAGGCGCTCGACTACATTCGCACCCTCGATCCGCGTCCCGGGCTGCGTTACAACAAGGTGCAGGCCCGCTTGATTGAGCCGGATGTGGCATTCGTCAAGCACGGGGACGAGTGGCTGGTCATCATGAACGACGAAGACCTGCCGCAACTCCGGCTGAACCCGGCCTACAAAAAGTTAGTCACGCGCGACGGCACCAATGACAAGAGCACTCGCGACTACGTGAAAGAGCGTTATAAGAGCGCCATTCAGCTCATCAAGAATATCGAGCAGCGCAAGCAAACCATCACCAAGGTGTGCTACTCCATCGTGGCGCGCCAGCAGGATTTCCTCGAAAGAGGTATCGATCACTTAAAACCCATGATGATCAAGGAGGTGGCCGAAGAAATCGGCGTGCATCCTTCCACGGTAAGCCGTGCTGTGGCCAGCAAATATGCCCACACACCACAGGGCGTATTCGAGTTGCGATACTTCTTTAGTGAGAGCGTTCAAGGCCCGGAGGGCGGCGGCACTTCGCTGCTCATCCTCAAGCGCCGCGTTAAAAAGCTCATCGAGGAAGAAGATCCCAGCCGTCCGCTGACCGACGAGCAGATCACCCGTATCCTGCAGTCGCAGGGCATTCAGGTGACCCGCCGCACGGTAGCCAAATACCGCGAAGACATGCGCATCCCGAGCACGCACCAGCGCCGGGTCAAGAAATAGATTGGGTAATTGAAATTCCTATAAACGATACCTCCGATTTTGCAATTACCCAATTACAAAATTACTCAATTACTCAATTGCTCAATCAACTTGAATGCAGTGCCCGATTTAGCTCAGAAATGAATTTCTAGGAGGGGCGCTCATGAACGTGGAATACACTGGAAGACAGTACGAAGTGACTAACGCCATCCGCAAAGAAGTAGAAACCGGCCTCACCAAAATCCGCAAAATTCTAGGCGACCGATTTGAAACTAAGGTCGTTCTTGCCGTTGAAAAGCACCGACACAAAGCTGAAATCACGATCAGCCCCCGCAATGGCCCGCTAGTGGGTCTGGCTCAAGCCAAGGACATGAGCATCGCCGTCAACGAGGCTCTGGATCACCTCGAAAAGCAGGCGATTAAATACAAAACTCGCTGGCAGGCCAAAAAACGTTCCGCCCGCAAGAGCGAAGAAGTTAATAAGTGGAACGGCCATTCCGATCAGGAGGAGATTGAGACTGCCGTCGGGCTCTCCGAGAAAACCGCGGTTCCGGTGCTGGTGCACAAATATCCCGCCGTGGCCAAAAGCACTGAGGTTCACCTGGTCCGGTCCGATGATGCCGTTGCCATGCGCCCCATGACCCTCGAAGAAGCGATCAAGGAAGCTCACTTCAAGGACCGCGACGTCTTTATCTTCCGCGACCCCAAGGGGAAAGTGATGGTCCTGCACCGTGCCAGGGACGGCAAGATGCAGCTCATTGAAGTTCCGTAAGAAAAACTATTTCAGAGGATGCCCCACCCTCGTCGCGTCTTTTGTGACAGGGTGGGGATTTTGATTCAGTAACGAGCCATCGCTTCATTAGCGTTGCGGCATCGTCGTCTGATTATTCGTACTCTGCGGCGTCTCTTGCACCGCTTGCGACTTGTCCACCTCTTGTCCGCTCGGGTTGATTGCCTGCACCTGAGCGTGTTTCATCGCCTGCACCGAAGGCTCGTTTACGGATTTTGCCGGCTTCGTGATGTTGGCAGCATCCTCATCCCGCATCGACAGTACGGCTTGTCCTGTACGCTTGGCGATTTCCCGGGCGCGGCTTTCTCCGTAGACAAACTCGTGACCGAAGTTGTCACCTGGATAGAACCAGGCTCGCAATGCCTCCGGTTGGCTCGATGGCCGCTCTTCGAAGCGGATCACGGTTTTCCCGGTCGGCTGGAGACGGTAGTCCGGAATTGTCAGAATCGTGGCGATCAAGTGCTGTCGATCAGCACCCCACACCTGCACCACATTGTTCTCCGGATTATCGGGCATTAGCGTGAACCAGTAGGTACCCGCCGGCAGCACGGTTCCTGGAATTTCTACCGGTTCGCTAAACGTTAATTTGGTTGCTTGATTCCACTGATCGGCGTGCGCGAGGGGGGTGAACAGACCCAAGAGCAACACTGCAACACAACTTGCGGCAAACAAGCTGATGCCTTTCATGTAGTCCTCCTTCGATGCCCGGCACCAGCGCCCGCCAGTAATCCCTATCTGTATACAGGTTAGAAAGCATTCCCGATGCGAGAGTTGTACGCTAAATGACGAGCGGGGGCCCGAATATAGTTCGCCTGCAGGCGCTACGCAACGGCATTCGGCCATTGACTCGTTTTAGTAGATTTCAACCCATGCTAGAGTTCGCCGCGGGAGAGACTTGCCGATCACTCTGATCCGGGCTATTCACCCTTCATTGCGCACCGGAATCGACGGAGATTACCCTGACAGGCTCTTCATGAGCTTCCAATCAACACGCCCGTGATGAATACCAGCACCCCGCCCAGTCCAACCTGTAGCGCCGCCGTGACCCACGGTGTGTCCATGTAGCGCCTGCGGATCCAGGTGATCACGCCCAACTCGACCAACACCACCGCCCCGGCAGCCCAAAGCGCCAAGCGGAAGTCTCTAATCAAAAACGGCAGAGTATGTCCAATGCCACCCAATGCAGTCATCAGGCCACAAATCACTCCCCGCACCCAGGGATGTCCACGCCCGGTCAAACTTCCATCGTCCGATAAGGCTTCCGCAAACCCCATGCTGATTCCCGCCCCCGCCGATGCCGCCAGCCCGACCAGAAACGCGTCCCAACTTTTCTGTGTCGCCAGAGCGGCGGCAAATACTGGCGCTAGCGTCGAAACCGAACCGTCCATCAGGCCAGCCAGCCCTGGCTGCACGATCTGCAGTACAAACAACCGCCGCTGCGCCACTTCCTCGTCGGCCTTCACATTGTCGGGCAGCTTCTGCTTGTCCAGTTCCTGGGCGCGGTTTTCGTGCTCGCGCTCCTCTGTTGCCAGATCGTCCAGCAACTGACGAATGCTAGCATCCTGAGTCCGCGCCGCCGCCTTCTCGTAAAAACGGCGCGTTTCAACCTCCATGGTCGAGGCCTCTTTGCGCACCGCTTCGATGCGCAGCGGACGAACCAGCCACAACGCCGGTCGCTCGACAAATCCGCGCACGTCCTGGCGGCGAATCAAAGGAATATGCTCCCCAAACTTCTGCCGGTAAAGTTCCAGCAGCCGTCGCCGGTGTCCCGACTCCTCTTCCCGCATGCCTTCAAACATCGATGCGGTGCCGGGATAGTCCTGCCGCAAGCCTTCCGCGAAATCGGAGTACACTCGCTCGTCCTCTTCCTCCAGAGCGATCGCTAGCGCCAAAACTTCCCGTTCCGTAAGTTCTTCGAACTTTTTCATGACGCCATAGATTACCTGTCGAGCAGCGCGGACACAATCTGGATTCGAGATCCCTCCCGCTACTTGTCGGCCTAATTAGCGGAATCCCACTTGGCAATCGCAAACAGGTGGGGCTTCGATGCTACTATCCAGTGCATGAAGCCGCGGCGCTTATTCGGACAACAGAAGAAGAGGACCGCGCCCAAGGCCGACCGCCGGCGGCAACGAGCCCCGGAACTGGTCATCATCACCGGGATGAGCGGCTCGGGCAAAGCCTCGGTATTGAAAGCCTTCGAGGATCTCGGCTATTACTGCGTGGACAATCTTCCGGTCGAACTGATTCCTCAATTTGCTGAGCTGTCGATGCAGTCGAGCGAAATCCGCCGCACCGCCCTGGTGGTGGATGTCCGCGAAGGCTCCAAGCTGGAACAACTGCCAGGGATCTTAAAGTCGGTGCGGCGCATGATTCCCACCAAGGTTGTCTTCCTCGAAGCGTCCGATGCCGTCCTGCTTCGCCGCTTCAGTGAAACCCGCCGGCCGCATCCCCTGGGCACCGACAACACCGTAAAATCAGCGCTCAAAGAGGAGCGGCGTCATCTGGGGGGGATCCGCCGCCTTGCCGATTTTGTCATCGATACCTCGAAGTTCAACGTTCATGAACTTCGGGCTACCATCACGCAGCGGTTTCAGGAACAGTCTTCGGAAAGAAGCCTCCTTATTTCCTGCGTCAGCTTTGGTTTCAGAGAGGGCGTGCCGGAAGACGCCGACCTGGTCTTCGATGTCCGCTTCCTGCCCAACCCGCACTTTGTCCCCGAGTTCCGCCCATTGACCGGCCGCAACGCGCGAGTTGCCAGATACATCCGGTCTTTCCCGCAGACGCGCGAGTTCATTTCGCGCATCTCTGACCTGCTGGTGTACCTGATTCCTCACTACATTCATGAGGGCAAAAGCTATCTCACCATCGCCTTCGGCTGCACGGGAGGACAACATCGCTCGGTGATGATCGCCGAAGACGTCGGCAAGCGCCTCCGCCGCGCCGGATACCGCGTAAAAGTCGTGCACCGCGACAGCCCCAAATAGCGCTGACGTCATGACTACACCTCGCGGGAAAAACAGTTCTAGCCTCGGGGCCGTCTGTGGTTAGGCGTCCGGAGCCTGAAACCTCACATTTCCAGCGCACAACTCAAGTAAAATAAGACCTTGCACCTCACCTTCACCCCACCGGCAGCCAGCCATCGCGGCCCGCATCGCACAGGAGCCCTATGCGGCAACTGATGCGGCTCGTGCGCTATGTCCTGCCTTTTCTCGCGCAGCTCTTGGCTGGTGTCATTCTGCTGGCGGGAGTCGGCCTACTCGAAGCTTTTCGATTGATGTTGCTGAAGCCTGTATTTGATCGTGTACTCAATCCGGCATCCGGCTCTGAGAACATTACTCTATTCGTCATTCCAAAGATTGACAAGCCGGTATATCTGCAATCGTTCGTACCGTCGACGTTTCACGATGCGTGGATGATTGTGGCTTATGCTCTCGTGGCTTCCACGGTTCTAAAGGGCATCTGCGACTATCTTGGAACGTACCTCGTGAACCATGCCGGGTTTGGCATGATCACTAACCTGCGTAATGAGCTTTATGACTCGGTACTGCGTCGCTCGGCGGCATTTTTTCAGAAGCACGCCACTGGGAAGCTCATTTCCACAATCATCAATGACATTGAGCGCGTGCAGTTTGCCATGTCTAACGTGCTGGCCGAATTTCTTCAGCAGGTTTTCTCTTTTCTTTTTATTGGGGTTGCCGTCGTCATCATGGGACGGGATCTGTCCTGGGTATTGCTCTTGTTTGTTCCCTTCATTGTTTATTCGGCGGTGCGCATTGGCCGGCGCGTCCGCTCGACCACACGCCGAGGCCAGGATGACCTTGCCGATGTACAGAACATTCTCCACGAGACCATCACCGGGAATCGCATCGTCAAAGCTTTCGGCATGGAGTCATGGGAAATTGCCCGATTCCGCAAGGCTGCCCAGCGGCTCTTCCGCGCTAACCTGCGTTATGTAGCTGCGGCCTCCATCAGTTCTCCGCTAATGGACATTTTCGGCTCCATTGCCATCGCACTTTTGCTGCTTTTAGGCCGCGAGCGCATTGTGCACAACCAACTGAAGCCCAGCGACTTTCTGGCGTTTGTTGGGCTGGTCCTCAGCATGTACAATCCGGCACGCAAATTCGCCGTCTTCAACAACAGTTTTCAGCAGGCCCTCGGGGCATCTTCGCAGCTCTTCAAGTTCATGGACACGGAAGACGCTATCACCGACAAGCCCGGCGCGAGGGCGCTTCCACGCTTTTCCGATAAAATCTGCTTCGAGAATGTTTGCTTCTCCTACCAGTCTGATGGCGATGATTCCCGCGAAATTCTGCGTACTATCAATCTGGAAGTGAGACGCGGCGAGATTCTGGCCATTGTCGGTTCCAGCGGCGCGGGCAAAAGCACTCTGGTTCACCTGCTTCCCAGATTCTTCGATGTTACTTCCGGCTGCATCCTGGTGGACGGCCGGGATATTCGCGACGTAACGCTTTCGTCTCTTCGCTCCCAAGTGGGGATCGTTACGCAAGACACAATTCTGTTCAACGACACGGTTCGGAACAATATTGCTTACGGCCAGCCTCACGTCCAGATGAAACAGGTCGAAGCCGCAGCCCGCGCGGCTCTGGCGCACGATTTCATTCTGGCGCTTCCGGCGGGTTACGATACTGTGATCGGAGAGCGCGGCGTGCGGCTTTCCGGCGGCGAACGTCAGCGGTTGGCCATTGCCCGCGCGCTGCTGAAGAACGCACCGGTGCTGATTTTGGACGAAGCCACTTCGGCTCTGGACAGCGAGTCTGAATCGCTGGTGCAGTCCGCGCTGCACAACCTGATGAGCGGACGCACCGTGTTCGTGATTGCTCATCGCCTCTCCACAGTGCGACGCGCTGACCGGATCGTGGTAATTGAAAATGGCAGCATCGCGGAGACCGGGGCGCACGAAGATTTGATGAAAGAACTCGGCACTTACCGTCGGCTGTACGAATTGCAGTTTGCCAATGCGGATGTGCCCAGCGGGGTGGCGGAATCTTGAAGACGCGGCACTCATTGCCTATACATTCCATGACCGGCTTCGCGCAGGTTCGCGGCGAAGTTCAGCACCCTGCCCCCCAATCTGCTGCGGCTTCCAAGGGCCGGCTGGCGTTTGCCCTTTCGCTGAAGTCGGTCAACCACCGCTTTCTTGATTTGCACTTCCGGCTTCCTTCCGGCACCGATTCTCTCGAAATGCAACTCCGTCGTATTTTGAAGGAAAAGATCGCTCGCGGCCACGTGGAAGTTTCCCTTACCCTGGAGCGCACGAGCAGCGATGCCTTCTCCCTCAACCGCGAACTGGTCGGCGGATACATCGCCGCATTTCGCGCCGCGGCCACCGAATTCTCGCTGGCCAGCGAGCCCGATCTTAACGCGGTTCTGCGCATTCCCGGCGCTCTCGATTCTTCCAGCGAATGCGCCGATTCAGAGATTGAGCCTGCCGTTCTGGCCAAGGTCGGTGAAGCCCTCGACCGTCTCAATCAAATGCGCGAGCAGGAAGGCCGCGGCATTGCCAACGAACTCCGCGAGCGCATGGCCCACTTATCCGAAGCAGGCAAAAGCGTTCACCAGCACCGCCGCGCCGTTTTGCAGAACTATGCGGAGAGGCTACACTCGCGCTTGCAGGAATTGCTTGGTTCCAGCATCGATAAAGAGCGCGTGCTGCAGGAGGCTGCGTTGCTCGTCGATCGCAGCGACATCCAGGAAGAGATCGTGCGCCTCGACACTCACATTCAGCATTTCCTGGGACTGCTCGATGAAGGCGGCGAGATCGGCAAGAAACTCGACTTCCTGTTGCAGGAAATGAACCGCGAAGCCAATACGCTACTTTCGAAGACTTCCGGACTGGCCGGGGAAGCGCTCAAAATTACGGAAGCGGGTCTGGCCATGAAAGCGGAAATCGAAAAATCGCGCGAGCAGGTACAAAACCTGGAATGAGCCCAACCCGCAAGCCCATCGTCTACATCATCTCCGCGCCATCTGGCTCGGGAAAATCGACTCTCACCAACGAACTTCTGAAGCTGGTCTCCAATCTCGATTTCTCGATTTCCTATACCACTCGCGCTCCCCGCGGCAGCGAACAAAACGGCAAGCATTATCATTTCATCCATCCGGAACAATTTCAGCAGATGGTTCTCGCCGACGAGTTTCTGGAACACGCCACGGTTCACGGCAACTGCTATGGCACGGCCCGGCTGTTTCTGCGCGAGGCCGAGCGCAACGGCCACGATCTCCTGCTCGATATCGACGTTCAGGGCGCGGCGCAAATCAAGCGCAGGCTGCCCGATGCGGTAAGCATCTTCGTTTTGCCTCCCAACCGCAAGACCTTGGAATGGCGCCTACGCAACCGCAGCGAAGATCCTGAAGACGTAATCCAGCGCCGCTTGATCACGGCCAGCCGCGAGATTGCCCAATACGACAAGTACGACTACATTCTGATCAACGACAAGCTCGAAGAATCTTGCGAGAACCTGCGCGCCATCGTGCTGGCGGAGCGCCTGCGCCACTCCGGACAGTTAGGATCCGACCAGGAACGGAAAATCGCCGATCTGGCCGAGTGTTGTCGCCTCGCCAACGTACGCCAAAAGGTCCAACCCATCCTGGATTCGTTTAGCACTTAGGTGCCCTCGGCAAGCTTATAGATTTCGCGGTATCATTCCATGTGAGGCTCGAACGGGCCGCCATATCCTGGAGCGGGACACGCCCGAAAGTTGGTCATGTTCTGCGGTACGCAACTGGCTCGGCACTGATTACTTCCATATCAGTTTTTCAAGGGGGACAGTTCCAATGAAGTTGATCGAAGGCTTCGACAGCAACTATCGCTACATTTTGGTCGCAGCTCGGCGCGCGCGCCAACTCCAATCCGGTGCCCCGCCGGTCGTCGACACCAACTCTCGCAAGCCCTGCCGGATCGCCCAGGATGAAATCCGTGCCGGCAAGGTGAAGTGGGAAATTCCTGAAACCCGCTCCGTCGCCGAGCAGGCCGCCGAGTCGCTCGATAAGGCTCTCGGCCAGGATTAGCCAAGAGTTGTTGATTTTTTGATTGTTGATTGCAAGTCGCAACGTAGGTTCTGAATCAACAATCTAATTCAACAATCAAAAATTCATGAAGATCGCTCTCGGCGTTACCGGCGGAATCGCAGCCTACAAAGCCGCCGAAATCGTCCGCCTGCTGCAGGACCGCGGTATCCGCGTGCAGGTCGTCATGACCCGCGCCGCCCAGGAATTCGTCCGTCCCCTGACCTTCGCCGCTCTTTCCGGGGAAAAAGTCATCACTAGCATGTTCCCCTCCGACGATCAGCAGCCCAATCTCGATTCGGCCATCGAACATATAGCGGTCGCGCAGTCGATTGATGCTCTCGTCGTTGCTCCTGCCACCGCCGACGTCCTCGCGCATTTCGCGCAAGGAATTGCCAGTGATTTTCTGACTACGCTTTATCTCGCGACTGCCGCGCCCGTGGTCGTGGCTCCCGCGATGAACGTGAACATGTGGAATCATCCTGCCACGCAAGCGAACCTGCAGACGCTCCGCCAACGTGGCGTAAAGATCGTCGAACCAGGCGCGGGCTATCTCGCCTGCGGAATGACAGGCCCCGGGCGCCTTGCGGAAAACGATGCCATCGTCGCCGCTGTCATGGAGGCGCTTGGCGCGGCGCAGGATCTGGCTGGCGAAACCGTCCTGATCACGGCCGGTCCAACCCGCGAAAAGATCGATCCTGTTCGGTATCTCACCAATCGCTCCAGCGGGCGCATGGGATATGCCCTTGCCGACGCTGCTCTGCGCCGCGGTGCGCGCGTTCTTCTGGTTAGCGGTCCGACGTCGCTCACACCCCCCGGCGCTGCCGAGTTCACCCGCGTCGAGTCGACCGACCAGATGCGCGAGGCCGTTCTGAACCTGCTGCCCCGGTCCACCATCGTGATCAAGGCCGCCGCGGTCTCCGACTATCGCCCCAAGAACGCGGCAGGCCAGAAGATCAAGGGTAAAGGCCCCATGATCCTAGAACTCGAAGCAACTCCAGACATCCTGAAGGAAATCTCGCAGAAGAAGACCTCGCAAATCATCGTGGGTTTTGCCGCCGAAACCGAAAACGTCCTCGAAAATGCCCGCCAGAAACTGCTTTCAAAAAACCTCGACGCGATCGTAGTCAACGACGTGTCGCGCGCCGGCGTAGGTTTCGATTCCGACCGTAATGCCGTCGCCATCATCACACACGATGAAGTGATCGAGGTCCCTGAAACTACCAAGTGGGAAGTAGCCCAGCGCGTCATAGACCAGGTCGTCCGCCTGCGCCAGAAATGCAAATCAGCATTGAAAGCCTGATTTCTGGTCACCGTCATGCTGAACGGAGTCGTAGCAGACCTACCCTGGATCACAGGTATAATCTCGTCAGTCCGGAATCGTGTCCACAATCCAGAATCCCGATTTGCGCCGCGCCCTAGCCGATCGCGTCCGCTACTACAATGAACTCGGCATTTATGATTTCTATTACCGCGTGCCTCAAGTTACCGGCACAGCTGCAGCGTCCGATCTCGACTCAACCCACGGTCACCAAGAGAAAATGCCCGCTAAAAAACTCGCCACAATCGCCGAATCTGCCGCTCAGGACATTCTAGAGATTGTTCCTCCCAAGCCCGAGCAGGGCGTCTCTGATCCCACAGCCGCGCTCAGACTGATTCGCGAAGACCTCGGCGACTGCACCCGCTGCAAACTCCACCGGCAAGGGCGCAAGCAGATCGTCTTTGGCGTGGGTAATCCGCACGCAGACCTGATGTTCGTGGGCGAAGGTCCGGGCGCTGACGAAGACGCCCAGGGAGAACCCTTCGTAGGCCGCGCTGGACAATTGCTCAACAACATGATCAAAGCCATGGGCCTGCACCGCAAAGAGGTCTACATCGCAAACGTCGTAAAATGCCGCCCGCCCGGCAACCGTACACCGGAGCGCGATGAATGCGATACCTGCTCGCCGTTCCTGATGCGCCAGATCGCTGTGATCAAGCCGAAGGTTATTGTCGCTCTGGGCGCTGTTTCGGCCAAGAACCTTCTGGCCATCAACGCACCGATGTCGGAGTTGCGGGGTCGCTTCTACGACTTCATGCCCTCGGGCGCACGGAGCAGCGATCCCTCGTGGCATGGCGCGAAGCTTGCCGTCACTTATCACCCCGCGTTCCTCCTCCGCGATCCGCGCCAGAAAGGCGAGTCCTGGAAAGATCTGCAGATGGTGATGAAGTACCTCGGACTGAAGCCACCGCAAAAATCGGAATAGTGTAAGGGCGGACGCATTCGTTCGCCCCGCGAGCGGAGCGACCGTGGCCTCGTCCGCTGGTTTATCCTTCCAACCAATGCCCGAATTCTGCGATGTCGTTCTGCCCGTACCGCTGGACATGGCCTTCACCTACAGAGTGGAGCCCAGCGCCATTCCAATCGTCGGCGGACGCGTCTTGGTCCCCTTCCGTCAGCAACGCATGACGGGCATTGTCGTCGAACTGCACGACCGCAAGCCTTCGATCGCGACGAAGAAGATTCTCAGCGTACTCGATGGGACCCCGGTGCTAGACGATCACCTGCTGCGTCTCGGTCGGTGGATCGCCGACTACTACCTCGCGCCTATCGGCGAAGTCTTCCGCACGATGCTTCCTTTAAACGCCGAGTTTAAGCGCACCATCGCTTACCGCATTACCGACGCAGGCCACATGGCGCTGCATCTCGCAGGCATGTCGGGTTCATCCGCGCGCTCCCAACTCAGCCCCGAGGACCAGGCGGCCGAGTTCCGCGTACTCGACTATCTCGCTGCCCGTGTCTCAGAAGTAGAATCAGATGCCGACGCCAACGCGAACGCAGATCCGAGTACGAACGGGAAGGACACGGCTTTTGCCCCTGAGGGCCCACCTCCTGTGCGCGAAGAGACTCTTCGCTCCGCCACCCGGATTTCCAAATCTCTCCTGCTGGGCATGGTCCGCAAGAAATGGCTCGTTCGCGAAGACCTGTCAGCGCCGCAGGACTCCACACGCACCATCAGAGTGGCCCTGCTCAAATCCGCGGAAGGCAAGCTCAATGACAATCAACGAGTCCTCATCGAAACCCTCGCTGCGTCGGGAGGAAAAATCGAAGTCGAAGCCCTGCGATCTCTCCACCTACCAAGCACCACGCTCGGCACGCTGGTCCGCCGTGGGCTCATTGAAATCGCTCAGGAACGAGCCAATTTCACCGTCTCTCGCACCAAGCCGCGCCCCACTCTTTTCGACTTCGATTTGAACGCGCCCCAACAATCCGCTCTCGCGAAACTCCGCGAAGCCGTTGCCGCCCGCAAATTCTCCGGCATGTTGCTTCATGGTGTCACCGGCTCAGGAAAGACCGCCGTCTATCTTGCGGGGATGCGTTCAGTCCTCGAAGCCGGACGCTCTGCCGTCCTGCTCGTCCCTGAAATCGGCCTCACTCCCGCCGTCGCCGCCGACCTGCACCAAATCTTCGGCGACGAAGTAGCAATCCTGCATTCAGCGCTTTCCGATCGCGAAAGGGCCGAGCAGTGGCATCGCATCAAGCGTGGCGAAGCCCGCATGGTCGTGGGCACGCGCTCCGCCGTCTTTGCGCCGGTCTCCGATCTCGCTCTCATCATTGTCGACGAGGAGCACGATTCTTCCTACAAGCAGGAAGAAACCCCGCGTTATCACGCCCGGGACGTCGCCGTGCTGCGCGCGAAGATGTCCAATGCCGTCGTCGTGCTGGGCTCGGCCACTCCATCGCTCGAGTCCTATTTCAATGCGAAGAAAAATAAATACGCTCTGATCGAACTCCCCGATCGCGTCGAGCGCCGCCCGCTCCCGGAAGTCGAGACCGTTGACATGCGCCTGGAATTTCAGGAAACCGGCCACGAGCAAGTCATCTCCCGCAAACTAGCCGCCGAGATTAAACAGCGCCTCGAGCGCCACGAGCAAGTCATGGTCCTTCTGAACCGCCGCGGATACTCCCCGGTCGTTCTCTGCCGCAGCTGTGGCAAGAAGCTGGAATGTCAGAATTGCGCCATTGCGCTCACCCATCACAAGCGCCAGCACAAAATGGTCTGCCACTATTGCGGCTACACCGCGCCTGTGCCGAAATTGTGCGTGCACTGCGGCAGCGAGTATGTCTATTTTCTCGGTACCGGATCGGAGAAGCTGGAGGAGTTGCTGCATGGCATGTTCCCGCAAGCCCGCATTGCCCGTCTCGATCGCGACACAGTCCGCGGCCACGAGGATTTCGAGCGCACCCTGAGCGCACTCAACGAAGGCGACCTCGACATCCTCGTCGGCACCCAGATGATCGCCAAAGGCCACGACATTCATGGCGTAACGCTGGTCGGCGTAGTCGGTGCCGACGTGGCCCTCGGACTGCCAGACTTCCGTGCCGCCGAGCGCACTTTTCAACTGCTCACGCAAGTCGCCGGACGTGCCGGACGCGGTCAGTCGCCCGGCAAGGTGATTCTTCAAACTTATTTTCAAGACCACTACGCCGTGCAGTACGCGGCCCGCCACGACTTCATCGGCTTCTATGAGAAGGAGCTGCAATTCCGCAGCTGGATGCACTACCCGCCCTATTCCGCGCTCGCCAACGTGCTGGTGCGCAGCGACAATCTCGACGATGCTCTGCAATGGTCCGGAACTCTGGGCAAGTGGTTCGACGCCACTCGCCATGAAGGCGTGCGCGTTTTAGGCCCCGCCGCCGCGCCCATCATGCGCCTGAAGCGTGATTATCGCTACCATTTCGTTCTGAAATCCCCGAGCCGCGAGAGACTAAATCTCACGCTGCGTACCATGCTCGCTTTCGCGGCACAGAAAAAGATTCCTCGCACACAGGTCATCGTGGACGTGGATGCTCTGTGGTTGATGTAGCGAATGCTAATTAGGCTGAAAGGGTGAAATGGTGAACGTGAGTATGAGAATGATCAATGCCGTGAAACCCCACAACCAGCGGCTTGATGGCAGCAGCGGATATTCCGGCGCTTGCTGTTGGCGATAGCCCAGCACGTTCATCGCGATGACTACGGCGGCCCAGAACCACCAACCGTGATTCACTCGTCCCAGGTACAGCAGCCCCGCCGCCGTGACCCATGAGATCGCTCGGTGTGCCCGCGGGAATACTGCGTAAACAATGTGCCCGCCGTCCAGTTGACCGCTGGGCAACAGGTTAAGTGCCGTCGCGTACATGCCCACCCACGCGGCGATTGCAGCGGGATGAAACAAAATTCTTCCCAAAGGCAATCCCGCGACAGCGGAATCCTGCCCCCCAGCCGCGAGAATCTGCCGCGCCACATGAAAAATAAGTGGGAATCCGATGGGCAGATCGTCCGGCCCGATGCCATGAATCGCCGGTTTCGACCATCCAAAGGAAACCAGCAGGGCGACAAATGCGACCACGAATCCCGCAATCGGGCCCGCGATTCCCACATCGAACAATGCCGCCCGCGAGCGAATCCGCGAGCGAATCAGGATCACCGCGCCCATGGTCCCAATCGGGGTCGGCGCCGGAATGAAGAAGGGAAGCGTGGCCCTGATCCCATAATAACGGCAGTACAGGTAATGTCCCATCTCGTGCGAAAGGAAGAAGAGCATGACCGTAAATGCAAATGGCCATCCGGCCCAAAATCTGGCTGGATGTGTGACCAGCCAGCTTGCTGGAAAGTAGGGAATCGTTTCATCCGCTAGCGAGAGCGCGGGCCGGTTATGCTCGAAGTTGTACTGCATCCGCGCTCCCATAACCAGGGTCGTAAAGCAGGTCAATACCAGCAGCAACGCGTGCAACCAGTATCGCGCGCGCGTCGGTTTCCATTGCGGCACCGGCAACGTCTGGTAGTACTCGAGAGTGGAAGTGGGGATCGGGGAATTAGGTTCCGACATGCATCTGTTCAGTCCGCCCGGCAGTCTGGGACTGTCCTTTGATGCTACTACGAGCGCGGAAAGTGCCCGGGCCTGTGGCTATGCTCGGCAAAATCAGCAACGCGGGGATCAGTCGATTGACTGCAGTTCTTTGCCGGGTTTGAAGCGCACAGCCCTTCCTGGCGGAATTGACACCTCGGCTCCGGTTCGCGGATTGCGCCCGATCCCGGTCTTTCGCGGCCTCACGTTAAACACGCCAAATCCCCGCAATTCAATGCGATTGCCCGAGGCCAGCGCCTTCTTCATGCTTTCGAAGACGGTTTCCACCGCCAACTCGGCCTTCGTCTTGGTGATGCCGGTCTTGGCCACTACTTCGTTAATGATGTCGAGCTTGATCACAAGGGACTCCCGCTTTGAGCGTCAAGAATCTTGCTTCAAGTTATTGATGCTAAGGAAGATAAGTGAGATTGTCAACCGGAGCATCTATCCCGTAAACTGACAGGCACACCAGCCAAAGTATTGAGTAATTGGGTAATCGGGTAATTGAGTAATTTTTCGTGTGCGGCCTATCTGCGTGCACGCCCGAGATTTTTCAATTACTCAATTACAAAATTATCCAATTGCTCAATTTTCCAAGGAGTTCCATGCTGAAGAGTGACCGCTGGATCCGCAAGATGTCCAAAGAACACGACATGATCAATCCCTTCTCCGAAAAGCAGGTGCGCGAGGGCGTGATCTCCTATGGCTTGTCGTCGTATGGCTACGATCTGCGCGTGGCCGACGAATTCAAGATATTCACCAACGTGAACAACGCCCTAGTCGATCCCAAGCATTTCGACGAAAAATCGTTCGTCAACATAACCACCGATATCTGCATCGTCCCTCCCAACTCGTTCGCGCTCGCGCGCTCCGTGGAATACTTCAAGATTCCCCGCAGCATTCTGACGATTTGCGTGGGCAAGAGCACTTATGCCCGTTGCGGCATCATCGTCAACGTGACTCCATTCGAACCCGAGTGGGAAGGTTTCGTCACATTGGAAATTTCGAACACGACTCCGCTGCCGGCTCGCATCTACGCCAACGAAGGCCTTTGCCAGATTCTCTTCTTCGAGTCCGATGAGATCTGCGAAACCAGCTACGCCGACCGCAAAGGCAAGTACCAGGCGCAGAAGGGCATCGTTTTGCCCAAACTATAGCTTTTTAGGTGCGCCCCGCCCCGTTTCCTTGTACAGTGTATTAGCTACAGCTTTCGCCGCATTGGTCGGCTGCGCAGCAGCCTCTATCGTTGTTACAGGGGAGAATACGGGTTCGCCAACCGGAAGGCCAGCCCACCAGGGAAATGAGTTTCACCAATGATATCGCCCCCCCTCCCCACCTCCTCAGTGGGTTTGCGCGCCGCAAACCCGAGCGTTCCTTGCCGCCACGACGTTCAATTTTATTTTGATGATCGTTTTCTGGTCGTTCCGTGGCCACCTTCGTAGCAAACGCTTTCGAGTCCGGCACTTCCATCATAGTGGTTGCAACCAAATCCCACCGCGACGGTATCGTCCAGGAACTGGAGCATATCCGAGTCGGACCGTCCTCCGCCGTTGGGCAAGGCCGCTACTTGGCGATCGATGCCGCTGAGACGCTAGCCCAATTCAACTTGAATGGCGCGCTGGACGAAGCTCGGTTTCGCGAAGTGATCGGCAACATTATTTCCTGCGCCGCAGCCGCGGCTCTGGGCGACAGCAACAATAAGGTCGCCATCTTCGGAGAGATGGTAACCCTGCTCTGGCAGCGTGGCAAAGCCCAGGCTGCTCTTCGCCTCGAGCAATTCTGGAATCGGCTCTCCGAACTCCATGCTTTTCACCTGCGGTGTGGTTATCCCATTGCCGGTTTCGACCGCGGAGTTCACAGCGAACTGTTCTCGCAGATTTGCGGGGAACATGAGCACGTCATTCCTGCGGAAGGTTACACCGACATCTCCGATGAGAATGAGCGCCTGCGCGCCGTAACCCGCCTCCAGCAAAGCGAGCAAGTTCTGAAGACCGAGGCCCAGGAGCGGCGCAAGGCAGAAGCTCAGGCTCTTAAAGTCCAGAGCCACAACGAAAGGCTCATCAAAGAGATTCGCCAGCACGAAGCCGCCGAAGACGAGTTGCGCCGCTTCACCCGCCGCCTCCTCACCGCTCGCGACGAGGAACAGCGCCGCATCGCCGCAGAGTTGCACGAAAATACCGCCCAACTCCAGTCCGCTCTGTCCTTGTATTTTGGCGTGCTGAATGAAGAGAAAGATTCACTGAACTCGCGCTTAGCCAGTGTCGTCGCCAACAGTCGCTCCGTCTCCGACAGCCTACTGAACGAAATCCGCAAGCTCTCTCACTTGTTGCATCCGCCGACTCTTGACGACATGGGACTCGCTTTCGCCCTGCGCGAATATGTTGAACAATTCCAGGCTACTCACCGCACTAGGGTCGAGTTGGAGGTTTCCGATCACTTCGGCAGATTCAACCGGAACCTCGAGATTGCCGTCTTTCGCATAGTCGAGGAGGCGCTGGCCAATCTTTATCCGATTTCCGATAACACCTTCGCCAGCGTGCGCCTTACGCGATCACCTGACGCGCTGACGCTCGAAATTCAAAACCACCAGTCCGGCATTTCCGCCACCGGAGCCGCGGTCAGGGCCGAGACTAGAATTATGGGAATCCACACTCGCGTCATGGAGCACGGTGGAACTGTGCAGTTCACGTCCGGCCCCTCGGGAACGCTGATTTCAGTGAAGCTGCCCTTAGCGTGATCTCCTGCGCGGTCTACTTCTCGCAACCCCGCGTCGCCTGCACTCTAAGCGATTCGCAGATAAGTTGAATATCCCTCATCCCGGATCGAAGTGAATGGCAGCATCTTCAGCCTTCCTCCAGAACTCTCAATCTCCCAGCCTTGCCTGCCGGTTCTTTTCACGGCTAGTAGTTGCGCCCGGGTTGCCGCCGGTTCAGAATCGCTGATCGCAAACAGCACCAGAGGGCCCACGAGCAGCGCCACCGTATCCGCATGCTGCGGATCAAATGCCTCCAGCCGCGGCGCCATCGGTAGTTCGAGATCGATCCGATCTCCGTTGCTCCATTGCCGGTGCAGACGCGCGAAGGTTCCTGCTTCAGCCGCCTGCGCCTTTCCGTTCACCGCAACCGAAGCCCTCTCCGCGCACGCCGGAATCCGCAGATTCACCGCAAACTCCGCATGCTTTGACGTCTTTACCTCGAACTGCACATGGGACTCGTAGGGATATTCCGTCTTCTGCGTCAGGGCGATTTCGGCTCCGCTCTGTTTCCACCGCACCGTCGAAGGAATATAGAGGTTCGCGTACACTCCACGGTCATCGCGAAAGTACGTGTTGATCCGGTAGTCGGCCGCCACTTGCGGCAGCGTCCCCGAGCAGCAAGGCCAGCGATCATTGTGGTAAACCTTCCGTCCCTTGAAGCTATAGTCCGAGTAGTAATACGCCCTGCCATCCGCCTGCAGCGGCAAAGCTCCCAGCACGGTGTTGTACATCACCCGTTCCATGCTGTCGCCATAGCGCGAATCGCGAGTCACTCGCAGCAGGTAGCGCGTCAGCTTGAAATGCGCATACGAACCGCACGGAGTTTCAAAGCTGGAGTGGGTCTTGCTCAGGCTGTCGTACACAGCCGCGCTGCCGGGAGCGTGCAGCGTCTCGTCGGGTCCCCAGCCGCCGGTGGCAAAGCTCTGCGCAGCCACCATCTCAAAACCGTTTTTCGCAGCTCGCAAGTGCTTTTCGCTTCCCAGAGTCAGATACGCCTGCATCGCCGAACACAGCGAATTCACGTGGCTGTAGGCATGCCGTCCTTCCAGGTCGCTGTGGCCCTCCGCCAGCGGATCGTAGTACACATCATCAAGGTATTGCCGACCCAGAGCACGATAGCGATCTCCCGCTCCCCGCTGGTAAGCCAGAAACAGGTTCTCGGGCATGGTGTACGACTCATCCCAGGTATACGAAGCATCCGGATTCGACCTCCATCTCACCCCGTGCTCCACGGCTTTCCTGGGCAGATGGGGCAACGCTGTCTTCGTGGTTTCGTCCAGGATCGCGAATGCATCAGGATCGCCCGCGTACTTGTGCGAATCGATCAGCCCGCAGACTATTTTGTCGTAGGTATAAGCCGGGAAGCGTGTGTTCTCATAAAATTCCCCGCCAATCGTCTTGGCGTACAGACGATTCAGCCGGAGCACCTTTTCCCGCGTCTCCGGTGATCGGTTGATGGCATACGACCGCGCCAATGCTGAAACCCACTGCCCGAACGTGCATCCGGGGGCAAAGCCGATCTGAAAAAGATGATCCTGATTGTGGGGATCGTACTGATACCAGCCTCCCAGATCGTCGCCTGGCGCGGGCTGCCCGACCATCTCCCGAAAAGGCTTGAGCAGGCTGTCCTCGTTAAGGCTCATCAGCAGCGCATGGGTTTGCTGCAGTTGCTGCTCGTGGATCGGGCTGTCCAGAGACACATCTCCATACTCGATTTGCTCGAGAGGCGCGGGGTGCACGTTCCCGTCCGTCGCAACCAGCGGCCGCTTTGAGGCTCGTAACTGGGAAATGAAACCCGCGCCCGACGCCAGCGCAGCCGATTGCAAGAAACTCCTGCGGGAAACTCTCGAAGAAGAAGACGACATATATCGCCCCCAGGAAAAGAGGTTTTTAGAAAATGGCTGGAAACAGTCTACGCCGGAGAAGGCGTCAGCGGAAAAGCAGCAGGAGCGAGGCGAGATCGGGTTTGAAACTTTGAAACCGCGAAACCTTGAAACTTTACTTCTCCCCTTCCTTAAACATGTACTTGATGGCCGGCTTATAAATCATCACGTTCGGCTCCCCGCCGTCGCGGTTCACCTTGATGCAGTTCCGGTCATACCATTCGATGATGCCGCGGATCTCTTCGCCATCGCGCAGTACGATCACCATCTGCGTGCGCGATTGCATCTGCTTCTGGTAATAGAAATTCTCGGCATTGGTCTGTTCCGGTGGAGCGGGCTTCTTTCCCGCCCCTCCCAGGAAACGCTCGCCACGGTCACCCCGCTCGCCTCGATCCGCGTGATCCATCCGTTCCTGACGGTCACGCCGATCAGTACGCTCGCGCCGCTCCTGAATCTGCATGGGCGCTGGATTATGATTGCCGTGATTCTCCGTACGCGGCAGGGTGGGCCGGATCAGTTTCCGGTTCCCGAAGTTCTCCCTCTCGACGGATTCACCGTTCGCTACGGGATCCATAATGATTTCCTTCATTGTGGCGCTACCTTGGATACACGCATTCGCAGAAACACATTCTGGGACCCGATGAGCACAATTCGACGAAGGCGTGAAATTTAGCCTTACCGTAACACAGGAATCTTTCCCTGACAATCACCCCTTAGTGCCATACGCCGACTATGCCAAATCTTGCACACCCCGTAGAATATCGATTCTTTAGAATTAATTTGTACGGGAAAGGTCCGCCCCGCGCCGCTCTCGGCCGCTCCAGGTAGTCACGGCAACCAGGCTCGCCACCAGCAATACGGTCCATCCTAAGACCGGTGAGAAGCGGCCACCGTAGCGGCGTTCCACCAATTTCGCCTGGATCACCGAGTTCTTCGATGACAATAAATTTCCCAGCTGATAGGCAAATCCCGGAAAGGTCCCCCGCATCCCCGGCGGCGATAGTTCATTCAAGTGCGCCGGTATCACCCCCCACGCCCCCTGCACCATGAATTGCATCAGGAACCCTCCCATGGCCAGCATCGGAACGGTGTGCGAATATGCCCACAGAGGGATCACCGGAATCGCCAGCACCGCCGCCATCACAATCGCCCTCCTCCTTCCGATCCTCTCCGACAAGCTCCCAAACAGAATCCCTCCCAGCAATGCGCCCACGTTGTAAACGATCACAATCAGTCCCGTAGTCTGCGGCCTGAACTGCAGATTCCTTTCCAAAAACGTGGGATACAGATCCTGCGTGCCATGGCTGAAGGAGTTAAAGGCAAACATCAGCAGCACGAGAAATGCGAAGATGCCGGCGTGAGCCCCGATGTCTTTCCACCAGTGACTCTCTGATTTCCGCGCGACCTGTCCCTGTAGCCAAGCCGGCGATTCCTCAACTTTGCTGAGAATGTAGAGCGCCAGGACAGACGGCAGCGATCCGATCACGAACATCCCCCGCCAGCCAACGATCGGGAAGAGCGTTCCGTAGGCCAGTGCCGCCATGAGATAACCCACCACATATCCTTCCTGCAGAAGGCCAGAAAAGAATCCGCGGCCCTCTGCGGGCAAGGTCTCGAATGCCAGCGCGGCGCCTACGCCCCATTCGCCGCCCATGGCAATTCCAAACAGCGCGCGCATGATGAGAAATATCTTCGATGACGGAGCGAACGCCGAAGCCAGTTCAAACACCGAATAGGCAACGATGTTGATCATCAGCGTCGGACGCCGCCCGAACCGGTCCGCCAGCATCCCGAACAGAAATGCCCCGACGGGCCGCATCGCCAGCGTCCAGAAAATGGCCTCTGAGATCGCTGAAACCTTCTGGTGAAACTGCATCGCCAGCGCATTGACACATAGAATCAAAATAAAAAAGTCAAACGCATCCAGCGACCACCCTAGAAAGCAGGCAATAAACGTATTCCGCTGTCCAGCCGTAAGCCTGCGAAAGTGCCCGATAATCTCCATTGGCGGCTCCGAGACCTGGAAGGGCACGACTTCAAGTCGTGCCGTTACCTTGAACCCAAAATGTGGGCTTTTAAGCCCCTGAGTGAAACCGGCTCCTACCCTCGTGGTTCATGATGCGATAGTTGAGAACAATTTCTCCATCGCGCCCCACAGCCTTGCGGTAATCTAGTCTGCATTCGTCAGCAGAAAGAGAGAACGACTTGCGCTACCTCGATCGCTTGCAACCGCTCGCCCTTCTTGTCATGCGTCTGGCGCTGGGCATCGTCATGCTCGCCCACGGCTATCAAAATTTATTTCGCCATCTCCACGAGCACGTGCACCTCATCACCACTCTGGGTGTCCCAGCTTGGCTTGGCTATGTTTCGTCGCTGGCAGAATTTTTTGGCGCGATTCTTATCCTCGTCGGACTGTTCACCCGTCCCGCCGCCCTCGCGCTTTGCGTCGATATGCTGGTCGCCATCTGGAAGGTGCACTGGCACAACGGGCTCATGGGAGCTGGCGGCGTCGAGTTCCCGCTAGCACTCGCCGCTCTCGCCTTCGCGCTGATCTTTTTCGGAGCCGGCCCCATCGCTTTCGACCACATCCTCCGCGGCGGCAGCAGCCTCTCCAAACGTCCCTAGCCGCATCCGGGCAGCGCCGGTTTGAAGTAGGGCCGGCGCCCGCCCTGAGCTTGTCGAAGGGGCTCCCCGGCTGTCCGACTGCAGCCCCGCCGGCCTTCCCGGCCCCCAGTGTGAGCCAAAATTCCTTCTACCCAGCAGCCGCAACTTTCCTATTCTCACCGGGTTCTCGAAACCAGCATTCGCTCAGCCCACGACCAATCCGACCATGGCCCACCCCTTCACGCGCGATTTGAAATCTGCTCTCGACAGGCACTATCATGAATGAACGTTTTGACGTACATAATTGCATCCCAATGACTTGGCACTCGCATCTTAACCGCCAGCAGCCCTAATCAGGAGGTTTCACTTGAGAAAGCTTACCTTCCTTGCGGTTGTCTTTGCGTTTTTTGCGCTGGCCCATTTCGCCTTCGCCCAGCAGGGTGACGCGATGCTCGGCTTCGGAACCGTCTTGTCGCCCGGAGCTGCCGCCTGCGGCGCCTCGAACTCCATCAATTTCACTTGTCCGGAACGCGGCGGCCTCTACACCAACATCAGCGCCGACGTCATCTTCCACGGACGTATCGGCGCCGGCTTCGATGCCTCCTGGAGATCGATTGGAGACTTTGGCGGTCTGGGACAGGCCTACCGCCCCATCCTTTTCGACTTCAATGGCGTTTACCAGCCTCGCATCAACAAGAAAGTGGGAGCCGATCTCTTTGGTGGCATTGGTTGGCAAACCACGCGGTTTTATAGTTATCAGCCCACCTACTCCTGCTATGACTTCGGTGCCTGCTATACCAGTGCAAACCATTTCCTGGTCGATTTAGGAGCCGGCATCCGCTATTACGCTTGGGGACACCTATTTGTCCGCCCCGAAGTGCACTACTACCACATCCTGAACAATACCGACTTCTTCAGCTCTGGCAATGTCATCCGCGTCGGGGCCTCAATCGGATACACTATCGGCGGTCCAGACTAGATTGCTTTTTCCGCTGCGGCTCAATCTGTATTGAGGGCGATCGCTTTGCTTTTCGCTCACCCGCAGCGGTCTGTCAATAGCAGCAGCTGGTCGCACAAGGAGTCTGCGATCATTGAGAACTGAGTACCGAGTACTGAGTACGAGGTACGGACTTCCAGGGGGGCTGTATTGAGAAAGTTCCTTTCGCTTACGTTTGTGTGCGCGCTTGCGCTCGCTGCTCTCGCCCACGCCCAACAGCTTGATGTCGGCGCCGGAGGCAACACGCTCTGGTCATTCAAGAACACCACCGCTTCCACTGGCTTTCTTCCTCCACCCGAGAAGGGCGGCACCTATCCCAGCATTTTTGCCCAATACGCAGTCAAAAAGCACATCGGCGTCGCCGCTGAATTTTCCTTCCGCTATCACGAAGGTATTTATAACGGCCTGCAGCCCTATCGCCCCTTCCTGTATGACGTGAACGCCGTTTACGCCGCTCCCCATCTGGCCAAGAAGACGACGGGTGACTTTATGGCCGGAGTCGGCGGAGAAACTTTGCTGTTCTACAACAGTTACGGAGCCTGCCGCATCCCCACCGGCGGCTGCCGCACCTATCTCAACGCCAACCACTTTCTGATCCATGCCGGCGCCGGCGTGCGCTACTACTTCTGGCGCGACTTCTTCCTGCGCCCGGAAGTGCACTGGTACATCATCCCTAACAACTACGAATTCCATTCCAACAACGTCTTCCGGATCGGGGCCTCCATCGGCCGCACCTGGCGCTGATCCCCCCAAAATTCTCGCCAACAAAAAAGGCAGCGTCGTGAAACGCTGCCTTTCTTATTTCGTGATTCGCCCGCCTTAATTCATCGACATGCAGATTTCGGCTTCGTGAATGGCCCGATCCAGATGTTCGATCGCCTTCACCCGATGGCCGTCGTAATCATGCGCGGCGCTTTCCAGATGATGCTTGGCGTTGCGCATCGCTTCCAGCGCATCTCTGATTTCCGGATGGGGCTCCGGCATTGGGGTTGCCGCCACCGCCGGCACCGGGGGCGCGGGAGCCTTAGGTCCGGCTGCCGCCGCTGGAAACGCGATCATGAACAGAATTGTGGCCACGATGAGCAGAGTCAAGAAACCAATCTTTTTCACGTCTTCCTCCTCGTCCGATTCCGGCTCGGACAGTGCCGATATAGTTTCACGCGAAATGCCACGCCATTGCATTACCCGAAGCGGCAACCCGACACGCGCCCAGTATAGCCGCTGCATTCAAATACGGCACCTACGAAAACGTTACTCCGCAGGTGCTCGTCCATTCTGCCTCCGGTTTCGCCACCACAGCCATAGCAGTAGCAGCGCTACCACAATCGCGGCCAGGATGTCGAAACGGTGGAGATCGTGTTCCAGTCTTCCCCAGGGCCGCCCGAACAAGTACCCCGCGCCGGCAATGACCGTCACCCACAAGGCGGCCCCGAGAAAGTTATAAATCAGGAATCTTCGCCACGGCATGCGCAGGACTCCCGCCAACGGCCCGGCAATGATCCGCATGCCAAACACGAAGCGCGCGAAGAAGATGGTCACCGCGCCGTAGCGCGCAAACAGATTCTCTCCTTTGGCCAGCGTGGAATTCCGAATGCGAAAGAAGGATTGATAACGCGCCAGCAGCGGACGCCCGCCATACACTCCGAGGGCAAACCCCAGATTGTCGCCCAGCGTCGCGGCAATCGTTCCCACCACGATGATCCAGGCGAGATGCAGCTCATGTTGCGAATAGGCCATGAAGCTGGCCAGCAAGAGGATGGTTTCACCCGGCACCGGCACGCCGGCATTTTCCAGCAGCAGCGTCGCCCCCACCGCCCAATACCCGTACTCCACCACCGCATTCCGCAACAGTTCGAGAATGGAGTGGTTCATGCGTTCCGTATGAAGGCGCCCGCCGCCCCGTAATCGCGGGGGCCCTCGTCAGTCGTAGCGCCGGGTTCAGCCGCTCGTAGCGGCGCGGGTCCGCCGAGGTAGCGCCGACGTCCTCGCCGGCTGTCACGCGGGCGTCCTGCCCGCGTTGCTTACACCAATACAGCCCCTCACTGTTTCAAGAACCGAATCAATTCCCGGTTAAACTCCTCCGCGCACTCCTCATACGGCAAGTGCCCCACTCCCGGAAACACCAGGCTCTGCACATTCGAGAAATGCCGCGCCAGCGGCAGCAGGGAAGAGACATACACCGCCGGATCCTTATCGCCCCACATCAGCAGCGTAGGAATCGCCTTCAGCTGGGGCAGCAGCCTTTCCAATTCCCTCAAATCCGCACTCCAGGTCTTCACGATGCTCAACCCATGCTCGAATAATCCCGGAATCGCCACCGGCGCCTGATATCCTTCTAGACTTCCCGCCGGAATCTTGCTGCGATCGCCAAACAGCCGGCCGTGCCAGTAAGGATAAAGCGACGGCATGCCCTCGATCGCGCGTCGAAACAGCGCCGCTCCCACCCGGCTCGCAAAAAACGGCGCGATCCACTGCCCGTGCCGCGAATACGGATTCACCGGGCACACCAGCACCAGCTTGCGCACCCTGCAGCGATCGCGATCCTGTCCCGCGTCAACGCACTCGGCCGCCACCGCCATGGCCACCGCCCCGCCTCGCGACGTTCCCAGCAAGTCGAACGACTCCATCCCCAGCCGGTCGGCAAATTGCAGAACCCGCAGCGCGGTTCCACGCATGGAATGATCGATCCCTCGCGGCCGGTCCGAAAATCCCGCTCCCAGCAGATCGGGAGCGTACACGCTCGCATGCCCAGCCAACGCCGGCATCGCATATCGCCACGAGAACGAGTATCCGAATAGCCCATGCAGCAGGATCAGCGGCCGTCCCGAACCCGCATGCAGATAGCGCATCCGCCCGCCATCCAATTCCATCCAGCACTCTTCTATGCCTTCTCCGAGCGCTGGAGCCAGCCCGGCCTTACTCCCCCGAACGTCATTCATCGAACTTTCCGCATATCCCGAAAATCTCCGGCCTAGGACAACTCTTTCCCCACCCCCCGACTCTATGTAAATGAAACAACGCCTCTGTCGCTTCACTTTGGGGAGCCATCGGCTCCCCCCTTTTTTCCCAGCCACGATGTGCCCAGGGTGCCCCACTTCTCGCCAATTTTGCGAGAAATGGGGATAAGATGCCAGCTACGCGGCGGCTTTTGTTTTCTTCCCCAGCAATTTCTTCAGCACCCGAATCCCTTTATCCACGTGCTTCTCTTCCATCAGGAACGGCGGCAGGAAGCGCACTACGGTATCCTGCGTGCTGTTGAATAACATTCCCTCGGCCAGCCCCGCCTCCACAATCGGGCGCGCCGGAATCTCCAGCTGAATGCCCTGAATGAATCCGCGCCCGCGCACGCCCACCGCCGCATTCCGCTTCCCCACCAACTCCTTCAATTTTTCCTGCAGGTACGCGCCAACCTTGTTCACGTTCTCCAGAAGTCTTTCTTCTTCCACGATGGCCAGAAACTCCAGCGCGACGCGGCAGGCCAGCGGTCCACCGCCAAAGGTTGTGCCATGTTGCCCGGGAGAGATTGCGGTCGCGAATTCCTCCTTTGCAATAAACGCTCCCAGCGGCAATCCCGCCGCAATCGGCTTGGCGATGGCCACGATATCGGGAGTCACTCTAAAACTCTGAAAGGCAAAAATCGTGCCCGTGCGCCCCAATCCACATTGAATCTCGTCGAAGATCAGCGCCGCCCGGTGTCGGTCCGCCAGCGCTCTGCACTCCTGCAGGAATTCCACCGAGCACTCGTAAATTCCGCCTTCGCCAAAAATCGGCTCCAGCACAATGGCGCACGTGTTGTCATTCACCGCCGCCCGCAATCCTTCGAGATCGTTCTGCTTTACAAAGGTCACATCTTCGAGCAGCGGCTCAAATCCCTTGCGATGCTTGTCCTGCCCCGTGAGCGAAAGCGCCCCAAACGTCCGCCCGTGATAGGACCCTTCCAGTGCCACCAGCCGGCACTTCGCCTCGCCGCCCGCCCGATGTCCCGCCAGCCGCGCCAGCTTGATCGATCCCTCGATCGCCTCCGTCCCGCTGTTGGAAAAGAAGGCGCGGAACTTTTCTCCGGTAGAGCCGCTCGCCAGCCCACACAATTTCTCCGCCAGCGGACCCTGATATTCGTGGTAGTAGAGATTCGATACGTGCACCAGCTTCGCCGCCTGATCGCGAATCGCTTTCACGATTCGCGGATGCGCGTGCCCCAGCGCGTTCACTCCCAGGCCCGAAACAAAATCCAGATACTTCTTGCCCTCAATGTCATACAGAAACACGCCTTTGCCCCGGCTCAACACCACCGGATAGCGGCTGTAGGTCTGCAGCAAAAATTTCCGTTCGCGTTCCGCAATTTGTTCGAAAGTAGTGGGAATATTATTCATAGAGGATTTCCTTGCAACTCACGATTCTACCGGAACCGCGAGCCGATGCGGCCATCCTCGAACCCCTCGCCCCAACCGCGTTGCTTGCGCTAAGCGAATCCCGACTCGATAACCGTAGCGCCTGGCGTCTCGCCGGCGGTCGCGGGGAGTCCCGTCCCCGCTGCCCATGGCAGCTTCGCCCTGTCCGCTTTTGGACGCCGGACCTCGCCACCGGACAATCCCTTGCCTCCGCCGCTTCCGCATGCTGAAGTAATAAAAAGAATTGCGAGCGGGAGGAGTTGGAAGACAACCTGCTGCGAATCCATGCGCCTCGCTCACCGCCCTCTAACCGAACTGCGAGCCAATGTTTTGTGCAGGAAAAAAGCAATGCTAACCACCCTCATGCAGGATCTGCGTTATTCCCTCCGCCAGCTCCGCAAAACTCCCGGATTCACCGCCACTGCCGTGCTCACCCTGGCTCTCGGCATCGGCGCCAATGCCGCCATCTTCACCCTCGTGGATGGCATGCTGCTGAAGAAACTGCCGGTCGCCGATTCCAAGTCCCTGGTCCGTCTCGGCGACCAGGATGACTGCTGCGTGGGCTACGGCACCCAGAACGACGGCGACTACTCCCTCTTCTCCACCGACACTTGGCAGCAATTGCGCAAGAACGCTTCCGAGTTTCAAGACCTGGCCGCCATGCAGGCGGGATTTACCTACCGCCCCATCGTAGTGCGCCGCGCTGCCACCCAGGACGCCGCCCGCTCGGGAATGGGTGAATTCGTCTCCGGCAACTACTTCCGCACCTTCGGCCTCAAGCCCGAGAAGGGAAGGCTCTTCAACGATGCCGACGACGTCCAGGGCGTGCCCATCACCGCCGTGATGAGCTACGACACTTGGAAAAACGAATACGGCTCCGATCCTTCCCTCGTGGGCAGCACATTCTTCGTCAATACCAAGCCGGTCACCATTGCCGGCATCGCACCCCCGGGATTCTTCGGCGATCGCCTCTCCAGCACTCCGCCCGATTTTTATTTGCCCATCCAATCCATGCCGGTTGTGGCCAATGTGGACTATCCCCGCGATCCCGATGCCAAGTGGCTCTACATGATCGGCCGCGTCAAGCCGGGATTCTCGCTTCCACAACTGCAGGCCAAGCTCAGCGGTCTTCTGCAGCAAGCCCTCGCACCCACTCGCACCTATTCGTCCGGCGAGAACAAAGCCATGCTGCCCAAGGTGCACCTCGTGCTCACACCCGGCGGCGCCGGCATACAGCACCTGCAGGAGCAATCCTCTTCGGCGCTGCATTTGTTGATGTGGATTTCCGCCCTGGTCCTGCTGATTGCCTGCGCCAATATTGCCAACCTGCTGCTGGTTCGCGGTATGGCCCGCAAAACCGAAATGTCGGTGCGCACCGCCCTCGGGGCCGTCCGCGCCCGCATTATTCGCCAGCTGCTCACCGAGAGCATCCTCCTCGCCGCTCTCGGCGGCCTCGCCGGACTCGCCATCGCTTACGCTGGCACCCGCACATTGCTCGCTCTGCTCTACCCCTCAGCCAACGATCTCCCCATCCCGGCCAGCCCATCGCCCCTCGTGCTCGCCTTCGCCTGCGGCCTCTCTCTGCTCACCGGCATTCTTTTCGGCAGCGCTCCCGCATGGATCACCGCCAACGCCGATCCCGCCGACGCCCTGCGCAGCGGTTCTCGCACCACGACCGGCGGCGCCACCTTGCTGCAACGCGGCCTGGTCGTCACTCAAGCCGCACTCTCGCTGGTTTTGCTGGTGGGCGCCGGGTTGTTTACCCAGAGCCTGAATAAACTCCAGAACATCGATCTCAAACTCGACGCCACCAATCGCTATATCGTTCACATGAATCCCCAGGCCGCCGGATATTCCCAGCGCCATGTCGGCGACCTCTACCGCACTATCGAAGATCGATTCCACGCGCTAGGCGTCGACAAAGTCGGCATCTCCAGCTATACGCCCATGGAAGACAATAATGACGGCTGGGGCGTTCAGATCGAAGGCCAGCCCGACCTGAACGTGCAAGCTTCGGACGTGAAAGCCACTACCGAGTACTTCGATTCCGTGGGCACGCACGTGCTCATGGGCCGCGGCATCGGCGTGCAGGATACGCCCGCTTCCCCCACCGTCGCCGTGGTCAATCAGTCCTTCGTCAAGCAACTATTCAAGCCGGGTGAGAACCCCATCGGCCACCACTTCGGCACGGGGCCAAAACACCTCGAAGATTATGAGATCGTCGGCGTCGTTGACGACACGGTTTACACCGATGCCCGCTGGAAAGATCACGCCATGTACTTTGTCCCTATGCTGCAGCGGCCGGCCAGCGACAACGGCCCCATCGAGGATGACGAAATGATGTATGCCGGGGCCATCGTCCTCAAGACCACTCACCCGATCAGCGACATGGAATCTCTCGCCCGGCAAACTCTCTCCGCGATCAATCCCAACCTCGCCGTCGTGAAATTCCAAACCTTCGATCAGCAGATCGCCGACCGCTTCAGCGACGATCGCCTGCTTGCCCGCCTCGTCATGCTCTTTAGCGTCTTGGCGCTGTTGCTGGCCACCATCGGCCTCTACGGTGTCACGGCCTACACCGTGAGCCGCCGCACCAGCGAAATCGGCATCCGCATGGCGCTCGGCGCAGAACGCAGCGCGGTCACGGCCATGGTGATGCGCAGTGCGGCCCTGCAAACGGCGCTGGGCTTGGCTATTGGCATTCCGACCGCACTCGTTTGCGCCCGGTTCGTCGAATCGCTGCTCTATGAAGTGAAAGGCGTGGATTCTGCAGTGCTGTTGATTGCGGCTCTCGCTCTGGCGATTGCCGCCTGTGTGGCAGGCTTGATTCCCGCCCGACGCGCCGCCTCCACCGATCCGGCGCAAGCTTTGCGGACGGAATAAGGAGAACCAGGTTTCAAAGTTTCAAGGTTTGAAGAACCAGCTTTCAAGGCTGCAAGGTTTCAGGGTTTCAAAAGTCTCAGGGTTTCAAAGTTGCAAAGTTTCAAGGTTTCGAGGTCTCAGGTTTCAGAGCCAACCCCTTCTCACGCGGAAGTCTGAAACCTTGAAACTTTGAAACCCTGAAACCTGATTTTTGCAACCTTGAAACCTGATCCTCAAAACCGGCAGTCAATACAGCGCCTTCTCTCCCTGCGGCCGCGTCTTCCATCGCCGGTGCACCCAGAGCCACTGCTCGGGATACTTCCGCACATAATCCTCAATCACCTTGGTGAACATTTGCGTATTCGCCACGATGTCCGCCTCGAGATTCCCCGTGCGAATCAACTCCAGCGCCGCATCAAACCGCAACCGGTACTTGCCCAGATCTTCGTCCCAAATCGTGAACCCGGGCACCACCGCGGCGTCCGTACGCAGCGCAATCCGCGCCAGCCCACTCGCCGTGCATGCCGGGATTCCGAAAAAATCCACGAACACTCCTTGCGGCGGAGTCATATTCGTGTCCATCAATATTCCGACCGTCTCCCCCGCCTTCATCGCCGCCAGCAACCCGCGCACAAAATCGTCTTTCGGCACCACTTTGTTGCCGTGCATGGTGCGATAGCTCTGCAGCATGCGGTCGAGGTACTCGTTATCCATGGGCCGCATTACGATGTTCACCCAGTGCCCATGTAGCGAATGCGCGAATGCCGAGAGCTCCCACGCCCCAAAATGCGCCGTGAGAAAAAGCACTCCCTTGCCGCGCGCGTAGGCCCGCTCATAATTTTTCAGGCCGTCATAGACCACCACTTCGTCAACATTCTCCGGCGTGTACTTCGGGAACTGGCACAACTCGGCCAGTTGGCGCCCCAGCGAGGTGAACACTCCGCGCAGGATGCGCCTTCGTTCCCGCTCGCTCTTTTCCGGAAACACCGTGGCCAGATTGCGCATGCCCACCGCGCGCAACCGGAAGTGCAAAAGGTAAAAGAGCTGGGCAATCGCGATGGCGAGCGCCCGCGACACAGATCGCGGCAGAATGCCCAGAATTTTGATGAACGGCCAAGCAGCCGCGTATTCGAGTCTCCGCCGCATCAAGAAACCGTCACTCTATCATGCCGGATGTCATCCTGACCGGACTGGCGCAGCCGACCGCCTTCCTACTTCGCCGCCTCCTGCGCCCATTTCGCCAGCGAACTCAAAAACGGATACGTCGCCGCCGGCGGTTCCACTTCTCCCGTCAGCGCCGCCTTGAACGTCACCATGTGCCCATAAAAGTCGCGGGTGCTGTCTTTGTCCAGCTTCACCACCGCTCCGTTCAGGCTCACCCCGGCAAAGATGCCGCGTGCCCGGGAATAGGTCAGCACCTCCGCTCGCATCCTCCAATCGGTATTGCCTTCGGCCAGCCGTCCTACCGGACCCGCGGCCACCGACGCGTCCGCGCCCAGTTCGAACTTGCTCGATAGTAGATGCTGCATGCCGTCGTTATTCATGATCAGCATCACCAGGTCGACCGCCTGCCCGCCAAGCTGAAATCCGAAACTGCCTCCCTCCACCAGAAAAAATGCCGGCGCGCTCCATCCTTTCGGCGTGCGGCAACTGGCCAACCCTCGCCCGTACTTCGCGCCCACAATGAATCCGGCCTTCAGCATCGACGGCACCACGGCCACGCATTGCGCGTGCCGGAGAATGTCCTCTGGAATCCCGGAATCCGGCGTCGACTGGATCTCATTCAGCACATCCGCCGCCGCCTGCACGCGGTCACTCGCCTTCGATTCTTTGGCTGGTTCATCCGCCGCCAGTACAAACAAACTCAAGCCCACAACCAGGATCAGCACGGCAAACTTTTTCATGGTTCCTCACCACACAGAATTTGTTGGGAATCTCCTATTGCGATTCTAAATGATCACGTTCGGTTGCATCGCGCGCCATGGGCAAAAGGGTAGCGCCAGCGTCGCGCCGGCTGTCGTTTAGGCGTCCCGCCCCCGCGCCGAATAAGGGAAGAATTCAGAGAGTTGCAGAAAAAAGAGTCAGCAAGACGTTGAATCTTGCAACTCTGTTTTCAGGAGGAAGTCCGCGGACAAAAAAATGCGGGGCTGAAAGCAGTGACCCTAATCGCCACTCTCAACCCCGTCTCCCAGGTTCTGTGGTAGGTGAAGCGAGTATGCGGCACTCCCAAAATCTTGCCAAGATTACGAAGGTAAGTGGCCCAGGTAACCTTGGGGGCAAGCAGCGAGCGGCGAGCCGGTTAGCTCATAGCTCAGAGCTGACAGCTGATGGCTTTATTTCGCTGTCACCAGCGAATGCGTAATCGCATGCACCGACAGTGCGATCCGATTCTGCACGCCCACTTTCCTCATCAGCTTCGCCACGTGCGCCTTCACGGTGCGCTCTTCAATTCCCAGCTGACCGCCAATCTCTTTGTTGGAGCGCCCCGCCACCAGCATCTCGAGCACTTCCTTCTCGCGGTCGGTGAAGGTCACCCGGCCCGCTGGAAAAATTCTTCCCGGCGCCGACGATACCCGCTCGATGAACATCGACAGCACGCGCCGCGGAGCCCATACCGATCCCTGATTCACCACGCGAATCGCCTGCGCGAATTCCGCCGGTGTCGCCGCCTCGTCCACGTAGCCCTTGGCCCCGGAAGCAATCGCTTTCAAAATCGTTTCTTCATCAATGCCCGAGCCGGTCACGATAATTCTTAAATCCGGCCGTGTCGCTTTCAGGCTGGCCATCACGTCGAACAGGTTTTGTCCGGAACGGTTGCCCAGCAGAATAAGATCAATGCTTTGCAGCGCGCTGATTTCGGGAAGTCCGGCGGAGATCAGTTCGAACTCGGGCTCGGAGTCGAACAACGCGCGGAATCCCACAAAGCGCAATGGATCGCTTTCCACAACCGCGATTCGGATTACGGGTTTTCTGGCGACTGCTGCTTTCATAGTTATCCCTTGTAGGGTTAGATTCTTATACTCAGCATAGTAATAATCCTGCACGATGCAAAGAGAAGGTGACCGAAGGGAAATTACGGGAGTAACATGGAAAGTAGTGCAGCCATGCGCCTTTCGGCACTCAAATATCTGCGAGCACGCCCTTGCTCGCTGCTCACGTACACCCCAAAACTGCTGCTTTACGCTTCTGCATGGGCCGCGCACATCTCAACCACAAATCATCGATTCACGCGCCGCTGGAGAAAAGAGAAAAGAATGAACCGCTCGCTCGCAATCCTGCTTACCCTTGCTCTTACCGCTTTCATCGTCGTCGCTCAAGAAGCCCCATCGAGCCAAAATCCCCCGCCCGCCACGCCCGCCCAGAGCGCCGCTCCCGCCTATACCCCCAAATACCACAGCGATCCCGCCCGTTCCGACTCCGAGTTCGACGCCCTTGCCTATATGCGCGTCGTCATGCGGGCGCAAATGCTGTTCAACAAGCATTACGGTCATTACGCTACCAGCCTCCACGAATTGGTTCATACCGGAACCTTCACACAGCGTATGGTCAATCCCGACCGAGGCGATTACACCGTAGGTTTCAAATCGAAGAAGGACAACTTCGTCCTGACTATGACGCCCAAGAATCTAGACGCGCAGCACCGATCGTTCTATGCCGAGAATGACGGCAAAATCCACGCCGACGAAACCAAGCCTGCCGACGCCGATTCCCCGGTCATAGAAACTCACCACTGGTAAATCCGCGGCTGTCCCGCTTCGCGCGCATTCTCTGTCGGGAAGCGGGATTCTTTTCGTCAGCTCATCGCTCATCGCTCGCGGCTCATTTGCTAGCATGTCTCACATGCCCTCCAGCGAAATCAAACTCAACATCGGCTGCGGACTTTCCGGAATCGCCGGCTGGCACAATTTCGATAACTCCCCATCCATCCTCCTCTCGCGCATCCCCGCCCTCCGCACAATTTTCAAAGCCCCGCCCTGGCCTGAGGATGTCCGACGCTACGATGTCCGCAAAGGCCTTCCCTTTCCGCCCAACAGCGTGAAGTACATCTACCTTTCGCACTCCTTCCATCAATTCACCCGTGATGAATCCCTCGCCCTCGCCAAAGATTGCTGGCAGGTGCTCGAACCCGGCGGCATCATGCGCGTCGTCGTTCCCGACCTCGAACGCTGCGCCCGCGAATATCTTGCCGATCCCGATCCGCTGGCCTCGGAAAAATTCCTGAAGCGCGTCTCCCTCCACCATGGCTGGCGCGATCTCCTTCACCCCGGCTCCAGCGTGACCCAGATGTTCGATACTCGCTCGCTGGTTCACATGCTGCGCGCCGCTGGTTTCGACCACGTCGAGCCCAGCAGTTTCGGCATCAGCGCGATCCCGGAAATCGATCAGATTGAGCTCGCAGTCCGCCGCCGCGAGAGTATTTACGTCGAAGCCCGAAAATAGCCAGCCCAAAATAGCGCCGGCGTCCTGCCGGCTGTCCGGCGGGCGTCCTCGCCCGCCGCCCGGATTCCATAAAACCCCAATGCCCTGTCCAAAATCGCGCGCAATAAAAAAGGCGCGCTCGTGGCGCGCCTCAAAAGCACTGCCTCACTTTACCGGTGCCCAAATCCGCCGCCGCCCATGTGCATCTCACCGCCCATTCCACCGCCATGGAATCCGCCGGCCATCATGCCGCCGCGGAATCCTCCCGCAGGCCGGCCCATCATGCCGCGCCCGCCACGGAACGCCGTTACCGCATGATCGTGGAATCCGCGCCCGATAGCCACCGGCCGCGCTCCGTCAAAGTGGTGATACCCGCCGCCCACTACAAACGGCGCCCGCCATGCCATCAACGGAGAATAGAAGCCCCATCCAAACGGGTTATAAAAGAATCCATCTCCCGGCAGGAACGTGTATCCCGCGAACCACGGATCCCAGTACCATCCCGGACCCCACCAGCCCGGCCCATACCAGCCATTCATGTAATACTGCTGGGCCGTCTGCACATTCGCTTCCGACAGGTATTCCGACCTCAAGCTGCTCCAGCGATACAGGTCGTCGTTCTGCGTCAACTGCTTTTGGTTGAAGCCATGCGACTTGATCTTGGCGTCGCTCAAGTTGACTTCATGATCTTTCTTCACCGTGGTGTTCTTGTCGTCCGCGTTGACGATCGCTTTGCCGTCGAACACTCGCACCGTATTGTTCGCGGCATCGAAGTCGTACAGCCCAGTCTTCACCACGCGCGTGTCCGCTCCCGGCTGCGTAACGTGAATGAAGTTCTCTTTATAGAGCTCATCGACTTCCAGCATCGCTTCGCCTTGCCGTAGCGAAACCTGCGTGTCGGTCAGACTGTCGTTCACCATTTTCACCGAACTGTTCGATCCCAGCCGCAAGTACACACCTGGCGTCAATAGAATCTCGGCCTTGCCGTTGCCCGTCTCCAGCACCTGCCCATTTTCCAGATTGGCTTTGCCCACCGCCTGCGCACCCAGATTCTGCGTCCCCATCGCCGCCTGCCCTTCCACATAATTCAAAGTTCCGGGCATCGCCGTATGTCCCGTGTCCGTGTCACCCCACGCGGGAAGAGACAAAACTGCTGCCATCAAGCAGCTGCCAGCCACCATTTTCCACTTTGCCAGCCTCATCATCTCGGCCTCCTTGATGATCCAATTTCTCTATTTAATTGGATGCGACGAAGAGGTCCAAGATGCAAGCGTAAACGATTGATGGTAATAGATTTAAGGTAGGTTGAGATGCACCAGGAGTGGCCCTTTTCAGCCACTTTTTGGGCGCGAATTCCGACTGAAAACTGTCTAGACCGTGGGGTCTCCAGACCGAGAGTGCCCAGATCGAAGCGGCCCCACTTCTCGCCTCTTTTTTGCCACCCAGATCGAGTGTCGTGAACCTCGGCGAAGCCGGAATCAAGACCGGTCGTAGGACAGCCGTCGACAGCTTCCACACCGGTATGACCATAAACGGGCAGATCACCATGCCAATGCCGACAATCAAGATGCCCTCAAAACCCATTGCCCAGGCAGCAATCAATGCGACGGCGAGAGCGGTCAGCCTTGTTGCCCATTCACGAACTCCACGAATTTGCAGGGGAGTCCCGCAGCACGGACAATCAAAAGATCCGCGAAGCCTGACTGTTCCCATTGGGACTAAGCTCCTGCACCATGGACACTCACCGACATGCGAGCTTGCACTTCGATTGCTCAAGTCTTGCTCCGACTTCACCCAGGTTCCTCTTATTTATTTGATGGCCCAGGTCCCGGGTCACCACCGCATGCGTTCGAGACAGCATTTCTGGCATTTGCCAGAGGTGCTGGATTTTGAATTCGATTCTACGCGGTTGACTTCAGGCCGGAATGAAGAGTTGCGTTCGCTTTTAAATGACCAAATCACAAAATTTCCCAATTCCCCAAGCTCTCCGCATTACCCAATCTCTTCCCCACCCAATCACGGTCTCTGGTTCTCCGCCACCGTCGGCTGAACCAACTGCAATTCTCCGCTCGGACACACATCCGGAAATTCCGTGTACTCGAATTCCTTCCCGTTCTTCGGCTGAAAATGTTCCATCCAGCTCACAATCTTCTCCACCGGTTCTGGAAATGGATTCCCCCCATCCGGATTCAACCAGCGCACCCGACGCGCCTCAGCCTCAGTCCATACCCCAGTTCCATCCGCCCGCGCCTTGTCTCCCAACGAAATCTCCGCCGCAAAACTCTCCGCACCCTGCCGGATCAGCCCCGGCAGCCCCCCGATTGGATTCCCCGACAAGGCCCGGAATTGGGACGAGTCCAGCAACTTGGTCAACTCGTCAAACCCCTCTTTCGATAATTTCCCATGCACCCGTAGCGTCTGCCCATCCGAGGCGAGCCGGATCATGCGATATTCCTGATCCCCCGAAATCGCAACGCACATCCGCTGCACCCCGTCGCGCCGCACCACCGCCGTACTCTTGTACGAAAGCCGCGCCAGCAGATCAGGCTTCTCAGTTTTGACAGCCTCCTGCCCAAACCCCGCAAACGGAATCAGTAGAAACGTCAACGTTAGAAGCATCTTTGTACAGGATCGCATTTCCCACCTTCAACGAACTTCTGCTCATCTTAGTACGAACCCAATCCCCAGAAAAGATTTTCGATTACTGGGTAGTGATGCAGATTTCAAGAGCTGGAGTCATCCCGAAGCCCCGCGCTTTTACCAGCGGGGCGAGGGATCTGGCCAGCAGCCTGTCCAGGGATTCCCGCCAGTTCCGTCTGCGCCTGAAACGCGGCTTCTCTACTGTTCCTGCCCCTCCGCAATCGCCTCCACGTGCACACTCTTCCTCTCGCCCTCACTCACTCGCAGCACGGTACCCTGCCCCTCATAAACTTTCAAAAACTCCGGATTGTAATAAGCCCCCTCGTCTACGCTCTCCCACGCGAGCAGCGTGTATTCCCCCGGCCGCAAGCCGCGCAAGCTGAAATGTCCACTCTGATCGCTCACTGTCTTGCGATACCGATCCACTCGTCCCCGCAGCCTCGCCTCCGGAACCGCCACCACCACCGCATTCGCTACCGCCTCGCCCTTATGATCGGTAATCACGCCCTCGACCACACCGCCATTCGCGCTCGCCACCACATCCATCACTACCAGCCCGCCGCTCACGCTCATTCCCACATCGTTTACATCCCTGCCGCCCGCGCTCACCGCTTTCAGATACCACCCATCCCCCTCGCCATTCTCGCCCGCCATCTCCACGTAGTAGCTTCCTGCCGGAACGTCGGTCCACTGAAAACTTCCATCCGCCGCCACGTGCGTGATATTCGAAAACCCTTCTCCGAATGTGACCCCGCCCTCCGGTTCGCCCTCGACCGCCTGCAGCGTCAGAAAAATCTTGTCCGGATCGAATCCGCTCATCCCGCCGCGGGATTCCAGCCGCATACGCCCGCGCACCACCGCCGCCGGCTGCGGCTCCAGCCGCAATCCATCCACATTGCTCGCCCCAATCTGCAGCGGTTGCCGCGCCGTCATCGGCACTGCCGCTCCATCCACCGTGGCCACAATCGTGTAGTTGCCCGGCGAAACATCCCGGATCACGAAGCTCCCATCCCTGTGCATCTCCGCCCCATTCAACACCAGCCCGAAATCCCGCGACTGCAGCATGATCGCCGCCGACGCCCGCGGCGGCAGATTCACCACCGTCCCCCGAATGCTCAGGCTCGGGCTCGGCACCAGCGTGAAGTCGACGGGAAAATCGTCTCCCGCATGCAACTGGATCGCCCCCGCCTGGCTGCGATCCGTCGTCCCGGGATAGTACGTGGTCTGGTACGACAGCGCCGGCTTCTCCGCAGCCGAGCTGCGCGATTCGCCCGCCACTCCGCCCTGCTCAATCAGACTCTTGAAATCCGGCGGAGGCGCGACCGACACATAAAAATTTCCCGTCGGCAGATTTGCAATCCGGTATTCGCCCAGGTCGTTCGTCCGCTCCGCGCCCGCCTGATCCCAATGATTGTGCCCCGAGACGAACGTCTGCCGCAGCACGCTCACCTCCGCGTTCGGTAGCGGATCGCCATCTTCATCCGTCACCCGCCCACGCACCACCGCGGCCGCCTGAAACCGAATGTGCAGATCCTTCACCGACTGTCCCGCCCCGAGCGTCAGCAACTGCCCATCGCTGCGCCCATGATTCTTATCCGCTTCGAAAAAGCCGCTGCGTTCCGCGAACAGGTGATACCGCCCCGGCAAAATATTTTCGATTCGGAAGGTTCCATCTGCTCCCGTGGTCGCCGTATAATCCCCGCCCACCGCCTGATTCTCCGCGATCAACTCGATCAGCGCCTTCTTCACCGGCTCGCCCTCGGGATCTTTGGTCACGATCCCCTCAATCTCCGCCCCGGTCGCCGGTTTTGCCGCGCCAGGATTCTGCCCGGCAAGACTCGCGCCCAGCAGCAGGTTCAGTAGAAGTGCGGAAGCCGGCTTCATAGTTTGGAGTGGGGAAGAACGGGCGATTCACTGACCGTACGGGGCGGGCCAGCGCAAGCTTATTTTATCCCGCCCCAAACCGCATGGATAGTGGTTTTGAAAGGGCTCGGCTTGAGCCCGAGCTGTTCCGATCCGCCAGAAATGCGGGCTTCAGCCCTGCGGGAAACCGACTCTCGCCCCCGAGGGAACTCCCCCGGCTCAATCAGACTCCCCAAACTCTTAGCCGTCTGTTTGGCCGACCGGCTACTTCTTCAAGACGCACGAGTTGCTGTTTCGGATCACCTTCGCCCTCATGATCGCGGGCATGCTCTGGATTGTGGTCCAACTCCGTCGCAAGGCCTCGGCCAGAAGCATTCCCCTAGGGGCCGACACGCTGACCAGCCTTCATTTCTACCGCGCCGAACTGGAGCGCCAGCGCGACGCGCTGAACAATGTCTGGCCGTGGTATCTCGCGCCCCTGGTTCCCGCGTTCGCCGCCTACTCGGTAGCCTACGCCGTGCGCATGGCGCATCCCTCGATTCCGGATGCCTTCCCGCATCCAATGAGTTGGACACGCCTGGCTGTGCTCGACATAATCACGGCCGCAATATTCGTTGGACTCTGGAAGTTGAACCAGCGTGCCGCCCGTCGTCTGCAGCGTAAAATTGATGAACTCAATGGCGCGCACTGAAGCCTTACATTTCTTCGTCCAAGGAGGGCGAATCGCATGCAACGCATTTTCATTTTCGCTGTCCTGACCATGGCCGCCACGCTGGCCTATGGCCAAGACATCACAGGTGACTGGCAAGGCACGCTCAGCGCCGGCGGCGCCGAATTACGCCTCGTCCTGCACCTCACCAAAGCACCCGACGGCAGCCTCAAAGCCACGCTCGACAGCATCGACCAGCCTGGAGGCAACGGCATCCCCGTAAGCTCCATCACCCTCAAAGATTCCCAACTGCATGTCGGCATCGACGCCGTTCACGGCACTTACGACGGCAAAGTCGCGCCCGATGCAAAAACAATTTCCGGCACCTGGACGCAGTCCCAGCCCTTGCCCCTCGAATTCAAACGCGCTGCCGCGCCCATCAAGACCGAGCACAAGCCTGCCACGCCCTCCGACATCGACGGCGCCTGGATGGGCTCGCTCGCCACCGGCGCCGTCAAGCTGCGAGTGGTTTTCCATATCGTCAATACCGAAGATGGACTCACCGCCACCCTCGACAGTCCCGACCAGGGTGCGAAAGGTGTTCCCACCACATCGGTCACGCGCAATGGCGGAAATCTTGCAATCGATGTCAAAAGCATCGGCGGAAGTTTCGCTGGCGCCATCTCCCCCGACCTTTCTTCCATCGACGGCAAATGGACCCAGGGCGGCGGCACCCTCCCGCTCCTGCTCAAGAAAGTCAAAGATCAATCCGAACTCGAACGTAAGCGCCCGCAGAATCCGGTCGAGCCCTATCCCTACCGCGAAGAAGAAGTCAGCTTCAACAACAAAGTAGAAAACGTCACGCTTGCCGCGACCCTCACCATTCCTCCGGGCAAAGGACCGTTTCCCGCCGTCGAACTCATCACCGGCTCCGGTCCCCAGGACCGCGACGAGAGCCTGATGGGCCACAAACCGTTTCTCGTTTTGTCGGATTATCTGACCCGCCACGGAATCGAGGTCCTTCGCGCCGATGACCGCGGCACCGGCAAGTCCAGCGGCGTTTTCGCCGACGCCACCACCGCCGACTTCGCCACCGACACCGAAGCCGGCATCGCTTTTCTCAAGACCCGCCCCGAAGTTGATCCCCACCGCATCGGCCTCATCGGTCACAGCGAAGGCGCAGTCATCGCTCCCATGGTCGCCGCCCGCAACAAGGATGTCGCCTTCATCGTGATGATGGCCGGCACCGGCGTCCCCGGCGACCAGGTTCTCGTCGCGCAAGGGGAAGCCATCACCGTCGCTAGCGGAGGCGATCCCGCCAAAGCCGCTGCCGACGCAGCCAAAGAAAAAGAGATGCTTCGTCTGGTCGAGACCGAAAAAGATCAGGCCGCGCTCGAAAAAGAATTGCGGGAAAAAATGGCAGGCCAGGTCCCCGAAGCGCAGGTCGGCATGCAGATCAAACAGCTCACCTCGCCCTGGATGCGCTACTTCCTCACTTACGATCCGGCCACGGCGCTCCGCAAAGTGACCTGCCCTGTCCTCGCCCTCAACGGCTCGCTCGATAAGCAGGTCCTGCCCAGCCAGAATCTGCCCGCCATTCGCAAAGCGCTAGAGCAAGCCGGCAACAAGCATTTCGAAATCGACGAACTCCCCGGCCTGAATCACCTATTCCAAACCGCAAAAACCGGCGCCATCTCCGAATACGCCGAGATCGAAGAAACTATGTCCCCGGTAGCGCTGGACAAAATGGCGGGGTGGATTCTGAAGCAGTAAACCAAGGTGGCGATTTCACTCCTCAAAAACACCCCCTCTCGGGACATTCATCCTTTCTATATTCGTCCACATACATCGTCCATGGCGGCTCGCCCAGCGCGTCACGATAAAGTCCGGTCTTGAAATACACCAGCCCCCGTGCCGGATATCCCGGACCCGGCTGGTAAACCGTCGGCCCGCGATAATGCACGATCGTCTGTCCGTCGAGCGTCGCATCCACGCTGCCGTACTTGTCATCGAATTTTGTGACAAAACGAAAATCCAGCCACCGTCCCCGCACATCTTCCGACCCTTGATACAGCACCTCGCTGCCGTGCTCATCTCGCCGCGTCATCACCAGCCGCGCATTCCTTAATCGAATCGCGAGCACGGGATAATCCGGCCGGCAGCGCCGCGCCTCGCACAGTTGCCTCCATTGTGCGATTACTAACCGCTCGGAAGTCTGCGGAATGTCTTTCGGAAGATACAAGCTGAACGAGTAAACATAACTTCGTCCCGTCCGCGCAAACAACCACCACGCCTCCATCAACTCATCCCGCTCCGTGGCCGCGCCCGTGTCGCTCGCTGCCTCGTGACGGTCGCCCGAATGCACCGTAATCGCCAGCGCCCCCCTGCCGGCGCGCACATTCGCGTGCTCCATGGCCACCGCCCCGCGCACATAGCGCCAGCTCGACCATCGCCGCCAACTCAGCCGCGAGGCTTCAAATCCGTCATAGACATGAATGGGAATGCTGCGCAGGACGACGACGCCGAGCAGCAGCAGAAGCAAGAGGCCGGCGATCGCCTGCAGAATTTTTTTCATCGAGAGGCAGCGCGAGAGCGCGGGCCGATCAACTGTCCTTGCGATAGAGCAGATTGCGCATGGCCTCGCGCCGTGCCGCATTCGCTCCTTTGTCACCGTTCCAGCCTTCAGCCGGCTTCCCACCGGAATCGGCCCTCTCTTCTTCGCTGCACGATGGACACCGGTTCGCAAAGCCCGGCTTCCCCGGCTTCAACTCAAACTCTTCTCCACAAACTGCACAGACTTTGATAGGAAATGCCATCGCCCAACTCGTTCTGAGCACTAGGTACTAAGTACTGATTCTTTAATTCAAAAAATACTGCCGGTACAACGTATCCCTCTGCGCCGGTCGAAACCCCGCATCGCGAATGATCCGCCGCAACTCTTCTTCAGTCGTGCAGTTGTTCACTCCCGCCGCGCGCACCACGTTCTCTTCCAGCATCACCGATCCCACGTCATTCCCGCCGAAGCGCAGCCCCATCTGGCACACTTTCAGTCCCTGCGTCACCCAACTCGACTGCACATTGAGAAAGTTCGATAAATAAATCCGCGCGATCGCCAGCACCTTCAGATATTCCACTGCCGTCGCCTCATCCCAATGCCGGCCGCCCAGCGCCGTGTGCTGTGGCTGAAAACTCCACGGGATAAACGCCGTAAATCCCCCGGTCTCTTCCTGCAATTCATACAGCCGCTGCAGATGATTGATGCGGTGCTCGTACTTCTCCCCCACGCCAAACATCATGGTCGCGGTCGTGCGCATCCCGATCTGGTGGGCCGTGCGGTGCACGTTGATCCAGTCGTCGGTCAGGCACTTCAGCCGCGCAATCTTGTAGCGCACTTCGTCGTCCAGAATCTCGGCCCCGCCGCCCGGAATTGAATCCAGACCTGCATCCCGCAGCCGCAGAATCGTGTCGCGAATGGAAAGCCCGCTGTACTCCGCAATCGCAATAATCTCCGACGCCGAGTAGCAATGCAGATGCACCTTCGGAAAACGTTCCCTGATCCCGCGCAGCATCTTCTCGTGCCAGTCAATCTTCAGGTCCGGATGCAGCCCGCCCTGCATCAGCACGCCGGTGCCGCCGAGTTCCACCGTTTCGCGGATCTTTTCGTAAATCGTATCGAAGTCGAGAATGTATCCTTCCTTCGCCGCCGGCCCTTTCAGCGGCCGGTAAAACGCGCAGAAGGTGCAATATTCCGTGCAAAAGTTGGTGTAGTTGATATTGCGGTCAATGATGTAAGTGACCACACCCTCGGGATGCAGCTTCCGCCGCACCGCGTCTGCTTCCATCCCGATCCCGATCAGATCGTCGGACTCAAACATCTCCAGCGCTTGTTGTTTGCTTAGGGACATACGAGATCACAGAACCACTTCAATTCTAGCCGAGGAAATCGAATCTCTCCAAGCCCGGCTCAGTGGGGAACCGCTAGTTTCAGCGGCTCCAGATGGGCGGTGAAGTGGCGCAGGAATGGGGCTTCATAGGTGATGCGCATACCCGGAATCCGCTTGCGATTCCTCCACACTTCGAGGATCACTTCCACTACATAATCAATGTGGCTCTGGGTGTAGACGCGTCTGGGGATCGCCAGGCGCACCAGATCCATCTTCGCCGCCTGCGCGAACATCAGCGTGCCGATCTCTACTGAGCGGATGCCGCCTTCCAGGTAGAGTTCGGCGGCCAGCGCCACGCCCGGGAATTGATCCGGCGCAATCTGCGGCAGAAATGCACGCGCGTCCAGATAAATAGCGTGGCCTCCGGGCGGCTGCACGATGGGCACTCCCTGGCTCGCAATATGATTGCCCAGATACGCAGTCGAGGCGATGCGGTAACGCAGATAATCTTCTTCCAGCGCCTCCTGCACTCCGATGGCGATGGCTTCCAGATCGCGCCCGGCCAGGCCCCCATAAGTGGGATATCCCTCGGTAAGGATCAGCAGATCCTTCTCCTGTTGCGCCAGCAGATCGTCATTCGTGCAAAGAAAGCCGCCGATGTTGGCCATGCCGTCTTTCTTCGCCGACATGGTGCAGCCGTCGCCGTAGCCAAACATTTCCTGAGCGATCTGTTTGGGCGTTTTGTCCGCGTATCCCTTTTCGCGCAGCTTGATGAACCAGGCATTTTCGGCGAAACGGCAGGCATCGAAATACAGCGGGATGCCATGCCGCTTGCACACGGCGCTGACCTGCCGCACGTTTTCCATCGAGACCGGCTGGCCGCCGCCAGAGTTGTTTGTAACCGTGAGCATGACCAGCGGGATGCGCTCCCGTCCCACCCGCTCGATCAGCGCTTCCAGCGCCGCCACATCCATGTTGCCTTTGAACGGGTGCGTGGACGCGGGATGCTTCCCCTCTTCGATCACCAGATCGACCGCCTCGGCGCCCACGAATTCCACATTGGCGCGGGTCGTATCGAAGTGCGTGTTGTTGGGGACAATGTCGCCTCTTTTGCAAGCCACGCCGAACAGAATGCGCTCGGCGGCGCGCCCCTGGTGCGTGGGGATGACGTGCTTGTAGCCGAAAATTTCCTGGATCGATTCTTTGAAGTGATCAAAGCTGCGGCTGCCCGCATAGCTCTCGTCCCCTTCCATAATGCCCGCCCACTGATGCGTCGACATCGCGCCCGTCCCCGAGTCGGTCAGCAGATCGATCAGCACGTCCTCCGCGGGCAGCATGAACAGATTGTAGTACGCGGCTTCCAGCAGTTGCTCGCGCTGCTCGCGGGTGGTCCAGCGCAGAGGTTCAACGCTCTTGATGCGAAAGGGCTCGATGATGGTCTTGGGCATACGGCCGCGTCCTCGCGAAGCCTGAATTGACAGACTTTTTATCCTAGTGGAGCCCGCGAGCGCTTAGGTGTGATCCCCCGCACGAGATGACGTGCGCAGAATCGTGCAGCTCGGCAGCCCGCCTTCCGCCATCCACCCCCCACCGGGTGGCGGGGCGCCCCACGTCTCGATTTTGAGACGTGGAGCTTTTCGCTCTGAACCCAGCCATGCCCATGCACTCCGCATGTCGGCTCGCTTCGCTCCGCTTGCCAACGCGATCCCGCTGGCGATGGTGTAGACTCGTAGGTTTTCTCGGACCTGAAATACGAGGCGCATTTTATGGACATTCGCCGTGTCGGGGTCGTTGGTGCGGGGACCATGGGCAACGGGATCGCGCATGTGTTCGCGCGCGCCGGGTTCAGTGTTGTCTTGTGCGACGTCGAGCAGCGCTTTCTCCAGCGCGCCATCACCACCATTACCAGCAATCTGGAACGTGAGGTGGCGAAAAACAAGATCACGATTGCCGGTCGCGATGCTGCCCTGGAGCGCATTCGGCCCGTGATCAAGCGCGAGCACCTCGCCGACTGCGATTTCATAATTGAGGCGGCGACAGAAAAATTTGAGATCAAGGCGGAAATCTTCCGCGACCTCGACCGCCTGACCCGCCCGGAGATCATCCTGGCCTCGAATACTTCTTCCATCTCGATTACGAAGCTGGCCGCGCAAAGCCAACGGCCGGAGAAAGTCATCGGGATGCACTTCTTTAATCCCGTGCCAGTGATGAAACTGGTGGAGGTGATTCGCGGGCTGGCTACTGCGCAGGAAACTTTTACCGCGGTGAGGGATTTAGCGGTGAAGTTGGAGAAAACTCCGGTTGAGGTGAATGACGCGCCCGGCTTCGTTTCGAACCGGGTGCTGATGCCGCTGCTCAACGAAGCCATGTACGCGGTGATGGAAGGCGTCGCCACACCCGCGGCGGTGGATGAAGTCTTCAAGCTGGGGATGGCCCATCCCATGGGGCCGCTGACGCTGGCGGATTTTATCGGGCTCGATGTCTGCCTCGACATCATGCGCGTATTGCAGGCGGGGCTGGGCGATCCCAAGTACCGGCCCTGCCCCCTGCTGATCAAGATGGTCGATGCGGGATGGCTGGGCAGAAAGAGCGGGAGAGGATTTTATAAGTACTGATCTCAGATTTCAGATTGAAGAAGTGAGAGGCAGATTGAAGATTTCAGATTGAAGAAGTTAGAAGGCAGATTGTTGATTGTTGAATGAAAACCTTGGAGCAGACGTCTCATTCTCGGGGCGATGCGTGGTTGTATTTACTGGCGGCTGCGTGCGGCATTGGCACGGGCTGGGTTGATGTTGTCATCGACGATCTGCTGTTCACGGCGTTGCTGGTGGTTTCGGCGTGCATGCTGCTGGGATTTTTGGGGCGACGTTGGCCTTGGCGGTGGGTACTGGTAGTGGGCACGTTCATCCCGCTGACGGAATGGGCCGCTTACGTTCTTTTCACCGTGAAACCGTCGCGGGCGCAGGTGTACGCATCGGTTCTTGCCTGCCTGCCGGGGATTGCCGGGGCCTATGGCGGGGCGATCCTGCGGACGGCGATCGATCATTTGCGAGCGGGAAATTAATCCGCCGGGAGATGAAGGCATCAGGTCTCAGGTTTCAGATTTCAGGCTTTAGGTCTTAAGGCGTTCGGTCTTCGGCCTGAGGCTGAAATCAGGGGTCACGATCAGGGATGAGTACGGAGATCAGGGGGCAGAGAGCCGCAACCGCGCTTCTGGCTAGCCACAAAAGTTACTCGCGATTCCACAGGAACTCGGGGTATGCTGGCGGGCATGGGTGTAAGTGTCTCCATGCTGGCTTCGGGGAGCCGCGGGAATTGCGCGGTGGTGGCCAGTTCGACGACAAAGATTCTGGTGGATGCGGGGATTTCCTGCCGTGAGACGTTCAAGCGCTTGAAGTCGCTGGGAGAGGATCCGCATTCGCTTGCGGCGATCCTGATCACGCACGAGCATTCCGACCACATCTACGGGCTGGCCACGCTGGCCAAGAAGCTGTGCGTCCCGGTGTTCATGACCGGAGCGACGCACCAGGCTTGGGCGCGCGCCCTGCGCAACGAAAATGGCGAGCGGCCGCAGTTGGAAAAGCTGGAGCGCTTCGAATCGGGGCACAGCTTTCAGGTCGGCGATATTGCGGTGAAGCCGTTCACCATTCCCCACGATGCCGCCGATCCGGTTGGCTTCACGTTTCGCGCGGAAGGCATCAAGGTAGGGATCGCGACCGATCTGGGATATGTGCCGGTGAGCGTGCGCGATCACCTGCGGGGCTGCGACGTGCTGGTGATGGAATCGAATCATGACCTGGAAATGCTGCGCGTGGGGCCCTATCCGTGGTCGGTCAAGCAGCGGGTCATGAGCCGGGTAGGGCACTTGTCCAACCTGGCGCTCGCGGATTTCTTTACCAGCGACTATGATAATAGTGCAACGTTTGTAGTGCTGGCGCATCTCTCAGAGCAGAACAATCATCCGGAGATTGCCCGGAGAGAGGCAGAACGAGCGCTGGCTGCGCGCGGTGGGCTGTTTTCTAATCGAGTATTGTTGGCGTCCCAGACCGAAGCGCTAGAGCCGATTCGCCTGTAGTTGGGCTCGAATGTTTGGCTGATTTCGTACCCCCATGAGTCAGCAGTGCACGGATCCAATCGTAGGCAAAATTCTGGCGGGCTGGAGATACGACATTTCCGGGCTGGCGCTGGAGATGCGCGGGGACTACGAAAACCATTTTGCCGGTTGTGAATACTGCCGCAGCCGGCAACGAATCCATCGCATCATTGATGTGGGGCTGATCGCGCTCGCTTCCGTGTCCGCGGGAGTGTTTCTGCTGGCCTTTGCGGTCATTCATTACCTGAGCCCGCGGCATGCTTTCTGGCTGGAAGTGGCGGCGCTGGCGGGTTTCGCTTTATCCGCGCTGATTTGGCTGGGGGTTGCGGTTGCCACCCCGGCGCCAGTGACGGTGCTGGATGCCGCCAAGCACGGAGCCAGACGCGTGCATGACCGGTTGCCGGAGGAGATACGGCAGCGGCTGCCGGAAGAACTGCGGATTAAGATCACCGGAACCTAAAGCGCGATGCTCGGGAGCTCACGCCAGATCGCGGTTTTGCTGCTGGTCACGATGGTGACAGCATTGCCGGGCAGCCAGACGATGGCGCTTCCTGCAAGGCATTCCGGACATCCGGCAGGATGTCACGACCCGCGGCCTGCTCCTCCATCGCATACTCCGGCAAGCTTTGAATGCTGTGTAAGTGGCCACCACTGGGCGATTCCGGGCGCGGGGTTTCGCGGGCATGCGCTGAGTTCGAATTGCGTCCCCGGGCCGGTCCGCGATGATGTTCATTTAGCCTCCGTTTTGTACAGCTTTACTGGATCCTTCGTCTTCTCATCCGCCAGTCCGCCGGGCTGCGCAGCTTTGCGAATCTAAAACTCTTCAAATGCCATTGGTGGCTTCCGTCGCGGTTACGTCCGCGCCGGAGATGAGTTCACTTCTGAACATTCGCAATGAGGTCCATCGTGAGAGGAATACTGCTCGCTGGGTTGCTGGCGGCTGCGCTGCTGCCTTCCTCGGCCCAAGACACCGGCACCGCGGGGGCGCCGCAGAACCAATCCATGCCGGGGATGGCTATGGAAGAGCAGGCATCTGTGCAATTGCCATCGCCGCATGAGAGCTCGGGCACGGCGTGGCAGCCGGCTTCGGTGGCTGGCAAGGAATGGATGTGGCAGAGCGGCGGTTGGATGGGGATGGCGCATGGGGAAATCTTTGCGGACTATAACCAGCAAGGCGGGCCGCGCGGTGAGGGCAAAGCCGAGTCAGTGAATTGGGCGATGCTGATGGAGGAGCACAAGCTGGGCAGCGGAACGATTCTGTTGCGGCAGATGTTTTCCGGGGAGTCGCTGACCTCGCCGCATCCGGGATTTCCCGAGCTGTTGCAGACTGGCGAGACGTACCACGGGCAGCCGCTGGTGGATCATCAGCATCCGCACAACGTCTTTGCCGAGTTAGCGGCGTACTATGCGGTGCCCTTGGGCGAGAAAGTGACCTGGGAACTCTATGGAGGTCCATCGGCGGAGCCGGCGCTGGGTCCAGTCACGTATCTGCACCGGGCATCGGCACAGGAACTTCCGCTGGCGCCGCTGGGGCATCATTTGCAGGATTCCACGCACACCAGCTTTGGCGTAGTGACGACGGGCTTCATCATCGATCGGGTGAAAGTCGAGGGATGTTTGTTCAATGGACACGAGCCGAATGAGGAGCGCTGGAGCATTCAACTCGGAGCACTGACCTCATGGTCGGCGCGAGTGTTCGCGGCACCGGGGAGAAACTGGACCGCTGAGTACAGCGTCGGGCGGCTGGAACATCCGGAAGCGCTGGAGCCGGGCGATCAATTGCGGCAGAGCGGGTCGGTGGAGTACAACCGGCCGCTGAGGACTGGCTACTGGGTGACGACAGCAGTGTGGGGACGCGTGCACAAGTCGGTGACGGACCGAGTGCTGAACGGCTATTTGCTGGAATCCACGTTCAACTTCCGGGAGCGAAATTATGCGTTCACGCGGATGGAACTGGTGGATAAGGACGAATTGTTTCCCCAGGCGATGGTGCATCCGGTTTACCGGATCGGGGCGTACACATTGGGAGGGACGCGGGATTTGATCCAGAACCGGGCGTGGCAGCTGGGCCTGGGAGCGGATATGACGGTGTATTCGAAACCCGCAGTGCTGGATGCGGCTTACGGGAATTTTCCAGTTTCGTTTCAGATTTTTGTGCGCATGCGCCCCGGCAAACCGACAGTACACCACACGCCCGGCACGTGAGAGACTAGTGTCGGACGGCCTACAATGTTGCTGTACTTCCTCTCTTCCGACCGCACGAAAACGCGACTTTCATGAATCAAGCTCTGAAGATGCTACGGGCAATGCAGTGGGCTCTGCTGGGAAGCATTGTGCTCTATATTGCGCTGGGCGTGGTGGTGCGGCCGCGGCAACGGAGCATCGATCCGTCGCTCAGCTATACATTCACCACGCTGGCGGTAGCGGTGATCGGAGTGATATTCGTGGTGAGGCGCACGCTGGTGTTCCGGGCGGAGGCGACTTTGGCGAGTACGCCAGATGAAATCCTCCACCTGAGCCAGTGGCGGACGGGATACATCGCGAGCTACGCACTCTGCGAAATGCTGGGGCTGATCGGGCTAGCGCAGCAGTTTTTGGGCGCCAGCCTGCAACAAAGCGCTCCGTATTATTTCGGGGGATTTGTCTTGCTGCTCTTCTTCCGGCCGAGGCTGCCGGCACGGGCAAAATCTGATTGATTCATGGAACGGGTGCGGTGTGGACAGGTGGACTTGTGCCGTCCCCCCGGGACTGCTCCATTCCTCCCGCAGGCCCCCAGCGCTGAAGCGCTGGGCTAAAGTGTTGCGCCGCTCCGCGGCTGCAGTCTGATTAGGACTTGACGTGGCAGGTGGCGAGGCCGCGCTTTTCCAGATATTGCTGGTGATACTCCTCCGCGGGATAAAACATGACGGCGGGAAGGATCTGGGTGGCGATGGGCTTGGAGTAGCGGTGAGCCTTTTCGAGGGACTCCTTTGAGGCCTGGGCTTCTTTCTGCTGCTCTGGGGAATGAAAGAAAATTGCGGTGCGGTATTGCGAGCCCCAGTCCGGACCCTGGCGATTGACTTGCGTGGGATCGTGGTTCTCCCAGAAAACTTTCAGCAGCTGGGCATAGGATACTTTGGAGGGATCGAACTCGACTTCTACGGCTTCGGCGTGGCCGGTGCCATCGGTGCAGACTTCTTTGTAGGTGGGATTGTCGGTGTGGCCGCCGGTGTAACCTACGCGAGTGGAAACGACTCCGGGAATCTGGCGGAACGTGGCTTCAACGCCCCAAAAACATCCGGCCGCGAATGTGGCTTTTTCCATAGAATCTCGCCTCTCTCCCATCTTAACTGCAAAACATAGTTCCACTCACGGCAAAACAGCTTTCACACAGAGGGAATGACTGATTGGATGGCGAAGATGGGGGAAGGTTACAGGGTTGTAAAATCATTGTTTCTGGGTACTTTGGGGAATTGACGAGGGCTACGAATCAGGGTAGAGTCCGTTTAGAATCTTGACGGGATTGCTTTGTGAGTTTTCCAACCAGCCACTTCCAGGACGTCACGCGACCCTTGCGAAAAACCGCATGCTTGCTGCTATTGGGGTTGAGCACGGCGCAGTTCGTGCTGGCGGCCTCGGCATTCACGGGGCAGACTCGGCTGGGCTACCGCACGGGCGACCAGTGGGAACCAGCGATGGCCGCGGACACGCACGGGCATCTTTACGTTTTGTATCCGCAGTACGGCGCGGTACCAGGTTGTGCTGCCTGCACGGTGCCGACGATTTCATTGTTGATCAGCGACGATAACGGACTGAGCTGGCATGCTTCGCGGGCGCTGCTGCCGTTTCCGACGGGGCAATTCGATCCGCAGATCGTGGTCGATCCCGTGGATCATCGGACGGTTTACGCTTCGTGGTTGCAGAACGATAAGCGCGATGTGGTGGTGGCGCGGTCGTTGGATTTCGGGCGGAACTGGTCGTATTCGCTGGCCGAGCGCGGGCAGGAAGACGCCGACAAGCCGGTGCTGGCGGTGCGGGGGACGGATGTGTATGTGGGATTCAATCATGAAGAGAAGTTTCTGGTAGCGGCGTCGCACGATGCGGGGCAGACATTTAACGTGGTCAACGTGAATGCGAATGCCGGGCCGGGGTGGTCGCTAGCGGGCGGGGCGACGCTGGATGCGGCGGGCAATGTCTTCATGGGATGGACATCGTACGCGCGCTACGACATGGCTTCGCGGCCGGTGAGCGTTTACATCAGCCGGTCGACCGATGGTGGCAAGACCTGGAGCACATTGCTGCTGGATCAATCGAGCGCGCCTCCGGGATGCAAGGCGCAGATGTGCGAGACGGGATACCTGGGAGCGCAGATCGCGCTAGCTTCGGATGCGGCGGGCGCGCTGTATGCATTGTGGAATGCGGGATCGGTGAACGGGGGGCCGGAGCGGATTTACTTTTCGTCTTCGACCACCGCGGGAGCGACGTGGTCGGCGCGGGTGGGAGTCTCGAACGCGGCGGCGGGAGTGGAGCACGCGTTTCCGGCGCTGGTGGCGGGGACCGCGGGCGATATCCGGGTGGCGTGGATGGATACGCGGATCAGGGATACGGCGAATCCGCGGCAGAGTTTGTGGAACACCTTCTTGCGCAGTTCGACCAACGGCGGAGCGACCTGGGGCGGCGAGAGCCGGCTCTCGGGTGGGGCGCAAGGGTACGATTACATTCTCCCCGGCGGCTTCCGCTTTCCTTTCGGAGATTATTTCGGGCTCGCCATCGACAACGAGGGAGTCACGCACGCGGTCTGGGGCGAGGGACGAAACTACAAATCTCCAGGATCGATCTGGTACGCGAGCGGGCGATAGATTGGCGATTTTAGATTTCAGATTTTAGATTTCAGATTGGACGGTGATGGAACCAGAGATTCCATTTGAAATCGGAAATCTGCGATCCGAAATCTCTTCATTAACCGGAAAATCTTCTCATTCCAGCAGCATGCCGCCGACGAAGTCGGCGATGCGGGCGACGTGATGGTCGCGGCACCACTCTTCCAGGCCGTCCACAATCTTTTCGGTGGCGCAAGGATCCCAATAGCTGGCGGTGCCGATCTCGACGGCAGTGGCTCCGGCCAGCATGAATTCGACAACGTCGGCGGGCGTGGAGATGCCGCCCATGCCGATGACGGGAATCTTGACAGCGTGGGCGGCATCGTAGACCATGCGCACGGCGATGGGCTTGATGGCGGGTCCTGAGAGGCCGGCGGTAACGTTGGCGATGCGCGGCTTGCGGGTTTCAGGATTGATGGCCATGGCAACGAAAGTGTTAATCAGCGACAAGGCGTCTGCGCCCGCTTCCTGCGCCACGTAGGCCATCTGGGCGATGCTGGTGACATTGGGCGAGAGCTTGACGATGAGCGGACGATTGGTAGCGCGGCGGGCGGTAGTCACGACTTCATCGAGGGAGCGGGGATCACTGCCGAACTGCAAACCGCCGTGGGCGGTGTTGGGGCAGGAGACGTTGAGTTCATAGGCGGCGATGCCTTCACCCTGATCGAGAATCTGGATGGTGTGCTCGTAGTCCTCGCGGGTGTAGCCAAAGACATTGGCCATGACGACGATATTTTTGAGCTGGCGGAGGCGCGGAAGTTTTTCATCGAGGAAGGCCTGCGCGCCGATGTTCTGCAGGCCGATGGCGTTGAGCATGCCAGCGGCAGTTTCCCAGAGGCGCGGCGGAGGATTGCCGATCATGGGCTCGCGGGAGAGGCCTTTCACGACAAATCCGCCCAGCTTGGCCAAGTGCACTACGTCTTCGAACTCGACGCCGTAACCGAAAGTGCCGCTGGCGGCGAGGATGGGATTCTTGAGGGAAATCCCGGCCACGTTGACGCTAAGATCGGGACCAGACTTGTTGGTAGCCGCGGTCATGGCTGGCCATCCTTAGTTGCCGGATGTGCAGCGAGGGCCTCAGTCAGTACGCGTCCGACAGAGTGCGTGGGAGCATTGATGCCCAGCAAGGATGCGAGAGTGGGCGCGAGATCGATAGGTTCGACGCTGGTGCGGTAGGTTCCCGCCTGGAAAGGGAGGCCGTAAAAAGCCAGCGGGACGTGCGTGTCGTAATTGTAGGGGGAAGCGTGGTCCGTGCCTCTGGCGGGGCCGACGGCGTAAATATCGGGGACGCCCATCACGTACCAGCCTCCTTCCGGAGAATAGCTGTTGAGGTATTTGTGTCCGAATTCGGTATCGGGGACTTCGCCCTCGGCCAACTGCGATTTGGTGTAGAAGCCACGCAGGCCAACGTGCTTCATGGCCTCGCCTACTGCGTTTTCGGCATCGGCTTCCTTCACGTGAGCAGCGGCGAATGGATCTTCATCAAGCCAGGCCAGCGGGTAATCAAGTTTCACATAGGTTGCGGGATGTGCGGGAGAAAATTTGGCGGTGAGTTCGCGATTGATCTGATCCTGGAGTTGGGAAGCGCCGAGGTTGGCGGCGGGGATATGCAAGGATTTCGCCTGGTCGGGCAGGGCGGAGACGCCGTGATCGGCGGAGAGAGCGATCCAGACGTCGGCGAGGCCGATCTGATGGCCGAGGAAGTTGAAGAAGTCGGCCATTTCATGGTCGAGATCGAGAGCCATCTGGTGCATCTCGGGAGCGTCGGGGCCGACGTGATGGCCCAGAATGTCGTTGGCCGAGAGGCTGATCGAGAGCAGGTCTGTGGCCGGGCCGCGTCCGAGGTTTTCGTAGACCACTAATTCTTTGGCGAAGGCGAACTCATACTCGTTGGCGAAGGTGGTTGAACCGATCACCTCGTAGAAGCCGGCTTCAGAGCCGTTTTTCGACTTGCGATGCGCGGTCGAGCGCAGAACGACGCCTTGAGAATCTTTCCATTCCTTATCCCAGTATTTTGCCGGACGGGTGGAGTTGAAGTTCTGCACCCAGGGCGGGAGATCGTTGCGATAGTAGGTGGAGGTCATCCAGACGCCGGATTTGGGCTCGATCCAGTAGGCGGCGTCGGCGGCGAAACCGCCGGGTAGAACGGCGGCGCGGTCCTTGAGCGAGAGGGCAAAGACGCGAGCTTTGCCTTGGGTGGCCAGCTTGAGCTCGTCGCCGAGAGTGTCGGCGAGGAGGTTGTGGGGCGAGGCGCCGGTCCTGGTGCCATCGACGCCGACCAGGCTGGTGGCGTCATCTTCGACGGAGGTGACCATGTGCATCTTTTTCTGATCCCACCATTCGTTGGCGACGATGCCATGTCCGTTGCTGTAGGCGCCGGTGAAAAGGGTGGAGTGTCCGGGGGCAGTGCGGGTGTTGGCGTAGTTGTAGTTGCAGTTGGGAAAATAAGCACCGTGGTCAAGGAACAGGCGGAAGCCGGAGTCGCCAAACTCGTCGCGGTAACGCTCGAGGTAGTCGCCGCGGAACTGGTCGATGGTGATCACGACGACCAGCTTGGGATGGCCATTGTAGGCCGAAGCGAAGGTGGGGATGGAAAGAGTGAAGAGCGCGAAGATTGTGGCTACGAGAAAAAGAGAGAGAAAGCGGGCAGACCTGGGGGACGATCTCATCGCGAAGGTAGTTTACACAGGAGGGGGGAATCCGCAAAAAGGATTGGATTTGTGCGAGCACCCGGATGCGCGGGCGAGGACGCCCACGCGACAGCCGGCGGGACGCCGGCGTTACTGGCTACGCACCTGCGGGTAGCGGGGCGGAGTGGAGCAGGTTCGAGGGTGGTTCTGGCCTGGCAGCGGCTTGCTTAGTCGGTTCGGTTCGCAAAATGGAGAGCGGCTGGTTTCGCTCCGAGCGATAGCGGCCCGCGACTCGCAGGAAGATGGCGATGGCTACTCCCAGCACGAACGTGAGGGCGACGAAGTACCAGAGAGTGGGAAAGCCGAGGACGAAGATGATCGAGCAGCCGAGGGCGAATAGAAGGCCGATAAATCCGCCTCCGACGGGAAGCTTGTGCATGGTGATTCCGGGATGACGGTCGGCCATGGGGCACCTCGATGCTCTTTAGCCATCATCCTCCGATGGGCTGCAGAGTTCAAGTGGCAGGAAACCTTAAGGTGCGGGGCTAGCGTGCATTGGCTGCCTATTTTCCTATAAAGTATGGATTCCTATGCTCGACTTGAATTTTGTGCGGGAAAACCTAGGGCTGGTGGAGGAGAAGCTGCGGCAACGCGGGATGGATCCGGCTGCGGTGCTGAAAGATTTTCGCGCAGTAGACACGCAGCGGCGGCACGCGATTACCGAGGCGGAGACCGGCAAGGCGCAGCGCAACAAGGCTTCGGAAGAGATTGCGAAGCTGAAGAAGAGCGGGCAGGATGCCAGTTCCGCGATGGCGCAGACGAAGGAACTGCGTGAGAAAATTTCCACTCTGGAGAAGACTGCGACCGATCTCGATGAACGGCTGCACGAGATCCTGGCCGGCATTCCGAATATTCCGCATGCCAGCGTGCCGATCGGGCACAGCGCCGACGAAAACGTGGAAGTGCGACGCTGGGGGACGCCACCGAAGTTCGATTTCACTCCCAAAGCGCACTCGGATTTAGGTCCCGAGCTGGGTGTGCTTGACCTGGAACGCGCGGTGAAACTGACGGGAGCGCGATTTGCGGTGTATTGGGATCTGGGGGCGAAGCTGGAGCGGGCGCTGGCGAATTTCATGCTCGACCTGCATACGCGCGAGCATGGCTACACTGAGGTGCTTCCGCCGTACCTGGTGAATTCGGAGTCGATGTACGGGACGGGACAGCTGCCGAAGTTTGCCGACGACTTGTTTCGTGTGCCGCATGGCGACAAGAATCTGTGGCTGATCTCGACTGCGGAAGTGCCCGTTACAAATCTGTATCGCGATGAGGTGCTGGATCAGGCGCGGTTGCCGATCTCGCTGACGGCTTACACTCCGTGCTTCCGCAGCGAGGCGGGATCGTACGGAAAAGATGTGCGCGGGATTATCCGGCAGCATCAGTTTCAGAAAGTGGAGTTGGTGAAGTTTGCGCATCCAGAACATTCTTACGAAGAGCACGAGAGGCTGACGCATGATGCCGAGGAGGTTCTGCAAAAATTGGGGTTGCATTACCGGGTGATGGCACTCAGCACCGGGGACATGAGCGCAGCGTCGGCCAAGACGTACGATCTGGAAGTGTGGCTGCCGGGGCAACAACTGTATCGGGAGATTTCATCGTGCTCGAATTTCGAGGCGTACCAGGCGCGGCGGGCAAATATCCGGTATCGTCCGGAGGGCAAGAACAAGAGCGAATACGTGCACACGCTGAACGGCAGCGGGCTGGCAGTGGGGCGAACGTGGGTAGCGATTGTGGAGAACTATCAGCAGGCGGACGGGAGCGTGGTGATTCCGGAGGCGCTGCGGCCGTACATGGGGGCGGAGAGAATTACGAAAAAGAGCTTCTAGCGAGTCCCAGCCAACGAAAGTCACGTTGGGTGGGGCACGTTCGAGGAACTAGGAGCGAGAAGCAGGAGCTAGTAGACTTGCACAGAGCAGAACTCACGAACGCGGCGCCGGGCGCGCCCGTGCCCATGAAGGCGATCTGGCGAACAATCCGCGGATACATTCTGTGGCAGCACGAGCGGGGCACTTTGCATTACGACATCATGGTCACGCTGATCCTGATTTTCGTGCTGTTTTCGCCGCGCGTGATCAACTTCAACGACAAACCCATCCCGCGCAAACCGCATCCGACTGAGGTAGTGGTCACGGCGGACGCCGAGGGCCACTTGTTTTTTCAGGTAGCAGCGAGCGCAGTAAACCCGGGAGATGATCCGACGGTACGGGATCAATTGCTGCACATCATCGAGCCGATTTCGGGTGCAGTCACCATTGTCAGCTACGAGGCGGTATTGGACCATGCGGGCAAGGTGCAGAGCTACAAGGTGCTGGCCACGCGGGAATAGGCGGTTCAGGCGGTCAAGGAAAGCAGAACGTTTCCATGAAAGGTCTCACTCTCGCGATGGCGCTCACGATGGTGAGCGGCTTTCTCGGCGTCAGCGCAGCGCCGCAGTCGAATCCTGCGCTTGCCATAATGCTGGCGAGCCTTCCGGCATTCAGGTCGGCGCAAGAGGCGAACACCGGCAACCAAGGCAGCCTGGAATCGGTGCTAAAGAAGATGGATGAGGTGGCCGCCACTTTCCGTTCCGCGCAAGCCAAATTCGAATGGGACACCTACGAGCGGGTGATTGATGAGATTGACGACGTGGAAACGGGAAATATTTACTACCGGCGGACGGGCAAAGACATCGAGATGATGGCGGAAGTAAAAATGGCGGGCAGCGACCTGGCGAGTCTTAAGCCCGAACCGAAATATGTGCTGTACAGCGAAGGGAAAGTTCGCATGTATCAGCCCAAGCTGGACCAGGTGACGGAGTTCGATCTGGGCAAGAATCACTCGGATTTTGAAAGTTATGTTGTGCTCGGCTTCGGCGGCAGCGGACAGAATTTGCAGAGAGTGTTTGACGTGAGCTATGTGGGAGCGGAAACGATCAACGGCGTGGCGACGGCGAAGCTGCAACTGGTGCCGAAGTCGGAGAAGATCCGCAACACCTACAAGCTGATTTTTCTGTGGATCGATCTGGACAAGGGAGTGTCGGTGCAGCAGAAATTTATTTCGCCGCAAGAGGATTACCGGCTGGCGAAGTATTGGGATGTGCAGGTGAATGGCAAGAAAATTCCGGACGAGGTTTTCAAGCTGAAGACGACGGGCAAGACGCAGACGATCACACCCGGACGTTAAGTGGTTGAATACAAAGAGCAAGAAATAGTTCCGAGATTTGCACAGCGGGCGCTATACTGGGCAAACTTTCAGTTGGGTTCATCATGGCCAAGGTTTTTACGATTACAGTCCCACCTAAGCTGGGAAACAAGCGGCGGGACCGCACTTCCGATCCTCGTTACGTCGACGGGCAGCGACTGCTGGTGGAAGCGATGAAGTATCTGGCGCAAGAGGATCCGGTGAAGAACCGTGGCGCGATCGAGTTGATTTCGGAGCACGTGCGGACGCGGTTCCGGATGAGCGACTCGCCGCTGGCGTAGAGCGCGAGAAGGTTTGGCGCATCCCCCTGCAGGAAGTCTAGAGTGATACTCCCCGGCTTGCCGCTGCAAATTTTAAGGTAAGTATCCCATCGCAACAAGGTAGAATGGAGGAGTCGTGACAGGACAGGAGTTCGATGTTATCTACCGCGATTGGCTATTCGGTGAATTGTCGCAATCGCCCGATCAAGAGCTGCTGGCAACTCTTGAGGCGAGACTGGATGAAGAATTGCTACAAACTCTGCGTACTCGGCCTCCGCTGCTTCGTAAAGTCCCGGACGGCCTGTTTCTGACTCGGAGGCATCGATCAGGCGCAACGGAGCCTTCCGCTCCTTCAGTATTTTCTGAGCTTCCTCCATCACATGCCGAGACGCCGTAAGCTCTGTTTCGTACTGAACAAGAAGTTTCAACATTGCCTCAATTAGAGTTCTAAATTTGGCTTCATTGTCCATAGCGCCGCGACTATTCTTTTGGTTTTGATTTTTTGCGCTCGTATTCTTCCTGTGTCGGCATGGCACGGATGATGTCCTGCAGTTCTTTTTTACCGACTCTTGAAGGCTTTTGCTGAACTGATTCGACGTGAGGAACTTCCTTCATTTTTTCGGCCATCGTGGTGAGTCGATCTGCCGTCAGCTGAATCTCGGCATAGTCGAGGTTTTCTAGTGCCGCTGTCGCCAGTGTTGACAGATCTTCGTCGGGTCTGTCTTTTCGCCTACGAACGTGCCATGCCAACATGTCGGCGGCCTGCAGAGGCAGAATCCATTCATCGTTTTCAAATTTCGGAGTGCCGCCGATCAAGGCTTTGATTTCCTGTGGTTGCCAACTTTTGATATGTCTGTGCCAAATAGCCGCATCCTCACCAATCGAACCCTGCTCATCGAACACGTACTCAACAGGCAGCTTAATTCCTTTGAGTTGATGCCAGTGCGCCAGCTTCAGAATTACCGCCCAGAACAGAGAGATGTAAGCGTGGCTGATCATGTATGGGGAAATCGGTTTCACGATGGCATCGTGCTCTTTGCGACTCACCCATACGGCGATAGTCCACGGACGGAAATTTTCGACAATGGACGCGAGAAAGCGGATTTTATCGTCACGATCTTCCGCTTTCCAGCGGTCAAACTCGCCTATCAGCAATCGCGCTTCGCGCATATGGAAGTGCTTAATACTTGGCGGCTGCACCAGAGCTGCTTCCCATGCGAGGCTGAAATTGGCCCATACTTTATAGCTTTGCACGCACCCGGCGAGTACCAGGATTTTGCTTTCTTCGTCGCTGCACGAATCGTCGAAGTAGGCTTTAAACATGACCATCACTGCGGCATCCCGATTCGCTTTCCCGTAACCGCAGACCATTGCACTCAGGGCTTCTTGACTTTTACAAACCACTGCGCCACACTCCCATCTAGGCGCAAATCGCCCAGAGATGGGAATGACGCACTGAATCGATCATGGCGAATCACCCCAAACCTTCCGCCAAGAATGCAGAGGGTGAGACGCGCCCGTTTACACGGTCTGATTTTGTGCGGTTGGTGCACAAGGCTTCAACGACACCTTTTCAGAAGCCTTCGCCAACATCGCGGGGAAAATCAAATTCCCGGAAGCGCGGCGATTGTAGCGGAACGAATACTCGTCAAGGTAAGTCTGCAAATACTTCTGACTGACCGAATGGTAGACGCCGCCGATCCCGCGCTTCACCAAACTCCAGAATCCCTCAATTGTGTTGGTGTGAACGTCGCCCATGACGTACACCTTCGCCTCGTGATTAATCCGGCGGTGCTCGTATTCCATTCCCGGCATCTGATCCAAACCGGAGTAAGAAACAAACTCGTCGGTAAAAACGGTGCTCTTTGGCAGCACGCACTCTTTAACAAATCCAAGGAGAGTTTTGCCGGATACGTCACTGGCAGTGCGGGCGATTACGCGCCCACGACGCTCAACCGCGCCAATCACGGGAGTCTTTTGCTTGTCGCCGCGCATCGGACGGCCACGGCCATTCTTGCGCTTTCCGCCGTGATACATCTCGTCTACTTCCACCGTCGATCCCTCCAGTTGCATGTCGGGTTCGGACAGCAACGAGCGAATCTGGCGGAACATGCGCCAAGCGGTTTTGTAGGTAACTCCAGTCTCGCGTTGAATCTGCTTCGCGGATATGCCGCAGCGAGTTGATCCCATGAGGTACATCGCTTGAAACCAGATGCGAAGCGAAGTGCTGCTCTTCTCGAAGATGGTTCCGGCGAGCGGATAGATATGATTCCCGCAAGTGGCGCAGGCATAGGCGGTGCGGCCAGTCACGCGGTAATGCTTGCGTGCGCCTTCGCACTTTTCGCAGGGAGCCATGCCGCCGGGGAAACGTTGCTCTTTGATCTGCTCAAGGCAGGCGTCATCGGTCGGAAAGTCGCGGTCGAAGTCGTTTCGGGTGTAGCGGAGTTCCTTCGGAATAGTCTGTCGGCGGTTCATGCAAATAGTATGCCATTTGTTTTACTTGTTGTCAAGGGATAATTACCAATTTTAAATCGCAGAAAGCGCTGAGGATTTCGCAGGGACGAAGAAAACAAGGGACGGCTTGTGCCGTCCCTTTATTCATTCTCGACGAAATTAGAAAGCGAAGCGGAGCGAGAACTGCATGACTCGGGGCGTAGTCAGGGTGCGCTGGAATTTTCCGAAACCGGTGTTATCCACCAGATCTTCGTTGTCCAAGGCGTTGGCAGCGTCGAAACGGACTGAGTTGGTCACGTTGAAAACCTCCCACGAAAATCGGATCAGCCGGGTTTCGGTGAAGTTCCAAGTCTTGTTGAGTCCGCTATCAATGTCGAAAAAGCCGGGGCCGCGGAAGATATTGCGCTGGCCAGCCTCGCCGGGGTAGGTGTCGCGGAAAATAACCGGTCCGCTGGAGGGAGTATATGGACACTGGCATTCTGTAGCCAGGGTTTGCGCGTTTTGGAAGGCATTGGGAATACCACTGGAGTCGATGAAAACGCCAGTCTTCGGTTTGGGGCCGATGAGGAACGACGATCCTTCTAGTTCGAAGTTGGTGGCCCAGCCTGTGCCGGCGGAAACGCTGAACGGAAAGCCGCTGGTCCAGCGACCTAACCCACTCAATCCCCATCCTCCGAACACCGAGTTCATGAACCTGTTTCCGGTGCCCCAGCGGCGCCCTCGGCCGTAGGGAATATCCCAGATCGCGTTGAAATTGACCTGATGAGTGGTATCGAAATCAGAGGGAGCGCGCCACAAATCGGGAGACCACGCGTTAATCGCCTGGTTGTTATAAGCAACACCACCCGCGGCTTCGAATCCATTTACGCGTTCCGCGTTCGAACTGATGTCGATGGATTTGGAATACACGTAATTGAAGTCGAACTGGAGACCCGCGCTCATGGCGTGCCGCAGCGTCACTTGCAATGCGTTGTAGTTGCTATTGCTGCGGGTCTGCCAAGCGTACAGCGAAGAGAACTGGTCCTGATAATAGCGATACGCTGTTCCCGGTCCATAACCATATTGGTTGACACCGGGAGCAGTACCGGCGCATGCCGGGAAGCAGAACACGTCGGCAATTTCCTCGGCCGTAGTTTCATTTCCGGCGAAGCATTGATAGAGGTCATACATGTTCTGAGTCGCGGTGGGAGACGCCGGAGCGCCCGCGGTGCAGCCAAAAACGCCTTGCGGGCCGGCAGCCAGCGGAAACATGTCTTGCCAGTAGGGAATGCTGGTCACGCTGGGATCGTTCTCCGGCACGCCCGCCCCGGCTGCCTTGGAGAAGAGTTGCGCGGCATGGAAATAGTCCATGCCGCTCTTGGGGTCAACCAGGTTCAGCGGTTGAGCCAGATCAACTTCCTGCAATAAGCGATGGGCAAAGCGGCCGGTGTAGGTCGTTTCTAAAACGAAGTTGTGGGCGAATTCGCGCGTGAGCGATAAATCCACCACCTCCGAATAGGGCGTCTTGAGATGATCATCGATGCCCCAGGCGATGGCCAAACCGTAGGTATTGGGGTTGCCGGGCGGAGTATAGGGAAAACCACTCGGGGAAGGAGAAATTTCGCTGGCCGGCAAGTTTGCCAATCCGAGGAGTCCGGTATAGCGGGGCGAACTATCCACGGTGGAGACGCCAGCAGGATTGCTAAACGTGGAAGTCAATCCCCAGGAACCGTTGCGATCGAAAGTGTTGACCACTCCCTCACCGAAATGGTCGAAGTAAATGCCATAACCGGCGCGAATCGAACTTTTTCCGTTATCCCCGAAAACTTTGTGCCAAAAACCGCCGCTCGCGTGCGGCGAATAGGCAATGGCAAGCCGGGGAGCCAGGTTCTTATAGTCCCACGCCCAATAGGGCTTGGCTCCGTTGGCCTTTCCGGAAAGGCCGAAAGTCAAATCGGGCTGGTCGACGTTTCCGGCCAACGCTTCTGCTCCTCGTGTCTTGAACCACTGATCCATGTCCACGGTCGGAGAAACTTGATTGCCGGTGTTTTCATAGGGAGGCTGCAGTAGCGAGTAGCGGGCGCCGTAGGTGAGAACCAGATCAGACGTGATATTCCACTTGTCCTGCAAATATAACTCGCCCTCAAAGTTCTGGAAGTGGCGCGGAACCAGTTCGCCGTTGGGAATCTGCTGACCTAACTTGTTCTGGTTGGCCTGGGTAAAGGTCTCACTAAGGATTCCGGCTACATCCATGGCCGCGAAGCTGTAGGAAGTGCCGAAGCCGGTGTCAACGTCAGGATAGGGGCCGCCATTCGCCGCGTCTTGGGTTGAGGGATCAAGGCTGACTTCTTCATTCGCGATAAAAGATGGGTTGAGCCAATAAAGGTTGGTCTGAGCAGTGGATATGTTGTCGGCGTTCGATTGGCGATTGTTGTGTATCAGACGCCAGTTGGTTCCGAACTGAATGGTGTGCGTTCCCTTGGTCCAGGAGACGTCATCGACGAAATTGTGCACGGGGACATTAGTCAGGATGGTCTGACTGGCGAGCCCCTGAGTATCGTCGAGGCCGCGGAAGCTGACAAAGTCCTGGGAATTGAGACCTCCGGTTCCGAGTCCCTGGCGAATGAACGCATAACGGAAATTGTTGATGAGGTTGTTCTTGATCAGGGCGGTATACCCAGCCGCGATGCCCTTGCTGTTGTCGGTGAGGAAGTCGAATGGAGGCTGACTGGGGAATTGCGGCGGTTGCTTCTCGCGATCATTCTGCAAGTTACCGCGCACAAACAGCGAGTGGCTGCCGCTGGAGTTGAGCTTAACGTCAAGCTTCACGATATACGTGTCGTGCTTGACCGGGTCAGACCCCGGGAACGTGTAACCGGCGGTATTGAGCAGGTCTCCCAGGCTGCTGGAGTTCGGGAGCGGATACTTTGTGAATAATGCATCGGGGTTGCCCGTGCCACCGATGTTGGTGATGAGCCCGTTGGGGCCGCCACCATTGGGATTGCCGGGCGTCGGGGGACACGTCGGCGGCGTAGAACTCTGGCAGTTGGTATCGAGCGCTCCCACCTGGGCAGGTGTAAGGGTTGCAATGTCAAATCCTTGGAAGGCACTGCCACCACTTGTGACGTTTATGACGCTGTTGGTGGTAGCGCAGTTGGGATCGCTGCCCGGATCGCACAGATACTTCAGGTATCCCTCGCGCAGGCTCTCGGTGGGCACCTCGCGCGTAACCTGCTCCGTGTCTGCGGTGCGTTGGCCTTCGTAAGCCATGAAAAAGAACACCCGGTCCTTCTTAATCGGGCCGCCGAAGGTGCCGCCGAAGGTGTTACGCAGGATAAATCCCGGGGTGTTGGGCTCGCCGTTCGCCAATTCCGATTGCTTGTTGAACCAATCATTCGCAACAGTGAAATTGGGCCGATAATACTCGTAGGCCGAACCATGGAAGGCGTTGGTTCCGCTCTTGGTAACCAGGTTGACCTGCGCTCCAGAAGAGCGGCCTGAATCGGCGCCATAGTTGCCGGTGGTCACCCGGAACTCCTGCAAAGAATCGAGCGTGGTGCGCATGGCGCCTTCGAAGGCGAAGCCTTCAAGTTGATCGTTGTCGTCCAAGCCATCGAGCGTGATGTTGGTCTGGTCGCTGCGAGCGCCATTGACCGAACCACCGCGGCTGTCCGACATTTGCTGATCGTTGGTCGTAGTGCCGATGAAGGTGACGCCCGGCTGGAGGCTCAAAATGGCGACGGGATCACGGCCTTCCGACGGCAGATCGGTGAGTTGGCGCGCATTAAAATTATTGCCCAGGGTGGCGTCGGTGGTGTTGACCATCGGGGCCTCGCCGGTCACCTCCAAGACGATCGATCCGCCCTGCACCTGCAATGTGAGGTTGAGGGTGGCGGGGCTGCTGACTTGCAGGACGACATTCTCGCGCTGGGTGGTGGCAAAACCCGGTGCGCTCACACTCAGGACGTAGGTGGCGGGAGGAACTTCGAGAAATTGGTAGGCCCCCTGTTGATCGGTCTTGACGGTTCGCGAGAAGCCTGTGGCCTGATTGCTCAGGGTCACGCTGGCGCCGGCGACGACAGCGCCTTTGGCGTCGGAGATAGTCCCGTGCACCGAGGTGGTAGCGGACTGAGCGAAGGCGAATGTGCTGAGCGCGAGGAGGGTGGACAGCAGAACTGCCAGATGCCATGAGCGAGAACGCATGGGAAGCTCCTGTGGCCCCAAGCAAGGGCTGATTTCCAATTACGTTTTGCCCAGGATTGCGAGACCGATGACCCCGGGGGAACCTGTTGGGGGGGTATTGTGCAACTTCGCCGTGGCAATGTTCAAGTTGAAACTTGCAATTTCCAGGGATTGGAAGTTTATGCAGGGCGATGGAAGAGGGTGGAGGCCAGGACTATGACCGCGGGATAGCATTCCAAGGTGTAGCGAGGCTCAGGATTTTCGAGGGTTCCGAGGAAGGCGGAACGTAGGACGAGAAATAAAACTAATAGGCCGATGCCAAAAAATTCGCGGGCGCGGATCAGTCCCGCCATGCCCAAGGCGACGTAGGCCAGGTTGATCACGCCAAAAGCGAGGCTGACGGTGAGCCAGCGGGGGTCGTCGTTGAACTCCCACCAGCGGGGATCGGAGGGGAACAACTCGGTGCGAGGACGCAGCCACATGTCGGCGATGCGCAAGGCGGGCAGCCAGAGGTAGTAGCGCAGGGGAGCGGCGTGAATGCGCCGCGCGGCCAGTTCGCCGAAACGGGCATCGAGTTCCGGGGTCATGTTGGAATCGGCGTTGTAAGCCTCGAAGAGCTCGCGAGTCTGGTTGCGTTGGGCGGGAGAGTCGAAGGCGCGGTTGGGAAGCCTGGTGAAATCCATCTGAGAGCCGGGCACGGGCCAATAGATTTCCTGGACGGAGACGTAGTCGGCGATCCAGGTTTTGGTCCAGCGATTGAAGCCGGGCATGATCATCTCGTCGGAATCGGTGGCGTAGCGCGGCGCCAGGGGCTGGAAGCGATGCAGGTTGTGGAGGTTGCGGAGAGTCCAGGGAATCAGCGGGGCCAGGGCTGCGATGGCGACGAGAACTCCGGCGACGATAATTGTGCGAGGGCTGGGGATGGGTTCGGTTGGCGCCCACAGACTGCGGATAAGCAGAAGAAACAGATAGGCTCCGATAGCTGCGAGCAAGAGTCCGCCGTCGGGGCGCAGGAGAATGCCGCCGCCGACTGCGAGGCCACAGCCTAGCCAGGCAAGCTTGGGGCGCGAGGCACGGCCACGTATACCCAGCCCGCGGAATGCGAGATCCAAAGCCAAGGCAGTGAAGAAAACCTCCAGGGTTTCGGTGAGGACGGCGGCGGCATAATTGGCCAAGAAGGGGCAGAAGGCAGCCAGCAGAAAGGCCGCCTTCGCGGCACGCTCGGAAAAGAGACGGCGCGCCATATCGGCGATGAGAAAGCAGGTGGCAAGATCGAACAGGACCTGGATCAACAAGACTGGGCGAAAATGGTCCGGTCCGAATAGGGCAAAGATGGCGGCAAGAAATGCGGGATAGCCGGGCAAGCGGGAGAGTGTCGGCATAATCGCGCCGGAGTTGGTGATGCCGAAGATGCCATGCAGGAGCCAGTTTTTGGCGATATCGGCGTAGAGGCGGGAATCGTCGACGACGGCGGGAAAACGCAGTACCAGGAAGAGGCGAAGAGCCAGAGCGGCCAGACTCGCCCAGAGGAAAAAACGAGCCTGCTCGCGAAAGAACCCTGGCCGCCCAAGTTGGTGCACGGGCGCATGATAGCGCGTTTGCGGCAATCCGGGAAAAGAGAAATTGCATCTTACGTGGGAGCAGTGCTCACCCTCCCCTGGTCACATTGACCGTGTGCCGCGCGCGGCATACGATGAACATTCGTCCCTCATGGCACAGCCAGTCTTTTATGATCCGCGACGCGCCCGCTGGAAACGCCTGCGGCGCACCTTTGACGTTGCGGCAGTGCTGATTTCGGTGCTGATCGTGGTTTTCGTTTATACGGCGTTGCGCGACGAGCCGCTGCCGGAACTGCTGTTTTATCCGCAAAGGCGCGCCTTTAAAGCCCTCAAAGAAAGTGAAAAGCAGAAGGCCCGAGACCGGGCAAAGAAGGCGACGGCCAAGTCCCACCGCAAGTCCAAGCTGGCGGCATCACAGGTCAAACTGAATCAAGAAGAAGGGATTCGGGCGGGATTTTACGTGCCGTGGGACGCGGCCAGTTTCTCCTCGCTGCGCGGGTATGCCCACCAGATTGACATTCTTTATCCCGACTGGCTGCACGTACTCACGGCCGATGGACGGCTGCAAGGGGTCGATGATCAGACCAACAAGTATTTCGATGTGATTCAGGGGGAAACCGTGCTTCCGGTGGATGACCGGGTGATGCCGTTTCTGAAAACCGAAGACCCAGCTATGGAAGTGTTCCCCATGGTGAACAATTCGGACGGCACGGATTGGATAGACATTTCAGCGTTTCTGAACAATCCGGATGCGCGGGCGTTGTTCCGGCAGCAGGCTGAGGAATTTCTATCGTCGGGGCGATATCACGGGCTGATGATCGACTTCGAATCGTTTCCTGCCAGCGGGCAGCTGGGCTACGTGGCATTGTTGCAGGAGTTATCGGAAGATCTTCATGGCCGGGGGATGAAGCTCTACGTTGCGGTACAGGCTCATAACACCGAGTACAACTATCCTGCGATTGCCGACGCGGCGGATGGCGTGGTGGTGATGAACTACGACGAACACTATCCCGGTGGCCCGTCGGGGCCGGTGGCTTCCCAGGACTGGTTCACGGACAACCTGAAATTCATCCTGAGTGTAGTTCCCAAAGAAAAAATCATCTGCGCGATCGCGAATTACGGCTATGACTGGGTGCTGAAGCCGAAAAACGGGAAGCTGCCGCCCGATGTGCACGACAGTTCCGTAAGCGTGCAGGAGGCGTGGCTGGCGGCGCGGGATTCGGATCAGGACGTTAATTTCGATGACGATGCGATGAACCCGCACTTCAGTTATCTGGATGAGCGGAACCTGCGGCACGATATCTGGTTCGTGGACGGAGTCACGGCGCTGAACGAGATGCGGGCCGCGCAATCACTGGGCATTCAGACGTTTGCGCTATGGCGACTGGGCAGCGAGGACCGCTCGTTATGGCGGGTGTGGGATGTGCCCGGGGATGCGGGGGCGGTCGATAAATTGCGCGACGTGCCTCCCGGAGCCGATGTGGACATGGAAGGCCAGGGCGAGATTCTGCGGATTGAAGACAAGCCCGCGCACGGCACCCGCGACCTGACCTTTGACACCGGCAGCAAACTGATTACCGACGAAGTGTTTCAGGAGTTGCCAGAGCCGTACCGGGTGGGACGTTATGGGTACAGCCCGAACAAAGTTGCTATCACGTTCGATGACGGACCCGATCCGGAGTGGACGCCGAAGATTCTTGACGTGCTGAAGGAGAAGCACGCGACCGCTACTTTTTTTCTGATCGGCATTCAGGCGGACAAATTTTCCGGGCTGGCCAAGCGCATTTACGCGGAAGGAAACACGATCGGGAATCACACATTTACGCATCCCGATGTCAGCAACATTTCGACGGCGTATATGAAGGTGGAACTGAACCTGACGGAGCGGTTGTTTGCCAGCCTGGTGGGAGTGCGCGCGACCCTGATGCGGCCACCGTATGCGATCGACGAAGAGCCGGACACGTCGGATCAGGTGCGGCCGCTCGAGGTTCCGCAGGAGATGGGCTACATCACGGTGGGGAACCGGATCGATCCTAACGACTGGAGCGAAAATCCGCGGCACACGGCGGAACAGATAACGCAGTATGTGCTGGCGCATCTGCCACCATGCCGCGCGCAAGATTTGCGCTGCGGGAATATCGTGTTGCTGCACGATGGCGGTGGAAACCGCGCTGAGACCGTGCAGGCGCTGCCGGCGATTATCGATGGGATTCGGGCCCGGGGTTACGAGGTGGCGCCGGTCTACGAGTTATTGGGGATGCAGAGGGCGGATGTGATGGCGCCGCTGCCGCGGGGAGAACTATGGGCGGCGCGGCTGGACCGGCTAGGTTTCTGGATGTTCAACGCGGCGCAGAGCGGGATTACGTGGATATTCTTTCTAGGCGACCTGCTGATGACGGGGCGACTGATTTTCATCGGGGCGGCGGCGTTGTACGACCGGTTGCACGAGAAAGTGTTTGGGAAGACGGCCGAGATTGCTTCCTACCAGCCGAAAGTCGCCGTCTTGATTCCAGCTTATAATGAAGAAAAGGTGATCGAGCGGACGGTGCGGGCGGCGCTCAACTCCAATTATCCGAACCTGCGGGTGATCGTGATCGATGATGGATCGAAAGACCGGACGCTGGAGGTGGCGCGCACGGCTTTCAGAGCCGAAGCGGCCGCGGGCAAGGTTCTGATTCTGACGAAGAAAAATTCCGGGAAGGCCGAAGCGCTGAATTATGGCATCGAGCACATCGGGGATGCGGAACTGTTTGTGGGCATCGATGCGGATACGGTCATCGCGCCGGATGCGATCTCGCGATTGGTGCCGCACTTCATCAATCCCAAGGTGGGGGCGATTGCCGGAAACGCGAAGGTGGGCAACCGGGTCAATCTTTGGACGCGGTGGCAGGCGCTGGAATACATCACCAGCCAGAATTTCGAGCGCCGCGCACTGGATGTGCTGGGAGCGGTGAGCGTGGTGCCGGGAGCGATAGGGGCGTGGCGGGTATCGGCCGTGCGCGAGGCGGGGGGGTATCACATTGACACGGTGGCGGAAGATGCCGACTTGACGATGGCGCTGCTGCGGCTTGGCTACCGCGTCGAGTATGAAGACATGGCGCTGGCGTATACCGAGGCGCCGACGAACGCGAATGGCTTGATGCGCCAGCGTTTCCGCTGGTCGTTTGGAATTCTGCAGTCGGTGTACAAGCATCGCTGTGTCTTCGCCCGCAAGGGCGCGCTGGGCTGGGTGGCGCTGCCGAATATTGTAATCTTCCAGATTCTGTTGCCGCTGGTGTCGCCACTGATTGACATCATGTTCGCGGTGGGGACGATCTGGTACTTCATCCAGAAACACTTCCATCCGGATTCGACTGATCCGGCCAGCTTCCACAAGCTGGTGGCGTTTTTCTTTGCGTTTCTGGTGATTGACTTTTTGGCCTCGGCAATCGCCTTTGCTCTGGAGCGGCGACGGCCGGACGATAAAGAAGACGTCTGGCTGCTCAGCCAGGTGTGGTTGCAGCGCTTTGCCTATCGGCAGCTGTTTTCGATTGTGCTGTTCAAGACCTTGAAGCGCGCGCTGGAGGGACGCAGGTTCGCCTGGGATAAGTTGGAGCGCACGGCGGCAGTGAACTATGTGCCGGCGGAGAAGCCGGAGCATGTCAATGTGCCGTAGATTCCCGCGACGCAACGCACGGCGGGGATTCCAAGAAGCAGCAAATTCTTTGGCGCTGCCGGTTGTGGCGGCGAGACGCCGCCACGACAGCCGCCGGGACGGCGGCGCTACCGAAACAGGAGCGGCGCGAATTCTGAGAGATTTCTGCGCCAGACCATCCATGTGTGCATGCCCGGGGTTTCGATGTCGGTGTGGTGAATTTCCTTCGAGGTGAGCCAATCGCGCAGATCGCGGTTGACTTTAATCAGGTGATCTTCGGTGCCGCAGGCGATCCAGAGCAGTCGTATTTGCTCGTTCGCCTTGGCGTCGAGGCCGGGGAAGTCTTTGTCGAACGGCTCGGGAAGGCCGCCGGAGCTGAACGCGCCAATCCAGGCAAACTTGTCGAGATTATTCAGGCCGGTCAGCAGCGATTCCGATCCGCCCATGGAGAGGCCGGCAATGGCGCGCGAGTTGCGATCTTTCGCGATGTGATACTCGCTCTCGGCTTTGGGCATGACCTCGGTGAGCAGGGCTTCGCTAAACTTCGAGAAATTTTCGTCGCGCAGAGCATGATTACTCCATGCGCCCCAGCCCACGCGAATGACCTCCATCGTGCCGTAGCCGAGCGGCATGACCACGATCATAGGCTTTACTTTTTGCTGGGCGATGAGATTGTCGAAAATCACGTTGGCGTGGCCGACCGCCGTCCATCCGCTGGCGTCGTCACTGTAGCCGTGGAGCAGGTACAGCACGGGATAGGTTGTCTTCGCGGCGGGATTGTAGCCCGGGGGCGTGTAGACGTAATAGTCGCGATCATCATTGGCGACAGTGGAATGGTAAAAGTGATGATGAATCTCGCCGTGGGGCACATCGGTCACGTCCCAGGGATTGTTCCCTGGCACATATGCGGCATTTGCGGGCGTCAGAAAATTGGGGACCAGCAAGTGGTTGTAAGGATCGAGCATGCGCTCGCCGTCGACAATGAAGGAATATCCGTAGTAATCCGGAGCCAGAGGAGGCGTGGTTACGCTCCACACGCCGGCATCGTCTTTCTGCATGGCGACGGGCTCGACGCCTCCGCGATATAGCTTGACTTCCTGCGCGTTGATTGCGCGGAAACGGAAAGTCACGCTGTTGTCGGAATGGACCTCCGGTGAAACCAGCGGCGAAGGAGGCTCTTGCGGATGGACTGCGGGCTTGGTTTGCTGCGCTGACACGAGGGCGGAGAGGAAAACGATCATGATGGGGTGGAGCTTCATAGCTACGATCTCCTCAGGAACTCAGCGACTCATTGTATAGGTTTAGAACAGGCAGGATAAAGACGTAGGGCGTGGGAAAATTCTTGGTTGCGCTGCCGAAAGACGGAGGTGAGGCGTCGAACGTCCTCCACTTCTAATTTAGCAGGAGATCCTTCGCTCCGCTTGAAAAGCGGCTCCGCTCAGGATGACGCCGGCCCGGAAGGATCATTTTCGCGACGCGACATCCAACCGGGTTTCGGCGCGGTGCAGGGCATCGAGGGCGCGGTCGACATCGACGGAAGTGTCGCCGCTGGTGAGGCGTTGCTGGGCGCGTTCTTTGGCCTTGCGGGCGCGTTCCACGTCGATCTCGGAAGGACGCTCGGCGGTCTCGGCCAGAATCGTGACCTTGTCCGGCAGAACTTCGGCGAAGCCCCAGGCGACGGCAAGCTTCTGCTCCGTGGAATTCTCGCGGAACGTAATCTCGCCGACCGCGAGTTCGGTGATCAGCGGAGCGTGGCCGGGCAGCACGCCCAGATAGCCGTTCTTGCCCGGAATCTGAACCTCTTCCGCCGCCGTGTCGACTACTTTTTTCTCCGGCGTCACGATTTCGAGTTTAAAGGGGTCTGCCATTCTTAGTTGCCAGTGATCAGTGGCTAGTGGTTAGTCGCGGGTGTTTGACTTTACTAACCCCTGATCACTGGCCACTAGCCACTGCTTCTACGCTGCTGCCTTCATCTTCTCCGCGGCATCGAGGACTTCCTCGATGGGGCCCTTCATATAGAAGGCCTGCTCGGGGATGTCATCGTATTTGCCCTCGACAATTGCTTTGAAGCCCTTCACGGTGTCGGCGATCTTGACGTAACGTCCTTGCGCGCCGGTGAACTGCTCGGCCACGTGGAACGGCTGCGACAGGAAACGCTGAATCTTACGGGCGCGGGCGACCGTAAGCTTTTGATCTTCGCTCAACTCGTCGATACCGAGAATGGCAATGATATCCTGCAGGTCTTTGTAAGTCTGCAGGGTCTTCTTCACGGATTGCGCGACGTCGTAGTGCTCCTGGCCGACGATGCGCGGATCAAGAATGCGCGAGGTCGAGGCCAGCGGATCGACGGCGGGATAGATTCCGATCTCGGTCAAGGCGCGCGAGAGCACGGTGGTTGCGTCGAGGTGAGCGAAAGTGGTCGCCGGAGCGGGGTCGGTCAGATCATCGGCGGGAACGTAAATCGCCTGCACCGAGGTGACAGAACCTTTCTTCGTGGAAGTGATGCGCTCCTGCAATTCACCCATCTCCGTGGCGAGATTGGGCTGGTATCCGACGGCGCTGGGCATGCGGCCGAGGAGCGCGGAGACTTCCGAGCCGGCTTGGGTGAAGCGGAAAATATTGTCGATGAAGAGCAGAGTGTCGGCTCCCTCTTTATCGCGGAAATATTCGGCGACCGTCAATCCCGTCAGGGCGACGCGCAAACGGGCGCCGGGAGGCTCGGTCATCTGGCCGTAGATCAGCGCGGCTTTGGACTCGGCCGGCTTGCCGGGCTTGATCACGCCGGACTCGGTCATTTCCAGCCAGAGGTCGTTGCCTTCGCGGGTGCGCTCGCCGACGCCGGCAAACACAGAGTAGCCGCCGTGTTGCTTGGCGACGTTGTTGATGAGTTCCATGATGACGACAGTCTTACCCACGCCGGCGCCGCCGAAAAGTCCGATCTTGCCGCCCTTCAAGAAGGGCTGTATGAGATCGATGACCTTCACCCCGGTCTCGAACATCTCGGCGGTCGTAGCCTGCTCGTCGAAGGCGGGAGCGAGACGGTGAATCGGATCTCTCTCTTTGTAATCGATGGGACCAAGTTGATCCACGGGTTCACCGATGACATTCATGACGCGGCCGAGCGTGCCGCGGCCGACAGGAACGGAGATTGGCCCGCCCTGGTCGATGGCCTTCATGCCGCGCACCATGCCGTCGGTGGCTTCCATGGCGATGCAGCGGACGCGGCCTTCGCCGAGGTGCTGTTGCACCTCGAGGATGACCTTGATGGGAGCGGGAACGTTGAAGCCGTCGCTCACCACTTCCAAGGCTTCATAGATCGGAGGCAGGTGACCTTCTTGGAACTGTACGTCGACCGCGGGACCTGCGATTTGGATTACGTGACCTACGTTTTGGGGCATAAAACCTCAGGTCTTAGCTCTTAGCTGTTAGCTCTTTAGCTCAATCTCACCGCTCTACGGATCGTTAGCTGTTCGTACACACAACTTGGCGAACCCGTCCGCTTAAACCTTCCTAGAGAAGCTAATAGCTAAAGGCTAAGAGCCAATAGCTCCTCCTCACATTGCTGCTGCGCCGCTGACGATCTCGATGATCTCTTTGGTGATCTTGGCCTGACGGACACGGTTCATGGTCAGGGTCAGAGAATCGATCATGTCAGTGGCGTTGTTGGTGGCCGAATCCATCGCGGTCATGCGGGCGGCGTGCTCGGCGGCCACGGACTCCAGCAATGCGCGGAAAATCTGAATGCTTACGTACTTGGGCAGCAGGGCGCGGAATAATTCCGCGGGCGGCTGCTCGTAAATGTAGTCGACTTGCGCGGTTCCGAATTGCGACTCAGCTTCGCCGCCGCCCCCGGTGGTGTGCAGGCCAACGCCTGCACTGACCGCAGCCTCTTTGGCTCGCTTCTTCTCTTCTTCCGTGAGTTCCTCGGCGAGGCGGACGGTTTGCTCCCCGATTTGCTCGATGGGAAGAATCTGCTCGACAATGAGACGCTGCGCGATCACCGACTTAAATTCGTTGAAGACTACGTAGACCGAGTCAATTTCTTCGCGGCAATAACGCTCGATCGCGCTCTGGGCCAAAGCCGAGGCTTGGGCAAATTCCACCTTGCCCAGGATGCCGACATGTTCGCCCGTGATCTGGATCGGGCCGGCGCGCTCAGCCGCCTCGGGCGCGGACTCGGTAGATTCCATGAGATCGGCAAGGCTCTGCGTCTGAACCTTGGCAGCGGGATAACGGCGGCGCAGGAAATCACGCCCTTTACGGCCGATGGCCTCGATATCGATATTCTTGCCGGCTTTGGACTGCAGGAAGCGGGCCGCGGCCTTGGTGATATTGGCGTTGAAGGCGCCCGCGAGTCCTTTGTCACCGGTGACGACAATCAACAGAATGGTCTTCTCATCGCGCTGGGCCAGCAGAGGATGTTTCGGTTCTCCGGTTTCAGGATCGTAAATTTCTGCGCGCGCGACCAGGGATTTCAGCACATTGGTCAACATCTGCGCGTAGGGCCGCGCGGCCAGGGCGCGCTCCTGGGCGCGGCGCAACTTTGCCGCCGAGACCATCTTCATGGCCTTGGTGATCTGGCGCGTATTGATCACGCTGCGAATGCGACGGCGGATGTCGAGAATATTGGGCATGATGCTCGTTGCGAGTACCGAGTCCTGAGTTGCGAGTGAGAATCCGGTCGGTACTCGGTACTATTTTGCGACCGCTTCTCTTTGCGAAACAAACTGCTGTTTCGCTTCTTTGATTATGTTCTGCAGCTGCGTTTTCAGCTGATCATCGAGAATCTTTTTCTCCATGATGGTGCGGAGGATTCCGGGATTGGTCGAATCCACGTATTTATAGAGCTCTTGTTCGAAGTCACGGACCTGGTTGACGGGCATGTCGTCGAGAAAACCGCCGGTGCCCGCCATGATGATCAGAATCTGTTTGGAGAACGGCAGCGGCGAGAATTGATTCTGCTTCAACAGTTCCACCAGCCGCTGGCCACGATTCAACTGGGCCTGCGTGGCCTTGTCGAGATCGCTGCCGAACTGCGCGAAAGCCGCGAGTTCGCGGTATTGGGCCAACTCGAGTTTCAGAGTGCCCGCGACCTGGCGCATAGCCTTGATCTGCGCGCTGCCGCCGACGCGGCTTACCGACAAACCTACGTTCACCGCGGGACGCACCCCCTGGTTGAACAAGTCGGTTTCGAGATAGATCTGGCCGTCGGTGATGGAGATGACGTTGGTTGGAATGTAGGCGGAGACATCACCAGCCTGGGTCTCAATGACCGGCAAGGCAGTCAGAGATCCACCGCCGTTTTTGTCGCTCAGCTTGGCGGCGCGCTCCAGCAGGCGCGAGTGGAGATAAAAAACGTCTCCGGGATACGCCTCGCGACCGGGCGGACGGCGCAACAGCAGCGAGATTTCACGATAAGACGCGGCGTGCTTGGAAAGATCGTCGTAGATCACCAACGCGTGGCGCTTGGTGTCACGGAAGTATTCGCCCATGGCGCAGGCCGCGTAGGGAGAAATGTACTGCATGGGCGCGGGCTCGGAGGCCGAGGCAGCGACGACGATGGTGTATTCCATCGCGCCAAAATCTTCAAGAGTTTTGACCACCTGGGCGATCGAAGAACGTTTTTGTCCGATCGCGTTGTAAATACAGATAAGATCGTTGCTCTTGCTGTTGATGATAGTGTCGAGAGCAACGGCCGTCTTTCCGGTCTGGCGGTCGCCGATGATCAACTCGCGCTGGCCGCGGCCGATCGGGATCATACTGTCGATGGCCTTCAGGCCGGTGGCCATGGGTTCGCGCACGGGTTGGCGGTCAATGACGCCGGGGGCGAGGCGCTCGAGGGGAATGAATTTGTCGGACGAGATCGGACCCTTGTCATCAATGGGCTGGCCGAGCGAGTTGATGACGCGGCCAATCAGGGCATCGCCGACGGGCACGCTCATGATGCGGCCGGTGCGTTTGACCTCATCGCCTTCTTTAATCTCGGTATATTCGCCGAGCAGCACCACGCCGACCTGATCTTCTTCCAGGTTCATGGCGATGCCAGCCACGCCATGGGGAAACGATAATAGTTCGCCGGCCATGACTTTATCGAGACCAAAGACACGGGCGATTCCGTCACCGAGGGTGATGACGGTGCCGGTCTCATCGACGGAGATCTTCGATTCGTAGTTCTCGATCTGCTCGCGGATCAGTTTGGTAATTTCGTCTGCTTTGATTTGGGCCATAAATGCTCTCAGCTTTCAGCCGCTAGCTTCTAGCTACTGGCTCCTAGCCAAACAAAATCTGATTCGGCTAGAAGCCAGGAGCTAGCAGCTAGGAGCTTATTGCTTCTTTCATCTTCTCCAACTGGCCTTTTACCGAACCGTCGTAAATGGTGCTGCCAATGCGGACGACTGCGCCGCCCAACAGCGATGGATCAAGGCCATAACTGGCGCGAACTTTCTTGCCAGTGGTCTTGGCAATCTGCGTTTCCAGAGCGCGTTTTTCGGATGCGTCCAGGTCGCGGGCGCTGGAAATCTGCGCTTCCGCGAATCCCAGACGCTGATCGATTTCTTTCTCCAGTTGCTCCACAATGCGCGGCAGGAACGGCAAGCGATGGTGATCGATCAGCACGGCGATCAGGTTTCGCACCGGCCTCAGGATGCCGTCGCGCAGCACAATCGCATCCAGCAACTTGCGTTTCTGGTCGGCAGGAACGGCGGGATTCTCCCACACGCGGCGCAAGTCGACGCTTTCGTTAAACAATGTGGCGATGCTGCGCAATCCGCCGGTGGCCTGAGCCGCGTCGAGGTGCTTATCGAAAACGACATCGGCGAAGGCGCGGGCGTAGGTGCTGGCGACGGAGGCCACTCTAGTTGCCGTCCTTTCCAGAATTCCCGGAGGAACCCAGTTGACCGGCGAAATCGCGCACCAGAGTCTGATCGGTGGCCGGGTCGACGTGAATCTGTTTCTGGGCGAGGCCGACGGCGAGGTCGGCGGCGTGAGCCGTCAGTTGGCGGCGCGCGGCTTTGGCGGCAGCCGCGATCTCCTGTTCGGCCGAGGCCACCATCTTGCGGGCATCTTCCTGAGTGGCCGCCTGAATGCGGGCTTCCTCGGCAGCGCCTTCTTTTTCGGCGGCATCGCGCATCATCCCGATTTCCACGTCGAGCTTCATGAGACGCGATTCGATCTCGGCAAGTTTGCGGCGCGCCTCTTCGCTGGCCTTCTGCGCTTCCCGCATGGCTTTCTGAATAGCCGCCGTGCGGTCGCGGAAGACGCCGGGCAAATACTTGTGGCTCGCCCAGATGATGACGCCGGCAACGACGGCAAAATTCAGGAGCATACCCAGCCAGTAGGACTGCCGCAGGTTCAGTCCGGTCAGCCGCGAGATGAACTGCACGGAGGGCGAGCGCTTGAACTGCTCCATCTCGTCTTTTTCTTCGCCGGCGGCCTCTCTGCTCTCGTGGGCTAATTGGCGGCCGGGGTGGAAATTAGCGGAATCACTGGTCTCCTGATTTTGATCGGGAAGGCTGGGTGCTTCCTGGGCCTGCCCAACGAAAGCTGCAGCGCAGAGCAAAAGCAACGAGAGCAGGAAACTGCGGGCGAGTCGCGGGGTGGTGGCGGTCAGAATCATCAGCGAACCCCTACCGGCTGCAAAACCCGGCGCATAATCTCGCGGGCCAGCGCTTCTACTTGAGCTTGCAATCCTTTTTCCGCCGCCACGCGATCGCTCTCGATGTCGGCTTTCGCAGCCTGCACCTGGGCCTGGGCTTGGCTGCGGGCCTGGTTGACGGCTTGGCTGCGAGCCTGCAAAGCGGCCTGCCGCCGGGCCTGTTGCGCGCGGAAGACCGCGGCGCGGGCTTCCCGCAGGCGTTGTTCGTATTCGCCGGTGCGAGCGTCGGCGGCGGCAATATCGGCTTTGGACTTCTCAATCGCTCCCTCAGTCTTGCTGCGCCGCTCCTCCAGCACAAGGCGCAAGGGCTTGTGCACAATCGCGGTGTAGAGGGCGTAGAGGATCCCCAGCAGAATCACTGTGGGCACTGATGCGAGCAGTAATTCGCCTAGTTGGTTGAGTGTCTGATCCATGTGGTGCTGGTATAGATCGGGATAATGAGGGCTATGGAAACTGATAAGGATAGCGTCCGGGGGAGTTTCGTGTCAATGAAAACGGGGAGGCTGGTCCTGTCTCAAATGACGTAAGACAGTACCTGGAGGCCGGGCCGGGTCAGAACTGAATGGTGTTCATCGGTTGGTTATATAACGGGGATGCAACGGGTGAGGCTTTGACAGACCTATGGGAACGCAGGGAAACGCAGTATCGACCCCCGTGGTGGGGGAAAAACCTCCTTGACTTTAGGCTGCAGAGGATTACCATATAAGTATCACCTCCGATCCAATTCAGGATCGAATGGGCCGATAGCCAAGGAATGTCACCGCTTCTTGGTTGTCGGCCCATTTAATCGCGCTGAATAACCCAGTGGATGCCTATCCAGTTGTCCCCAATCACTTAATTTGCACCAATTCGGCGGTCGAGGCAGCCACCGGGGCGGCGGGCTGCTGCGGGTCCCGCCAGGAATCAAAGATCGAGACCTGGTGTACGCAGGAGACGGTGCAGTGTGGCGCGCAGGATTTTTCAGCCAGGTACTCGCGACGCAGATCTTCTTTGGTATAGCTCTCGAGCGGCACGCCGGGATATCCGCGTTGCTGCGAGCAATAGTGAACTAAACCATTCTCGCAAATGTAGAGATAACGGCCTCCGGCACGGCAGCGCCAGTTATTGGGCAGGCCTCGGGCGATGTTGTCCTGGAAGGCGTTGATGCGAGTGAAGCTGCTCTTCTCGAGGGACTGCATTTCGTGGTAAATGCGGCGCTCTTCCTCGCCCAAGGGCTGCAGTTGTCCGCTGCCGTCGTGAATGATGCCGATGGTCGAGGTGAATCCGAGTTCGACGGCACGCTTGCCGATCACCAGCGCGTCTTGAGGATGAGAGATGCCGCTGCCGACTACGGAGTTGATGTTCACGTGAAAATCGGCGTGCTCGGCCAGCAGTTGCAGCTTCTTGTCGAGAACCTTTAAGCTCTTTTTGGAGACGTCATCGGGATTGACGTTGTCGATGGAAATCTGCAGCCATTCGAGACCGGCGCGGTTGAGGCGCTGAATGCGCTCGGCGACCAGCAGATAGCCGTTGGTGATCAGGCCGGCGATCATGCCATTGGCGCGGATGCGGCGGATCACGTCGTCGAGCTCAGGATGCATGAGCGGCTCGCCACCGGAAATGGTGACAACCGAAGTGCCGAGCGCGCCCAGTTTGTCGATGCGGCGATACATTTGATCGATCGCCACCGGCTTCGAGAAATCATCGAACTCGTTGCAATACGTGCACGCCAAATTGCAGCGGCGCATGGGGATGATGTGCGCCAGCAAGGGATGATCGGTCGAGGCCAGCGCGCGAGCCGCCATGTTGGCCCCGCGCAGGTTGCGGTGCAGGCCTTTGGCGCGGCGGCGCAGGGTTGTAAGAGCAGAAGCCATTCGGGCAATTGTTTCTATTACAACACAGGCTCAAGACCGGTGCATGATGCGAGCAGCATTCGGTGCTATTGCCGGGTGAATGGTGAGAAACACCGGTTTAATCAGAGTTGGCGAACAGCGTTGAATTGCAACGCTTGCCCCAATATTTCTCTCAGGGACACAATTGGTGGCCAGCTTCTTGAAGAGTTTTTAGCGCCGTTTCAACGAACTCTTCCTGGACCAGCACGTAGTCGGTGTCGTAGGTCGAAATTGCAAAAATCGGGACGCCATTGTTCGACAGTGGCTCGATGAATGACAGCAGCACGCCAGTCTGGGAGAACGGAAATGGTCCCTCGAGTTTGAGGCAGATCCAGTGGTGGGGCGAAGCGACGTCTGCGGGAAGATTCGCCGCCGGACAAACGATTGAGAGTTCATCCAGCGTACGCGTGGTCGACGTGAATTCGCCTTTGCCGGCCCAGTCCGGAATCGGCGCCTCGGGCATAAGGCGCACGATGGCATTGGCGCCCGGGAGCCTGCGGAATCTCAGTTGCCGGCCTGCCATATGCGCTAGCCTTCCACCGCTTTCCGTACCGCCGCGCGCGCCAGCAATCGCGTGGAATCGAGCGTGGGCAACGGCGATTGCTCCGGCGTAACAAGAAGCGGAATCTCCGTGCAGCCGAGCACGACGGCGTCGCAGCCTTCGTTTTTCATGGCGCGAATTACTTCCAAGTAAAAAGAACGCGATTGGGCTAACAGCTGGCCATTTACCAGTTCGTCGAAAATTATGCGGTTGACGCGTGAACGCTGCTCCGCGTCCGGAACGCGGAAATCTATGCCCGCAGCCTTCAGCGCCTCACGATAAACCGGGCCTTCCATCAGGTAGCGAGTTCCCAGAACGGCGAGGCGTTTGAACTGCTGACGCTGGGCCTCGGCGGCAACTTCACGCGCAATGTGCAACCAGGGACGCGGTGACCGGTGTTCTACCAGATCAAACGCCTGATGAATGGTGTTGTCAGGGCAGATCAGGAAATCGGCTCCGGCTTTGGCGAGTTTGTCGGCGGAAGAGAGCATGAGTTCCGCAACTCCAGCCCAGTCCCCGGCATTGACGCAAATCATGTACTTTGCCAGAGAGTAAGAATGCAGAGAAACTTCCGGATGATCGTGCCGTACGAGCATCTCGGAACCGAGCAGGGAGATGGTGCGGTAGCAGAGCGCTGCTCCTTCGGTGCTACAGGCGACGATGCCGATGTGTAACATCAGTGGGCAGTGGTCAGTTGCCAGTGTTCCATTGCCCGACATCACAGGGCAGATTTCTGGTTTCGATCGTAGTTGGAGTAATAGCGTAGGGGCTGGAAGCCCTGTATCGCTTCTCAAATTCTTCCCGGGTACAGATCGTCTTGGTATCAATCACGCGATCGATCGCCAGGATGCCGTCGAGGTGATCGATTTCGTGCTGCAGCAACTCGGATATATTTCTTTCTTCACCGGCCGGAATGGTGATGGTTTCACCGCGCAGATTCTGGTATCGCACAGAAATCTCACGATGGCGCTCCACCTGCATGAAGATTGAAAGGAAGCTCAAGCAGGCGTCCCAGACGACGATTTTTTTCTGGCTCTGGTGGATGATTTCCGGATTGATCAGCGGCCAAGGGTCTTCGCCGGGAAGCTGCAAGAAGATGACGCGCTGGAGCACTCCGATCTGCGGCGCCGCGATCCCGCGACCGTAGCCAGTAGCCGAACGCCAGTGCGCAAGCGTGTCCTTCAGATCCGAGACAAGATTGGCGATGGCGGGAGTGGCTGGGTCGGCGACGCGGACGGATTTTTCCCGCAGTTGCGGATCGCCGAGTTGGAGAATGGGGCGGATTGGCATATTCGCAGACTATCGGGCAGCCGCGGCGTCAAACAGGCTCAGCAGCTCTAACTTTTTCTCCGGGGGGAGGAACGAGGCTTCAAACGAGTTGCGGGCCAGTTCGCGCAGGTGCTCGTCGGTGAACCCGAAGGTCTCCTGAGCGAACTGATATTCGCGCGCCAGCGTAGTGCCAAATAAAGCGGGATCATCGGTGTTCAGCGTGATCATCATGCCCTGATCGAAATAATTCTTGACCGGATGTTCCGCGGCCGTCTTGCAGACTCCAGTGCGCAAATTACTGGTGATACAGACTTCGAGGGGAATCTGGCGGTAAGCCAATTCTTCGACCAGGTCGGGGTCTTGCGCGGTGCTCAGGCCGTGGCCGATGCGCTCGGCATGCAGGTTGAGGGCTCCCCAAATGGATTCAGGCGGACCGGTCTCGCCGGCATGGGCGGTCAAGCGTAAACCGTGGTCCTCGGCATAGGCGTAAACGCTGCGGAAAAGTTCAGGCGGAGCTTTCAATTCATCTCCACCGATACCGACGCCGACCACGTGGCGGTTCTTATAGTGGACAGCGAGTTCGAAAACTTTTTGCGCTTCCTCTGCTCCGAAGTGGCGAGTGGCATCGAAAATCCAGAGCAGGGAGATGCCGAAATCACGCGCCCCGCGCGCCCGCCCGCGATCGAGGCCCTCAAAGATTGCAGCGAAATCCTGCTTGCGGTAGAGGCTGACTCCGACGGCAACGTAGACCTCGGCGTGCAGTACGGTTTCTTCTTTCAGTTTCTGCATCAGGCGGTAGGTGACGAGTTCGTAGTCGTCGGGCCCACGCAAATGCGCACTGACCCCTTTGAAGGCCATAAGAAAACTGGCGAAGTCGTTGTAATGGTAAAGCGTTTCCGTTTCGGCGAGCGTGGCGTGATCCCCATGCCGCCGGCGCAGTTCGAGCAGGGTGGCGGGATCTACCGCTCCTTCCAGATGCAAATGCAGCTCCGCCTTGGGAAGCTGACGGATAAAAGCATTGGGCGGACGGTCTGCGGGGGCAGACATAATTTCCGATTGTAGATTGCGGAAAGAAGATTTGCGAGACCGGGTCTTACGGCGCGTCTAAAGCCGCGCCCTTTCAAAGCATAACGTAATCGGAGATTCCTAGGCCTTGTTCTTGGCGAACTCGCTGCGATGGCGGCTGTAGAAGATGTAGATGAGCAGGCCAAGGAACAGCCAGATCACAAAGCGCAGCCAGGTGATGACGGTGAGCCCGGTCATCAAACCGCCGCAGAGAATGATCGAAATCAGCGGGAACCAGGGCACCAGGGGAACGCGGAAGACGCGTTTGCGGTCCGGCTGCGTGCGGCGCAGGATGATCACGCCCAACGAGACCAGTGCGAAAGCGAACAGGGTTCCAATGTTGGAAAGATCGGCGGCGTCGCTGACCGCAAAAATTCCAGAGGGCACACCCACGGCAAGGCCGGCGATCCAGGTGGACCAGTGCGGCGTCTGGAACTTTTTATGAACTGCCGAGAAGAAACGCGGGAACAAGCCGTCACGCGACATGGCGTACCAGATGCGCGCCTGCCCGTACTGAAACACCAGCAGTGAGGAGATCATGCCGGTGAGCGCGCCCACGACGATGATGGAGCGCGACCAACGGCTGGCGCCGAGAACTTTCAGCGCGTATGCGACCGGAGCTTCGGCGGCTTCCCCGGAAACAAAAGTCGTGTACTTCATCATTCCCAGCAGGACGACGGAAACGCCAACGTACAAGACCGTACAGACGATCAGGGAGGCAATGATGCCGAAGGGTAAGTCGCGTTGCGGATTGCGGGATTCCTCTGCCGCCGTCGAGACCGAATCGAAGCCAATGTAGGTGAAGAAGACGATCGCGCCGCCGGTCACGACTCCACCGAAGCCTGAGGGGGCAAACGGCTTCCAGTTCGACGGATTCACCAGCGCCCCGCCCACCATCAGGAATACGAGAATGGCGCCGATTTTGATGGCGACCATGATGTTGTTTGCTTCCGCAGATTCGCGGATGCCGCGCACGAGCAACACGGTAAGAATGAAAATGATCAGAAACGCGGGAACATTGAAGTAGGCGCCCGTCCAGTGACCGGACTCCCATACCGGTGTCGACCATTTATCGGGCAGGTTGATGTTGAAGGACGCGAGTTGGGCTTTGGTATAGGCGCTGAACCCGATCGCGACCACGACATTACTGACGACGTATTCGAGAATCAGGTCCCAACCGATGATCCAGGCGAAGATTTCGCCGAGCGTGGCATAGGAATACGTGTAGGCGCTCCCGGCGATAGGGATCATGGAGGCGAGTTCGGCGTAGCAGAGGCCGGCAAAGCTGCACGCCACCGCGACCAGGAAGAAGGAAAGTGCGATGGAGGGACCGGCGGGCGGGCGGCCATGCATCAGAACGCTGGCGCTGTTTCCTCCCCGCAGGAAGTTGACGACGATGTCGAGAACCTGCGCGTGCAGGATGGATGGAGCCTGGAAGTATTCTCCGGCGGCGGCGGTGCCGGTGAGAATGAAAATGCCAGAGCCGATGACGGCACCGATGCCCAGCGCGGTCAACGACCACGGGCCCAGGGTTTTCTGTAAGCGGTGGCCGGGCCGCTCCGATTCGGCGATCAGCTTGTCAATCGACTTGCAGCAGAAAAGCTGGTTGTTGGAGGTGCGCACAACTTCTTTGGAGGGAGACTCGGAGGTTGCCGGTTGTGACAAAGGGTGTGATTTCTCCTGGGCTAGCAATCAGCGGCACTGGGCATTCAGCCGGTCAGCATTCTTTCGTTGCTTCAAGACGCGACGGCCAAATGCCAAGTGCGCGCGAATGCTGCTTACCGCTTCGCCTGGCCGCGGGCCAGTTTCTTGACCTTGGGCTTTTTCGATCCGCGAGGATAGTCGCGGGGCTTAAGCGGCTTTTCCGCCTTGCGTTTCTTGCGCGCGGTACGTTTGACTTTTTTTCGTTCTTCTCGGCTTAGCTTTGTAGTATTGGGCATGAGTGCTTTCTTGGATTGAGTAATTTTGTAATTGAGTAATTGAAAGTCAAAATCTCTCAGGGCGGATCGAAATTGCCCAATTACACAATTTCCCAATTACTGAATGTTTTTCAGGCTCGCTCCAGCTGGGCGTACTTCTCGACCAGCTTCTTCAAGCCGAAGCGTGGAAATTGTACCGTAATCTTGGCTTCTTCGCCTTCTCCTTCGCGCCGGTAGACCGTGCCTTCGCCATATTTCGGATGGCGAACCCGTTGGCCCGGGCGGAATCCGCGCTTGCCTGTAGGTTCTTGGACCGGCTGTGCCTTGGGTACGGAGAACTTTTTGCCGCGGCTGGCGAAGAATTCGGAGATGTTCTCGATGGAATTGTAGGCGCGCGCGGTCGTCGTCGGCTTTGATGTTCGCGAGTGGCTTGCATCGGCGTGCCACGACTGGCTCTGGTCTTCGTCCTCGTATGAATAGTGCGCACTTTCAGTGTGGTAAGACTCGGGACTTCGTCCCGCCGGACGGCCGAAAGCGGCCGTCCCCACGCGAGCCTTGCGGCTTCCCAGTTCTTCAAGCAGTTGCGCTGGGACTTCTTCCAGAAAGCGCGAGGGCACGCTGGCCTCGGGCAGGTCCGTTCCATAGCGGCGACGGTAGACGGCGCGGGTCAGAATCAACTGATCCATGGCACGCGTCATGCCGACATAGCAGAGGCGACGCTCCTCTTCGATATCTTCGGGGACGAGCATGGTGCGGGAGTGGGGGAAAAGCCCTTCTTCGAGCCCGCTCAGGAATACGAGCGGAAACTCGAGTCCCTTGGCGGCGTGCAGGCTCATGAGCGTGATCTGGGCGCGCGCGTCGTAATCGTCGGCATCGGCGATCAGGGCGGCGTGGTCGAGGAATTGGTCGAGGGTCTCGGCGCGGTCGCGCGAATCCATCGCGGCATTGACCAGTTCGCGTAGGTTGTCGATGCGGGAAAAAGCTTCGGGAGTGTCTTCTTCTTCGAGGAGCTTGATATAGCCGGTGCGGTCGATGAGAAATTTCAGAAGATCGGCGGTGCTGACGGTGGGAGTGGGGAATCCATCCGGAGCAGGCGGCGCAGGCTCGCGCATATCCGCATCAGCCGCACCGGCGGGGGCCTCGCCCGGCGCAGCCTTGGCCGTAGAACGAGCTTCAGCACCGGCAAAATCAAACGAGAAATTGCCAAACTCCGTTGGATCGAAGGCGGTAGCATCCTCCTGGCCCGACGCCGAGATTTCGGTTGCCGTTTCTGGTTCTCCGCCAATTTCTTCGGGTGCAGATGCACCGTCCGCGCTCTGCTCGATTTGCTCTGAGAATGTTCCCGTCAACATGGCCCGGGCATCTTCGATCAATTGCTGAAAATTCTTGAGCAACGCGATGGCGCGCGGCGGAAGCAAGTTTCGTTGGATGGCTTCGCCAATCGCGCCCCGGAGCGACAATCCTGTCTCGATCGCCAAGCGCTCCAGGGTGTCGATGGTACCCTTGCCGATGCCGCGAGTGGGTGTGTTGATGACGCGCAGCAGTGAAATGGAGTCGTCGGGATTCTGAATGACTTTGAGGTACGAGATCATGTCTTTGATCTCGGCGCGTTCGTAGAAGGAAAATCCGCCGACCACGTGATACTTCAGTCCGTAACGGCGCATCGCCTCTTCAAACAGGCGTGACTGCGAATTGGTGCGATACAGCACCGCAGCGCGCGGAGTTTCACCGCGGTCGTTGGCTTCACGCAGGTAGCGCGCGATCCAGTCGGCGGCGAAGAGGGCTTCATTTTCGCCGTCGGGCGCTTCGTAGTAGCCGATTTTTGTGCCCCCCTGGCGCGCGGTCCACAGATTCTTGCCCTTCCGCCGAACGTTATTCGCGACCACAGAAGACGCGGCCTGCAAGATGTATTGGGTCGAGCGGTAGTTCTGCTCGAGGCGGATGATCCTAGCTTCAGGAAAGTCTTGCTCGAACTCCAAAATGTTGCGAATGTCGGCTCCGCGCCACGAATAAATCGACTGATCTTCATCGCCGACGGCGCACACATTGTGATGCTCGCCAGCCAGCATGCGCATGAGCTCGTACTGGGGACGGTTCGTGTCCTGATATTCGTCGATGAGCAAGTATTGGAAGCGCCGGTTGTAGTAGTCGCGAACCTGCGATGCCGATTTCAGCAGGCGCACGGCTTCGAGCAGGAGGTCGTCAAAATCGAGGGCATTGGCCTTGCGCAATTCTTTGCGATATTCCTCATAGAGGTGGGCAACCCGTTCGGTCTTGGGATCCGCCGACTGCAGATAGAGTTCCTGCGGGTCGAGCATGTGATTTTTCGCCCAGGAAATGCGGGCGAGCACGGTGCGGGGCGTGAGTTGCTTGTCGTCGAGGCCAAAGCGCTTCATCAGCGACTTGACCACAGACTGCTGGTCGGCCTCGTCGTAGATGACAAAGTTTTTCGTGTGGCCGAGGGGCGGCTGACCGGGCACGGTCGAAGGAATCCGCAGGGCTTCGATATCGCGCCGCAACATACGCACACAGAAGGAATGGAAAGTAGAGATGACCGGCTTGGCGATGCTCAAACCGCCCACCAACTTCTCGACGCGCTCGCCCATCTCCGCGGCGGCCTTGTTGGTGAAGGTCATGGCGAGGATGGACTCGGGCATGACGCCCTTGTGCTCGATCAGGTAGGCGATGCGGTAGGTGATGACGCGCGTCTTGCCACTGCCGGCGCCGGCCAGGATCAGAACCGGCCCTTCGGTAGTTTCGACGGCCTCACGCTGTTGCGGGTTCAGTTGGTCGAGAAAAGACAATGCGGACGCGGCTCCGGAGTTCGTAATTCAATTTTACAGGCAAGTGTGGCGCGGAGATTTCAAAGTTTCAAGGTTTCAGAGTTTCAAAGTCAGGTAGAGGCTCAGTTGAAAGAACAGATGTGCGCGCTCCGCATTCATCGGCGGCATTTCCTGGCGAACTCAGCGGTCAAAGGCTTTTCATCGGTGAGGACGCTGAGGATTCGCAGAGTTCGCTGAGAAAACCAGGAAGAAATCGCGGGAAATCAGTCAGTTTTTTGCGAGTCGTACCAACTGCGCCATTGAGCCGAGTCGTTGGGTAAGTGCTGGTGGGTAATGTCCGCCAGGGCGTGAAATGCCCAGGTGTGAGTCTGGGCATCGAGAGAAGGATCGTCGGTGTAATTCAACAGGCGGGGAACAGCCGTGAGCCGCTGCTGAGGAGTAAACAAACCCGATGCGGCGAGGCCGCAGGCGGCGCGCTCACGCACGAGCGGAGAGGAATCGTCGTGCATGGCCGTCAACAGCGGCTCGATGGATTGGTCGCTGCCGGCCAGGGCGAGAGCTTCGACGGCCCAGTGGCGCGAATCCACGTCGGAATCTTTCAAGTGGGCGGTAAGGACGTTTACTACTTGTTCGGTTTCCACGCCGCGGTTGGCCATGAGACCTAGAGCCCAGAAGGCCCAGATTTTTTGCGCATGATTAGGAGAATCTGCTGTCTTCAGCAGATAATCGACATTCGCGGAATTCTTAGACAGTCCATACGCCGCGAGCTCCACTTCCACTCCCGACTCGCGCACCTGCAGATCGTCAGAATTCAGCGCGGCAGCGCTAAGATTCGCAATCTGCGAAGTCCAGTGGACGCGGCCCTGCCAGCGATCAACACGCGAGGAAATCTGCTCAACCGCACCTGGGGAATGGCCGACCGCTAGTTCGAGCAGGGTTTCGGCTTGCTTCTGCGGCCGCATGCGGTCGAGTTGTTGCAGATCTTTGGATGTGGCCGGCCGGGAGCTGCTGGCGGAAAACAGATTTGGCGCACCCGGGTGAAGCTTGGCGACCGTTCCCGCGACGATAGCGAAGAACATGCCGACAGCCAGCAGCTGAGCAATCCGGGCTGAGGGCTGGGGTATGGAAGTTCGAGCCGGTCCGGAGGACACACTACCGATATCCGATCCCGGTCCTAAGGTGCCGTAGTCCGGAGTCGCCTGCAGGCGGGGATCAAGCGCTGGACTGGCATTTGGCTGTCCGGCCGCTCCGGCGAACGCCGACGATGCGTCGAATGGCGACCCAGCGAATGGCGATCCGTCCAACGGCGATCGGTCCAATGGCGATCCCTCCCTCCCTAATTAAAGAGTCTAGGTTGGGGCTCGAAATGCGGTAAAGTTACTTTCGGGTCAAGCCCGCAACGTCGATGCAATCACGGCTTTGCGTTTTGGGAAGGACCCCGGCGCACAGAGCCAGATCGCTGGGAACTTCATAAGGAGGCAGTCATGTCTACGATATCGAAGTTCATATCGGCTATCAGCGTGTCTGTAGCGACGGTGGCTCTGGCCGCGGCTGGACCGGGATATCACGTAATCAAGACTTACAAACTGGGAGGCGAAGGCGGGTGGGACTATTTGACGGCGGATGCGACGGCGCGGCGGCTTTACATCTCGCGCGGCACACACGTCATCGTGCTCGACCTGGATTCGGGCAAAAATGTTGGCGACATTCCTGACACTCCGGGCGTGCACGGTATTGCGCTGGCGCCGGAGTTGGGACGGGGCTTTACCAGCAACGGACGCGAAGGGACGGTCAGCATCTTTGACATCAGGAATTTGGCGCTGATTACAAAAGTTAAGGTCGGCGACAATCCCGACGCGATCCTCTACGATCCCGCCAGCAAGCGGGTTTTCACGTTTAACGGGCGCAGCCACGACTCGAGCGCGATCGATGCAGCCAGCGGCAAGGTGGTGGGGACGATTGCTCTCGACGGCAAGCCGGAGTTCGCAGCCAGCGACGCGAGAGGTGAAATCTTCGTCAACATCGAGGACAAAAGCGAACTGGACGCGATCGATCCCAAGAAGCTGGAGATCAAGTCCAAGTGGCCGCTTGCGCCTTGCACAGAACCGAGCGGACTTTCGATTGACCGCAAGCACCGGCGGTTATTCGTGGGCTGCGACAATAAGATGATGGCGGTGGTGGACGCCGAGAGCGGCAAAGTCCTGGCGACGCCGGAGATTGGCGAAGGGGTCGACGCCACGAGGTTTGACGAGGAAAGCGGATTCGCTTTCGCCTCGTGTGCAGAGGGCGTGCTCACGATCGTGAAAGAAGAATCGCCGGAAGAGTTCACGGTGGCGGAGAATGTGACTACGCAAAAGGGAGCCCGGACCATGGCTCTCGACACCAAAACTCACAACGTGTATACGGTGACGGCAAATTTCGGTCCGCGCCCGGAGCCCACTGCGGATAATCCGCACCCGCGCCCGCCGATTGTTCCCGACAGCTTTGTGGTCTTGGTCGTAGGGAAATAACTCCGCAGCGGCCCCACTCATGTAGGTTTTCGACCGGGTCTAGCCCGAGCGAATCCGAAGGTTGGGGCTTTTCCCTGGTTCGACGGAAGTAGACTGCCGCTGAATCTTCTGTCTCGGGCTACGCGCGATCCGGTATGCCAGCCGTGGCTGTGACCGTTTACAATTGTGCGTCGCAGCGCTCTTGGGTTGATGCCTGACGACGAATGACGCTCATGACCATGAAAGTCCGCAAAGCCGTATTCCCTGCCGCCGGCTTGGGCACCCGCTTTTTGCCCGCCACCAAAGCCCAGCCCAAAGAGATGCTGCCGGTCGTTGACAAGCCGATCATCCAGTACGGTGTGGAAGAGGCGATGGCGTCGGGGTGCGACCAGATCCTGATCATCACCGGGCGCGGCAAGCAGGCGATTGAAGATCACTTCGACGTGAGCTACGAGCTGGAGAAGATGCTGGAAGAACGGCGCAAGTTCGATCTGCTGAAGATCGTGCGCTCGATTTCCGACATGATTTATGTCGGCTACGTACGACAGAAAGAGGCGCTCGGCCTGGGTCACGCTGTGCTTATGGCCCGCGAATTGGTGGGACACGAACCATTCGCCGTGCTGCTGGCGGACGACGTTATCGACAACCCGGTGCCCTGTCTTAAGCAGATGGTAGAAGTCTTCGATCAAAAGCAGTGCAGCGTGATTGCCGCCCAGGTGGTCGAGGGCAAGATGATCTCATCTTACGGCGTGTTCGATGCGCAACCGGTTGACGGATTCAACGGGCGGCTCTTCGAAATCCGCAACATGGTGGAGAAACCCAAGCCGGAAGAAGCGCCTTCGAACCTTGCCATCATCGGGCGGTATATCTTGACGCCAGCGATTTTCGACTGCCTGGCGAAGACCCCGCCCGGAGCCGGGGGCGAACTGCAGCTTACCGATGGCATGCGCATGCTGCTTAAGCAGGAAAAAATGTATGCCTACGTCTACGAAGGACAGCGCTACGATACCGGCGACAAACTTGGGTTTTTGAAGGCCACAGTGGAGTTTGCGCTCAAGCGCAGCGATCTCGGCGGCCCTTTCCGCGAATATCTGAAGACGTTGAAGATCTGAGAATTGCTGCAGCGCGGCCACGCGATGCCACTTCTGGCGCGGCCAAACATCTAATGATTGTTGCAAACGGATCATAGGTATGGGGATGGATTTCATGACTGAAAAAGTCGTCAAGAGTGAAAGCGAATGGAAAAAGCAGCTGAGCGACGAGCAATATCACGTCACGCGCGAGGCAGGAACGGAATGCGCCTTCACGGGCAAGTACTGGAACACGAAGGATGCGGGGACGTATCACTGCGTGTGCTGCGGGGCGCCGCTGTTCGATTCGCAAACGAAGTTTAATTCCGGAACCGGCTGGCCGAGTTTCTATAAGCCTGGGGAAGCCAGCAACGTGGTCGAGCACCGGGATATGAGTTATGGCATGGCGCGCACGGAAGTGCGTTGCGCCAAGTGCGACGCGCACCTGGGGCATGTGTTCGAGGATGGTCCGGCGCCGACAGGATTACGGTATTGCATGAATTCGGCGGCGTTGGACTTTCGGCCAGCGGAAAAGAAATCATAATGCCTTCACCGGGCCGAGACGGCCTGCGACACGCGTTGAGCCGGTGGCCTAAAAAATAAGGGCACGCTTGCGCGTGCCCTTTGTACCCCGACTCGAGTTTGACGTTATGCGCTGGCCGATGCTGCCATGGCCTTAGGCTGCTCCGGCTTGGCTTCATGCTTGTGCGGCTTGCCGTCGCTGCGAACTTGAATTCCGCCCTTGAGCGCGGCGCCGTCTTCCACACTGATGCGCACGGTGGAGATGTCTCCGGCCACGGAACCTTCCGCGCGAATATCCACGCGATCGCTGCAGTCGATGTTGCCAGTCACCTTGCCCATGACCACAACTTCGCGCGCCTGAATGCTGGCGTCAACCTTGCCGTTCCGGCCGATAGTCACGCGGCTTTCCGGCATGATGATCTTGCCTTCGATGGTGCCATCGATGTAGAGCGCTTCGGATCCGCTGATTTCGCCCTTGATGACCAAAGTGCGGCCGATGGTCGCCTGATCGATGGGGGCGGTTACGGTTTTAACGGGGTTGTAAGCGTTGGGGTTGGAAGCCGGAACACCGGACTTCGGATTGAATGAGTTCTCCGACGACTGAAGCATGCGACCTTCCTTGGGTTCCCGCGCGGCGTAGCCCAAAGGCGCCGCTGCTCGCGGTTGGTCTTGAAATTTGTGGCCTTCGCCAGTCCGTGGCCACTTGGCCAACCTGACTATCGCACAGAGGTAAGTTGATCGAGAGATTACGGAAGGTGGTGTACGGCAGGAAAGCTCTCACCGCGAGGGGACAGGGGTTCACCGAGGAACTATTCCGCGGCTTCCAATGCCTCTGAAGTCTCCTCCCATTCGGCAACCAGCAAGGAGTGGCTGGCTTTGTGCCGCTCGAGTTCCTGAGAGTGGCGCTGGGTTTCCTCAACGCTGACGAAGCACTGGAGCGCGGTTTCGAGGCGGGCGATCTCGTCCTCGGTGCGGCTGATTTTCTGTTCGAGGTCCCGAATGCGATCCTCCATCTGCTTACGCTTGATGGGATTGAGGCGCTTCTTGTTTTCGGAGGCCCGGTCTCCGTTGACCGGCTGACCGGATGCGGCTGCGCCGGTCCCACTTCGCGCAACCGAAGCGAGAAGTGGGGCATCCGCGATCTCTTTGCTGGGCTTCGCTCCTGGCACGTCCTCTAACGTCGGGAGTACACGCTGGCCGCCCTGCTTGCGCCAGAGATAATCTTCATAGTTGCCGGGGAAGATTTCTACTTTTCCGCCGCCGACCTCGAAGACTCGCGTTGCCAGGTTGTCGATGAAATAGCGGTCATGAGAAACGAAGACGACTGTGCCTGTGTACTTCATCAGAGCGTCCAACAAGACGTCTTTTGCACGCAAATCGAGGTGGTTGGTGGGCTCGTCCAGCAGCAGGAAATTAGCCGGGTGCAGCAGCATGCGCAGCAAGGCATAGCGCCCGCGTTCGCCGCCGGAGAGAACGCCGATTTTCTTGAAAACCTCGTCCTCTGAAAACAGAAAACACCCGAGTAAGCTGCGGAGCTCGGTCTCGGTCGAGCGCGGTGAGAGAGCGCCGAGATCGTCGATGATGCGGGCATCCGGGTCGAGTTCTTTGTACTGATCCTGGGCGAAATAATCCGCCTGCACGTTGTGGCCGGTCCGGAACTCGCCCGCGGTCAGCGGTTCGCTGCCTGCGAGCAACTTGATCAGAGTCGACTTCCCGGCACCGTTTACGCCGACCAGAGCAATGCGGTCCCCGCGCTCGATCATGAAGCTGACGTCGCGGAACACCTCCTTCGGCCCCGCACCGTTTTTTCCGGAATAAGTCTTGGCCACGTTTTCAAACTCGGCGACGATCCGGCCGCTGGCCTTGGGCTGCGGAAACGAGAAATGGATCGTCTTCTCCTCCGGAGGAACCTCGATGCGCTCCATCTTTTCCAGTTCCTTGATGCGGCTCTGCACCTGCTTGGCCTTGGTGGCCTGGTAGCGGAAGCGGTTGATGAAGACTTCGAGCTGCTCGATGCGCTCGCGTTGATTGCGGTAGGCCGCCTGCAACTGCTCGTTGCGCTGCGTCTTCTGGGCGAGGAACTTGTCATAGTTACCGGTATAGAACCAGAAGCGCTTGTTCCAGATTTCGGCGATTTTGTTGACAGTGACGTCCAGGAAATAGCGATCGTGGGAGATCAGCACAAAGGCATTGGGATAACTCTGCAGATATTCTTCCAACCAGTTGCGGGCTTCGAGATCGAGATGGTTGGTCGGCTCGTCGAGCAGCAGCAGGTTCGGTTTTTGCAGGAGCAGTTTGGCCAGGGCGAGGCGCATCTGCCATCCGCCGGAGAATTCATCGGTCTGGCGATGCCAATCTTCTTTCGTGAAACCCAAGCCCATGAGTACCCGACCCACTTCGGCCTCGATCGAATAACCGTCTCGGGTGCGAAATTGATGCTCAATCCGGTGATAGCGGTCAGCCACATCCTCATAGGCTGCGCTGGTGTGATCCAGTTCCGCCATGCTGTGGGTGAGCGATTCCAACTCTTTCTCCATCGCGCGCAGGTCGTCGAACACTGACATGCACTCGGCGAATACGGTGCGCCCAGAAAGGGTGAGTCCATCCTGGGGCAAATAGCCGGCCGAAGTTCCCTTAGCGACGATCAGGGAGCCGTAGTCGAACGTGTCCATGCCGGCGAGAATTTTCATCAGCGTGGACTTGCCGGTGCCATTGGCGCCGACCAGACCAATGCGGTCCTCGGCGGTGATGAGCCAATCGACGTTTTCGAAGAGAAGTTTGTGGCCGAAACGTTTTCCGGCGCCAGAAAGCTGAATCATGAGCTGGAATTATCGTAACAGTTGCCAGTTGCCAGCGGTCAGTGGAAGGAAGGTTTCAACCACAGAGGACACGGAGGGTCACAGAGGAACGGTGCCAATTATGGCCAGATTACGGTTGCGATCGAGTCTTTAGAGGAGACTGGCCGCACGTTGCGCGCGGCGGGATACGCGCCCCAGAGTTCAGTGTGATACTGGATGCGCTCCAGAGCACGGTCAATCACGGCTTCGAGTTCGTGGGAATACTTGACCTCGCGTCCCTTGGCCAGGCGGCGCTTGGCTTCTACCGGACTGAACCAGGTGGGGCGACGGTTGCCCTCATCGGGCCGGCGCATCTGGTGCACCTCCATCAGGAAGGCTTTGACCACGAATTCCTGCACCCCGCCGGGCTGCCAGAAGACGCCTTTGGAATGGAGGTAGAGGTGAAAGTGCCGCGGTTCGATGGTGCCGATCGCGCCCGCTTCCTCGGCGGCTTCGCGCGCGGCGGCTTGACTGTGCGACAAGCGGGGATCGGTCGATCCTTTGGGGAAGGTCCATTTGCTGCCGCCGTTGGTATTGACCAGGAGGAATTCAACGGCCGTGCCCCGCCGGCGATAGCAGATCGCGGCGACCTGCAAGGGTAGCGACTTCGGGACCCGGGCTGAACCCATGATGCCTCCTGTGACTATGCTACATGCAAGATATTTCACTAGTGTTAAAGTGCAACAAAAAAGGTGCACTGGGGAGGGTTACGAAAGGGTTACTCCGCTAGCGGCAGGCTAAATCAGCACCGACTGGTTACTCTTCCACCCCCAAATAGCTCACAAAGGCCCGGGTCAATTCCCTGGCCAGGGCCTCATCGTCAGGGGGCAACAGATCTCTCATTTCCTGCCGTTCTGCCGGCCAGACCGCCACTTGGAAAAGCGTACCCGCCACCATCTTCAACGCCAGAGACACGGCCATGCGCGGATGGGGATGCCGGATCTCTTTTTTGTATGTCAAAAAGAGGCCCACTGTGCGCTGGAAATGGCTGAGTTCGAGAGCTGACACCTTCTTGCCAAAGGCTGTGTGCACCCGCCCCTGCACGAACTGCCTGATCCCGCGCAGCAACCCTGCATTGGTGCGGTAGGCGGTCACCATGCCGCGGACAATCTTTCCCGCAAACTCCGGCAATGGAACCTGGTCCGTCGCCAGCGGAGCCAGCGTGGTCTTCATGGTCTCTTCCTGCCGCTCCAGAATTTCCAGGATGGCCGTCTCGAGCAGCGCATCTTTGTCGTGAAACCGGCGGTAGACGGATCCCGGGGTTAGTCCGGCATGGCGCGCGATGCGGGGAATCGTGGCTCCGTCCATGCCGTATTGCGCCAGAACCTGGCGGGTGGCGTCGAGCAACTTGCGCAGCGACTCGCGGCTGCGGGCCTGGTGGGCGGGGAGCACGGCTATGGGCGTCATTCCGGCATTTTACAAAAACACTTGACAGAATGTAAATGTAAATATACATTTACATAAGTGAGAGAGGTTCAATACAATGGCTGCAGCCGAACTGATTTCTTCTGACACTGTTACCACTTCAACGCATGGAGCGGTTGCGCCCGCGTGGCACACTGCCCTTGTTCTTTTCGTTCTGCTCGGTTTTTCAGTTCTCGGCGCTCACCTCCAGCACCTCACGGCACACGGGCGTTCCCCGGACTACCTGGCGGTCATTGCCATGGAATGGGTGCTGGTCGCGTTTATCTGGTTTGGTCTGAGCCGTCGCGGCATTCCCATGCGTGATCTGGTTGGGGGCAGTTGGCCGCACCCTGCAGCCTTCTTTCGCGATCTGGGCATCGCCGTCGCATTCGTCCTCCTGGTCGGAGGCGCCGTCTTGAACGGGCTCGGCTACTTGCTGAAAGCCACCCCTCCCAAGGCGATGCATGAGTTGTTTCCCCAGACGCTCATCGAAATGATTCTGTGGGTGGTGATGTCATGGACTGCGGGGTTCTGCGAAGAAGTCATCTTTCGCGGATATTTGTCGCGCCAATTCGCCGCCTGGACAAAGTCTGCGATCGGCGGAATCGTGCTCCAAGGAATCGTCTTCGGCCTGGCTCACGGATACCAGGGCTGGAAATTGATGTCGCTGATCGCCTTCTACGGAATGTGTTTCGGCATGCTCGCCCGCTGGCGCCGCAGCCTGCGGCCCGGGATGCTGGCGCACGGCCTGCAGGATACCGCCGGGGGCCTGCTGGCGCGTTTCCTGATGCACTGATCAAGCCATGCCGGCCATTCGCGGGGATACGTCGCTTTAGTTAGGAGGAACATTGCTCTACGTGCGTATGCCGTGGGCAGGTTCAGGTGACACCCGTCACAGGCTCCTGTGACTGCAATCATCGTTGAAAATTCCTATCCCCGGTATCCAAGATCATTGCGTTTTTTGCACGCAATGGCATCCCAGGCCGGACGCCGGGGACAAACAACTTGTTCAAAGACACGGAACACCTGATCCGTCTCGCCGCTGTGATGGGGATCGCGCTGGTCGCCTTCGTTCTGCTGCGCGCGGCTGTCGTCCCAAAGAGCTTTGGCGAGTATGGGCACTATCGCGGCGACGCCATCGCCGAAATTGCCGCACGGCCCATCGCCCACGCCGGCCACGAAGTCTGCGAGGCCTGCCATACTGATGTGGTTGACCAGAAAAAGCTGGGCAAGCACGTGGTGGTTCCCTGCGAAGCCTGCCACGGAGCACAAGCCAAGCACGCCGACGATCCCGCATCCATCAAACCGCCCAAGCTCGACACGGCCGTCCTTTGCGCCCGCTGCCACGAAGCCAACAGTGCCAAGCCGAAAGCGTTTCCTCAGGTCGTCACGGCCGATCACTCCGGCGGCTTAGCTTGCGACACTTGCCATCAGCCGCACCGTCCGAAGATCGAAGACGCAGCCGACATTAAATCCAAGCCCGCGGCGGAGGCAAAAAGATAATGGACATCACTCGCCGTCGCCTGCTTATCCTGCTGCCCGCCGCTGCCGTCGCCTGGAAGTTTGTGCAGGCCGGCACGCCGGAAGCTGCTCCGAATTACAAGCTTTCAGAGCACTGGTGGGCGATGCTGGTGGATATTCCCAAGTGCATCGGGTGCGGCAGCTGCGTGCGGGCGTGCGCGCAGGAAAACGACGTGCCCGACGGATACTTTCGCACCTGGATCGAGCGCTATCACGTAGCCGATTGGAAAATCGAGCGCCCCGAAGTCGAATCGCCTGATGGCGGCAAGGAAGGATTCCCTGCCAACGAAATCAGCGGCGGAAAGAATTTCTTCGTGCCCAAGCTGTGCAACCACTGCGAGGATTCGCCGTGCACGCAAGTCTGTCCGGTGGGAGCCACCTTCGTCACACCCGACGGCGTGGTGCTGGTCGATAAGAGTTACTGCCTGGGCTGCCGTTACTGCGTGCAGGCCTGCCCTTACGGATGCCGCTTCATCAATCCGAAGACCAATACAGCGGAGAAGTGCACGCTATGTTACCACCGCATCACGAAGGGACTGACCACCGCCTGCTGTGAAGTCTGCCCGACCGGCGCGCGGCAGCTCGCGGACTTGAAGAATCCGAAGGACCCGATTCACGAATTTCTGAAGACGCACACGGTGCAGGTGCTGAAGCCGCACATGGCAACCGGAGCCAAGGTTTTTTACAACGGAATGGATGGTTCGGTCCGATGAGCGGCTGCAAAGGCAGACTACGGTTTTCGGAGAACTCCGCAATGAAGATTTTTCACGCAGAGCTCGCGGAGAATTCGCCAAGTTCGCGGAGAAAACCGCTGCCATAACACGGAGGCCCATTGCACATACCGGTCGAAGGTTTCATGTACCCGAACGAAGTGGAGCTGCAATGGAGCGTCCTCATCGTTCTCTATCCCTTCATCACGGGACTTGTCGCCGGCGCCTTCATCCTCGCGTCGCTGGAGCGCGTGTTCCGAGTAGAGGCTGTGAAGCCCACGTACCGTCTGGCCCTGCTCACTGCGCTTGCCTTCCTGCTGGTCGCGCCGCTGCCGCTGCAACTGCATCTCGGCCATCCCGAGCGCTCGCTGGAAATGTATCTGACCCCGCACCGATCTTCCGCGATGGCAATGTTCGGTTTCGTGTACTTGTGGTACCTGATGGCGGTGCTGCTGTTGGAAATCTGGCTGGATTACCGGCGCGATATTGTTCTGAAATCGCAAAGCTCCCGCGGATTCACGCGCGTCATCTACCGCGTGCTCACTCTCGGGTCGGATGTCATCAGCGAACGCTCGCTGCACATCGACGAACGGCTGGGCTACTTCATCACCCTGATCGGGATTCCGTCCGCTTTCCTGCTCCACGGATATGTCGGCTTCATCTTCGGCTCGGTGAAAGCCAATCCGTGGTGGTCGTCGCCGCTGATGCCGATCGTATTTATCTTCTCGGCTATGGTTTCGGGCATCGCGGCGGTCATGCTGCTCTACATGCTCTCCAGTCGCCTGCGCCGCAAAGAAATCGACATTCGCTGCCTCGACAAGATTGCGCAGTACCTGTTTTACACGTTCATCATTGATTTCAGCCTGGAAATGCTCGACTTGTTGCAACGCATCTACGAGGCGGACGAATCGTTCCGCAGTCTCGACTTCATGGTGCACACGCGGCTGTGGACCTCGCAGGTGATCATCCAAATTCTGCTGGGCACGGTGACCCCGATCGCCCTGATCGGCCTGACGCAAATCCTGACCTTCACCGAGACGATCCGCAAGCGCATCTACGCCGTCGCCGGATGCCTCACCGTGATCGGCATCTTCGCCATGCGCTGGAACGTGGTCATCGGCGGCCAGCTGTTCTCCAAAAGTTTTCTCGGCTACACCACTTATAAGATGGGCTTCGCCACCCGCGAAGGATTATTGACCGCAATCATACTTATGCTTCTTCCCTTTGGAATCTTGTGGGTTTTGGTCAAACTCCTTCCGCCCTGGCCGGATGCGGAACCGCTTCCCGCCTCCGGTGCAACCCCGGCGCATGGAACCAGCTAGCCCCTTGTCACGGTTGGGGCAGATGCGGAGCAGCCCATGCCGCAAGCTGTCGACAGCATCGCGTCCGCGTTAGAACAACTGAGCGAGCAACTGCAGGGACTCGAGCGCCGGGTGGCCGCGCTGGAAAGGCGTGCCGAAGAATCGTCCGAACCGGCACTCGTACCAGCCACCGCTGAGCATTCTGTCGCCAACAGGCGCGGATTTCCTCTGATCGAAGCCCCCTCGGGAGTCGTGCCCGTTGTTGGGAAGGCTGTCCTGGGAATTGCCGGTGCTTACCTGCTGCGCGCTCTGGCCGAATCTCCTCGGCTCCCGAAGTTGCCATTGCTCTTCGTCGGGATCGTCTACGCCTGCCTGTGGATGCTTTGGGCCGCTCGCAGTCATGCGGTGAGCCGCTTCGCCAGCGTGACTTACGCCATCACCTCCGCAGTGGTCCTTTCTCCCATGCTATGGGAGTCCACTGTCCGTTTCCGGGTTCTATCGCCCGCAGTAGCGTCGATGGTACTGGTCGCGTATGTCGTGCTCGCAGTCGCATTGGCGTGGCAGCGGGATCTGCAACTGATTCCCTGGGCGGCAACGCTCGCGACCGTGATCACGGCGATGGCGCTGATTATCGAAACCCGCGAACTGGTCCCGCTCACCGGCGCTTTGCTCGCCGTTGCTCTCGCAACCGAAATCGCCGCGTGCCTCGGACATCGCCTCAGCCTGCGCGCCATTCCCGCGCTGGCCGCCGATTTCGCTGTGTGGCTCCTTGTCTACATCCTGGCATCCGAAACGATTCCAGAGGGATATCGCGCGAGCGCGGCCGTCACGCTGACGGCGCTCCCTTTGGCCTTGCTGGCGATCTATGGCGGAAGCATCGGCGTGCGCAGCTTCGTCCTGCGGCAACGCCTCACAATTTTTGAAATTGCCCAGGGAAGCACCGCCTTCGCGCTGGCGACTTACGGGATGCTGCGAGCAACGCGCAACTCGGCCGCCCCGGCACTCGGAATTCTGTTCCTGCTATTCGCCGCGGGCTGCTATTGGGGAACTCTTTCCCGCTTCACGGAAGATTCGCACTCCCGCAATCGCCGCGTGTCGGCTACGTGGGCCGCGGCTCTTCTCATATGCGGAAGCTTTCTGCTTTTCCCCGCGGCCGTGCAACTGCTCTTTCTCTGCTTCGCTGCGATTACGGCCGCATTCCTGTACACGCTTACTTCCAAGCTCAGCCTGGGCCTGCACGCATCGTTCTTTTTGGCGGCGGACGCTGCCGTTTCTTCAGTGCCGGCTTACGTTGAAAATGCTCTGGCGGGAACTGTCCCTGGTCCGCCGGATTGGCGGCTCTGGCTGGTCGCGCTCTGTGCCTTGATCTGCTACGTGATCGGCTCTCGCCACGGTGAGGCCGCGCGCAAGCGCCGGCTGCTCTGGGTCGTTCCCGCCGTGATGGTCGGCTTCACTGCGGCATCTCTCGCCATAGTGGCGATTGCAGGCACAGGGCTCGGCCACGATCCCTCGCGCCTCTCCGTAATCCGCACCGTCGTGAACTGCGCGCTCGCGCTCGCGCTGGGCGCTCTCGGCTCGCGCTGGCGGCGCATCGAATTGGGATGGGTCGCTTACGCCGCCGTCGCCTTCGGCACGCTCAAGCTCCTGTTCGAAGACCTGCGGTTCGGAAACGCTGCCTCGCTCGTTGTCTCGCTGCTTTTCTACGGATTGGTGCTCATCCTTCTTCCGCGGCTGACTCGCGGAACCATGCTGCCGTGAAGAGTACAGCCGTGACCCTGACGCGTGCCGGGGATGCTCCACAGGCGTCGCACCGTTGTGTATAGTGTCTGTTTCCGACGTTCGCAGTGCACATCACTGTTTTCGGAAAGGGCCACACCATGGGACGAATCTCGGGCCGTAACCGTATTGTTCTCTCGATCGCATCGTTGTTCTTGTTCACCATTTGCCTTTGGTCGCAAGGCACTGGTAACGAGCGCATTCTTTTCAACGCTCAGGTCTTCACCGCCGATGCTCTCCATCCTTACGCGGAAGCTGTCGCCATCCGTGGCGACAAGATCGTCGCGGTGGGCAATGTGCCCGAGGTGGAAAAAGCGGTCTCCTCCAGCGCGGAGCGCGTGGATCTCGGCCGCAAGACTCTCTTCCCCGGCTTCATTGATTCGCACAGCCACTCCATTGATGGAGGACTCGGGCTGATCGGTGCCGACGCCACCGACAAGGTCGACTCGCTCGATCAGCTTCCCGCCTTCGTTGACGACGCCAAGAAGTCCGGACGCGGCATGCGTGGCGACATCGTAGAAGTACAAGGCCTGCCACTTGAATTCTGGTCGCATCCTGACGTCCTCAACCACGACTTCAGCGTCGGCGCTTACGAAAATCAGGCCGTGCTTCTGCGCGGCATGGACGGACATACGGCCTGGGCTAACCGCGCTTTATTGAAACGAGCCGGTGTCACGCCGGAATTTCTGCGGAAGCTCAGCGTCGACGAGCGCGCCTACTACGGAGTGAACAAAAACATGGAGCCCAATGGGTTCCTGGTTGATGCCGGCCTGGACAAGATCGAACCGCTGCTCCCGCCGCCCACTCCCGAAACATTGCTCGCTGCCGGACGTGCCGCGCTGCAATACAACTACAGCCTCGGTATCACGGCCTGGCTCGATCCGCTGGCTACCGACGACGTCTTGCAGGCCTACAAGATGCTGGCTGACCATGGTGAGTTGAATTCCGAAATCGTCGCGTTTCCGCGAGTGCTCTCCAAAGATCCCGCCGCTGAATTGGCGATCGTCGAGAAAACGCGTGAGACATACAAAGGTGTTCCACACCTGCACGTCACCGGAATCAAAATCTTCGCGGACGGCGTGGCCGAATTTCCTTCGCAAACCGCGCACCTCTCCAAGCCCTACCGAAACACCGGACACAATGGCGATCTCCTGTTTGACCCCAAGACGTTCGCGCAACTCTGCATTGCAGCGGACAAGCAGGGGCTCATCATCCACGTGCATGCGATCGGTGACGGCGCAGTGACAGCCGCGCTCGACGGCATCGCCGCGGCGCGCGCGGCCAATGGCGACTCTCATCTGCCCGACACCATCACGCACGAGCAGTTCGTACGGCCCGAGGATTTCCCCCGCTTCCGGCAGCTCGGAGTAATCAGCGCGCTGCAACTTTTCTGGGCCGAGGCCTCCAATGACACCATCGAGATTCTCAAGCCCTACGTCGATCCTGAGATCTACAAATGGCAGTACCCCGCGCGCTCGATTCTCGACAACGGTGGGATCATTTCCGGCGCCAGCGACTGGCCGGTTTCGACCGCCAATGTCTTCCGGGGGATTTACCAGGCCGAAACCCGCAAAGGAAGTGAAGGAGTTCTCGACGCCTCGCAGGACATGCCGCGCGAAGCCATGTTCTACGCCTACACTATCAACTCTGCCCATGCCATGAACATGATGGATTCGATCGGCAGCATTGCCCCTGGCAAGCGCGCCGACTTGGTACTGCTCGATCGCGACGTGCTCACCGATTCGCCGGAAGAGATGCGGGATACTAAAGTGCTTTGGACAATGGTCGGCGGGAAAACTGTCTACCGGGCAAAATAAGCAGCGAGCTTTTGGGGATGTTATGGAAGGGATCTGGCGCGCAAAGCGACTCCTACGCCGAGGGAAAGCTGATACCCCAAAAATTCTTCGCCTGCTCCTGATCCGCGAACTCCACGCCGTAGGTGCACAGGCCCTCGACAGCCGCAATCTGGGACACCACTCGTGCCTCGATCTGCGCTCCACGCGGGTGCTTGATCACGACCGTCGATCCGATCGAAAGTTCTTTATGCAATTGAACCGCGGCTCCGTGCTTGTTCAGATTCGACGCCTTCGCCTGGACGTTGAAAGTCATCTTCCGGCGGTCTTCGCCGGAGAGCCCGATCTCGGCGCGCAATGCCATGCGATTGCTGCGGCGTTTGCTGATTGCAGTCCGCGTCGCGGCCACGCTGGGCGTCGGCCGTGCAGGTTTGTGGAGTGTCTGGTGGGCGTGATGCGCGTGGGGCGGGGTCAGGCGTGTCACGCCAAGGAGATTAGGCGATTCACATGGCGGCTGCAACGCACGTCGGTCACCTTTCGGTGGTGACCCTCCAAATGGCTGAGCGCGTGTGCTTTGCGCACGCGAAAAATTCGCGCGTTGGCCTGGAAACCGGCGCCCAGGGCCGGGTTCGGGGCCTTTCGGCCCAGGCTGAATTTCCTCGTTCCTTTTCCATAACTCCGTTGTAAAATGGCGGCCATTTTAGTTTGGTGGTGGGCCATGCGATTCCCGGTTCTGCTGTCTGCTCCCCGTCCCCGAGCGTGCGCTTTCCCCCTGCTGTGCATCGTCATCGCGCTTATTGCCGCTCCCGTTGCCGGGAAGAGCAAAGATGTCCCCCACAACGTCTCTCCAGCAGAATCACAAAAGCAAGATAGGGATGTGGTCTCGGCCAAAAACGCCGAGAAGTACGACATTGAGCGCATCGGAGCGCGCGGCATCGGAAGCGGTTTCAATCTGTATTCTCTGCGGCGCGAACATGCGCTCGGGCAGAATATGGCTGCCGCCTTCGATCGCACCACCAGGCTGGTCACCGATCCCATCGTCAATGACTACGTGAACCAGCTCGCCCAGCGGATCGTGCGCAACTCCGACGCGACCGTGCCCTTCACCGTCAAGGTCATCGATGCCGGCAATCTGCCCCGCGCCTATGGACTTCCGGGCGGATTCCTTTACGTAGATAGCGCGCTGATCCTCGCCTCCGACGGCGAAGCCGAGCTGGCCACGGTCATGGCCCACGAGATCGCGCACGTCGCCGCCCGCCACGCCACTCGCGCGCTTACGCGCAGGGACATGACGAATATCATCGGCTCGATGGCGCTGATTGCCGGTCCCGCGGGTCTCGCCATGGAAAATGCGAGCGGCCTGGCCGGTCCGCTGTCGGTCAAGAAGTTCGATCGCGATGCCGAGTATGAAGCCGACCTGCTCGCCATCGAGTACGCCTATGCGTCGGGCTACGATCCGCAAGCCTACCTCGGCGCTCTCGAGAAATTGCACGCCATCGAACTGAAAAGGAATGAAGAACTCGCCAAAATTCCCGGCGCTCATTTCGCCGCGAAGGTTCCCTTCCACCGGCAGATCGCCCGCGGCTTCGCCAGCTACCCTCTCACGGAAGAGCGCATTGAGCGCCTGCAGTCGGAGATCGCCACATACCTGCCCGCGCGCAAAGAGTACATCCTCGATACCCACGAGTTTGAGGATGTGAAAGCTCACCTGCTGGCGGCACAAACTCCGCTGCTCCGGCATCATTCGGGCGAGGACGACAACAAAGCGCCTGCGCTGCGCCGCACCGCCGACTCCGATTCCGGGATTCCCAACGTTCCCGCATCGAACGACCGCTTTCGCGAAAGCGGAACCGCCGCTGCCTTCGTAGCTCAGCCCTAGCCGGGCAAGCTTTCAGAAAAGCAAATCGTCGTGAACGCAGGCCGGCGATGAGGAAGACGAATCAACGGGAGAGCGCCTGCCATCAAAAAATTATCGGCAACCCTCAATGCAGTTTCTACAACGTACTCCAGCCACCCCTAGATCTGGTGGAGGGTTTCTGCGCAAACATTTACACATTCCGCGCAGGGGACGCCAATTCCCGCGAATTTCGAAAATCCTATTCGCGTGAATTCCGCGATTCGTTCTTTTGGCATGGCGCGTGCCTTTGTGGGTGATTGGCCAGCATAAGTTCTGGCGCGGGTTTTTACACCTTAGGTAATTTCCCGTACGTGGAGGCAACAAGTGAAGCATCTCCTCTCTCTGGTTGTCGTAGTGCTGCTTCTGGCCACGGCACTCTTCGCCAACAGCACCGCCAACACCGACTTCGGCAATGTCGGCGGCACTATCACCAGTACAAGCGATGGCGGCCTCACCTTAACCGGATCCACCCTCACATCGTTCAACGGCATCGTTGGCAACGATCTCGGCAGTGTTACCTTCACTACCGGCGCGCTGACCAGCGGATCGTTGCAGGCTGGCGGCACTTTCGCCGCCGGTGGAACTTTCGTCGTCACCGGGAACGGCACCGATGGCATCCCCAACGGCATTCTTTTCTCCGGAACCTTCACCTCAGCCAACTGGACGCTCATCGCTCTCGCGGATGAAACCCATGAACACACCTTGACTGGCGCGCTGCAAGGGACGCTTGGGAATGGAACCACCGTCTACGCCGCAACGCTTCAGCTCGCCGCTAACACCGGCATGGGATACTTTACCGGCAGTGTCGCGCTGTCCAGCGGCGACACCAATGTCGTGGTGCCCGAACCCGGAACGCTCGGTCTGCTCGGGACCGGCCTGCTCGGCATCGCCGGGATCATTCGCAGCCTTCTGAAACCTCTTGGTCACAACGGCTAGACTCCGCTGCAAATTCGCTTGCCTCCCCCATTCTTTCCCGCCGCCTCCGGCGAGAGAATGGGGCTTTTTTCTTCGCTGCGGTCCGTCATGGACCGGGCTGCTACGACGGTCAACCGTAGAGCGAACTCCGCTTTGCGGAATCTGGTTCCGCTTCCTTCAGTGCGCCCACTCCTCCGCCGCTAGACGCCTCCGGTCCCCAGCAGGATGACATTCAACCCCGTCCTGGTGGATGTCCGCTGGTTGCCGATTTGGGAATCGAAGGTTAGCTTCCCGGGATTCTCGCGTCCCTCTTGTCAACGACGTCTATCTTCGGCTGTGACTAGGCACACAGAGGCTAAACCATTAATTTTAAAGGAATTGTTATACGACCCAATCTTCCCACTGCGAGGCGCGGACGGGTAGAATAGAAGCATTATGCTCCCCAATATTCATAATTCCGACGCAATCAAAGAAATCTGTGACAACGTAAAAGGCCTGGGATTCCGAGCCGGGCAGCGCATCCGGCTGTACGGCGAGCAATTTGAGGTAGTTTCTGATCCCTTTCTGGAGTCGGACGGGATCGCGGTCCATGTGAAGCGCGCCGAGAGCGCGCAGCCCCGCGTCCTGCAATTACCGGCGACCATCCTTCAGGCAGTGAGGGGCCGCTTGCCCCGCGCCGCTTAGACACTACCTAATCGTACCCATAGCGGCTGGCAGCGCGAATGGCCGAATTGCCGTCCCCTGAGTCAGCGGTAAAAACTTTTCACGCGGAGTTGCGGAGGAGTGGCGGAGGCCGCAGAGAAAACTTATCCCCGATGCTAAAAAGGGCGCCGGAAGGACTCCGGCGCCATGAGAACGCTCGCGAGATGCGGTCAAGCGAGGGTCGTACAAAACTTGTTTTTCCTGGCTAACGGCTAGGAGCTATTTACTCTCCGCCACCGATGGGCTGGCCCCAAAGTCGCGGCGATTATTGGCCGCAGTGCGTGCCGCGCGGGTTGCCGGCTGGTTCCCTGCCGCCGCGCCATAGCGCTCCAGCAACACGGGCCCCATCGCGTTCTCGGCTTCTTTCACGAAGATCATCTTGCTGTCGGATGCCATGTCGATGCGCACGAAATCTCCCAGCTTGACCTGCCCCGTCGCCACTAGGTTGGCCAGCGGGAACACCAGGTTCCGCTCGATAGCCCGCTTCAAATGCCGCGCCCCATAGCGGGGATCGGTTCCTTCCTTCAGCAGATAGTCTTTCACCGCAGCCGTGCAGTTGAATACGAACTGGTTCGTTCCCGCCGCCATCAGAACGCGCTGCTGCACCATGCCAAGTTCAATATCCAGAATCTGCGACAGATGCTCTTCGCGCAGCGTTTTGAAGACGACCGTTTTGTCGATTCGGTTCATGAACTCGGGCGTAAACTTGCGCCGGGCGGCTTCCACCGCGGTGCGCTGAATCTTGTCGTCGAATGACTCGTCAACCTCGACCACCTTCGGCGCGAATCCGAACCCGCCATCCACCAGGTTCATCATCTCCCCGGCGCCCAGGTTCGAGGTCATAATGATGATGCATTGCGACAGATCGACCCGCCGGTTGTCGCCTAAGGTCAGGGTCGCCTTGTCCAGAATCCCCAGCAGCAACTGCCAGAGCGAGTCCGAGGCCTTCTCGATCTCGTCAAATAGAAGGATCGACAGCTTCAGCCGCTCGGTGAACCACTGGTTCAAGGCTTCCTGAGTCAGCAGGGGATGGGTCTCCCGATGCCCCAGGTATCCGGGAGGCGAACCAATCAGCTTGGCAATCTCGTGCGAATGCTGGAATTCGGCGCAATCGATCTTGATGCAGGCCCGCGCGTCCCCAAACAGAGCCTCGGCCATGGCCTCGACCACCCGCGTCTTGCCCGATCCGGTCGGCCCCAGGAACAGCAGGTTCCCCACCGGACGCCCCGGCGCGTTCAACCCCGCCAGGAACATCTGATAAATCTCGACGACCTTCTCTACCGCCTGGTCTTGCCCCACAATGCGACGGCGCAGGGCTGTCTCAAACTCCCCAGCATCGTTGCTGCGTCGATTCGGATCGAGCACTGTTGCGAGATTCGTTCTCATAAAGTGGCTGTCCGGCTCCCCCGGACATTTTCCCTTTCGGCCGTTGCCTCGGCTCTCCTATTGTGTTCGGCCGGACTGTTTGACCCGCCGTTCATTCGCCCAGCTTCTGGAAGGTAACCACTGGGACTTCCAAAAGCCTGAGTCCGGTTGCCTGTGAAATGAGCAAGCGGTTAACCACGCCTCATCCGGATTCCTACCCTGACGCAAGTCCCGCAGATTGGCAGGTTTAGCTCGCTTCGAGGCTATTTCCAGATACTCGGCCCCGCATCCCCCCGCAACATAACGGAAAACCTTTGCACCATGCACGGAAGGAACCTACTCGTAACCAGTCACCCGATGACGGGATTACCCGCACGAGCCATGTAGGGTGAGATGCATTAGACAGTCTCGCGAGCGCAGGGCGACCAGAATAGAGCAGCACAGTTCCAATTGCAATGGAGTTCGCGATTCGGCATCCAGCGAATTGGGTGGTCAGAGACAATCTCATGTTGAACCAAGAGTGTAGGCTGCTTGTTCCCTCAGGGGCTGAGCCGAGCTTTATTGCGGCACCAGGCGGCACGGCTTTAAGCCATGCCTTCCCAAAATCGATTGTGAGATAGCATCTCAGTACCGCGGCTTGATCCAAAAGAGTAGTCCGCCCGTAACTAGCATCTAACAACCACTCCGGCTACGATCGCACCTTAGGACTGCTTCTTCTAAGGGAGGCATTTTGCGCACGTCTTCAACCCGCATAGTTACGGCTATCTTGATGTTGGTGTTTGGCGCCGCTACGTGGCGCCTCGCGACTCACTCGGCCGCGCAAGCTCAAACCGCGAAACCGGCGCTCGGGGCCCCTGCCTCCGCCCAGTTGCAACCGGCGAGCGCCAGCATCGCGGCGATTAAGACCATGCCCGACCGTAAGCTCATGGCTGCGCCGGGTACCGAAATCTATACGGCCAAGCGCGGAGAAGCCATCCCCACGATCGCCCGCCGTTATCTCGGACGGACCTCGTATCTCACCTCCTCCGAGCTAGCTGGCGCTATCCGGTCAGTCAATCACAAGTCCGACTCGTCCAACATTCTCAGGGCCAACGAAAACATCGTGATTCCTGGAATCCTGGGCGAACCCATCACCGAAAAGACCATCCCGATTGCCAGAGATTTCGAAGTTCGCGCCGTGTACCTCACCGGCCTGATGGCCGGGAGCGATCATGGACTCCGCATCATCCGCCACTGGAGGGAAGTCGGCGGCAACGCCGTAGTCTTCGATATCAAGGATTCCGACGGCAGCGTCAACATTCCGTTCGAGCACCCGCTGCTTGGCAAACACAACGTCTACATCCACGACGTGCCCAAGTTCGTTCATTTCCTGCATCAGCAGAACATGCACGCCATCGCTCGCATCGCGATTTTCCGCGATGAGCGCCTGGTCGTTGGGCATCCCGACCTGGCCGTCCAGTCGCGCAAGAATCACACCGCGTGGCGCGAAAATGGCAAGCTGGTGTGGACCGATCCCTCTAACCCACAGGTGCAGGATTACGATATTGCCCTGGCCAAGCATGTAGCCCAGCTGGGGGTCGACGAAATCCAGTTCGACTACGTCCGCTTTCCCGCCGAAGGCGACCAAAAAGACGCGCAATTCGCCTTTCAAAATGATCAGCCCGAAGCGGCTTCAGCCGACACCCAGACGGCCGTAAGCCCCGCCTCCACTTGCCTGGCCGCGGCTCCAAAGCACCATAGCAAAAAGGGTGCAGCAACGCCAACCGACTCGGCCGAGCAGTCTGGAAAAGGCTCCTGCCCGGTGGCCACGAAACCCCGCGGCCTGCAGCGTTCCGACGTGATCGCCACGTTCCTGAAAAAGGCCTATGGCGAACTTCACCCGACCGGCGTCCTGCTTAGCCTCGACGTCTTTGGGGTGATGGCCTGGCAGCGTCCTGTGGACCTCAACCACACCGGCCAGGACATCGTTCAGATGGCGCGCTATTGCGACGTCCTCAGCCCGATGATCTACCCCTCGCACTTTTTCGGAATGGACAACATTCCGCACCCCGGCGACGAGCCCGCCCACTTTATCGGCGAATCCATGGATCGTTTCGAACTCATCACAAAAGGCTCCGGCGTCGTAATCCGCCCGTGGCTGCAAGCCTTTCACTGGCGCACCAAGACCTATTCCCCCGAATACATCAAGATTCAGGTGGAAACCGCCAAAGCCAAAGGCGGCATCGGATTTTTGTTCTGGAATGCCGCCAACGACTACTCCAAGCCCTTCACCGCCATGCCTGAAATGAAGGCGGCAAATTTTAAAGAAGGATCGAAGGACAATCCCAAATACTTCCGCGGCGACGAACTATCCACAGGGATGGTCCAAGCTGCCCTAACTCTGACAAGGTAACGATGCCAATGTGGGGACAGCCGCCCTCGGCTGTCCGGCGGCCCAGCCCTATCGGGCCGTAGAGTCTTCTTAAGACTGGCATCCTGAGCGCAGCAGAACGGCGAGCGCAGCGTCCGCTCTGAGTGATATCGGAACTACGGAGGGTCACGATATCGGAGGGTGCTTCCAGTCGACCGCAAGTGAACGGAATCCTGGAAACGTCGCTCTACTTCGAACGCGCGCCACGATCGGTCGAATTCTACCGGTGCGCATTCGGCTCTGAGGCGATCGACCCCGATCGGAAGGAAGGCATTACCGCTTTCCGGGGACTGTCCTAATACGGCGTTGGGGATGGCCAGCGGTGAAGAATCTTGGCGGCAAGAAACCGCACGGTTTCAGGACCGAACCTTACTCCCGCAAAATTGGCATTTCGGCCTTCTGTCTACTCTGCTGCGTCTTGCCGCCATGACCGGATTATAACTCCTGCGTTACGGTATGCAAGGCCCTCGTTTGAATGATAGCGTAGGGCCAAATACCGAGGGACCCTTCTTTGTCACCGATAGCGAAACCGGGAAGGGTGGCATTGGGCTGACTTAAGATTTCGGCTTCAACCGCTGAGGGCCAGTGCACGGTGTCGCGAAAGAAGCATGTGGGGACAGCCGCTTTCGTCTGTCCAGCGGCCCGGATTTGCCAGGCCGCAGCCTCCATGTAGAGCGGGCGCCCCGTCCGCTGCCGTCGCTCTTGATCGTGTCTGACTTTCCTGAGATCCTCTCCTAGCCGAATATCTCGGCACCACCAAGTGTGGAGGCGGGTCTTTGAGTCGTCCAAGCGTTCCCGAGGTACCGAACTGCAGCGCAGTCCCGCTCTCTAACCGCAAAGAACGCGCTTAGACCGGGCACCTGGTTTTCAAATTATCCAATGACTGAATTACCCAATTACCAAATGCGGTCGATTTCGCAGCCGCAAGCCCCCTCTTCCCCTCAGCTATAATTGATCAGCAAAGGAGTGGGAATGGCTATCCAGAAGACCGCGAAGATCTGGCACAACGGCAAGCTCATCAACTGGGACGAGGCGACGATTCATGTGATGTCGCACGTCGTCCACTACGGGTCTTCGGTCTTCGAAGGCATCCGCTGCTACGAATTGCCGTCAGGGCCGGCGATTTTCCGCGCCACCGAACACATGCAGCGCCTGCTCGACTCCGCCAAGGTGTACCGCATGGACCTGCCGTTTACGCGCGACGAGATGGTGCGCGCGATGGTCGAGACGGTCGGGCACAACGGCGCGTGGCCGTGCTACATCCGCCCGGTCGCGTTCCGCGGATACGGCGATGCCGGCGTGAACCCGCTGAATTGCCCGATCGAAGTCTATATCGTTAATTATCCCTGGGGAAAATATCTAGGCGGCGACGGCGCTGGTGTCGACGTCTGCGTCTCGTCGTGGACGCGACTGGCGCCCAACACGCTGCCCGCGATGGCCAAGGCGGGCGCGAATTACATGAACTCGCAGCTGATCAAGATGGAGGCGATCGCCAACGGCTACGTCGAGGGCATCGCGCTCGATAAGAATGGATTCGTCAGCGAAGGCTCGGGTGAGAACCTGTTCCTGGTGCATCGCGACAAGCTGATCACGGCGCCGCTGGGCAACTCGGTGCTGCCGGGGATCACGCGCGACTCAGTGCTGCAGATCGCGCGCGATTTGAACATTCCGATCGTCGAGCAGATGATTCCGCGCGAAATGCTCTACATCGCCGATGAAGCCTTCTTCACCGGGACGGCCGCCGAGGTGACGGCGATCCGCTCGGTCGACAAGATTAAAGTCGGCAACGGCACCGTGGGCCCGGTCACCAAGACGCTGCAGAAAGAGTTCTACGCCATCGTGCGGGGCGAGAAAAACGACCGCCATGGCTGGTTCACGCCGGTTCCGGTGTGCAGCAAGCATCCTGTCGGCGTATAATTTGCGACGCGCTGGTAAATAAGCTCATCTGTGGCTAGGGACGGCGTGGATCGCCCCTGCTCCAGTCCGGATGTCACAAAATAATCTGAACCAACAGAATTTGTGAAGGAGGAAACATGTCCCAAGGATTAACTCCTGAATTTGCCCTGGGCTATCGCGCCATGATGCTCGACGGCATCGTGCGGGAAGCGGAGATCACGAAGAAGGTGATCGCCGCCATTCCCGATGCAAAGTCCGAATATCGGCCCGATCCGAATGCGCGCACGGCGAAGGAACTGGCGTGGCATATTGCGAACAGCGACATCCAGTTCCTGGATGGAATTGCCGACTTGAAGTTCAACATGGAAACCCCGGAACACAAGCCCCAGACTTCGACGGAAGTCGTGGCTTGGTATGACGAGAACATCAAGCGCGGCGCTGCACGCGTGTCTGCGCTGTCGGCCGAGCAACTGATGACGCCGGTTAGCTTTTTCGGCGTGTTCAACTTCCCGGCTGTATTCTATCTCAACTTCCTCAACAACCACAGCATTCATCACCGCGGCGAACTGGCGACGTATTTGCGGCCGATGGGCGCGAAGGTGCCTTCGATCTATGGCGGCAGCTTCGACGAGCCGTTTGTGCCGCCGGTTCCGGCGGAAGTGGCCGCGTAGAAGCATTTCATTCTGCTGTGCCAAGCCGCCCGATGGGCGGCTTTTTGTTGCACAAAAGTTTGCGGCGGCCGGAGTGCATGATTACGTGAATTAACGAGTTGCCGTGGAAATGCTTCGACTCTTTGGCTCGTTTCGGGTCTGCTGAATGCCGCGAGCGCGGGACCGTTCCAGAGACGGGTTCACAGGCACGAGAAACGTCCGGCATGCGCCGTGAACTAAAGGGAACGTCCTGGGGCTGAACAGGGGGCATTACCTAGGTCATCTTGGGGAAGGTGACGATTCGGGCGATGATGATGCTGAGAGAGCATCACGCTGGGAAGCCTTCCGCTTGGGCTTCGATGGGAAAAACTCCGCATGAATATTGATGACCTGCTTCGCATCGCGACAGAACGGCGAGCCTCGGACTTGCATTTGAAGGTCGGGAATTATCCGCACCTGCGCATTGATGGCGAATTGGCTCCCTTGACCGATCAGCCGCGAATCAGCGCGGAAGACATGCTGAATATGGCATTCAGCATGATGTCAGCGCGACAGAAACAGAAATTCAAAGAGACTACGGAAATCGATATGGCATACGGCGTCGCCGGGCTGGGACGCTTCCGTGTGAACATCTTTCAGCAGCGCGGAAACGTGGGATTGGTACTGCGCGTCATTCCAACCAAGATTCGTGCGCTGGATGAATTGTTTCTGCCCAAAGTGGTGGAGCAGATTTGCGATATGCCTCGCGGGCTGGTGCTGGTGACGGGCGTGACCGGTTCGGGCAAATCCACCACGCTGGCGGCAATGGTGGACCGCGTGAATTCATCGCGCGCGGAACATATTGTGACAATTGAGGACCCCATCGAATTCCTGCACCGCGACAAGAAGGGATACGTCAATCAGCGCGAGGTGGGGGTGGACACGCCGGGGTTTGGATCGGCGTTGCGAGCCAGTTTGCGTCAGGATCCGGACGTAATTCTGGTGGGCGAAATGCGAGACCTGGAGACAATCCAGACGGCGCTGCACGCGGCGGAAACCGGGCACATGGTGTTTTCGACCTTGCACACACTGGACGCGGTGGAAACCATCAACCGCGTGATTTCGATTTTCCCTCCGCCGGAGCAGAAGCAGATTCGCATGCAGTTGGCGGCGGTGCTGCGTGCCATCATCAGTCAGCGACTGGTGCGGCGCTGCGATTCGGAAGGACGCGTGCCGGCAGTTGAAGTGATGATCAATACGGCATTCATCCGGGAGTGCATCCTGGTGCCGGAAAAGACGCGATCGATTCGCGACGCGATTGCGGCCGGCACTTCGCAGTACGGCATGCAGACGTTTGATCAGTCGCTGTGGGATTTGTTCCAGGCTGGGCTGGTCAATTACGAAACCGCGCTGGAGAACGCTTCCAATGCCGACGACTTCAAGCTGCGCATGCAGGGCATCGCATCCACGGCCGATATTTCGCGGCAGTCGATGCAGACCGCCGGGTATGGAGGCGGGCGCTAACAGCAGGTTTCAAAGTTTCAGGATTCAAGGTGGCACGGAATCGAGGGCGCGCTTACAGCGCGCCCTTTTTTCTGGTATTGCAGCGTTCCGAATTCGGCGACACGGCGGCGAGAAAGAATAGTTCGCCGGCATGGCAGCAGTGCGCTATTGTTGGCGTGTGATGGCATTCTCGCGGCCGAAGCGACGGGGCTATTCCGAAGATGAGTTGTACGAGTACGCCGTTGGGGCGCTGGCTCGCCGCATGCGAACAGTGGCGGAGTTGAAGCGCCTGATGCGGGCGCGGATCGAAGAGCCGGAGTCGGAGTATGCGGAGACGCTGGTGGAGCTGGTGATCCGGCGGCTCAAGGATCAGGGATATCTCAACGACTCGCACTATGCGGCTTACTACTCTTCCATGCGGCGGGACAATCAAAAACTAGGCCGCATGCGGGTCGTGACCGAGCTGAAAACGCACGGGGTACACGGCTCGGTGATCGAAAAGGCAGTCGAGGCCGCTTACGAAGGAGTCAGCGAGGAGAAGCAGGCGCGGGAATATCTCCGCAAGAAGCGGATGGAAAAACCCAAGGATCAGAAGCAGGCGGCGCGAATTTTTCGGCAACTGGCACGGGCGGGATTTGGGACGAAGACAATATTCAGCATTCTCAAAAAGTGGGACGTCGATGATGAGACACTGGGCGCGCTGGAAAGCGAAACCCAGTCATAACGCATCAAGGGCCTACTGTGATTTGCCTCTCTGGTTGAAAATATTAGATACTCGGTTATCCGTCCGCCACAACTGGAGGAGAAATCCCATGAAAATGAAGTGGGTCATGATGCTCGTGTTCGCGTTTCTGAGTGTTGCGTCTTTTGCTTTGGGACAAGACGCCAGCACCGACAAGAAGTCAACCGGCACCGAGATGAAGGATGCCGCCAAGACCACCAAGAAGGACACAATGAAGGGCGCCAAGACCGCCGGCAAAGACACGGAGATGGGCGCGAAGAAGACAGGTCACGCCACCAAGATGGCGGCGAAGGATACGGAGAAAGGCGCCAAGACCGCGACCAAAGATACGGGAAAAGGCGCCAAGACCGCTGGAAAAGACACGAAGAAAGCCGCCGACAAGACGGGCAGCGCGATGAAGAAGGGCGTCAAGGGCATCGGGCACGACACGAAGAAAGCTGCCGACAAAACTGGCGACGCCATGAAGTAGGGCTGCAGATCATCAGCACACATGGGACACAGCGGTCGCAGAGGGCAGGCTCCCTCTGTGGTCTCTGTGTCCTCTGTAGTTTTTGCTTTAGAATTGACGTTTCATGCTGACTGGATCGGAAATTCGCCGCAAATTCCTGGACTTCTTTGTGCAGAAGGGGCACAAGGAGGTGCATTCGTCGTCGCTCGTTCCTGCCAACGATCCCACGCTGCTGTTCACCAACGCGGGGATGAATCAGTTCAAAGACGTGTTTCTGGGCCTGGAGAAGCGCGATTACAAGCGCGCGACGACTTCGCAGAAGTGCGTGCGGGCGGGGGGAAAGCATAACGATTTGGAAAATGTGGGGTTCACCAACCGGCATCACACATTTTTTGAGATGCTGGGAAATTTTTCATTTGGCGACTACTTCAAGAAGGATGCCATTGCGTATGCGTGGGAGCTGGTGACTTCCCCGGAGTGGTTTGGGATCGCGAAAGATAAGTTGTACGCGACGATCTTCAAGGGCGAGGCGGGCGTGGAGCGCGACGCCGAGGCTTACGACTTGTGGGCGGCGCAGGGCGTGCCGAAGGATCGCATCTACGAGATGGGATTGAAGGACAACTTCTGGCAGATGGGCGATACCGGCCCGTGCGGTCCTTGCAGCGAGATCTATTACGACATGGGACCGGCGGCGTCGGACCAGGGACACGCGGATTGCGCCTTCGGGTGCGATTGCGGGCGCTATGTGGAGATCTGGAATCTGGTGTTCATGCAGTTTGACCGGGACGCGTCGGGCAAGTTGACGCGGCTGCCCAAGCCATCGATCGATACGGGCATGGGTCTCGAGCGCACTGCGGCCGTGCTGCAGGGAGTGATCTCGAATTACGACACGGATTTGTTTACGCCGCTGATCAAACGGGCAGCGGAGTTGACTGGGACGTCGCTTCAGAAAGAACTGAGCAAAGAAGCGCATACCAAATCGGCGGCTTCGCTGCGGGTTATTGCGGATCATTCGCGGGCGGCAACGTTCCTGATTTCAGACGGCGTGCTGCCTTCGAATGAAGGGCGTGGGTATGTGCTGCGGAAGATCATCCGCCGCGCAATTCGACATGGACGCCTATTGCAGGCGTTTGGTGCCAGAGAGGCACCCAAGGGGCCTTCCAAGCCCGCGTCTCTATCGACGTTCGCTTCCTTTAGCTTGCCGCCCCAGAAACCATTCCTCTACCAGATGGTCGATTCGGTACGCGACTTGATGAAGGATGCGTACCCTGAATTGGTCGGGTCGTCCGAGCGGGTGAGCAAGGTCATTTACGCTGAGGAGACGAGATTTGCTCGCACGCTCGACGTGGCACTAGAAAAACTTCAGGAGTTCATTGAGAACGTTCAAGAGGAAAGGAGGCAGGAAGCTCTCGACTACATCGGTCAGATTCTTGATGAAAATCGGCGCAGCATTTTCCAGGAAATAAGACGCAAGGGTAACGTAATTCGTGTCCCAGATATTCTGACGGAACTCGTTGGTCCAACCGCGGCGAACGCCATCTTACAGCGTCTGGACGAACACTTAGGATCGATTCTTCTCGCTGGCGATGTCGCTTTTAAGCTGTACGACACTTACGGTCTCCCCCTCGACTTCATTCAGGATGCATGCCGTGACGCAGGTATAGGCTTCGATCAGGTTGGCTTTGACCGCGCAATGTCTGAGCAGCGTGAACGCGCGCGTGCTTCGTGGAAAGGCGCGGCCAAGCAGACGGCCAATCCGGCTTATCAACAGTTGCCGAAATCGGAGTTTGAGGGATATCGGCAGACGCGTTCGGACAATTGCGAGGTGCTCGCGATTATTCGCAATGGGCAAGGCGTGCGGGAATTGAAGTCAGGCGAAGAGGGGGAGGTCATTCTCGATCACACGCCGTTTTATGCCGAGGCTGGTGGACAGGTGGGAGATCGGGGCTGGTTTTACTCCGACGATCACAATACCGTTGTGGCCGAGGTGAAGGGGTGCTATTACCCGATTCAAGGAGTGCGGGCGCATCAGGTCGTCACGAAGTCCGCAATTCGGCTCGGCGATAAGGTCGATGCCGTGGTGAACACGGAGGTTCGCGAGTCCACGATGCGCAATCACACGGCCACGCACCTGTTGCATGCCGGGCTGCGCGAGGTATTGGGAAAGCATGTGAAGCAGGCGGGGTCGCTGGTCGCGCCGAACCATCTGCGCTTTGATTTTTCGCACTTCACCGCGGTGGAAGATGAAGAACTGCAGGACATCGAAGACATTATCAACAAAGAGGTGCTGCGCAACCGGAAGGTGGAGACGATTGCCGACGTGCCGATCGATGTGGCGATCAATGAGTATCATGCGATGGCGCTCTTCGGGGAGAAGTATGGCGACAAGGTGCGCGTGATTCGGATTGGCGATTTTTCGACCGAGCTTTGCGGCGGGACGCATACCGGCGCAACGGGCGAGATCGGGTTGATCAAGATTTTGAAGGAGGGCAGTGTCTCGTCTGGGGTGCGCAGAGTCGAGGCGATTACGGGCGAAGGGTCGGTAAAGCATTTTCGCAGAGATCATCAGCTGGAAAACGTGGTGTCGGCATTCGTGTCTCCTGCGCTTGCCCAAAAAACGCGCAAGGATGGGACACCCACTTCTGAGGCAGATTCCGACGGTGAACAATCTTTTTCTCCGGCCGAGGCCTTGAAGGCGGAACTTGAGAAGAAAGATGCGGAGATCAAGCGGCTGGCGCGGGAACTGGACCAGGCGCGGATGAAGTCGGCGTCGTCGGCGACGGCGAATGTCGGCGAAAAGGTAAAAGAAATCAAGGGCGTGAAGGTGCTGGCGCAGCGAGTGGACAATCTGGAGCGGGCGCAGTTGCGGACGCTGGTGGATCAACTGCGCGATAAGATCGGGTCGGGGGTGGTCGTGCTGGGGTCGGCGTCGAACGGGAATGTGTCGTTAATCGTAGGCGTGACCAAAGATTTGACCGGACGCGTACAGGCGGGTAAGGTGATCGGGCCGGTGGCGCAGAAGGTTGGCGGCAAGGGCGGAGGGCGTCCGGATCTGGCCGAGGCTGGCGGGAAAGATGCCTCGGCGCTGGATGCCGCGCTTAACGGGGCTTACGACGTGGTAGAGGGATTGCTCCCATGAATTTCGACGACACGGTGAGTAGTGTCAGCGAAAACCGGCTGCGGTTTGTGAAGCACAAGGGGCAGGCAATCTTCCTTGTTGACTTCAGTCATTGCAGCGGCAAAGAGATCCTGCTCCTGATTGAGCAGGTGCGGGCGATTGTGGCGAGGCAAGCGCGCGGCTCGATGCTCACGCTGGGCGACGTCACCGGCGCGGAGATGGACAAGAAAGTAGCCACACGTTTGAAGGAAGTGCTGACGCTGGACCGTCCGTATGTAAAACGCTCGGCTTGGGTGGGAGCCGATACGGTGCCGCATGTGCTCTACGAAAATATCAAGAACTTCTCGCATCGCGAGATCCCGACCTTCAAGACGCGGGAAGAGGCGATGGATTGGCTGGTCTCCGAGTGATGATCTGCCACGCTCTTCGATCCGTGCCTCAAGCCCCCAATTCTTTCCCCGCTCAACTCCTCCACTTCAACGTGACCGGGCCGGCCATGGGGTGCTTCATCTGCTGGCCGGTGCGCTTGGCTTCCAGGTGGGCGGCTTTTAGCAGGAAATACCATTTGGCGGGACGGTCGGCGTCGTCGATCAGCATGAGGTGCGGATTATATTTCAGGCCTTCTGCCTGGAGTTCCATGGTGCGGCGGTCCTGCTCCACGAACTTTCCGAAAACAAATTTCAAAACCTCGGGAACGAACGGGAGCCAGCGGAACAGGTTCCAGGCGCCGACTACGTCGATGCGGCAGCGGGTACGCGTTATGGGCGTAACCGTGGTCAGGCTGGAGAACCAGTATTTGCCGGCGCGGATGGTTTCGGTGCGGATATTAGGCAGGACGAAATCAATGGTGGTGGTGATGGAATCCGCGTCGGCATAGAGGCGCAGCAGCTTATACGGCGCGGAGTTTGAGCTGGGGGTGTGGGCGCTCATGCGGAAACCGTTGGGGATGGGCTCGAAGTTTTTCGATTTCTCGTGAATGCTGAGGCGACTGCGCCACCACCATGCCTGGTGAACGAAGGGGCCGTGCGCGGGGTCCATCAGACCAATGATGCCGTGGTCGATGCTAACCGGCATCTCGGCTTGCAGGTAGGCGAGTTTGAATTCGCTGGTGAATTTTTCGATGGTCGGGGCGGGCTCGCAGGCCTCGGCGGGCGGCGCGGATCCCGCGCCGGCTGGACCGGGATCCGGAATGTAAACCCAGATGAAATTATCCTGCTCTTCGCAGGGATAGCTGCCGGCGTAGATGCGATCCACTTTCATTTTCTGATCTGCGGTCAGCGATGGGATGAGCTGGCATTGTCCATCGTGCACGTCGAACTGCCAGCCGTGATATCCGCACTCGAGATTCTCTCCGTCGAAATGGCCGCAGTGAAGAGGCATGCCGCGATGAGGGCAGGCGTCGCGCAGGGCAAAGGGCTGGTTGGCGCGATCGCGGCCGATGACGAGGGGAATCTCCAGCAGTGTGGCCTTCTGCAGTTGATTGCGGTGAACGCGATCGGCGGGCAGTGCTCGGTACCAGAAGCCGGTGAGCATCAGCGTGTCGGTGGCCTGGCGTTGCGGGAGTTCGAGGTCGGGCATGAGGATTACAGATTTCAGATTCAGATTGGAGACCATATGCTAGCATCCGCTGGGCGATGGTGCTGGAAAGAGCCGGCCCTCAGGGGCTTAAAAGCCCCGCATTCTTGGCGGACCTGAACGGCACGGCTTAAATGACGTGAAGGGCTCGGGTGAAGGCGAGCCCTTTCAAAACTGAATGACGAGATAGCGCCTTAAGCGATGGAGAAAGCAATCGGGAGGAAAACGATCGAGGAGGGAGAAAACGATTGCGCCAGTCATGGACTTTTGATAACGTTTGTCCCGCGTTAGACGCCGAGCGGTTCCCCCAGACTACGCCGCCGGGCTTCTTTCCGGTCTTCTCTTCTCTAGTTTTTGGGCCCCAGTAAAAGAAAGCGAATTCCCGATCAGCCAATGGTGCTGCGCGCTGCGTGGTGCAATGGCGAACCGGGAGAACCCATTGTCGAGGAGTGTGTAATGAATCTGAAGCCAAGCGTCCAAAGCTGTTTTGTGATGGCGGCCCTGCTCGCAGTTCCGGCGTTTGCCTGGGGACAGAAAAAAACCGAGTCGAAGCCTGCGCCTACGCCCCATGCCAGCGCGCCGGCGCATACATCGGCGCCGACACAGCATTCCAACGCGCCCACGCAGCGGTCCAACGCGTCCACCCACGCGACGGGTGGCGCCCCCAACAACCGAGGCGGCAACAGCACCATGGGCCGCAGCAATACGAATACTGGCCGCGGCAATATGAATACTGGCCGCGGCAATATGAATACTGGTCGCAATACGACCAATGGACGCACCGGCGCAGGAGCCAACACGATGGGGCATATCAACCCGGCGAACGGTCGTCCCGCTGGGGTTAGAGCAAATGCCAGTGTGCATGCGGCTCCAGGTCGGCAAGTTTCGTTGCGGGGAGGAGGAACGGCAAGCATCCGGCCGAACGGGCAGATTCGTTCCATCAATCGGAACGGAATGCAGATCAGCCATGGAATGCACGGAGGCCGAACCGTGGTCAGCACCCACAATGGAATGCGCGTAGTGAGCGTAGGACATCGCGGCGGGTATGTGCAGCGGGCCTATGTGGTGCGGGGAGGCCACTCGTATTACTCGCGCACCTACTACTACCACGGGGTTTATCGCGCAGGGGTTTATCGCGGCTACTACTGGGGTGGGCGGCCCTATTACGGATACTATCCCGCCTATTACTACCACCCGGTTTATTACGGATGGGCCTATAACCCATGGCCGGCGCCGGTGGCTTACGGATGGGGCTGGGGCGGAGCGCCGTGGTACGGATACTACGGGCCCTACTACCAACCTTATCCGGTGTATCCCTCGGCAGCGTTCTGGATCACCGATTTCATGATTGCGGCGACCTTGCAGGCTGCGTATGAGGCGCAGGCCACGGCCTGGCTGGGGCCGAACGCGAGCGATGGCGAGACGCTGGTGGCGAGCTTGATGCCGATTCCGGCCGCGGAACCCGCCAAGCTGAGCCCGGAGGTCAAGCAAGCGTTATCCGATGAAGTGAAACTAATTTTGGCTGCGGAGCAGGCGGAAGCGGGCAAAAGCGGCGGCAGTTCGAACGCTGGCGGCGGGCAGCCAGCCACTTCCAATGAGGCGCCGCCGGCACTGGATCCGAAGTTCCGCACTTTCATGGTTTCGTCGGATATGAGCCTGGTCGCGGATGGCGACGAGTGTCCGCTGTCGCAGGGCGACGTGATTCAGAGGACGTCGGACACGCCGGACGGCGATGGGAACGTCAATGTGAAGGTGGTGGCCAGCACCAAGTCGGATTGCGCGGTAGGCAAAGAGGGCCCGGTTTCCACGGACGACCTGCAGGAGATGTACAACAGTTTCCGCGAGGGACTGAAAGACGGCATGGGAGAACTGGCCAAGAAGAATGGCAGCGGCGGGTTGCCCAAGGCTCCGGACACCAGCACCGTTGACGGAGATGTTCCTGCTCCTCCACCAGATAAGAGTGCCGAGAAGGCATTGCAGGACCAGCAGACGGCTGCCGATCAGGCGGAGAACGACGTCAAGCAGGAAGCCGGTTCGGGCGGCGGAATGCAGTGAGGCCGATGAGGGAGCGCCTGAGGAATTGGAAGACGCTCCCTCATTCAAGTGGTTGGTCGGGAGTCGATGCTTGTGGGCAAACGAGTCACGGCCGTTGATGCTCGATCAATGACGCTCGCTGACTATCGGCGATGATGGTCGACAAAATTTTCCACCCAGCATTCTGAGGAGGGGTTCACATGCGGCAGAGATTGCGGGTTCTTATTCCGGGATTAGCAGCGATCGTGGTGTGGTCAGTGGCGGCGCGGGCGCAGGCTCCCACCCTGCAGGAGCAATTGGCGGCGCAATACAAGTTGGTGAAGATGGGCTCGGACACGAGCGGATATTCGGTAGTGGAAGAGGGAACGCTGCTGGCCATTCAAAAGGGCGGAATTATGGGCGTCCCGTATAGCGACAAAACCCTTCTCACCACGAAATATGAAAATGGGACAGTGCATGGGCCGAACGCGATGATGAGTGAGGCGCGCAAGCGGGTGTTCGGGCATTTCTCGCAGACCTCTTCCGAAGGCCAGACTACGCACCTGTTCCCGAAGGGCGACAAAGTCTATCCCAGCAAGCTTGAGGTCAACGTGGAGAAGGACACGGTATTGATGGACATAGTGGCCTGCGATACCTGCAACAAGACCGATCCGCCGACGTACAACAAGGCCCAAGTGGTGTTCCAGTTTCCGAAGGGATCGCTGGCGAAAGCGAGCGCGGGAGACGTGGAGGATACGATCGGGCAGTTGTTGTCGATCAGCGACGACTCACAGCAACAAGGGCAAGGCGATCAGCAGCAAGGCGATCAGCAGGCGCAACAAGCGCAGGCGCCGCAGCAACAGCAGGATCAGCAGCCAGCGCAGGAGCCGGAGACCATCCAGATGGGCATGACCACGGACCAGGTGAAGTCGGCGATGGGAACGCCGGAGAAAATCGTCAATCTCGGCCCAAAGCAGATTTTTGTGTACAAAGACCTGAAAGTGACCTTCCTGGGAGGCAAAGTAGCCGACGTGCAGTAACGCAAAGCGAAGTTTCGGCGGTTGAAACAAAGGCCGCCGAAACAACGGGTTGGATGAGCGACATAGTACCTCCGTACCGTGCTTAGTACTTCAGTTACCGCACTGCGAGTGACCCCGCGCGCTTCCCGGCAAAATCGCATCATCTAGTGTTTACAGTTAAGTAAACCGCTACATATAGAATCGGGTCTCACCCCGCCTTTTTCAAAATTCCAAAAAACGGGCCAAAAACACGGCAAAACGCGGAGATTCGCTTGGAGCCGGGGTTTTTCGGGGCTGATATATGCTCGGAACACCAAAAGCCCTCGCCGCCGATAGACAGGGTGAGGGAGTCTGCCTGAGAAAGCTCGCAGCCGCGGCCGAGTGGAGCGGGAAGGATCTGGCGGAAAAGAAAAAGGAACCATGGCTGACTCGCGAGAAGTGATGAACATTCGCCAAGCGTCGCAGTATCTGGGCGTGAGTCCCGACACTTTATACAAGTACGTTGGCGAACAGGCAATTCCCGCGTTCAAGCTGGGCAACCGCTGGCGCTTCAAGAAATCGAAGCTGGACCAGTGGATGGAAGAGAAGTCGAGCGAGATGGAGCCGCAGCCGAAGCGGAAACCAAAAGTTGCCGCCAAAGCCGCGGGGTCGCAGTAAGGGAAGGTTCGAGGGCGAGACGCCCTCGGGACGGCCGGCGAAGTTGCCGGGGGCACATAACGACGCGGGTCAGAGATGACCGCGCCACACAAAAGGTGGGCACATGTTTGGATTCGGATCGAAGTCCATTGTTGGCCTGGATGTAGGCTCCTCGAGCATCAAGGCGGTGGAGCTGAAAAAGAAGGGTGGGCAGATTGAAGTCGCGCACCTCGGTCTGGAGCCGTTGTCGTCGGACATCGTGGTGGACTCCATGATCGTGGACTCGGGCACGGTGTCGAGCGCGATTTCGAAGCTGTTCCTCGACAACGAGATCAAGACCAAGGCAGTGGCCACGGCGGTGAGCGGGCACTCGGTGATCGTGAAAAAGATCTCGCTGCCCTCGATGAGCGACCAGGAACTGGCCGAGACCATCGAGAAGGAAGCGGCGCAGCACATTCCCTTCGATCTGGCGGACGTGAGCCTGGATTACCAGATTCTCTCCGACGAAGTGGGCAGCCCGCAGATGGACGTCCTGCTGGTGGCGGTGAAGAAGGACAAGATTCTGAACTACACCAACGTACTCTCGATGGCAGGGCGCACCCCGGCTATTGTGGACATTGACGCGCTGGCCCTGCAGAACTGCTACGAATACAACTACCAGCCGGCGCCGGGCCAGGTGGTGGCGCTGCTCAACCTCGGCGCCAGCGTGATGAACATCAACATCGTGAAAGGCACGACGCCGCTGTTCCCGCGGGACGTGAGCGTGGGCGGGCACCAGTACACCGATTCGCTGCAGAAGGAACTCGATCTGAGCTTCGACGATGCCGAAGCGCTGAAGCTGGGGCGCAAGGTGGGCACGGTGAGCGAGGACGCGAAGCAGCCGATCCTGCAGCAGGTCACCGAGATCATCGTGCTGGAAATTCAGAAGACGTTCGACTTCTTCCGCGCCAGCGCGGCGGGAGAGCACATCGAGAAGATCTACCTGGCGGGCGGTTCCTCGAAGGTGCCCGGTCTGGTGGAGGCATTGCGGCAGGAGTTCTCGATGCCGGTAGAGCTATTGAATCCCTTCCAGCGCGTGACCCCGCCGGCCGAAGGACACGGGGCGGAGCTGGTGGAGGAGAATCCGGGCCAGATGGCGGTAGCGGTGGGTTTGGCCCTGAGGAGCTTTGAATCCCTATGATCAAAATCAACCTGCTGGAAATGTCCAAAGGCAAAGGCAAGCGCGCAGGCAGCGCGATGCCGTCGATGCCGACGATGGAAATGGGCAATATGGGATCGCCCACCCTGAAGGTCCTGGTGGTGGTGGTGCTGGTCGGCCTGGCGAACCTGGGGTACTGGTACCGGCTGGACCACCTCTCGAAAGAGATTGCCGTCAAGATGCAACAGGCGGAGAAGAGAAACCGCGAACTGGCCGACGTCAAAGGGCGGTACATGGAGCGGCAGACGCAGGCCAACGCGTACAAGCGGCGGGTGGATGTGATCGATGAGCTGCGCGCCAATCAGAACGGGGGCCCGGTCAACCTGATGGCGATGATGGGCGAAACCGTGAACAACACCGAAGCGGTGTGGCTGCGCAAGCTGGACGACACCGGGTCGCAGGTCAATCTGGAAGGCACAGCCCTGAGCACCGACGCGGTGGCCAACCTGATCGCCAACCTGCAGAAGACCGGGTTCTTCAAGACGGTCGAGATCAAGGAAACGTATCAGGACGAAACCATCAAAGACATGCAGGCGTTCCAGTTCACCTTGACCTGCGAGAAGGGAAAGTCGTAGAGGCGGACCTATGGCGAACTTTGGCGAATTATCCGGGATCAAGCAGTGGGGAGTGGTGATGCTGGGCGGAGCGGTGGTCACGGCGGCGCTGTACTTCGTCGTGTTCAAAGCCCAGGACCAGAAGAACACCGCGGATCGGCACGCCCTGGAAGACAAGATCAAGGAAAACAACGAGCTCGAGTCTTACCGGCCCAAGCTGAAGCAGATCGACCAGCAACTTGCCGAACTAAAGCAACAGCTGGAGATCGAGCAGCGGATTGTTCCCGACGAGAAGCAGGTCGACACTTTCATGACGATGATGAGCGCGGAGGCCGAGAAGGCGGGCGTGGAAGTGCGGCGCTACGCGGCGAAGGAGACCCGGCCGGCACAGTATTACACCGAGGTGCCGTTCGACATGGACATCGATGGCCCGTACTACTCGGTGCTGAATTTCTTTGACCGGGTGAGCAAGCTGGAGCGCATCGTCAACGTCAGCGACCTTCTGATTGCGACGACCCGGAACCCGCAGGCGGCGAAAGCCAAGCACACGTACCAGTACGCGCCGAACGAGAGCATAGTGGCGACGTTTACCGCAACGACATACTTCAGTCACGATTTGACACCTCCTCCCGCAGCAGGCCCCGGGGCAAAACCCGGAAAGCCGGCGAGAAAGAAGTAGGGGACGGCTATGAAGCTGACGACAGGCATTGTGGCAATGGCAATGATGGCGGGCGGGCTCTGGGCACAGAATCCGGACGCGATCGATACCGCGCGCAGCGTAGCAAAGTCGCTGCAGCAACAGCAGACAACCGCGACCCCGTCTCCGGCGGGGAAGCCGGCGCCGGGCGCAGCCGCTCCGGCGGCAAAGCCGGCAATGATCCCGGCGCAAAAGGCGGTGACCGGCACACCCGCGGCCAAACCGGCAGCGAAGGCTGCGGCCAAGGCGGCGCCGGCTTCGGCGCACAACCAGCTACAGCACGTGAACGTGGTGCCGGGCAGCAACGACATTCAGATCGAGATCTGCACGAGCGGCAGCGTGACGCCGAACGTGACCAAGCTGAGTTCGCCGGCGCGGGTGCTGGTGGAGCTGCCGGAAACGGCAGTGGCTACGGCCCAGAATAAGATTCCGGTGGGCAGCGGTGGGGTCAAGCGCGTCCGTATCGGGATGGACGGCAAAACTCCTCCGACTACCAGTGTGGTGGTGGATCTGGAGAAGGCTTTGTCCTATGAGGTGGTTCCGGGCCCGGAAGGCAAAGTGGTTCTGATCCTGCACACGCAAGACGCGGGCAGCACCGTGGCGAAGAGCGCGCCTGCCGGGGTCGCAAAGCCAGTGTCGATCAAGGCTGCGGCGGCGCAAACGCAGGGGGCCGCGAAGAGTCCAGCTATCAAGGCTGCTGCGGCGCCACATGCTCGGGTACCGCAGGCGCAGGTGGCAAAGACTTCTGCTCCGGCGGCGAAGCCGGCTCCGGCAAAGATAGTGGAAGTGAAGGCGCCCGGCAGCAAAGCGGCGGTTGCGCTGGCCAAGGCTCCGGCTGCCAAACCGGTAGCTGCGCCGGCGGCAAAGGCTGAATCCAAACAGGCCAAGACGGTCCTGGCGGCGAAAGCCGCGCCGGTCGCAGTGGAAGAGCCTCCGGCGACGCCCAAACCGGCGGCGATGCCCAAGCCCAAGGAAGAAAAGAAGTGGGCCATGACTGGGGCGCGCGATCCGTTCTTCAGCCCGGTCGTGCAAGAGCACGGTTCGGGTTGCGCGACGGGAAAGAAGTGCCTGGAGATCGGCACGATCAACCTGCGCGGGGTGGTGAAGTCGGATACGGGGTTCATCGCGGTAGTGACCAACAATTTGAACAAAGCTTATTTCTTGCGGGAGAACGATCCGGTGTTTAACGGCTTCGTGGTGAAGATCACAGGCGACTCGGTGACGTTCCAGGAGACCATTCAGGACAAGCTGGGCAAGTCGTTTACCCGGGAAGTGGTGAAGAGAATCTTCACTCCGGCAGTGTAAGGAAGGCGGCGGATTCCGGAGACGGAGCGCCGAAATCGAGTTCACGAAGGACACGCGGGCCAGGCCCGCGGGTGGGAGAAGCGAAATGCGAAAGCAACAACTGACGATGTTGGGATCGCTGCTGGTGGGAGTGGCCATGGCCGCGGTCGCCCAGACAAACAGCCAGCTCGATCGAGTCAAAGTAGTCCGGAACACGGACAACATCCTGGTCGAGATGAGCGCCACCGGCACAATCTCGCCCAAGCTGAGCACCCTGGACTCACCCGCCCGCGTGGTGGTGGAACTGCCGGAAACGGTGATGGCGACCGGGCAGAGCCGCATTGCGGTGGGCGCGGAGGGAGTCAAGGGCGTGCGCATTGGCACGGATGGACAGAAGCAGCATCCGACCACTCGCGTGGTCGTCGATCTGGAGAAAGCATGCGCCTACGAGCTGACTCCGGGTCCGGCGGGCAAGCTGATATTGACGCTGCATGCCAACGCCGTTGCCCAGGCTGCTCCCGCAACGAAGACGGTAGCCGCGAGCGCGCCGGCGCCAGCGAAGGCGGAAACTTCCGCTACGGCGAAGGACCCGGCTCCGGTCCCGGCATCGGCTAACAGTTATGTGTTCGTCGAGCCTTCGTACCAGGCCAAGAACGACCACAAGAATGACGCCGCAGCGGACGAGCCCACGGTTCGAGCCGAGGAGGCGGCTGCACGCTTCTCCGATCGAACAGCTGTGGAACTGATTCCGGTGAGCGCGGATGCGACGCAGGATCAGAGCAGTTCGACCCCGGCGCCGGCGCCGACTATTCAGCCGGCCGTGAATCTGGCGGCCGAGCAGCGGGCGCAGGCCAGCCAGCAATCGGTCGTAGTGGGACCGAAGTACACGGGCGAGCCGATCTCGGTGAACCTGAAGGATGTTGACCTGAAAGATTTCTTCCGCCTGATTCACGAGATCAGCGGTCTGAACGTGGTGCTCGATCCCAACGTGCACGGCACGCTGACGATCGTGCTGGACGACGTGCCATGGGATCAGGCGCTCGACATCGTGCTCAAGAACAACGATCTGGCGCGGGAGTTGGAGGGCAATGTTCTACGCATCGCAACGGTGGAAACGCTGAAGCATGAAGCGGATGCCCGGCGGGCGCAGGTGGAAGCCGAAGCGATGGCGATCGACAAGGTTTCGGTGACCCGGTTCCTGAGCTACGCGAAAGCGAAAGATTGTATCCTTACGGTCAAGAAGTTCCTCTCGCAGCGCGGCGATGTGGTGGCGGATGATCGCACCAACGCGGTCATCGTCCATGACATTCCCAAGGTGATTCCGACCATCGACCGCTTGTTGACGCAATTGGATCGCAAGACGCAGGAAGTCGAGATTGAGGCGCGTGTGGTGGCTGCGACCCGGTCGTTTGCGCGGGATATCGGCACCCAGTTCGGTTTTGGCTGGGGTGACGGGCACAGCGCAATCGGCGGCAACTCGAGCGCGGGTACCTCGCCGACGACGGTTGGCGGGCTGACGCCGGGCTACATCACGCTGACGGGCAGCGGTTCCGGTAGCGGCTCGACCATACCATTGTTCTCGAACCTGGCTTCGACCGGGCCGACCAGCGGCCTGTCATTCGTGAACGCCAGCAACAACGTGCGGATCGACATGGTGCTTTCCATGGCGGAATCGCGCGGCCTGCTCAAAGTGCTCTCGCGTCCGCGAGTGGTAACCCAGAACAATATCCAGGCGCTGGTGAAGCAGGGCGTGCGCGTGCCCATCGTGACCCAGGCGCAGTTGGGCGGTCCTCCAACGGTGACCTATGTGGACGCGTTCCTGCGGTTGACCGTGACTCCACAGATCACGTCGGAAAATACGATCTTCCTGAACGTGGACGTGGAAAACACCACGCCGAACTTCGGCCAGGAAGTGCAGGGCAACCCGGAACTGATCACGCAGCAGGCGACCACGCAGGTGCTGGTGACGGATGGGGGCACGGTGGTGATCGGGGGCGTCATCCAGACGCAGAACTCGATTGAAATCGACCAGGTGCCGCTGCTGGGCAACATCCCGTTGCTGGGCAACCTGTTCAAGCACACGCAGGTGTCGACCCAGAACCAGGAGCTGATCTTCTTCATCACGCCGCGAATCATTCAGACCTAGCGAGTGGCGAGTCGCGAGTACTGAGTACCGAGCAAAGAGCCGCCGGCCTGGAGAAACTGTCAGGCTGGCGGTTTTGTTTCTAGCCAAGAGCAATGAGTGGTGAGCTGTGAGCAATGAGCGATGAGCAAGAGCTGCCGGTTTCTGAACGCTCAAGGCTCGTCGCTCAGTGCTCTCCTGCTAAACTTTCAGCGATGGACTTTCACGCCCGCCAGAGAAAGCTCCGCGAGCATCTCGCTACCACGCGGTTTGACGCACTTCTGGTCAGCCATCTTCCCAACGTTCGTTATCTATGCGGTTTTACCGGCAGTGCCGGGTTGTTGCTGATCAGTGAGACGCAGAGCGTCTTCTTCACCGACGTGCGTTACGACACGCAGGCGCATGAAGAAGTCAAGGGCGCGAAGGTGGTGATTGCGCGGAAGGCGGTGCTGTCGGCAGTCGGGGAATTTCTCGGCCAAAAGAGAAAACGCAGCCGAGGATGGAGCCTCGGAATCGAAGCCGAGCATTTCACCGTCGCGGAAAAGAAGCGGCTGGCGAAGCTGCGGCCTCCCGGCGTGACTCTGAAGGATGCTCCTTCGATCGTCGAACGCGCCCGCATGGTCAAAGACCAAGAAGAGCTGAAGCGGGTGAAGGCGGCGGTTGTGCTGGGGGCAAGGTTATTCGAGCGCGCGCTGGAAGTGATCCGTCCCGGAATATCGGAAGTTGAGGTTGCCGGGGAGATGGAATTGGCGGCACGGCGGGGTGGAGCGGAGGAGATGTCATTCCCGACCATCATCGCGTCGGGGGCGAGATCGGCGCTGCCGCATGGGCGCGCCAGCCGTCAAGCGATCGCGGCGAACGCATTCGTGGTCTGTGACTTCGGTGTTATACTTTCAGGTTATTGTTCGGACCAGACGCGCACTGTGTGGGTGGGGAAAGCCTCTAGTGACGCCCGCCAAGCCTACCAGGCAGTGCGGGAGGCACAGCAGGTGGCCATCGATGCGGTGCGGCCCGGCATAGCGGTTGGCGAGGTCGATGCGGCAGCCCGCAAGGTGCTGCGAAAAGCTGGGATGGGACGATATTTCACGCACTCGACCGGGCACGGGGTGGGGCTCGAGATTCACGAAAGCCCACGGGTAGCAGCCGGGCAAAAAGAGATCCTGCAGCCCGGCATGGTCGTCACGATTGAGCCGGGAGTATACTTCCCCGGCAAGTGGGGCGTGAGGATCGAGGATATGGTAGTGGTAACGGCCGGCGGTTGTGAGGTGCTGACGCCGACCAGCAAGGAACTTCTGGCAGTCTAGTCTACGTAAGTGCAGCCGGGCAGGAATCTCGCGCCGGGCTTCTGCGCGCGCTCTTCGGGTGCGCGGCGGGATAGGCGAACGGTCCCACCGTATACGAATGAATCTAAAAGAGCTGAAAGAACTCATCGAATTTCTCATCGAAAAGGATATTGCCGAGTTCGAACTGGAGCGCGGCGATGTCAAAGTCCGGATCAAGCGGGCGGGCGAGCACACCATTGTGCACCACGGCGAGCCGCGATTCTATGCGGTGCCGCCGGCGGCTCCGGTGGCCGAGGTGGGAGGCATGCCGGTGGGGGGCGCGCCGGCTTCTGCCGCACCCCAGGCTGCGACAGCAGAGCCGCCGGCAGAGGAAGGACTGCACCTCGTAAAATCCCCGATTGTCGGGACTTTCTACGAAGCGCCCTCGCCGGGTGCGCCCCCATTTGTGAAGGTTGGTGACGGTGTGGAGGTGGGACAGGTCTTATGCATCGTCGAAGCGATGAAGCTACTCAACGAGATCGAGTCGGACGTGGCCGGCGAGATCATCAAGAAGCTGGTGACGAATGGGCAGCCCATCGAATACGGCCAGGAATTGTTTGTAATCCGGCCGAAGAAGTGAGAGGAAACTTCCGGGGCGCACTTCTTGCGCGCCTTTTTGTGCCTATCGAAGGTGAAGGGATGGAAGCCGGACTGCGTCCGGCGGACGCCGGGGCGGCCGTCCCTGCACAGATTGTTCTCAGGAAAGCTGAGAGCTTACGGCTGAAAGCTGGATTTCATGTTCAAAAAGATTCTGGTAGCGAATCGCGGGGAGATTGCACTGCGCGTAATCTGCGCGTGCAAGGAACTGGGCGTGCGCACGGTCGCGATCTACAGCGAGGCGGACCGCAATTCGCTGCACGTCCGGTTTGCGGACGAGGCCATCTGCATTGGACCGCCGCAACTGGCGCACAGCTATCTAAATATTCCTGCGGTCATCAGCGCGGCGGAAATTGCCAACGTTGAGGCGGTGCATCCTGGTTACGGCTTGCTGGCGGAGAACGCGAATTTCGCGGAAGTCTGCGAGATGAGCGGGATCAAATTTATCGGGCCCCGGCCGGAAGTGACGCGGCTCATGGGCGAGAAAGAAAAAGCGCGGACCGCCATGAAGCAGGCGGGAGTGCCGATTCTGCCGGGATCGGACGGAATCATCGCGTCCGACGGCGAGGCGATCGAGTGGGCGCGGCAGGTAGGATTTCCGGTCATCGTGAAGGCTTCGGCGGGCGGGGGCGGACGGGGCATGCGCATCGTCCGCAATGAAGAAGAACTGCCGGGATTGTTCAAAGCGGCGCAGGCGGAGGCGGCAGGCGCGTTTGGCAATGGCGATTTGTACATGGAGAAGTACGTCGAGCATCCGCGGCATATCGAATTCCAGGTGCTGGCCGACGAGCACGGCAACGTGGTGAGCCTGGGTGAGCGCGAGTGCTCGATCCAGCGGCGGCATCAGAAACTGCTGGAAGAGTCGCCTTCGACGAAGGTGACTCCCGAGTTGCGCGACCAGATCGGCGCAGTTCTGTGCCAGTCACTGGGCAAGATCGGTTACACGAATGCGGGCACGATCGAATTTCTGATGGACCAGGACCGGCGGCTGTATTTTATCGAGATGAACACCCGCATCCAGGTGGAGCATCCAGTGACCGAGATGGTCACCGACGTCGACCTGGTCAAGAGCCAGATCATGATCGCGGCGGGTGCGAACATGCGGGATGTGCTGCTGGGGCCGATCGTGCATCGCGGGCACTCGATCGAGTGCCGCATCAACGCGGAGCATCCGGAAAAATTCACGCCCTCGGCCGGGAAGATCACCGCGTTCCACCCTCCGGGAGGAACGGGTGTGCGCGTGGACACGGCGGCCTACGCGGAGGGAGTGATTCCGCCGTATTATGACTCGCTGATCGCCAAGCTGATCGTGCGGGCGAAAGACCGCAACGAGGCGATCTCGCGCATGGCGCGGGCACTGGAAATGTTTATTGTCGAAGGCATCTATACAACAATCCCGCTGCACCGGAAGATTCTGGCCGATCCGGATTTCCGCGCGGGGAATTTTGATACGGGATTCATTGAGCGGTTTCTGAAGAAGAACGGGCACGTGTAAAGCGGACGCCTTGGCTGTCCGGCCGAGAAGCTCAGAAGATCAGACTCACTGCGGGGGCCTGCAGCCGGTGTTATTCTGAATGTCCCGTAGCACCTGCCTTGCGTCAGCCCTCACAGGGTAGAAATCATCACCATCCCCGCCGTCGAGTGCTTTACCGGGGAACTTCACAGGATCGGTTGTTGCGATTTCCTTCAACAGGGGCACGAAGTCTTGCCGGTCCTCGAGGCAGCCAATTTCCTGAACCGCAGACCTTCGGACAACCGACCCTGGGTCCTTGATATATGCAAGAATGAGTTCTTTTGTTTGGGCCTGAGCGGCAGGGCCGGCTCGTTTCTCAAGCAGCGCGAAACTCATATCTAGCGCCGAGGATCGCACCTCAGGGCTTTTCAGTTGGTCCAGCACCGGCGCAAACGCCTTATCGCCGTACTTAAGAATACCCCTTTGTGCCATTCCGCCAGTGGTCATCGCGCCCACCAGCGCAGGGATCGCCCGTTCGTCCTTCAGTGAGGAAACAACGTTAACCACCTCCGCATAGTGGTTCATGTCGTCTTCTGTATACGTTCCGGTTGCGCCTCCTTGAAAGTCGGCGTTGTCGGCCTTCAGCAACTGGATCAGGCCGAGCTTGACCCCATCCGCCTGTTCGGGGTGTTGCTTGAGGAATTTAGCCAAAGCGTCTGCATGACCAGACTCTGCAGTTCCCTTTTTCCCTTCGTAAATCAGAGCCATCATGTCGTTAAAGGCGGCCTCGCGCTTGTGCAGGTCCTTCCCGCTCATGCGCACAAGGATGCTCGAAAGTTGGTCGGTGCCGGAAGGGGCCGCTTGAGCCGACAGGATTGCCGATAGCACAAGGGCAATCATGAACAGCAGGAAAATGTTTCGCATTTTCAGCTCTCGGTCCAACGTCTATTCGAGTTTGATAGAGTTGGAGCGGTGTTCATAGTTACGGTGGTCACGGGAACCGCCAATCGCCGTGACTGAATTGGGCGACTAGCAGTCCTCCGCTGGGGTCTGGGATGGCGAAGGCAACCACATCGATGAAAGGGATCCGGGACGTGACCCCTCCCCGTCTCTACGCCATTCTCGACGCATCCTGTTTTCCCGAAACTCGAGACCTCGTCGCGGCAGCAGAAGAACTTGCTGCTGCCGGATGCACGCTGATCCAATACCGCAACAAGAGCGGGAAAGCGCGGGTGATGCTGGAGCAGGCGCGGGAACTGAAAGAACATGTGGGCGATTCGGTGCGGCTGATCATGAATGACCGGGCTGATCTATGTCTGGCGGCCGGTTTCGATGGCGTCCACGTCGGCCAGGATGATCTGTCCCCGGAATCGGTGCGGAAGATCATCGGGCCGGACCGTTGGCTCGGGGTTTCAACGCATAATCCCGATCAGTTGCGGGAGGCTGACCTTACTTCGGCTGACTATCTCGCAATTGGACCTGTGTTTGCCACCTCCAGCAAGGACAAGCCCGATCCGGTCGTGGGCCTTGAAGGCGTGCACCGGGCGTGTGCTTTGACCCGCAAGCCGCTGGTGGCCATCGGGGGAGTCACGCGGGCGAATGCAGCGTCGGTAATTGAGGCAGGGGCCGATTCGGTCGCGGTGATATCCGATCTGTCACTGGATCCACGCAAGTCTGCAGAGGAATTTTTGCGGATATTAGGATAAAGTCGCATAGTCTGTCCCATCTGCATGAGCGAGACGCCAGAAGATTGGCAATGCAGAAGGAAGAAGTCAGAATGCAGAACTGATTCTTACCTCTGCATTCTGACTTCTACCTTCTGACTTGCCAGGGAGGAAAACCTGAGTACACCCACGACGCAGCCCGCCATTCGCAGCGACTGGGAAATTCATAGCCAACAGGATCAGGAACTGGTCAAAGGATTGGGCCTGACCAGCGCGACCATGCTGGTGATGGGCTCGATGATCGGCTCCGGCATCTTTATTGTGTCGGCCGAAATCGGGCGCGAGGTAGGCTCGCCGGCGCTGCTGATCGGAGCCTGGGTCATCACGGGGTTCATGACCATCGTGGCCGCGCTCAGCTATGGCGAACTGGCGGCCATGATGCCGCGGGCCGGGGGACAATACGTCTATTTGCGCGAGGCACTGGGGCCGCTCTGGGGATTTCTCTACGGCTGGACTTTATTTCTGGTGATTCAGACCGGCACGATTGCCGCGGTGGGCGTGGCTTTTGGCAAGTTCCTGGGAGTGTTCGTCCCGTCGATTTCATCGACACACTGGCTGCTGCATCTGTGGAAAGTTCCGCCCATTCATGTTGGCTCGATGGTCTTGGGCAACATGGACGTCGGCGTTAACACGCAGAATCTGATGGCGATCCTGCTGGTGATTTTTCTGTCGGTCGTCAACATCTTTGGGGTGAAGACAGGGGCGGCGATTCAGAATGTGTTTACCGCGGCCAAGGTTAGCGCGCTGTTGGGGCTGGCGGCGTTCGGGTTCGCATTCGCGCGCAATCCCATCGCAATAGCGGCAAATTTCAGCGGAAACTTCTGGCACAATGCGGGACTGGGCGCCCAGCACGCCGTACAGGTCGGGGCTGGCGGTCCGATGGTGCTGGTGGGTACGCTGACGATTTTGGCCGTTGCGCAGGTCGGGTCGCTTTTTTCCGCCGATGCCTGGAATAACGTGACCTTCACGGCCGGAGAGGTGAAGAATCCCAGCCGCAATCTGCCGCTGTCGCTGGCGCTGGGGACTGGCGTGGTGATCGCGCTGTATATCGCCTGCAACTTTATCTATTTGTGCGCGCTGCCACTCAATGGCGTGGCAGGCGGAGCTACTGTTCTCGCCCGCGGAATTAATCACGCGACCGAAGATCGAGTCGCGACCGCGGTCATGACCCAGATGTTCGGATCGGCGGGAGGGCTGCTGATGGCCGGCGCCATCATGATTTCCGGCTTCGGCTGCGCCAATGGCCTGATTCTTTCCGGCGCCCGCGTTTATTACGCCATGGCCAAAGATGGTTTGTTCTTCCGCAACGTTGCCAGATTGCATCCTAGCTACAAGACGCCCGCGATTTCGCTGATGGTGCAGATGGTGTGGACCTGCGTGCTCTGTATTTCGGGCAGCTACAGCCAGCTTTTGGATTACATTATCTTTGCGGTTTTGGTCTTCTATATTCTGACGATCGTGGGATTGTTCGTCTTGCGCAAGACGCATCCGGATGCGGTGCGGCCCTACAAGGCGGTTGGATATCCGGTTCTGCCGATCATATATATTGTGATGGCTTTATTTATTGATGTCGTACTATTGCGCTACAAGCCGCAATTTACGTGGCCGGGGCTGATCGTGGTGCTGCTGGGGATTCCTGTATATTACGCGTGGTCGCGGAGCGCAGGACGGAACTTGAGCCGCACGTCGTCATAAGGAGAAAACGGACGCATGGTAAAGCTGCTGGCAACCAAGCCGCTGGACAAGCTGATGGAGGAAGCGCAGGAGACAGGGGAACACAGCCTGCGGCGGGCCCTGGGTCCGATTAATCTGCTGACGCTGGGCATCGGCGCCATAATCGGGGCGGGAATTTTTGTGATAACGGGGCAGGCGGCAGCGCAGTTTGCCGGGCCCGCTATTCTGTTTTCCTTTATCCTGGCAGGAATTGCCTGCGCCTTTGCCGGCTTGTGCTATGCGGAATTCGCCTCGATGATCCCGATTGCGGGCAGCGCTTACACCTACTCGTATGCCACGCTCGGCGAACTGGTGGCGTGGATCATCGGATGGGACCTGATTCTTGAATATGCCTTCGGTGCGGCGACGGTGGCCGTGGGTTGGAGCGGGCACCTGCGAGCATTTCTGCACGATATTGGGATGAATTTGCCGGCTATGCCCCACGCCGACTTCCTATTGTTCGGCAAGCCGGTTCATCTGACCTTTGACTACATTGGTTTTCTGGTCATTCTGGTGATCACGGCGATCCTGGTCATCGGCATCAAGGAATCGGCTAATTTCACCACGGCCATTGTGATCCTGAAGGTCGCGGTGGTTTGCGTTTTTATCGCGCTAGCCGCAGCATTTCTCTACTCTCACAACTGGCAGCCGAACCACTGGCATCCTTTCATTCCGAAAAATACCGGCGAATTCGGGCATTTCGGCTGGTCGGGTATTTTCCGTGGCGCCGGAGTGGTGTTCTTTGCCTACATCGGCTTTGATGCGGTTTCAACCGCAGCCCAGGAGGCGAAGAATCCCAAAAAAGATATGCCCTTCGGCATTCTCGGCTCGCTGGTGATCTGCACGATCTTGTACATCCTGGTTTCCGGACTCCTCACGCACATCGTTCCCTATCAGCAGCTGGATGTGCCCGATCCGGTCGTGGTGGGGATGCGGGTTACGGGCCAACAGTGGGCGACGTTCCTTGTGGAACTGGGAGCGCTGGGTGGCCTGGCAACGGTGATGTTGGTGATGCTGCTGGGACAATCACGCGTGTTCTATTCGATGTCGCGCGATGGGCTGCTGTGGCCCTGGGCGAGCGCCATTCATTCCCGCTTCCGCACGCCTTACATCAGCTCGATTGTGGTGGGAGTGTTTGTGGCGATCCTGGCAATGATGTTCCCCTTGAGTATTCTGGATCAGATGACAAGCGTGGGAACGTTGCTGGCATTCATGCTGGTGAGCGCGGGCGTATGGGTGATGCGGAGAACGCATCCCGACGTGCCGCGCCCGTTCAAGACGCCTCTGGTCCCACTGGTGCCGATTCTCGCCATTCTGTTTTCGGGAGTTTTGATCGTCACTTTGTCACCGGCGACGCAAATCCGGCTTATCGTGTGGCTGTTGATCGGGTTTGTGATTTATTTCAGCTACGGCCGGAAGCACAGCAAGGTGCAGAAGGCGCTCGACAGCGCGAAAGCGCCGGCGCGGACGATGGCGGATTGATAAGCTTTCGCCTCCCAGCCGTCAGCGGTCAGGTGCGGACTTTCGATTGCGGTTCGATTTCTGCGAAGAGTGCCCCTGCGTTCAATCAAGCATTCCCCTTCACAATCTTCGAGGCGTAAGCTGATGGCTGAAAGCTGATAGCTTACGCATGAAGTCCTTCCACACTCTGCGAACGATTGGCATTCTGCTGTTGTTGGTGGTGGCGATCGGCACGGTGGGGTTTCACTACATTGAGGGCTGGCCGTGGTTTGACGGGTTCTACATGGTGGTGACGACTCTGACCACCATCGGTTATCAGGAAGTGCATCCGCTCTCCCATGCCGGTCGCGTCTTCAATGTATTCGTGATCCTGGCGGGCGTGTCGCTGGTGTTGCTGGGAGTCGGAGCGCTCAGCCAGGCTTTGCTAGAATTCGAGCTGCAGAACTTCTTCGGAAGGCGGCGCATGGAGCGGGAAGTCGGACGTCTCGAGAACCACTTCATCATCTGCGGCATGGGCCGCGTGGGCCGCAGTGTGGCGCGGGAGTTGGCACGGAAGCCGGTGCCCTTCGTGATCATCGAGAATTCTGAAGCGAAACGCCAGCACTATGCCGCGGAAAATTGGCTGGCGGTTGCGGGAGACGCGACGGTCGAGCAGACACTGAGGCAGGCGCAGATCGAGCGGGCAAGCGGCTTGATCGCGGCAACAACTACCGACGCGACGAATCTCTATATCGTGCTGACGGCGCGCGGGCTGAATCCGCATCTGAAAATCATCGCGCGCGCCAGCGAAGACAGCGCCGAAAAACACCTGTTGACCGCTGGCGCTGATTCCGTGGTCTCGCCGTACTCGTTCGCCGGGCAACGAATCGCGCAGTCGCTCCTGCGGCCCCATGTCGTCAGCTTCCTCGATACCGCAACCACGCATCTGGGAATGGATTTAGAGATTGGGGAGATTCATATCACTTCGGCCTCGACGTTTGCCGGCAAGACGTTGGAGAGTTCGCGCATCCGCCAGGAGCGCGGCGTGATTGTGCTCGCTATCAAGCGCCGTGAAGGCATGCGCTTTAATCCTGCGCCCGACGAGCGCATCGAGCCCGACGATTGCCTCATCGCCATGGGCGAACCCGCGCAGTTGCGGCAGTTGGAGCAGACTGCCTCTTCCTCATGAAAATTGTAAGTGCGGCAGAAATGCGCGAGATCGACCGCGCCAGCAGCGAGCGCTTCGGCGTACCGTCTCTCACCCTGATGGAGAACGCCGGAGGAGCGGTGGCCGAGTTTGTGCTCGCACATCACGGGGCGGCGCGCGAAATCGTGGTCTTCTGCGGCAAGGGCAACAACGGCGGCGATGGATTTGTCGCCGCCCGCCGGCTGCATGAAAAAGGCAAGTCGGTGCAGGTCATTCTGCTGGCTGACCCTGGCGATCTGCGCGGTGATGCCGCTGCGATGTATAGCAAGCTGCCGATGGCCCCGATCATCGTTCATTCCAGCGAGGAATTAAAGAGCGATCGCGTGCGCCTCTCCCTGTCCGCCGACTTGTATCTGGATGCAATTCTTGGCACCGGATTCAAGCCTCCGGTTTCGGGGCTCTACGCGGAAGCCATCGAGATGATGAATCGGAGTGAGATACCCGTGATTGCCGTGGACATTCCATCGGGCGCCGATGCGGATGCTATGGCGGCGCGGCCGGGGCTCATCGCCCGGGCGGATTCCATCGTCACGTTTACGGCTCCGCGCCCGGCGCATGTGTTCAGCTCGTTGACCCAAGGATCGACGTATGTCGCTGGCATCGGATCGCCGGAAGAGGCGATCGTCTCTTCTCTACATTTGAACGTGATCACGGCACACGATTTTGCTCCCTTGATCGCTCCGCGTCGCGCTGATTCGAATAAGGGACTGTATGGGCACGTGCTGGTGGTTGGCGGATCGGTGGGGAAAGCAGGTGCTGCGGCCATGGCGGGAATCTCGGCATTGCGGGCCGGAGCAGGACTGTCGACAGTCGCCACAGCAAAATCGGCGCTGCCTGCGGTCGCGGGCTTTTATCCCGAACTCATGACCGAGCCCTTGCCGGAAACTGAAGCTGGCACAATCGCTACGAGTGCGGGCGTGCGCATTGAGGAATTATTGAAGAGCATAACCGTGCTTGCCATTGGACCGGGAATCTCGCGCGATCCACATACGGCCACACTGGTGCGATCCCTGGTGGCGAATCACAAGATTCCCACGGTTGTGGATGCCGACGGGCTGAACGCATTTCAGGGGCATACCAACGAATTGAATGGCGCCGACAGAACACTCGTGATCACGCCTCATCCCGGCGAGATGGCGCGGCTGGCGGGCTGTTCCACGGCTGACGTGCAGAAAGATCGGTTGGGCGTGGCGCGCAGTTTTGCCCGCGAACATGCCCTGATCGTGGTGCTCAAGGGATATCGAACGCTAGTCGTGAAGCCCGACGGCGAGGCTTGGGTCAACACGACCGGTAATCCCGGGATGTCGACTGGCGGTACTGGCGATATTCTCACAGGCATGGTGGCAGCCATGATCGCGCAGAACCCGGATAACGTGATGCTAGGGGTGTGTGCCGCCGTTCATCTACATGGATTGGCGGCCGATTTAATGCTGGAGAATGTTGGCGAGCATTCCATGATCGCGACGGATCTGCTGCGCGGCTTACCGGAGGCATTCCAGAGCGCACAGAGGACTGCGCAGGAGAAATTTGTGCGCTGGGATGGATGACCGGTTGGGATTCATCGCTTCCGCCAACTCTGCGCATGGTCTGCGCTCCGCATTACAATCACCGGAAAGATGCCAGCTGAATTGTTTTCCCTTCTTGCGCTGAACGGCGGGCGGCATCAAGAATTTCCGTTACCGTCACGTTGGTTGCCAGCGACGACAGCGGATCTTCCTTTGCCCCATCGAGAATCACGGCCCGCAGATAAGACAGTTCGCTCTCATTAGGCGCGGGCACTGGCTGGGCGGCGATTTGCTCTTCAGCCGTGTCTTCGCCTCGGCGCACGCGAATGTCGTCGCGCTTCACCGTGATCACGTACCCGCTCTGCCCGTACACTTCCATATCTTTGCGATCGAAAGGCCAATTCCACGAAGCCTGGATGATCGCCTGTGCCTTGGGATACGTAAGAATGATCGTGGCTTCGTCGTCCACACGCTTGTAAATTTCAGGCTTGATTTGCTGCGTGACCGCCGTGACTGTGGTCGGGCGCTCGCCGTTCATCAGCCAGGTCGTCAGTTCGGCCCCGTAGCAACCGAAATCGAAGAGCGCGCCTCCACCGTTGAGCTTGGGATCGGTGAGCCAAGCGAGAAACTCCGGCTGCACTCCAATTTCCTTCGGGCCTTTATGGCCGTCGTGCACCACCACTTTGCGGATTTCTCCGATGGCCCCTTGGTGCACAAGATCGTAAGCCGCATGATTGCTGCGGTACCAGGAAGTCTCGTAATTGACCAGCACGTGAATGTTGCCGGTGTGTGCAGCTTCTTCGATGGTCCTCGCATCTTTGAGGCTGACTGCCAGCGGTTTTTCCATCATCACGTGCACTCCATGACGAGCGCAGATCTCCACTATCCGTCGATGATCGTAAGTGTTGGTGTAGACGAGGACGGCTTGGGGATGCGTCTTCGCGATCATGTCTTCTAAATCAGTGAATAATTGTGAGCGCTCGAAGCCGTATTTCACACCTGCCTGGGAGAGCAGTTGCCGGTCCGGTTCGGCGATCCCCACGATGTCGATCTCGGGACTGTGGCGGGAATTTTCGAGGAATCCATGCACGTGCCCGTGTACGAGCCCTACGATCCCCACCCGAAGGGGCGCGGGCGCTGCCTGCGCTTGGACCATGGAGATGCCTGCCAGCCAAACGATGACGAGAAATGCAGAAGGCACGATGCGATGCATGATTCCTCCCGAATGCCAATATGGTAAATGTACAGGTGGGTTCAGCCAGATTCGGAAAGCGAGCCTGTCCTGCCGGACAATTAACCATTCAGTAAACACTCGCTAAGTGCCTCAAACATTGGGCACTCGCAAGGCCGTCTTCGAGCGCGCCGCCTGGAATCCGGACAAGGGGCCTCAGTAATCTATTACGCAACATCCGCGAGTGCCATAGTTCTTCTAGCTCTATGACTCACTTCCCCCAACCCCATCCCACGCGGCGCGCGTCCCGGGTCCAGCTAGGAGATACGGTCCTGGCGGCCATCCGGCTGGAAGACGGCCGGCGCACCAAAGCGAACCTCCAAACCATCTCCGTGACCGGCGGACTCTTGCGGCTAACGCAATCGTTAGTGCAGGGAGATTTCATCGAAGTGGCGTTCCAGACGCAAGCCGGTCCGGTGCATGGCATGGCCGAGGCTCTGAGTCCCATGCGGAGCATGGCCAACAGCGTACTGCAACCGTTCCGCTTCGTGGCCATCGAAGACGACGATCATCGGCGACTGCGGACTTCACTCGAGCACGTGGTCGCGCGCAGTTCGCTGGGGATGAAGTCGACGGCGTTTTCCTCGCTGTAAGCTGGGTCGAGCTCCACACGACGCACGGCCCTTCGACCAAGCTCAGGACAAGCGAGGCGGCAGCGCCCACATTTCTGATTCTCCTGCTGTGCTCGCATGTTGCATTCCTTGGGCCCATGGCTGACGCCGATATACTGTTTCTGTGACGGGACCGACTTCCACGCAAAAAATTCTGCGCGAGATCTCGACGCGGTCGGCAGACGAGACGATTGCGTTCGGGCGGACGCTCGTCGGCCTGCTTGCACCTCCAAAGCTCGTACTGCTGTGCGGGGATTTGGGCGCCGGCAAAACCACTCTCGTGAAGGGGATTGCGGCTGCATTCGAGGCGGCGGCTGAGGAGGACGTGACCAGTCCCACCTTTACGTTGGTGCATGAGTATCGCGGGCCGCGGGCGACGCTCTATCACATCGATCTTTACCGCGTGGACACTCCGCGCGAACTGGAAACGCTTGGCCTCGACGACCTGCGCTCGGACAACAGCGTTCTGCTCATCGAGTGGGGGGAAAAGTTTCCGCGGCTAGTGCGGGAGCGGGATGTGGAGATTTCGCTGCAGCGTCAAGGCGAGAGCGGGCGAAGGATCAGGGCTATTGGCTGAATCGAGATTGTGCTCTCTGGGAGCCTGAGTGCAATCGCCCGTTCTCAGTCATTGAGAACCGTGTTACTTTGAAACCATGTCTTTCTTGTCCGGCGCCTTTCTGGTGGCGGTACTTTCGACCGGCGTTGTTTGGTTGTTGCGCGCTGTGGGGCCAAAGGATCTGCGCAACCTTTGGATTATAGTCGTGCCCTTCGCCGTTTCGTTCTGCCTCTACTGGGCTCCGGTTTGGTTCGGGGGTGGTGGATCTGAGTACGAGAGGGCGGCTCTGAAGGCTGAATACCACAATTGGGAGCTCATATTCCTTGTACCGTGGTTTTTCGCCGGGGCTATTCCGTCAGCCGTAATCGTCGGCATGCTCGCCATATTTCGGAAGCGCCGCGCGCGCTGAAGATCGAGTGCCTCCCCGCCACTGCAAGTTTCATATCGGGTAGGAATTGATCTGCGTCGCATCGAGGTTCGGGCCGTCTCCAACTAGCGCAAGTTGGCGTGACATCGCCATTCCACTCACCGCCGACCCTCCGCACGGATTTTCGCATCGTCTCCCGTTCCCGACCCCTCACTTTTTCGCTTCATTCCCCGCCTTGGCGAACCACTCATCGAACCATTCCAGCCCGCGCACAAAATAATCGCGCCAGTCGACGGGATTGACGAAGACATGGCCTTCGTGGGGATAAACTACCAGCTCCACCGGCACGTTCAAGGCTTTCAACGCGTGATACCACTCGACCGATTGTTCCATGGGGACTTCGCCGTCGCTGTCGCCGACCAGGATCAGCGTGGGCGTCTCGACATTCTTCACGAAATGCATGGGATCGCTTTTTGCGTAGACGGCCGGATCATCGTAGATCGATGCGCCGAAAAAGGGGATCATCCACTCGTCAATCTCGTTCACGCCGTAATAACTGAGCCAGTCGGATAGTCCAGCGCCCGCAACCGCGGCGGCGAAACGATGCGTCTGGGTTTCCGCCCACATGGTCATGTAGCCGCCGTAGCTGTGCCCGCGAATGCCGAGGCGGTGCGGATCGACTGGATATTCCTGGAGGATCGCGTCGATTCCGGCCATGATGTCGCGGAAATCGCCGCCGCCGAAATCCTTAACGTTGGCTTGCGTGAAGGCCTCGCCTTGCCCATAACTTCCGCGCGGGTTCGGGCAGAAGGCGAAGTAGCCCATGGCGGATTGCGCGCCCATCATCCGCGGGTCCCAGCGCGCTGCGCAGGCCGACGACGGCCCGCCATGCACGTTGACCACCAGCGGATATTGCCTGGCGGCGTCATAGTTCTTGGGAAACATCAGCCAGCCCTGCAGGCGCAGGGAGCCGTTCGTCCAATGGTAAGAGTGCGAGTCGCCCCATGCGGGGTTGACGCCATTATTCAGCGTCGTGATCTGTTTCCAGATGCCGATCCCGCCCGCCCATACTTCCGGCGGAGTGCTGGGGGACTGGCGCACCACGGCTGTCATTGCGCCGTCGCGGGAAAACGATGCGCTCGGCGAGGCAGTCGTGCCCACGAACTCATCGCCAGTCCAAAGTGTATTTACCGCTCCACCGGACGTGCTGATGGCCGCGAACCCTGATTTGCCGTCGATGTATTCGGCAAACGTGATGCGATCGGGGGCGGTCCAGGCCAGGGAAGAAGGCGACGATTTTATTTCTGGCGTGATATCGCGCGCCGAGCCTCCTTCGATCGGTACGACACAAATATCTCCGCCGGTCGAACCCTCATCGCTCATCAGGCCTTCGATGAAGGCGACGTTCTTGCCGTCGGGCGAGACGCGCGGTTCGGCGAGTTGCCACTTGGGGACATAAATCTCTTTCATCTCTCCCGGGTGCGCGTCGATGCGGTAGAGGCGAGCGATGTACCAGTTGGCGTCTCCAGCTCCGTGGGCGGCGGTGGCGACCCAGCCGTGACCGTCTGGCGTCCAATCGTATTCGTAGATGTACATGTCGGCAGGAGTGACCTGCGCCGCAATGTTGGTGGCGAGATCGATCGTAGTGAGACGCTGCTCGTAGATTTTTTCGCCGATCACGCCAGCCAGCGGAGTCATGGGCTGCAGCGGACCTGCGCTGCGCGGCATGCCCTCGACAAAAAGCACGGCCAGCTTGGAGCCATCGGGAGAAAAACTGGGCGCCTCGACGTAGCCTTTCAATTCGGCTCGCGGCGTGGGAGAGCCGGCGCCGAGCGTGGCGGTCCACACCTGGGCGGCGGGAGCGGTGCCAGCGAGATCGGCAAGAAACGCGATTTGTTTGGAGTCGGCAGACCAGCAGACATCGCGCAGCGGGAGATCGGCTGCCACAGTGATGTTTTGTGCAGACCCGTTATCGAGGGATGCGACCGTGAGTTTGCCTTGGACGATGTAGGCGACGTGAGTGCCGTCGGGGGAAATCACAGCCTGAGAGATGCCTTTCGCATGAGGCATGGAATCGAAGATTGTGGCGGCGCGGGAGGGCGCGCCCGTTTGGGCGAAAGCGGCGGATGACAGCAACAGAGCAATCGTGCAGAGCAAGCGAAGGGGGCAGACTCGGTCGTGCAGCAGCATGGCTGAGGCAGTATACAGCGGGTGGACTGAGTACCGAGTACTGTGAACTGGCAGCCGGCTTCAGAATCCCATGATGTTGTAGCCGCAGTCGACGTAGATCACTTCGCCGGTAATGCCGCTGCTGGCGTCGGAGGCGAGGAAGACTCCGGTCGAGCCCACTTCCGATACCTCCACATTGCGGCCCAGCGGAGCGCGTTCGGCGTGGGCTTTGTGCATGTCTCCAAAGCCGGCGATGCCGCGCGCGGCCAAAGTTTTGATCGGACCTGCGGAAATTGCGTTCACGCGAATCTTCTTTTTGCCCAGCTCATAGGCGAGATAGCGAACCGTGCATTCCAGGCCCGCTTTGGCGACGGCCATCACGTTGTAACGAGGCACGACCTTTTCGGAAGCGTAGTAAGTCATGGTCAAAATCGAGCCGCCGTCTTCCATCAGCGGGGCGGCGGCGCGCGATACCGCGACCAGCGAGTAGACGCTGACGTCCATGGCGACGCGAAATCCTTCGCGCGAGGTGTTGATGAAATCGCCTTTCAACTCGTCGGCAGGCGCGAACGCGACCGAGTGCACGAGCGCGTGCAGTTTGCCGTAGCGCTCTTTGAGCGTGGCAAACAGGCGCGCGATTTCGTCGTCTTTGGAAACGTCACACATGTAGCCTTCCGCTCCGGGGAGCGACAAAATGAGATCTTTCGCCTCCCGCTCCAGGCGCTCGTTCTGATAGGTGATGGCCAGCTTCATGCCGGCGGCATGCAATCCTTGTGCGATCGACCACGCAATGGACCGCTTGTTGGCGACCCCAAAGACGACGGCATTCCGGCCCTGCAGATCAGAAGACATGTCCGCTCCTTAGGAATGGGAAAGAATATCAGCCTCAGCCCTCGATTTTCCACGGAGACCCAATCAAACAACGAGAATTCCGCTTTCAGATTTTCTCTACGTCTCTGCGCCTCTGTGGTGAAACCGCGTTAGTCGGCGATCACTTCTTTTCCGATGGAGCTTTCGACCGGCAGCGCGGAAGCGACGAAAGACAACCCATAAACGCTGGCGAGAATGACAAATCCAACCACCAGGCTGATGTTGTGCGCGACCGCACCCACGACGAGGGCGAGCGCGATCTGCAACAAAGTTCCTCCGAAATTGAACGTGTTCTGCACCCGCCCCATCAGATAAGGAGGAACCATTTCCATAAGGCTGGTGTTCATGGCCACGCCGCCGACACCGCGTCCGGAACCCATGATGAAATACGCGGCGATAGCCAGAGCGAGATACCTCGCGATCGGAGCGAAGGCAATGGCCACCGAAATCAACGCCATTGAAAACGCCACTGTCCGGCGCCCGCCAAGGCGCGCAATGGAGAAGGGAGCATAGAAGACGCTGACAAACGCTCCCGTGCCCCAGCCGGCGCTGAGCCAGCCATAACCCACCGGGCCGGCGTGAAAGACGCGATCGCTGAGCGCAGGGGTTACGACTCCACCGGTCGCCATCGCGCCCAGAAAGAGCGCCCAACTGATCCCGAGCAAGACGACTGCGCGATGCTCGCCGAGAAAGTGAAGGCCTTCCCGCATTTCCAGCCAGAAGCGGCTGAACTGGCTTTCTGCGGCAACGATGTCGGCACGCAACTCCGCCGGACGCAGCACCACATGCCGTCCCTTGCGCACGGCGAAGTAGCACAGGAACGAGACCACGTAAGTGGAAACGTCAATGATCAGCACGCCGCCCAGGCCGACGTGGTTATACATGAAGCCGACGATGGAGCCGGCAATGAGCCAGCCGCCTTGCACGCCCGCCATGAGGAAGGTATTGGAGTGAACGAATCCGCCCTCCTGCGTGAGTTCCTGAATGAGCGCGGTGATGGTGGGCCAAAACATCCAGAACCCGGCCGCGACCAGCGTATTCATGAGATACAGTTCCCAGACCTGCACGCGATGCTGAAAGGCGAGAATGGCGATGGTCGAAATGATCACGGCGCGCACCGCGTCCAGCCACATCACCAGCCGTCGCCGGTCTTCGCGGTCAATAATGACGCCGGTGAAGGGAAGCATGAGCATGGCAGGGATCGTCTGGATGACAACCAGCGTTCCCAGCGCCATCTCCGAGTGCGTGACCTGCAGGATGTACCAGGCGACCGCGGCCGAATTCATCCCGCTGCCGATCATGGAGACAAGATTGGCGGCAAAGACGAAGCGCAGCGGCAGATGGCTGAAACTGGCACGCATTTTTCTACTTTAGCAGGAAAAAGATTCACCACAGAGAGACAGAGACAGAAGAGATGCGGAGGAAATTAATTTCAGATTGCAGATCGGAGATTGCAGATTTCAGATTGGAAAGCTTATTCCGCCTGGTCTGAAATCTGCAATCTACAATCTGAGATCTAAAATAGGGTGCTCGGCCCGTTCTCTGTGTCTGTGTGTCTCTCTGGTGGATTTGGTGATGGAAGCCCTTGCGGAGAGCCCGCGTTCGGCGCTACGATTCGCGTGCTAGAGAATCCAGTCATCTCTTGTGTACGCCGGAGGCCGACTATGACTCGCCGTTTTCGAGCGTTACTGCTTGCCGCTTTTTTCTCGGTTGCATTCTTGCTTTCGCAGGCACGGGCCCAGGTGGATCGCATCGTGATTGCCGCGGGAACGGATGAGGATCATGCCCTCCAGGCCATCTCCAACGAGCAGGACGCGGCCAAAAAGCTGGCCATGTATCAGGAGTTCGTGCAGAAGTTCTCGTCCAATCCGCAGGCGGTAGCTTACGGAGACTGGCAACTGGCGCAGGCGTATCAGGCCAGCGGCGATTTCGAAAAGGCACTCGATTACGGCGACAAGGCGCTGGCTAGCTCTCCACACAATCTCGACATCCTGGTCTCGCAGGCCGGGTTGGCGCAGCAGGCCAAGCAGAATCTCAAGGAGGAAAACTACGCTGCGCAGGGCGGCGAAATCTGCCACTCCATCGCCAAACAACCCAAGCCGGAGGGAATGAGCGACGACGACTTTGCCCAAAAAGTCGCGCAAGACAAGGCTACTTCGCAGAACAGCTGCGACTTCCTGGAGGCCAGCGGTTTCAATGCAATTACCACCGAGACCGATCCCAAGAGCCGCATGGAGGAAATCGAGAAGTTCTCGGCGGCGTATCCCGATTCCAAGTATCGAGAACAGGTTTCGAATTACGCGATGTATACGTTGGGCCCGGGCCAACTGAACGATCGCGAGCGTTTGCTCTCGTTTGGAGAAAAGGCTCTGACCGCCGATCCCAATTCCTTGCCCGCCTTGCTATTGCTGGCGAATTATTATGGGGACGATTCCAAGTCGGGGAGCTCTGCGAAAGCGATCAGCTACGCCCAGAAGGCGATTGATGTGGCCAAGGCCGACGCTCCCGACGCCGACAAGACCCGCAAGCTTTCTGCGGGAACGGCCTACAACACCATTGGCTGGGCCTATCTGAAGCAGGACAAGACGGCGTCAGCGATTCCGGAACTCAAAACTGCGTCCGGGCTGCTGAAAGGGCAAGACGATCAGCAGTATGCTCGCGCGCTCTACGGTTTGGGCTTCGCCTACGGCAAATTAAATAAGCTGACCGAAGCGCGCGAGGTGCTCACGGAAGCGGTGAAGATTCAGGGTCCGTTCCAGGCGATGTCGCAGGAACTGCTCACCAAGGTAAATAGTGCGCGCGCCAAGGGCAGATAATTCCGCTGTTGTCTAAGGCTCGCCCAAATCAGGGCTTGCTCAAATCTTCGGAGAGCATTTCGGCCTTCCACGCCAGAGTGCGGGCGCGATCGAGATCGCCGTCCGCAATCGCGTCTCTCGATTGCTTCATGAAAGCGCGGGCCTGGGAAAGTGTGTCTTGCTGGCTTGAATTGAGCTGTTTTCCGCTGATCTTCTTGAGATTGTTTTCCGTCACGCCCAACAACTGATTGACCACGTTGCGCTGCTGAGCCGCCTGGCGGTTAGGTGGCCCTCCTTCTAACTCGATGCTTGGCTCCGTGGTTCCTCCGTGCCGGACGATGATCTTGGGTGGAGGACAATCTTGAGCCGTCGTCCGAGTGGCTGAGGTCTGCCCCGGTGCAGTTGCCGAAGAAGTTCCCGCCGCCGCAGCGGAGGCCGATGCGCCTTGAGGAGTTCCCGCGGCTGCGGGTTGCGCGGGCATAAGGCGAACCCCGCAATTCGATGACGCGATTTTCTTTTTGCGAGGCTTGGGCTTTGTGGCGGGTTTTGCAGAGTTCTGCGGCGCCTGTGCGGAACTCGAAGGCTTAGCTTCTGAGGGCGCAATCTGCGGTGGAGGATTTGCGGTTTCCTGCTGTTTTTCCGGAGCAGCCTGGGTGGCGGGCTCCGGCGGAGCGGACTGAGTCAGGAGCGGCGGGTTCCATGAAAGTGAGAAGAAGAGAAGAACGAACGCCAGAGTCATACGGGGTACCGGTGATTAGACGCCAATTCTAAGGTTATCTTACGCTTTCGAAATGAGCCCGGGATTGTGAATTCTCCTGCGGTTCAGCGCTTAATCGCCGCGCTGCGAAGTGGCCGCGTCGGCGGCGTAATCGGGATGGAGCTCCGGCGATTGGTTGCCTGCGATGGGGATTTGGAAGCGGAAGATGGTTCCAGTTTTATCGGATTCGAAATCCACCGTGCCATAGTGCCACTGCAGGATTTGATAGGTCTGTGCCAATCCGATGCCGCTGCCTTCTTTCTTGGTGGTGAAGTAAAGCTCAAAAATTTTGTCGTGCATCTCCTGGGGAATTCCTGCGCCCTGATCCTGGACCTCGGCCACGATCACTCCGTTCTCGCGCCGTGCTGAAATGGTCAGCAAGCCCCCCTGCGGCATGGCTTGTTCTCCGTTGATCACTACGTTGAGAATGGCCTGCTTCATGAGATCGACGTCTACCTTCGCGGGCAGCGGTAGTTCCGGCAAGTGACGCTCAATCGTCACGCCGTGTTGTTCGGCATCGGGAGCGGCGAGTTGTGCGACATCTTCGAGCAGGCGGCGAAGATCAATTTCTTCCAGACGAAGATCGCGCGGACGGGTGAAGTCGACGAGGGTTTGGACGACGCGATCCAGGCGGCGAATCTCGCTGTCGATGATGTCCATGTGGCGCTGGGTGTCGGGTTCCTGCTGGACCAGTTTGTTGCGCAGAAGCTGCAGGTGCAGCACGATGGCATTAATGGGATTCTTCACCTCGTGGGCCACGCCACGGGTCAGGCGCCCGCTGGCGGAAAGACGGCGAGACATTTCGATTTCGTCCCCGATGCGCCGGACCGATTCGGTGTCGCGCATGATGACCAGCGCGCCGATCTGGGAGTTTTTTTCCTGCACAAAATCGAGGGATACCTGCACTCGCCTGTCTCCGGCCGCTTCAAACTCGCGCAGCGCGATAGGCCGGCGGTGTTCGAAAGCGTCCAACAGAGCCGTCCCCAGCGGGGAATTACGATCAAAGACTTCCTGAACCGTGCGACCGAGAAGTTCGCCGCGCGGACGTCCCAGGAAAGATTCCACGGGAGCGCTCACCAGCACCACGCGCGTGTCGCGGGCGAAGAGCATCAGACCGTCCTGCAATTTCGACATCAACTGATCGACGTTATCCTTGAGGGCCGAGAAAATCTCTTTGCTGTCGCGAATCTGGCGCCCCAGGTTGGCGATCTTCAACGTGACCAGCCCATATTCATCGTGCTGGGACTCGTCCCCGTACAGATCGGCTTCTCCGGCAGTCACGCTGTCGAGATTACGGCTGATTTCTTTCAACGGGCCGAGCGCCAGGTTCGAAATGCCCGCCGCCAGCAGCAAAGAAATGAAAATCACCGCGACCGAAATGTACAGAGCCCGCATGAGACGGGCTTGCACTTCGCTCTTCAGAAAGACGGTTTGCACTCCGATACGAATCGTTCCGAAGGGTGTACCGTTGAGTTCGAGCGGATAGGTGACGTCGTAAACCGCGGCCGGGCTGAACACCAGGTGAATCTGCTCGCGGAAGCGCGCCTTGATGATCTGCTGAAAATCCGGCCGTGGCGGAATCACTTTTCCAACGAGGCCAGGGTTGGTATCAAGCAGCGCCTTGCCATCGGTGTCCACAATGGAAACGTCGTAAACATATTGCCAGTCGCCGGGATCAGACTGCAGCAGGTTGTTCAGGTCCACGTCGGTCTCAAGGTACTCCTCGAGCGCGCTGCGCGCGGCCGCGTGGTTGCTGGTATCGACGGAAGTGCTGCTGAAATCGGGGACGGCGTTGTTGGCGGCGTACGCCAGTTGATGCGTCAGGCTGGTGGCGGTTTCATAGGCATTCGCGATGCGGAGCCGCAGAATCTGCGAGATGTATAAATACGAGAACGCCGTGACCATAGCCGTCACCATGAGCGTGATGACCAGCACGATGATGGTTTTGCGTCGCATGCAAAATTGAGCGAACCCGTGCGGGCAGCCTAGCTGCTGGGGACTTCTTCCTTGCCGGCCGCTTCCGGCGTTGCGCTTCCGTACTCCTTTAGTTTGTTGTGCAGGGTTTTCAAACTGATGCCCAGAATCTCGGCCGCCCGCGTTTTATTGTTGCTGGTCGCCTCCAGCGTTTTGAGAATCAGCATCTTTTCCGCTTCTTCGACGGTCGTGCCGACGCCCAGGCGGACGGCGTCGGGATCGTTGGCGGCGGTGCGCAGAGGCGCCTGGCCAAATCCCGGCGGCAGATGTTTGGTCTCGATCATGCCGGAGTCGCAGACGATCACCGCGCGTTCGATCGTGTTGCGCAGTTCGCGCACGTTTCCCGGCCAGGAGTAATTATTGAAGTGATTGAGCACCGCCTCGCTGACGGCTGTCACTTTGCGGCCATGCTTGGCGCTCATCTCGGCGAGCAGCAGTTCAACCAGTGCGGCGATATCCTCTTTGTGCTCGCGCAACTGGGGCATGTGGATGTTGAACACATTCAGCCGGTAATAAAGATCACTGCGCAATTCGCCACGGGAGACCGCCTCATCCGGAACTTTGTTGGTGGCCGCGAGCACGCGCACATCGACCGAGGTCTCGACCTTGCTGCCCAGCCGGCGCAGCTTGCGATCTTCCAGCACGCGCAGCAGTTTGGCCTGGGTGCCGACCGGCATTTCTCCAATTTCATCCAGCAACAGAGTTCCACCCTCAGCCAGTTCGAAGCAGCCGGTGCGCCGTTCGAGGGCGCCGGTGAATGAGCCCTTTTCATGTCCGAAGATTTCGCTTTCCATGAGCGTTTCGGGAATCGCGGCGCAATTGATGGCGACGAAGGGCCTGTCTTTGCGCGGGCTCAGTTCGTGGATGGTTCGGGCGACCAGCTCCTTTCCGGTTCCGCTCGCTCCCGTGATCAATACGGAGGCAGTGCTAGGAGCGACCATCTCGATGAGCCGGAAAATCTCCTGCATCTTGCGCGAGGCGCCGCTGAGCCGGCCCAGCGACCCGGTGTCGCGCAGCCGACGTCTGGTCGCTTCGAGTTCCGCGCGCGTTCCCAGCAGGGCAGATGCGTTGGCCAGGATGGTGCGCAGACGATTGGTGTCGATCGGCTTGGTGATGTAGTCATAGGCGCCCATGCGCATCGCCTGCACTGCGCTGTCAATCGTGCCTTGAGCGGTCACAAGGATTACGGCAATGGTCTGCGCCTGCTCGGCGAGATGGCCCAGCAACTCGATGCCTCCCATGCGCGGCATTTTGAGATCGGTGATGACAATCGAGGGCGCCCACTGCGTGGCCTTTTCCCGCCCTTCGGCCCCGTCGCGGGCGGTCTCCACGCGATAGCCCCAGGAGTTGACCAGTTCGGCCAGGCCGGAGCGCTCGTTCTCTTCATCCTCGACGATCAGTACTTTTTCGTGGCTCATCTGCTTGCTCTGAGTGCTGGCATGGGCTTACCTCTCGGCCGATTGCGCGGCATCAAGACGGCGATCGGGCCGAATTTTCCACGATACGCGGCCTGTTTGCGCCCGGCAAGGTCCGGGTCGTGCAATGTGTCGCCGGAAAAGGCCAACCCCTTAGATGTCAATTTGAGACCGCGAGCCACGGCTTGGTTGCCAAAACCGGCAATACCTTGAGTTTACCCTTTCCCTATAAGCTGCTGTCAGATAGAATCTTGCGTTCCCCAGGGTAAGTCTATTTTCCACTCATTTGCCATTTACTTCCGGTAACCGGTTGGCTGCGCAGGCATCCGGCGAAGGATCACGTATGGAGGCATTTGTGCTCATCAATAGGATATCAATTCCACGAAAAGCATTGTTCGTCCCCTTGACCGTGCTCATGGCGGTCGTGGTTTCATGCGCCGCTTTTGCCCAGAGGGACACGAACCCGAAGTGGGACATATTTGTTGGATATCAGTACCTGCACCCCGGCATCACGATCCCAGGAGCGTTCAGCGATCCCAACAATCCCACGCCCTTCAGCGTTCCCGATATGACGAAGGGAATCGGTTCAGCTGTCACCTACGACTTCGATCCGCATTGGGGAGCTGAGTTTGACGTGGGACAAAACTGGGGCAGCGGAAATGACGCGACCACCGTTTCCGTAGGTCCCCGTTTCATGTGGCGGAGCGAGTTTTCGAATTTCTTTCTGCACAGCCTGTTCGGCCTGAACCGGTTGTCCGCCAGCCAACTGAACCAGCCCAATAGTGTCAACAATGGTATTGGCATGATTCTGGGCGGGGGAATGGAACTTCCCCTTACCAAGTCCCTCGCTTTCCGCATATTCCAGGTGGACTACGTGTGGGCAAGGCAACACTATCCCGACTACGCGTCTGAGTCATTTCCAGCCCTGCGTCGGCCCAGCGCAGAAGGCGTGAGACTGCGTACCGGACTCACATTCAGTTGGGGTGGCGCTGCGGAGGCGGTGCCGGCCGCATCCTGCTATATGCAACCCACTGAAGTGATGGTCGGCGAACCGATTACGGCCACCGTTACGGCCAGCAACTTCAATCCCAAGCACGCCGTGACTTATAACTGGAGCGGCAATGGCGGCCAGGTGACCGGCAAAGATACGACGGCCACGATCGACACCAACAATGTGGCTCCCGGCAGCTACGCCGTGACGGCACATGCCACCGATGCCAAGGCCAAGAAAAACAACCAGGCGAGCTGCACTGCGAACTATACGGTGAAGCCTCTGCCGCCGAAGAATCCTCCGACCATGTCGTTATCGGCTAGCCCCACTAGCCTTGTTCCCGGTGGAACAGTGAATTTATCTGCCTCATGCACCAGTCCCGATGGAGTGTCGGTCTCGGTGGCGAATTGGACGTCGACAGTCGGTGCCGTTTCTGGAAATGGAAACTCCGCCTCGCTGAACACTGCTGGGCTGGCTCCCGGTCCGGTGACGGTGAGTGCGACTTGCACCGACTCGCGCGGGTTGACCGGCCAGGGATCGACCCAGATCAGCATCGAAAATCCGCCGCCTCCTCCCGTCAATAAAGCCTTGGAAGCGCGTTTGGCGCTGCACAGCGTTTACTTCCCAACCGCTCAGCCGACGGCGAAAGAGCCAAATGGAGGCCTGCTGGCGACCCAGCAGAAGATCCTGATTAATCTGGCGACCGACTTCAAGAAATATCTTGAAGCCAAACCCGATGCGCATCTCACGCTGGAAGGTCACGCCGATCAGCGGGGCTCGCCTGCCTTCAACCAGGCGCTCTCGGAGCGCCGCGTAGCGCGGGTGAAGAGCTTCCTGGTCGAGCAGGGAGTTCCCGAGGCCGATATTGAAACCAAGGCCTTCGGGGTCACGCAGAACCTCACTACCGATCAAGTGAAGCAATCGATCGAGCAGAATCCGGACTTGAGCACGGAGGAACGGAAGCGGGCTGTGGCCAGAATCGACGTGATTCGCCTGGCCAGCAACCGCCGCGTGGATGTGACCCTGAACGCTGCCGGACAGACGGAACGGTCGGTCCAGCAGTTCCCGTTCAACTCCACCGACGCTCTAAGCTTAATCGGCGGGCGTGAAAGCGAAGCCAGGAAGAAGACCGGAAAACCGGCACCCAGGAAACCCGCGAAGAAGCAGTAAGCGCGGGATTAAAGCAACTTTCAAGGCGGGAGGCGGCAGCCTCCCGCTTTTTTTCGTTCTTGAGCGCTCCCGTGACCAAGAATGTAGGAAAAATCTACACCAACTCCACTAAAGTGCTATCGCCAAGGCCTTGATTTAGTGAGACCGTGTTTGGTATTCGGGTTGCCAATTACGGGTGAGACCTTTTGAGGCGAATCCGCCGATTCCTCGGTAGTCGCACTCTGCTGGCTGTCCCGCTGGCATTGGCTCTGCTGGCTGCAGGATGCTCACGTCCCATTGCAGTGCCGGGCGACAATGCTGCCGCGCCACCCGACCCGAGTGGGATGGCATTTCGGCAGGGCCGCACTAAGCCCGAGAATGCTGGTGAAGGAGTGACGATCGCGGGCGGGAAATCGGCTGGCCCCGCGAACCATCTTCCGTTCCAGGATCGTCAGAAGCTGCCGGCAGGAACTCTGATCAGCGTACGGCTGAAAGAGTCCATTTCTGCCGAAGATCCCGAAGCCAGCGTCCCTTTCGAGGCTGTGGTGGTTGAACCAGTAGTGATTGAAGGAACCACCATGATCCCACGCGGAACCTTGGTCTCCGGCCGTGTCGAGTCGGCTCGAACCTCCAAACTCAAACCCAACCGAGGTTACGTCCGGCTGGCGATAGCATCGGTTGATCTGGGCGGCATCGATGTCCCGGTTCAGACCGCCAGCCTCTTCGCGCAATCGCCTTTGAGCAATGCTTCGCCTTCGGTCGTGCGATTGGAAAAGGGACGGCGGCTCACTTTCTCTCTCTCCGAAGCGGTGTTTCTCTCCTCCCAACGTGCGCAGGCGAGCCACTAAGGGCGAAAAAATCCTCGACCCCTGTTTCTTTTCTCAACACGAAGTCCGAATTCGGGTTGAAGCCGAGTTTTCCACAGAAGATTTCCCCGTTTTGGTGACATCTGCCCTTTCGCACATAGGGGGGCTCCACTCTATAGTGAGCCGAAATGGGAGTTGAGGTGCGTGCTGGCCGGTTCCCATTTTGGGAAAACCAAGGTATCGGGAGCCCGGATTCCCGATTCCTTTTGGGGACCTATTCCGCGCAGAGTAGAAATGGATGAATACCGCTGAACTCAATCGGACGGGTCAAGATTCAAAAGCGGAAACCCAAATTGAGAACGCTCCCGTTCTGGCCGCTGCCGAGCAGCGCCTTCGCCAAGCCGAGCGACTGGAAGCGGTCGGACGTCTGGCGGGTGGAGTGGCTCACGATTTCAACAATCTCCTGACCGGAATCCTGCTCTGCTGCGACCTGCTGTTGGCCAGTATTGAACCGGGAGATCGGGCCCGCAAATATGCAGAAGAAATCCGCAAGGCGGGCTTGCAGGCCAGCGGGCTGGTGCGGCAGCTGTTGGCCATAGCACGCCCTGCCAGTTCCCAGCCGCGCCTGCTCTCGCTGAACGAAATCGCGGAAGGCGTGCGCAATTTGCTGCTCCGGTTGATTGGGGAAAATAGGGAGCTGCAGCTTCGGCTTGATCCCAATCTGGGCCTGGTCAAAATGGATCCCACCCAGGCGCAGCAGATTCTTCTGAACCTGGTTCTCAACGCGCGTGATGCCATGCCAACTGGCGGAAGGATCGCAATTGAGACGCGCAATTGCCGGCTGGAAGTATTGACCGATTCCGCGCCGGGATCCTGCAGCGCGGCCTCGGTGCCGTGCGCGCTGCTCGTGGTTGAGGACAACGGCAAGGGCATGGATGCCGCCACGCGCGCCCATGCTTTCGAACCCTTTTTCACGACCAAAGCCGGGAAAGGCACGGGCCTGGGCCTGGCCACGGTGCACGATATCGTGAGTTCGAACGGGGGCCTGATCCACCTCGACAGCCATCCCGGCCAGGGCACTCGCCTCAGCGTGCTGCTGCCGCTGATTCCGGAGACGGCTCCCGATTGTTTCCGCGAGAACAAGAGTTTTCATCCCGCCAGAAGCGGGGAAGTACCTTCATCCAAAGAAGAGGAATGATCGCCATGACGTCTGCTGCTGTAAGTCCGATCACTGTGATCCCGCAAATTGAACCTGCCAACTTTCTTAACCTTTTGATCGTTGACGATGAACGATCCATTCGCGAAGCCTGCCGGGACGTGGCAATGTCGCTGGGTTTTTCGGCGTATGTCGCAGACTCGGCCGAGCAAGCCTACCGGGCTCTGGAGAGCCAGAACTTCGACGCGGTGCTGCTGGATCTGCGGCTGCCGGGAGCCGGCGGCCTGGAGGCGCTGCGCCGCATCAAGGAGCGCCGTCCGGAAGCCGTCGTGATAGTAGTGACCGGATATGGCACGGTGCAATCGGCAGTGCTGGCCATGAAAAATGGCGCCTACGATTACGTGACCAAACCCTTCAGTGTTGACGAACTCAAGCTGCTGTTGGAACGTGTGGCCAGCCATTTGAAACTGAAGTCGGAGAACCGCCTGCTGCGCGAGAAAGTGAAGTCCAAGCAGGGTTTCGGCGGCATCGTGGGTCGCGCGCCCGAGATGGAGAAGCTCTATCGCATCATCGCCAAGGCCGCCAACAGCGTGCATCCGGTGCTGATTCTCGGCGAGAGCGGCACCGGCAAGGAGATGGTCGCCCGCTCCATTCACTACACCGGTCCTTATCGCGACAAGCCATTTATCCCGGTCGACTGCGGTTCGCTGGTGCCGACGTTGATCGAAAGCGAACTGTTCGGCTATGTGAAGGGCGCATTCACGGGCGCCAATCAATCGAAGGATGGGCTGATGTCGATGGCCGAGGGCGGCACCATCTTCCTCGATGAAGTGGGAGAACTCCCGGTCGATCTGCAGGCGAAAATGCTGCGTGCCCTCCAGGAAAAGGAAATTCGTCCGGTAGGCAGCACGCGGCGGGTTCCCATCAATGTACGCATTCTTGCGGCCACGAACCGCGATCTGGAACGTTCCGTCATGGAGGGCAGCTTCCGCCGCGATCTTTATTTCCGGCTGAACGTGCTCAGCCTGCGCATTCCGCCCCTGCGCGAGCGCCGCCAGGATATCGCTCTTCTGATCGGACATTTTCTGGAACGCATGGAGCGCGCCTCGAGTCAGAAGAAGGCGCTCAGCGATGATGCCTTAAAAGCCATGCTGGCCTACGACTGGCCGGGAAACGTTCGCGAACTGGAAAATTGCCTGGAACGCAGCCATGCCTTTACCAGCGGGCCTTTGATCCACACCACCGACCTTCCGCGGGAAATCGCCAGCCTGCAATTGCCGGAACCGGCGAACGGCAACTGCGAGCAGCAGGGAGGGATCATTCCCATCGCGGAATTGGAGAAGCAGACCATTCTGCGCGCCATCTCCGAATTGAATGGAGACAAGCTGCAAGCCGCGAGACTGCTGGGGATCGGCAAAACAACCTTGTACCGGAAACTGAAAGATTACGCGGCGCATGGATGCCCAGTGTAGCGCCGGGCGTCCCTTCGACATCGCTCAGGGCAGGTCCTGCTGGCTGTCGCGAAGGCCTGCCCTGAGCTTGCCGAATGGGCGTCTCGCCCGGGCGGCGTCGCTGCCTATGCCCAATTCCGGAGCGTTTCCGGCGGCAAGAGTCCGCTACGGGAAAACGTCTCTGCATCGCCAGCGTTAAATCCCGCATTTTCAGCGCCCAGCTCTTGGCGGCTGACGTGCAATCGAGAGAGACATGATTCTACTCATCACTTCGTCTGCAAACGGCTCACAGTGCGCGGAGGCTCTCTACGGCGCCACCGGCCAGGAAACGCACTGGGCCAAGTCCTTGCAGGAGGGCGCCACTCGCCTGCGCGAACAAACCTACTCGGCTGCCGTGATCGATCAATTTCTACTGGAGACTGAGCCCGAGGAAAGCGATCAGATGATCGAACACTTAGGCACTGCCTTTCCGGTGTACGTCAGTCTCGGAATAACCGGGATGGAACGGCTGGTGCGCGAGGTGCGCTCGGCCTTGCTCCGCCGCAAGCGGGAGGAATCGGTTGCCCGGCGGGCCATTGCCGAACAGATGAACAGCGAAATGCGCGAGACGCTCACGGCCATGATGCTTTCCTGTGAATTGGCGATGGCGGTACCGGAGGTTCCGGTTCCCGCGGCGGAGAAAATCCGCACCATCGACAATCTTGCGCGCGAATTGCGGCTGCGCCTGGAAGTGAACTGAGGTCGCGGTGATCTGAGCACTTCCGTTGTAGCGCCGTAATATGTTTGCGTTATTGTGCGCCGTCGCCGGCTCGGATAATTTTCCGCTGCTCTTCATTCTGTGGACTTGGGGTCCCGGAAAAATCTAACTGGCATTTCGCGCACGGTGGCCGTGTATGGTCGCATTCGTGTAGGCGAGAAGCAGAAGGACTTTCCTGTGCGGGGGATTCTGTTTGCTGCAACCCTTCCTGCCTTTCTTTCGCTTGTCATTATCCTGGGGATTCCCAGCTTCGCGCAGGAACTGGGCACCGGCATCATCCGCGGTGAAGTATCCGACCCGCAGAGCGCAATCGTGCGCAATGCGCAGGTCACCGTAGTCCAGAAAAATACCGGGCTGAGTCGCAAGACCACGACGAACAACGCGGGTCTATTCGCAATCAACAATCTTGCGCCCGGACTTTATCAACTGCGAGTGAGCGCCGGAAGCTTTGCCGATTACGCCTCCGCGATCGTGCTGGAAGTTGGCCAGCAGGTGAACGTGAAAGTCCGCCTGGGCGTGCAAGCACAGAAAACGATCATCGACATTAACGATAGGGATTCCGTTCCGCTGGTGGATACGGCTTCCTCCGTTGTGGATGGCGTGATCAATTCGCAGCAGATCGACAATCTTCCCCTGAACGGTCGCAACTTTCTCGAACTCGCGCTTTTGACCCCGGGGAATACGATCGCGCCCAATTTCGATCCGACCAAGCAAGGCACGGTCGTGATTTCGTCTGCGGGACAGCTCGGCCGCGGCGGCAACGTCAGCATCGACGGCATGGACGACAACGACGACGTGGTGGGTGGCATGCTGTTGAATGTGCCCGAGGATGCCGTGCAGGAATTCGAAGTTGCCACCAACCGCTTCTCCGCCGAGATGGGACGCAGCGGTTCTGCCGTCGCAAATGTTGTGACCAAGTCCGGCAGCAACACGCTGCATGGATCGGCCTCGATCTATGAGCGCGACAAATCCTTGCAAGCCGCCACTCCTATCTTTAATCCCACAGGCGGTTTCACCGCGCCCTCGGACCAGACACCGCAGTTCCGCCGTCAGCAATACTCCGGGACTTTGGGCGGTCCCTTGATCCGTGACAAGGCCTGGTGGTTCGGAGCCTTCGAATATCGTGACGAGCTCGGCGGAGTGGTGGTCGGTACGCGCGCTCTGGCCACCCAGTCCATCGATACCGGCTTCGCTTCCGTGCCGCTCACAGATCCGATGGGCACGATGCGAGGGGATTGGAAGATCTCGGAAAAAGACAATTTGAGCTTGCACTATTCGATCGAGCGGCTGGCCGCGACCGGAGCTGCCAGCTTCCTCTCCGGTCAACCCATCGGGTCCGCCTCCGAGCGCCAAGACCTGAATAATGACTTCCAAACGTTTCAAGCATCGTGGACGCGAACTCTGAGTGCGACTCTGCTCAACCGCACCAGTTATGCTTTTAACAACTTCATCAACTCGACAACACCCATCACACCAGGGCCAGAGCTCGACTTTCCCAGTCTCGCCGACGGATCGTCTTACCGCGTGCCACAGCAGACGCGCCAGAAGCGTTCGCAATTCGACGACAATGTTGACTGGACCCGCGGGCGCCATAATTTTCATTTTGGAGGCGAATTTCAGCGCATCGGCGCGGACTTCAAGCTCGGAGTGTTCCAGTCCGGAGTGATCGAGTTCACGCAGGATTTTGCCGACCAGGACCGCAACGGCGACGGCGTCATCAATGATGATGACCTGTTGTTTGCCGTGGCCATTCGTAGCGGGATTCCGGCAACTCCGCTGGTGATTCCGAACGCCGACAACAACTACACTGCCGCATATTTTCAGGACGACTGGCGAGTCCACCCGCAGCTCACCCTAAATCTGGGGCTGCGTTACGAGATCGACTCCGACGTCAACGATCTCGGCCATTACGACCAGCTCAACCCGATTGTGCTGCCGTTTCTGCATGGCACTCGACACAAGGCGGCCAACAACTGGGGACCGCGCATCGGGTTCAACTGGTCCACGAAAGTTGCGCAATTCAGCGTTCACGGCGGCTACGGGATTTACTACGATCGCATCACGCTCGAAATCGATTCCCTGGAGCGCGGCCTGAATGGCACGGCGCTTCCCATTAATGTCACTCTAGGCAGCGCCAACTTCCTCGACAGCAATGGAAACTTTATCCCTGGCGTGACGCCCGAATATCCCAACACTGCCTTCAGCGGGCCGATCATTCCTGGCGCAGGCGGCGCTTCCGAAGGCATCAACATTATCGACAACGACATGCGCAATCCTACCGTGCAGCAATTCAATCTCGGCGTGGAGTATTCGTTCGCTAAAAATTGGGTTGTGAAGCTCGACGGCATCCACGATCTGGGCACGCATTTCATCATCGGCGTGCCGGTGGGCTCGGTCTACAATCCTGCCTCTGGCGGCCCGGAGACGGTCACCGATCTGCAATCCTCCGTCAACACGCATTACGACGCGCTCTGGGCAGTCGTCGATCACCGCTTCGGCAACCGCTTCCAGTTCCACAGCGCGTATACCTTCTCGAAAGCCCTCGATTATGCCAACTACGATCAGATTCCGTTTGGATATCCGCCGGTCGATCCCACGGATCTGCGTCGCGAGTATGGCTTCGCTCCCAACGATCAAACGCATCGTCTGGTCCTGCAGGGAACCGCCGACCTGCCATTCCACCTGCGCTTTTCGCCGCTGTGGACCTACGGTTCCAGCGTCCCGATGGACATTCTGCTGGGCGACGGCAGCGGCCTTCGTGTTCCCGGACTCAGCCGCAACGCGGGCGGACGCCAGTTCCACAACGGAGCCGAACTTAATGCGTTTCTGACTCAACTGAATGCCGAAGGCGCATTGAATGGCTCGTTGGGCACGCCCCTGCCGATGGTGTCTCCCGATGCACGATTCAACGACACCTTCAACTCCTTCGACATGCGCCTGGCGCGGGAATTTCATCTCGGTGAGCGCTTCCACCTGCAGGCTTTCGCGGAAGCCTTCAACCTGTTCAACAAAACCAACATTCTCGGAACCAGCAACGCCAACTACTCGGGATTTTTCAACGTCCTCGTGCCCGACCAGAACAATCCGAACCTATCCTCCGATTTCGGCAGACCCGCCAGTGGCGCCGGAGGAGTCTTCGGCTCCGGCGGGCCGCGCGCTTTCCAATTGGCGGTCAAACTGGCGTTCTAGAGGCGTTAAAGATGCCAGTAAAGAACGGGAGGGGGGAACTCTGAAGAAATTCTTTCTGCCTCTGCCCGATTCGCACTAGAATAGTCCCAGAGTAGGCGGAATGCCCGTTTTACGCGGCATTCCGGGCGTTCCGTGGAGGTTCTGTGCACGTCCTGGTCACGGCTGACTCGCTCTCTGGCTCATGGACCTATGCCCGCGAGTTGGTCACTGGATTAGTCACACGCGGGGTGCGCGTCACCCTCGTTAGCTTCGGCGAGATTCCGTTCCCTGACCAGACTTCGTGGATGGATCACCTGCACGGCCTCGACTACCGTCCCACCGCGTTCCGCCTGGAGTGGATGCAGGAAGCGGAGCAAGACTTGCCCGAATCCACCCAGTTCCTGGTCTCGTTGATCGAAGAACTCCGCCCCGATGTTCTGCACCTCAACCAATTCTGTTATGGCAACCTCCCGGTCGATGTGCCCCGCGTGGTGATGGCGCAAGGTGACCTGATTACGTGGACGCAGGCTGTTCATGACCGGCCCCCGCGGGCTATGCGCTCCATGAATTGGTATCGCAAAACAGTTCTCAACGGCTTGGCGGGTGCAGATGCGGTCGTCGCCCCCTCAGCCTGGATGCTCGATCGCATTTCCGCCTGCTACGGCCGGCCTCGAAGGGCGGAAGTGATTTACCCCGGCCGCAATCCCATCTTCTTTAATCCGTATGTCAGTAAGGACGACTGCGTGCTGGCCGTGGGCCGGCTCGTCGATGCCAGCAAGCAGGTGTTTTTGCTCACGCAGCAGCCCCATCCATTGCCGGTTTGCATCGTCGGCGCCGAGCAAACCGTGCCGATGCCGCGCATTCCCATTCGCGCCGACGTGAAAGTCGCGACTGACGAAACGTCAGTGGCGATCCGCGGCCCCCAGACCGACGCGCAACTGCGCGCGCTCTACAGTCGTGCCGCCATTTATGCCGCAACTTCGCGCTACGAGCCTCTGGGGATGCCTGCGCTGGAAGCGGCATTTTCCCGCTGCGCCATCGTCGCCAACGATATTCCCAGCTATCGCGAAGTCTGGGGAGACGCAGCTCTCTATTTCCGCACCAACGATGCCGCCAGCCTTGCGGAAAATATCCGCTTGCTGAATGAAGACCGGCCCATGCGCCGCGCCTATGCTGAACTCGCCTACACTCGCGCCCGCGAGCGTTTTACCACCAAGCGCATGATCGATCACTGCCTGGAACTGTATCGCAGCCTGATTTCGCTCCGCTCCGCGGCTGCATAAGCGTCTCTCCGAGAATCGGCTCGCGATCCGCAAAGTCGCCTTTTCCGTGCTATCTTTGCTAGGCTTACTAGAAACCCGTAAGGTTGGAGGGGATTCATGGCTCAAGTGAAGATCACCGTTAAGCCCAACGGACCGTATCGCGTCGAGGCTGCGGAGGGAACTGTGGAACTCGTCGACGTCAACGGCAACAAGTTTGACCTCACCGGCAAACCTGCGTTTTCTCTCTGCCGCTGCGGCGGTTCCGTCAATAAGCCGTTCTGCGATGGTACCCATAGCCGCATCGGCTTCCAGGGCGCAGAACTCGCCGTCAAACAATCCGAAGGCGGCTCATAGCGAGCTGCAACTAGAACGTAAGGGCACAGGTTTACAACCTGCTAAATGCTGCCGCGAGGCTGTTTTGAAGGGCACGGCTTCAAGCCGTGCCGCTAATGCCTCGCAAAATCAGTGCTCTAGCCGCTGAGAGCCTCACTCGAAAGAAGGAACATCGTGGATTCACGGGACCGGGAATTGGGGATGCATCGCAGGATTACGCGCCGCGATTTTATCAACGGCGTAGCGGTAACAGTGGGCGCGGCCATGATGCCCTGGCATGCATTTGGTGCCAAGGCCGACCAGAGTTCGCCCGACGACTATCCTCCCGCGCTGACCGGCATGCGCGGCAGCCATCCCGGATCGTTTGAAACTGCGCACAGCGTTCGCGACGGCACCTTCTGGGATTCGGCCGGCAAACCGGAAAACACCGGCGAAACCTACGATCTTATCGTCGTCGGAGGCGGCATCAGCGGCCTCGCAGCCGCCCACTTCTATCGCAAGGCCACGGGCGGCAAAGCACGCATTCTGATTCTTGACAATCACGATGACTTCGGCGGCCATGCCAAGCGGAACGAATTCCGCTCGAACAACTCCTTCCGCCTGGGGTTTGGCGGTACATTCTCCATCGAAAGTCCCGCTCCCTACAGCACGGTCGCCAAGGGGTTGATCGAAGAACTCGGCATCGACGTTCCCTCGTACTCAAAATATCTCGCCGGAAATCTTTATCCTTCCTTCGGCCTGCGCCCCAAAATCTTTTTCGACAAGGAAACCTTCGGCACCGACAAATTAGTCGTGAACTTCACCACGCGCGGCTGGAACGAGAGCGAGGACCCCGAAAATCATTCCTCGAAATTGTTCAAAGAATTTCTCGCGGAAGCTCCCATTGCCGAGCAGGCCAAACACGATCTGCAGCAGCTTATTCAGCAGCCCAAGGACTACTACCCCGGGCTGACCTCGGACGAGAAAAAAGCGAAGCTGGCACGCATCAGTTATGCCAACTACTTGCGAGATGTCGCGGGTGTTCATCAAGACATCGTCAAAATGTATCAGGCCGTGGTGCACGGACTGTTCGGAGTTGGCATCGATGCGGTCGCCGCGCAGGACGCCTGGGGATTCGATCTGCCCGGCTTCGCTGGCCTCAAACTCGATCCCACGCCTGGAAAAGGCATGAACCGCGATGCCATCCCCAGCGCGGAAGCAGAAAAGTACTTCTTCCACTTCCCCGACGGCAACGCCAGCATTGCGCGCCTGCTCGTGCGCAATCTCATCCCGGATGCGATTCCCGGCAGTTCGTCTTCCGACGTTGTTCTGGCCAAAGCCAGGTATGACAAGCTCGATCGCGAAAGCTCGCCGGTCCGCATTCGCCTGAACAGCACGGCGGTGCGAGTGAAGCATGTCGGCGATGCGGGCAGCGCGCAGGAAGTGGAAGTCACCTATGCCCGCGCCGGCAAGGTCTATACCGCCAAAGCGAAGAATTCCATTCTCGCCTGCTGGCATGTGATGATCCCCTACATCTGCGAAGAATTGCCAGCGAAACAAAAAGAAGCATTGGCCTCGGCGCAAAAAGTCCCGCTGCTCTATACCAATGTCCTCATTCGCAACTGGACTTCGTTCCAGAAGGTCGGCGCCAACGCGGTTTATGCCCCCGGCATGTACCACAGCGGCGTGAATCTCGACTTGCCGGTCAGCATCGGCGGATACGAGTGCGCCCAGAAACCGGAAGAACCCATCGTCGTGCACATGATGAAGGCAGCCTGCCATCCCGGCCTGCCGGCGCGCCAGCAGCACAGCTACGGACGCATGGAGCTCTACACCACCACGTTCGAGACCATGGAGCGCAACATTCGCGATCAGTTGGCGCGTACCGTGGGCCCGGGCGGATTCGATCCCGCGCGGGACATTGCCGCCATCACGGTGAATCGCTGGCCTCACGGCTACGCCTACGAATACAACTCGCTGTTTGATTCTTTCTGGCTGGAAGGCGGAGTGACGCCCTGCGAGATCGCCCGCCAGCCTCACGGCCGCATCGCCATCGCCAACGCCGATGCCGGCGCGTACGCCTACACCGACGAGGCCATCAACCAGGCCTACCGCGCAGTTTCGGAGATCACGAAGACCTAACCCGGTGAATGTTTTTTGAAGGAGTTTTCGGGAACGGGTGAAAGAGCGCCCCAACCGTGGAAGAGCGACCCAACGGTGGAAGAGCGGCCCTTCAGGGCCGCGTTGATCGCTTGAATGATTTGGGCTTTAGCCCCCTGTGGCTCGCGATCCGGCTATTCCTGATCCGGACGCCCGCCCTTTAACTGCGCCGCCTGATTCTTCGCGTCCTGCGCCTGCTGCGGCATCCCCTTCGCCTGGTAGGCATCGGCTAAGGCAAGCTCCAGATCCGGATCGTCTCCGTTTTTTTCCTTCTCTGTCTGGTAGGACCGGATCGCATCGTCGTACCTCTTCATCTTCGCGTACGCATTTCCCATCTCATAATAGATCCCCGAAATCCGAGTATCACCCTGGGCCGCGGCTTTGAATTCCGCAATCGCCTCCGGATACTTCGCCTGATCGGCCAGGACCAGCCCCAACCCGTAGTGTCCATCGGCGCTGTTGGCATCTTGCGCCAGCAGTTGCTTGAAGGTGTTGGCCGCGTTATCCGGACGCTTCTCGTTCAGGTAAACGATGCCAAGGTCAAAGTGCGCGCCGGTATTTGTCGGCTGCAATTGCAGCACTCGCTTGAATTCAGCTTCCGCCTTCGGAAACTGTTGCTGAGCGAAGTAAGCCTGCGCTAGCGCGAAATGCGCTTGCGGCGAATTCGGTTCCTCGCGCACGATCAGTTGCATCTGCGCCACCGGATTGCCTTGGGCTTCCTGGAAAGCGCGCGCAATCCGCATCGGTCCGCCTCGCCATTGGCGCACGAAAAGTCCGCCGCCGAGCACGGCCAGCGCCACCACGCCTAAAACGGCCACTCGGCGCGTATCGTGTCCCGGGGCGAAGCGCGCGATGAGCGCGCCCAGGATCAGGCCGCTGATGAGTCCGCCGATATGCGCGGCGTTGTCGACTCCGCCGCCACCGCCAAAGAAAACGTTATAGCCAATGCCGAACAGGACATTGAAGCCAATGAAGAACATCAGGCTCCGCAGCGCCGGCCGGATGGCAGCGCTGGGCAGCGAGAATTCGCCGAGGTAATAGGAAGCCGCCAGAGCGCCCGCCAGTCCGAAGATCGCGCCCGATGCGCCGACGCTCATGACGCCTGGATTCCAGCCCACGCTGGTCAAACCCGCCGCGATGCCGGTAAGAAAATAGATTGCAGCGTAGGTCCAACGTCCGTATAGAGACTCGCAGAGTTGCCCCAGGTCCCAAAGGCACCACATATTGAATCCGATATGCCAGATGCCGCCGTGGAGAAACATGTACGTCACCAGGCGCCACCACTGGCCCGACAACGTGTAGAGCCCATAATTGGCTCCGAACGGAATTGCTACCGACGCCGGAAAATCGTCGAATTTGCCGCTGGCCAGCGCCATCGCCAGATAAACAGCGACGTTGGCGCCGAACAGGACGTGCGTCAACGTGATAGTAGATTCCCCCCGCTGCACCCAGGGCGCAGGGATTACACGTTGCCTCACTTCGTCAGCGTCTTCGCCCCGCTGCGCCGCCTCGTGCTGCACACACCACTGGCAGATCTTTCTGAACTTAAAGGGAGGAAGCTGCCGCCCGCATCGAATACAGTTGGCCATGTGTTATTTAGAAAGATTATCAGTAGTGAACGAGATTGTGGGGAGAGTCCAACCCGTAGCCCCGGACGCATTCGTCCGGGCGGCGTGAGAACAGCCGCGAGCAGGCGGCCCAAGAGCCGTGGAAAGCCGCCCATCAGATCCCTGCAGGTTCGGCCCGTCACCGATGCAGGAGTGGCCCGTCTGAGCCGTGCAGGAGCTGCCCATCAGAGCCGTGGAAGAGCGGCCCTTCAGGGCCGCGTTGCGCGCCCGAATGATCGCGGCCTTTAGGCCCTGCGCCTCAATGGATGGTCTTGGTCTTCCGCGACATGTAATCCATCAACAAATATTGCCCGAGCGTATAAGGCGTCGTGAAATACGCCTTGCCGCGGCACATCTCGGTCACCTTCTGCACGAACTGCACCAGCCCGTAATCCGAGGCCAGCATGAACGTATTGATCAGCACGCCCGCCCGCTTGCACTTCGAAACCTCTTCGAGCGTCTGGCTGACCACCAGCGGATCGAGACCGAAAGCATTCTTATAAATCCGTCCATCTTCGAGCGTGAGCGCCGAGGGCTTGCCGTCGGTGATCATCACAATCTGCTTCATGTCTTTTCTTTGCCGCTGCAGAATCCGCTGCGCCAGGCGCAGTCCCTCGCGCGTGTTGGTGTAATAAGGCCCTACCTTCACGCGGGCCAACTGCGATAAAGGAATCTCCTCTGCCGAATCATGAAAGAGTACCAGCGAGAGCGAATCCCCCGGATATTGCGTCCGGATCAAATGCGACAGCGCCATCGCCACTTTCTTGGCCGGAGTGAATCGGTCTTCGCCGTAAAGAATCATCGAATGCGAGCAATCCAGCATCAATACCGTCGCACACGACGACTGATACTCGCACTGGTGCACCTGCAGATCGGAGTATTCGATATTCAGCGGCACCGTGAGCCCTTCGCGCTGGATGGCGCTCGAAAGCGTAGCCGTGATGTCGAGATTGAGCGTGTCGCCAAACTCATAAGTTTTCGACGATCCGCTGGCCTCGATGCCCGTGGCGAGGTCGCGCGTGTCGTGGCGTCCGAAACTCGACTTCCCTAGCGACCCCAATAAATTACGCAGCGATTTAAATCCGAGGAAGTCGAGGCTCTTGTCAGTGATTTCGAACTTTGTCTGCTGCGCCTCGCCCGTCTGCCCGCCCACACTCGATTGCCGCGCCGGATCGTGCGGCTCATCGACCGAGATATAGTCTTCCTGCTGCATGCGCTCGATCAGCTTTTCGATCAACTCATCGAGTTGTCCCTCGGCCATCATCTGCTCGATCTGTTCGCGCAGATTTTCGTCGAACATCTCGCCGTTCATCAGGGCCTCTTCGATGGCTCGCTTGAGGTCGTCCAGCGTGTGCTCTCCCTGCGGCATCTCGTACCACATGGAATCCTGGAACCCGCTCTGCAGCAGGTAGTCCGCGAGCGCGCTGAGCAAGTCTTCCATGCTCATCTCGCCCGCAGGATCGGGCACGTATTTGGAGTAGCGAATGCGCTTCATAAAGAAGTGGTCAGTGGGCAGTGGTCGGTGGTTAGTCGCCGATGCTTCTCACTGACCACTAGCCACCGACCAACTAGCCACTGACCACTCATCACTATCAGTTAAACTGCCTTCTCGGCCGATACGGACGCTCGTCCGGCTCGAAAGATTTCTCGCGCACCGGTTCCGGTTTCTTCTCGCCCGCCTTGAACACGCGCTCCTCCGTGCGCCCAATGCGCTTGTGCGCGTGCAGCCCTTCAAGGATGAACTCTGCCGCTGAAACCTGTTGTTCGGCGCTTTCTTTCTGGGACACGCCCAGCGGCCCCAACTTGTCGATCAGTCCTTGAATGCCCTTGAGATTCTCCAGGGCTTCCACGGCGGGCACGGAATCCGACAACTGAATTTCGCCGCCCAGATCGAACCACTGCACGATCTGCTGCACATTAGCGCCGGTGTAATACTCGTCGTAGGTCTTGGCGATGGCGGCGCGAATCAACTCGCGTCCCACGAAATCCGCACCCTTCATCTCGCCTTCGTACTCCAGTTCCAACTTACCGGTGATTGCGGGAAGCGCCGCATAGATGTCGCTGATGCGGGGCACGACGACCTTCTCGTGATTTCGAATCGCCCGCCGCTCCGCATTCGACACCACGTTTTCCATCGCTGAAATCGGCAGCCGCTGGCTCACGCCCGAGCGCTTATCGATCTTCTTATCCTCACGCGCCGCAAACGCCACGCGCTCGATCACCTCCTGCACGTAATTAGGCAGGCGCATCGCATTCCCATTGCGCCGCGTCCAAGCCTCCTGCGCAGTAATCGCAATTCCTTCCTCCACGGTCGCGGGATAATGCGTGCGAATCTCCGACCCGATGCGGTCTTTCAGCGGCGTAATGATCTTGCCCCGCGCCGTGTAGTCCTCGGGATTCGCGCTGAACACCAGCGCCACGTCCAATGGCAGCCGGATGGGATATCCCTTAATCTGGACGTCGCCTTCCTGCATGATGTTAAACAGTCCCACTTGAATTTTTCCGGCGAGGTCAGGCAGTTCATTGATGGCGAAAATTCCACGATTGGCGCGCGGCAGCAGTCCGTAGTGGACCGTCAACTCGCTCGATAGTTCGTGGCCGCCGCGCGCCGCCTTGATGGGATCGATGTCGCCGATCAGATCGGCAATGGTGACGTCGGGCGTAGCCAGCTTTTCGACGTAGCGCTCGTCGGGAGTGAGATAAGCAATGGGCGAAGCATCGCGGAGCTTCGCTACCTCCTCGCGGCAGCGCCGGCAAATGGGCGCATAGGGATTGTCGTGAATCTCGCATCCGGCCAGGTACGGCATCTGCGGATCGAGCAGCGTCGTCAACCCGCGCAGGATGCGGCTTTTGGCCTGCCCGCGCAGTCCCAGCAGAATGAAATTGTGCCGCGAAAGAATGGCGTTGATAATCTGCGGCACCACCGTATCGTCGTAGCCCACGATCCCGGGGAAGACCGCGGCATCGCCCTTTTCACGCAGTCGCTCGACCAGATTGTCTCTGAGTTCGTCTTTGACCCGGCGTGTGCGCAAACGCTCTTCGGAAAAATCGCTGCGGCGCAGATCACCCAGTGTGCGCGGAACACTCATGAAAGGAACCCCCACAAGAACGACAATGGTCTGATTATACGCCCGCGCTCGCGGCACGTTGTTGGCTGCGCCGAGCGAGAATCAGCGCCCGTGCCCGTTGCCGCCGGCTTTCTCACGCGCTTTCGCCACTCGCCGCAATTTGGGCAGGATGCCCTCCAGATAACCGGCCACGGCCTGGATGCGCTCGCCTTCCGACCGCATCCCAAGAAGTTTTTGCTTGAAATCCAGATCCAGAGGCAGCGATCCCGCCAGATAAAACGAGAGCTGGTTTTGATCGGCCGCCGAAAGATCCTGCACCGCGCCAGCGAGCGACAAAATTTCCAGATGGAGTTGAATGGCTTTCACGCGCTCAGGCTCTTGCTGCGGGAGCGCCGCTGGCTCATCCGGTACCAGCAAGACTTCCGCCCGCAAGAATGAACGTTCTTCATTCAATTCCAGCACCTCAAAGCGCTTGCGGCCCTCCGCAATCAGATCCAGTCGCCCGTCGGGATATTCTTTCGTTACCGTGATGATCTCGGCCGTGCAGCCGACTTCCGCAATGCCATGTTCCAGAGCGCGGATCACGCCGAAAGGCGCCTCATTGGTCAGGCATTCCCGAATCATCTCTTTGTAGCGCGGCTCGAAAATGTGCAGGGGCAAGGGAGTGCCGGGCAGCAAAACTACCTCGAGCGGAAATAAAGGAAGAAGGGGCAAGCATCTCCTCGCAGTCAGGAGGCACCTCGATTGTACGACACGCTCCCCGCTTCTACCTTGACTTGCCACGCTGCGTCGAATACAACGCCAGCATGGATCTCGATGGGAAAGTTGTCGTGGTCACCGGCGCTTCGATGGGTATCGGCGAAGCCATTGCAAAACAGTTCGCTGACGAAGGCGCCAGCGTAGTCCTGCTCTCTCGCGACACCGCCCGCTCGGAAGCCGCTCGTACTCGCGTCGGCCATCCCGACCGCACCGTCGCGCTGTCTTGCGACGTGCGTAACTCCGAAGAGATTGACCGCGTTCTGGCCCTGACGCTGCACCATTTCAAGCGTGTGGATGTCTGGGTCAACAACGCAGGAAAAGGGCTGCTCGATTCGGCTGCGGAACTCGACATGCACGCCTGCCACGACCTGTTCGAGACCAACTTCTTCGGCGCGCTTTCCGCGATGCAGGCGGTCATTCCCGTCATGCGCCAGCAAGGCGGAGGCACCATCATCAACATCTCCAGCGTTGCCGGCCACATCCCGTTGCCCTTCCATGCCGCCTATAGCGCGAGCAAATTTGCTCTCAACGCGATTGGCAAGGCCGCACGAATCGAATTGAAAAAAGACGATATCCAAGTGCTCACGGTTTGTCCCGGGTACGTGCGCACCGCATTCGGCGAAAATGCCGTTCGTGGAAACGAACCGAAGCGAGTTCGTCCGGGCTCGGTGCGCGGCATCACGGCCGAGCGCGTAGCCCGCGCCACGCTGCACGGATATGTGAAGCAGAAAAGGGAGGTGATCGTTCCCTGGACCATGCATATTCCAGTGAAGCTGTACCAGCTTTTCCCCGGGCTTGTGGAATGGGCGATGGGAAGAATGGCGAAGTAAACCAGGTTTCAAAGTCTCAAAGTTTCAAGGTTTCAAAGTTCCTCACCCGCACAAACCGAGACTTCCCACGCGTTGAAGGACTTAGGTCGCACACTGTCAACAGGCGAGCTTGAGATTTCGCAACGTTGCAACCTTGACTTCTACCCCAGTTCCGCGAGCATCGCTTCCATCTCCGACTGCGCATGCAGGTTCCCGGTACGCCGGGCCGAGGCGATGCCATCCTGCAGCATCTTCTTGGCATCCTCAACCCGCTCCGCCCGCGCCAACGTCTGCGCGGCCATAAAATATCCCGCCGTGTAGTCGGGATGAGTCTCCAGCAGAATCGAGAACTCGGCCAGCGCCCGGTCAAAGTCGCCCTGCTTGGAATATTCCATCGCCAGGCCGTAGCGCGCAAACGCGTCTTTCGGATTTTCGGTCAGCACCTCATTCAGTGCCGCAATGCGATCCATCATGGAGCGCCCCTGAAAACGAGATTACTACAAAGTGCTCCACGACATGCCAAGAACGAAGCGGGAAGAGGCAACGGTGCTTTCCTTCGTGAACCTTCGTGCCCTTCGTGGTTCACGAATTTATAAGCCTGGGCAAGGGACAGAGATGAAGCTAGTCAGACCTGCTCGGGCTAATTACAATGGCCACTTCCATTGAATTTCGATTTCGAGGAGAAGGAGAAATTTGGCCTGCCCCTATTTCATGCCGCTGGCGAAGCTGGAGAATGGCGGCTGGCCGCATCCGGCGCGCCTGCCACTGGGCTGCGGATGGACCGGCCATTGCACTGCTCCCGGCCATGAGGGCCAAACTCCGCCGCAGCATATTCTCGAAGCATTCTGCAATCTGGGCTATGCCACCAGTTGCAGTTGGGCGCCGCCGCAACGCGCCTGCGATTCCGTCCGCTTCGCGGTCTCCGCACCCGCCGCATCGGACCGCGATCAAAGCGTGACCACCCCCGATCCCAGCCGCACTCTTCGTCTGCTCTACGTCTGCGAAGGCGATCACCGTCCCGTAGCCCATGGCGAGCTTATATTCGACCTCGCTACCGCAGCCTGGCACCGCCCCCATGACGACGCTCGCATCCAAAAAATGGCCGAATGTTTCCTGGAGTCGTACCTGAAAAAGAAAGCATGAAATAAAGAGTCCAACGACCGCATCACCGGCAAAGGAAAGCCGAATGAACGAACACCAACTGATTCCCCGCCCCGTCCGCGACTCGCAATCCGAAATGGCCGAAATCGTCTTGCCGAATGACGCCAACCCGCTCGGCGCCCTCCTCGGCGGACGCCTCATGCACTGGATCGATCTCGCTGGCGCCATGGCCGCTCACCGCCATTCCCGCAATTATGTCGTGACCGCCTCGGTCGATCACATCGACTTCCTGGTCCCGGTGCGAGTCGGCGATCTCGTCATCCTCCGTTCCTCGGTCAACCGCGTCTTTCACACATCAATGGAAGTCGGCGTCAAAGTCTATGTCGAGAACTACATTGCCGACACCGCCCTGCACGTCGCCTCCGCCTATCTGACTTTTGTGGCGATCGATGGCGCGGGCCAGCGTTTGAAAGTCGCCGCCGTCATTCCCGAGACCGACGATCAGCGCCGCCGCTACGACGATGCCGGACGCCGCCGCGACATCCGCCGCTCTGAACTGGAAAGGCGCCGCAAGGTTAGCCTCTAAAATTCGCTGTGATGTGATTCGAATCACATCCAGCCGCAGCGGCAATTATTACGCTAAGTCGCATTGAGGTTTTATGGATAGCGCCCTCTTAGTGCATCGCCTGCATTTTGCCTTCACCGTCACCTTCCATTACCTGTTTCCCCAGCTGACCATGGGGCTTGCGCCGCTGATTGTGCTGCTCAAGACGCTGGCAATCCGCCGCAAAGATGAGACCTACAACCGCGCCGCACGGTTTTGGGCGCGGATCTTCGGCATCAATTTCGTCATTGGCGTAGTCACCGGCATCCCCCTGGAATTTCAGTTCGGCACCAATTGGTCGCACTTTTCCCGCTTCGCCGGCGGCGTCATCGGTCAGACCCTGGGCATGGAAGGCATGTTCGCTTTCTTCCTCGAGTCCGCGTTTCTTGGCCTGTTTCTTTATGGCGAGAAGCGGCTCAGCCCCCGCGCCCACTGGTGGTCGGCCATGGCAGTCTTCTTGGGCTCGTGGCTCTCGGGATTTTTCATCGTCGCCACCGACGCCTGGATGCAACATCCCGTCGGCTACATCAAAGCCGCCGATGGTTCCGTTCAGCTCGCCAGTTTCTGGCAGTTGGTGCTGAATCCCTGGGCATGGTGGCAATACGCGCACAACATGAGCGGAGCGGTGATCACCGGCGCATTCGTGATGGCCTCCGTCGGTGCGTTTTACCTGCTGTGGGGCAAGTTTGAAGAGCACGGACGCATCTTCGTGCGGGTCGGTGTCACCGCCGGGCTTGTGGCCAGCGTCCTGCAACTGTTTCCCACCGGCGACGGCCAGGGACGCATGATCGCCTACAACCAGCCTGCCACTCTCGCGGGGATGGAAGCCCTGTTTACCGGGCAGCCCGGCGCGCCTCTCGTTCTCATTGGCCAGCCCAATGTAGCCGAGAAGAAAATCGACAACCCACTGGTCATTCCCGATGCCCTGAGCTTTCTGACGTATCGTTCGTGGAAAGCGGAAGTGAAAGGGCTGAACGCGTTTCCTGAGGACCAGTGGCCCAGCAACATCGAATTGCTCTATTACAGCTACCACATCATGGTGGGCCTAGGGACGATCTTCATCGCGATTATGGTCGTCGCCGCTTTCCTGTTGTGGGACGGCAGGCTGTTTCAGAATCGCTGGATGCTCTGGATCCTCCTGCTCGCCCTGCCGTTCCCTTACATCGCCAACACCGCCGGCTGGATCACCGCTGAAATCGGCCGCCAGCCCTGGCTCGTGTATGCGCTGATGCGCACCGCCGACGGCTACTCGAAAACGGTCTCAGCCGGCAACGGACTGTTCACCTTGTTGGGATTCATGGGAATGTACACCGTGCTCGCCATCCTGTTCCTATTCCTGGTGCGCCGCGTAATTGAGCAAGGTCCAGAAGAGGAGGTATCTTTGCCCGGTACCGGGCGACTCCTTTCGTGAAGAACACGAGCCGGCATTGACCACGCGCTAAAAGTGGAAGAGCCCTTCGGCTGGCATAACGCGTCGGGTACGAGATGTGGAAGAGCGGCCCTTTAGGGCCGCGTTGAGGTGTCGGATGTGGAAGAGTGGCCCTTTAGGGCCGCGTTGAGGATATCGAACAAATCGGGCTTTAGCCCCTGAGGGACGCAGATCGAGGCATTATGGAAACTCTTTGGTTCATGATCGTCGCAGTCATGGTTGCCACCTACGTTGTGCTCGATGGATTCGACCTGGGCGCCGGCGTCATCTATCTCGGCGCAGCCAAAACCGCGCTGCAGCGCCAAACCATCATGCGCGCCATCGGTCCGGTCTGGGATGGCAACGAAGTCTGGCTGCTGGCGGCCGGGGGCACTCTCTATTTCGCCTTCCCGCTGCTCTACGCCTCCAGCTTCAGCGGATTCTACCTGCCTCTGATGATGGTCCTCTGGCTCCTCATGCTGCGCGGCATCGGCATCGAGCTCCGCCATCACATGCAAAACCCGGTGTGGGTCGGCTTCTTCGATGTGATCTTCTCCGTATCCAGCATCCTGCTGTGTATCTTCTTCGGCGCCGCCCTGGGCAACGTTGTCCGCGGCGTCCCGCTGGGCGCGGACGAATATTTCTTCGAGCCTCTCTGGACCAACTTCCGCGTCAACTCTGGCGCGAGTAGCAGCAACGGCATCCTCGACTGGTATACGGTGCTGACCGGCGTGATCGCGCTGGTCACGCTGACCGCGCACGGTTCGCTCTACATAGCCACCAAAACGGAAGATGATTTGAACCATCGCGCCCGCAGTGTAGCCATGTGGGCCTGGCCCGTGCAACTGCTCCTGACCGTAGCCGGATTGATCGCAACCGTCTCGATTCGCCCCAGCGTGCTCGACAACTACCGTCACCATTCCATCGGATTGCTGATCCCCGTCGTCGTGTTCGGTGCGCTCGCCGTCATGATGCATGGCATGATCAAGCACGCCGACAAGATAGCCTTCGTCGCCTCCGCCATCTACATCGTCGGCATGCTGGTCGGTGCCGCCTTCGCTCTCTATCCCGTAGTGCTGCCGGCCAGCACCGATCCCGCCCTCAACCTCACCATCTACAACACCGCGGCTGGCCAACACGGCCTCGCCGTAGGCTTCGCCTGGTGGATTCTGGGCGCCATCCTCGCCTTCGGCTACTTCTTCTATCTGTTCCGCATGTTCCGGGGAAAAGTCAGGCTGGAAGGGGAAGGATACTGAGGTAGATCAGGTTCGGGCTCTCAGGACAAATTGGCGTGAATGCCCAGTGCTTCGCTAACCTTGCGAAGTTGCTTATCTCTTGTCCACAGAAGCGTGGGCGAGTCGATAATCGCGGAAGCAATTAGGTGTGCGTCGGTCAGACCAATACCCAGGCTGTACAGACCACGCGACTCAATCATAAGTCGCAACTCTTCCAGCCGCGCCACCCGCACCTGGGGTAAGAAATCGAGCAAAGCAAGTGTCTTGGTGCGCTCCTTCAGCGATCCCAGCGCAAGTTCCGCCACAACGAAGGGATGGATGACGATCTGTCCTTGCTCGAGGCGCCGACGCATTTCTCTGTTTCCCGAGCGCAGATGGTCAATCCAGATGGAAGTATCGGCGAGGATCAATCGCCCCTCGCTCTGCGTCGTGGAATGTTTTTCAATCCCGGCATCGTACCTCCTAAGGAAGCCAATCGGCGGGCGCTTTCCCGCTCAATGAGGGCTTTAAGCGCCTCACGAAGCAACGCCGTCTTTTCCGCCACACCGGTGAATTCCTGGGCTGTGCGTACGAGATCGTCATCAAGGGCAACTGTGGTTCTCATCCTAACTCCATGGCATCAATTATAGCATCAAATGATGCTTTTAAATGCGCCTATTTCATGTTTGCAAGCCATGTTAAGCAGTTCCCAATACTCCCGCCTGTATAATCTACTTTTGGGGTTCTTCCTCATCACTCAATTCATTCCTGGAGTGTGATTCTTTGAGCGCACATACGCCGCATCAGCACGGACAAGGACCCGCGCAGCCCGGCCCGCAGCCGCTGCCCGGAGTTGACTCGATCATCGCCGTCGGTTCGGGCAAAGGAGGCGTCGGCAAGACCACGCTGGCGGTGAACCTGGCCGTCGCTCTCGCCAAGATGGGGCACAAGGTCGGCCTGCTCGACGCCGATGTCTACGGCCCCAACGTCCCGCTGATGCTGGGCGTCAACTCGCAGCCGCGCATGATCGGCGACAACCGCATCGAGCCCATCGAAGCCTTCGGCCTCAAGGTGATTTCCGTCGGATTTCTCAACCCGGGCGACAAGCCCGTCATCTGGCGCGGCCCCATGCTGCACCAGATCATCCGCCAGTTCCTCGGCCTGGTGGAATGGGGACATCTCGACTACATGGTCGTCGATCTGCCTCCGGGCACCGGTGACGTGGCATTGTCTCTGGTGCAAACGGTACCGCTCACGGGCGCGGTAGTAGTCTCGACCCCGTCCGACGTCTCGCTGCAAGACGCGCGCAAGGCGATTGAAATGTTCCGTCAGATGAAGGTGGATGTCGCAGGCGTAGTCGAAAACATGAGTTACTTCGTCTGCCCGCACTGCCAGCATGAGGTTGATATTTTTTCGCGGGGCGGCGCCGAGTTGATGGCCAAGCGATTCGAAGTGCCATTCCTGGGAAACATCGCGCTCGATCCCGAGGTGCGCAAATCCGGAGATGGCGGCAAGCCGGTCGTGCTGGAAGGTGAAAACTCCCCGCACGCGAAATCCATCTACGAATTCGCGCGCAGGGTAATCGACCGCGTAGGCGAGATCAAAGCCAACGCGCCCGCGAACGTAATCCAGATCCAATAAAATCTCAAACACAGAGGTCACAGGGTATTCCTCTGTGTTCCCCCATGACCTCTGTGGTTAGCTCTTCTTGAATCTGTCCAGCCGCCAAAAAGGCTGAGGCGCGTGATCCTCCAAAATCAACTCAGCCATCATCTCCCCGACCGCCGGCCCATGCTTGAACCCATGTCCTGATCCGCCGCCAAGCAGCCACACTCGTTCATGGGCCGGATGCCGATCCATAATGAAGTGGCTGTCCGGAGTCTGCTCGTACTGGCACACGCGCGTCTCGACCAGTGGCGCACCGCGCAGAGCAGGGAAGCGGAAGCTACCGTATTCGCGAATATCTTTCAAGGTTTCAGGGCTGACCACCCGTTCCCCGCAGTCGGGATCGAACTCCGGGCCGCGCGTATCATCGGCAATCTTGAAGCCGCGCCGGTCGCTTCCCGGAATCCCGTATCGAAAATGTCCGCGATGGTCGGCCCAGACCGGACAATGCGGATCGCTAAAACGCGAATCCCCCGCCGGCGTGCCGAAGAAAAACACATCCTGCTTGGTGGCTTTCACGAGATCACCGATAGTTTCAGGAAACAACTTCCCCAGCCATGGCCCGCAGGCAAACACATAAAAGTCAGCCTTGAGGCGCGATCCATCCGAGAGCGCTAGACTCTGCAGCCGTGGCGTTTCCAAGCTGTCGCTCAACACTGCGACCTGCCGGTATCGTCCCCCCGCCGCCACGAAGGCCTCCACCACGGCCGCGCAACTCACCCGCGCATCCAGATATCCGCACTCCGGCTCGAAAATTCCCCACTGTATGCCTTCGAAATTAATCTGCGGCCACCGCTTCGTCATCTGCGCCGCCGACAATTCCTGATACTTGATTTTCGCCGCCCGCAGCATTTCCACTGACCCGTGCTCGAACTCATCGTCGTGCCCCGCCGCCATCCACAACACGCCCGTGCGATGCAGAAACTGCCGCTTCCACCGCCGCTCGTACTGCGCCCAAAGTGAAAGCGCCCGCGCCGCCATCTCGGTATAAGGCTGATTCGGCCCATACGTGCCGCGCATCACTCGAGTCTCGCCGCCCGAAGACGCTCGCGAATTCCCCGGCCCCCAAGCATCGATCAGGGTGACGCGTGCCCCGCGCCCCAAAAGATGCAGGGCAGTCCAGCCGCCGAACCCTCCGGCTCCAATGACCGCAATGTGAGGTTTACCCTTCATGAAAGGAAACACCGAGCATACCAGCCCGGATTTCCTTGGTGAACCTTAGTGTCCTTAGTGTCCTTTGTCGTTAAAGCCTTTGATTGACTGTCCGATGCTTGACAGTCCTTGATCCCGTTCCTAAAATCCAATCGGGACCGGAATCATGGACCAAAACCTAACCTTCTGCATCTAAAATAGCTAGGTAAAATGGATTGGGTGCAATTTCTCCCCTCGGCCGCTGCCGCTCGGATTGAGACAACGACAGATTGAAGTATGCCCGCTGACCCTAATATCGGGAATCGCGAACGCGAAATTCTGACCGCGATCGTTGAGACTTTCATCTCGACGGGCGAACCGGTCGGCTCGCGAACGCTGGCGCGCTCCAACCGCGAGGGCCTGAGCCCGGCCTCGATTCGCAATGTGATGGCCGACTTGTCCGACGCCGGTTATCTCGAGCAGCCGCATACCTCCGCCGGCCGCGTGCCCACGACCGAGGCCTACCGCTATTACGTCGAGCAGATTTCCGGCAGCGCCCGCCTCGCGCCGCAAGAAGAGACGATGATTTCCGACTCGCTAGCGGGAATCACCGACGTGCAGGAATTTATGGAGCGCACCTCACACGTGCTCTCGCTGATCTCTCGCAACGTAGGCGTGACCGTAGCTACCAGCGGCCCGAGAAACGCGCTGGAGCATGTGTATTTCTCCCGCCTTGGCGACCAGAAAGTGCTGGCCGTGCTGGTGACTCGCTCCGGCCTGGTTCGCGACCGGGTGCTGCGGCTCGATCTGCCGCAGTCCGATCTCGACCTGGCCGCCCGCTACATCAACGAAAATTTTCGCGGTTGGACCATGGAATCCATGCGCTCCGAGCTCGCCCGCCGCATCGAACAAGAGCGCAGCGAGTACGATCGCCTGATGAATTCGATCGAACAGCTCTACAAGCAAGGCGCGCTCGCAGCCGAGCAGGGGTCGCAGGTGGTCTTCGTCGAAGGTGCGGCGAACCTGGTCACCGACGAGCAAGACCGGCAGCGCCTGCAGGAGATGCTCAAGACGCTCGAGGAAAAAGAAAAAGTCGTGCAGCTTCTCGGCGCCTATCTCGACGTGAAGCAGGAGGCAGTCCGCGTGGTCATCGGACTCGATCAAGCTCTGCCTTCGATGCAGAATTTCGTGTTGATCGGCGCCCCCGCGCACGCCGGAAATGAAGTCATGGGTTCGCTGGCCGTCATCGGCCCCACGCGTATGGACTATCAGCACACCATCACCGCCGTGTCCTACATTGCGCGCCTGTTCGACAAAATTTTGAATGAATCGGAGTAATACCGCAGTCATGGGTAAATCAAACGGAAAGCAAGAAGCACAAGTACAGAATTTCGATCTGGAACACGAACTTCCCGCCGGGGATGGTGACGATCGCCCGTCCGCATCCGGCGCAGGAGCGACCACGCCGGCAGGCGAGGTTTCCGCTGGCGAAGCCGAGCTGCAGAAACTAAAAGCTGAGCGTGACTCGTTGCTCGATCGCCTGGCTCGCGCCCAGGCCGAATTCGAAAACGCTCGCCGCCGCGCCGCCAAGGAGCAGCAGGATTTCCGCGACTTTGCCAACGTGGAAGTCATCAAATCGTTGCTCCCGGTGATCGACAGCTTCGAGCGCGCGCTGCGGGCCAAATCCGAACCCGGCGACTTCCGCTCCGGCGTGGAACTCATCTACAAGCAATTGCAGGATGTACTCGCCAAGCTGGGAGTGCGACCGATCGAGGCCAAGGGACAGCAATTCGACCCGCACGTCCACGAGGCCATCGAGATGGTCGAGACTCCGGATGCGGCCGACCACGAAGTAATCGAGGAATGGCAGCGCGGCTACAAATATAAAGATCGCCTGGTGCGTCCAGCCATGGTCAAAGTAGCCAGGAATCCTGGGGGATAGGCAACGCATTCCACGCTGTGGCCGCAGTGAGACGATGCAGACGATCTTTCCGATCCTTCGCTACAACAATGCCCGCGCCGCGATTCGCTGGTTGTGCGCTGCTTCCGGTTTCGTGGAAGTCTTTCGCGCTTCGGAGCAAGGGGCGTTTGTCCGCCATGCACGGCTCAGGCTGGTCGTATCCATCGAAGATCCCGATGCACACTACGAGCGTGCTCTAGGCGCCGGAGCCAAAATTTTGTACTCGCCGAAGGACACAGATTTTGGCTCGCGCGAGGCGAACCAACTGAGGAGCTGCAAAGAAGAAAGGTTGAATTGACCACCAACGCAAAGCGAGATTATTACGAAGTACTGGGTGTGACCCGGACGTGCACGGAAGTCGAGTTGAAGAGCGCGTATCGCAAACTCGCGCTGCAATATCATCCCGATCGCAATCCCAATAATCCGGATGCAGAAGAAAAATTCAAGGAAGTCAGCGAGGCCTATGCCGTGCTCGCCGACTCCGATAAACGCGCCGCTTATGACCGCTACGGCCACGCCGGACTCGGCGGCGCTGCCGGCGCGGGAGCAGGCTTCGATCCCTCTGTCTTTCAGGATTTCAGCGACATCTTCGGCGAGTTCTTCGGCTTCGGAGACATGTTCGGAGGCGGTGGGCGGCGCCGCAGCCGCGTGCAGCGCGGAGCCGATCTGCGCGAAGATCTCACCCTCGAGTTTGAGCAAGCATTTTTCGGCACTGAGACTCGTGTCACCGTGCGCCGCCACGAAGCTTGCGAAGAATGCCGTGGTTCCGGCGCTGCGCCCGGCAAGGGCCCGACCACCTGCCGCTCTTGCAATGGCCGCGGTCAGGTTCGCTACCAGCAAGGATTCTTCAGCATCGCCCGCACCTGTCCAACCTGTCAGGGCTCAGGCAGCGTGATTACCGATCCCTGCGCGAAGTGCAAAGGCGAAGGCCGCGTGCTGCGTCAGCGCACTGTTGACGCCAAGGTTCCCGCCGGCGTCGAAGACGGAACTCGCATCCGTTTTGCCGGCGCCGGGGAAGTCGGCCCCTTCGGCGGTCCCGCCGGTGATCTGTACGTCGTCCTCCATGTCAAAGAGCACGCATTCTTTGCGCGCGAAGGCAACGACCTGCATTGCGTCGTTCCGATTTCTGTTGCGCAGGCGGCTATGGGGGCCGAAATTTGCGTCCCCACCATGGACGGCGAGCACACGCTCAAGATTCCCGAAGGCACGCAGCCCAGCACCACCTTCCGCATCCGCAGCAAAGGTGTGCCCGTACTGAACGGCCATGGCAAGGGCGACCTCTACGTCGAAGTCCACGTGCAAATTCCGTCTAAGCTGAACAAGCGTCAGAAGGAATTGCTCCAGGAACTCGATGCCCTTTCCAAAGTCGATAATCAGCCCCTGTTGCGCTCTCTGTTAGGCCGAGTGAAAGATATCTTCGGGTGAACTCAATCTGCGGATTGTAACCGTTCAAAAGGTGACGAGCCGCCTGCAAAATGTGAGAGCGCCCCGCAAAGCGTGCAGAGCGCCCGCAAAAAGGTGGAAGAGCCACCTGCGAAAGGGTGGAAGAGCGGCCCTTCAGGGGCCGCGACAGGTGTCCTGGAGAGATCGGGCTTTAGCCCCCGTGTTTGATCAACGATGACCCGCCGCCGCTGGATCGCCGATGAATTCTCCAAAAATCACGCCGCGCTCACCGGCGCCCATGCCGATCACCTGATCCGCGTTCTCCGCGCCCGTCTCGGCCAGGAATTCGACATCATTGCTAACGGCGTCGCCCGCCGCGGGTGCATCACCAACGTCACCGAACATCGAGTCGAATTCGACCTCGCTGAAGAAATCCCCGCTGCCCCGGCCGCAGATCTCACGTTGCTCCTTGCCATCTTCAAATTCGATCGCATGGAATGGGCGATCGAAAAATGCACGGAACTCGGCGTTGCCAAGATCATTCCCGTAAATGCCCGCCGCACCGCTCCGCACCTCGCATCGGCTTCCGCCCAGCGGGTCGAGCGCTGGCGCAGAATCGCCTTGCAAGCCGCCGAACAATCCCGTCGTGTCACTCCCCCCGAAGTTGCCGATCCCGCCAAACTGCGGGAAGCCTCCCAATTCCCCGCGAAATCAAAAATTGTGCTCGCAGAAACCGAAGAACAAAAAATGCTGCTGGACATCCTGACCTCAGCGGACGAACCCCTACTGCTCGCCATCGGTCCCGAAGGCGGCTGGACCGAAGACGAATTAGATCTTTTCAGCAAAGAAGGCTGGCTTTCGGGTTCCCTCGGCCCCACCATCCTCCGGGCCGAAACCGCCGCCATAGCCGCCACCGTGCTTGCAATCTCGGCGCTCAGCCGCTAGATTGCCCTTCGATCACTGCGTCGGGAGAAGTAGCGCATCAGATTCTCCACGATTCATTGCCACTGAGCACTGATTACTGAGATTACTGAGTACTGATTAGCACTGATCACTGAGCACTGGCCACTGACCCCTTCCTCCGCAAAGTGATATCCTTCCCGCAATGCCGTCCCAGAAGTCCAACTCCCGTTCTACCCCATTCACTCCCGACGACCGCCAGCGCGCAGCCATCGAACACGTCCACGGTCCCATGCTGGTAGTGGCCGGGGCCGGAACCGGCAAGACTTCCGTCCTCACCCACCGCATCGAAAATCTGGTGCGCGAAGGCCATGCCCGCCCCGACGAAATTCTTGCCCTCACCTACACCGTCAATGCCGCCACCGAAATGAAAGAGCGGGTCCAGAAGTTGCTCGGAGGCAAGGTAGTCCAGGCCCACACCTTTCACGACTACTGCCTCAAGCTGCTGCAAAGTGTTCATAGAGATTTCGGCGTCTTTGATGAAAAAGATCTCTGGATCTACCTCCGCCGCCGCATGCGCGAGTTGCGCCTCGAGTACTACATTCGTGCCGCCAATGTCCCGCAGTTTCTGAACGACCTTCTCGAATTCGTCAGCCGTTGCCACGACGAACTGGTCACGCCGGAAAAATACGAACAATATGTCGAGCGCCTCGAGCGCAAAGAAGTCCCCATCCCGCGTGTACTGAAATCAAAGCATGTCCTGGATGAGGCCGAAGTGCTCGGGCGCTGCCGCGAAATTGCCCGCGTCTTTTCCACCATGGAGCGCTGGTTGCAGGAAGAAAATCTCGGCACCTTCAGCCACATGATCACACGCGCTCACGACCTGCTCGCGGCCGACGAAAGCGTTCTCACGCAAGCCCGCGCTCGCGCCCGTTTCATTCTGGCCGATGAATTTCAGGACGCCAACTTCGCCCAAATCAAAATTCTCGCCCTCCTCGCCGGTTCGACCGGAAACATCTTTGCCGTCGGCGATCCCGATCAATCCATTTACCGTTTTCGAGGCGCATCCAGTGCCGCTTTCCAGCTGTTTCATCGGAGTTTTCCCGATCCCCAGCTGGTGGTCCTTGACAAAAACCGCCGCTCCACCACTCCCATCCTCCGTACCGCATTCGCCCTTATCGACAAAAATCCGCCAGTCTTCTCCCAGCAGGCAGGCAGCACGCTCACGTACGAACGCGCGCCGTTACAGTCTGCCCGCGAGGAGGAAGCCAGGCGCGCAGGCACGCAACTTCCCAGCCCGGTCGTCGAAGCAGTCATTCTCGCCTGCAAAGATACCGAGGGCCCGGATCTGGTTGCCTACCTCCGCGACGCCCGCAAAAAGTCGCGCTGCCAATGGTCCGACTTCGGCATCCTCTACCGCTCTCACGGGCACCGCGACGATCTCGTGCAGGAACTCGCCGAGACCGGCATTCCCTTCGTGATCGAGAGCATGGACATCTCCGACACGTCGGAAGCTCGCGACCTGTTCGCGTGCCTCCACGCGGTCGTCTCCTCCGGCGACGACGTCAGCCTGTTCCGCGTCGCCGGCCTGCCCTGTTTCCACGTGAACCCGGAGCAATTGCGCCAGGTCATGCGTGCCATTGCCCGAGATAATCGCGAAGCCCAGGTCGTCCCGCTTTCCTGCGCGCTCGACCGTGTCGCAGGCGGCGCGGACGTGCTCGCTGCCGTACGCCACACCCGTGAAGAAATTCAGCTCCGCAACGCCAAAGCCCGCTCTGCCCTCGACATCATCGCCCGGGAGTTCGCGCTCGATGCGGCCTCGCCCATCATTCAGGGCGCGCTGCAGTTTGTTGCCGATTGGGAAAAAAAGAAGATCAACAAGACCACGGAGTTGCACGAACTGGTCGAGTACCTGGGATACTTTCGCGAGGCAGGCGGTGTAATACCGCTCCCCTCTGCTCAGAACGAGAACGCGGTTCGCCTGATGACCGTCCATGGCGCCAAGGGCCTCGAATTCCCGCATGTATTCATCCTTCGCGCCACCTCGAACTCCTTTCCCAGTCCTTACAAAGAAAGCCTTGTCGCCTTCCCGCGCGAACTCCGCGACCCCGACTCGCTTACCGAGGCCGACGACAAAACGCTTCACGGGCAGGAGGAGCGCCGCCTCTTCTACGTCGCTATGACTCGCGCCCGCGACACCCTGCATATTTATGCAAGAGAGGGAACTGGTAGAAACGACAAAACTCCTCCCGGCTACATTCGCGAACTGATCGCCAATCGTGCCGTCGCGCCCTGGTTCCGCGCCATTCCGGCAAGGGGCTCGCAAGCCACGCTCGACATTGCTGCCGGCGCATCTACGATTTACCCCGCGGAATCGCAGACCACAGCCTGGTTCCAACTCCCCGTACTTCCGGGACTGCACACGCGCCTCAGCGCCTCCGCGGTTGACACCTACGAGCGTTGTGGCCTGCAGTTCAAGCTCGAACGTGACTGGCGCATTCCTGCCAAGCCCGCCGCCGCTATGCAATACGGTGCCGCGATTCACCGGGTACTCAAGACGTACTTTGATTCCGTACGTCTGGCTCGTCCCAAGACGACCGAAGAACTGATCGATCTCTTCCGCCTCGATCTCGCCGCCGCGAATCTCCAGGAAAGTTACCAGCGCGAACTCTACGAGAAGCTGGGCGTCGCTCAACTCGCTGACTTCCTCGCCTCGGCTCGGCAGATTCCCGCGTCCCAGGTTCTGCACACGGAGGAGTCGTTTGAGATTCACGTGGGCGAGACGATCGTGGTCGGCCGGATCGACCGCATCGATAGCCGCCCCGACGGCACCGTCGCCATCATTGATTACAAAACCGGCAAAGCGCGCGACCAGGAAGATGCGGACGAGAGCCTGCAGCTATCGCTCTATGCCATCGCCGCGCACGAAAAGTGGGGATACAAGGTGGGCGCGCTGATCTTTCACAACTTGGAAGAAAACGTCCCGGTCATCACGCTGCGCTCCGAGTCTCAACTGCTCGATGCGCGCCAGCGTGTGGCCGATGCGGCCAAGGCAATCGCCGATGGAGTATTCCCGGCGAAGCCCGGGATCCACTGCAACTTCTGCGCCTATCGCAGCCTCTGCCCCGAGAAAGAGAAACGAATACCCCACCCGGCCGAAGCCGTCCTCCCTCGCTCAAACTAGATCATTCGACCAGCTCAGGAGACGTTGTCAGTGGCAGGTTTCAATGTTTCAGGGTTTCAAGGTGATGTCATCGTCGAGCACGCGGGCGAAAGTTGCCGCCTTGAAACTTTGAAACCCTGAAACTTTGAAACCCTTGAAACTCTGAAACCTTGCATCTTTGAAACCCTTTCCCCCAAAAACTTAGGGGACGCATTCAGCGTCCCCTTTTGACTTCGTACTGAGCTTGCTTAGTGTTTCTTTTTCTTCTTTGCCTTTTTCTTGGTTGCCATTGTTCCTATTCTCCCTTCCATTCTTCATGGAAAATGTGCAGTGGTCTTCTACTGCAACTAGTTGATGTATAGAGTTAATGAAAAATGAAGTCAAGAAAAAAATGATGCATCCTTCGCACAAGGCGCCACACCAAAGTCACGCCGTAGAAATTTCTTTGGCAAATGTCAACCAAATTTTTTCCAGATACACTCACTCCGCCTCAGAATTTTGCTGTAGAGCCCATCGCAACTCCTCATGGCAGTCACCAATCGCCAGCAGACGAATTCATCTCGTCGCACCACGCGGCATCTCTCGCCGCAGTGCGGCGTAGAATCATTTCCGCCTTAGCAACATCTATAATGAAACCAGCGAACCTTCGCAGGAGCCGCATTTTATGCCCTCTTTTGACGATGTCGTCATCATCTCCGCCTGCCGCACTCCCGTAGGAAAATTCCAGGGAAGTCTCTCCGATTTCACCGCTCCACAACTTGGAGCCATGGTCGTGCGCGAAGCGGTCAAACGCGCTGCCATCGATCCTGTGCGAGTCGACGAGTGCATCATGGGCAACGTGGTCTCCGCTGGACTCGGTCAGAATCCCGCGCGCCAGGCCGCCATCTTCGGCGGACTCTCTCCCGCGACAGGTGCCATGACAATCAACAAGGTCTGCGGCTCGGGATTGAAATCGGTCGCGCTTGCGGCGCAAGCAGTCGAGACCGGAAACAGTTCCATCGTCGTTGCCGGGGGCATGGAATCCATGACCAACGCTCCTTATCTTTTGCCGCAAGCCCGCAAAGGATACCGTCTCGGCAACGCGCAGATAGTCGATTCCATGGTTCACGACGGACTCTGGGACATCTACAACGACTACCACATGGGCATCACCGGCGAGAACGTCGCCGAGAAATATGGCATCACCCGCGAAGAGCAGGACGAGTTCGCCCTGAACTCTCACCGCAAAGCCGTCTCCGCCAGCAAGGAATGCCGCTTCAAGGCGCAGATCGTCCCCGTAGAAATTCCCGCAAAGAAAAAAGGCGCGCCGCCGGTTATCTTCGATAAGGACGAGAGTCCGCGCGAAGACACCACCATCGAAATCTTGCGCGCCCTCAAGCCGGCCTTCAAGAAAGATGGTACTGTCACTGCGGGCAACGCCCCCGGCGTCAACGATGGCGCGGCTGCGGTCGTCGTCACCAGCGCGCAGCGTGCGAAAGAACTCGGCGCCAAGTCCATGGTCTGCATCGTCGCTCAGGCCACCAGCGGCGTCGAACCCAAATGGGTCATGATGGCCCCCGTCGGCGCGGTTCGCCAGATTTGGGAAAAGACTGGTTGGAAGAATGAAGACGTCGACCTCTACGAACTGAACGAAGCTTTCTCGGTTCAAGCGCTGGCCGTGATGCGCGAATTGGGCCTCAATCCCGACAAGGTCAACGTAAACGGCGGAGCAGTCGCCATCGGCCACCCCATTGGAGCCAGCGGCGCGCGCGTTTTGGTCACGCTCATCTACGAAATGATCCGCCGCGACGTCAAGCGCGGTATTGCCGCCCTTTGCCTGGGCGGAGGCAACGCCGTAGCCATGGCCGTGGAGCGCTAAGAACTACGCAGAACCGATGCATGTCGTCCACCCGGCCAGCGCCTGCGTGGCGTCGTGCATCTAACTTTTATCGCTTTCAAGTCTGCAGTGGCGCGAGGCACCTATGCCCAATCGTCTTGCCTTACTCCTGCTTCTCTCCACCTGCCCGCTTCTGGCCCAGTCCCGCTTCGATGGAACTTGGCTGATGAAGATGGATACTCTGCGATTCTCCGGCATTCCCGAGGAGTATCTGGTCGACAAAGGCATGTATCACTGCATGAGTTGCGTTCCGCCGGTACACATTAAGACCAACGGTATCGACCAAAAGGTGGCTGGCCATGAAGCGTACTACGACGCGATGTCGGTACGAATGCTAAAGAACAAATCCGTCGGGTTCACCTTCAAGAAGGCTGGCAAGATTGTCGCCCGATCCACGGAGACTGTTTCCCCCGATGGCCAAACCATGCTCGAAGAATTCAGCAACACGCCCGGTCCAGAGGCAGTGACCGGCAAAGCAGGATTCATTCGCGTCGGGGAAGCGCCGCCCGGTTCTCATCCGCTCTCGGGAAAGTGGCAGATGCGGACGATTAGCAATGCAACTCAAGCCGGGACGTTGACCACCTATCACTCCATCCCCGGCGGACTGAAAATTGTGAATGGACGCCAAATCTACGATGTGAAGTTCGACGGCAAAGACTACGCCGTCGGCGACGAAAGCCACGCGACCGTTTCGCTCAAGCTCATCGATGACTCCACCATGGAGGAAACCGACAAGGATAACGGCAAGATTCTGACCATCATCCGCATGAGCGTCTCCAACGACGGCCACACGATGAAGGTCGAGTCTTTAGACCAACAACGGGGCGCCACCATGACCTACACGGCAGAAAAAGTGCCCTAACCTTCGGGGTTTCCTCTGTGGTTCCCTGTGATCTGTGGCGAAGAATTCTGATCTCAACTCCCCGCCGGCAACGTAACCGTAAACACCGCCCCGCCATCGGGAGCATTGGCGGCTTCCACGCTGCCATTGTGTTCCTTCATCACCGACTTGCAGATGCTCAGCCCCAGTCCCGTGCCGCGCCCCGGCCGCTTGGTGGTGTAAAACGGATCGAATATGCTGGGTAGATTCTCCTTCGGAATCCCCGGCCCGTCGTCGTGGAAGCTCACCCACACCGAACCTTCCCCTTTGCCCAACCGAATCCGCAGCGTGCCCTTTTCCCGCACTTCGCGAATGGCCTGCTCCGCGTTCACAATTAAATTCAGAAACACTTGCATCAGCTGATGCGGATCGCCCAGCGCGTAAGGTACTCCCGGCTCTTTCAAGAAGTCCACGGTGATATTGTTCTTGCGCAGCGAGTAGGCATGCAGGTTCAATGTGCGCTCCACCACCTCGGTCAGATTGATCTTGCTCTTGCCGGGTGCGGGAGGACGCGCAAAATACGTCAGGTTCTGCACTATCTCCGCCGCCCGCCGCGCCTGCTGCTGCAACATTGCCAGTTGCTTCCGCGCGCCTTCATTAGTTTCGGTATCCTGCAGCAACTCGCTCACGCCCAGAATGCTGGTCAACGGATTATTGAGTTCATGCGCCACTCCGCCGATCATGGCTCCCATCGCCGCCAGCCGCTCGCTTTGCACCACCTGCTGCTCCAGCTTCCGTTCGATCGTAATGTCGCGCACCGACATGATCACGCCACTGATCTTCCCCTCGTCATCCACCAGTTGGCTGGCTGCCGCTCGCATCGTCCGCCAGCTTCCTTCCCGATGCCGCGCGCTGCATTCCGCCGCGCCAAAAGCCTGCTTCCCCGAAACTACTTCGTGATACAGTGCCGCCACTTCCGGCGAATGATTTTCCAGGTCCGTGATTTTCCGCCCGATCATGTCCTGCGGCTCGTATCCCAACAGATCGCGCGCTCGAGCGCTGGCGAACGTATACCGCTCACCCAGATCCACCACCAGAATCAAGTCCGGGAAACTTTCCAACAGCCGCCGCCGGAACTCTTCCTGCTGCGCCAGTTGCCGCTCCATGCTGCGCTTTTCCGTGATGTCGACCAGCGTCCCCTGGTACCGGATGATGTTCCCCGACGCATCCCACACTGCCCGCGACGCATCCAGAAACACCGCCGCCTTCCCATCTTTTCTCCGCAGCCGGATCTCGCGCGTCCTCACCCCTCCGCGATCATCCACCGCCCGCCCCAGCACGGGAGGCCCGGGATCGAAATTCAAAGCGGCCGGGTTCACCTGCAGCAAATCTCGCTTCTCCAGGTATCCCAGCATGCTGACCAGCGCCGGATTGGCGTCCAGCAGCTGCCCGTCGGGCGTGCTGAAATACACTCCCTCCTGCAAGGTCTCAAACAGTTCGGTAAAGCGCAGTTCTTTTTCGCGCTGCTCGGTCACATCGCGCCCAAGCACACTCGCACCCACTACCTCGTCGCCTTTGACGATGGCATTGATCACGCAATCGAAATAAAGCTGCCGCGTGCTCCCCTTCAGCCGCAGCCGCAGCGTCCCCGCCCACCGCTTCTTCTCCAGAAAACGTCCCAGGCTGCGCTCGGCATCCTCGCGCGTGGGCTCGTCGATGAGATCAAAGATGGTTTGCCCGACGAGTTCGGAATAGGGCAGCCCGGTCAATTCGCTGATTTTCTTGTTGACTGTGCGGACGGTCCCATCCAGTGTCAGCGCGCAGGCCGGGTCATCGATGGAGTCGATCAGCTCCCTGAAATTGCGCTGCGACCGCATGATGACCTGGCTGAGCTGGTCGAGTTGCTCCTCCGACGGCGCCGCTCCCACATGCTCCTGCAGCCCGCGCAACGCCACTTTCAGTTCGCTGACTTCCCGCCGCCGCCCCGCCGCATACACCGCAAACAGCACCGAAAGCGCCAGCACTCCCAGGGGAATTGCCTTGAGCGCATACGGGATGGTTTCCAGACGTTCCCACAGCAACCCGGTCAGGGCGACCGCCAGCAGCAGCATGAACCCCAGCATCCATCGCCAGAGCTGTGACTCCTCGCGATCGAGGTTGCCGGGCGGGCTCTGGCTCTGTGGGGCGTTTTTATCCGGGGTCATGGGGAAGTGGGCCGATAATCGAAGAGCCCTCCTCATTGTATAAGCCGTGATCGAACAACCAGCATTGGACAGTTTGGTACCAAAGGCCAATGCACGTTCGCAGCATATGAGGAGAGGCGTCTTCCCGCCTTTCCAAATCGGGATCAGCCGCCCATTTTTCCACAGCTTGTGTGTGACATCCGTCACAGCCTACGTTATTCCTGAAATCGTAACGTAGGTATCTGGCACATCAGGACCAGATTCAAGGGTGAGGATTTTTCCCCGGGTACCCCATTTCTCGCGCGTTTCTTGCGCGAGAAATGGGGAAGTCAACACTCCATGCTTTACAAGACTCTCAGCGCTGCCGTCTTCGGGATTGACGCCAACATCATCCAGGTGGAAGTCGACTGCTCCGGCATCAAATGCGATCAGGACCACTTCCACACCGTCGGCCTGCCCGACGCCGCCGTGCGCGAATCCCGCGATCGCGTCCGCGCTGCCCTCAAGAATTGCGGCTACGACATCCCGCCCACCCAGATCACGATCAACTTGGCCCCAGCCGACATCAAGAAAGAAGGTTCCGGATTCGATCTGCCCATGGCCCTCGGCATCGTAGGAGCCTACGGCGGACTCACCAAAAAAGAAATCCCTGATTGCCTCTTCGTCGGAGAGTTATCTCTGGACGGCGGGGTTCGCAGCGTCCGCGGCGCTCTGCCCATCGCCATCGAAGCTCGCGGACGAAAAATCTGCCGTCTGGTGGTTCCTGAAGCCAACGCCAAAGAAGCCGCCATGGTCAGCGGCGTCGACGTTTATCCTGTGCGGTCGCTGCTCGACGTCATCCATTTCGTGAATTCGGGCAATGGCATCGTCCCCATCAAGGCCGACGGAGACTCGCTTCTTCGCGAATCGCAGCAGTTCTTCGTCGACTTCAAAGATGTCCGCGGACAGCAGACCGCCAAGCGCGCCATCGAGATCGCCTGCGCCGGAGGCCACAACATCCTCATGATCGGCCCGCCCGGCTCCGGCAAGACCATGCTCGCCAAGCGCATGCCCACGATCCTTCCGCCATTCACCTTCGAAGAAGCTCTGGAGACCACTAAAATTCACAGCGTCGCCGGCGTCCTCGACCAAGGCACCGGTCTGGTCGGAACCCGCCCCTATCGTGCCCCGCACCATACGATTTCTGATGCCGGCTTGATCGGCGGCGGCGTGATCCCGCGCCCCGGAGAAGTCTCGCTCGCCCACAACGGCCTGCTCTTTCTCGACGAACTTCCCGAATTCCCCCGCAACGTCCTCGAAGTCCTGCGCCAGCCGCTTGAGGACGGCACCGTGTCCATCGCACGCGCCTCCATGTCGCTGACCTTCCCCGCGCGCTTCATGCTGGCCGCCGCCATGAATCCCTGCCCCTGCGGCTTCCACAACGATCGCACCCGCGAATGCCAGTGCACCAGCCCCATGATCCAGCGCTACATCTCAAAGATCTCCGGGCCGCTCATGGACCGCATCGACATCCACATCGATGTTCCGGCGGTGAACTACAAAGAAATGCGCTCCACCAACGAGCCGGAAAACTCGGCTAAGATTCGCGAGCGGGTAGTCCGGGCTCGCCAGAAGCAACTCGACCGCTTCGCGACGTCGCGCCAAAAGCTCTACTGCAACGCCCAGATGTCCTCGCGCCACATCCGCGCGTTCTGCGAACTCTCCGCCGACTGCGAACGTCTGCTGGAACGCGCCATGACCCAGCAAGGCCTGAGCGCGCGCGCCCACGACCGCATCCTCAAAGTAGCCAGAACCATCGCCGACCTCGAAGACTCCGCCAATCTCGAACCCAAGCACATCGCCGAAGCCATTCAATACCGCAGTTTGGACCGCACCTATTGGACATAACCAAGCCGCGATGGCACGGATTTGCACAGATAGAATCCTGCCGTTCATCAAAAGCTATCCGTGGGAATCCGCGTCAATCCGCGGCGGGTTGAATTTTCTTAGAATCCTTTGGCCTTCAGCATGGTGTCCAAATCATCCGCATGCAGCGCCCGCGTCATCGCATCCTCGCGCGTCAGTTCCTGCTGAAACACCAGCTGCGCCAGAGACTCTTCCATGGTGAACGATCCCTGCTTGCGCGTGATCGTAATCTCCTGATGCAGATGCTGCAGCGCATTTTTCCTTATGTGCTGCCGCGCTCCATATCCCACCATCAGCAACTCCGCCGCGGGCACGCGACCGCCTTTGCGGCCGGGAATCAACGTCTGGGTCAGCATGGCCGCCAGCGCCATCGCCATCTCTGCCCGCACCGAATGCTGCCGCTCCTGGGGAAACGAATCCGCAATGCGCGACACCGTCGAGGCCGCATCCGTGGTGTGCAACGTCGTGAACACCAGATGGCCCGTCTCGGCCGCCGCCAGCGCAATGCGCGCCGTCTCCGGATCGCGCATCTCCCCTACGACAATCACGTCCGGCGCCTGCCGCATCGCCGCCCGCAGCGCGGTAGGGAAGTCCGGCGCATCGATCCCGATCTCCACCTGCTCGATCAGGCTGCGATAGTGGGTGTGCTCGTATTCGATCGGATCTTCGATGGTCACAATATGCCGCGCATCCCGCTGGTTGATGTCATTGACCAGCGCCGCCAGCGTCGTACTCTTCCCCGATCCGGTCGCGCCGCCGATGATCACCAGGCCGCGCTGCAGTCGCGCCAATCCGCCCACTCCCGCCGGTAAGCGCAGTTCCTCGATTGCCGGAACTTTCGAAGGCAACGCCCGCACTGTCGCCGCCGGCAACCCTCGCTCGCGATGCAAATTGATGCGAAACCGTCCCAGCCCCTCCAGGCGATACGAAGAATCCGCAATCCCGTACTGCTGATACTCCTCGCGCGCGTGCGGGGCCAGTGCCGGCAGCACCACCGCTTCAATCTCATCCCCGGACAGAGGGGTCGCCGCGATGGCCGACAAAACCCCTTCCACGCGAATCGATGCCACAGCCTGCGGCACCAGCAGCAAGTCGCTGCCCTTCCGCGCCACCAACTGCCCCAACCATTCGCGCAAAGGAAGCGACTCCTCAGGAATTTCGGAGCTGACAGGAGTGCGTGATGAATCCCGATTGACTGTCATAGTTGCCTTAGATGCAACCGAATCCGCTGCGAACGTTACAGATTGCAGCGGATCAACGCAACAAAAAGGCCCGCGAGAATGATCCGTAGGAATCCATGTAATCCGTGGCGTGATTTTACCGCAATCCTTGACGAGCGCCCCCTCGGAAGCATAGCCTCCCGATGGGCCCGATACTACCTCATCCCAGGAGGCGCCTCGTGACTCCACTCGCCGCTCTCTGGCTGCCCATCATTCTCTCGGCAGTCATCGTATTTGTCGCCAGCTCCATCATGCACATGCTTCTGCCCTATCATCGCGGTGACTACCGCCGGATCCCTGACGAAGACAAAGTGATTCCCGCCCTGCGCGCCGCAGGTCTCAAGCGCGGCCTCTACATCTTCCCGTTCACCACTCATAAAGAAATGAAGTCGCCTGCCGTGGTCGAAAAATACAACTTGGGCCCGGTCGGGATGATGACCATCTTTCCCAGCGGCCCGCCGGTCATGCCGAAGTTCCTGGGCATGTGGTTTGCCTACTGCCTGCTGATCGGATTCTTCGTGGCGTATCTCGCGGCCCACACCATCGCGCCCGGCACCAATTATCTGGCTGTATTTCGCATTGTGGGAACCGCCGCTTTCCTGGGCTACGGCCTGGGAACCATCAGCAACGGCATCTGGAAAGGTCAGACCTGGAGCTTCACCATTAAAGAAGTGATCGACGGCCTGGTCTACGCGCTGCTCACCGCCGGAACCTTCGGCTGGCTCTGGCCCCGCTAAGGACCACGTAGCCCCGGACGCATTTCGTCCCGAGGCAAGGTGCGTCATGTGTTGAGAGGGAATTAGTGTACCCACTTCTCGCCGCGTTGGGGAAGTGGTCGTGACCCCTGACCCCTGACCCCTGACCCCCGCTCTAGCTCTCTTCCCTAGGCCGCATATTTCCGCTCCGCAGATAGCGGTTATGCCAGCTCAAAGATTCCGTCAGCAGATGCGGCGTGTGCTTGCCATACGAAAGCTGTTCCGCCCGCGCCAGATAATCCACCAGCAGCGGCTTGTACTCCGCCGAGGCGCACTTCTCAATAATCAGCTTCGCTCTCTGCCGCGGCGAGAGCCCGCGCAGATCGGCCAACCCTTGCTCTGTGACCACCACTTGCACGTCGTGCTCGGTATGATCCACGTGCGAAACCATCGGCACGATGGTCGAGATCGAACCCTTCTTCGCCTCCGACGGCGCCATGAAGATCGACAAATACCCGTTGCGCGCAAAGTCTCCCGACCCGCCAATCCCATTCTGAATGCGCGATCCCATCACGTGCGTCGAGTTCACGTTGCCATAAATGTCGGCCTCGATCATTCCGTTCATCGCGATCACGCCCAGCCGCCGAATAATTCCCGGATTATTGGAAATTTCCTGCGGCCGCAGCACAATTCGCTCGCGGTAGCTCGCCATGTCTGCATTCACTTCGTCCAGCATCGCCGGGCTCAGCGAAAACGCCGTCGCCGACGCCGACGTCAGCTTCCCCGACTTGAGCAGCCGGATCATTCCATCTTGAATCACTTCCGTATAAGAAGTCAGCCCTTCAAACGGACCCTCCTCCAGCCCGAACAGCACCGCGTTCGCAATGTTGCCCACGCCCGACTGCAGCGGCAACAGATTTGCCGGCATCCGTCCCTTCTTTACTTCCCAGCTCAAAAATTCCAGGATGTGCCCCGCAATTTTCTTCGAAGCCTCATCCGGCGGCTTGAACGCGCTATTACGGTCCGGAGAATCCGTCAGCACAATTCCCGCAATCTTTTCCGCCGGAACCTTCAGATAAGGTGTCCCAATCCTCTGTCCCGGCTTGGTCAACGGAATCGGCACGCGGTTCGGAGGAGCCTCGAGTCCGTAGTAAATGTCGTGCATTCCCTCCAGCGCCATCGGTTGCCACGAATTCACCTCCAGAATGATGCGCTCCGCGCAATCGACCCAGGTTTTGTTGTTGCCAATCGACGAACTCGGCACCACCCGCCCGTCTTCCAGAATCGCCGTGACTTCCACCAGCGCCACATCCAGCTTGCCCAGAAATCCGTACTCCACAAACTGCGCCACATGGCTGAGATGAATGTCCATGTAATCCATCTCGCCCGCGTTGATCCGCTTCCGCGTCTCCGGATCGGACTGGTACGGCAGCCGCAGATGAATCCCGCCCGCCATGGCCAGCGCCCCATCCAACTCCGGCCCAGTCGAGGCCCCGGTAAAGACGCTCACCTGAAATTTCTGTCCACGAAAATGCGCGTCCGCGATGCGATGCGCCAGCTCAATCGGCACCGCCTTCGGATATCCCGAGCCCGTGAACCCGCTCATCCCGATCTGATCGCCCGACCGGATCAGCCCCGCCGCCTCCTCGGCGCTCATAATCTTGTTTTCCAGTTTCGAGTTCAAAACTCGCGTAGCCGCAGACGTAATAGACATGGAAATTCCTTCGGTATGAGGTAAAAAAATGGGCCCTCACTAAAGCTATGAGGCGGCTTACCCCTGGTCTGTGATTTAAATCACACTGCCCTGTGGCCTAGCCCCTGTCCGCGTATCAGATGGATCGAAGCAGTGCTCTGCTCCGCCGTGACCGCGAGCGTGCCGCCAGCATCAGCACCCGTTCACCGTTCACCAGAGCAGGCCGGGGTCAAGGCGCTGGCTGCAGGTATTGGTCGAAGAAGTCGCGCGTTTCGATCGCCAGTCGGCGCCGCACATCGGGGTTTCGAAAGGTGTGCTCGTCGTCCACTTTATCGAATGACACAGGTACGCCAGCTGCCTTTAGCTTCTGGTAGAGCTCTTCTGCTTGGGCGATGGGCACGTTCTCATCCCGGCTACCGTGCACGATGAGGAAGGGAGCATTGTCCTTGGCGACATGATACGCGGGCGATGCATTCCGCCAGATGTCGGGATGCTTCGCAAAGTCGGTGCCCAGGAAGCTGCTGAGAAACTCCAGGCTCCCGGGATCCTGGTCGGTGGTGAAATCGGTGAGGCCGCTGACGTCGACAACCGCCTGCACGCGGCTGGAATATTTCCGTAGGGCGGGATCGGAGTTGTAGCGCGTGTCTTCCATTCCCAGCAAAGCCGCCAGCTGTGCTCCGGCTGAGTGCCCAAAGGCTCCAATGCGGGCCGGGTTGACCCCGTACTTGGCGGCGTTCGCGCGGATCCAGCGAACGGCTCTTTGCACGTCGTCGAACTGCGCCGGCCAGCGATTCTGCGTCCCGTCAAAGAGGCGGTAATCCACCGAAAACGCGATATATCCCGAACGCGACAGAAACTCGCCCATGCCGTGCATCGTGCTCTTGTCGAAGCTCATCCAGGCGCCGCCGTGAATGAGAATGACCGCCGGACGCGCTTCGCCGCCCGGCGTGGGCTTGTAAATGTCGAGGCGTAGCGCGGGGTTCTGGTCCGTAGTGTAGGGAACATTTTCCTCGAGAGAGCCGGTATCTGTTCCTGACCGAGTCTGCAACGCCCCGGAGGCGGTCGCTTTCTCTGCAGGTTGTTGGAGAGAAACGGCCTGGAGGGAGGCCATCGGCGACAATAACATCAGAAATAGGAGCAGTGTCTTCATCTTCTTTATTCTACTGAAATGCGCTATCCCCTTCCCCGAAACTGAATGATCCTCCGCCGATCCCGTTTCGACGGCCGGCCTTGCGGCAGCACTTCGAATTCCCGCATCGCCTTCCGCTCCGCCGCAGCCTTCGCTCGCGCCTCCCGGCTAGCCTCGCTCTCTCGATACAGCTTCTGTGCCTTGGAGGCAGGGCCCCGCACCTCGCTCAGTCCCAGCACTTCGACCTCGAACTCCCCGCCCTCGTTGGTGATGCGCAGCATGTCCCCGACGCGCACCTCGCGGGCGGCCTTCGCCAGTTGCCCGTGGGAGAGAATTCTACCTAAATCGCAGCTTTTCTTGGCCAGCGTCCGGGTCTTAAAAAACCGCGCCGCCCAAAGCCACGCATCCATCCGCACACCCGTCATGAATCCCTCGTAGCGCCGCCGTCCCGGCGGCCGTCGTGGCCGCGTCCCCGCCGCCTCACCCAAATCCGGAACAAACCGATCATACCTTCCGGTACCGGCAACCTAAAAACCCCGAAACCCTGAACCCCCGAAACCCTGAAACCCTGAAAACCCTGGAGCCTCTGAAACCCTATTGCCGCTCCCATTTCGTCCCAGAAATTAACACTTGACCTCTTTCCCCATTCTCGCTACATTATCGAGTTCCAGGGAACATCCGGACTTGCGGGCTTTTTCCGATTACCAGCGCCTGCGAACTTAAGCCCATAAAATCAAGCATCTTCGGCACCCTGTCACGCATCTATCATTAAGAGTGAGTTTTACGCTTAATCCTTTACAACCTACTCGGAATCAGTGACTTAGATCGGTCCTGGGGTTACCGGTCACCCTCCCGTGGAGGGAAGGACAAGGCGAAGGCCACAATTCATAACGCAAGGAGAAACGAAACACATGCGCTCTGATCGTGTGTTTGACGCTTTACAGACTCTGCGGAACCGTTATATGCTTTGTCAGCTTGCCTCCAAGGCCACGCGCAAGTTCCATCGGCCCAGCACCAGAATCCAGGAAACTATGAATGGCGTGCTGGACCGGATCGCTGACTCGGAGCGGCAAGAAGTTTTGTCGGAACCAGAGAACGTTGCCGAGGCACAACGGCGGGCTGCTTAACACCAGCCCCGCCCTCCTGCCTGGCGTTGTATTTGCATCTTTCCTGAGTCCCCTCCTTTTGAAAATCTCCCGCTGACACTATCGAATACGCATTAGTGCACGGGTTCAGGTGAATCATGACCATTGCTGAATTGAAAGAAAAGAACATCACCGAACTGACCAAGATCGCAAGGACCTTGGATCTGCCCGGTGCCAGCGGTATGCGCAAGCAGGATCTCATCTTCAAAATCCTGCAGGCGCAGAGCGAAAAAGAAGGCCACATCTTCGCCGAGGGCGTGCTCGAAATCCTGCCCGACGGCTACGGCTTCCTGCGCTCACCCGATTACAACTACCTTCCCGGCCCTGACGACATCTACGTCTCGCCGTCCCAGATCCGCAAATTCGACCTCAAGACCGGCGATACCATCAGCGGCCAGGTGCGCCCTCCGCACGAAGGCGAAAAATATTTCGCGCTGGTCAAGATTGAAGCCGTCAATTTCGAATCTCCCGACGAAGCCCGCAACAAGATCCTGTTCGACAACCTGACGCCGCTCTATCCTCAGGAGCGCATTAAGCTCGAAACCGCGCGCGAAAACGCCAGCGCCCGCGTCATGGACCTGCTCACGCCCCTCGGCAAAGGCCAGCGCGGCCTGATCGTGTCTCCTCCCCGCGCCGGCAAGACCATGCTCCTGCAGAACGTCGCCAACTCCATCACCACTAATCATCCCGAAGTCGTGCTGATGGTTCTGCTCATCGACGAGCGTCCCGAAGAAGTCACCGACATGCAGCGCTCCGTCAAAGGCGAAGTCATCTCTTCCACCTTCGACGAGCCCGCCGCTCGTCACGTTCAGGTCGCCGAAATGGTGATCGAAAAAGCAAAAAGATTAGTCGAGCACAAGCGCGACGTCGTCATCCTGCTCGACTCCATCACCCGCCTGGCTCGCGCCTATAACACGATTGTTCCGCCCAGCGGCAAAGTGCTCTCCGGCGGCGTCGATTCCAACGCGTTGCAGCGCCCCAAGCGCTTTTTCGGCTCCGCCCGCAACATCGAAGAAGGCGGCTCGCTGACCATCATCGCTACCGCCCTTATCGACACCGGTTCCCGCATGGACGACGTCATCTTCGAGGAGTTCAAAGGCACCGGCAACAGCGAAATCATCCTGGAGCGCAAGCTGGTCGACAAGCGCGTCTTCCCAGCCATTGACATTCAACGCTCCGGCACCCGCAAAGAAGAGCTCCTGATCCCGAAGGAAGATCTCTCGCGGATCTGGGTTCTCCGCAAAGTGCTCAACCCGCTCTCCCCTGTCGAAGCCATGGAGTTGCTGATCGACAAGCTCAGCAAGACGAAATCGAACGGTGAGTTCCTGGCCAACATGAGCGCGCTGTAAGTTCAGTTTCTTTTGGAAGAAGTCGGTAGCGCCGCCGTCCCGGCGGCTGTAGTGGCGGCGTCCGCCCCGCCACCTTCGCAAGCGGAACGATCGCCCGCGAGTCGCCCCGGGCTCCCCCGTGTCCCCTGTGGTGAAGTCCTCCAACTGCCCGACGTATAATTTCTGAAGAGCTCTACAACTCCGGAGGTCCCGGTGCAAGCCAGAATTTTTGCGTTCGTCCTTTTTCTTCTTCTCCCAGCTTTGGCGCAATCTCCCGGCTCGCTGCCCCAGGCTCCAAACTCCCCCCCGCTGACTGATGCCGACGAAGCCCGTTCCCGCATCGAGAGCGACATGGCCAAAAAAGCCGCCAAAGAACGGGTTGCCGCTCTTAAGAACGATACCGACAAACTTCTGAAGCTCTCCATCGAACTCAAAACCTACGTCGATAAGTCCGACGAGAACGTCCTCTCGCTCGATGTCATCAAGAAAGCCGACGCGATCGAAAAACTAGCCCGTAGCGTCAAAGACAAAATGAAAGGCCCAAACTAGGTCCGACTCTAAGGCAGATAGGACCAGCCCACCACGTATCCGACATCGTTGATGCTCTGTGCGGTAGCGTATGTACCGCCCAGTGTCCCCAGATCTTTAATCTGATTAGCTCCCGTCCACAGCGCGGCATGCGTCGTTCCATCCGTTCGTTCGGACAATCCCACAATCTGCCCGACGCGATTGATCGCCTCCGCAGCGCTGTTCTGCCCGCCCAAAGTGCCGAGATCCTCCATGCCGCCCGCTTGCGTCCAGAGAAATGCGTGAAATGGAGAACCTCCCGGGAGCCACGACCAGCCCACAACCTGCTCCGCATCGTTGATCCCAAGCGCGGTGCTATCGTCCCCGCCTAAGGTTCCAATATCCGTGATGGATTCCCCTTCCCTCTGCAGAAACGCGTGGTTCGGAGTCAGAGTAGTGTTGAGCGGCGATGCACCCACGACTGTTCCGGCCGCATTAACAGCATAGCCATAGCTATTTCCCGAACCGAGATTTCCCAAACCATGCATACCGTTCTTGGCTGTCCAGAGGAATGCGACCGTCACGAAGTCGTAGGGCAGCTTTGACGAACCGGCGACGGCCCCGGAATCGCTGATCGCCGCTGCCGTGCTGGAACTCCCCCCTAGTGTCCCCAGGTCCTTCATGCCCGCGGCGCCGGTCCACACAGACGCGTGAGCCGCTCCCGTCGCATTGGTCGCCCAGCCGGCAACTCGTCCTTTGGACGTAATGCTGCTACCGTAACCCTCCGTCCCGCCCAGCGTACCGATATCCTTCATGCCCGCCGTCGAGGTCCACACAAACCCTCGCACGTTCCCCAGGAAATCGAAGTAAAATCCCGTGACCTGTCCCGCGTTGTTAATCGAGAGCGCATAGCTGTTGGCGCCCAGCGTCCCCAGATCCTGCATCTTGTGCGTCTTCGGCGACCACAGGAACGCATGCACCACCGTCGTCTGCGCCTGCATCGAGGTGATACTGGAAGTCAGCAGAAGGGCAAGAATCCAAACTCGACGAGACGCCATGCGGCACTCCTTGACCTAAGACCAGAAGGGTAGGATCCGAGAAACACTCTGGCCATTGAAAACGCGCCTAGTATAGCGGCTCTTTGCAGAGTCCAGAAGGATGAAAGAAATTTCAACCTGGTTGTCATCCTGAGCGAACCGAAGGATCTATAAAACCTGTTAATGCTCAACAACTGTACAGATCCTTTCCTCTGCTCAGGATGACAAATCCAAATTCTTGCGTCGAAATCGCATATTTCCGCCGCAAACGGTTCGCCGATTAATCCTTCGACAGGGCAACCAGTCCGATTCCCCGTTAACGTTTCCGTCCCCGACCTAAACGATTTTCTCCATCCCCTACCGCCAGCGCACTTCCATTCTGCCGCTTGAACCCTATTGTTTCTCCCTTCTTTTCGGGGCATAATGCCCGGCAAGATTTTTCCCTAGTGGGGATTTTGGGGATTCGCTCACAAGGAGGGGTTGTCATGCGGAAGGCCGAATGGTTGTTGGCTGTGCTCTGTGGATGGTTTGCGTTCGTTGCACCAGTTTCGGCGCAACAACTCCACCTTCCGCCCTCCATCGCGCAAGGCCCAGTCATGGCTAGTGCGCCCGTGACTAGCGGCGATCCCATCCAGAGACAACAAGCCGAAGCCGCCAATCAGCAGCGCCAGGTCGAAATTAAGCGCGACACCGAGAAGATGTTTGAACTCACCCAGCAGTTGAAGGATGATCTGCTGAAGACTGGCCACGCCGTCCTCTCCATCGACGACATCAAGAAAGCCGAGCAAATCGAAAAGCTGGCCAAGAGCGTCAAGTCAAAAATGAAGCAATCCTTCTGAGGAATGTGGGGACAGCCGCCTCGGCTGTCCGTTGAGCCCCGCTCACCCTCGCAGAATGCAAAATAAAACGCCATCCAGTCACCCGGATGGCGTAAATAGCGCCCGCATCCCGTCGTCTGTCGCGGGGCCTTGCCCTGAGCGCACTCGAAGGGACTGTCCCCTCCCCGCGCCCATCCCAAAACTAAGCGTTCTGCTTGATCCGCATCCCGTAAAACGACCGGTGAACGAAATACGCCGACACCAAAAAGAACATCAGCGCCAGTATGTTGGTGAGAATCGAACCCTTGTCCGCAGTGAGCGATACCGCCAGTTCGACCGCCAGCAATCCAAACAGCGTCGTGAACTTGATCACCGGGTTCATCGCCACCGACGACGTATCTTTGAACGGATCGCCCACCGTATCGCCGATCACGGTAGCGTCATGCAGCGGTGTACCCTTCTGTTTCAGTTGGACTTCAACAATTTTCTTAGCGTTATCCCAGGCCGCTCCGGCATTCGCCATGAAGATCGCCTGGTACAGTCCGAAGATCGCAATTGAAATCAGGTATCCGACAAAGAAGAACGGATTCACGAAAGCAAACGCCAGGGTCCCGAAGAACACCGCAATAAAGATGTTCAACATTCCCTTCTGTGCATATTGCGTGCAGATGGCCACCACTTTCTTGCTATCCTGCACCGAAGCCTTCTCGACGCCTTCGAGCTTGATGTTGGCCTTGATGAACTCGACAGCGCGGTAAGCTCCGGTGGTCACGGCCTGCGTCGAAGCGCCGGTGAACCAGTAAATCATCGCTCCGCCCGTGATCAATCCCAGGAAAAACGGCGCGTAAAGCAGCGACAGCTTGCCCACACCCGCCTGATCGGTGAGCCCATTCGTCAGCGCCATGATGATGGAGAAGATCATCGTCGTGGCGCCCACCACCGCCGTCCCAATCAGTACCGGTTTCGCCGTCGCCTTGAACGTATTCCCCGCGCCGTCGTTCGCCTCCAGCAAATGCTTGGCGCGCTCGAAGTTCACGTCAACGTTGAAGTTCTTCTTGATCTCACCCTCCACGTTCGGCACCGTCTCGATCAACGACAGCTCATACACCGACTGTGCATTGTCGGTGACCGGGCCATACGAATCCACCGCGATCGTCACCGGCCCCATTCCCAGAAATCCGAACGCGACCAGTCCAAACGCGAACACCGCCGGCGCCAGCATTCCCGCCGCAGTCGCCAGTCCCATCGTGCTCATGTAATACCCAATCGCCATCAGCGCCATCATCGACAATCCCAGGTAATATCCCGAGAAATTTCCCGAAACAAATCCCGACAGGATGCCCAATGACGCGCCGCCCTCCTCCGCCGACGTCACCACTTCTTTCACGTGGCTCGACTCGACTGATGTGAACACCTTCACCAGTTCCGGAATCAGCGCCCCCGCCAGCGTGCCGCACGAAATAATGGTCGACAGCTTCCACCACTGCGACCCGTCAGCACCCAGGCTCGGGATCACAAAATAAGAAACCACATAGGTCAGCGCGATCGAAACGATCGAGGTGATCCATACCAGCGAGGTCAGCGGCGCCTCGAAATTCATCTCGTTCGCCGAACCATACTTCGCCTTGGCAATCGCCCCATTCAAAAAGTACGAGAACGAGCTCGACACCAGCATCATCACGCGCATCACGAAGATCCACACCAGCAACTGCACCTGCACGGCAGGATCTTTCACGCCCAGCAAGATGAACGCGATCAACGCCACGCCGGTTACGCCATAAGTCTCGAACCCGTCGGCCGATGGCCCCACCGAATCGCCGGCATTGTCGCCGGTGCAATCGGCAATCACGCCCGGATTCCTCGCGTCGTCTTCCTTGATCTTGAAAACGATCTTCATCAAGTCCGACCCGATATCGGCAATCTTGGTGAAGATGCCGCCGGCAATTCGCAGCGCTGCCGCGCCCAGCGATTCGCCGATGGCAAATCCGATGAAGCACGCCCCCGCATAATCCCCCGGCACGAACAGCAGAATAAACAGCATGATCAGCAGTTCCACCGAGATCAGCATCATGCCAATGCTCATGCCCGCCTCGAGTGGAATCTGATAAACCGGATACGGTTTGCCCGGCAGGGAAGCGAATGCTGTCCGCGAATTGGCAAACGTGTTTACCCGGATGCCAAACCACGCCACCCCGTAGCTGCCGGCAATTCCGAGCAGGCTGAACGCCAGGATGATGGGCAGAGTCAAAGAAACCGGCTTTCCCGGCACAGGTGCCAGCACTCCGAAATAGGCTCCGATAATGGCGGCTACAAATACCCACAGCAGTAGGATGAACTTGCCCTGCGTGATCAGATACGTTTTGCAGGTCTCGTAAATCAGCTCCGAGATCTCCAGCATGGCCCGGTGTACCGGCAGGTTCTTCAACCGCATGTAGATCCACATGCCGAACCCGAACCCGCCCAGGCAGAACAGAATTCCGATCATCAGCAGCTTGTGTCCATCAATTGCCCCGTTGAAAAAGCTGACCTGGGAAAGATTGGGCAGCTTCAGCGACGCTTCTCCGCCGGCAGACTCAGCCGGCTGCGCAAAAGCCGCTGCGGTGCCGACGCTAAGCAGCGCGGCCGCGGCCGAAATTTTAAGGGCCACCCGCCGGCTAATGAGCGCAGCAGTGGCAAGCCAGGTACGCATAAAGAGTCCTCCGATTTGAAAACGGTATTTAGGAATTACAAACGTGTTTTTTGGAATTTCCGAACACGCTTCCACCGCAAGACCTGCAGGAGGGTTGAGCTTGGCCGCGTCGGAGTTCGCGCCGGGATTTTCGACTTCGTAAACGCCCTACACTGAACTAGAGAAATAAGACTCTAGCCCTGGCTTCCTAGCGCAAAACGGGCATTTATAACACGTCGGATGGGTCGGGTCAAACCTATAAACAGGATTCCATCAGCTCCAGTCCCAGATCGGGCAAAAAACCTTCTTCCAAATACGAAACCACGGATCCGCACGGGTCTTCACGGATAAAGCGCCTTGACTCTCCAAGGGTTTATCCGTGTAAATCCGCGCCCATCCGTGGTTCAGAGGGTTGACGTTACTTCCCGTTGGCCGCCCGATACATGGCGCTCAGCAGATCCTGCGAATGCCCGTCATAATCCGCGTCCAGCGACCACATAAACGTCCCGCCCATCCCGCGCTGCCAATCCGAATACCAGGTCCGGTAATAGGTCGAGAAGGCATCGTCATACGTGACGTAGCCGTCGCTCGCGTCGTCCCGCAGCATGTAGGGCACCAGCGCAATCGGATCATACTGGGTATGCCATCCCTGCTGGTTGATCAGCGGCTTGATTTGCGCGTAATTCGCGCTCTCCACCGTGTAATCGCACTCGCCGTCTGCGGTATAGGCCGCGTTGGGGCACAAACCGAAAAGGCTGTTGATGTTGGCGTACTTATAACCGTAGAACGGCATGCCCATGTTCAACTTCTGCGCCGAAACCTGCTTCAGAAAATACGTCGCCGTCTCCGACGCGCTTCCTCCCGGCTGGCACTCGTAGGGCGCAGGATCGCGATAATCCCAGAAGATGGGCGAATTCAGCTGCCCATGCGCCGTCCAGGGGCCCGCGCAGTCATACATCATGATGTTGAAAAAATCGAGCGACTGCTGCACGATCGGAATTCCGTAAGCGGCGCCTCCCCACGGTGGAATGTCGATCGACAGCACGTAATTCGGATTCGACGCCCGCAGTTTCGCCATGAGCGCGATGAGCACGTTCCGGTCGACCAGGGTCGCCGGATATTCCCAGTCCAGGTCCACGCCATCGTAGGCATATTGCTCTTCGACTGCCGCAATGTTATCCACCAGCGCCTGCAACTGGCCGCTGGCTTCCAGCCCGGTGAAGTCGCCGCCGATCAGCAGCAACACCTTTACCCCCGCCGCATGCGCGCTGTTGTTCAACTCCGGCTCGATAAATCCCTGCGGAATCGTCAATGTCCCCGTCGAGTCAAACGAGATTCCCGCATGATTGATGTGCGTCAGCTCGTTGTATGGAATCTGCGCCGCACTGTACGGCGGATTCTGATACTTGCTCCAGTACCCGTAATCGCCGATCACGCGCTTGGAAAGCTGGTTCGTCTGTTGTCCTTGTGCACCGGGAACAGAAACGGTGAATGCCACAGCCACCACAAGAAGGAAAGCAAACCGCGAGAACTGCAGGAATCGAGGACCCATGACCGTCCCTCCGGGAAGAGGTTTCAAGCCGGAAAGCGCGCGGGAAGCGGCGTCCGGCAAGCCCGCAAATCTTACCACGGAAAAGCGCACAACAAATAAGGATCTTCTCTGTGACCCCTATGTCTTGCGTGGTTGACGATCGTTGTTTTTATTTATCCCCGTAAATCCGCGAAATCCGTGGCCAGGAAGTTGCCCTCTGTGAACCCCGTGCCCCTGTGGTGAATAGCTTTCTACTGCAGATTCACTTCCATCCCCAAACTGTGCGCCACGAACGCCCACTCATCCGCCGTCTCATCAATCACCTTCGAGATCGGCTTCCCACCCCCGTGCCCGGCCTTGGTCTCGATCCGGATCAGCACCGGCGCCGGCCCCGCCTGATCCGCCTGCATGGTCGCCGCAAACTTGAAGCTGTGGCCCGGCACGACCCGATCATCATGATCCGCCGTCGAAATCATAGTCGGCGGATACTTCGTCCCCGGCTTCAGATTCTGCAAAGGCGAGTACGCATACAGATATTTGAAGTCCTCGGGATTATCCGAAGACCCGTAATCCGAGGTCCACGCCCATCCAATCGTGAACTTCTGGAACCGCAGCATGTCCATCACTCCGACTTCCGGCAGCGCCGCCCCAAACAGTTCGGGATGCTGCGTCAATGACGCTCCGATCAACAGCCCTCCATTGCTCGCCCCGCGAATCGCCAGCTTTGGCGTGGACGTGTACTTGTTGGCGATCAGCCACTCCGCCGCCGCAAAGAAATCGTCAAACACGTTCTGCTTCTTCGCATGGGTCCCGGCCAGGTGCCAGTCTTCCCCATACTCGCCGCCGCCCCGCAAATTCGGCTGGGCGTATACCCCTCCCATCTCCAGCCACACCAGGTTCGGCACCGAGAAAAACGGCGTCAACGAAATGTCGAATCCCCCGTATGCGTACAGCAAAGTAGAATTCTGCCCATCCAGCTTCAACCCTTTCTTCGCCGTGATGAACATCGGTACCCGCGTCCCATCCTTGCTGTGGTAGAACACCTGCTTGGTCTCATACTGCGACGGATCGAAATCGACTTTGGGCTTCCGGAACACCGTGCTGTTTCCCGCGGACGGCACATACCGATAAATCGTCGTCGGCGAGGTAAAGCTGGTGAACGCGTAAAACGTCTCTTTATCTTTTCTCTTGCCGCCAAACCCAGCCGCCGTCCCGATCCCCGGCAAGTCGACATTGCGCACGAACTTCCCCTTCAAGTCGTAAACCCGCACTTCCGTCTTCGCGTCCTTCAGATAACTCAGCAAGAACAAGTTGTCCACCAGCCCCACACTTTCCAGCGTGTCTTGCCCTTGCGGCACCACCGTCTTCCAGTTCGCCCGCTCCGGATGCCGCGTATCAATCGCAATCATCTTGCCCCGCGGCGCATCCAGATCGGTCTGAATCCAGAACACCGGCCCATCATTATCCACAAACGAATATCGCGCATCGAAATCATCCAGTAGCTTTACCACTGGCGCATCTGCCTGCGTCAGGTCCTTGTAATACAGCCGGTTCTTCGGCGATGTCCCTTGCCACACCGTAATCACCAGGTAATGCCCGTCATCGGTGACCGCTCCGTTGAATCCCATCTCCTTATTATCTGAACGCTCGTAGATCAGCTTGTCCTCTGCCTGATCCGTCCCCAACTTATGGTAATAGAGTTTCTGAAAATAATTCGCCTCGCGCAGTCCCGCGCCTTTGGGCTCATCGTAGCGGCTGTAAAAAAATCCCTTCCCATCCTTCGTCCACGACGCTCCGGAAAACTTCACCCACTTAATCAAATCCGGCAGATCCTTTCCCGTGCTCACATCGCGCACATGCCACTCCTGCCAATCTGACCCCGACGTCGCCGTGCCATAGGCCATCAACTTCCCGTCATCCGTGATCGCCGTCCCCGACAGCGCCACCGTCCCGTCCGACGACAGCGTATTCGGATCCAGCAGCACCCTCGGCTCCGCATTCAGCGACTCCCCTACCAGCAGCACATTCTGATTCTGCAGTCCATTATTATGCTGATAAAAATACCTCCCGCCCTCCTGCTCCGGTGCCGTGAAGCGCTCGTAATTCCACAGCTTCAGCAGCCGCTCCCGGATCGCCCCGCGATACGGGATCTGATCCAGATATCCAAACGTGATCTTGTTCTCTTCCTCGACCCAAGCCTTGGTGTCCGGCGAATCCGTATCTTCCAGCCACCGGTATGGATCCGCCACCTTCACCCCGTGATAATCGTCCACCTGATCGACAGTCTTCGTCTTCGGATAACTGAGCGGCGTGCCATCCCCTTGCGCCACAACCAAACCCGCAGCCAACATCAATCCAAACAATCCAAGAAGAATCCCCCTCGCGTGTCTCATCAAAGCTCCTTTACGTCATCATACCCAAATCACACGCTGACCTGTTACTAACCACACACTCCACCGTCAAGCATAAAATCCTCCTCTTAAACTCGAAACAATAACAAGTGTCCTGGCGCGAAGTTGTAGCGTCGCCGTCCCGGCGGCTGTCGTGGCCCCGTCTCGCCGCCATTGCCAGGCAGCGCCCTAACCATCAGCGCTTCTTCTAATGTCGGTTTTCTCCGCGGCCCCGGCAGTTCTCCGCGACCTCCGCGATCTCTGCGTTTTAAGATTTTGCAGTTCTGCGCGCGCAACCCACACTGCCAGCGCTCTTACCCGATTCTCTGTACCCGCCCTATGACAATCCTCATCACCCAGCTCTCGCATTCCCACCCGCCAACCGTCCAATTCCTTGCCGCATCTGATCCTTGGATACGGACCTCCGCTCGCGGCCCGCTCCCCCGTCTTATCGCCTGGCTCTTTCGGCCCTATGTATTTCTGGTGGCGCGCATGCGCCGTTCCCCGCCGGCTTCGTGACTGGAACGAGCTAAGCCCCGCCCGGTTTATTTATCTCTGCACATACTCCTGCCAACTCCAGCGCCGCAGATCCTTTTAGCGCAAGAATTTTCTCCTCAAGACACTAAATAAATACGAACCAAGATGAATGAAGCCTGCGCCACCCTCGCCTGTGTTCCCCCGTGCCTTTTATGGTGAGTTTTCCCGTAGCGCCGGCATCTTGCCGGCTGTCGCGGCGGCGTCCCGCCGCCGCTGCATGCGCCACCGACCCAGCCAATCATTCCACCGCAGCCTAAATGTCCAACGCCAATCTCGCCCTAAAACACAGAAGGCCAGCCTTCACGGCTGGCCCTCATCCCACCGCGGCAAACTTTACGCTGCCACCTCCGTGGGAGTTGTGATTTCCGCGCCGGTATCGGTAATGACCTCGGGGCAAGCCCTGCACGCGGCATCTCCAGATTGCAAGTGCCACCGGCACTGCGGCCGGATCGGGCACTCGGGAAGCACGAAGTTTTCTGCCGGAGCGCTCACAACATCCGGGTGTTCCTCCAGAATGCGGTCCACTATCCCGCACTTTCCTTCGGTCCACTGGATGCATGCCGCCCGTTTACACGTGCTGCTGAACCGGAACCGTTTCTCCGGCGATCGGCCCTGGCGCGCTACCTTCACGAACGCCTCATTGATCACGATGCGTTCCTTCGAAAACGCCACCGACCCATCCGCCAGCACGATTCCAATCAGGCTCGCCCCCGCTTCGCATTCCCAACTGGGACACAGAATCGTCGATTCTGTCATGTGGCCCCTCACCCCTATGCTGCCCTGGTTTGTTCCGCTGCTGTTTCCGTTACCGCCAGTACGGTGTTCATCGCTTCCTGAACCCCGTCGGTTCCAATCATTCTTCCGCCTCTCCAGGTAATCGGGATATAAAGAAACCCGGCTCCGAAAGAGGCTCCTGCTGCCTGCGCGGTAGCCCTGCTTTTGCTTTGGTCCCCGTGTAAGTCGAGCTTCGCGAGTTCGGTTAATACCGCTCCCTGAATCGCCGAAGCTATCTTCTCTTGTTGTTCGTTGTTGAGGTGAACGTTGTCGACTCTGAAAATAAAATCAGCCATAGTGGTCCTCCTCACAGGCCGAATACACTAACGCGAATCCACCTGCGGCGATCATCTCTGCTGACTTCGTTCGTTTTTCGTAACAACCGCTGCCGTCCTGTAGCCTCCAACCTTTCCCTTTTCATCACTATCGGGCCATCCCTCCTAGACAATCGGGCCATTTTCACCAAGCCCCTGCTGCTCTAAAGTAAAAACTTACGCCGCACGTGTTTTTTGGAGTGATCACGACCCAGGCATCCCGCCATTCTCCCCTTGCCAGATCGTTGATGCGCCTGGCGGCTGAAGTTCGGTTCTGGCGGGCAAGATAGATCGCAATAAGAGTGTAAGAGTGAAGGAGAACGTGTAAGTGATGTCGCAAGAGATCGTGCGTTGCCCCTACTGTGTTCTGGGCAACGAATTCCGGCCCATGTTCCGGCAATCAAAAAAGAAGTTCCTCTGCGTGAGCTGCGGCCATGCGGCGAAGCCGGAAGAACCTTACGCGAAGTGCGCTTGCTCGCGCTGCCTCAAGCTGAGCCGGCTCGCCGCCCGCTGCCGCACCTCCGAAGAAGCGGCCAAGGCCGCCTCCCATTCTGCCTCGGCGTAGGTCAGCCCTTTTCGGAAATTTGAAGTGAATTGAGCGTGCTAGCGGAAGCCCCGCGCGTTGTGCGATCCTGTCGGGTTCAGAGCACAGCGGTAAAGCGAAAAAAAATCGATCGATTTGCGCAAAATCTTCAAAACGGGCGACTTAGCTCGATCCTGCGGCTTTTGTTCCGCGTAAAATATTAAAAACAAAGATTTTATAGTCAAAATCTTCCAAACTAAGGACTTAGGGGCGAATAGTCGAATAGCCTCCATCTTTCGTGGGAGGGTTTTTTTGGCTTCTAATCTTGTAAGTTACTTAAAATAAGCTAGTTATCGTTCCGCGCTCCGGTGCCGCTCCCTGTAAAATCTTGCGAAAGAAGGACTTACGCGCAAAATATTGGAAAATAATGACTTAGGTGGTCCTGAGTCCTGAGCCCTGAGTTCTACCGCGAATTCCTGGGCCCCTAGTTTCGACACGGACTCGCTGCGCTGGATTCGCCGAGAGCGCGGATACCAGACCCGCATCGATGCCCTCCTCCGCGCCTACATGCAAGCGCATGAATCGAAGTGAGTCAAAACCGTAAGAGGCCAAGATTTTGGAATGCCCACCCTTTCGCAAAAACGGCGAAAGGATGGAGCACCCGGCTCGAGCCGCGAGGCGGCGACACGACTTAGCCCGAGACGTAAGTCCTGGGTCGACGAGAAAGATAGAAGCGAGTCCCGGAGGGACGCACACGAACCTGAGGCTGACCCACGCTGCGGGAAATTCGGTGACACGCCCGATGTGCCCCAAATTTGGTAAGAGCTGAGATATGCCCCAATTTGCCACCTCTCACTTGCCCATCCTCTCCCTCAACCGCTTCTCCTGCTCGTCAGTCCAATACCCGCAGTCCAGCCGCAGAAACACCGACGTATACGGAATCGTCATGCGCGTCTTCAGCACGAGAATGTGGAAGGTCTTGCCGGCGTCGTCCAGCCTCGAGATGATCTCCTCGTGCGGCGAGGACTGGACTTCGAGCGTACCTCCATTGAACTGCTCCAGAAAATGATTCAGCGAGTCGCGATAGTGGGTCACGCCCGGCGCGTCGTCCTCGGGGACGGCTTTCAATTCCGCGTCGGTGAACGCCACCGGGCGCAGATGCTTCGTCTCGGTTACTTCGCGCAGCACCCGCCGCACGACATCCAGTTGATCGCCGTCGGTTTCGATGGTTTCAATTCCCGGGCTGATCTGCAGCGGATACGCCGAATCCACCACCGCAATCCAGTTCCGGTGCCCCATCAAAGGAAGCTCTTCCCGCAAGCGGGTTTGCCACTCGGGGGGTGCATGCTCGGCCTGAGCTGCAACGCTGGGACCAAGCGCGAATAGGATGACGGTGCAGAGGAGAATTCGATTGCGCATAGCTGTCACAGGTTCCTCGCAGAACAAGTAGTCAGTACTCGGTGCTGGGTACTATTCCTTCACCCCCAACTGCCAAAACAAAAACGAATACACATCCGTGAACTCCTCAATCTGCTTAGTGACGGGCTTGCCCGCGCCATGGCCGGCCTTGGTCTCGATGCGCAACAAAATCGGACGCGTTTTGCTCTCGCCATTCTTCGCCTCGGCCTGCATCTCGGCCGCCATCTTCTTGGCGTGCATGGGATCGACCCGCGTATCCGTATCCGCCGTCATGAATAAAATTGCCGGATACTCCACCCCCTCCTTCACGTGATGATACGGAGAATACGCATACAGCCACTTGAAATCCGCCGCCTTCTCCGCCGTCCCATATTCGGGAATCCATAGCTTGGCGATCTGAAAATCCTGATAATGCAGCATGTCGAGCAGCGGCACCTGGCACACCACCGCGCGAAACAGATCCGGCCGCTGCGTTATCATCGCCCCCATCAGCAGCCCGCCATTGGATCCACCCTGGATCGCCAGATGATTTTTGTCCGTATACTTCGCCGCAATCAGGTGCTCGGCGGCGGCGATCATGTCATCGAAGACGTTCTGCTTTTTGTCGAGCATGCCGGCGCGATGCCAGTCCTCGCCGAACTCGGCGCCGCCGCGCAGGTTGGCCACGGCGAAGACGCCGCCGTGCTCCATCCATAAATATGCGGTGCGGCTGAAAGTGGGCGTCAGGCTCACATTGAAGCCGCCGTACCCAGTGAGCAGGGTCGGATTCTTGCCATTTTTCTCGAGACCTTTCTTATGCACGACGAACATGGGTACGCGCGTCCCATCCTTCGATTGAAACCATTCCTGCCCCACGTCGTACGCCGCGGGATCGATCGACGGCGCATCCACCTTGGTCCACAGCATCGGCAGTACCTCGCCTGCGGAACTGGAATTTTCGCTGGTCTGATCTATCGGTTTTGAAACGGCAGGACTTTCATGCGTTGCGGAAGAACTCGACTCGCCAGTGGATTCGGGAAGGGCACGGCCTTTAGCCGTGCCGCCAAAGTCAGACAATGATACGGGCTTTAGCCCCTGAGGTCCCGACTTGAGATCGATGCGATAAATGCTGGGAGGCGTGGTGAACGATTGAAACCCAAAAAACACTTCATCGTGATTCCACTTTCCACCAGTTCCGAAAACCGTCCCAATCCCCGGAAGCTCAATGTCGCTCAGTTTCTTTCCCTCCAGATCAAAAATCTTCAACTGCGACGAAGCGTTCTGCTCGTACTGCGTAAAAAGTTTTCCCCCGTAGACTGCCGAGCCCTGCAGTACCGCGTCCGATTGCGGAATGATTTCCTTCCAGGCCTCGCGATCGAAATTTCCCGCGTCGGTGACGAACACGCGATAGCGCGGCGCGTCCTCATTGGTCGTGATGTAAACCTTGCCGTCATATACGTCGCCGCGATAAAGAAAATCTTTGCCTGTAGTCAGCCGGCTGGGCGGCTTGTCCGATTTCAAATCCTGCAAGAACAGCTCCGACTTTGTCCACCCCTGCTCCACCGTAATCAGCAGCCAGCGATCGTCGTTCGAAAGCTGCACGTTGGGCCAGTCCTCCGGATCGCGCCCTTCGCCAAAGACGAGATCATCGCTCTCCGGATCCATTCCCAACCAATGAAGGTAAACATGCCGGTTGTACATCTCCTGCCCGGCCGGCACTTCTCCTTTGTTCGGATACCGCGTGTAATAAAACCCGGAGTTGTCCCGCAGCCATGCAATCGAAGCCGCCCGCGTCCGCTCGATCGTGTCCGGAAGAATCGTGCCAGTCTTGGTCTCGACTATATGCAGCGTCGACATCTCCGACCCGCCGGCAGACGTTCCGTAAGCCACGTACTTCCCGTTTTCGCTGGGCTGAAACCAATCGAGCGCGACCGTGCCATCAGCCGCCATCTGATTCGGATCCACCAGCACACGGTCGGCTCCGTTCAGTGAATCCCTTACATAAAGAACCGGCTGGTTCTGCATCCCCTCGCGCTTGGTATAGAAATAATGTCGGCCCGCGAGCTGCGGAGGCGTGACCATTCCAATCGAAAGCAATTCAGTCAGGCGTTTGTGAATTGCAGCGCGCCCGGGAAGCGGCTCAAGCAGCCCGCGCGTATACGCCATCTCCGCCTCAACCCACTTCTGCGTCGCCGGATTGTTCCCGTCCTCCAGCCACCGGTAATTGTCGAGCACCTTGGTGCCATGAAAAATATCGATCACCGGTCTCTTCTCCGCCAGTGGAGGCTCCGCCGGAGCCTGCACCGATTTAGAGTCCGCCCAAACCGCCGCACCAATGAGAGACGAAACCGAAAGAAGAATCCAGCTCACGCGCCCTCCCCGCATAAACACCTCAACTCAAAGCCTACCACCAGCGCAGGTTTTCACCCCGACCCCGAAATGTTAGAATGATTTCTGATCACACCACTCCTCAGTAGCTCAATGGCAGAGCATCCGGCTGTTAACCGGAGGGTTGTAGGTTCGAGTCCTACCTGAGGAGCCAATTTTTTTGCCCCGATTTTTCAACCGCTTACGTTGAATCCCAAGATTCTTGGACTGCGAGAGCTTGCTTCCGGGAATTTTCCCTCGGGCAGTATCAGGGAAGAGGGGAACGAGGATGGGCGCATACGGTTCGGTGAAAAATCTTCGTGAGATGGTGTTGGCCGTCGTGCTGACGACGATCTACGCAACGGGCTGCGCGCGTTTCGCAGTCGCGCAGGTCAAGTCGAGCAAAACTCCCGATCTGGGGTCGAAGGTGCTGATCTTTGATCCCACCATGCCGCAGGCAAGCATGCAGCGGGAGATCGACAGGATCTACGCGGTCGAGGCGCACAACGAGTTCGGACCCGAGCGCTATGCCGTTCTGTTTCTGCCGGGAGAATACCGTCTGGATGTGCCGGTGGGTTTCTATACGCAGGTCGTGGGACTGAGCGCGTCACCCGATGCGGTTCACATTATCGGCAACGTGCACGCGGATGCCAGTCATGAGAACAACAATGCCACGACGACATTCTGGCGCGCAGCGGAAGGGTTTTCTGTGACGCCAACCGGCGGAACGATGCAATGGGCGGTTTCCCAGGCGGTGCCATTCCGCAGGATGCACGTGCGGGGAAATCTGGTGCTGCACCAGCATCATGGGTGGGCCAGCGGGGGATGGATGTCAGACACGCTGGTCGATGGCAACGTCGACTCGGGCAGCCAGCAACAGTGGATTTCACGCAACAGCGAATGGGGAAGCTGGACTGGGTCGAATTGGAACATGGTTTTCGTGGGAGTTCCCAACCCTCCTGAGGGAGAGTGGCCGGAGCCGCCGTACACGAAGGTGGTGCGGACTTTTGTAGTGCGCGAGAAGCCCTATTTGGAAGTCGACGGGAATGGAGAATGGAGTGTACGCGTGCCTGAACTTCGTCGAGATAGCGTCGGCATTACGTGGCATCACGGGTCGACGCCGGGCCGATCCATTCCACTGGAACAGTTTTATGTCGCCCGGCCGGGCAGCGACACAGCGGCCACGATGAATGCAGAACTGGCCAAAGGCAGGAACCTGCTATTGACCCCGGGAATTTATGACCTTACGGAACCAATCCGGGTAGAGCGGCCCGATGCTGTGGTGCTGGGGCTGGGCTTCGCGACGCTGCGGCCAACTCGCGGGACAGCCGCCGTGACCACCGCAGATGTGGACGGAATCGAAATTGCGGGATTGCTGTTCGACGCGGGGCCGAAAGAATCACCCGTCTTACTGGAGGTTGGGAAGGAAGGAAGCAAATCGCGCCACGTGGAGAACCCTATAACGCTGCACGACGTATTTTTTCGGGTGGGCGGAGCCGGGGTGGGGCGCACAAAGGTCAACCTGCTGATCAACAGCAATGATGTGATTGTCGACCATACATGGATCTGGCGGGCCGACCACGGCGAAGGCGTGGGCTGGAACAGCAACACCAGTGCAAACGGGCTAGTGGTGAACGGAGACGAGGTTACGATTTACGGCTTATTTGTCGAGCATCATCAGAAATTTCAGGTGCTTTGGAACGGAAACGGCGGCCGCACGTACTTCTATCAATCTGAGATTCCCTACGATCCTCCGAATCAGTGGAGCTACTCGAGCGCAGCTGGAGTCAACGGATGGGCGTCGTATAAAGTTGCAGATTCTGTCACTCGCCACGAAGCGTGGGGACTTGGGATCTACAGTGTCTTCATCCAACCGAAGGTAAACCTGAGCCGGGCGATCGAAGTGCCCAGGAAGCCCGAAGTGCGGTTTCATCACATGATCACAGTTGCGCTGGGAAATCACGGTGAGATATCCAATGTGATTGACGACAAAGGAGGCCCGACGGCGATGCAGCCGCGTGTCACTCCGAAAGTCGCGGAGTTTCCCTGAGCAGAAGCGGTGATAAAAGCTATTTCCAACGAAAAGTAGCGAGGGCTCCGGCGGGCAGGGTGTAATTGAAAGTCTGGCCGTTCCAACTCACGGTGTACGACGCATCAGCTCCGGAGTTCAGAACCAACAGCACGATGGAACCGTCGGGATTCTGGAAGGCGACATCTTCGATGCTGCCATGGCCGAAGCTATTGGAGTCGATGCGGTGGGCGCCTGGCACGACGAACGGTGCGGCATGCCCAAGCACGTAGTATTCAACATTGTTGGTGATTGCGGGCGGAGAAGTGCTGTCGTCGATGGTTACGACTCCACGGCAGTTCGTGCAGCCGCCGTTCTGCGGACCCGAGTTCTGGTCCAAGGCAAGATTCCACAGTGACACACTGCGGGCCCAGTTGCGGGTCGCGCTAATCAACAAATTCTCGGCGTCCCAAGAGAGATCAGTGGCGAAGTTCGACCCAACTGTGCCCGAGCATTCCGTAAACCAGATGTCCTTATTTGAATAGGCATTCTTCACCGTGGTTTGAGCAGTGACGTCGCCGGCATAGCAGTGAAACGCACTGCCTGCGACATAAGGCGAGGCTGACGCGTTCGCGAGCACAGTTTCTGGATAGGAAGGATTGTCCCAGTTGTGATCGTAGGCGATGATTTTTGTATTCGCCAGCCCAGCAGCGGATAAGGCAGGACCAAGATTCGCACCGATGAAGGTGGCTTCGTCGCTGGCAGCCAGATAGGCGGTAGGATAACCGGGGTTGGAGTTGAGGGGTTCGTTCTGCGGCAGCACGGCGTAAATGGGGATGCCCTGCCGCTGATAATTCTGCACGAACTTGACGAAATATTGCGCCAGGCTGGGGAAGTAGGCGGTGTTTATATTTCCGCCATTCATGGTGCCGGAGGTCTTCATCCAGGCGGGCGGACTCCAGGGAACAGCCACCACCTTCAAGGCAGGATTTATAGCCAGCGCCTGCTGCAGGAGGGGGATGAGATAGGCCGAGTCGTGGGCGATGGAGAACTTGGAGAGGCTGGGATCGGTTTGCCCGGACGGCATGTCGTCGTAACTGTAATTGCCGCTGGCGGAAAAATCCGACGCTCCCATAGGCTGCCGTAAGAAGCTGATGCCGATGCCAGCGGTTGGGCTGAACAGGCTCTGCCAGAGGCTGGCTTGTTGCGCGGAGCTCAACTTATTCGAAATCAGCCACGCGGAGGAATCAGTAAGCGAGGCACCGAATCCGTCGATCTGCTGATACGTGATGGAATCGTTCACCGTAATCACGGTGGGACTGGAGGAACCGCCGGTTCCGAAGGTCAGGGTGGGTTGTGATTGCAGCAAGTGCGAGCGATCCCCAGTCGTCTCCACGATCTGCACGCTGGGACCGGAAGAGACAACCGGGGTTGTGGAATTGCCTGCGCCGGAGCAGGAATAGCAGCCCAGAAGGGCGATGGCAATCGCCCCGTGAGCCGTCATCCGGCGAAGGAAAAACATAAGGACTATCGTTCCGGAAAGCATTGTTGTCCCGCAGGCGGCCCAGAGCTGAAAGACAAAAAAGAAGCACTGGAAAAAAGAGACGGCGACGAATCGCCGTCTCGTTCACGGAATCGCTCGGGGTTAGAAGCTCACACGCAGCGCCAGTTGCAGGTTGCGCCCCCCAACGGTGGTGGAAGTGATTGGACCTGTGCCGGAGTACGGCTGGCCAACGCCAGCGGCGCCGCTCAGATTGGTGTTGTTGGGAGTGCCGAAGCTGGGATGATTGAAAACATTTTGCGCATCGGCGCGAAACTCCACGTTCACCCCCTCCTTAAACGGAATGTCGAAACTTTTGGCAGCGGAGAGGTTGAAGGTGTTGATCCCCGGGCCATAGAGGCTGTTGCGTCTCACGTTACCCCAGGTTCCGTCGGCGGGCTGAAGGAATGCTGCGGGGTTGAACCAATTGTTGATGCCCTGGCCGGAGGGTTTCCAACTCACGCCTGGGTTCCAGTTGGGAAACACCGCGCCGGCCAGCGAGTAGTTGGCCTGATTGCCGTAGACGGTGAAGGGATTTCCGGTCTGAAGAATGACGGTGCCCGCGACCTGCCAGCCACCCACGGCCTCGTCGAGGGCGCGGCTGCCGTTCAGGAACTGCTTGCCTCTGCCAAAGGGCAGTTGATAAACGGCATAGCCTTTAAAGGCGTGGCGCACATCGAAATTGGAGTTGCTGTAGTTTGCTCCGGGATCATACGAATTCTGATAATCCTGCGGACCCGCCCGGCTTCCCCATCCCGAGGAATCCTGATCGTCCAACATATGCGCCCAGACATAGTTGAAATTGAGGCTGAGGCCGTGAGTCATGCGCTTGGTGACTGAAACCTGCAGGGAGTTGTAGTTGGTAATCGCATTGTTGGTGCTGCCGCTGATGCCCTGATAAATGGGATAGGGGCGATTGGCGGAATCGTTCGACGACCACTGGTTCTGGTGCACCTGATTGATGTCGACAGGGAAGTTCAGGTCCGCCCCATGGCTGGCCACGTAGGCGACCTCGACTACTGTATCGGTGGTGAGCGCGCGCTGAACCGATACGTTCCATTGCATGATTCTGGGAACCGGGGTGTGGTATTGGATGTAGCCTACCCCCTGGCCATTGCGGCTATCGGGGGCGGTGGAAGCGACGGTGAAGGGGAGGGGTGTGGAGGTTCCAAAGACGGTGCCTGTCCCATCGAGCTTTGTAATCGGAGTGATGCCGTTGGTTGGATCAGTATCGCTACCCGACGAACTGACGGCGGCGCCCATGCCATAGCTGACGTTGTCTCCTCCGTAGGTGTCCAGGCTCCAGGTATAGGAATAAAGTCCAAATCCACCACGCAGAGTGGTTTTAGGATCGTAAGCCCAGGCAAAGCCCACACGGGGCTGGACCGTGTTATAGGTATTGGCCTGCATGGCGCTGCGGCCGTTGGCGTGGGTAGCGCCGAACCAATAGGCGCCCAAGGTGTTAGTCGCCGGGTTAAGCACGGTTGGGTCGAAGCTGGACATGTTGTTGTGGACTTCGTTCCAGCCATGGTTGATCTGGTAGCGCAGACCAAGGTTCAGGGTAAGGTTCGGGCGCAGCTTCCAATCGTCCTGCGCGAAGACCTGCGGGCTCTTCAAGCGCGCACCATATTCAGGGGAGAGGCCGGCGGTCCACTGGTTGGCATAGCCAAGCAGGAAGTCGGCGTACTCCATGCCTGTACCGGCCACGGGGCCTGCAACTCCGGTCGAGGGGTCGACCTTCCATTGCTGCGTGTACTGGCCAGAGAAGTAGAAGCTTCCCGCGTTGGTGTTGCCCCAGGCGGTGGAATTGTTCTGGTAGGTCAAAAGTTCTCCACCGAAGTGGAGGATGTGTTTGCCGCGAATCATGGTCACGACATCGGAGGGATCCCAGGTGAACTCCTTGTACACCGAGTTGGAACTGGGATCGAGCCAGGCATAGGGATACGTACCGGTGTAGTTGATGGCGGGGAAATCATCCGCCTTGGCAAATTGCCAGCCCAACTTGGACGCGTAGCCTTTGTTGAGGGCAAGGTCAGCGAAGAAATTCAACTGATCGGTGAAGCCCATTCTGGCTTCGTTCACGGTGGTGGGGCTGATGTTCCAGACGTCGGTGACCTGCGCATTGTTGTTATCGACGTCGCCGGATTGGCAGCCGATGGGGCAGGCGCTTACCGTGTTGGGATAAACGACCGGAGTATCACTCTGCGTGTCCGACATACTCAGCCGGTTGGATGAGGATATGTCGTAATCCAGGCGGCCGAAGTATTTTCTATAGGGCGTGGATTGCAGGAGGCTGGCGTAAAAATTATTTTGTGGTTCCCCTTCCGAGCCGATGGTAGCCGGAACAAAGGAGCCTCCGGCTATATGGTTGGTGGGGGTGGGATAGAACTGCTGCATTTTTGCGGCTAGCGAATCGATGAGAGTCGAAGGAATGGCATTGCCGTTGCCATATTCGCTGGCAAAGCTCTGGCGGACCGGGTAAGGATTGCCCTTGGAGTCGTAGGCAATGGTCTGGGTAGTGGGATCGTAGATATTCTGCATCCCGGTAAAGTTGCCGCCCATGATCGCGGTGGTGGGAACGCTATTCCTGCCGGTATTGTTGCCGTGATCGACGATCTGATCGTAGTCGAAATAGAAGAACAGTTTCTTTTTCAGAATCGGGCCGCCAAGGGCGAAGCCGAAATTGTTGAAGCGCAGATGCGGAATGGGCTGAGCCGTGGCGCCGAACAGATAGGACTGCGCGGTCAAGGCGTCGTTCTGGAGGTAGTCGTAGGCGGCTCCATGGAACTGGTTGGTGCCGCTCTTGGAGATCTGGTTGAAGATGGCTCCGCCGATGCCATACTGGGCGGAAAAGGATGACGTGTTCACCTGAAGTTCTGAGACCGTCTCGAAGACTGCCGGATTGGCATTCTGGCTGTGGGAGAGCGTGGTCGACGCGCCATCGGCAAGGATGTTGGTGTAAGGCAGATTGCCGTTGATGGCTATTTCCTGGCCCGGATTTGACGAACCCTGGGAACCGTTGGGAGTGCCGGTGGCGCCGGGCAGCAGGATCATGAAGTTTTCCCAGCTCACGCCCGACCCGCCAGCAACCTGGGGCAGTTGCTCCATCGACTTCGCTTCCAGAGTGGTGCTCTGCTCGCTGGTCTCGGTCTTCAGCAGGGGAACATCGGAGGTGACCGTGACGGATTCGACCGCAGAGCCGACGGTCAATTGTCCGTTGACTGTGGTGAAACCCACTTCTATGGAGACTGGCCCGCGGACCAACTTCTCAAATCCACTCTTGGTGAAAGTCAAGGTGTAAGAGCCAGTCACGATCGAGTTGGTGTCATATAGACCGGCGGCATTGGTCGTGACTTCTTTGGACACACCGGTATCGACGTTCAAAACGGTGACGGTCACTCCCGGAATCAGCGCTCCTGAAGCATCGGTGACGCTACCGCGGATGTCGCCCGCATTCATGCTTTGCGCCAGGCATGTCACAGCTGCCGGAGCAAAGAAGAGAAGGAGAAGGATGGTTCCCGAGATCAGCTTTTTCATGTGTACCCCCGGAGCACTCATGTTGTATCGCTGTAGAACGATCGAAAAAACGATTTAGGTCTAATAGAAACAGGTTACTGGACCACGCAAGAATGATGGTTGTCAACCGATAATCGACGGGGTCGCGACAAATTTTTTCGTTAACGATTCCGATCAGTAAACCGCTATGCGGAAGATGGGAGCGGACCCTCTACTTTCGTATAGGTACGGGGAGGAGAGGAGGGTGAGTTCATTCCAACGAAAGAATGCCTCGTTGCAGAGCGGCGGTGGCGGCCTCGGTGCGATCCTTGGCGTTGAGTTTCTCGAGCAAATGGCTGACGTGCAATTTGACCGTCACCTCGGCGATCTTGAGATCGGCGGCGATCTCTTTGTTGCCCATTCCTTTCGCGACCATCTTGAGAACCTCCAACTCGCGGCTGGTGAGCGAGCGGTGTGCCATACGCTCGGCGAGGCGAGGGGCTACGGCGGGATCTAAATATCTTTTGCCATTGCGGACATCGCGAATGGCTTGCAACAGTTCCTCGCGCAGGGCGCTCTTCAGGATGTATCCACGAGCGCCGGCCTGCAGCGAGCGATAGATTTCCTCTTCTCCGGAGTGGGTGGAGAGCATAAGAATGCGGGCGTCGGGAAACTCGTGCGTAATGGCCGCTGCTGCTTCGGCGCCGCTCATGCCGGGGAGCCGGACATCCATCAGCACCAGAGCAGGTTGATGTTTGCGATAGGCGTCTAAAGCGGCTTCGCCAGTACCGACCTCGGCAACGACTTCCATGTCGGGTTCGGCATTCAGGGACGACGACAAGCCCATGCGCACCATGAAGTGATCATCGACCACCAAAATGCGGAGGGGTTTTAGATCGGTGATCACAGTGCCACCTGTGCTTGCAGGGGAATTTCTACGGCGACTTTGGTACCGCGGTCAGGCTCGCTCTCCACTAGCAAAACGCTGCCCATGGAGTGCGCCCGTTCGCGCATGTCAAGCAGGCCAAAGTGCCCACTGGCGGTGGTGTCTTGCGGACGGAAGCCGCGGCCATCATCGGTGATGCAGAGGCGAACCTTGTTGGGTTCGAATTGCAGCAACGCCCTGACCGCGCGCGCCTGGCCGTGCTTGATGGCGTTGGCCACGGCTTCCTGGCCAATGCGAAGCAGATTCATCTCGATGGGGGCGGGCAGACGGACTGGAGAGCCGCTGACGCTGACGTCGACTTTGACGTCATCGCGAGGAGATCCGGGTTGCACGCTCTGACGCAAGGCGGATACCAGATCACCTTTTTCGAGCAAATGGCAGCGCAGATCCCAGACCGAACGGCGCGCATCGACCATGCTGTGCCGGCTCATATCGCGGGCGGTCAGCAGGGACTGCTGGGCGACCTTGGGCGCTTGCTGAAAACAGTCGACGGCAAGGTCCAACTGCATGGTGATGCCGGTCAACTCCTGCTCCAAATTATCGTGCAGTTCGCGAGCGATGCGGTTGCGTTCCTGCAGCACGGCGCCGCTGCGAATCTTCTGACGAATGAGATCCATCTGCTCGCGCAGGCGGCGTCCGAGAACGACAATCCACGCGGTGACAAACAGCAAAGCGCCCACCGTGATGCCCAATACCCAAAACGTGTGACGGAGATTCCACCAGGATGGCGCACGTAGCACGACCAGATCCTGGGAAGAACGGAGCAGGATGCGGAACGATTGGGGGACGGACCAGAGGCCTCCGCTTTGCACCAGACAAATTCCGGTCAAGCGAACCTGGCTGTTCAACGGGAGGGAGAGCAGGCGGGCGGCTGAGTCGGAGTCGGGAGGAAAGAAGGTCGCATCAAACAACACCCCCTGGTTCTGCTGCAAGAGCAGGCGCAGCCCCTCGGGTTGCAGATCGCGGCCCAGCAATGTGGCTTCGATTTCGATGACGGCGCCGTCATATTTTTCCCAGGGAACGGAGATCTCAAAGGGAATCGGGCGAACAGGAGCGTGTGTGCCGATGCGATAAAAGATTGCGTCTTTCAATACCGGAGCGGACTCGCCGACGGCGGGAAATCCCAAAGCATCGACCACATCGCCGATCGCCAGCTTGGTATCCTGCTCGGTAAGAACGCGCAGTCCTCGGCCCTCCGCTTGCAGGAAAAGCGCTTTGCCCGGTTGTTGATAGCCGACCACACCGCGCACGCGGACCCGGTGCTGAATGCCACGGTCGGGGCTAAACGTGAGGAGCGAAGAAAGCGGCACATCGCGAGCGTGGGCTTCGACCGTGACGAAGCTCAATCGGGGGACATAGAGCAAAATGGCAGTCAGTTGGCGTTGAGCGTTGAACAGGCTGCCACAAACGCCGTCGAGCAGTACTTCTGCGTCAATCCAGGAGGAAAAATCCTGCTCATGCGGAATGGGCACACGAACGCTCAGCTGTCCGCCACCGGACTCGACCCGGAGGGCGACGGTCATTTCGTGCCAGGATGTCCGATCAATCGAGACGGCACGCACGATTCCCCGGACACTGACCCACTGGCTGTCCAATCGGCCGTCGGCGAGCTCGCTGAAGGCATAAACCCGCGATTTGGGCAACAGCGCTTTGCCCACGACCCGCGACCGAATTTCCTGGATGACCGGCGCGAATTTTCCCGGTCCGGTGACTCCCTCCACTTCGATGAGATCACCGAAATGATGGGTAAAGTGGCCGGACCTGGAACCCTCGACGTAGATTCCGGCCTCCGAATCTTGCACAAAGAAATCGGGCGAGGGAACGTCATCGGTCACCACGCCACGCACGCGGACGGGGTATCCCAGCGCCGCTTGTTCGGGGCTGAGATGCCGCACCTGGTCGGCGCGGGTAAGCATAGGAAGCGGGCGGTCGGCCGATTGGGCAAAAGCGATTACCGAACTGCCCAGGGCACACGTAGTCAGCAAGGTTAAAAAGGGAAGGCACACGTTTTCCCGGTGCAATGGAAAAAAGCGGCGCAGCGGGCGGATGCTCAGCATTTTTGCAGCCCTAAGGGTATCCGAAACACAGTTCGGAGAAAAGGCTTAAAGCCTACCCGGCGAGGTAGATGTTTAGCTCCGAATGGTCTGGTATGCTCAAGCGCAACTAGGAAGTGATCGAGACGGTTTCACCACGAGGAGTTCTACAGATTCTGGCGATATGACGTCGTACCCGAAATTGCAGCGCCCTGGCCACAAGTTAAGAAGAATCAGCATGCGAGTCACTCTAATTGGGCTTGCCTGGATGCTGGGGTCTGCTCGAAGGATGACTGCGCAAGACCTCAATCGTCCTCGCGAAAGCCCGCCAGCCAAGTCGGTGGAATCCAGCAATCGAGCTTCGCAGACCGCGGCCGGGGGCAGATCAGCCATTGAATTTGAGAATGTCATTCAAAATTCGAAGATCAAGTTCGCCCTGAGAAACAGCGTCAGCCCCAAGCGTTATACGTTCGAAACCATGGTGGGAGGAGTGGCGCTGTTCGATTATAACAACGACGGTTTGCTCGATATTTTCTTTACGAACGGCGCAGCCATTCCATCACTGGAAAAAACCGACTCCAGTTATTGGAACCGGCTCTTCCGCAACAACGGTGACGGAACTTTCACCGACGTAACGGAAAAGGCCGGGCTGCAAGGGATTGGCTATGCGATGGGAGTTGCCGCCGGCGACTACGACAACGACGGTTTTGTCGATCTCTACGTGACCGGGCTCAACCACAATCAACTCTTCCATAACAATGGGGACGGCACGTTCACGGACGTGACGGCGAAGGCGGGGGTTGGCGGCATGGTCCCGAACCTGGGCAAAGCCTGGTCGGTCGCTGCCGGTTGGTTTGACTACAACAACGATGGCCTACTCGATCTGTTGGTGGTCAACTACCTGAATTACAACATCAACACAGCCAAGCTTTGTGTGCAGCAGGGGCATCCGGCGTATTGTTCACCGGTCGATTTCGTGGGAACGCCCAACATTCTCTATCGAAATAATGGCGATGGCACTTTTACGGACGTTTCGGAGCAATCTCACATTGCGCAATATATTGGCAAAGGCATGGGTTTGGCGTTTGCCGATTATGATAACGACGGCTTCACTGACATCTTCGTCTCCAACGATACCTTCGAAAATTATCTTCTGCACAACAATAAGGATGGAACCTTCACCAACGTGGCTTTAACTGCTGGGGTTGCCTATAACGCGTTTGGAAATGCGATCGCCGGCATGGGAGCCGACTTCCGGGACATTGATAATGATGGGAAGCCGGACATCTTTGAAACTGCGATGTTCGGCGAAGGCTTTCCTCTCTACAAAAATCTTGGAGATGGCCAATTTCAGGATGTCATCAGCACGGCAGGTCTGGCTGCCTTTACCAGCCGCTCAACGGCCTGGGGAGTTGGCGTTTTTGATTTCGACAATGATGGCAACAAAGACCTGTTCACCGCCAACTCCGACATTCTCGATAACTCGATGGAATTGGCTCATCGGCCGTTTGCGCTTCCGAACCGGATATTCCGCAACAAAGGCGATCTCACGTTTGAGGATGTGAGCTCGAAGGCCGGGATTTCTTTTCAAGTGCCCGCTCCTCATCGCGGGGCGGCATTTGGCGATCTCAACAATGACGGAAGGATTGACGCCGTGGTATCGGTTCTCAACGGCCCCCCCGAGATATGGATGAACCGTTCTTCAAACCAGAATCATTGGATCATTCTCAAGCTGGCTGGCAGCAAGTCGAACCGCGACGGACTGGGAACGAAAGTCAAAATCACCACGTCAGTGGGCACGCAATATAACGTTGCGACTACTGCGGTGGGTTACAACTCTTCCAGCGATAAGCGGGTGCACTTCGGCTTGGGACCGGCGAAAGTGGTGGACAGCATCGAGCTCACATGGCCGAGCGGCATCAGGCAGGTTTTGAAAGGCGTGAAAGCAGATCAGATTCTGACCGTGACCGAGGCGCTGAACTGAATTTTGGTTGTTACTGGGGCGGACTGCTCGACAATCTTTTGGCCAGATCGGATTGTCCATTGCGCATGAGGAGCTCAGTCAATCCCTGGATGATGTCTGACCGGTTGCGTGCATAGGCGGCCAGGACTTCGGCATTCAGGTCGGCGTCAGCGATCTTGCCCAAGCGGAAATAGGAATCGCACAGCATGTAGAGCAGCTCGGGAGTCATGGTTTTGGATTTCTCCAACTGCTCAGCGGCATCGGCCCAACGCTGCTGGCGATAGCGGACCTCGCCAAGTTCGGCAATGGCCATTTGCGAACTGGGGTCGATAGAAAGTTCCGCATGGAATTCATTTTCGGCGCGGCTGAACTCGCCCAGCTTGAGCGCCAGGATTCCCTCATACGTATGCGCGCCGCGGACGCCCGGCTGAATTTTGAGCGCGTGATGAAGACAGCGCAGGCCATCCTCTGTTTTGCCCATGAACAGATAGAGCTTTCCTATAAACACAAAGGCATCGGCAAGAGTTGCTGAAGTTCCCTTGAAGTGTTGTTGATACAAGCGCAGGGCTTCATCTTCCCGATGTTCGGCGAGCAGTTTGCGAGCCTGAGAGTGGATGGGATTTTCACGTTGCTCGGTCTCGATCGCGGGGACGAAGGTGACCTTCTCCATCATCAGTTGATGCAGAGCGGCCTCGTGCTGCGCCTCGGCGGTTCTGCCCATGGCGGCAAATGCGCGCGAAAGATAAAAATGGGCCAACAGTCGGGTCGGATCGAGGCGCAGCACGGATTGCAAGGTTGCCACGGCGGCTTCGTAATTTTTCAATTCCACCTGAGATTGCCCGAGCCCCAGCAATATCTCCGGATCATTGGGCTTGGCCATGCGCAACTGTTCAAACGCGTTGCTTGCCTCCTGCCAATGAGCGAGCTTCAGATCGGCGGTGGCCAGCAGTTGCAAAGCAGTTGCATCTTTGGGATTGGCATCCACGGCACGCTTACTGAACTCCGCGGCCCCGGAAAGATCCATCAAATTGAAATCGGCGGCCGCGATGTCATAGTCGAGGCGGGGCAGGGATGCATCCGAGTGCTGCGCCTTCATGAGCCAAGGCAGGCCGCCGGCGCAATCTCCCGTGCCACACAGCAGTTCCCCATATTTCTGCCATATGGATGGGTTGTCAGGCTCGGCTTTGAGACTTTTGCGGATGGCCGACAGTGCCAGATCGTCTTGTCCATTGAGGTGATAAGCCTGCGCGAGATAAAACTGGGCATCGCCGTCGGCGGGCAGGATTCTGGTGCAACGCTGCAACAATGCGAGTGCCTGTGAGCGATTGCCTTGGGCAAGTTTGTAGATGCCAGTTTTCAGCAGGAGATCAGGGTCGTTGGGCGCGAGCTTCAGCGCCTCTTCGTAGGTTGCTCCCGCCTCTGGGGAGTGTCCTTCTTCCTCCAGCAACATGCCTTTCAGCTTGATGGCCGGGACAAACTTCGGATTCTGCTGCAGCAGTTGAAGGGCAAGATTCATGGCTTCCTGCCGGTCGCCGTGTTCGGCGAGATTCAAGGCTTGATGCAGCTGCCGCAGGGAAGGAGACTCGGTGGGAGGTTCCGCTCCCTGCGCGAAGGCAGTCGCCATGGCACAGAACAGGAGTGCAGTTGCAACCATGAAGAAAAGAATCGCACGCGGGGCTCCGATGAAGTTGATCATGCAGATTCCCATGAACTAAGGAAGCTTGACCGCATGCTGCGCCGGCTGACTGGAAACGACCCCGTCGCCCTCGCGGACCACATAGAATCGATCGGCAGCCAGGTTGGTGAGCAATTCCTTTTTTCCATCGGGCCACAGAAGTTCTGCGCGCTCCACGGTGGAATGTCCCGCCAGGCCGAAGTGGACGCGCAGATCGTGCTGCGACAGATAGCTGCCGCCGCTGAGCACCTCGCCGAGTTGTACCAGATCGCCCGCCGTTGCTCGTATCCGGGCGTTCAAGGCCAGGCGATTGCCCTTGGCACCCTGCAGTTGAAAACTGATCCAATGGTTCGGCGGGCGGTTGGGTGGGCCACCTTCCGGACGCAGAATCATCGGCTCCCCCACCAGATTTTCCACCACCGCTTCCATCTTTCCGTCGTTGAAGAGATCGCCGATGGCGAGTCCCCGACTCACCTGCTCCTTCTGCACCGCGGGACCCACCAGCCGGCTCACATTTCTGAATGTTCCATCTCGCTGGTTTAAGAACAGAAGCTTGGGCTCGAGATAGCGGGTCGCCCGGTGGACACTGTCGACCTGCGGATATACGTGGCCGTTTACCAGAAAGAAATCCTGCCAGCCATCGTTAGAGAAATCAACAAAGGCATCGCCCCATCCTACGAATCCCTGCGTGCCGCGGGCGATTCCGGAAAGGATGGACTCGTCGGCAAAGTTCATTGCCCCTTGATTGAGATAGAGGGCGGCGTATTCGATGTCGAAATGCGACAGTAGCAGGGACATGCGCCCGGTATGCAGGTAATCGGCGAGGGCCACGCCCATGTTGGCCTGTTCAACCCCGTCTTCATTGGCGGCGACGCCGGAGGTGAGGGCAACGTCCTCGAATTTTCCTTTGCCATCGCCCTTATATAGATAGTTTGCCTGGCCGTCATTGGTGACGAACAGATCGAGCTTGCCATCGTTGTCGAAGTCCGACCAGATTGCGGTCAGGCCATAGCGGTGCTCGGGATCGTCGACTCCGGCTTTTTTCGACACGTCGGTGAAGGTACCGTCTCCGTTGTTGTGGTAAAGATTGTCGGGAGATCCTTTCAGTCCACGGGGACCGCACTGCACGTCAATTCCAAGATATTTGCAGGACTTGCCCGAGCCGAATTCCGGCAAATCGTTGAGATTGAAGTCGACATAGTGGGAGACAAAAAGATCGTCCCAGCCATCGCCGTCGTAATCGCCGAACGCCGCTCCGGTAGCCCATCCAGAATCGCTGGCAAGACCGCTGGATTTAGTGACGTCGGTGAAAGTTCCGTCGCCGTTATTGCGATAAAGCACGACGCCCTGGAGGCAGGTGACAAGCAAGTCGGGCAACCCGTCGTTGTTATAGTCGCCCACGGATGCGCCCATGGCCCAGCAGGGATATCCGACTCCTGCCTTATCGGTCACGTCGGTGAAAGTTCCGTCATGATTGTTGTGATAAAGGGCGCTGCGGGCTTTGATCCCCTGGCGGGCGGTTTCGACTGTCTGCGCATTGGTGAAGTAAATGTCGGGCCAGCCGTCGCCATCGTAATCGATGAGGGCAACGCCTCCACTCATCGATTCTGCAATGAATTTGGCCTCAGGACTCGATTGGTGGTCGAAATGAATGCCGGTGGAAGCGGTAATGTCGACCAGTTGGGGATAATTGGGGAGAACGCCGCCCGCTCTTCTTTCCGCTTCCGCCTTCTCGCGTTCCTGCGGGGACAGGGGAGTGGCGGTTCCCATTTGTGCCCAGGCTGTTGCGTGCAGCCAGAGCAAAAGCAGCACCACGACGGCTCGAAGTAAGTTTGCCCGCGATGTCAGACCCACACGAATGCTGCGCGCTCCGATATTATTTGTGATCCTCATCCACACTGATTTCTTCCGGTTGTACCTGCAGCTCTTTATATAAGGCGCGCAACTTCTCTTTCATGTCCTTGTATTTTTTATAGAGTTCGATTTCCCTTTTGGCGTCGTCAGAGCGGCCCATTTTCCGATAGAGAGTTCCGAGGCGATAATGGGCGGTCGCATTGGTCGGCTCCAGTTGGACGGCCTGTTCCAGCAGCGGCAGGGCCTTGTCCGCCTGATTCATGTCGATTAGAGCCTTGGCTAGTCCCAGCTTTGCATCGGCATCCGCGGGCTGCAGTGCGATTGCTTGGTTGTACTCCTGCAATGCCTGCTGCGAGTTTCCCTTTTGGGCATCGACTTCTGCCAAGCGCAACATCGCCTTCTCATCCTGAGGATTTTCCGCAAGCGCAGCGCGGTACTCATGGTCCGCCTCTTGCTTGGCGCTGGCGTCCTGGGAAGAGTGCAAGAGTTCGGCTAACTCGAAGTGAACCCCAGGCAGATGCGGATTGATGGCAATTGCCTTGCGGTATTCGGCAACCGCAGCATTCGTGTTCCCTTGGCGGGTATCCTCATGGGCCATCAACTGGTGCATTTGCGCAGAATCGGGCGCAGCCAATGACAACGCCAGCATCGACTCGCCAGACAAATCAGAATAGGTGCGATAGGCCGCGTAGAGGACTTCCGGATCATCAGGAGCAGCTTTACGCAATTGTGCGATGATGTTGCCGGCTTCTTCCAAGTCGCCGCTCTGGGTATACACGCTGACCAATTCCAAGCCTATTTCGATTTTGAACTTCAGTTCGGCGATAAAGGGAAAGACGGTTTCCAGATCCTTCCGTCCCTGCACAAAATCTGCAGTACGAACTTCGGCCAAGCCCAGCAGCCCTTGAATCTTGTCCAAGCCCGGCTGCCCCTCGACGGCCGCACGCAGATGAGGAATCGCTTGGGCGAATTTTCCTTGAAAGTACAGTAGGACGCCCAAGTTTCCCTGCGCCTGAACATTCGCCGGGTCGATGGCCACGGCCGCCTGAAATTCCGGAATCGCCAGATCGGGCCGCTTCTCGCCCAGATACTCCTGTGCCTTCTGAATGTGGGCTGCAAAACTGGCCTGCTTGTTATCTGTCGACTGGCAGAAACACAGCACACCGGCAAACAGCAGGGTGGCGATGGGGAATAGACGTGTCAGAGGTGTGGCCATCCGTTTCCGATTATATGGCCTTCGCCATAGGTCTCTTCAATTCGTCCAGCGGGTGGAGTTCGTGATAGGAAATGAAGCGCGGAAAGCGTTAACCAACGAAGAGCACGAAGGTACAGGAAGGATGGCGAGTTTCGCTGGGCGAAGAGGATCTCGTTAGCGGTTGATGTTGTCGATCGTCTCAGATGCGCAGCCCCGAGGATCTTCGTCAGCGTGTCGGCATGCTTTTCAATTGCGATAGCTGGCGGTTCAGTTTCGAATCTTCTTCGGCAATCGAGGCGCTGGCATAGTGGGCGAGGATATTTTTTCGCAAGCTTTCGGGAATGCTGGGGCGAGGCCGCGAAGTCAAGCGTGCGATCAATTGATCATAGGCCTGGTCAGCCAGGGGATAATCGCCCCTGCGGACGGTGTATCCGGTATCGAGATCGACGTTGGCCAGGGTGAGAGCGGGATCAGGAGCGGCGGCTAATTCACCGAGCCTTTTACGAAATTCGTCGACCGTGAGGTTGACGCTTTGCAGGTACCATTCCTCGGTTTCGGGAGTAGGAATTTTTATGGCAAGATCGGAAACGGCGCCGATTGTTGGCACCAGGAAGACCAGAATGGCGAGCAAGTGCGCCTTGATCCCAGGGCTGTAATAAAAATGCTTCCACTTGCGCTCGTAATTAGTGCGGGCGACCCGCGTGGCGAAGGTGCGATAGGCTTCGTCGTCCGGTGGAGGGGAGAACTGATTGCGGTGAAGAACGACTTCCGCTGCGGCAAAAGCGGGAATGAAGCTGCGGACGGAGGTGCGATAGCTGCGCAGGGCGGGGTGAGCGCGGCCGAGGAGTTCGTGAACGTCAAAGCCATAGATGCTGCGGAAGGCTTGTTCGAGAAATTTGCGCGGAACTTTGAAGCCGATGTGCCGCAGGTAGGAGGGCGGAGCAAAGTCTTCGTTTCGGAGTTCTTCGATATCGAAGGCGAATTCGGTTCGAATATGGCCGTGCGGGCTCTCGTCATAAGTGATGCTCTTGCCGTACTTGCGTTCCAGTTTGGGGAACTCAATGGCGGTGGCCGGATTGACGGCAAGGGAATGACCGATGGAGTCTCCCAGGTAATGGGAAAGAGCGCCGACGGCGAATGCGTACTCGTCGATGGTTTTGGCGTTTTCGAGAAGCCAGACGACGAAATCGCCGGTGCGCACGTAATGGGTGAGATTACTGAAGAAAACTTTGCCGAAGGGATAGTAGCCCATGTCCTGGATGGAGCTACCGCCGTAGGCGTAGGCATGAGCTTCGAGCAGTTGCGCGTCGGTGGCGCCGGGAAACCTGGCGAGAAGAAGAGGGCGAATCGAGCTGTTCCAAGCCAGGTCGATGATCTCTTCGTGGGTGAGAACCGAATATGCAAAGCAACGCGCAGCACAGAGCGCCATTAAGAAGAGAGCGATTCCGCGGCAGAGGGAATGAAGTTTCTCCATCATCAGTTCGCAAGGCGCAGGGGGCCTAACGCGAGAAGATTAGATGCCGTGTGGACCATCATGGGAAGAGAGAATTCGCGGGCTGGGGCAATGCCGGTTCAGGCGGCCATATCGTGGGAGTGACCGATGCCGGAGTAGATCTGCAGGTATTTGAGAACCTGAGCGCGGGAAAAGATGCCTTCCAAATTTCCGTTGGAAACCACAGCCAGTTCGTTGAGTTTCTCCTGGCTCATGAGTTCGAGGGCCTTGAGGGCTGGGGTATCCGGGGCAACCGAAGGGATCTGGTTCAGAGGGCGCATGATGCTTTGCAGACTGGTCTGATTCCATTCCGCCGGGTTGACCCGTTTAACGTCTTCCGCGCTCACGATGCCGAGTGAGCGATGATCCTGCGTGACCACGAAGCAGCGGCCGGCGCTGTGCAAGATATATTGATCGACAAAGTCACGCAGGCTGAGATAACCGGGGACGGAAGCACAGTCGCGCTCCATGATGTCGGCGACGCGATGGCCTTTCAGGCCGGCCGTGATTCCTACCTGGAAGTAGCTGCTGCGAGCGGCGTCGAGCAAGAACCATCCGATGAAAGCGATCCACAGGCCGCCGAAATTCCCGTGGCCCACGAAGAACTGGTAGAGGCCATACAGGATGAATAAGAAGGCGACGACTTGCCCCACCTGAGCGGCGAGTCGCGTGGCCCGCTCGCCATTTTTGTTGATCCACCAGATGATGGCGCGCAAGACGCGGCCGCCATCCAGAGGATAGCCGGGAATCATATTGAAGGCGGCAAGTGCGACGTTGATGTAACCGAGCCATAACAACACTGCGGTGACGGGGCTGGTGGCTTCGATGCCAGAGCCTGGCTCGATCAGACGCGCGATTCCGATGAGGACCACGCCAATGATCAGGCTGGTGAGAGGGCCGACGATGGCGATCCAGAATTCAGATTTGGCATCGGAAGCTTCGTCTTCGATCTGCGAGACGCCGCCCAACGCAAACAAGGTGATGGCGCGGACACGCAGGCCGCGAGAGCGAGCGAGCATGGAATGAGCCAGTTCATGCAACAGAAGCGTGACGAAAAAAAGCACGGAGGTGATGATGGCCGCAGTCCAGATCAGCGCTTCACCCCATTGCGGATTTACGCTATGGAAGCGGGAGGCCAGAGAGAAGGCGATCAGGAAGGCAATAATGAACCAGCTGTAGTGCAGGCCAATCTCAATTCCCTTGATGTGGCCGAGCTTGACTTGCGAGTGCAAGGCGGCACCTTCCGAATATTGTGATGCTCCGGGAACGATTTAGGATCAAAGAAATTCATTGAATGGGATATGTAAATTTGGGTGGTCCGGGCACTGGTTGCGCATAAAGAACTCTGCATCTCAGGCTGAAATTGCCGTATAATCCGGCGCGGATTTCCTGGCTACGCCACGCGTCTATGGGACTTACGGAAAGCAGTGAACGCCGGCCGTCCGCGTCGGAGCGGTATTCGATCGCCATCATCACGCTCGAAGAAGCCATGTTTCGGGAGATGCGGCGGGCGCTGGCTCCCAGCTTCCGCGCGACCTTGGCCAGCAGCGAATCACAAATCAAAACTCTCATCGACGATCCTGACGTCCACGGAATCTTGCTCGATCTGGAGAGCATCGGGGACGAGCCTGCGGACGGGATCGAAGTGCTGCAGGAGATGAGGCGGCTGCGAGACGACCTGATCCTGGTGGCGATTACGGAGTCGACGAGCAGCGAACTGGCGCTGCTGGCGAGCCAGGCAGGCGCGGATCATTTCTTCCTGAAGCCGGTCGATTGCGAGCAACTGCGGAGCTTGCTATTGCAGACGGCGGAAAAGCGCGCTTTGCAATTTGAGGGGCAGTGGTTGCTGACCCAGGTCGAAAACAAGGCCGCCTTTTGCGGACTGATCGGCGGCAGCGAAGCCATGCGAAGGGTATACCAGGCGATCGAGGCGGTGGCCAGCAGCAACGCCAGCGTGGTAATCCGCGGCGAAAGCGGAGTCGGAAAAGAGCTCGTGGCGCGGGCCATCGTGGAAACGGGAGATCGCAGCGAGCAGCCGTATGTGTGCCTGAACTGTTCGGCCCTGCCTGAAACCCTGATGGAGTCGGAGCTGTTTGGCTATGAGCGGGGTGCGTTTACCGGGGCGGAGAGCGCGAAGCCGGGGATGATCGAGCTGGCGCATCGGGGAACGCTGTTTCTGGACGAGATCACGACCCTCGACCATGGCTTGCAGAGCAAGCTGCTGCGCGTATTGCAGGAGCGCTCGGTGCAGCGGCTGGGAGGGCGGTCGGCGAAGAAGATCGACTTCCGGCTCATCACGGCGACCAATGACGACCTGGAAGACATGGTCCGGAAGGGAAGGTTCCGTGAGGACCTGTATTACCGGATCAATGTCGTGCCGATTATGGTGCCCCCGTTACGGGAGCGGGAGGGCGATATTGCGCTGCTGGTGGAGCATTTTGTACGGCTGTATTGCACGGCGAACCAGAAACCAGCCAAGCAGGTTCAGCCGGACGCCATGGAGATCCTGGAGCAGTATTCCTGGCCGGGGAACGTGCGGGAACTGGAAAACGTAGTGCAGCGGATGGTGCTGATGAGTGACGGGCTGGGCATCACAGCGCATCATCTGCCGCAACCGTTGCTGGTTTCGAGCGCGGCCAGCCAGGAAGCGATCCTGATCCCGGAAGAGGGCGTCGACTTCGACGCCGAGATGGAAAGAATCCAGATTGCCTACCTGAATGCGGCCCTGCGGCGAACCAATGGCAGGAAATCGGCGGCGGCGAGTCTGCTGCGGATGGATTCGCAGCGCATGAAGTACCTGTGCCGGAAGTTAAACCTCTAGAATATTTGGGCTAAAAATTAACCAGTGCGTGGTTAAAAATTAACTCTGGTGAATTTTTCTACGGGCCGGCGATTCCAGAAAACAGGTATGAGTTCGGCGGTAAACCCCTCAAATTCCTAAGTTTCAGGATAGAAACCCGGGAGCCATTCGGTTTGGCACGCGCCTTGCTAAAAACGAAAGCGTTGGACGGATGACAAAAACAAAATCCCTGAGGAGCTCACAATGACGATTCAGAAGAAATCCTTGATTAAGTCCCTGAACACCACCAAGAAGGCCATTGTGGCCTCCACCCCGGCAACCGGGACCGCTTCCACGGGAGCCGTGAAACCTGCACTGCACCGGGCTGGTCTGACGAAGGCTGGCGTCATGAAGGCCGGTGTCATGAAAGCTGGCGTGATGAAGGCTGGCGTGATGAAGGCTGGCGTGATTCGTGCCGGCAGAAAGTAGTGAAACGAAGTTGTCGTAGGGAAGAGACGAAGAGGCTGCCGGGGGAGGCAGCCTCTTCGTCTGCCTACCAGATTTTGCGGCCAAGAAATTCCCAGACGGTCCTACCGGCCAGGCCGGCCAGGCTGCGGCGTGCACCGTAGAGCCGGGCGGTCCCGGTCATTCCCGGTCGCATGGTTCCTTCCGGATTGTCCACCAACAGGTCAAATACGTAAAACTTGGGCGGGTTTTGCCCCTTATATTTGCTCAGGTCGAGCAAACCGGGGGCAATATCGGACGACAAAGGGGCGATGCGGACGGTTCGCGCGTTCTGCTTGTGCATCATGCCATCCACCTGCAGGCGGGCAGGAGAATCGGCGCGAAATTTGTACATATCGAATTCCGAGACGTAGATGCGGGCGCGCAGCTGGGTCAGCTCGCCGATCTCGGCCAGTTCGGCGCCTTCGGGCACGGACGCGCCCAGTTTGTCGCTAAGGCGCGGGGTCAGAACTACTCCGGAGATGGGGGTATCGACGGCGAGGCTGGCAGCCTCGGAACCGAACTGGCGGGCTTGCTGGCTGAGCCGATCGCGATCGGTGGCGGCGGGGCCGAAATCGGCATAGTGCAGGAATTCGGAATTGGCTTTTTCGGTCGCCATTGCGAGATCGGCCTGGCTGCCGGCTACTTTTGCATCAAGGCGCAGGTTGGTCATCTGCAGGATGGGTGCTCCGGCCTGGACTTGCTGGCCTTCGTCGGCATAGACGCGGGCGACTGTGCCGGGAACGAGGGCGCGAATCGTGGCTACTTTGCCCGGTTCGAGGACGAAACGTCCCACCGCCGTTTCGTGCCAGAGAGGCAGGAACATAAGGACCATGGCCACGGCGGAGAGGATGAGTTTGCGGGTGGGATTGAACCAGGCGGCGATGCGGTCTTTTTTGTCGAGATAGACGAATTTCATAAAGTTCCAGAAAGTACGGAGACGGCCGCGGAAGATGAGGTAGGCCGTCCCGTATTCGAACAGGAAGCCCCAATCTGCGCTGAAATTACGGGCGATGTTGCCGATGAAGGAGGCGAAAACGTACAAGACGGTATAGCTGTAAAGGCCGGAAAGAATCGCGTAAATGACATAACCGGGGCGGCGGCGCGGGGGAACGTAAGGAACGTCGACCGGCAGGCGCCACAAATTTCGCTTTACCCAAGAAGACAGATATAGGGTCGACGCTTCCTTCAAATCCGCGATTCCCAATAAATCGCACATGATGTAGTAGCCGTCGAGCTTCATCAAGGGATTCCAGTTGATGAGAACGACGGCGATGCCGGTGAAGAGGATGATGGTGTAGGCGAAATCGTGGAGTGGAGTGTTGGGAGGTGTTCCCCACCAGACGGGCGTGACCAGGGCGCAGATGACGAGTTCGGCATAGACGCCGGAGACGGCAATCATCAGGCGCTGAAAACGGTCGGCCTTGACCTCACCGGCGGTAGTGTCGGTATAGAACGCCGGGGCGAGATAGATAAGCAGGAAGCCCATGGCCGGGACCGGTGCGCCGTAATGTTTGCAAGTCAGACCGTGGCCGATCTCGTGGATGCAGAGCAAGACGGAGCCAATTATCCAGAAAGCGGCGACGTCGAACCAGCTCTTATCGGCGAAGTTGTAGAACTCGAGAGTATCTCGGCCAACTTCGCTCCAATGAGTGATGAAGATCCCGGCGGTCAGAGCAAAAGCCAGAAGAGTCAAAGCGACGCACCAGGGCGCATACATGAAGCTGATGCGACGATAGAGCGAGGTCAGAAACCGGTCAGGATTCACTGCAGGGAACTTGATCTCGGAGAGGTCACCCCAGTTCGTTTTCTTCTGAAGACGCCGTCGTTCGTTGGCGTTCTTTTGCATCAGCTTGATATTTTTTTCTTGCGTTGTCTGGTGCCAAAAATTCATGGCGTCAATGTCAGCCGCGAAGTCACGAACCGTCTCTTCCGAGTATTGGACCCCGGTTTGTGCGGAGTAGAGGTCGGCGATTTCGGCGAAGGAGCGCTGTCCATTGAAGAGCTGAATTAACTGCCAGGTATCGGGAGGGAAAGTAAACAGGGCATCGACGCCGGGGACGAAAGCCCGGACCTCGCGCTTACCTTCCTCAAAGTGTTCGCGGAATACGACGTCGGGATGGACGCGGGGAGGACGCTCGCTGATGAGCTTGGCGGGAAGCTCAGGCAGCGCAACGTTGAGGGCCTGAGTGATATTCATTGCAGGGCATCGAAAGTGATGTTGGCGTCCATGCCGGGGCGCAGGTCGCCGCGGGGGCCTTCGAGTTGCACAAGGACTTCGAAGGTGCTGCTGGCGGGATCGACCACCGGGCTGACTTCGAGCACCCGGGTTTTGTAGTTCTGGCCGGGAAGATCGGGGGTGGTGAGCGGGAGTTCCTGGCCGCGCTTGACTCGGCCGATATAGCGTTCGGGCATGGTGAAACGCATCCGGAGAGGCCCGTCCCCGGTGATCCAGAAGAGACGATCGCCCCGGGCGACCTGCTGGCCTTCGCGGACATAGCGGCGGGCGACGACTCCGGAAAACGGAGCGCGAATGCGGGTTTTCTCCACTTCCAGTTCCAGGGACTGCTGGTTGGCTTTGTCGGTGACCAGCATCTGCACGACTCGTTGAACTTCGTAATGTTCCTCTTCAGCCTTGTATTTGGCGTGTTCGAATTGCTCGAGAGGAATGAGCTGATAGTCCCAGAGTTTCTTGGCGCGCTCGTAATCGGCATCGAGAACTTTGGCCTCGGATTTCCAGCTATTGAGGCCAGCTTCGGTGCTGAGAGTTTTGGAGCGGGCGGCTTCGAGTTCTGCGGAAAGCTGGCGGTCGTCGAGTTCTGCGAGCACATCGCCGGCCGTGACGCGGGCGCCGACATCGGAGTTCAGCTTGGCCACGATGCCTTCGCGCTGGGCGAGCAGATCGAGTTGATGCTCAACTACGAGCGGACCGGAGACGGTGAAAGGCTTCTCGGCGCTGGGTGGATTGGGAGCGTTGGGCGGAGCCGCGGGTGGGGGAGCGGTCGCAGCAGAGACGCGGTCAGGAGTTTGCACCGAGCAGGCGGAAAAGATGAGCAGCCCCAATGCCAGCGGAAGAGAGGCGAAGATGTGACGTTTCATGCGAGGCTCCCTTAAACTCCAAACCACGACCACACTCCTGAATACAGCCAGACCAGCGGCCTGCGGAACAGCACATAACCGGAGGGATACCAGCCCACGCGTACTTTGCCGCGGCCTTCCATGCCGGCGCGAATGGCTGCATCGGGATTGGCGATGGCAACGCGCGCGAAGAAAACCCGCGCATCGCCCAGCAGGGCGCCCTTCGGACTGACGAGGGCTACGCTGCCATGAAAAGTTCGAGTGGGGAAGCTGTTGAGCTTCACCGATGCTGGAGAACCGGCGCGCAGCAAGGCGGCATCGGTATCGTCGATGGCGACATCGACGACGGCGCGGGAGGTGTCGACGACTTCGGCAAAGCTGTCTCCGTATTGCAGGCGGCGGCCGACCATGTTTTGAACATGTGGAGTGGCGACAATGCCGTCGATGGGCGAGCGCAATTGGGTTTTGTCGAGTAATTCCTGATCGCGGCTAAGTTCCGATTTCCAGTAATCCGCTTGCACACGCTGAACGCCGGCGCTGGTGCCATCGTTGGAGGCCAGGGCGCGGTTCATCTCCAACAAAGCGGTTTGATATTTGGACTGAGCCTGGGCGAGCATGCCACGGAAATCCCAGTCGGCCAGTGCGGCGATGACTTGCCCCCGGGTGACTCGATCGCCCTCGTGCACATAGACGTTGCGAACGACGCCTTCGACCTCGGGCTGCACCTGGGCCGAATGGAGCGGGGCGACGAGAGCGTCTCCGTCGACGCGCATGGGCAAGGGAAACACGGCCAGGAAGATCAGCAACAGTGCGGATGCGGTGAGAATCAACGCGCGGCGCCGCTTCTCCATGGCCATAAATTTCCGTTTCTTTTCGAGCATGGGCTCGAGAACGGAAATGAATGGGACCTCTTTATACATTTGCGCATTGCGCAAGGCGACGGTGGCCTGGCCGGCGATCACTTGCAGGACTTCGATATGGGCGGGAGAAAGGAAGTCGGGGTCGGGGCTGACCAGGCCCAGGATGCCGACGCGGCCGGTGTCGTCGTTCAGGGGGATGGCGTAGAAGGCGCGCATACCGGAGGTTTCGAAATAGCTCTTGAATTTGGCGCGGGTTTCTTCGCGCGGGCTGTCAATTTCCGCGCCATGCTGGGTGACATGGACGGGCCCATCGGATAACAGACTCCAGCGCAGAATCTGGTTGAGGGGCGCGATGTCGGAGGCATCGGGATCGAGTTGGGTTATGCCGGTGACCGCGCTCAACTTATATTTGCCACTCCGCTGCAGGGCGATGGCGGCGCGCTCATAGGGGATCAGAGCCTGGGGAGCATCAACGATCGTCTGCAACACTCTCTCCAAGTTGAGCGTGGAAGTGATTTCGCGGCTTACCGTGACCAGCATTTCGAGAACCTCGACTTTGCGCTCGGCCAGCAGCAGGCTGGCATTGTGCAGGGCGATGCTGGCGGTTTCATTCAGGCTGGTAAGGATGAAGAGGTCGTCTTCGTCGAAAGGCGCTCCGTCGAGGCGATTGAGGGCTTCAACCACTCCCACCAGCGAGCCTTTATCGATTAGCGGGACGACCATGATCGACTGGACCTGGCCGTCTTCGACGCTCTGGTTGCGGCGAGCGAGACGCTCGTCCGACGGGTCGTGTATCAATGCCGGCTCGCCGTTGTTGGAGACATCGGCAGCGATGCCTTCGCCGATCTTCTGGGTCATATGCTGGCGAGTGGTCGGATCGTCGCCCGCTTGATGCATCAGCAAGAGGCTTTCGTCGCCCTGAAGCAGCCAGATGTTCACGGCGGCGCATTCGAGCATCTCGCGCATTTTGCCGCCGATGATGGGAAGCAGTTCATCCATCTCGAGAGTCGAGCTGAAGACTTTTTCGATGTCGTAGAACTGGGTGAGGCGGGTGATGGAGTTGAGCGAATTGTTGCGCTCTTCTTCATAAGCTTGCGAGGCTTTCAGAGCGCGAGCGGCAAGATCGCAAAAGGGTTCGAGTTCGTCGAGAGTTGCGCGATCGGGAATAGTGTCGAAACTGAGAATCTCCATGGCTCCGAGGAGGAAGTCATCGGCCAGCAGGGGAAGGCATAGCAGCGCCTTGAAGGTGCGGCGAATATTGAGGTGGGCATATTCTTCGCGCACCAGGGTTCGGCCTTCGTAGATCGCGGGTACGGAGTCGCGCAGCAAGGAGCCGAGGGTTCCAGATTCTGCGCGCACGGTCTGGTCGGGCTGGGCGTCGTCGCCGGCGGTGGCACAGGAAGACCAGCACAGGCCCTCATCACCCTCCTGTAACAGGTATAGGATGGAGGTCGCGCCAGGAAAGTGTTCGAGGATGGCCTGGGCGGTCAAACGGGCGCGTGCGCCAGTTTCGCTGGCGGCGAGCAGCCGCGAGGCAAAGCCCGCAAGATTGAGGTCCAGATTCGAACCTGGGGTGGTTGTCATGATTTGTGCTTCGAGACCGCACAACCGGCGCCGGGGGGAGAGCGACTTCAAACTTGCAAAAATCGCAAGCTTCTTCTAATTTGAGCGGGCACTGTATCAGAGGCTTTGCTCAGAGTCAACATAATCTCCTTTGCGGGGGAGTTCAATTCGGGGTAAGGCGAGGGCGGCGTGGAAATTGAAGTCCGTAACCGGGGGGAAGTGAAGCTGGTGAAACTGACGGGCAGGCTCACACTGGGCGATGCGGTGGACCGGTTGCGGGCCACGCTGGATGACCTGTTGGCCACCGGGGCAAATCAGTATGTACTCGATCTCGGCGACGTGGCCATGGTCGATTCCAGCGGGATCGGGTTGCTGGTCATGTACCTGAATCATGCGAAGCAGCGAGGCGGATCGCTGAAGCTGTTGAATCCTTCGAAATTCGCAGTGCAAACCCTCAAGATGATCGGACTGTTAAACCTGTTTCAGGTTTTTCAGGACCCGGAAGCGGCGGTCGCTTCCTTCCAAGGCTAAAATCTCTTCAGGACTTCTCTTCAATTAGTTTTAGCCGTGAAGGTGTGCCTGCATGAAATTCGATCGAGCGTTGCTACAGAGTTTGCCCAAGGTGCTACTGCATGAGCATCTGGATGGAGTGCTGCGGCCCGGGACTGTGATTGAACTGGCGGAAAGCGCCGGCTACACGGATCTTCCCACGAACGATCCAGAGGCGCTCGGGAAGTGGTTTCATCACGGGGCCAACCAGGGGAGTCTGGCGAAATATCTGGAGGGATTCAAGCACACGATTGCGGTCATGCAGACGGAAGAAGCGCTGGAGCGCGTGGCCTACGAGCAAGCGGAAGATTTGAGCCGAGATGGCATCGTCTACTACGAGACCCGATTCGCGCCGGTGTTCCATAGCAAGAAGGGATTGACTCATCAGCAGGTCGTGGCCGCGGTGTTGAAGGGGATGGCGCGAGGCCGGCAGGACTTCGGGATTCAGTCGGATCTGATCATTTGCGCGATGCGCAATATGAATGTGTCGCTCGAGATGGCGGAGTTGGCGGTGGATTTCCGGGCGCGCGGCGTGGTCGGCTTCGATCTGGCCGGAGAAGAGGGCGGGTTTCCTCCCAAGAAGCACGTGGAGGCCTTCCACTACATTCAGCGGGAGAATTTCAACATTACGATTCATGCGGGCGAAGGCTTCGGCAAAGAGTCGATCTGGCAGGCGATCCAATACTGCGGAGCGCACCGGATCGGCCACGGGACGCGGCTAATCGACGATATTGCCGTGGCCGACGGAAAAGCGGTCAAGCTGGGCGATCTGGCGCAATATGTGCTGGACAAGAGAATACCGTTGGAACTCTGTCTGCTCAGCAACGTGCATACGGGAGCGACGCCGAGTCTGGCGCAGCACCCTTTCAAGATTCTCTATCAGGAGAAATTTCGGGTGACGCTAAATACCGACAACCGGCTGATGAGTGATACCAACATGAGCAAAGAATTCGAGGCAGCGGCGGAAACTTTCGGGCTCAGCCTGGATGACTTCGAAAAGATTACGATCAATGCCATGAAGAGCGCGTTTCTTCCCTATGGGCAGCGCTGCGATCTGATCTACAAGATCATCAAGCCGGGGTATGCGCGGGTGCGCGAAAGGCTGGCGGGCAAGGAGTTCAAGTAATCTCGATTGATTTTGATTCCCGGATCAAGTTTTCCCGGCGAAAGTTTCCGAGTCGAATCCATGGATAATCCCTTTATGGCGCGCGCGATTCAGCTCTCTCTCGACAACGTTTTGTCGGGAAATGGCGGGCCCTTTGGAGCGGTGGTGGTGCGCCACGGCAGCATCATTGCAGAGGGAGTCAATCGGGTTACGGCGACCAACGATCCGACCGCACATGCAGAAATGAACGCCGTTCGGGAGGCTTGTGCCAAGCTGGAAAGTTTCGAGTTGAGGGAGTGCGAATTGTACAGTTCGTGTGAGCCGTGTCCGATGTGCCTGGGCGCGTGCTATTGGGCGCGATTAGCGCGCATTTATTTCGCAAATTCGGCGGCGGATGCTTCCGTCATCGGCTTTGACGATTCCTTTATCTACCGCGAATTGGCTCTGGACTTTGGACAGCGCTCGATTCCGATGGGTGCGATGATGCGCGAGCAGGCGCAGGCTGCCTTCCGAGCCTGGAAACAGAAGCCGGGCAAGATCCAGTATTAAGATCGGTCGAAAGGGAAAGGGCGTGTCCTGGGACACGGCCCTGCACGCCCACACAGAATTCCTCTAAAGAATTACTTCTTGATCATGAAGATCTTGCGACCGGGTAAGATGCCCTGCGCCGTGGTCACTTGAATGTGGCCGCTGGTCGCGCGAGCGGGAACGACTGCGCTCAAGTGGGTGTCGGAGAGCACGGTGAACGCGGCCGGGACGCCGTTGAATGTGACCGAAGTTGTGCCTTTCAGGTGAGTGCCGAGAATCAGGACCGACTGCCCGGCTTTACCGTTGAAAATCGGCATGTTGACGAACGGGGTCAGGTCCATGTTCAGGCTGTAGACGGTGCCGTCGTTCTTGGTGCCGCCGAATTCGGTCACACCATAAAGGATGCCGTTGGTCGACTGCACCGGAGGGGCGAGCGGGGACATCTGCAGCAGATTCGCTGTGTTATTGAAGCTGTAGAGATCGGTGTAGGTTCCGCTGGTGGTGGTGTTGAACAGGATTCCGTTGGCATAGGCGCCGCCGTCGGAAGTGGAGCCATAATAATTGCCGTCAGTGGCGAGGAGCAGTCCGGCGCCCGGGAAGGTGCCGTCGCCGAAGGTGGCGCCAAAGCTGTGCAGCACGGTGACGACAAGGCTGGGAGTGACCTGATAGATGGTGCCTTCGCCGTTGGTGCCGCCATCTTGCGTGGTGCTATAGAAATTTCCGTTGGAGGCTTGCACCAGGGGACCGATCGGGAATGATCCGCCCGCGCCGCAGGGGAAGCTGTAGGTGCTGTTAACGATGCCCGCGGTAGACATCTTGATGATGGTTCCGCAATAGGAGGTGCCGCCCTGGGAGACGGGGATGTAGAGATATCCGTCGGTGCCCTGCGTGGGCGGTGCGATGGGCGCCAAGCCGTGAAAGACATCAAAATTATAGATGGTGGTATAGGTGCCCGAAGTGGTGATCCTGTAGACGACGCCGTTGCCGGATTTTCCGCCGCCGCTGGCAGTGCCGTAAAAGTTGCCGTCGGAAGCGAGAATGGGAGGTCCCCAAGGAAACGCGGCGTCCAGAAAGCTGTTGAAGTTGTGCAGGATGGTGATGGTGCCACCCTGCGTCATCTGGAAGACGACGCCCTGGGAGTTGGTACCGCCCTGCTGGGTAGTGCCATAGAAGTTGCCGTCGGAGCCAAGGGTGAGGCCGCCGGTGGGATAGGCGCCATCGGAGGGTCCGTTGGCAAAGCTGTGAATGATCTTCTGGGAGCCGGAAGTGCTCATGGTGAATGCAGTGCCGTATGCCTCGGCGCCGCCGTTATAAGTAGTGCCGTAGAGATTGCCGTTGGTGCCCTGCACCAGGGTGACGTACCAGGGAGTAGCGCCGCTGGTCGCGTTGTCGGCAAAGTTGTACATGGTGGTGACGGTCTGCGCCTGGCCGAGGGTGGCGGCGCAGAACAGGGCGAGGCCAAACAAGAGCGCTCTCCGAGCGCTGAGCATCAGCGAATGGCGAGATGGACGGCGCGAGAATTCCGCGGTCTGGATGGAACCCATAAATCCCCCACTGAACTGGAGTCGGAATGTAGTGCACAAAGGAGGGAGAATGCACTCTGCATTGAAAAGCTAACGCGTTCTGCAGGGCTCCGCAAGATGAAGAAAATTGCACAGTCAACCGTTGAACATGCGGGCTGGGTGTGGACTGGCGAGTGGGCAAACCGGGGCGGATGGTGAGGCCGGAAGCGGGATTCAGGAGGGGCGGCGGGCCTCGGCCTCCGCGAGCCATCCCCGGCGCAATTGGCCGTCGGGAATGCCCGAGAGATAGGGCTTAATGTCGAGGATGGGCGTGGCATCAAGCATGTCGAGACCGCGCACGCGTAAGAGCCGGCCTTCGCGGCCAAGCAATTCCACGGTGGTGAGCCCGATGGGATTCGGACGCCTTGGGGAGCGGGTGGCGAAGACGCCGTGGGCGCGATTGTCGCAAGGCGGAGTGCCGCAGAGTTCGAAATCTCCCGCGCGGTCAAACACCCACAGGACGAGCAGGTGAGAGAAGCCCTCGATGTCAGCGAGCCCGGCCTCGAATTGCGGAAGGATTTCGAGAATGCCTTCGGCTTGGTGTTTGGCGCCGAGGCCTTTGGGAACTTCCTGCGTAGTTTTAAAAGGACTGCGAACGTAGCCGATAGGCTGGGGAGAAAACATCGAAGTCGTTTCCTAGATTAGTGTGTCACAAGTTCCATATCAAAATCTTTAAACGGACTCGACCAAACTGCTCAGGTGTGGGGAAGAGAATACGGCGCGAGGGCGGGACGCCCTCACAACAGCCGGCAAGATGCCGGCGCTTACTGTTCTTCGAGCCAGCGTTATTCTTTTTTCTCCAGCGGCTGGCGAGACAGGCGGGTTCGATGGGTTTGCGCGGAAGCATCTGATCTCGCGGCGATCTCCATCACGTGCGAGTCGCGAAAGCCCTCGTAGCGGATGCGGGTGATAGTTTCGAGATCAACTTTTTCCTGGGACAAAAGTGCTGGAACGAAAACGAAAATCAAAACGATGGGACAGAGGAATCGCGCAGACCTCTTCATGATCGGCTCCTGACGGGAAATCAATCGGGGATTATACAACTTGGAATTGCAGGTTGTAGATTGACGATTTGAGAATGCAGATCCTTGGGTGTGGTGTTTTGGTCGGCAATCTGAGATTTGCAATTGCTAGGAATCGGTCTTGGCCTTCGGCTCTTTGCGGTGCTCTTCCGTATCCACGGAGTAGAGCATGTAGTGATCGAAGCTGTGGCGGCGGTAGTAACGATGTTTTCGGAAATTGAAATAGATTTCTGCGCTCTTGGGCAGCCAGAGCGTGGTCTTTTTTTTGGAGAAGGGGATTGGACCGTATTCCACAACCTGGTGCTCGCTGAGGAGTTGAATTTCGGGCATGGGCTTCAGCATCTCGGCTTCGATGCGGATGATCTGGAATTTGTCGGCCGTGATCCAAGCCCGGCCTTTCAGCCCAACGGAATGCATCTGATTGCCGACTTTGTAGCTGTTCATGCGGTTGGGGCGATCGTCACGCTGGCGAAAGTGGACCAGCCAGGTGGCCTGGCCCTGCCAATCGCCCAGCCCCTCACAAACCATGTCGAAGTTGTCCCGCATGTCGGGATGGAAAACCAGGGCCAAGGCAGCGAATCCGGTGCTGGCGATATGGTCGGGATATTCCTGCACGCTAAGCTTGTCAGCGCGGTATTCGTCGACCGCGAGAGATCCGTGCTCCGGCTCCGAAATCGATGCCACATAATTGTACTTGCGGATTTCGGTGCGAAGGGGAACGCCGAAAGGATCGAGCGGCTGGTGCAGCAAATCTTCTACCGCGGCGAAGCGGGACACGTCATCCACGAATTCCTGCACGCGGCGGCCGGATTCTTCGATGACCTGCGCGGCAGGGCATGCGACCGCCGCTGCAACCGTGGGTCTCACGTCGTCAACGCCGGGCGGTTGCCAGGCTTTTACCCACAGCGGGGGTGGAGAGAGCGCAGCCAGAGGGTCAATCCCAGGCGCTTTGGTTGCCGTAATTGCAGGTTGATCCACGGTTGCGGTGTTCGCGCTGCGGTCGGTAATCCATGCGATCAATCCGCGAACCTGTCCGGCCATGGGATGGCGCGGAGACTCTTCGAGAAAAGTATTCAAAGCTTGGAGGCCTTGCTGGTCCTCGCCGAGTCCGAGCAGAGCCTGGCCGAGTACAAGCTGCGCGGGGCCGGCGGCCGCTTTGCCTTTCGCGATCGCAACCTGGGCTTCGTCGCGGGCCTTGCCGTAATCGTTCTGGCGAAGATAAGCGTCGGCCAGCAGGTTATGGGGAAGCCAGCCGTCGGCATCGGCGAGCACGGCGCGTTCCAGGGCTGATTTCGCCGCGGGATAATCTTCCCGCTCCAGGCCAGCCTGGCCCAGCAGGGTCAACGCTTGGGCATTGTGCGGGTTCAGATTGGCAGCGGTTCCAAGATAGGTTCCAGCCTGCGCAAAATCTTTTTTCTGAAAATATAAGTACCCGAGCAGGAAATTCAATTCCGCGCTCGACGGAGCCAGCTTGTAAGCCTGATCCAGCTCTTTCTGCGCGTGTGTAAGGTTTCCAGACTTCAAAAAGGAGATTGCGAGCTTGGCCTCTTTCCTCGCCTTGGGGGACATGATGCTGGTGACCACGTCAAGATTGATGGCCTCGGGATCTCGTCGCAGGACAAGGTTGATTTCCGCGGGACGCAAAGAACTGTTGACCTGCAATTCCTGGTGAGTGCTCACATATCCGACCGCGCTGGCTTCGACGTCATAACTTCCGTAGGGAACGTTGGTGAAAACGCCCTTGGACGTATCCTCCGTCGTCTGCCACAGCACGGATTGATCCGAAAGATTGACCAGCTTCAGTAAAGCCTGGCGGTCGAGTTTTACCGAGGTGCGCTCAGCGAATACCGAAAAGATGAGGACTCCCGTTCCGGGCGCGGTTTGGTAGGCGACCGAAACGTTCTGCAGCGGCTGGGGGTCGTTGAGAAGACCGCCGCGCTGCGACCATGCGACTGAGGCCAGCAGACACAGTGAAAGCAGGCGGGCAGCGGAGAGTCGTGCGGAAGAAAACATGGGCATGGCGCAGCCCCGAGGTACGCGAACGCAAGTGTGGCACAGGGCTCCGAAGGGGTCAAATAGAGCTTTTCCCGCTCGAATGATTTGTCCTGGCGACGACAGTGCATCACTTAGGGTGAAGTTTTGGGCGCTTCGGTCTGTTTTTGATCCGGAGACTCGGGGGTCGTTTCCTCGTCCCCGGTGCTCTTCTGGATATATTGGACGATCAGCGATATACGACGATTGCTGGGGTCGAGGGGAGCGTCGGGTTTGCGGAGCCGCTGGTCGGCGAAGCCCCGGACCTGCATGACTTGATCGGCACGAACGCCGTTGGCTTGCATGACGCGGCGGGCGGCGTTGGCGCGGTCGGCGGAGAGTTCCCAGTTCCCGTAGGTCGCTGAGGGGGCGTAGGGTTGGGAATCGGTATGGCCTTCAATGGAGAGCTTGTTGGGAAGGCCGCCGACCTCCTGCGCCAGCTTCACCAGCAGTTCGGCTCCATCCGGCTTGAGCTTGGCGCTTCCGGTATCGAAGAAAGTTCCGGTGGCGGATTCGGAGAGCTCGATGCGAAGGCCCTCGGCAGTTACGGTCATTTCGATATGGCTCTTGAGCGTTTCAAAGTCCGACATCTGGCGCACGGCTTGTTGCAGCTGGTCCTTCAACTTGGGAATGTTGTCGCGGGTGAGGACAAAGTTTTCTCCTGCACCTTGCATGTTGGAGCCAACTTTCTTGGAAGTTCCGGTGGGATCTTTGAAATATCCGCCCACCGCAACCTGGATCTCCTTGCTGCTGTTGAGAAGCCATAGCACGATGAAGAGCGCCATCATGGCCGTGACGAAATCGGCATAGGCGACTTTCCAGGCGCCGCCATGATGGCCGCCGTGATCGCCTTTTTTCCTAAGGACGATAATGGGACGCGGTTTGTCGCTCAGGTTGGACATATCAGGCTGAGGCGGCGCCGGCCGCCGGGGCCACAGGAGCGGCGGCGCCTCCGCCACGGCAGACTTGCTCGAGTTCCTGGAATGAGGGTCGCACGTGGCCGGGTATGGCGCGGCGCGCTACTTCCACCGCCATGATGGGCGCCGTGCCTTTGAGAAACGACACCATGAAAACGCGCAGCACGTAAAGGAATGCATGTTCTTCTTCTGCGGCTTTGGACATATTGGCGGCGATAGGACCGACCAAGCCGTAACAGAGCAGGATTCCTAGAAAAGTACCGACCAGTGCGGCGGCAACTTTGCGGCCAATTTCTTCAGGAGGTCCGCCCAGAGCGCCCATCGTAATGACGACGCCAAGAACGGCCGCGACGATGCCGAGACCGGGAAGCGAGTCGGCCATGGTGGTCAGCGAGGCCGTGGGCTGGGTAGCATCATGGTGCTGGACTTCCATATCAAGATCGAGCATCTGATCGAGATCGAAAGCGTCGACTCCCGTAATCGCCATGCGCAACGAATCGCAAACGAAGTCGCGCACGTGATGATTGTTGAGAAAGTCGGGATTTTGGGAAAAGATCGGGCTCTTTTCCGGTTCTTCGACATCGGATTCGAGGGCCATCAAGCCATCCTTGCGGGCCTTATTGAATAGGTCATACATCATCTTCAGGGTGGTGAGGTAAGTCTGGGTGCCGAATTTGGAACTGCCGAAGACGCCGGCGATTCCCGCCGCAATTTTCTTGATGATATGGAGGGGGTTGGCTACGAGGACGGTGCCGATGGCTGCGCCTCCGATGATCAGCAATTCGGCGGGCTGCAGAAGCACTCGTATATTGCCGTGTTCCATGAGATATCCGGCAACGATGCAGCCGAAGACGACGACGATGCCGATGATGGCAAACATTACTGGCTTCCTTGAGCTGGAGTCGCGGCGCGGGCCATTTCTGTGGCGGTGGGCAGTGACTTCTGAGCACGCTCGATGAGAGATGAAACCGAGTCTTCCGTTTGCGGCGTGGCTTGGCCAACGGAAATCGGCAAGGACCGCCGCTCGCCCCACCACTCGATTGAGTCGTTATGCACCATGCTGGTGAGTCGCTCGCGCACCGAGGGCAGCGCGTCTTCGCGGCATCCGTTCAGGATGACGAGGAACTGATCGTGACTCCAGCGCCCGAGGAAATCGGTTTGCCAGAGGGCGCTTTTGAGCGTGTGCGCGAGTGCCCGCAATAACGAAGAGGCGGCTTCGAGGCCGAACGAAGCGCGGAAGCGGTCGAGTCCTTCGATCCGGAAGCAGAGAACGGCAAAGGGAAGCTGCATTTGGAGGAAAGAACGGAGGCTTTCACGCAGATGAAATTGCATGGCTACGTGGCTGGTGACGCCGGTGATTTCATCCATGGCGCCGGATGCATCCACCGCGTTGCGGTCATCAAGATTGAACGAGGCGAGATCTTCAAAGATCTCGACCGCGCCGATGATGGAGCCGTGTACATTGCGCACCGGAACCGCGCGGGCTCGCACTGGAACCTCGTGTCCCGATTTGTGCTGCAGGAACATGATCCTGTCGACCAGTTGTGCGTTCTTGATCGCGCTAGCCAGCGGGCACTCTGGTTTGCAGACCTCGCCATCGGATCGGCCGCAATGCAGCCGGGCCACATCGGCGCAGCCACGCCCCACCACGTCATGGCGCAGGCGCCCCGTAATCCGTTCGGCGCCGCTGCTCCAAAATAAAACTCTCGTGTGTATGTCGATGACACAGAGGCCTGTTGGTAGGTTTTCGAGAATGCTGCGGCAGATTTCGGAGTCGTCGAAGGCAGACATGAGAGTGCGCGGAAGCACCGCGGCTATGCCATTCATCGGCAAAAATCCACAGGACTTCAAATGCGTGGGCGCGCATAGCTGGCTGGAAAAGCTGTATTTCCTGTCACATACGGGGCTGGCACTTTTGTGGTAGGGATGGCCCGAAAGTGCCATAGGCAGAAACCTGCACCCGGCATATTTTCTTGGGTGAGCAGTTCTGGGGGAGGGCTGCCCGGGCGTCCTGGACTCGAAAGAGTTCCAGGGCGCTCGTCATTTTGGGGTGAATTTTTATCGGACGGATTTCATCCTCACACTGTGTGGTCCCCGTTCCCGTGGTGCTTCAGATTTCAAAATCTCTAACACAGGGGGAGGGGAATGCGGAGAACGGTGCTCGCGACTGATGTGGTCTTACCGTTTGTAAGTTCCCATCAACTCAGCCGTGGCCCGCGTGTGGTCCTTCATCGCGGCTTCGAGTTCGGGCTTGCCTGCTTCTGAGTTCAGACTCACCTTTGTGTCCAAGGCAAACAGCTTGAAGAAGTAACGATGCGGCTTGCCGGCAGGCGGACAGGGACCGTTGTAGCCAGGCTTATGAAAGTCATTCTGGCCTTGCTCGGAGCCATCGGGCAGGTGAGTAGTCTTGCTCACGCCCTTGGGCAGCGAGCGCAAATTGGCCGGCAGATTCCAGATCACCCAGTGATTCCAGTTTCCGACCGGCGCGTCAGGATCGTCGACCAGGAGCGCGAAAGCCTTGGTTCCGGCGGGAGAATCAGTCCAGGTCAGCGGCGGAGAAACGTCGGCGCCGTCGCAGGTGAATTTCTTGGGAATCGTGCCGCCATTGGTGAACGCTGAACTGGAGATGGTCAGAGACATAGATTGCACTCCGGAGTTAATTGCGAAGGCGCGCGATCGCAACGCAAGTGTGCAGCAGGCGATGATGACGGTCGCGGCGATCAGGAGCAGGGCGCGCGCTGGCTTTAAGAATTGCTTTCGAACCTGCAGGGATGTAATCACGCTGGCCCTCCGCGGTTAGTTCGTGGAGATGGTGAAATTCACGGTAATTCTGGCCTGGGTGTCGACCGCTTGGTTGCCTTGATAGTGCGGCTTGAAGTGCCATTGGCGGACGGCTTCCTGTGCCGCGTTAGCCAGGATCGGAGGTCCGCTGAGCACGCGCAGATCCCGAATCATGCCATCGCGCCCAATCAAGGCGAGCAGAATCACGGACCCTTCCACTTTCATTTGGCGGGCCAGCATGGGATACCCGGGCCTCACCGAATGAACGACGACGTCATCGGTGTCGGCAGAAACTTGAACCCGCTCGGCAGCCTGGCTGGTTACGCTGGCCGCGCTGTCATTGGCGGGTTCGGCGACTTGCGGTGGAGAAGGCGATCCTGCCTGCAATTCGACTCGCGTCGAATTCGATCCGGGATGAACCAAGCGGTGGTTGTCCCCGGCGACGACCTCTACTTCGAGAGGCGGAAGTACGGTCCGGCTGTCGATGGTGACCGGTTGCGGCGGAGTGGATGGCTCCGGCGCAGATGTTGCTTGTGCAACGGAAGGCTTGCGATGCGGCGGACGCGGGCGTGCTTCGTGCGGCGTCGCCGCCGTTGGCTGGACCGGGGTGGGGTTTGACGAAGCTGCGGTCGTGGGTTGCGGCAGTTGGTCTTGCGCTTCCTGGGCGTTTGGGAACCAGAAATCACGATCGTGATAGAGGACGAAGACCAATACTGCGAGCAATAGCGTCAGCGCAAACACCATCAAGCGTTGTTGCTTGAGCCCGGGTTGCGGTGGGCGCAATGGCGGGCGCAACCGGGGAATATCCGTTTTGGGGGGCAACGGCTTCAGTTCAAGCATGGGCGCCTAGCGTTCCGGCAATTTTGCTGAGGATAGTATCCCTGAAGCGGGGAGAAAAGGCCATAGAAACAACGCTCTGCTCGCCCCGGCGTGTGCAAAATTTTCTGGTCTTCATTAGCATGCCGGCGTAACTTTGCAGGACGGTGGGAATCCGATCTGAAGCGATCGGAGTTTTTGCATGGAGCTAGAGAACGCCAATCCGGAGCAGGAAAAAGATCCTGGGACTCAGCCCGAGCAATCGGAGACACACTCTGAAGCCGCAAAAGATGCGGAGAAGAGAGCGGATGAACCACTCCCGCGGGAGGCTGCGCCGTCCATCGTTCGCGCAACCATGGACGAACGGAAGCTGGCGAGCCGGTCACGCAGGGAATTGCTCAAAGTTGCTCCCGTGCTCGTGCTGGGCGCGTTTGCGATTCCGAGCCTGCAGGAGACGGTGCTCAAGAGAGGGCTGGGATTCAATGATTGGGCGTCAAAATTGTTGTTCCGCAGGGGACACCTAGCACCTACATTTGCCGATTCCGCGCTCACGCCGTTCGAGAAGTTCCCCATCAATGACTACGACGTGGATGATCCGGGAGTGATCTTAGAAAACTGGACACTGACCGTGGGGGGCGCGGTGCAGAAGCCCGGCGACTACCGACTGGACCGGATACAAGGTTTGCCGCGCATCCGGCAGAACACGAGGCACGTCTGCGTCGAAGGCTGGGATGTGATTGGGCGCTTCGGCGGGGCGCGGCTTTCGGATTTTCTGGTGATGATCGGCGCGGATACTTCCGCTCGTTATATTACCGTGGCGTGCGCGGACGATTACTACGAGTCGCTCGACATGGCGACGGCGCTGCATCCGCAGACGCTGCTTTGTTATGAGATGTATGACCAGCCGCTCACGCGCGAGCATGGGGCTCCACTGAGACTGCAGATTCCCACCAAGATTGGATACAAGCAGGCCAAATACCTGACCGATCTGAAAGTCACCAACGTCCTGGAGAAGGTCGGGTATTGGGAAGATCAGGGATATTCCGCGTTTTACGGGCTGTGATGAAAAGTTTCAAGGTTGCAAGGTTTCAAAGACCTTGGAGTTGGGCGACCTTGAAACCTTGAAACTTTGAAACCTGGAGTTTTTCATGAGCAGCACGGTCCTGGAGATCACCCGAGGCAAGGGCGAAGATACTGAGGTCGCTGGACGCGCCGCGTATGAGCATCCGCTGGTAGTGCGGCTTTGCCATTGGTTGAATGCTATCTCTTTGTTCGTGCTGGCGGGCAGCGGACTGCAGATTTTTCGGGCCTTCCCCAGCTTCGGCGCGAAAATCCCTCAAAAAGACTTGCTCAACTGGCCGAAATCCTTCGCCATTGGCGGATGGCTCGGCGGCGCACTGCAATGGCACCTGACGTTTATGTGGATTTATATCGCCACGGGCGTGATCTACGTCGGATATCAGATATTCAGCGGCAACTACCGGCAAGTTCTGTTTACGCGCCGAGACCTGCCAGGCGTCTGGCCGATGGTGAGGCACTATTTCTTTTTTGGTCCCAAGCCGGAGGTACGCGAGGCCTACAATCCGCTGCAGAAGAATGCATACACTTTAGCGATTGGGCTAGGAGTGCTCTCAGTGCTGACCGGCCTGGCGGTCTGGAAGCCGGTACAGTTTTCGTGGCTGGCGGCGCTGATGGGCGGATTTCATTGGGCGCGCTTGTGGCACTTCCTGGTGATGTGGGCGTTGTTGGCGTTCGTGTTCGGGCATCTGGTGATGGTGGTCATTCACGGCTGGAACAATTTCGTTTCCATGCTGACGGGTTGGAAGAAGGATCCAGAGTACTGACGCGCAGGGAAAGATGGCCCAACCGAACGTCGTATTGAATAACCCGGGGATGACGCGCGAGCAGGAATTGATCGCGCAGGCGCAGCGTGGGCAAAACGAGTTGTTCTATGAATTGGTCCGGCCGTATGAGAGGCGCGTCTATGCTGCGGCTCTGGCGATCCTGCGCAACGAATCGGATGCGGAAGATGTGGCGCAGGAGGCGATGCTGAAGGCGTTGGCGAATATCCGGCAATTTCGGGCGGAGGCGCGTTTCAGCACCTGGCTGATTCAGATCACGGTCAACGAAGCGTTGATGCGACGGCGGAGGGAACGCAACGCGGTCATGGAAGGCATTGATGATCGTCGCGATGAAGAGGGCGAATACACGCCGAGAGACTTCGCCGACTGGCGCGAAATTCCTTCCGAGGCGCTGGAGCGTAAGGAAGTTCGGCAGAAATTGGCCGAGGCTCTGGCCTCGTTAGACCGCAAGTACCGCGAAGTTTTCGTGCTGCGAGATATGGAGCAGTTGAATATTCAGGAGACGGCGGAGGCGCTGGGAATTTCGATCGCATCGGTGAAGACGCGGCTGCTGCGGGCGCGGCTGATGTTGCGCGATCTGCTCGCCGGAGGCTGGGAACAAGGCTGGTTCAGCCGACTGCCTTTTGAGAAGGGAACAAAGCCATGGTGAACCAGGAATCGGTGAACTGCGAGCAGGTGTGGCGCGCGATTTCGAGCTACCTCGAAGGCGATGTGGATGCCGGACTGCGCGCGGCCATGGACGCGCATTTCCGTACGTGCGCGCGCTGCAAGTCGGTGCTGGAGGGGACACGCAACGTAATCCGGTTATATGGTGACGAGCGCATGATCGAAGTGCCCAGCGGCTTTGGACGAAGGCTGGAGCGCAGGCTGGCCCGGAGCGGTCGCGTGCGCAGCCGGTGGGCGACGTGGTCGTCGTGGATGGTTCCGGTGGCTGCGATGCTAGTGATGGCTGGGGGATTGAAGGTGGCGAGCTCGCGGACTGTTCTGCATCCGCTAATGTCGGCGCATGCGCAGCCTGGGCATGGGATTCCTCCGGACATGATCGTTGTGGTGTCTGCGGACGCGAAGGAGTTTCACGTTCCGGGCTGCCCGTTTATTCACAACAAAAACAAAGAGCGAACCATGACGGCGACGGAGGCGCAGCGCGAGGGGTATGTACCCTGCGTGCGCTGCATGCGGAAGTATCTGGAAGTGGCAGCTGCGGGACATACTGAGGCGGGGCCTGAGGTTAGCGCGGACGCCGATGGTGACTGAACCTCAGTCCGGTCCAACGATGTAGTTTTTGAAACCATTCTGCGTTTGGCATGGAATTTGAATGCGAGGGCGAGGACGCCCTCGCGACGGCCGGCGAGACGCCGGCGCTACGAATGAGCGGGAGGGCGCTCGCGCCTTTCAATCCTCCGGCGGTTTCAAATTCTCGACAACAGAGGGGATGACTAGCAGGCCAGTTGGTCGCGTGTAAGCTTCAGGCCATTGAGGTTTCCCAGGGCGGTGACGGCGACCGCTTCGGTCCTGAAGTATTCGTTGGCCAGACTGGTTAAGTCTTCGGCGGTAACGGCTTCGATGCGCTGGATGAGTTCGTCGAGGTCGTAGAAGCGGTCGAAATACATTTCCTGGCGCGCCAGATTTGACATGCGCGAGGTGCTCGATTCGAGCGACAGCATCAGGCTTCCCTTGAGCTGAGCTTTGGAGCGCTTCAGTTCTTCTTCGGTCACCGGCTCGGACTTGAGCTTGTGGAATTCGCTGACCACCGATTGCACGACTTTGGCGGCGGAAGCAAGTGACGTGCCGGCGTAGACGGCCAGGCATCCGGTATCGCGATACGGGTTGAGGTCGCTGTAGATGGAATACGCCAGGCCCTGACGCTCCCGAATATTCTGGAACAGGCGCGAACTCATGCCACCGCCGAGCAAGGTATTGAGAATGTATCCGGCGTGGCGCTTCTCGTGCGCGATTGGATGGGCGGGCACTCCGACGCAGAGCTGCACCTGCTCGAGCGCTTTCTTATTGCGCAGGATGATGCGCGAAACGATCTTGGGCGCGGAGGAATGGAAGCCATTGCTCAGGGGCTTCATGTGCTTGAAGTGATCGGCAACCAGCTTTACGAATTCGTCATGATTCAGGTTGCCGGCCGCCGAAACAATGATGTTGCCGGGCGCGAAGCGGTGCGCGTAGGCGTCGAGTACGGGCGCGCGTTCGAAACGCTTCACGGTTTCCTTGGTGCCCAGGATCGGCTTGCCCAGCGGATGATCTTTCCAGAAATTCTGGGTGAAGATTTCGTGGACGAGATAATCGGGATTATCCTCGTCCATCTTGATTTCTTCCATGATCACGCCGCGTTCGCGCGCGATGTCGGCGGCATCAAACACGGGGTTGAGAACCAGGTCACTGAGAATGTCGAGCGCGGTGGGCACATGCTCATCGAGGACTTTCACATTGAAGCAGATGCACTCTTTGGCGGTGAAGGCGTCCATATTGCCGCCGATGGAATCGACCTGGCGCGCGATGTCTTCAGCGGAACGATGCGTCGTGCCTTTGAAGACCATGTGCTCGATGAAGTGGGAGATACCGTTCCATTCGGCATCTTCGTCGCGCGATCCGGTCTGGAGCCAGATTCCAATCGAGGCGGAGCGGATGTGCTGCATCTGCTCGGTGATGATGGTCAACCCGTTGGGCAGCTTCTGGCGACGAATGTTGCGCACTTCCTGAGACATAGGAAATTCAGTTTCCGCGGTTAAGCCTTCGCAGTACCAGGCCGGCGACATACTTCGGAGGGCCTTTCCTATTCTGACATACGGTCGAGGAGTGTGCGAGAATAACTTAAGCTTTTAGAATCATGAACTTAAATCAACAGCCACTGCTCGGGATGGATCGCGTCGAGCTAGCTTCGCTGGTGGACAGCCTGGGCGAACCGGGCTACCGCACGAGCCAAATTGTTGATGCGGTTTACCGGCAGTGGGTTGATGGCATTGGGCAGATTTCGACGTTGCCGCAGCAACTACGGGAAACCCTTGCAGCGAAAGGGTTTTCGGTCGGCTTCCCAAAAGTTGACAAGAAATTCGTGTCGCAGGATGGGACGGTTCGTTACCTTATTGGCTTTGCCGACGACCAGAGCGTGGAAACCGTATGGATGCCGGAGGGGGACGGAGGCGAAGCGGGGGATGGAACGGAGCCTGGAGATGCCGAGGAGACGGGCGAACGCGGAAGGAACCGGGCGACGATTTGCGTGTCGAGCCAGATGGGCTGCGCGGTGGATTGCCAGTTTTGCCTGACTGCGCTGCTGGGTGTGAAAAGAAATTTGACGGCGGGAGAAATTGTCGGGCAGGTTTGTGCCGTGCTCAAGGATCAAGAGGTGGCGCCGCCGCAGGAGCGGATCAATCTGGTGTTCATGGGAATGGGAGAGCCGTTCCTGAACTATGACAATTTCATGAAGGCGGTGCGCTTGCTGGTGGAGGAAGTGGGAATCGCGGAGTCGCGAATGACGGTTTCCACGGCGGGAATTGTGCCACGCATCCATGACTTCGGAGAGGAGAAGATTCGCCCCAAGCTGGCGATTTCACTGAATGCGTCGAATGAGGAATCGCGCACGCAACTGATGCCGCTGAATCGCAAGTGGAGTTTGGTGAAGTTGATGGCGGCGGCGCGGGATTTTCCATTGCGCAATCGCGAACGAATTACCTTCGAATATGTTCTGCTGAATGGAGTGAACGACGCCCTCGAACATGCAAAACAGGTGGTGGAACTGCTGCGTGGCATGCGGGCAAAAGTGAATCTGATCGCGCTGAATCCTGGGCCGGGGATTCAGTTCTCCACTCCCTCGGACGAACGAGTGGCTGCCTTCCAGCGGGTTTTGATCAAGGCGGGAATTCCGGCATTTGTGCGGCGTCCGCGGGGACGGGATATTTACGCGGCGTGCGGCCAGCTCAAGCGTACGGTCGAGATTGCCACAGCCCCGGTACGGTAGCTTCTTTGGCCTTCGCAGCGGCGATCTCGGATGCGGGAAGCTCAACCCGCAGAAGCACCGATCCATCCGCGCCCAGTTCTCGGAAAATCTGGCCACGATGTTCCTGCAGAATTCCCTGACATGCACTCAGGCTCAAGTTATCTTCGTCGACAGAGGAATCTCCCGGCGTCGAAGCTGCGGTCGCGGCGGCAAGCTGCAGGACACAAATGCCAGAGCGGCTTTCGGTGCTAAGGGTAACGATCTTCCCACCGCGCTCGGTCAGCAGGTGCAGACAATTCGCCACCAACTGCAGGCAGACCTGCAGCAGCTGATTCGAGTCTCCCATGACTTTGGGGAGTGCAGGATCGAATTGGGTGTGCACCTCGACCTCCAGCGCCTCCCACTGCGCCTGCGTGAGTTTGACGGCGGTGCGCGCCAGGGTGTTGAGATCGATTGGACTTTTGGCAGCGGAAACCCGGTGGGCCAAGCTGATCAGGCTGGCGACCAGCGATTTGGTGCGGCGCACATACTGGCCGATCTTTGCCGCCAAAGGTTTCTGAGTCGCGCTGAGGGGCGTGTTGAGCAGTAGATCGGAATAGCCCAGCATGGCAGTGATGGGATTGTTGAGTTCGTGGGCAGCGCCGCCGACCAGTTGCCCCACCGAAGCCAGTTTCTCCGATTGCAGAATCTGGGCCTGCAGGCGCTTGAGATTATCGAAGGCTTCGCGCGAATAATTAAGCAGGCGCATGAGTTCGCGATCGAGCATTTGCTGGCGGAGAAAGACCATGATGCCCATGCAGAAGGCCACCAACAGGGTCAGGGCGAGACGGAACACACGGATTCGTGCCGGGATGTGGAGGTCGGCGAGCGCCCAGGCGGCAAAGAGCGGCAAAGAGAAAGCCGCAATCATGCTGCAACGCGCGATCCACACGCCGTAACTGGTGGAAGCTTCAGAAGCTTCAGATTCCGGCGTTTCGATTTGTGTGCGCAGCCCGATCCAGGTAAGGCTGGCCATGGCCGCCAGCAGCGGAATGTCGTAGAGGCTGCCGCTGTAGTAGGTCTTGCGCGCGATGGCCCAGTTGGCGATCGTGGAACCGGCAGAGTAGCAAACGCTCATGCCGAAGAGCGCGGCATAAAATTTTCTCCACTGACTTTTGCTTGTGATCCAACAAGCCACCAGGCCCGCCAAGAAAGCCAGCTTTTCGGTGTTGTAGGCCGAATTCAAATTGAGATTGTAGGCGGCAATGTCGGGCACAACGTACTGCCAGGGCATGACGATGAAGACGTAAAGGTAGAACCACCAGACGAGCAAGAGAGCGAAATCGAGGCGTCCGACGCGAGCGCCATACTCGTCACGAGGGACGTGCGGGCGCAAAGCCAAAGCCGCCATCAGCGGAACGAAATGCAGGAAAAGGACGATATCCCACGCGCAGAGTTCGGGGACATCGCGGCGCAGGACGACCTCGGTATAAGTCCAAAACAGCTGATAAACGAGCCAGAAGCCTAAGCCCAGAGTGACCAGCGACCAGAAAACGCGGCTGCGGCCGCGGGAGTGTATGGCAAGCGGAACAAAAGCGGCCGTGCCGGAGAGCAGCAAAAGCGACTGCACGATGTCGCTGAAGGCGGTGAGAGCAAACGATCGGGGCAAAGCCACCGCGGTGAGAATGGCGGCGGCCAGTAAACCGGCTACTGCGGCCAGCCAAAAATTGGAATGTCTGCTCAAGACACAGCCTCGTGCCCATTGTAGATGCGAATGAAAGAGGAAAATGGTTACTGGAGTAACCTGATTGGACTTAATCACACCAGAAATAACAAAGTACCACACCGGTGGCTAGACTCTCACTTGCTCCTAAGCTGCGTTTATTCAATAATGTCCGGCGTAGTCGCCACGCCGTCCTAGGCGAAAGTATCTTGAATTCTCAGATAGAGCGCTATCGACAATCCTGGAGACTAAGAATCCCGCCCGATCCGGGTGAAACCCGGCGCGTGGAGCGTTGGCTGGCGACGGCGCGGGTGTTTCTGGCAGTGTCTACGTTGGTGGCGATCCGCATGGATCCCACAGAACTGGGGCACTCCTGGGCGGCGTATGGGCTGTTCGTGTTTTACATGGCGAACGGCATTTTGATCCTGATGCTGTTGCGGCGGCGGCAACAGTCCACCGCCGCGTTCCGCTTGCTGGTGCACTGCGGCGACATTGTGTGGCCGGCCCTGATTTCCCTTTTTGCGCAAGGCGCGCGCTCGCCATTTTTCCTGTTCTTCTTTTTCGTGCTGGCTGCGGCGGCCTACCGGTGGGGCCTGTGGGAAACGCTGGGGACCGCGGTGGCAGAAGCAGTTCTGCTGTGGATTGAGAGTTTCATTGTTCTCCACGTCTGGCCGCAAGGTTCGCTGCCGTTGCGGACTCTGACCGGGCTGCATATTAATGTCACGGATTTCGAGCCGCAGCGACTTTTCATGCTCTCGATTTACCTCATCGTGATGGGGATTCTGCTGGGATATCTGGCGGAGCAGCAAAAGCATCTGCGGGCGGAAAAAGCGGTGGTAACGGGGATGCTTTCGCGGGTCCGCGTGGAAGCGGGCCTGACCGGCACGATGGAACAAATCTTCCAGGAACTGCTCTCCATGTACGGCGCCTCGCGCGGCATCGTGGCCTCGCAAGAGATGCATAGCAAGCGGGTCTTCGTGGGGGAATTGAATCTGGGCAAGGCCAGTGCCCCTGAATTCCGATGGCTGGAGTCGAGTCCGCGGGATGCAAAGACATACCTAGATGGTTTCCCGGGAGATATCTGTTATGCCGCGGTGAAGGGCGGGCAGTGGAAGACCTTAGCTTTGGATTATTCCGGCCATCCCGTCGCGGAGAGCGACCTGAAGGCGCTGGCTCACTTGCGGCAAGTGCAGAGCTTCGAGTCTGTGATCACGGTTTCGTTTCTGTCGGGAGGAGAGTGGCGGGGGCGGATATTCCTGTACGATCCTTCGTGGCACGGTGAGAGACAGGAAAAACTACGTTTCCTGCTGGATGTAATTCGGCAAGTGGGGCCGGCGGTGTACAACGTGTATCTTTTGCACCGCTTGCGAAGACGTGCGCTGGCGGCGGAACGGGCGCGTTTTGCCCGGGAACTCCACGATGGGGCGGTGCAGTCGCTCATTGCCATGGAGATGCAGGTAGATGTAGTTCGCCGCCAGGCGGAGGCCAATCGGCCGATTGGCGGGGAACTGGGGCGTATCCAGGGCTTACTGCGCGAGGAAGTGCTGAAGCTTCGAGAGTTGATGCAGCAGATGAAGGCAATCGATGTAGACTCGCAGCGCCTGCTCGGAGTTCTGAAAGATACGGTCGAGCGCTTTCAAAGAGAAACCGGAATCCAAGCGCGCTTCGTCACCGATGTGGACGAATTGGACATGCCCCAGCGCGTCTGCCGCGAGGTGCTGCGGATAGTGCAGGAAGGTTTAGTGAACGTGCGCAAACACAGCGGGGCGCGGCATGCGCTGGTGCGCTTGGCCTGCAGTGAAAAAAAGTGGACTCTTACGATGGAAGACGATGGCAAAGGCTTCGCTTTTGCGGGCCGTTACAATCACGATCAAATGGAAGAGGCAGGCAAAGGACCAGCGATTATCAAGGAACGGGTGCGCTTGATTGCGGGGCAACTCACGGTAGAATCAAATCCCGGACAAGGAACGCGCCTGGAAATTACCGTGCCTCGGAACGGGAACGTGCCGCATGACGTTTAAAAAACAACAAATCCGTATCGTAATTGCCGATGACCATCCAATTTTTCGCGATGGCTTGCGCCGGTTGTTGGAAGCCGAAGCCGATCTGAAGGTTCTGGGCGAAGCCTCCGACGGGGCCGAAGCGGTAAAACTGGCGAAGTTGTTAAAGCCTGACATCCTTTTGCTGGACCTGGCGATGCCCAAGCATCCTGGGCTGGAAGCGCTTCGCGATTTGAGCATGCCTGCCAATGCCACGCCGGTGCGGGTGATCCTGCTGACGGCGGCCGCGGAGAAGGGGCAGATCGTGGAAGCTTTGCAGTTGGGGGCGCGCGGCGTGGTCCTGAAAGATTCCGCGACGCAATTGTTGCTCAAGGCAATTCAGACCGTAATGGCGGGGGAATACTGGGTGGGACGAGAGAGCGTTTCCAATCTGGTGCAGTATCTGCGCACGCTCATGCAGTCCTCAAACGATGAAGCGCGGCAGAGAAAATTCGGGCTCACCCCACGCGAACTCGAGATCGTTTCTGCGGTGGTGGCGGGGTACTCTAACAAGGAAATAGCAGAATATTTCAAGATCAGCGAAGATACCGTGAAGCATCACCTGAGCAATATCTTTGACAAATTGGGGGTCTCGACGCGGCTGGAGTTGGCGCTGTTCGCGGTGAATCAGGCCTTGCCGCTCAAAAGCATCGCATGAGCCAAGTCGGCGTGGAATCAATGATGTAGGTGTGGCACTTCGGTGCCATTGGCTGTGGGGCGAGCCGGGCCTATAGTCGGTCTACCGGTTCAGCTTGGGCCGAGCACTATCCGTTAGTAACGTTTGGCGAAGTTACTCTGGGGATGGCAGGAATCAAGCACAGGTTAAATGAGGAGCCCCGTGGCAAAACTTCTACAGCAACTCTGGAACGATGAGCGTGGCCAGGATATTGCGGAGTACGCGGTGATGTTGGCCGTGATTCTCGTGATCGTCGTGGGTACGATTCGTCTCATCGGCTCGAATGCCAACAACGTGTTCTCGCAAGTTGGCAGCGCGATTCAGTAGCGCGATAAAGCAAAGAGCGGTCCAGCCTCAGCAGTTTACGATGCAATCTGAAGCCCTGTGAATGGTGCGCAGGTGTTTTCCGTGATTCTCCTTCCCTGACTTTTTCTCCGCGACAACTACTTGGGCTGATCGGCAGACGGCGAACCCGCAGTTAGGGCCATCTTCTCCGCGCCATCGGTCGAGAGTCGAGTGAGATATGGAAAGAATGGAGTGACCTCGAACTCCATTTTTTCGCGCGACGAAGTTAGAGCAACCGGCTTGGCCTTGGACAGTTCCACCTGATCGGTCCACGGGTCAACTTTGATGCGCCCGCCGAGCGGCAGAGCTGCGATCTGGTCCAGCCGTTTTTCATCGAGTGGAGGAGCGGTGGCCAACAAGTTCGACATGCGAATGCTTTTATCGCTGGCAAGGCCATTTCCCAAGTGCGGGCGAATCAGTTTGGGCAGTTCCGGAGCATGCTCCTGCAGAGCCCGGAGAAACAGGCCGGCATTGCCCAATTTGTCTTTGTAGGGAGAGTTCATCAGAAGTTCCAAAGCTTTGGCATCGGCAGCCTTCTCATCAGCGGCGTTTTGCTTGAAATCGAGACGCTGAAACGATTTTTCGTCCGGGAAGAACAGTTTGTCATTGAAGGCCAGCTTGGTGTCGAACGGATGTCCCAGGACGATATGACTTAACTCATGGGCCAGCACCATGGCCAGAGCGGCTTCATCGGGAAGCACGTCGAGCAGGCCACGGCTCATGACGATGGTGTGGCCGATGGTGAACGATTCGAGAGGAGCCGTCAGCAAAACGCGGCAGCGGACATCGGTCTGCAGGTCAATGTTGTTGGTGACCACGAGATTGTTGACGACGGTGGACAGAATCTTGTCCACCTCACCCGGAGGCGCGAGCAGCCCAATCTTCTGGAGACGCTCGATGGCATTGTCTTCGGCTTGCCGTTCCCACATGCGCTCGGCCATGACCGGGCTGGGGTCTGCGGCGGCATCACTTTGATCTTTGACCGACTGCGGCGAGTCGATCAGGATCTGGGTGAACTCTTCATTCTTGTTGAACCCCTTCAGGTCATAGCCCCAGAGGCGAGTCTGCGCCTTGAAGTGAAGGGTCTTGGTCAGACCGGTCTTCAGATTAGATTCTTCCGAGTAGACGTAAGCGGGCAGCCATGTGCCGGGACGCATGTTCAAGCGCCAACTGTCGAAGTGGAAGAAGAAATTGATTTTGGGCTGCGGAGAATACGTTCCATTGAAGCGGACAATGTTGTAGTCCTGATCTTCCACCCAAATTCTGCCCAGGAAACGGGGTGTTCTTTCGCCCTCGCGCGGCTGAACATCGATGAGCAGGCAGCGGACTTCGCCCAGAAATTCCCGGCGAACGAAGGTGAATTTGTAATATCTCTTCTGGAAATCGGAGTCGAGCACAACCATCTGGGCGAAGCCCATGGGAAGGTAATGGAGCGAGTAAATGCCGGTCAGCTTGGCCAACATGCGATGACCGAAGCCGGGCTGCCCGAGAAACGATTCATCTTCGGTGCCATCGGACATATCGAGGCGGCCGAGGAAATACTGATCCTTTGCTGGCTCCGCATTTCCCTCTTTGTCGTTCTTCAAGTCCTGCACATAGGTTTCGACCAGCGGGTGCATGTGGCGCATCTGCGCCATGAAGTAATGCTCGCGCTGCACCACGCGATCGATCACGTCGTTGAGGGTTGCGGCGGGAGGCGGGGGAACGTGCGCAGTCTGCGCTGATGCGGAGGAATTCTCGGCCTCGGTTGCAGGCTGCGCCGCTGCAGAAGGCGTTGCGCTCGAGCTTAAGGCGGACTGCGAGGTGGCAGGCGACGAATTCTGAGCTGTTGCGGCGAAGCTACAGAGCAGGAGGGCAGGTATTCCCAAGGCCCAGGCCCAACGAACCATACTCATAAGAACCTTCTAGGAGCGAACTAAGCTAACTGGAAAATAATATGAACGACGGCCGTCGAGTCATAGGGTTGGCCGTCTTTCAGAGCGGGCTTAAAGCGAATCTGTTCGGCGGCACGAACGGCCGCATCGTCCAGACCATGTCCCAGTCCGCGGACCACGCGCCGGACACGTAGTTTGCCGGAAGCTTCCAAGACCACTTCCAGGAGTACTTCGCCCTCAATACGCTTGGAGCGAGCTTCGTCGGTGTAGGTGGGAACCGGCTTGGAAAGGATTTCCGCCGGAACCAGGGTCGCGGCTGCCGATGAGGCAGGACGCGATCGAACGGTAGGAGGAGCAGCGACATCGGCATCGCCGAAGCCCGCGGTCCGAACCGTAGCGGGAACCGAACTACGAGCATTGCCAGTGGCCACGCCGCCGCCAAATCCTGCACTGGCGACCACACCCCGAACGCCTTTGGCGCCGCCAGTGCCATTGCCATATCCGGGGCCGGTCGGCATATCGAATCCGCCCGATTGCGCGATGTTTACGGCACGGGTTTGGGTCGTCTTGGCAGGCACTCCATTGGGATCGCCAAAGCCGCCGGTCTGCACTTGCTGGAGCGGACGCTCGATGGTCTGCGGAGCGGAGCTGCCGGTCGAAAAAACATTGGTTCGAACAATCTGCCTGGGGATTGCCGGGGCGCTGGTCGGCACCTGCTCAAGCTTCCGTGCAGCAATCTTCACTTGAGGGATGGGAGCATCTTCCACCTTCGGCTTGGGCTGCGGCTGAGGAGCTGGCAAGCGCAGGGCGGCGGGAGGCGGATCAAGCTTCGCCTGCAGTAGCGGCCGGGGAAGCTGGCGCTGCGGTTCGCGATTGACCGGAACCGGAGTCGGCACCAACTCCATGGCGTGGTAATCCTTCCTGGGCGGTTCAAGGATCTCCGGATGCAGAACGGGGATCCAAACCAGAATCGCGATGAGGGCCGCCTGGGTGCCGTAGCTCAGGACAAACTCGTGCCACGGTGCCTTCCACTTAGGGAGCGAGGAAAACAGCACTGACTCGTCGGAGAGGGTCGACGCCATAATCAGGTGATTCTGCTTCTATGATGCAAACACCGGGTACAGGTTAAAAGTTTTCGTTTGTGGAACGGCTGGCCCTGAAAAATCATCTACAAACAAGTGTACTACCTCAGGGTTGCACGAAATAGGCCAATTCGCGGTCGCTGTCAGAGCGGTAACATATTGATAAAACAGCAAGTTACAAAATGGCGACGGGCCCGACGAAGGGCTCCTGACTTGGGTCGTGGAAAAAAACTACACTGTCCTAGAAGGATTTCCCGGCATTCTTGCAGCCGGACTCAGCAGCGAACGATCTTCGGACTATCGATTTCACGGGTGGCGTTGCGGGTGTCGACCACCAGTTGTGCCTCCTGGACGATGCGGCGATAGTCGTAATTGGAGTGGTCCGTTACGATCACGACGCAATCGAACTGTCCTAGGTCTTTCAATTCGGCGCACTTCATCTGCAAATCGTACTTCCGTCCTTTGCCGATGAAGGGGAAATAGGGGTCGTGATAGCTGACCAGGGCCCCATTTTTCTGCAGCAATTCGATGATGGTGAGCGCGGGGGATTCGCGCAGATCGTCAATGTCTTTTTTGTAGGCAACGCCGAGCACCAGCACGCGGGCGCCGTTCACTGCTTTTTTCTGAGTATTCAGGGCCCCGCTGACCGAACTCAGAACGTGATACGGCATATTGGTATTAATCTCGCCGGCCAACTCGATGAAGCGGGTGCGGAAATCCCATTCTTTGGCTTTCCAGGAAAGGTAAAAGGGATCGACGGGGATGCAATGGCCGCCCAGCCCGGGGCCGGGATAGAAGGGATGAAAGCCGAAGGGCTTGGTGGAAGCGGCCTCGATGACCTCCCAGATATCGATTCCCATGCGCAAGCAGAGGAGCTTCAGTTCGTTGACGAGGGCGATATTTACGCAGCGGTAAATGTTTTCCAGCAGCTTGGTCATCTCCGCGGCGGCGGGTGAAGATACCGGCACGGTGCGGTTGAAGATGGAACCGTAAAGGGCTCGGGCGAGTTCAGAGGCCTGGGCATCAAGGCCACCGACCACTTTCGGAATATCGCGGCGGGCCACGCTGGTGTTGCCCGGATCTTCGCGTTCCGGGGAGAAGGCGACGAAGAATTCTTTCCCCGTGAAGGCTTGATTGCGGGCAGCCTGCAGACCCGCTTTATTCTCCTTCTCGAGAATCGGCACCATGACTTCTTCCGTGGTTCCGGGATACGTGGTGCTCTCCAGAACGACCAGTTGTCCGGCGCGCAGATGGGGCGCGATGGAATGGGTCGTATCAGTGATGAAGCTGAGGTCCGGTTCGTGATATTCATCAAGCGGGGTGGGTACGCAGATGATGATCGCGTCCATGTCGCTGATTTGCGAATAATCGGAGGTGGCAGAAAACCCAGAGGTGTGGGCCGCCTGAATCTCTTCGGGAGCGATGCGGTAGATGTAGGAGCCGCCTTTGGATAATGTATCTACCTTCCGTGAGTCGATGTCGAAGCCGGTGACCGGGAACTTTTTTTCGCTATAAAGAAGGGCGAGGGGCAGGCCAACGTAGCCCAGTCCGATAATGCCGACCCGAGCCTGGCGTTGCTGAATTTTGTTCTTGAGTTGGGTAACGAACGAATCTGCCACCGAGGAACTGATCATAATGATTTCCTACACAATCATGAGAAAGAGGATGAAAAAACTATCAATTCTAGCATGTGGGAAGCGACTGCCAGAGGCAAAAGGCCCCGCCGGCGGGGTCTGGAAAAGCCGGGCGAGATGAGTTAGGAGAGTTGAATTCTTGATGACGAAATTTGGCAGGCAAATCTGGGTGTGGGTACTTGCGGTGGGGTTTGCGGCAGTCGTGGTATTCGCGGTGAACGCGGGGAAGTGGTTGGTGATCGATGATCCCAGACCCTCGGACATCATCGTGGTATTGGCGGGAGAAACGGACCACCGTCCCGCCCACGCCTTGGAGCTTTTGCGTCAGGGTTACGCTCGCCGCGTGCTCATCGACGTGCCGGCTAATGCGAAGATTTACGACACATCGCAGTTGCAGATCGCGGAGAAGTACGCTCGAAGTTTGCCGGAGGCGCCCGCGATCGGGATCTGTCCGATTGTAGGGCTTTCGACGCGGGATGAATCCAAGGACGTGGCGCGGTGCCTGACTCACGAGCAGGGGTCGCGAATTCTGCTGGTGACCTCGGCGTTCCACACGCGGCGTTCGCTGAGCATCTTCCGACGCGAGCTTGGGGGGAAAACATTTTCGGTGGCGGCGGCGCAGGACGACACGCAGTTTGGCACTCGCTGGTGGACTCACCGCGAATGGGCTAAAACCTGCGTGGACGAGTGGTTGCGACTCACCTGGTGGAACGCGGTGGAGCGGTGGGAGTAGGCAATCGCTCATCCGATGTGCAACGTGCGGAGCATCCCGAGGATGAGTTTTCCACCGGAAACGTTCCATAACGGAACAAAAGTCATTGACGGAGGGCAAACAGGAGGATACGATTTCGGCAAAGGTACCAAACTAGCTATTAGCGGAGTGAGGGCATGGGTGGACCCGCGATGCGCGGATTCGTGAGTATAGGTTTGTTGATTCTAATGCCTTTTTCGCTATTTGCGGCCGATACGAATGCGGCCATGCTTTACACCCATGGGGCAGCCTGGATCAATGGAGCACACGTTCCCAGCTCCTCCTCGGCTATTTTCTCGGGAGATTTGCTGCAAACGCGTTCCGACTCGGTGGCCAATATCGACGAGCCGGGCTCAAGCATCACCGTCCAGTCCGATTCCCTGGTGAAGTTCGAAGGTCCATCCGTGCGCATCGAGCACGGGGGCGTAACGGTTTCGACCTCGAAGGGAACTGCGACTAGCGCGGGGGATGTCAAAGTCAGCCCGGCTTCCAATGCCTGGACGGAGTTTAACGTGACCGATGTGGACGGGACGGTCCGCATTGCGGCGCGCAAGGGCGATTTGAAAATCGATGACGGCCGGGAAACTGTGACCCTGGCGCAAGGTCAGGAAACGAGTCGCGACGATACGACCCCAAGCACTGACAAGGGAAAGAAAAGCAAAAAGCGGGGAACCGCGGCCCCTCCCGCGGCATCCGGCGGCGTGCTTAACTCGCCATGGGCCATTGGCGCCGGCGGAGCGGCCATTGTCGGATTGACCACGTGGGTCCTGATAAAGAACGACCAGCCGGCCAGCCCTGCGACACCATAATCCTCCGGAAAGAATCTCTGAATGCGTGCAATGAAGGGCGCATACCCACTTCCTCGTAACGCCGAGTTAAGAGCCTAGACCACTTCTGAGGCCGGAATCACCTCTGCCGGTTCGTTGGTGACGGGCTTGCGTTTGCGGGCGCGATGCAGCAGGGGCGGGGCGGCGGCAAGGCTGCAATACACATAAAACCATGCCGCATTGGCGGGAATCTGCAGATTGAAATCGAAGAAGCTGTGCACCAGGATGCCTGTCACGCCTAACATGCAAGCCAGAGTGAGAGCGCCGGTGACCTGGGTGGTCCAGTTCGCGATCTTGTTGAAGGCGCTGCGATAAAGCACGATCAGAAACCAGACCATTACGCCGAATCCGACCAGTCCCATTTCCGTAAGCAGTTGCATGTAATCGTTATGGGCTTCATTAATGAAGAAATTTGTATAGAAGCTGCGGAACTGAGGGTAAACCACGGGGAAAGTTCTCAATCCCCAGCCCAGGATGGGCTTGCGACGGAACATCTGGAAGGCGTCGCGATCGATGGAAAGACGCATGCCGCCGGAAATTTCGGTGCGGGCCTCCGAAGAGATGCTGGAGACGCGAGCGGTAAGTTCCTTGCCGCCGAGCCAACTGAGCAAGCTGATCAGAACGACCGCGAAAGCGACCGCGGCGATGGCAGTGCGGACTCTCTTCTTCTGACGAAACAGAACGGTTCCCAGCACCGCTAATTCGGCGAAGATCGCGATCATGCCGCCGCGAGAGCCGGAGAGAAAAATAGTTCCGACCATAACCGCGGCGGCGATGCCCGCCGGAATGCGTCCTCGCTCAGGAATCAGGCGCGACAAGGCCAGCACCAACGGGATGGGAACGAGCATTTCCATGATCCCGGCGTAATGATTGTGATTTACATAGGGGCCATAGATCCATCCGCCCATGCGGGGTAAACGAGTCCAATAGATTTTGCCGTTGGGAGAAATCCCCTGCAGCAGCGCAAATGCGGCGAGAGCGAAGCCGTAAAAGGCCAGGACCAGGGCGATTCTGCGAGCCTGGGAAGTGCGAATCAGCGTCTGCGTTGCCAGGAAGCAGAGCATCCCATAGGTCACGTACAACATCGCTCCGGAAATCGTGTCGTGAGAGTACGCACTTTTCTTGAGGATGATCTGCAGCAGTATCAGGATGGCGAAGGCCGCCATGGGAAGAAACAGGGGATTCCAGTTGAGGGTGATCTGCTGATCTAGCCACTGCTGGGCGAGCCAGAGAAGAGTAAGGACCAGGGCGCCCGTCTGCAGCAAGAAGATCGACCAAGGCTCTACCGTGCCGAAAGCCAGGGGGCCGAACATCAGCAAACCGAAGGTGCCGTAAAGCACGACAGCGCCAATTCTCGCCGACCGCAATTGCGGAGTAACGTCGCTCTTTTTTTGATCAGAACTCATGAGCCAATCACTTCTCTAGGAAGGTTTCCTGGTAATGTGGAAGTCGCCGACCCAGAGCTTACCACGCATGGGGCTGCCGGCCGGGAGCCTGCGGATGTGCAATACGATGAGTTTGCAATCGGGGCCGGTGGTGAATTCTCCGTCATCGGATTTCCAGAATGTCGCCTGCTTCAACTCGTCGCTTTCGTAATAGACCGCCTGGGTATACATGTCCTGAATCGTGAAGTGGGGGCCACCCGCGCCCTCCATTTCGCCATCTCCATTTTTGTAATACGCGGTGAAGTCGTAAGTGGTATTAGGTTGCACGGCGATGAGTTGATAGATTCCGGCCTCTCGGATTCCGGTACCATCGAAGGCGATCAACAAGGACCGTCGCCCGGCGTGAAAATCGCTAGGGTCGAGGGTTAAGGTGACGCTGGACAGCTTTTGATACTGCCAGTCGAAACCGGCATTGAGGATGTCCAGACTGAAGTTTCCATTCTCGACGAGATTGGCGGTCGAGGGTAGATACGAGGAGAGACCAAAGCGGTTGGTGGCCTGCTTCCAGGCCAGGACAGCGTCATCCACGTCCTGGTGTTCGATGAGATAGCGAATATAGTCGAACGCGAAGTGCCGTTCGAACGGTTCGCTGGTGCGCAGCAGCGCGTCCCAAACCTTGATGGTGCCTGCCGTCTCTTGCCTGGACTCCAATAACGTGAGCAAGTTGATATAGGCATTGGCGCGAGCCGGGATGACATCTTTCAAAAGCACATCGACATCAGGCTGGATGCGATAGGAGAGTTGCAGTGCGGCCACGTTCAACGTGTCATCATTGGCAATGACAGCGCTGAACTCGCGCAGAGCCTTCTCGTTTTCGCCCTGGACTAGATAAAGATTGCCGGCCTCCCAAGCGATGTCGGGGGTCATCGAGTCGGCCTGAATAGCATGCTCGAGGGCGGCGCTCTGGGATGAGGTATCTCCGAGAACCTGATAGGCGCTGGCCAAGTCGAACCAGAAGCGCGCGGAGTGTGGATTGAGCCGAACTGCCGATTGATAGTAGCTGATGGCCGAAGCGGGATCGTGAGCTACCAGATCGTAGTACCGACCCAAATGATTGCGGTAGTCGGCATTGCCCGGATCGAGCCATGCGGCCCGGCGCAGGCTGGTTAACTCGGGCCGATTCCCGAGCCAGGAAGCGACCAGTTGACTCGCAGCCAATCCGAAGTAAGTGACAGCAAGCAGGGCAAGGGGAACCGCGAGGAGCCACTTGCGAGCGGGGGTATTGAAAGGGATCTTCATTTTTGAAGCTGCCAATGCTCGCTAAGCGCTGCTGGACGCAGAGGTCTCCTCGACATCCTCTTCTTCTTCCGGTTCCGGAACCTCGGTCAAATCTTCGTTGCGATAGTAGCCTGAGTACTTGCCCTGGTATTCGTAATAGTAGTAGTAGTCTGGCGAGCTCAGATCCACGGCATTCAGGAGAACTCCCACCAACTTGGCATTTACCTGAAAGAGAATGTCGCGCGACCGACGCAGAGCTGTTTTTGAAGTCTGGCCGGAGCGAATGACCAGAATGACCGCATCGGCGCGCGGCGAAAGCACGACCGCATCGGTTACCGAAAGCGACGGCGGGGTATCGATGACAACATGGTCGTAGTGCTCACGTAATTGCTGGAGTACATCGCGCATATTGGGGGATGCCAGTAATTCCGCAGGATTGGGTGGAGGCGTGCCTGCCGGAAGCACGAATAGATTGGGAAGAAGCGCAGTGCGCACGATGGCCTGATCCAGGGTTGTGCTACCGGTGAGTACGTTGCTCAAGCCGCTATGCGGACCCATGCCGAGAGTCTTATGAATGCTAGGCCGACGGAGGTCGGCATCGATCAACAAAACGCGCACGCCCTTTTGAGCCAGGACCACGGCAGTGTTAATGCTGGTCGTGGTCTTGCCTTCTTGCGGTAGCGCGCTGGTGACCATAATGACTTTCGGAGGAGCTCCGAGATTAGACAAAAGCAGTGAAGTTCTGAGCGCGCGATAGGACTCCGCCATCTGAGATTGCGGCCTGGCTTGGGTAACCAGTTCCACCGCTTCTTTCGAGGTGGCGATCACCAGACGTTTGGGATTAGAGCCTTCGCGGGCAGCTTTGGAGCCGAGAGGAATCATTCCCAACGAAGAGAGGCCCGAAATCAACTGAGCCTGTTCGGTGGTTCGCACCGTGCTGTCCAGGGCCTCGAGGACAAAAGCCAGGCCCACCCCCGAGGCGAGACCGAGAACCACAGCGAACAAAAGATTTCGCGGGATGTCAGGCTCGATGGGCGCCTGCGGCGGCCGGGCGTTGTCGACAATTCGATAATTGTTGGATTTTAGCCCCGCGGCTACGCCTGCTTCCTTCAGTTTCTCCAGTAGGCCGTCATAGAGTTCGCGACTGGTGTCGGCCTCGCGCTTGAGCATGGAGTATTCAATGGCACTTTCGTTGAGTTTGTTGGCCTCCTGCTTCTGCTTTTCAAAGGCGTCGCGCAGCATGTTCTCCCGCTCCAGGGCAGTTGTGTATTGTCCGCGCAGAGCAGAGAGGATTTTTTTCAATTCCGAGTCCATTTCCGCGTCAACTTCTTTCAGTTGATTGTTCAACTGGGCCAGCTTTGGATAAGCAGGGCCAAACTGCGTATTTAAATCGGCCACCTGTATTTTGAGATCGGCCTTCTTGGCGCGCAGATTATCCAGCAGGACAGAGGCGGATTGAGAGTTGGAACCCACACTGACACTTCCCGAACTGGCAGCGATGGCATTGGGATCGCCGGACTCCACCAAGCGATATAGCGCCTCTTTGTCCATGCGTTCGCTTTCGGCTTCGGTCAGGGCCTTATTGAGTTCGTCCAGCTTGGACATGATGATGTTCTGTTTCTCATCTGTGCCCAGGATCTCGTGCTCTTTTTGGAAACGGACAACCTTCTCCTCGTCGGTTTCCAGCTTCATCTGCAGATCGATGAGCTGTTTGGTCAGCCAGTCCGAAGCCTGCATGGTGGACTCGAAGCGAGCCTTGTAGTTGTTCTCTACATAGGTCTGCATCAAGGTGTTGACGATGTTGGCGGCCATCTGGGGATCTGGGCTGCGGTAATGCACTTCGACGATGCGGGTGTTGGGGCTGAGGTCCACCTTCAGGTTTGACTTGAAACTTTCGACTGCGGCCGAGGCGCGGGCGGGATCGCTCTCCAGCGGGTCGGGAGCGAGGTCGATGGAGGATGGCGAGGGCGGCGCTTGTCCGGCCAATGCCGGGCCCCGGTCGAGATTGAGTTCGCGAATGACCTGAGTCGCGAGCAGATCGCTCTGCAGGATCTTCAGTTCGGTTTCCAGTTCCGTGGGATCGTAATAGTCGACGTTAAAAGTCGCCGAGTTCTGAAAATTCAGGCTGGAATCAGGCTTGTTGATCTGAATCGTGCCGCTGGCTTCGTAAACGGGCGTCATTCTCAGGCTGGCGATCGCGACGATGGAAAAAATGCCGGCTAAACACGAGAGAATGATCCACTTGCGCTTGACCAAAACCCGAAGCGAATCGCCCAAGGCGGATTCGTGGGAAGGAAGATCGGGATAGAGGCGGGGGCTCGTCGGTCTTCCCAGGTCCAATCCTCGGGAAGGCTCATTTTCGTGAATGATGGAATTAGTCGCCGGTACCAGGGGCCCGAAATCCATGCCTACTCCCTCAATGCTTGTCTTGCTCTTTCAAAAAAGGCTCGATGAAGCCTCGGATTGCACACACACTACCCACGAAACCCCGAGACGAAGAGGCTGGTCTGTCGCGCAGGAATTGGTTTCGCACACGGAACTGGAGAGTCGTCGGACATTTTAGCATTGGATGGCGGAAACCGAGTCGAAATTTCCAGAGGAAGGAGGCGGTTTATGTCTTGCAATCATTAGAGACTCGTCGAAATAGAGCTCGCTCGAGCGGGACTGCACCACTTCTTGCGCAAAGAACACGCCAAAAATGGGGCAGCCACATTCTCACGGGCTGGCTGCTGATCGCAGAAGGAATCAAGTGTGTTACTGTTTTCGCCAATGAATCAGCCAGTGGCTGGACGCGCGGTTCTGGGAGTGATTCCGGCTCGGGGTGGGTCGAAGGGCATTGTCGGGAAAAATGTCCGCCGGCTCGCCGGGAAACCTCTCCTTGCCTACACCGCGAGCGCCGCTCGGAAGAGCCGATTTCTGTCCCGAGTCGTGTTGAGCACCGACGATCCCGAGATTGCCAAACTGGGAAGAACTGAGAAATTGGATGTTCCCTTTCTCAGGCCGGCTGAACTGGCGCAGGACTCGACCCCGATGCTTGAGGTAGTTCTCCATTGCATCCGGTGGGTTCAGCAGCACGGGGAAGAGTATGACGCGGTATGTTTGCTGCAACCGACGAGTCCGCTGCGAAGCGCGGACACTATTGACCGGTGTATTTCTGAATTGTGGGTGCGGGAGGCCGACTGCGTAGTGACAGTGAGGCCGGTTCCTATCGAATACAATCCACACTGGGTTTACTTTGCCGGGCCTGACGGAGCACTTCGTCTCTGCACCGGAGAAAGCGAGCCAATTCCCGCCCGTCAACTATTGCCCGCTGCTTACCATCGAGACGGAAGCGTTTTTGTGGCCAAGATACCGGGAGTCGTTGAGCGCAGATCGCTGTATGGAGAGCGAACCATCGGGGTCGTCTCACCCGAGGCGGAAGCCTGCGACCTGGATACCGAGGAACAATGGGAAGTTCTTGAGCAAAAGCTAAAGTCAGTGCACTCATGAGTGCCGTTCATTCGCCTTCGAGGAGTGCCAAAGAACCGGCCTTATATCACAGAAGTTCCGTCAGATCTCAGGGCATGTCAAAGAACCTGCAATTAACCGCGAAAGACAGCAGCTTAAAGAATCCGAGGGGCGCTGTAGGCCTACTGTGTGAATTTGCTCCCGACAGCCCCTGGCTTCGGGAAGCCGAATGCTGGTATGGACCGGACCGCCTGCTCGGCTCTGCCGACGAGGCGTTGAAGTCCGTGTATCCGCTGGTCACGAAATTGCTTCAGGCCGCGCCTCAGGTGGAAGGCGTTGCTCTGGTGAAGATATTCGAGGAGACGCTACTCGAGCAATTCAGCTACATTGCGCAAGCTCTTCAGCTCGACCGGTGGATCTGTGAAGAAGGATTTACGCGCTGTCATTTTGGGGCCTATTCAGCATGGCTTGACCGTTTGCGAGAGGTGAAAAGGTTTACCGGTTCGCCCTACCAGTTGACTGCCGACATGTCCACGCTGCAATCGAATGCCCAAACCAGGGCGCTGCAGAGGCTCTGGGCATCGCGGCCGGCACTGCCGGAGTTCTTTCGTCGAGTGATGCCGTTGCGATCACGATGGTTATCAGGTTTGCCCATGCACGCGGCGGCAAAGCGAGCGCCACGGGGAGGGATCTGGTTCTATTCCACCGCTTACAACTACACGAAAATCGGCTTGGAGTATGAACCGTATCTGCCCGAAAAGATGAACTACCTGGTGGAGGATCCGGCGACTGGAGGCAAGCGTCTTCGGGAACTAGGGCGCGACTGGCAGCTGTTGTACGGATGGGCGGAGCGGTCGGATATACCGTCGAGTTCGGAAGTCAGTACTTTGGGCAAGCAGATCGCAAGCGCGATTTCCGCGGTGCCGCTATCGGAAACGGAAAACCTTCTGCGCGCGGTTTTTCTCAAGAGTGAATGGTGGCAGCTATTCCTAAGCCGTTGGCTGGCATTTCTGATATTCAACAGCCGGGTCCTGCAGAGGTGGTATCGCTCGGTTGCCCCCGAAATGATTTTGGTGGGCAATGCCGGGTTCGAGCGCGCGCTTCTGTTACATGAGAGGGTTCGTGAGGTTCCGGTTGTGATGCTGCAGCACGGCATCATGCACTGGGTGTTTGGGGTCACCGATGAGCCGGTGGATGTGTTTCTGCTGCGGGGATCATTTTTTCAGCGTTCGGTGAATGAGAACTTTAGGCGCAAGACGTTGATCCTCAATCATTCCGCAGCCCCGAGCCATCCCATTGCCCCGAAACGCGACGGTGTGGGCGACAGCATCCTGTTCATCACGGCTCCCTACGACATACCAGAGCTGTTTCATCGCGAAGACCTGCGGGACATTCTGCGTTCGTTAATGCGCGCATCGCGGGCAACGGGCCGGTGCCTGGTGATCCGCGTGCATCCCATGGAAAAGATCAGCACGTATCAGCGATTAGTTGCAGGCTTGGTGTCGGACTTGGGATTCGGGGTCGACGTTCAGTATTCGCAAGGGCCAGGGATCCAGGAGATTTTAGCGCGGTCCTCGGTCGCAGTTTTGTATTTTTCCACGATGTTCCTCGACTGCCTGCGCTACGGAATTCCGATCATCAGCTTTGGCTGGCACTGGTTTCCCAATCGGCGGCAATTTGAAGAAGAGGGTATTTTCAACTTCGCTTCTGATCTGAAGAATTTCGAGGAGTTGATCGCGCAGGGAGTCGCGGGCAAACTGAATGTGCGGCGGATGGGAATCGAGGAATTCTTGGCGCCAGTCCAGAGCGAGAGGATCTCGAACTTCTTTAGAGACATCTGGGAGTCGGGTCGGGTTGCGGCTTCCGAAATCTCGAACGCGAGATTTTCGGCATAGTCCGCCTTCAACGAGAAGTAGGGGGTAAGAGATGTCGCAAGGTGCCGTTTATATCGTTACACAAGATCAGCGATACGTAGATCTGCTTATGCTTTCGGCGAAGAGTTTACGGCGCACGATGCCTGACTTACCGATTACCCTGTTCTCACAGTTTGCCGTGGAGAATTCAATTTTCGAACGGGTGGTCAGAGTCGAACCGACGAGCGATGGTTTCTACGATAAAACGAGATGGATTCAGGAATCTCCATACGAACGCACGATGGTGATCGATGCCGATACCTATGTCGTGGACGCGGTTCCCGAACTGTTCCCGCTATTGGACCATTTCGATTGCGCTGCGAACCATGAGGAATATCTGAATACCGATTGGTTGAGCCACTATCCGCGAACGGACATACCTGCAAGTTTTCCGGAACTCAATACGGGTGTTCTGATGTTGAAACGCTCGGAAAGAATGGATAGAGTGCTCGAGGATTGGGGCAATCTCTACAAGGCGTATCTTGACGAAGGAGCCGGCAGAAAAATCAACGATCAGCCGTTCTTCCGGGTGGCGCTTTACCGTGGAGAGGCGCGGGTGGCGACTCTGACCCGCGAGTACAACTGCAAGTTTCGCGGCCAGGGTTATTTGAACGGACCCGTTAAAATCATCCATGGGCATGTGAATTTCAGGGCTGACGTAAATTTCCTGGAACGAGCAGCGGCAGTTCTTAACCGCAGCACTCGGCCTCGCGTCTACATCGCCGGAGAAGTTTTCGAGCAAAAATTGGTTGGCAGATTTACGGATCGACGCAAGGCGCACAAAGTGGGAACTTTTGCTCTACGCCCGGAATCGGAATTGATGGCAGAAGCGAAACAACTCCAGAAAATCGTAAAGGAGCGCGGGTTAAAGAATACGGTCAAGCGCACCATTGTTGGGAAATGGAGCGGGTAAGGAACGTATGTAATCCTGCGTTTATCAGGGGGATGGCGGTGGGGGTCGCTACAAGGATCGCGGGACTTTTACCAGGGGGAATCCGCGCCCGAGGTCGAGACTGGTTCGAGGCACAATTTCGCGGAACGCCTCCTGCGATGCTGAGGTATCGAGACTCGGAACTCATTCCGAGTCTTGATATGGTCCTCTCGCACTACCGCGTAAAACAGCCCCGAGTGCGGTATTTGCAGGTAGGAGCATTCGACGGAATTGCAGGTGACCCCATTTTTCATTTAATTGAGCGACACGGTCTGCGCGGCATTCTGATCGAACCCCAGAAAGATGCGTTTGAGCGACTAAAAGCCAACTACGCGCGCTTCCCCGGCTTTCAGTTCGTAAATGCCGCCATCGCGGACCACGACGGCGGGTCAACCTTATTCCGCATCAGACCCGGGGCGTGCGGGCCGGAATGGCTGCATCAGATAGCCAGCTTCGACAGGAGTATCGTGATGCGTCATGCGCACCTGGTGCCGAATCTGGAATCTATGATCGAAACAGAGCAAGTACGCTGTGTGACATTCCCGACTCTATTCAATGAGGTAGGGGTCGAGAATGTGGACATGCTTCAGATTGACACTGAGGGGTTGGACGCGCGGATCCTTGAGTGGTTCGACATCCCACTTCGAAGGCCGCCCATGGTTCGCTTTGAACACAAGCACCTGTCTTTTGTGGACCATGAAAAATCCATTCGTCTGCTGATACAAAATGGGTACAAAGTTACAGCATTGGGTACCGATACCCTGGCCTATCGTGAGAGCGCAAGCTTGTGAGCGGGTGATTGAATTTTGAACAGACGATAATGAGACTTAGTTCTGGTTATGCTGGCGCGGCTGCCTTCTAGATTGCGCCTGTCGCAACTTTGAGGATGAGATCCTCCCACTGGGGTGCAATCAGCTCCCAATCCCATTCCTTAGCCATTTCAGCACTGCGTTGGCCCATCCTCGCCCGCTTGTCGGGATCGCGAATCAACGTGCCAACGTGCTCGATCAGCTCTTCATCGGACCAGGCCACCAGACCGTTGCGCTCGTGAACGACCGTGGTTGCCTTATAAAAACCGTTTAGAACGATCGGCAAGCCGCAAGCCGCGGCTTCGTTTGTCACCTTGGGCACGCCCTCGGCGTATGAAGGCAGGACGAACAGGGACGAATGGCGGAACTCGTCGGCGAGCGGCTCGGGGAGAAGTGGCCCTGGGAAAAAGAGATTCTCAAGGTTCAATTTCTTGGCTTGGGCGACGAGCGGCTGTCGCATCTCACCGTCACCAAACCAGACGAAATCTGCCTCTTTATAGCGTTCTGCCAGGCGGAGAAACACTTGGGGATTCTTTCGTGGCTTCACGCTTCCACAGCCGACAACGCGGCATCGCGTCGGTTCTCGCGTGCCGGCACTGTGAAAGATGCCGCTTTCCACTCCGAGGGGAAGGCAAGAGACCTTATCGCCATATAAGGACTGCGCCACCCGAGCCAAAAGCGGGCTGATGGCAACGATGTGATCGGCCTGGCCGTAGATATAACGCAGGCGCGGGATTCCGGGCTCGGCGAATGGTTCCGAAAAAAGCGGATGGCCGACCATCTCGGAAAGGTGCTGGACGGCGTCAGCATCTGCGATCACGCCCTCGATGGTGGCCACCAGAGGAACCCTTTTTCCTCTATAGTGCCTGATTCTTAACCCCATCTCGTCCGACCAGTGGGGCCCAGGATAAAAGATAGCATCGAACTTCGACTGGTATGCGACCGCCATACGAGCTTCCCACCAGCGATTTGGGGCAATGTGAAGAGTCTGAATACCGTTGTGCAGAACGGATTCTAAAGGTTTCTCGCCAGCGACGGCAGTCCAGCGCGCGCCCTGGTTTCGGAAGCGCGATAGCAAAGCTCTGGCATTGGAATTCTGGGCATTGGTGTTCGCCTGGTCCATCCAGCGTGGAACGAAAATGTGAAGCGCCATGCAGTTGTTCTCTTGTTTGAGAGGTCTCCCGGAATAGTACGCTTCGCATGGGACGCAGTAATGCTCTGGCGACAGAGTAAGCAAACCCTCACTTCCGGGCTTCTGCCCACAGGTTCATGCTGAAGGAGGCGAAGTTGCCGTGGGTCACAGGACGCAGAAGCCAACTCAACCCTCTCCCGCAGATATTGGTAGCAAGATCCCAGAGCGGATTGATTGCGGCGCCCACCTTCCCCAGTCTACCGGTTAGCACATGGCCATAGTAGCAATTGACGCTGGCCAGCGATTCTCCAAAATCCAACTCGCCCAGCACCTCCACGTGCGAGAATGCCCTCAGCAGATATCGAAAGCCATCGGGCATAAAGCGCCAAAAGTCTCCCGGATAGCCGTGTTCAGGGAAAATTGATGGAGCGGTTGCGATCAGGAGGCCACCGGGTTTCAGCACGCGATAGCACTCGTCCACAACTCGTTGCGGGTTTTGCACGTGCTCCAGCACCTGCGTGCACAACACGAGGTCGAAGCAACAATCGTCCAGCTGCATCTCCTCCGCGTTGCACACGATGTCGACGATCGGGGTGTCGAGAACATCCAGTGATGTGTACGTCTCACATTTGTCCTGAAACAAAGGATAGTAAGGACAATACTGCGCGCCAACGTCGAGTACTTTGCCCACTGTCTCCATCTTGGCAAAGAGCTTCTGCATGTGAACCCTGCGATTGCTCAGGACCAGATAGTTCGAAGCGAAGATCGAGGGATACAGTCGCTGATGCGCGACTTGGCGCGCACGGGCAAACTCCTCGGTGTCGTATTTATTCGACTTGCGCGCTTCCCCGGACCGCCGGGGCGAATTTGCGTTTTGTGTTTGCATGGTGGAGATCAGGGCCCGTTACAGCAATTCTTCGATGATTCTCGATTCGCGTTCAAGTGGGTTCGAAGCCATCGCAGGATCGATCCTGGCTCAGCCCCATATCTTACAACTCGATCCCGCGGAATCGCAGATTGCATTCACGGCCGCCTTCTGTCGTATTATCAGGGGACACCGACGAAATCAGACCTATGGGAACAAACGTGCGAGGGGTACAGGAGACGCTCGAGGCAGGCGGGCCGGCCCCGGCGCTAAACATTGGTTCACGTCCAATCGGCCGGTCGCACCCGCCTCTGGTGATTGCCGAGATCGGGATCAATCACGAAGGCAGTTTCGAAAAAGCGGCGCGGATGGTCGAAGCAGCGGCACGGGCAGGGTGCGAGTGTGTGAAGTTTCAGGCGCACGTCATCGAAGATGAGATGATCCCCAATGATGTGATCCCGGGAAATGCCAAAGAAAGCATCTGGGACATCATGAAGCGCTGTGCGCTCTCCGAAGAGCAGGATGCGGAGCTCAAAAGCAGGGTCGAGTCGCTGGGGATGATCTATCTCTCGACGCCTTTCTCGCGGGCAGCGGCGGACCGGCTGGAGCGTCTGCAGGTGCCTGCTTACAAGATCGGATCGGGAGAGTGCAATAACTATCCGCTCATCGAGCATATTGCCCGGTTTGGGAAACCGGTGGTGCTGTCGACGGGAATGAATGACTTGGCATCCATCTCGCCTGCAGTGGAGATTCTGCGGCGGTACGGCGTTCCCTTTGCGCTGATGCACTGTACGTCGATGTATCCGACGCCTTACGAGAAAGTACGTTTGGGCGCGCTTAGCGAAATGGCCGAGACTTTTCCGGACGCGGTGTTGGGCCTGAGTGATCACTCGCTGGGGAATTACACCTGTTACGCGGCGGTTCCGCTGGGTGCAAGTTTGCTGGAGAAGCACTTTACCGCCGACAAAAGCTGGCCGGGGCCGGACATCGAGATCTCGATCGATCCCTCGGAACTGCGTGAACTGATCGAGGGGAGCAAAGCAATCCATGCGGCGCTGGGAGGGGCTAAGACCATCCTGCCGGACGAACAAAAGACCATTGATTTCGCTTATGCTTGTGTGGTCACGACCAGAGAAATTCGGGCCGGCGAGGAATTGACGCCCGACAATGTATGGGTGAAGCGTCCGGGAACGGGGGAGATCAAGGCCCGTCATTACCAGGAAGTGCTCGGACGCAAGGCGAAAGCAGCACTGCCGCGCAATGCGCAAGTGAAGTGGTCGGACTTGCAATGACGAAAACTGCCGGATTAAAACGAAAAATCCTTTTCCTCACCGCGACCCGCGCTGACTTTGGAAAATTAAAGTCGCTAATGAGGATTGTTTCGGATGCGGAGGAATTTGAATGCGCGATCTTCGCGACGGGCATGCACATGCTCGCGCGCTACGGATCAACCATCCAGGAGATTTATAAGAGCGGCTTTCATAACGTGCATCCCTATATCAATCAAGACGGGTCGGTAAATTCCCAAATGGATCTGGTGCTGGCCAATACCATCACCGGATTGGGGCTGCATATCCGGGAGTCCCAACCGGACCTGCTCGTCGTGCATGGGGACCGGGTGGAGGCTCTTGCGGGTGCGATTGCGGGCGCATTGAACAATGTTCGCGTGGCTCATATTGAGGGCGGAGAAGTCTCCGGGACGGTCGACGAAGTGCTGCGACATGCGGTCACAAAACTGTCGCATATCCATTTTGTGGCCAATGAGGAGGCGGCGGCCCGCCTGCGCCAGATGGGAGAGGCAGCGGGTTCGATCTTCATGATCGGTTCTCCTGACACAGATATCATGTTTTCGACGGCGCTGCCCGATCTGCAAGAGGTGAAACGCCATTACGAAATTGATTTCGACGAATACGGCATCGTCTTGTATCACCCGGTCACGACCGAGCAAACTCAGATCAGAAATCATGCTCGCGAGTTGGTGAGCGCGTTGCTGGAAAGCGGGCGAAATTTCGTGGTCATTCATCCCAATAACGATCATGGGGCGGAAACGATCTTGCAGGAGATGGAGCGGTTGAAAGGCACACCGAGATTCAGGTTTATCCCTTCGATGCGCTTTGAATATTTCCTTGTCCTGATGAAGAACGCCTGCGTGATGGTGGGGAATTCCAGCGCCGGAGTGAGGGAGGCGCCGGGCTATGCCGTGCCGACCGTGAACATCGGGAGCCGGCAGCACCGACGGTTCCGTTGTGATTCCATCGTTGACGTTGAGGAGAATCGGGAAGCGATTTTGCAGGCACTGGCGGACCTGCCAACCGGACTCGATCCCACGCATTACTTCGGCAAAGGGAATTGCGCATCCGCTTTCATACAGGTACTGCGCAACCAGGAAGTCTGGAAGCTCCCGAAGCAGAAATTGTTCAACGATGTCTCTGAGATAGTCGCGGGTCTGGCGAAGTGATCATTCGGCAACCGGGTGGCAAGTCCTGTGAAAAAATGCCAGATGGGAAGTTGTTAGCCGCGCAATTAAAGGCATCCCATCCCACGTTGGAATCCTTTTTTCTCCAACTCAAGCTGGATCCTGCTGAGGAGTTCCCCTGTCGCATCTGATGGGCATTTGAATGGATGGACCATTCATCGACGAAGTGGTGCAAGCCAGCGAGCGCGAGACGCAGCAGTTCCGTTCGCAGGTGGGGCATATCTCGCGTCATTCGGGGGTGTTCTTTGCCGGAACAATTTTCACCGCCGCTTTAGGCTATGTCTTCAAGGTGTACCTAGCTCGAGTGCTAGGAGCCGAGAATCTGGGTGTGTACTACCTGGGCGTGACCCTGATTGGATTCCTGGGCATCTTTAATACTCTGGGTTTGCCGCAGTCGGCATTGCGTTTTGTGGCCAGCTATCAGGCTGCCGGGAACTTCAAAGCACTACATGCGTTGTTGTGGCGGGGAGCGGCCCTGCTGCTGGCTGCGAATGTGCTGTTCGCGGCAATCCTGCTGGGTTTGGGAAGATTTGTCGCAGTGCGCTTTTATCACGCGCCGGGGCTGGCGCGGTACCTGCCCCTGTTCGCGCTGATGATGCTTTTTGCGGTTCTAAGCACGTTTTACAGTAAGGTGCTGGCCGGTTACCGCGACCTCAAGCTGAGGACCCTGATCGTAAACTTCGTAGGCACGCCGCTGAACATGGTGCTGGCGGTGTTGCTCATCTCTGCGGGGATGGGCCTCCGCGGGTATCTGGTCGCCCAGATCGTGACTTCTGCGATGGTTTGCCTTCTTCTCGTGGTTGCCGTGTGGAAGTTCACTCCGCAGGGGGCGCGAATTTTCAGCCAGAGAGGAGCTTCTCCAGAAAAGGAAATCTGGTCTTTTTCGGCGGCCATGCTGGGGGTCGGATTTCTGAGCTTTCTGATGAGCCAGGTGGATCGAGTTGCGCTGGGCTTCTATCGCGGAGCGCGCGACGTTGGCATCTACTCGATTGCTGCGGCGCTGGTGGTTTACCTGCCTCTGGTGTTGAATTCTGTGAATCAGATCTTTGCTCCGACCATCGCGGACCTGCATACGCGCGGCGAGCACGCTCTGCTTACCCGCCTTTTCCAGTCATTGACTAAATGGATTATGGGACTCACCTTGCCGTTGGCGCTCGTGATCATTGTGTTCGCGCGTCCGCTGATGCGAATTTTTGGCCACGAGTTTGAAGTGGGATGGCCGATCCTGATTATTGGAGCCATCGGGCAGCTGGTAAACTGCGGCGTTGGGTCGGTCGGGAATCTTCTCATCATGTCGGGTAACCAAAAGCGCTTGATTAAAGTGCAGATCGTGATGGCTGCCGTAATGACCATCAGCTGCGCGGCATTGGTCCCCCTCTGGGGTATTTATGGTGCGGCGGTGGCAGCGGCGATTGCGAATGTGGGAACGAATGTATTGAACCTGTTGGAGGTGCGGAAAGCCTTGCGAATTTCTCCCTACAACCGCAGCTATCAACACCTCGTGCTGCCCACGGCTGTGACCCTGGCGGTGATCCTCGCGCTCAAGAAATATGCGAGTGTGTTTCAGCACGACTGGCTGGCGGTGGGAGTTACGCTGGCATTGGCGTATTGCATCTTCCCGACGGTGTTTTATCTGATCGCGGGCCTCGATGCCGATGACCGGCTAATCGCATCGGCATTGCGCTCCCGCATGAGAACCGCACTCGGACGCTCGGGGGCGCAGGCATGAGCGGAGACCGGGAGGTGCGGCTGCCGGCGGAGCTGTGCGCGGCCGTTGAAAAGAAATTCGGGCAACAGTTCGGGAGCGTGGAAGAGTTTCTCGTGTTTGTAATACGCGAGTTGCTGCGCGAGGAAGCATTGCAACTCGATGAACAAGAGCAGCGGATGGTGGAAGAACGGTTGCGCGAGCTGGGCTATCTGTGAACCCCGGGTTCGAATCGGCTGACTATGAGAATTATTGTGAACGCTGATGACCTTGGCCTCAGCGAATCTGTGAATGAAGCCATTTTTCAGGGAATGCAGCGCAAAATCATTACGTCGGCGACGATGCTGGCAAATGGGCCTGCGGTGAAGGCGGCGGCGCGCGAATTGAAACGCTTTCCTGATTGTTCGTTCGGCGTGCATCTGAATCTTACGGAATTTGAACCGGTCTGCCCGGATTCCCTGCGGGACTTAAAATCGATTCTGAACGAGAATAAATGTTTCAATGGAAACTCGGTCCGTGAGGTGCACATCGGCGTGCCCATGCTGCGGGCGATTTATCGGGAGTGGTGCTCTCAGATCGACAGTTTGATTCAGCTGGGAGTGGAACCCTCGCATTTTGATGCGCATCATCATGTGCATACGATTCCGCAGTTGCTCCCAGTGCTGCGGGCATTGCGAAAGCGATACAAGATCAACAAGATCAGACTCAGCCGGAACATGTATGGCGAGTCGCAAAACCCGGGGCGGGTGTTGCTTGCCCAGAAGTGGGCATTCAACCTTGCATTGCGGGCGGCCAGATTTCGCACGACTCGGATCTTTACGGATTTGCCGACGTTTGTCCGGAAATGCAGCAGCCGCACTCCAGACGCGCCGAGCGCCGAGCTTATGACTCATCCAGGATCACTGGCGACAGACGGGGAGGCAGATTTGCTCGCCGAACATTGGCCCAGCAAGCTGTCTTATGACGTGGCACTAATCAGCTATAAAGCATTGTGAGTCGGATGACGAAGCAATGAAGAAGCAAAAATCCATCGTGCTGGTGACGGTGGACTGCCTGCGCGGCGACCATGTCGGTTTTATGGGCTACCCTCGCACGGTTACTCCGTTCTTGGATTCACTTTCCGCTGAGAGCTTCGTTTTTCCCGCGGCCATTGTCGCGGGAACGCCGACCTTCTATTCCTTTCCGGCAATTCTAGCCTCACGCTATCCATTGGCGCTGGGGCGCGACCTTCTAGGCTTGAGTCCGGACGAACCGACGCTGGCCTCCACTCTGCAGCTTGCGGGATATGCTACGGCAGCGTTCACTGCCGCAAATCCGTACATCTCGTCCCGCTTCGGATACGGACACGGATTCGGTACGTTTCGGGACTTCTTGGAAGAAGAAACTGAGACGCTTTGCAGCGAGGACGCGGCTGTGGGTGGTTGGGCGAGCCGGATGAATCACACTCTGCAAAAGCTGCGCTCTCGCTTGGGTCCGTTGGGGATCGTTTATGACGAGCTTTACTTTCGCTACGCGCAGAGCGTGACTCCAGTCGCGGCTTCGATTGATGCCCTGCGGCGCTATCCCGCGGCGAACGTCGTTATCGATCATGCCTGCACATGGCTCGCGTCAATAGGCACTAAGCCTTTCTTCCTGTGGTTGCATCTGATGGATCCGCACTCTCCCTACTACCCGAAAGAAACGGCGCTCGCGCTGATGGGAGAGCGTCCGCTCAAGCCTGCCCGAGCGCGTTATTTGAACGATTCATGGAATCGGTCCAATGTCGGACCGCGCCAACTGGCACGTTATCGCGATCACATTGTGGGCCTGTACGACGCCGGTATTCGGTGGGTGGACACGCAGCTGGCGCGATTGAGCGAGAGCCTGCGACGAGCCAATGCATGGGATGACTGTCTTTTTGTGCTAACTGGCGATCATGGGGAGGAATTCCTCGAACACGGAGGGCGCTATCATCGTCCGTCGCGGCTTACGGAAGAACTGATCCGTGTGCCCTTGCTGTTGCGAGTGCCCGGAACTGCGAAGACGGGAATTGCAAACTCGCCTTTCAGCCTGTTGCACTTGGCGCCGACCTTGCTGGACTGCGTGCAGGTGGCAGCGCCGCCTGAGTTCCGAGGGCGGAGTTATTGGCCCGAGCTTCGGGCAGGCGGGAACTTTGACACGGTTGCGATTGCGGAGTGCGTGGCCGGTTGCAACAACCCGTTTCGGCCGGAGAATCGAATGGGGCCGCGCGTGTTGTCGGTGCGGGAGGCGCGATACAAGCTGATTCTGCACTTTGAACCCAGGGCTGAGTATCTCTACGACCTTATGGCTGATCCAGGAGAGCAGGCTCCGCTCGCTTCCGAATCCCAGAAACCGGTGCGAGCGCGCCTCTTAGAGATCGCACGCCAGCACCTGCGGGATTCAAGCACTCAACGCGATTTGAAGAAGTGGGTGCAAGCCCGCCTCAGCGCTGTTCGTCTAGAATGTAAAAACTCGACAGAAAAGGCTTCGGCAGCGGTTTTCTGACCTGCGACTGGGCGTCTGCGTACCCGGAATGACTGAGAATTCACCACTTCCGCCTATCCTCGGGCAGGAGCTCAAGGCGATCCTTGAAGACAGTAAGACACTGCACGTTCTCACCCTCACTCCGTTTTATCCCACCGCTACTGACGATGGGTTCGGATGTTTCGTTGCCGAACCGCTGACTGCGTTGGCAGCCGCTGGAATCAGGAATACGGTTTTTGCGCTGCGTCCACTGCATCACGGCAAAGTGCAAGCGGCCTCGGCAGGAGTGCCGGCGCGCTGGTTTCGCTACTTGTCTCTCCCGGGGGGATTGGGGCTTCCCACGCAGGGAGTGTTCGTTTTCGCCCACATTGTCTCGCAAGTGCGAAAGCTGCAACGTGCGCAGCCGATTGATTTGATCCATGCTCAGACGCCTTTGCCGGCCGGACATGCTGCCATGCTTCTGAACGAGGAACTGGGGTTGCCATATGTGGTTTCGGTTCACGGGTTGGACGCATTCTCGACCCATCAGGTGAGTGGCCGTGCCGGGGAATGGTGCCGCAGAATTTCGCAGCGCGTGTACCGATCGTCGAAGCGGGTAATCTGCGTTAGCGAGCACGTTCGAGAGCAGGTTTTGCAGGGTACGGGCCGCAGTTGCCGCACGTCCGTGGTGTACAACGGCGTGGATCCGGAGTTATTTTCTCCGGGCAAAGAACCAGAGGGCGCGAGCGGGATGAATGTCCTCAGTATTGGAGACCTAATTCCTATCAAAGGCTTCGACGTTTTGCTGCGCGCGTTTGCAGCAATCGTTTTGGAATTTCCAAGTCTGACGCTGCGGATTATCGGGGAGGGCCCAGAACGTTCGCGGCTTCAGGTGCTGGCCCAGGAACTTGGATTAAGCGAACGGGTGAGCTTTCTGGAGCGGCGATCGCGACGAGAAATTGCGGCGGCGATTAGAGAATGCACTCTGTTCGCGCTGCCCAGCAAATACGAAGGATTGGGTTGTGTTTACCTGGAAGCGATGTCGGTGGGCAAGCCGGTCATCGGCTGCCGTGGACAGGGAATTGCCGAGGTGATCAACCACGGTTCCAACGGATTTCTCGTCGGCCCCGACAACGACCGAGAGTTGGCGCTCGCCATGGCCATGTTGTTGCGCGACGAAGGGCGGCGGCACAATTTGGGAAGGACCGCCCGCGACACTATCCTCGAGCGCTTTACCCTCAGGCAGCAAGCAGAACAATTGCCACGAATTTATCGGGAGGCAGCCGGATGACTCGCCGCCTGGTGATCATCACTGAGATCATCTCTCCCTATCGCATTCCATTATTCAACGCATTGGCGCAGCATATGGACATTGATCTGCATGTAGTTTTCCTGGCAGAGACCGATCCGGGGCTGCGTCAATGGAGGGTGTATAAGGACGAGATCAAGTTTTCCTACCGCGTGCTTCGTTCCTGGCGAAAACAGCTTGGCGGCTACAATTGCCTGTTGAACGCTGGAATGGGGCGCGCGTTGGAGTCCACTCGTCCGGACGCGATTCTGTGCGGAGGCTACAACTATCTGGCGTCGTGGCGGGGGCTCTTTTGGGCGCGCAGCCGCAGCATTCCATTTCTCTTGTGGTCGGAAAGCAATCTGCAAGATTTCCGCGGCGGCCGTGCTTTCGTGGAACTGCTCAAGACTGAATTTCTGCGGCAATGCGCAGGATTTGTTGTGCCGGGGCGAGCCGCGCGAGAATACTTGCAATCGCGGCGAATCAAAAACGAGAGAATCTTTACCGCCGTGAACGCCGTGGACAATGAACTTTTCGCACGCGCAGCCGACGCGGCGCGCCAACATGCGGTCCAGCTCCGGATCGACCTCGGATTGCCGGATCGCTATTTCCTTTTTACCGGCCGCCTAGTTCGCGAAAAAGGAGTGTTTGAATTGCTGGCCGCTTATGCCAAACTGGAGGACACTTTGCGCCGGCAGGTCGGACTAGTGTTTGTGGGAGACGGGGCGGCCAGGCAGGCTCTGGAGAAAGAATCCTGCGAGGTCGCGCCGGGAGTGATTCGTTGCGTGGGTTTCGCTCAGCGCGAGCAACTTGCCGCTTATTATGCCTTGGCGGAAATGCTGATCTTGCCTACCTACACCGATACCTGGGGACTAGTGGTGAATGAAGCGATGGCGTGCGGGCTGCCGGTCGTACTCAGCCGGGCAGCCGGGTGTGGGGCGGATTTGGTGACCGAAAACTGGAACGGACGCATCGTGCCTTCAAAAGACGTGCAGCGTTTAGCATCTGCGATGAGCAGTTTGGCGAATCAACCAGAGCTGCGGGCAAGGATGGGGGCGAATAGCCGAAAACGCATTCTCGATTATTCCCCGCAAACCTGGTGTGAAGGAATCGTTCGCATGATGGAGTCGGTGGAAGAGAGCCGTGGGTGATCGCACCTCCAAAATGGTTGCTGTGGCTGCAATGGCAGTTGGGGGATTACTGTTGCTGCTATTCGCGATGACGCGGCCCGAATACTTCACCAGCCAGATGTATCTTGCTGGCCTGTTGGGACTCGAGTGTCTTGTGGCCGCGGTATGGCTTTACAAGCGCGCGTTCTTCCCTGTTTTCATAGTCACATTTCTGCTGGCTGGAATGGATCTGCCGGTGGGTTCCGCTTTTAGGCTCGGGCGCTGGGTTATTCTCGGCGCGGGGGCGGTGGTGGGGACGGTGATGATGCTGAAAGAGCGGCGGCATCATTTTGGTTATTTTCATGCTCTGGCGCTATTTGCCGTGCTTGCGGCCACGGTGTCGGCAGCTGTGTCGCGCTACAGGTTTCAATCCTCGATGAAGGTTCTGAGCCTGGCCCTGTTGTTCTTGTACGCAGCGACTGGGGTTAGGCTGGCGGTGAGCGGCCGCGAGAATCGGTTCTTTGCGGGACTGTTGACTGGCTGTGAGATATTCGTGGCGGCCATTGCGGCCTTCTACCTGGCGGGGAAGGAGGTGATGGGGAATCCCAACTCGTTGGGGGTGGTCATGGGAGTAGTCGCGGCGCCTATTCTCCTGTGGGGCACTCTGTTGAAGCAGGAAGCTTCCGCTCACCGGCGGCGAGTTTTTTTCTTTGTCGTCGCGATGTATCTGACCTTTTCCAGCCAGGCGCGAGCGGCATTACTAGCGGCTTTGGTCAGTTGTGGTCTGCTTTGCCTGGTGCTGAGAAAATACCGGTTGTTTGGGCTGGGGGTGGGAGTCCTCGCCATCGTTGCGGCGTTTACGGCCATCGTCAAGCCGGAGGTATTTTCAAACATGATCTCTGCAAGCACTTCCGCCGTTGTCTATAAGGGGAAAGATCCCAGTGAGGGGATCATGGCATCGCGCAGTTCGCCCTGGCTGGATACGATCGACGCGATTCAAAAGCATTTCTGGTTCGGTACTGGTTTCGGAACTTCCGATAACGGGGACGTGGGGAACGAACAGATTGGCAGGTTCGCGAGTTCCAGCGCGATTTCCTCTGAACACGGCAGTTCGTATCTGGCCATCTTTTCATGGGTCGGTGTTTTGGGGGTGCTGCCGTTTGTATTGTTGCTCTGCACTGTTGTCGCCAAGCTGGCACAGACTGTGCTTTGGATGTTGCGGACTCGCGAGGCTGCCCATGCGGCTGTTCCATTGGCGATCGTATCCCTCGCGGCGTTGATTCACGCTGTTTTTGAAGATTGGATGTTTGCCCCCGGTTACTATCTCTGCGTCTTTTTCTGGAGCATTGCTTTCCTGTTGGTGGATCAGGCGCCCTCGCTTACTGTACCCGACTGGCGCAGGATGTTCATTGCCAGACGCAGACTGGTGCGCCGCGACTTGCGAGCGGTCGTGCCCAACCGATGACCCGCCTCCTGGTCAACTCTCTGGCTGCCAGCGCAGGCGGGGGGCTCACTTACATCCGGAATGTGCTGCCACAGTTCGCGGCGCGGACCGATGTGCGGGTAAGAGTCCTGCTGCACTCCGGGCTGCGGGAGGAGTTCCGGCATGTCCCGAACATCGAGATCGTCGAATTGCAGCTTCCGGCGTCGCGCCGGTTTTATTACGAGCAGTCGGCTGTGCCGCGCCTGATCCGGCAATGCGGGGCTGAAGTCCTGCTCTCTACAGGGAACTTTGCGTTGAGGAATTCGCCGGTGCCGCAAATCCTGTTGTCGCGCAATTCTATTTACACTTCGGCAGATTTCTACCGCGATTTGCGCTCGCGTCACGAATACCGCGCCTGGCTGGATACGCGCTTGAGATCGGTGTTAGCGAGGCGCTCGATTCATTGGGCTGATGTCACGGTTGCTCCCAGCAAGGCGTTCGCTGCAGAGCTGAAGCGCTGGACCGGGGAGCCGGTATTGGCTGTCTATCATGGATTTGACCGGGAAGCGTTTACCGGAAGCGCGGACCCTCTGGGGCCAGAGGTCGAAGCAAAACTGCACGCTGCGGACGGGGGTTGCAAGCTTCTTTTTGTCAGCCATTACAATTATTACAGGAATTTTGAAACCTTGATACGCGCGTTGCCGTTTTTGCGCGAGGGAGTGCAAGGCCGCCCGATCAGACTCCTGCTTACCTGCCGGCTGAGGGCTGGAGAAAATCCTGGAGCGTATCGTCCCGAAGCCGCCGCTGAACTGGTGAGGAAGCTTGGCGTCTCCGACCTGGTCGTCGAACTGGGGCCCATTCCTTACCAGCAGTTGCATCAGGTCTACGCCCGTGCGGATGCCTACGTAACGCCCGCTTACACGGAAACCTTCGCTCATCCATTGGTAGAGGCGATGGCCAGCGGAGTCCCAGTCATAGCTTCTGACATCGCGGTGCACCGGGAGATTTGCGGCGATGCGGCGGCCTATTTTCCACGGTTTTCTGCCGAGGCGCTTTCGGAAGTTATCCTGCAAGTTGCCGGCTCGCCGGAGGCAATGAGGCGAATGGCAGCTTTTGGCCTGAAGCGCTCGGGTCAATTCTCGTGGAAAGCGCATGTGGAAAAAATCCTGGAATTATGCGCACAGCTGATCGCTTGCAGAAATGCCCATGGTCGGGCGCAAACTGCCGTCGGGGCGGATGGTTCCCGCGCAGATCGTGAATAGTATAGACGTGCCGAAATGAACCCCGTCGATCACAGGTCCGAAATTTCAAACAGCTTCGCAAAAGATCCTTTGTGGAGTTTGTTGGCTTGTCCTCGCGATCGGGGAAGTTTGCGCTTCGAGGGAGAGAGCCTCGCCTGCGAGGACGGACATCGCTATGCCGTGATCGAGGGCGTGCCCATCTTGCTGGTGTCCGAAGCGGAGCAGACCCACATTGAAGGCACGAGGGCTTTGGCCGTTGCCGAGACTGGCGATGCTTCGTCGTTGCGGAAAATCGAACTGCAGAAGGGCGAGATCGATCCATTCGTCCGGAACGCGATCGGGTCGACCAACGGCAGCTTGTACCGGCATCTTGTGGGAACGCTGACGGAGTATCCGATTCCAAAATTACGGCTCCCTCCGGGAAATGGCAGACTTTTTCTGGAAATTGGCTGTAACTGGGGACGCTGGTGCATGGCCGCGGCTCGCTTGGGATATCAGCCGATTGGAATCGATCCTTCTTTGAAGAGCATTCGTGCTGCCATTCGCGTCTCGCAACAGTTGGGCATAGGTGCCGCATTTGTTGTGGCGGATGGCCGTTTTCTGCCATTTCGTGATCAGAGTTTCGACCAGATTTTTTCGTACAGTGTGCTGCAGCACTTCTCCAAGGAGAATGCGCGGACCGCCCTGTCCGAAATTCATCGCGTCCTGCTGGTGGGCGGGCGGGCGCAGGTGCAAATGCCGAACGTATACGGTGTGCGATGCCTGTACCATCAAATGCGGCGAGGTTTTCGGGAGGGGCGGCACTTTGATGTCCGTTACTGGAGGCCGGCAGAATTGCTTTCGGCGTTCACGGACAGAATTGGCCCGTCAGAGCTGAGCGTGGACGGATATTTCTCTTTGAATGTTCAGCCCACCGATCTCCGCCTGCTGTTGCGTCGTCATCGTGCGATCGTGCACGTTTCGGAGGCCTTGCGGAAACTGAGTGGCGGCGTTCCGATCCTGGCGAAAGTTGCTGACAGCCTTTACATAGACTCCCAGCGCGCGGAGTAGCCAGATCCCGCCTGAAGCGAGATCTCTATTTGTATTTGGGATCGACAAATGGCGGCCAGGAGTCGCGCTTTGCAGTTACCACCAGCTCTGATCCAAACTGACCGCCGAAATTTACCCCCAACGGACGGTGTCGAAATGTGTTCTCGAAGATAAGGAAACCTCTCAGCAATTCCCCCGCGCGCCGCTTCAGGCTCGGCATTCTGGTTCGAGGGGGATAAAAACGGACATCGTCAAATCCGCAAATATCGAAGCACGCACGTATTCTTTATTCGCAATCGCGCGTACTGAAACGCGGCTTGTAACACGCGGCTGTCTTCTACGATTTCAGCGTAGGTGAAATGTCGACGCTGAGATTGGTGGCGCAGCTACATACGGCGATACACTTCGGCAACAAAGGCGCTTGGTTTCATAAGGTTGATTTGCGTCGTGCATTCGGGATCGAATCAGGAAGCTCGGACTATAACGATGCGACATAGTAAAACGCCTCCAATTTCGATTCGAAGGACACAGCAGAGTGGGAAGTTGCTAGCCGGCATGCACCCCCGCCTGCACGACACGGGTGACCGCATTGATTTGAGCATCGGTCATCTCCGGGAACAGCGGGAGAGATAGAACCTGCGATGCAGCTTTTTCGGAATGGGGGAAGGCCCCCGGTCCGTAGCCTAGATCGGCGTACGCCGGCTGCAGATGCACCGGGATTGGGTAATGAATTCCGGTTTGAATTCCCTCCGCCGCAAGCGCGGCATGGAGACCCTCGCGATCGTTGGAGCGCAACGTATAGACGTGATACACGTGGCGGCCCCAGGGCATCTCCGCAGGAGTTTCTAGATCGCAACTTGCCAGTTGCTGGTTGTAGTTGTGAACGATGGCACGCCGGGCCTCGGTCCACTGATCAAGGTGGCGAAGTTTTACTCCTAGAATCGCGCCCTGGAAGCCTTCCATTCGATAGTTGTATCCCCGTAGAACGTGGTGATACTTGCGATCCTGGCCCCAGTCGCGCAGCATGCGAATGACGCTTGCGTGCTGGGGATTGCTGGTGGTGACGGCGCCGCCCTCGCCGTAGGCTCCCAGATTCTTGCCGGGATAAAAGCTAAAGCAGGCTATATCGCCGATGCTCCCGGCGGGCCGCCCTTTGTATTTGGCTCCATGAGCTTGGGCGGCATCTTCAATCAGGACGAGATTGTGCCGGTGCGCAATTTCCAGGATTGGATCCAGGTCGGCAGTTTGGCCGTAGAGATGGACGGGCAGAATCGCTTTGGTGCGCGGAGTGATGGCCGCTTCGATCAAGGCCGGATCCATGGTGAACGAGCGCGGATCGATATCCACCAGCACGGGACGAGCGCCTGTGTATAGAACTGCGGCAACGCTGGCCACAAACGTGAATGGAACGGTGATGACTTCATCGCGCGGGCCCACGCCCGCGGCAAGGAGGGCGAGGTGTAGAGCGCTGGTGCCGGAATTCAGGGCGATACACTGGTCCGTCCCGCAATAGGCCGCGAAAGCTTTTTCAAACTCGGCTACTTCTGGGCCGAGTACGAATTGACAACTTTCCAGAACGCGGGCGATCGCCGCATCAATTTCTGGCTTGATGCTCCTATACTGCGCCTTCAAATCGAGGTATGGTACTTTGATCTCGGTCATGAGTTCTGTTTGTGCAGCATGGTTCGTGCAACAAGAACTGCTGTGAAAGTCATTGTATCCGGCGCCTGCCAGGGAACGGAAAGTGCTTTCACCTGCGGCAGTAGCTCAGTTCCAACCCGCGGGGCTTCTCACCGAAAATGGGCGAATGCCCGCGTCCTCAGCGTGCAAGAGCCTTCCCACTGAGTTCGCCGAGAACTGGCATTGAGAACGCGGCGTTAGAACACGGTCCTTTCAACCGACTCACCATGCAATTTGCGCCTCTGATTTTGCGAAAACGGATCAAACGCCTTACAGTAACCAAGCACCCATTAGCCTAATGCTCAAGTCGCAGATTGAGGTGAGAAATGTTCGATTGGAAGGGCTTGCCAGGGAAGTTATTTCAGGCCGTGCGATGGCATCTGCGGGCATGGGTTGCATCGGCAGGAATCGTGGCCCTGGTGCTGATTATTTGGACTGGTATCCATCACGGTCCTTATGCCACCGCCTCCGATTCTGGGCCGCTGGCCTCAAACGCAGTTCGCTCAGCCAGCGAATTGAATTGGCGCCAGAGTCCTTCCTCCTCGCTGGTTTCGCCCGGGAAAAATTCTGTGACCCTGAGTTCCTGCCCGCCCGGCGTGACCGGAACCGAAGCTGCCTACTACGTCTATATTTCGGGCACGGGTAATGCCGAAGCGGTGCGCGTTACTGGCGGAACCTGCAACGGAAATGGCCACCCTGGTACTCTGGAATTCACTACCTCAAACTCTCATTCGTCCGGCTATTTCATTAGCAGCGCTTCCAGCGGAGTCCAGGAAGCTTCTATTGCGGCGCGCTACATTCCCAGCAATCCCAAAGGCGTAACGCAATCCGGCCGCGTGGTCATTCCGCCGGGGGAGTATGACGTGTTCGCGCCCATCTCCATCCGCGCTTCCAGCCAAACGGTGGATTTTGGCGGTGCCATCCTGAACTGCTATACGCCAAACGATCCCTGCATTGTTGTGGGCGACCCAAGAAATTCCAACGCGTTCGGCAACATCTCCCTGCTTGCGCCTCGCGGGCGGCCAATGATGATCGCTGGCACCAAGCCATTTATCGAAGTCAACGCCCAACAGACGCGGATCTTCAATGTCACCACACGCAAGCCTCCGATGGGAGGAAGTTTTGGGTCTTACGTCCAGGTCGATGACGACGAAGCTTTTCTGCTCGATGGCGTGAACACGGACATCGGCGGGCGGAGCGTGACTTGTAATCCTACGTATTGCGGGGCGGTGGTGATGGCTCCCGGTCCATTCAAGACATACGCGGGTGTGGGTTGGCTCAAGAACCTCAACCTCTCGCTGGAGTGCGGCGGGAAGGGAGTGGAATGGATCTCCGGCAACGGGCTGAAAATTTCCGACAGTGTGATCCAGGGCTGGTCCGTGTTTGGCGTCCGGGTCAGCAATCAGCGCGGCGGGTATACGGGGTTAATTACCGACAATGTCTACTTTGAGACTTCGCCCACCTGCGACAAGTACAGCCCATACGGCAATGTGGGGAATGCGGCGGTGATCGCCGAGGGAATTCCGGTCAGGATTATGGGCTTAGGTGCGAATAGTCCTGCCGGAATTTTCCCTAACTGGGGAGAAAGAACAGGGACGCACGACTGGCTTTACTGGGTAGTGCCGGTGCACGAAAAATTTGGCGATGGAATTCCGCTGCCCGCCGGATATGCGCTTACCAACGGTTCTGGGAGTGTGACGGGAACGTTCCCCAAAATCGCTGGAGCGACGAGTTACAAGATCCTGAAGATGGAGTGGGATCAGCATTCTTTTCCGCGCTCCTATCCGGAAGGCACGGGCAAGTATCTTCTCACCACGGTGCAACAGAGTTCGTGCGCGACCTTGACCTGCTCGTTTAGCGACAGGGGCCAGGAGCTTTCGTCCTATACCAACGTGGGGGCGAGCGGGTCGCCGAACGTGTATATGCCGCGGCTGGATTTCTGGCCAGGGGACATTGTTCTCAGTCCGATCCAGGATATTTCTGCGCGCGATGATACAGCGCCAACGCTCAGGGTGCAGGCAGACGTGCTTTCGCTTGGCGGTATTGTGACCACGCAGCCGGACTGGGCAGTCGCTGGCGAGGCCAACACCGTAAGGCTCTCGACCGCGACCCCGCCCGCCGCCGCCAGCATTGAGGCCGTGAACACTAACGGGATGGGGCAATTCCCGGGCGCGACGATCATGCCTGCGGTGAGCCTCCCCCAGGTGGCGCCGAGCGGATACAAGGGCAGGCTCAATTTCGGGCAGCATGGAATCGCAAATAAGTTCACGCCAGTCATTACTCTAGGGGATAGCAATTGGGGAAAAACCTGGGCGACTCCCGGGCATCGGCCTGCTGCCGATATTAACGATCTCGATCTCGGGTATGAAGGAAATATCGATGTTCTCTACGATCGCGCCCAAAACGAAATTCGCAATTATGTCGGGAAGTTTCCCGATGGCAAACCGCAGGAGAAGCTGAGCGTTTCGGCAAAAACCTTCAACGTTCCTGTGGTGATTAATGGGGATCTGAGAGTGGTCGGGAAATGTGACGGTTGCTCTGATCCGACAGGGGGAGCAAGCGCTTCAGGTCGAGCCGGTTCGAGCGCCGGAAAATGGTTGGTGTCGCTGACTAATCAGCGGGCGGCGATTGCTGCCAGGAACTTGTGTGCGTCGTTTGCCTGTGCATCGGGTCAGTACAGAATCAGCTACTACATGGATGCCACGACGGCGTGCGCATCGACGGGAAAAGCTGCCGCTGCGCTCACGATCGGCTGGAAGGATGAGACCGGCGCGAGGACCATGCGGGTGCCTCTGGTGGGTGCGGGAGTCGCAGGCGGGAATGATTTATCTTTGGGGTCGGAGGCGAACTTTGGCAGTGGAAATATATCGCTCTGGTCCGCAGGCAACGCAGCGATCACTTATGCTACGTCCTACACCGCATGCGCGACGGGAAGGGCGGATTACGCGGTGCGGATTGCAATGGAAAAGGTGCAGTGAGCAAGTTGCGGGTCGGGTGAAATCCTGAATGTGCGGAATTTTCGGCATTGTGGCGCACCGGGGGCGAATTCCCGTGGGCGTGCTAGAGCGCGGCACCGAGTCGCTCGCCCATCGCGGTCCTGATGATTCCGGGACGATCCTGTTGCGCGACTCAGAAGCCGAGACGAGTGAGATCGGGTTGGGCAACCGGCGCCTCGCGATTCTTGATCTCTCGCCGGTCGGACATCAGCCGATGCACGATCCCGAGACCGGCAATTGGATTGTCTATAACGGGGAAATCTATAACTTTCGTGAGATCCGGGCTGAACTCGAGCGGCTGGGCGCAGTGTTTATCAGTCATTCGGACACGGAAGTTGTTTTGAAAGCCTATGCGCGATGGGGCGACCCGTGCCTGAGTAAATTCCGCGGCATGTTCGCGTTCGCGCTGTGGGACGCAAAGAATAGCCGTTTGTTTCTAGCCCGTGATCCCATGGGCATCAAGCCGCTGTACTACGCCCAGGCTGGATCTTATTTTCTTTTTGCTTCGGAAGTGCGGTCCTTGCTGAGCACGGGTCTGGTGCCACGACGTATTGAGTCTGCTGGGCTCACGAACTATCTGACCTTCGGTTCGGCCTATGATCCGCTCACGTTGATAGAAGGAATCAAGGCGCTTCCCGCCGGACACACGCTGATATGGGAGCAGGGAAGTTTGCGACAGTCGGCCTATTGGGATCTCGTGGATGAGGTTCCCCGGACTAACTTTGACAACAAAGGTGCCACACTCACGCAACTCAAGCCGATGCTCGAAGAAGCTGTACGGCTGCAATTAGTGAGCGACGTTCCCGTCGGTGTATTCCTATCCGGTGGGATCGATTCGAGCGCCCTGGTCAGCATTCTCAGCCGCGGAGGCGTCACCCCAAGTACATTCTCCATCGTTTTCCGCGAGGCGGATTTCTCTGAAGCCCAGTACTCGCGTGCCATCGCGGAGAAGTTTCGCACCGATCATCACGAAATCAATGTCTCGCAGAGCGATGTGTTGGCGTCCATTCCCGACGCATTGCTGGCCATGGACCTTCCCACCATGGATGGGGTGAATATCTATTTCGTTTCGCGCGAGACGCGCGCGGCTGGAGTCAAAGTGGCTCTGTCAGGGCTTGGGGGCGACGAAGTCTTTGGCGGCTATTCGTCTTTTCACACCGTGCCGCGCATGGAACGTTTTTCGCAGTACTGGGCCCATGTGCCCCACTCCCTTAGGAGTGCGTTCGCTTCCGCTCTTGATGCTCTCTCCCCGGCGAGCGATCAAAATCGCAAGCTGACGTCGCTGGGTCGGGACAACGGCAGGCTTTTGCATCCGTATTTCCTGACGCGTATGGTTTTTACGCCAGGGCAGCGCGACCTGCTGTTATCCGACCAAGATGGAGAGACAAGCGAGTTGGCGACCGAGTCGATCCGTGATGCGGTGCAACACACTCGTTCTCTGGATCCCATCAATCGCGTTTCCTATCTGGAGGCGCGTTGTTACATGCTAAACACGTTGCTGCGCGACTCGGATTTTATGAGCATGTCGCAGGGATTGGAACTCCGGGTTCCGCTGATCGATCACCAGCTGGCGAAGACTGTTCTTGGCTTTCCGGGAGAATGGAAACTCAACCGGACTCCTAAGAAGCTTTTGGTGGAAGCGCTGGAGGGGGCGCTGCCGGACGAGATTGTGCACCGTCCGAAGCGTGGTTTCACGCTGCCGTTCGAGCATTGGCTGCGCCAGGAACTGCGGTCTGAAATTGAGCCCGTGCTGGATGCAAAACGAATCGATCAGGGCCCGCTCGGCGGCAAGCTGAGCGGCAAAGAAGTACGGCGCGTCTGGGAAAGTTTTCTGGCGGGATCGGTATCGTGGTCGCGGCCTTGGTCGCTTTATGTGCTGCAACGCTGGTGCGAACTGAACACAAGTTAGTCAGGCTTGGTGGCGGTGATCAAGAGGAACAATCCCCATCGGGCACCGAACTTTCGAACGATGGGCCGGGGAAAAAGCTTCCACACCAGGCGGTAGAATCCAGACTGAAAACGTGTTGAGGGCTGATGCAGCAGCAGATCTCCCGGGCTGAACCCCAGTCGCATCTTCACGTCGTTGAAATCTTCGAATAGAGCCCGCGCTTCGTCTCGCGTATACGTTTTTGTGCCGGGGCTTTCCAGATGATCAAAGACGCATTGCCGCAGAGACTTCCTGTGCAGCAATCCGTAACGCAGCCAGAGCATGGCACCAGTGAGCGACGGATGATGGTAGATCATGATCCTGGCTTGTCCTCCTGGCTTGAGGACGCGCCAGGCTTCCTTCACACATTGTGCCGTGTTGGGACTGTGGTGCATTACGCCATAGGAGTAAACGACGTCAAAGGAGCGGTCGGCGAAGGGGAGTCGCTCGGCGTCGGCCTCACGCAGGTCCGGATCGTAGCCGGCCAGCTTGCAGCGGCGACGGGCTCTCTCGATCGAGGCTGACGAGAGCTCTACGCCGGTAGCCTGTGCGCCGGCCTTTAGCCATTCCAGGTAGTCCGCACCCATGCCGACGCCGATCTCCAGAACTCTCAACCCGCGAGCGCTTTGAAATTGCGCAAAATCGAAAATGTAAGGTTCGAGAGCGTACCGGGCACGCGCATGCGCATCGAAGTCCTCTTTCCCTTCCAGATAACGCGTGCCGCAAGGGTCGGCATTCCAGAACTCTCGTACCTCGTCTTTAGCCGGTGTAGTAAAACCCATGGGAGCAAAAGCAATTCTTGATGGACAGTATAGCCGAGCCTTGGAGGCGATATGTGTCGGTTGAGTACATCCTGAACGGTGCTGTGGAAGCCGCAATCGGGTTAGAATGCTGAGAGCCTCTCAGTCTCCCATGCCCAAGCTGGAAGATTCGAAACAACTGGTGACTCGAAGTGCGCTGGAACTGATTCCGGTGACAGTGATTGTGGCGGCGCGCGACGAGGAGCGCAACCTACCGCGCTGCCTGCAGTCGCTGCGTGGGATGGGAGAAGTTTATGTCATCGACTCACAGAGTAGCGATGAGACCGTGCCAATCGCCGAATCCTACGGCGCGCACGTGGTGCAGTTTCATTATCAAGGCGGCTGGCCGAAGAAACGCCAGTGGGCGATGGATTCACTGCCCCTCACCTATAGCTGGATTTTTCTGGTGGATGCAGATGAGGCTATGACCCCAGAGCTGTCTGCCGAAATCCGCAGTGCCATTCAGAATCCGGCCTGCGATGGCTACTACGTTCCGCTTCGCATGTTCTTTCTGGGCCGCGAGCTGCGCCACAGTGGCGCTAACTTCTACAAGCTCTCGCTGTTCCGGCGCGGCAAGGGACGTTTCGAATGCCGGCTTCGAGAGCAGGACCAGTCCATGGCGGACATGGAAGTTCACGAGCACATCGTGCTCGACGCGGCTTCCAAAGCCAGCTACTTGCAGAATCCGCTGCTGCATCACAACGTGGAATCGCTTTCCCGCTACATCCGGAAGCACGACGAGTATTCCAACTGGGAAGCGAAAGTCTGGAGGGCGGGCCAGTCCAACAGCGAAGATCTGAAGCCGTCATTTTTTGGATCGCAGGCCCAGCGCCGGCGCTGGTTGCGGAAAACCTTCTTCGCCATCCCGGGGTCGCCGGTTCTGTTCTTCTTTTACAAGTACGTTTTCTCGCTGGGATTTCTCGATGGTATTCCAGGGCTTATTTATTGCGTCTTTCAGGGCGTACAGTTCTTTCATATCAAGGCGAAGATTTACGAGCTGAAGATGCAGGATGCAGCTCAAAAGGGATCGCGTTAGAAAATGTGTGGCATTAGCGGCGTGGTGAACTGCGGAGATCGGGAAACTCTGGCGCGCATGACGCAGGTGCAGGCGCACCGAGGCCCGGACGACTGCGGAGTTTGGGAACGAACGTTTCCTGGCGGGCCCTACATCGGCCTAAGCAGCCGGAGGCTCGCCATACTCGATCTATCTCCCGATGGCCACATGCCGATGTGCAACGAAGACCGCACGGTCTGGATCACTTACAACGGAGAAATCTACAACTTTGGCGAGCTGCGGCACGAGTTGGAAACCAAAGGTCACAGCTTTCATTCCCACACCGATACCGAAGTGATTGTTCACCTGTACGAGCAGGAAGGTCCGGAATGCGTGAAGCGACTGAACGGGATGTTCGCGTTTGCAATTTGCGATCTGCGATCCGCAACTCCCACGCTGTTCGTCGCGCGCGATCATTTCGGGATAAAGCCCTTCTACTACTTTCATGATGGCGACCGGTTTGCGTTCGCGTCGGAGATCAAGGCTTTGTTGCAGGTTCCGGGAATCCAGGCAGAACTCGATCCGCAATCGCTGCATCAGTACCTGACGTTTCTCTGGGTTCCCGATCCGAAGACCATATTCCGGCGGATACTGAAGCTGCCCGCGGGACATTATGCGATCTTGAGTCGTGGCCAGCTGAAAGTTACGCAGTACTGGGATCTCACATTTCCGCCTGAAAATCAGAGCTACACACGATCTGAATCTAACCTGGCCGATGAGGTCCGCGAGCGTTTTCGCCGCTCAGTGGAAGGACAGATGGTCAGTGATGTGCCGATAGGCGCGTTTCTGAGCGCGGGACTGGACTCATCTAGCATAGTCGCGATGATGCGCCGAGCGACCAACCAGCCGGTGCGAACCTACACGATTACGTTTCCACGCAAATATCGCGTCGGGGAGACTACGCTGGATAATCCCGAGGTTGCCAGCAGGTTGGCGCGGCAACTGGGCTGCGAAAACCAGCGCATCGTCGTTGAACCGGATGTCACGGATTTGCTGCCGCGGTTGGTCTGGCATATGGATGAGCCCACGGCCGATCCTGCCATTATTACCGCTTATCTGGTGTGCCGCGAGGCTCGCAAACAAGCGACCGTGTTGCTTTCGGGAGTGGGTGGCGACGAATTGTTCGCAGGATACCGCAAGCATGTGGCGTACTACTGGACGCAGGCATACCAGCGTGTTCCTTCCATGATCCGCAGCATAGCTGAGGCGGGCTTCGCAAGACTTCCCAGCTTTCGCGGAACTGCCCTTAAAGGCAGAATTCGGCTGGCCAAGAAAATGTCACGGAGTGCATCACTGAATCCGGTGGATGGATTCATTGCGAATTGCACTTATCTGGATGCGAGCCAGAAATCGGCGCTCTACAATGCCGAATTTCCGGAAGAGATTCGCACCTCAGATCCAGCCGGCCCACACCGCGCCGCATTTGAGCGCGTCGCCAACGCCGATTTCCTGCACCAGATGCTCTATCTGGACACGAAAATTTTCATGACCACGCTGAACCTCACCTATAACGATAAGATGAGCATGGCGTCATCGGTAGAAGTCAGAGTTCCTTTTCTCGATCGGGAACTGGCGGAGTTCGTGGCCTGGAATGTGCCGCCTAATCTCAAAGTGCAAGGATCGCTCAGGCGGACGACAAAATACATTTTTCGCGAGGCCATGCGCGACATCCTGCCCCGGGAAGTGTTGAAGCAGCCCAAAGCCGGCTTCGCCGCTCCCGTAGATTATTGGTTGGCTCACGATTTGAAAGAAATGGTCGACGATCTGCTATCCCCCTGCCAGATCGCGAAGCGCGGACTGTTCAGGCCCGAGACCGTGCGGCGGTTTGTTGAGGAGCAGCGCAACGGGCGAAACGACTGGTCGATGCAGCTCTGGCAATTCCTGACGTTGGAATTATGGATGCAGACATTTCTTGATGGCGGCGCACAGAAATTTGAAGCGGAGGCGCTTCCGTCCCGGCAAGTTGCGACCGCATGAAACAAGTTCTTCAACACGCGCGCACGGGCGAAATCACGGTGGAGGAAGTTCCGGCGCCGCAGTTGCTCCCCCGCTGTGTGCTGGTACGCATTGCCAGTTCGGTCGTGTCGGCGGGCACGGAGCGGGCTTCGTCGGAGTTCGCACGCAAGAATTTGCTGCAGAAGGCGCAGTCCAGGCCGGATCTGGTACGCGACGTGATCAACAAGGTGAAGCGGGACGGAATTCTTTCCGCGATTCAAACTGTCCGCAGCCGTCTGGATCAGCCCCAGAGTCCAGGATACAGCAGCGCCGGGATGGTCATTGCGGTGGGCGAAGGCATCACCGATCTTCAGCCGGGCGACCGCGTTGCTTGTGCCGGCGCAGGTTTCGCAATACACGCCGAGATCGCTTGCGTGCCGAGACTGCTGGTCGCACGCATACCCCCGCTCGCTGCAGCCATTGGCCAGGAAGTTCCGTTCGATGAGGCTGCGTTCGCGACCCTCGGTGCAGTTGCGCTTCATGGCATCCGCACCGCCGAAGCCAACCTCGGGGATCTGATTGCGGTGATTGGGCTGGGGTTGCTGGGACAAATCACGGTGCAACTGCTCAAGGCCGCGGGTTGCCGCGTGATTGGGATGGACATCGACCAATTCCGCGCCGACCTTGCCCGTCGCATGGGGGCCGATGCGACGGTGCATTCCGACTCAGCATTTCGCGATCTCTGTTCTGATATGTCGAAGGGGCTCGGCGTGGACTCGGTGCTCATTACCGCCGAGACTCCGAGCAGCGATCCGGTGAATCTGGCCGGCGCCATTGCTCGCGATCGCGCCATCGTGGTTGCCGTGGGCACGGTCGGTATAAATATTGAGCGCAAGGCTTTTTACGAGAAGGAACTCGACTTCCGAATCTCGCGCTCTTACGGCCCGGGTCGCTACGACGTTGCCTTCGAACAGAAAGGACGCGACTATCCGATCGGATACGTGCGCTGGACCGAAACCCGCAATATGGAGGTCTTCGTGCGCTTGCTTGTGGAAAGGAAAATCAGTCTCGAACCGCTGATCACGCACCGTTTTCCGATCGAGCGCGCCCCGCGGGCATACGAGTTGATCACAGGTCGAGCGCGCGAGCGTTTTCTGGGAGTCGTGATTCAGTACCGAAGTTCTGGAGATGAGTCGCGCACGTTGGAGGTTGTGGCGCGGCGTAGGGCTGGCGCTCGGGCTTTGCAGAATAGCGGAGCTGGCCCCGCTGTGGGACTTTTGGGTGCAGGGGGATTTGCCTCATCCACGCTGATTCCGGCCATGAAGGGATCGTCGGATACTTCCCTGGTTTCGGTGTGTGCGGCAACCGGCGCTCACTCGAAAGATGTGGCGCGCAAATTTGGTTTTCGAAGTTGCACGACTGACGAATCTCAGCTGATCGAGAACCCCGAGGCTAATAGCGTGGTCGTGGCAACGCGCCATCACCTGCACGCAAAGCAAGTCCTGGCGGCGCTGAGCGCCAAAAAAAATGTGTTCTGCGAGAAGCCTTTATGCCTATCGCAAGAAGAGTTGAGCGCCATCATTCGTGCCTATGAGGCATTGGATTCCGAACGCCCGGTGCTGATGGTCGGATTCAACCGGCGCTTCAGTGCGATGGCCTCGACGATGAGGTCCTTCCTGTCGCAGATTTCAGAACCGTTGGCGCTGCATTATCGGATTAATGCCGGGTATCTCCCTCCGGAACACTGGGTGAATGACCGGGAGCAAGGCGGCGGACGGATTCTCGGCGAGGTCTGCCATTTTGTCGACCTGTTGATGTTTCTTGCCGCAGCGCCGATTGTGGAGGTGGAGGCCCGGGCCGTCGGCGGGTCGGCTGGTTATAGCGGCGACAATGTTTTGGTCTGGCTTCGCTTTGCCAATGGCTCGGAGGGGACGATCAGTTATCTCGCTAACGGCGACCGTGCTTTTTCGAAGGAGCGAATCGAGGTGTTTGGCGGCGGCTGCATCGCCGTGCTGGAGGATTTTCGTCGCCTGGTGTTGGTGCGCGACGGCCATAAACAAACCGTGCGATCGCGTTTTCGGCAGGACAAGGGGCATAGCGCAGAGTGGTCCGCGTTTGCGCAATCGGTGCAGCGGCAAGGAGAATCTCCCATTCGGTTCGAGGAGATCGTCTGCTCCACGTTGGCAACTTTCGCGGTAGAAGAGTCGCTGGCAAACCGCGTGCGGATTCCAGTCGATGCCGCGAAGTTCATTGCAGCCGCACAGCAAACATTCGATCTGACGTCCAACCTGAACGAATGATCTGACAACATGCGTAGGGGAGAAAGCAGTTCATGCTGATCTTGGGCCTCAATATGTTTCACGCGGACGCTTCGGCAGCGATCGTCGTCGATGGCGAAGTAAAATTCGCCATCGCCGAAGAGCGTCTGAACCGCCGCAAGCATTTTGGCGGATTCCCAGCTTTGGCGGTGAAGGCATGTTTGGACGCAGTGGGCGCGAAGATTTCTGACGTGGAACATGTGGCGGTCGGCCAGGACAGCGATGCGAATCTCGCCAAGAAAGTGCAGTATGCCTTGGCGAATCCGGCGAAAATCCTGAATTTCATCCGGCTGCGGCAGCGCAAAGAAACGATGCGCGATGTCCGCTCGTTGCTTTCGAAAGCGCTCGACGTAGATTCCGCGCGGCTCCGCTTTCGGGAGCACCATCTCGAACATCACCTCGCCCACATCGCCAGCGCATACTACTGCTCGCCCTGGGACAAGGCTGCGGGCTTCAGCTATGACGGTTCCGGTGATTTCGTCTCCACCATGATGGCGCGCTGCGAGGGCAATCAGATCGAAGTGCTCGACCGGGTATTTCTTCCGCACTCGCTGGGCAGCGTTTACACCATGATCTGTGAATTCATCGGCTATTCGAAATATGGCGACGAAGGCAAGGTCATGGGGCTGGCGCCCTATGGCAAGGAAACCTATTATGGCGAGATTTCCAAAATTGTGGCTGCGAAAAACGGCGGCTTTCAGCTCGACCTGCGTTATTTCAAGCCCTTGGGCAGCAATCAAGGGATGCAGGTTCTGCCGGATGGTACCGTGCGTCTGGCGCGGCATTTTTCTGATCGCATGGAAAAGCTATTTGGCGAACCGCGCAAGCCGCATACAGAAATCGCGCAACGCGATATGGACCTGGCCTTCGCCCTACAGCTCCGGTTCGAAGAAGTTTTCTTCCACCTGATGAACGAATTGCACAAACGCGTTCCGCTCGACAATCTCGCGATGGCGGGGGGATGCGCTCTCAACAGCGTGGCGAACGGCAAGATCTTCGACCATACGCCATTTTGCCGAACCTATATTCAGCCGGCGGCAGGAGATGAAGGCCTGGCCATTGGTGCGGCTCTGCATACGTTCCATGCGGTACTCAACCAGCCTCGCCGCCACGAATTGAAGCATTCGTATCTGGGCCCGGAGTTTTCCGAAGCACGCATTCAAACCACATTGCAGAATGCCGGATTGCAAGGCCGCCAGTTAAGTCGTGACTCCCTTCTCGAGCAAACGGCCGAACAGATCGCGGCAGGCAATGTGGTGGGATGGTTTCAGGGCCGCATGGAGTGGGGGCCGCGCGCGCTGGGCAATCGCTCGATCGTAGCGCATCCCGGCCTGCCCGACATGAAAGATGTTCTTAATGCGCGCATCAAGCATCGGGAATGGTTTCGTCCTTTTGCTCCGTCGATCCTGGCCGACTATCAGCATGAATACTTCGAGCATGATCATCCCTCACCCTTCATGCTGCACGTATACAAAATCCGGCCGGAGAAGCGGAAAGAGCTCTGCGCCGTCAATCACGTGGATGACACCGGACGTCTGCAGAGCGTGACCCGCGAGGAAAACCCGTTGTACTACGACCTGATCTCTGCTTTTCATCGTAAAAGCGGTATCCCTGTAGTACTCAACACCAGCTTCAATGAGAATGAGCCGATCGTTTGCACGCCCGAGGAAGCTATCGATTGCTTCCAGCGGACTCGCATGGATGTACTGGCAATTGGTCCGTTTATGGTGATGAAGCCGGAAGCGAACCTGCGGTCCAACGCAGCATTGAGACGATCGTAAGTCACCTGGCGCGGGCGCTAAAATAAGAGTCGACCCTGTGGATGCACAAACTCCACCTCGCAAACGACAACGACCACCTCATCGAGAGACAAATCCCATAGCCGCCCGGGGCGGCTTCCTTCAAGTCGCTGTATCTGAAGCGCCCCTACACAGCATCTCAACTCCCAGTTTCTCGCTCGGAGGGCGCTTCAGATACAGCACTTAGACTTCTGGACCGGCGCTAGTTCCGGGGTGCCCGAATTTCTTCCCTGATTTGCGCTGCCGCGAGCGGAGGCAGGCTTGCGCGCTCGAGTTGTCGATTCAGTTCGGGTAGGAGCTTCGATTTGAAGTCGTTCCATTTCGCGAGCGCCAGCTTTGCCGCGGCACTCGACTCGCGATAGACCTCAAACGCTTGCGCGGGCAAGGGACGGTCACTGCTCTCGACTACTCGGAGCGCGGCAGACAGGCCAGTGTTGGCTTTAACCAAGCCCATATCGCGGGACGGAGCTCCGCTAATGAGGATTTTCAGTTCATTGGAAGCAACGTCGGCGCTTGCCTTCAGATCAGCGTTATGCTGCAGCGTCGGCTGTAAGTCGGAAAGCTGCTTCTGCACCTTTCGGATCGCCGACAGCGCTTTCCGGGCATCGAGCGCCTCAGTAAGAATCTCGCGACCGAGTCGGACTTGCTGGGCGAGATCTTGCGGTGAGGCCGTCGAGCGGGGATCCATGGTAATGTGCAGGGGCTGGGTGAGAGTCTTGCCGTCGACGGTGAGGCGAACTTCGTAATTTCCAGGCGCGGCACGCGGGCCACGCGGTGCAGAGTATTCCTCTTCTTCACCGGAATCGGGAAGTTCGATACCCCAGGCGAGATTCCAGACGAAACGGTGCATCCCGGCGGTCTTGTCGAGAACTTGGGGCTTGGGGAACCATCGCTCCGCAATCGGAACGGGTGGACGCTGTGCTTTGCGTGAGCTGTCGGACGAAAAGCTACGTACGAGCTCGTGCTGCGAATCGAAGATTTCGAGCTTCACATGTTCGGCGGGATTCGCGAGGAAATAATCGATCGTGGCGCCATTCGGGGGATTTTCGGCGGTTGCTTCTTCGGGCGGCAGCGGAGTTCCCATGAAACCAGCATTATCGATGCGCACAGATGTTGCTGGACGATAGAGCCATGCTCCGTTTGCGCGAACATCCGCGGCTTGGCGCACAGGCGCGATGTTGTCAAGAATCCAAAAGGAGCGTCCGTGCGTGGCGATGATCAGATCGCCGCCATGGACGACGAGATCCCGCACCGAGGTGACCGGCAGGTTGAGTTGCAGTGATTGCCAGTGGTCGCCGTCGTCGAAGGAAACGTAGATGCCGAACTCCGTGCCGGCGAACAGTAAGCCTTTGCGAGTAGGGTCTTCGCGAACGGCACGTAAGAATGACGGAGCGCGAATGCCTTCGGTTATGGGTTGCCAGGTTTGACCGTAGTCGCGGGTTCGATAGAGGTAAGGAGCCTGATCGTCGAGGCGATGGCGGTCAACCGCGACGTATGCTTCGCCTGAATTGAAGTGCGACGCTTCAATCAGGGAAATTTTCGACCAGTCCGTGAGACCCTTCGGCGTGGCATTTTGCCAACTCTTGCCGCCGTCGCGCGTGATGTGAATCAGGCCGGTGTCGCTACCAGCCCAGATTAAGTTGGCGTCGAGCGGCGAGGGCGCGATGGTGTAAACGACGCCATATCCGCGTTGCTTCGCGTCGGCAATTGTCGGAGGACTGGAGATGTTCTTCTGGCTCGTTTCCGCGCCGGTGAGATCGGGACTGATCGTCTGCCAATGCAAGCCTCCGTCCGCGGTTTTCATTACGAATTGCGTGCCGAGATACAGGCTGGTTTTGTCGACCGGAGAGAAGACGAGAACGGGCGTCCAGGGATCCCGGTATTTGCGCTGCGCGATATCAACGCCAAACGCGGGGACCGGCCACGGCGTGATGTCCTGGCTGAGAGAAGTGCGAAGATCGAAGCGCGAGACGCTGCCATAGGTGCCGCTGAAATAAAGAATATTGGCGTCTTTGGGATCGGGGGCGATGTATCCGCTTTCGCTGCCATCCACGGGAGACCAGTCGCGCGGAGTGATCTGGCCGTGATCGGTGCGGCTGAGGACGGAGGCGCTGCCGCTATCCTGCTGCGCGCCGTACACGGTGTAGGGGAAGCGATTGTCGGTGGTGACGTGATACAGCTGCGCGGTGGGCTGGTTGTACCATGTGCTCCACGTCTGGCCGCGATCCACGCTCACGGTGGTGCCTTGATCGGTGGCGAGGATCATGCGCGATGAATTTTTCGGGTCGACCCAGAGCTGGTGATAGTCATCGCCACCGGGCGCGCCACGAACGATCGAGATCGTTTGGCCGCCATCTTCCGAGCGATAGAGAGCGACGTTGGGAACGTAGAAGACATCCGGATTTTCGGGATCGACGGTAATGTTGCCGAAGTACCAGGCGCGGCTGGTCAGCCGGGCGTCAGAATTCTTGAGAGTCCAGTTGTCGCCGCCATCGTCAGAGCGGTAGAGGCCGGATTTCTTGCCGTCATCGATCAGCGCGTAGACGCGCTTGCCGTCTGGCGAGACTGCGACAGCGGGGCGTCCCCAATCGCCGTCGGGAAGGCCGGAACCGGTAATGCGAGTCCAGGAATTGCCGCCGTCTTGCGAGCGGAAGATTCCGGAGCCTGCAGCATCGGTGGGCGCGTAGGTACTCCAAGGGGGACGGTGGGCGTGCCAAGTCGCGGCGAACAAAATGTTGGGATGATCGCTGGCAATAGCGAGGTCGGCTATCCCGGTTTCCGGGCCTTGGTCGAGAACTTTCGTCCAATGCTCGCCGGCATCCGTGGACTTGTAGACGCCGCGCTCGTTGTTGGGACCGTAGGCATGCCCGAGCGCGCCGACGTATACGATATTCGCGGTCTGGGGATCGATTACGATCCGGCTGATCTGACGGGTGTCGCGCAGCCCAACGTTCTGCCAGCTCCCGCCGCTGTCGGTGGAGCGGTACACTCCGTCGCCGGAGGCGAGGTCGGAGCGGATGTCGGACTCTCCAGTGCCGACGTAAATGATTTTCGGATCGGAGGGAGCGACGGCAATAGCGCCGATCGAAGCAATGGGTTGATGATCGAAGATGGGCGTCCAGGTTACTCCGGCGTTCGTGGTCTTCCAGATGCCGCCATCGACGGCGCCGAAGTAAAAGGTGTTAGGATCCCCCGGCACTCCGGCAGCGGCGACGGCGCGGCCTCCGCGGAACGGGCCGATGAGGCGCCACTTGAGGCCGCTGAACAGATCGGGGGAGACAGATTGCGCACGGAGCGGCATAAGAGCGAAGCAAAGTAAAATCAGAAGAAGTGACGTGAGTTTGCGAACTTGCTGCGGCTTCATGTTGGGGTCTAGATATTTGATGGCAAGAGTAAGCTTCCAGTCAAGGTTGCAGGAAACATTGTGACAGGAGTGTTGCCACCGGTCCGGCCACGCACAACAAGAACTTTCAATCTCAGCGACACCCTTGCAGCCTTCGCGGCAATTTTACGGGGCTTTCAAGGGCGAAATTCTGGACAGGTTTTCTAACCCCGCTGCCGTAGCGAATGTCGTGAACCGTGGAAAACCTTCTTTGTGTGTTCCGCAAACCGGAAACAAATGGCGCGGTCCAGAAACGCTAGTGCTGTATCGGACGCGCCCGGATCAGCGACAGGATCTCCTGGTCATTCATTAAAACGCGACAGGCCCTACCGCTCCGATCCAGCGGCTAACCTTGGTTGGGTCATTCTTGTCCATGTAGAAGAAGTGAGCCATGGAAGGTTTCACGGTGCTCTTGCTGGAGTCGTCTGGTCTCATCGTCACGATTCCCCGAAAGACCTTGAGCAGCCCGCCATCCCAATACTCCACCACGTCGTGATGCGCGGTAAAGCCCGTGTCGATGAATGCTTTCAGGTTCTCGCGAATCGCTTCGCGCCCATGCCAGTCGGCGACGCCGAGATTGCAAACTGCATCTTCCGCAAAGCAGTCGAAGCCTCTGCCGAAGGTCTTGTCATCGATTTCTTTCCAGAAAGCTAATAGCCATTCCGGTGGTGCGGTTTTAACGAAGGGGACGGTGTTCTCTTGCACAGTCATGCTACTCTCCCAGACAAAGTATTCCGAACCTGCAAGCGCAACGATCACGTTTGCTGAAGGCTCGCATTCGTCATGAGCACACGCACCCGGGGTGCCAAAGTCCCGATTCGTTGGGGACTGCGTGTTAGCTGCTGATAGGACGTAGCATTAAGGACTGCAGGTAAAAACGGGCGGGGCGCCGTTGTCGAACGCTTTGACGATGTTCTCGACAGATGTCGAATGCTCCGACACTTTCAGAACCTTTTAACGGTTCCCGGCATCAGATTGGGCATACTGAAGTCCGCCCCACGGATTGAATGGTCGGACCGCCTGGAAGGCCGCGCCACACAAACCAACCACGAGCGAGGATGGCTGTGTCATGGTTACTTCTGCGTCAGCTTATCCAATGGTGGAAGAGCAGCGTTATCTCGCGTTGCTGCGCGCAGCCAACGCGATCGCCACATCAGATGACTGCGACTGTGCTTCCAATGCGCTCGTCGAAAGACTGAAAGAAGTCACCGCTTTTGACTTCATACATGTAGCAACATTCGACAAGGAGACCACCGGCACGTGCTGGTCGTTGTTGGAAGCGAACGGCAAGAGAGTGGAGTCGGCATCGCTTGACGATCTGTCTTCCGAACATTCTCCTATTCCATGGGTTCACGAAACGGGATCGCCGCTACTCATTAACGAGTGGAGCCAGGAGGCGCGGTTTCAGACCTACGGGCTTTTCCTTGCCAAACACGGTATCGCTTCAACTTGCACGCTTCCCTTAGTTCGAGGATCACGTCGTTTGGGTGTGCTGAGTTTAGGTCGGTCTTATCCGAATGGCTACGACGAGGAGGAGGTTCGTTTTCTTGGTCTCGCCTCGGAACAGATCGGTTTGGCCATCGATGCGGCCGTGAACCTGTACATATCCCAGCGGGTACAAGATCGATTGAAGTTGATTCTCGATCTGTCGAACCAGGTGGTGTCCAATCTGGAGTTTCACGATCTCCTCGTGGCTGCGTCTACAAGTGTCCGACGTGTCATGCATTGCGACGCTGCGGCTATTATGTTGGCAGAGTCTGAGGGTACGCACCTGCGCGTACATGCCCTCGACTTTCCCGAGAGCCGCGGGATTTTCACCGAAGGAGGGCTCGTCCCGATCGAGGGCTCGATGCCCGGAGATTCGTTCAAAAGCGGCAAGCCGATCGTTGTGAACCGTCTTGATCTCGCGGAGATTTCCCAGGAGATGTATGCCAATGCTATCGGGGAGGGCTTGCATTCGTTCTGCGACGTACCCTTAATCAGCAAGAGCCGAATGCTGGGGGTGCTGGCAGTCGCGAAACGCGAGGAGAATGCATTCGACCGCGAGGAGGTCTCCTTCTTGATTCAAGTAGCAAATCAGGTGGCGATCGCGGTGGAGAATGCGCTGGCCTATGGCAAAATCGCGGAACTGACGGACCGACTGGCCCAGGAGAAGCTGTATCTGGAAGATGAGATCCGCGGGGAGATGGACTTTGAAGGGATCGTGGGAATCGTGGGGCAAAGCTCAGCTCTTCGGCATGTTCTGAGTCTGGTAGAGACCGTAGCTCCGAGTGATTCGACGGTATTGCTGTTAGGAGAAACAGGGACGGGAAAGGAGTTGATTGCTCGCGCCCTCCATGATCGCAGCAAACGCAAAGATAGAACCTTCGTGAAGCTCAACTGTGCGGCCATTCCCACCGGGTTGTTGGAAAGCGAGCTTTTTGGGCACGAACGGGGTGCATTTACGGGAGCCATCTCGCAGAAGGTCGGCAGACTGGAGCTGGCGGATCAAGGTTCGTTGTTTCTGGACGAGGTGGGGGACATCCCGATCGAAATCCAGCCAAAACTGCTGCGTGCCCTGCAAGAGCGGGAATTCGAGCGACTCGGTAGCACCCGCACAAAGAAAGTGGATGTGCGACTCGTGGCAGCCACGAACCGTGACCTGGAAAAGATGATTGAAAGGCGTGAGTTTCGCCAAGACCTGTATTACCGGCTGAATGTTTTTCCCATTCGCATCCCTCCGCTCCGGGAGCGCCCGGAGGACATTCCATTACTCGTTCGTTACTTTACCCAGAAGTATAGCCGCCGCATGGAAAAACAGATCGATTCCATTCCTACTGCCGCGATGAAGAAGCTTGCGGCCTGGCACTGGCCGGGAAATGTTCGCGAATTGGAGAATTTCATCGAGCGCTCGGTGATCTTGACGCATAGGAATAGCTCTGCACTGCAATTGCCCCTGGGAGAGATCGGCACTAACGGAAAAACCCCGCCTGTTCTTGGCTCACGAGAGGTCCATGCTCGCGATGAGATCACGCGCATCCTCAAGGAGACCAACGGTCGAGTTGCCGGTCCGCAAGGGGCGGCCGCGCGCATGGGCATCAAGCGAACCACCCTCATCTCGCGTATGAAGAAGCTCGGAATCGAGCCCCGCAGCATCGCTTAGCGTGCGAATTGTGTGATGTCTTTCCTTCGAGTGGTCTCGGACTGACTGGCGCTCGCGCCCCCTCTTCAATTGTCGAAGTCAATTGTCGAAGTCGGCCTCGACACTTCTCGACACTGGTTTCCCGCAGTCCTATCTCCTACCCCTCAATTTCAGTGACTTACGCGAGTCGCGAAGCGATCTGGCTTTGGCCAGCCCGTTGCAATAACCGAAAGCGTGCGGTGAATAACCAATGTTCAAGATCTCCATCGTTGAAGAGCGCAGCCGGCGAAGGCTGATGCTGGAAGGCAGGTTGGTTCGTCCCTGGACCGCAGAGGTTGAGAGCGCATGGAAGACAGCCGGGGAACACCTTCAAGGCCGCCAGCTAGTCGTTGATCTGACGAACGTGACGCACATCGGCGCGGATGGCGAGTGCACGCTGTTCAAACTGATGAAGGATGGCGCCAAATTTTCTTGCAGAGGTGTGCTCACGAGGCATGTCTTGAAGCGGCTGGCTCGCAGGTGCCGAGGTGGCCCTTAACGGAACCTGGTTATCGAATTGCACGGAGCGCAAGAAAAATCTCAAAGAACGGCAGGAGGACAAATGTTCGGCAGAAGAAAGGTCATGAACCGGGAGCCCTCGCCGTATGCGATGAGAAGCGATTTCTGCCGAATATTCGAGAAGGATATGAACCGCTTGTATGTGTTGTCGTTCTTATTGACTGGCGATCGCACCATAGCGGAACAGTGCTTTGTCGGCGGCCTTCATACCGCCCAGGAGGGAAATCGAGTTTTCAAGGAATGGGCGGAGTCCTGGGCGCGACGGGCGATTATTCAGAATGCAATTCGGATGATCCGCCCGCGGAAAGCAGACGAAGGTACCCACCCGACGTCGGTCCCCGGTACTGGCATCGCACCAACACAGCATACCGAAGTTGCCGGGATTATTGATCTGCCGCCATTCGAACGCTTCGCATTTGTGATGTCAGTACTGGAACGCTATTCCGATCAGGAATGCTCGCTTCTTCTCGGTTGCACCCGCGGCAACGTGGCGAAAGCACGGACCCTGGCTCTCGAGCGATTAGGAAAGTCCGCCGATCTTCACCGCAAGCCGGTGAGCATTGGCTCAAACCAAAAGGCGCGAGGAGACAACTCTGAATCTGCGTTGGAGTGGACGGGTGTTCCCAGCCTCGCTGCTTCCGCATAACCCCAACACTATTTCAGGGATAAAGGATGGCAATGACGATGCTTAGGACCGACGTTTTCTTTCGAAATGCAAAATTCGCCCTCGTGGCAGCTGTGCTGTTGGCGGCAGCGGGCTGCAGCCGAGGCAATGTTCACGCAGCGGCGCCCGCGATGCCGCCGCCCCTGGTGACGGCGGTTCCTGCAACCACGCAGGATGTGCCCCGGTACCTCGACGAAATCGGCAGAAATGCGGCTTTCGAGGCCGTCACGGTGACGCCACAGGTCAGTGGCCGCATCGTCGAGCGGCACTTTCAGGATGGCGAAAATCTCAGGCGGGGACAGCTTCTGTTTGTCATCGATCCGCGCCCCTACAAGGCCCAGGTCGATTCCGCGCGAGCAGCCCTGGCACAGTCAACAGCGGCACTCGATCTGGCCAAAATCCAGTTCGCGCGCGATGAAGAAGTGATCGGAAGCAATGCAATTTCTAAGCAGGATTACGACACAAAAAAGAACACTGTGGATGTAGATCAGGCACAGGTCGAGGCTGCCAAAGCTGCACTGGAAACCGCGGAGATCAACCTTGACTACTGCTACATTCATTCGCCCATTGATGGCCGAGCGGGCGCACGTCTAGTCGATGTAGGAAACGTGGTGCAGCCGAACACGACGGCTCTGCTTTCGATCCAGCGTCTCGATCCCATTTACGCGAATTTCACCATCACGGAGGGCGATCTGCCGGCGGTTCAGAAACAGATGTCGAGCGGTACGTTGAGAGCTGCAGTTCGACTTCCTTCGGATCCCGAAAACGCAGCCAGACGTGGTCGCGTCGAATTCCTGGATAACGCCGTGCAAAACGGCACTGGCACCGTGAACCTGCGCGCGACCATGGGCAATTCTGACCATCATTTCTGGCCCGGCCAATTTGTGGATGTGAAACTCGTTCTGTCCACGGAAAAAGGAGCCGTGCTGATTCCGAATCAGGCTGCCCAGATCAGCCAGCGCGGACCCTTCGTTTACGTTGTGAAATCGGATGACACCGCCGAACTTCGCCCGGTGAAACTCGGCCAGCGCCAGGGCGATCAGGTTGTTGTTACTGAGGGAGTGGCCCCGAATGAGCTTGTGGTGCTTGCAGGCCAAATGCTGGTTCGACCCGGCGGCAAGGTTCGCGTCGACGGCAGCTCAAATTCAGCGCCCACCTCGAATGCCAGTGGCAAGGCTACTCAGAATCCAGGAGGGCAGTCGTGAATCTCTCTGAACTCTTTATTCGTCGCCCCGTTATGACGGTGGCGTTGACCGTGTCCGTAATCCTGTTCGGAGTGGCGGCCTATCTTCGCCTCCCGGTCAGCGATCTTCCGGCGATCGATTATCCCGTGATCCAAGTGCAGGTCAGTTATCCGGGCGCAACGCCAGAGACGATGGCGAACAACGTCGCTACGCCGCTTGAGCGCCAGTTCATGCAGATTCCAGGCCTGGAACTGGTGACGTCCAATAATGGGCAGGGATTTTCCAGCTTCGTGCTGCAGTTCGATCTCTCAAAGAGCCTCGACGGTGCAGCCACGGACGTGCAAGCAGCCATCACACGGGCGCAGGGACAGCTCCCTGTCGATCTGCCCAGCCCGCCCACATTCACGAAAACGAACCCGAACGATCAGCCGATCATGTACATCGCGATGGTGAGCGACACGGCTACCGAAGGCCAGCTCTACGACTACGCGAATACTCAGGTTGGCGAGCGCATCAGCATTCTGCCGGGAGTCAGCCAGGTCGCGATCTACGGCACTCAATCGGCAGTGAGGATTAAAGCTGATCCTTCAAAGATGGCTGTCCGCAACATCACTCTCGAAGATTTGACTAACGCCATCAAGAACGGCACTGCCTACACCGGCGCCGGCCAGTTCGACGGCCCGCATCGCACTTTCCTGTTGCAGCCTCAGGGGCAACTCCTGACCGCCGACCAATACGATGGCCTAATCGTCGGTCAAAGCAACGGCGCGCCGGTTTATCTGAAGGATGTGGCGTCAGCCAAGGACAGCCTGCAGAATGAACGCATTGATATGCGCTTCTGGGTGCGCGGCTACCCGCAGCCTGGCGCGACTGTCGTGGTGGGCGTGTTTCGCCGTGCCGGTGTAAATGCAGTCGAGGTCGCGAAGTCCGTACGCGACCTGCTACCCACTATTCAATCTCAGCTTCCCGGCTCGGTTGTGATCGTTCCGGCCTACGACCGTTCGCTAACCATCGTTGGCGGAATCAAAGACGTCCAGACGACGCTTTACATCGCGTTCCTGCTCGTAGTGATGGTGATCTTCATCTTCCTGGGGCGGGCGACCGACACGCTCATTCCTGCCGTAGCATTGCCGTTGTCGTTGCTGCTCACGTTCATTGCCATGAAGATGCTGGGCTACAGCCTCGACAACCTCTCTCTGATGGCACTGACGCTAGCCATCGGTTTTCTGGTTGACGATGCGATTGTCTACCTCGAGAACACCGTTCGATTGATGGAAGAGGGGCGAAGCGCCTTCGATGCGTCTCTGGAATCGGCCAAAGAAATCAGCTTCACAATTTTGGCTATGACGCTCTCGCTGGCTGCTGTGTTCATTCCCCTCGTCTTCATGAGCGGGTTGATGGGGCGCATCTTCCGTGAATTCTCCATCACCATCGTGATCTCCATTCTGGCCAGCGGAATGGTCTCGCTCACGCTCACGCCCTTGATGACTTCCAGATTGCTGAGCAATCGCGGAGTGGGAGCGAAGAAAACCTGGATGGAGCGAATCTTCGGCGCTTTCGAACGCCGCGTACTCGATGTGTACGGACGCTCCCTCTGGTTTTTTCTGCGCAATCGCTGGATTTCCGCGGTGACTTGGGTGGTCTGCCTGGCGGGGACGGCATACCTGTTTTACGTAGTCCCGAAGGCATTCCTTCCCGTAGGCGACAGTTCGTTCATCCGCGGCGTTCTGGTGGCGCAGGAGGGAACGTCGCCCGACCAGATGCGCGCCTATCAGACGCAGGCGGAAAAAATCATGAAGGCGAACCCCGCGGTGCGCAGCACGTTCACGATGAGCGGATATGCGGGTTATATCGGTTCGAATCAGGCATTCCTGATCGCGTTTCTTAAAGATCCCAAGGAACGGGCGCCAATCGCTCAAGTGGCTGGCCAGTTGATGGGGGGAATCGACGGCACGATCCCCGGTGTGGTGGCCTTCCTGCAACCGAATCCGGCGCTGGAAATCAGCACCGGCGCAACGGCCAACGCGCAGGGCCAATTTGCCTTCGCTCTTTCCGGCACCGATGCCAACGAAGTGTACTCAACTGCCGGCAAGATGATGGCCAAGATGCGCGAGTATCCCGGATTCCTCTTTGTGAATTCCGATCTCTACAACCACACCCCGAACTTGCAGGTTGATATTCTTCGCGATCAGGCAAAGCTTTATGGCGTGTCAGAGGCCCGTATCCTGACCCTTCTGCACGACGCATATTCGCAGAACTACAGCTACCTCATCAAGAAGGCTACGGATCAATACCAGGTAATTCTGGAGGTCTCCGATGATGAACGCTCCGCTCCGGAAGACTTGAGCAAGCTTTACATCAAGAGCGATGACGGTCAGCGCATGATTCCGCTCAGTGCGGTCACCAGTTCGCATCCCGTCATTGGCCCACAAGCGGTCAACCACATCAATCAATTCACCAGCGTCACCATGTTCTTCAACCTGAAACCCGGATACGCCATCGGCCCGGCAACTCAGTTTGTGCAACAGGCAGCCAAGCAAATTCTTCCGCCGGGTATTCAAGGATCGCTGCAGGGTGAGGCCCTGGTTTTTCAGAACACGGTTTCCGATCTGGCGATCCTCATGGTCGTCGCGGTGTTCGTCATGTACGTGATTCTGGCGATTCTTTATGAAAGCTACCTGCACCCGATCACGGTGCTTTCATCGTTGCCAGTGGCGCTGCTTGGCGGATTGCTCACGCTGTGGTTGTTCGGCGCGGAAGCGTCGCTCTACGCCTACATTGGCATGTTCATGCTGATGGGCATCGTGAAGAAAAATGGAATCATGATCGTCGACTTTGCGGAACAACGGGTTCGCCAAGGAATTGCCGACGATCAGGCAATTCACGACGCCAGCATGGAACGTTTCCGGCCAATCATGATGACGACAGCAGCAGCGTTACTGGGGGCGCTTCCCATCGCGCTCGGTTACGGTGCTGACGGCTCCTCACGCCGGCCGCTGGGCCTGGTGGTGGTGGGCGGCCTGATTGTTTCGCAGTTCATCACTTTATTCGTAACTCCGGCCATCTATCTATACCTGGAGGAAGTCCAGGAAAAGGTGCTGGATCGCGTACCTTTCCTGCGCTCTACGCGGAAGCCCGCCCAGCCGGCGGTTCCAGAATTCGCGCTGCAGGAAGGAAGTGGAGATTAATCCTATGAATCTTGTTAAGCATACTTACTTCTCTCTGGGCATACTGCTCGCTCTGACCGGGATGATCGATTGTGCAGTTGGGCCGAAATACCGCCGTCCCACGGTCGATGTTCCGGTCACGTATCGGGACGCGACGCCTGACTCGTCGGCTCGCCCGAAGGCTCAGCCTGACCAAGCGAAGCCACAACAGCCGCCCGCGGGATCGCCAGTGCAATCTTTGGATGGGCGGTCTTCGTCTGTTCGATCTCTGGGTGACGAAAAATGGTGGGAAGTTTTTCAAGACCCCGAGCTCCAGTCGCTGATTCGGACTGCTCTCAAGAATAACTACGACGTTCGCATCGCCGCGACGCGAGTTCTCCAGGCACAGGCGCAGGTCGGAATCATGCGAGCCGACCAGCTTCCTTCCGTGAGCGCAGGCGGCAACATCACGAGCCTGCAGAATCCCGTACTCGGACCAATCCCTGCCTACGAGCTCACCCAGGGAGAAGGTGCCGCAGCCGCCGCTTACAATGCGGATTTCTGGGGAAAATACCGCCGCGCCACCGAAGCAGCGCGAGCCAATCTGCTAGCCAGCCAGTGGGCGCAAAAGGAAGTCATGTCAACTCTGGTGGCGAACGTGGCAACCTCATACTTTCAGCTTCGACAGTTGGATCTAGAACTGGAAATTTCGAAGCGCACCTTGAGTTCGCGGAGCAACTCTCTGCAACTGACACAAACTTTAGAGCAGCACGGCATCAATTCGATGTTGGACGTGCGCCAATCCGAGCAACTTGTCTATACCGCAGCAACTGAAATCCCGGACTTCGAGCGCCAGATTGCTCAACAGGAAAATGCCCTCAGCATACTTGTCGGCAAAAACCCCGGCGATGTTCCTCGAGGACTGAAATTGACCGAGCAGCCGCATGCTCCGGAGGTACCGGTCGGCCTTCCCTCGTCGTTACTGGAGCGGCGGCCGGACGTTCGCGAAGCCGAAGCAAACTTAATGGCTGCCAATGCGCAGATCGGTGTAGCTCGAGCCGCGTACTTCCCGCAAATCTCGCTTACCGGAACCGCCGGCTACGAGAGTCCAGCTCTCACCAATCTGTTCACCGGCCCGGCCGGTGTCTGGAACCTGGCGGCCTCTTTGACACAGCCGATCTTTGAAGGAGGGAGACTCAAGTCGAACGTTCGCCTCACCGAAGCGCAGCGCGACCAGATGGTCTTGACCTATCAACAGACGATTCAAGGAGCTTTCCGCGATGTCTCGGATGCGCTGGTTGCTTATCGCAAGGATCAAGAGTTCACAGCTCAGCAACAGCTCCTGTTCGAATCGGCACAGGACGCGGCGCGACTCTCAGAGGTTCGCTTCAAGGCCGGGACCACCAATTACCTGGAAGTGTTGACCAACGACACCAACTCGCTTACCGCAGAGCTGGGACTGGCGCAGGCGCGAGGCAACGAACTCATCGCCCTAGTCCAGCTCTATCAGGCGCTCGGTGGCGGTTGGCAATAATAGCTGAATCGGAGCTTACCCAAGCGAGGAGGGCAAGCGGGCGCACGAGAAAAGAGCAAGCCGGCGGCTGGCGGTATCGCAGGAAGTTGGAGGGCGCCGAAGACCGCGTCCCAAGTCCAAGGCGAACAACACTGCTGGCGCATTTGGCGTGGCACGGAAGGCTATTTCTTCATCCCACTTTGCCAGCTCAGAATTACAAACATGGGGTGTGCGGAGCCTTTGTCGTACTTGGTGTTAACGAGGAAATGCTGCCCGTCGCGGCTAACATCGTAGACGACTTGCTCCGTGGTCGCGACCTGCTCGCGAGAGTCGGTCTGGAAAAGCGTCGCCGGATTACCGGAGTCGAACTCGTTTTTGGTATCTACCGAAACGGCCATCAGCTTCGCATCGGATGACAGAAAGTAAATTTCTTTGCCATCGCCGCGCAACGGGGCTGCTCGCCGCCGTCGGTCGAAACCTGCCACTTGCCGTGCGCGTCGGGAAATGATGTGACGTAGACTTCCCAGCGTCCGCTCTCGTTCGAGGAGTAGGCGACCCATTTGCCGTCCGGCGAGAAACTGGGCATTTTTCAGAGATGCGGGCGCTTTCAGAAAGGCGTGCGGTTTCCCCTCCACGGAGGAATATACCGACAGATCGGGTGGCGCAAGGTATAGCAAATTGTTGCCATCCCGTGACCAGTCGGCAGGAAGCGCATCGACCCGCTCGTCAAGGCTAATTGGCGCTCGGGTTGCGATCCGTCGGCAGGTTTGACATAGATACCGAAATTACGGCCACGGCTGGACGTAAAGGCGATCCGGCTGCCGTCCGGGCTCCACACCGGTACTGCATCGATGCCGGGATCGAATGTAAGGCGGCGGAAAGACGCGCGTGTGGGGTCGTAAATAAAGACGTCGGTGTTCTCGTTAGTCGTGTCGGTTTTGTCGGTGACGATATATTTCCCGTCAGGGGAGATGGCAAGGTTGGCGTAAGTGTCCGTAGGCGCAGAATCAGAGATGTCTTTGCCGTTGCGGACCCTCACCTTCGACCTCAATCGCATGGACCAAGGGTCCCTCCGGTACCATGACTGTGAATCTTACTGCGGAGTCTATCGGAATGAGGAATGGTGAGTCTAACTGACCTGCCCCCCATTTTTAGTCCAGGGATAATGAGACTTTCTCCGTTTTTGCTCGGACCCCTTTTTCTGTACCAAGTCGAGAGTTAGTCTCCGGCATTTGCAAATTCGTGTGGTGTGCGCTCCCCCAATGCCCTGTGAGGGCGACTCGCATTGTATTCCCACCTCCAAGCCTCGA